>Ga0247779_1000006_pt1 | contig 511582 bp, 407 predicted proteins | sample UWRJL221509R5_FD_179925 | JGI IMG/M metagenome (GOLD analysis project Ga0247779, IMG submission 179925) | Plant litter microbial communities from Arlington Agricultural Research Station in Wisconsin, United States - UWRJ-L221-509R-5 | ecosystem: Environmental > Terrestrial > Plant litter >...
AACGCTATAAGCCCACCCTCTGGGGCACCATCGTCGCCTTCTTTATCGGCTGCGTTATTACGGGTGTCGTTCAGAAATTCGTTATTCAATATACCATCAAGGGCGCCGGCGCCTTTGACATCTTCTTCGTGAATTCAATGGGCATGCCCTTCTTCTCCGGCTTTGCCACCTTCTTTATATTGCTGGTCATCGCGCTGATCTTCGCCATCCGCTGGGCGACAAAGAAAGGCTGGTATTATCTGAAGATCGGTCTGTGGTGCGCATCCTTTATGCTGCTGGGTTATTCCACCTACTTCACCACCCTGATCCGCAGTACGGCCAACCCCGGTGTGGATATGTACAATGTCGACAACCCCGTGAGCCTCGTAGGCTATCTCAGCCGTGACCAGTACGGTGACTGGCCGATCCTTTATGGCCCTGACTTCCAGGACCGCGCCCCCCGTGTTGACAACGGTAATCTCTATGTAAAGGGACAGGAAAAATATGAAGTAGCCGGTAAAACATCCGGTCAGGACTGGAGCAATACGCCTTCATCACATTTCTTCCCGCGTATGTGGGATGGCAGCAACGATCGCGGACAGATAGACTGCTATCGAAGCTTTTCCGGCATGGGTGACGCCGAAGCTCCCACTATGGCGGACAATATCCGCTATTTCATGAGCTACCAGAACGGGTTTATGTTCCTGCGGTATTTTATGTGGAATTTCTCAGGGAAACAGAACGACCTTCAGGGCTTTGGCAACAACCGCGACGGGAATTTCATCACCGGTATTTCCTTTATCGATGACCTGATGTACGGCGACCAAAGCCGCATGCCGGATACGATCCGCAAAAACAACAAATCCCATAACCGGATGTTTATGCTGCCGCTGATCCTTGGCGTCATCGGTCTCTTCTATCAGTGGACCCGCAGCAGGAACGACTTCTGGGTGACCCTGCTACTCTTCTTCTTTACCGGCTTTGCCATCGTCGTCTATCTTAACCAGGCAGGTTACCAGCCGCGCGAACGGGATTATGCCTATGCCGGCGCCTGTTATGCCTTTGCGATCTGGATCGGTCTCGGTGTCATCTGGGTAAAAGATCTCCTCGAGAAATATGCGTTAAAAGGCAAGACAGACATGGCGAACTATGCCGCGGCAGGTCTTTGCTTTCTTGCTGTACCGGTACTGATGGGCAGCCAGGAATGGGACGACCACGATCGGAGCAGGAAGACACTGGCCCGTGATATCGGTAAAGATTACCTCGAAAGCTGTCCCCCCAATGCCATTCTCTTTTCCTTTGGCGACAACGATACCTACCCCTTATGGTATGCACAGGAAGTAGAAGGCATCCGGCCCGATGTACGGGTAATGAACTATAGCCTGCTCGGCACAGACTGGTATATCAACCAGCTGCGCTATAAGGTCAATCAGAGCGCCCCCACCGACGTGATCTTCACACCCGAGCAGATCCAGGGTAATACCCGCGATGCAGTTCCATTACAGCCTTTGCCCGGATTTGACCAGAATAAGTATTATGACTGTTATGATATCTTTAAGAATGTCGTCGGCAGCAATGATCCGAAATATACGGTGACAGCGGAAGATGGAGAAGCCTATAACATCCTCCCGGCGCATCACTTGTCGGTACCGGTCAACCTCAACCTGGTAAGGACAAATGGTACCGTCAATGCCAATGACAGCGTGGTGAGCGAGCTGCACCTCGATATTTCCAAAGATAAAAGCTATCTGTTCAAGAACGAGCTGGCAGTACTGGCCATCATCGCAGCCAACAAATGGGAACGCCCCATCTGCTTCAATTCTACCTACGAGCTGGAAGCGCTCGGACTTGGCAAATACATTCGCCAGGATGGACTGGCGGGACGACTGGTACCGGTAGAAAGCAAGAATGCCAATTTCGGTTATTACAACAATGAAGTGGCGTATAAGAACATGATGACGAAATTTGGCTTTGGCAATGCCGATGTCCAGGGTGTCTATTATGACGAAGAGAACCGCCGTCACCTCAATACGCTGCGGGCCGCACACGCGCAGCTGGCACTGAGTCTTATCGACGAAGGAAAAAAAGATTCTGCACGCAATCTGCTCGAACATTTCGACAAGAACGTACTCGAGTCCAATTTCCCATATGGCATGACTTCCAACCGGGGTAACCAGCACAACCGCATCTCCATGAGCTTCCTGATGGCAGCCTATGAGTCAGGGGACCTGGACCTGGCAAAAAAGGTAGCCGCTTCACTGAAAAAAGATCTTACCCAGCAGATGCGCTATTATAAATCGCTGGGTGATAATATGAGTGATGAACAGCTGGCGATCAACGCCCAGATGGCAGCCCAGAACAAAGGCGGTAATTTATCCAACCGGCAGGCAACGTTTTCCAACGATATCCTCAGCAGCTACCAGATGATCCTTCAGCTGGACGATTGGGCCAAACAGTTCGGCGGCAGTGCAAAAGGATCAACGCCGGGGAGCGAGAATACACCCGCTGTGATCAATAATGATTCACCCTCAAAAGCCGATCCACAACCTAAATAAGACAACGATTTTCCAAATACGAGACATCGTAAGAGAGGCCGTCTGCTTTTGGCTAGAGACGGCCTCTTTTTTTCTGTACGGCCCTGCAAAGGCAGCGCTGGGGGCGAACCAAATGGTTGAATAAGTTGTTTTTAATCTGTAACTTCAACTTCAATGCAGCGCTATGATAGGTTTTCATTTTAACAAGTATGACCCCAATGAAGAGGGCAAGTCAAAGTTCGACCAACTGCTGGATATTTTCATGCAGCTGCTGAGCTATACCAACGGCGACGTAGGCGAGGCTTTGCAATGGATGAATCAGCTCGACAAAGAGTACCAGATGACGGATAACGAGTATGGTATGGGCGACTTTATCGAGGACCTGAAAGACAAGGGTTATATCGACGATAACAAACAGACCGGAGAGATCCATATCACTCCAAAGACCGAACAGGGTATCCGCCGCCGCTCGCTGGAAGAGATCTTTGGCAAGCTCAAAAAGACAAAACAGGGAAATCACAATACCTTCAAGCCGGGTGGTGGCGACGAGAGCAATCCCGAAACACGCCCCTTCCGGTTTGGCGACCAGCTGGAGCAGATCGACTTTACCGAATCCATCCGTAATGCCCAGATCAACCATGGCATCGAGGCGTTCAACATGCAGGAAGACGATCTCAAGATCAGGGAGACAGACTTCAAAGCCCAGACGTCTACCGTGCTGATGATCGATATCTCACACTCCATGATCCTCTATGGTGAGGACAGGATCACGCCGGCGAAAAAGGTAGCGATGGCGCTGAGCGAGCTCATCACCACCAAGTACCCGAAAGATACGCTGGATATCGTCGTTTTTGGCAATGATGCATGGCCGGTAGAGATCAAAGACCTCCCTTACCTGCAGGTGGGTCCCTATCACACCAATACGGTTGCAGGACTCGAGCTGGCAATGGATATCCTGCGCCGTCGCCGCAACGCCAATAAGCAGATTTTTATGATCACAGATGGTAAGCCTACCTGTCTGAAGGTCGGCAAACGATATTATAAGAACAGTTTTGGCCTGGACAGAAAGATCACCAGTCGCTGTCTCAATCTTGCGGCACAATGCAAAAAGCTGAAGATCCCCATTACGACCTTTATGATCGCGAGCGATCCTTATCTGCAGCGGTTCGTCAATGAATTTACAGAAACTAATAATGGAAAGGCCTTTTTCGCATCCCTCGACCGCCTGGGCAGCTTTATCTTCCGGGATTTCGAGAGTGGCAAACGAAAAACGGTCTACTAGAGTTAACACTAATACAACTAAATGGACATTACAAAGATCAAAACACTGGGTGAGCTAAAAAAAGCCGGATATAGAAACAGATCGGTAAAAGAAGAGGTGCGTGAGAACCTCATCAAAAAATTAAAAAACAAAGAAGCTACTTTTCCGGGTATCCTTGGTTACGAGGATTCTGTCATCCCGGATACCGAACGGGCGTTGCTGTCGCGTCACAATATCTTATTTCTTGGATTACGGGGACAGGCAAAGACAAGGATGGCGCGGCAGATGACCGAGCTGCTCGATGAATACGTGCCTTTTGTAACAGGCAGCGAGATCAACGACGATCCCTTCCAGCCTATCTCCAAATTTGCGCGTACCCTCATCGCCGCCAAAGGCGACGACACCCCCATCAGCTGGCTGCATCGCAGCGAACGGTATGGAGAAAAACTCGCCACACCCGACGTCAGCGTAGCCGATCTTATCGGGGATATCGATCCGATCAAGGCAGCCAATCTGCGTCTCAACTTTGCCGACGAGGAAGTTATCCACTTCGGCATCATTCCCAAAAGCAATCGGGGCATCTTCGTCATCAACGAGATACCCGACCTGCAGGCCCGTATCCAGGTTTCACTCTTCAATATCCTGGAAGAAGGCGATGTCCAGATCCGCGGTTTCAAGCTACGGATGCCACTGGATATCCTGTTTGTCTTCACCGCCAATCCGGAAGATTATACCAACCGTGGCTCTATCGTGACGCCTTTAAAGGATCGTATCGAAAGCCAGATCCTGACACATTATCCCAAAAGCATCGACACGGCGTTGGCCATCACCGAACAGGAAGCCGACGTCCATGCCGAACAAAAAGGCCGTGTCCAGGTCAGCGATCTTGTGAAACGCCTGATCGAACAAGTCTCCTTCGAAGCCCGTACCAGCGAGTACGTCGATAAAAAGAGCGGTGTATCCGCCCGTCTGACCATCGCAGCTTTTGAGAATGCCGTCAGCGCAGCCGAGCGCAGGGCCATCCTCAACAACGAGAAAGAGACGCAGGTCTGGATGAGCGACCTGGTCGGCATCGTACCCTCCATCACCGGCAAGATCGAATTAGTCTACGAAGGCGAACAGGAAGGCCCCTACCAGGTTGCATTCAACCTGCTGGAAAAGTCCTTCCGCACACTATTTGTCAACTACTTCCCCAACCCGGACCAGCTGAAAAAAAGAAAGGCAGATACCCGGGATGATAATCCTTTCCGCCCCATCACCCATTGGTTTGACAAAGGCAACCATATCAACCTTTTCTTTAACACACCCGATAGCGAGAAGATCCAGCAGCTTTACAAAGTAGATGGGCTACACGCCCTGGTGAAGAAATACTTTAAAGGCGCCAACGAACGGGAAGCCGCATTGCTGATGGAATTTGTGCTGCACGGCCTGGCGGCCTATTCCCTGATCAGTAAGAAAGTGGTAGAAGGTAAGATCGAGTTTAAAGACCTCATCGGCTCAATGGTGAACCTGGGTAGCTCAGGCGGCGGATTTGGTTCTGAAGACGATGACCTCGAAAGCGATGACTTCAACTAATAAAAGAAACCCGGTTAACGCCGGGTTTCTTTATATAATATTTACTTCACGTTCAAGCATCACCCCGAACTTCCTCTCCACGCTCAGCAGGATCTCTTCACTAAGATCATAGATGTCTTCTCCGGATGCCTTTCCATAATTCACCAGCACCAGCGCCTGACGGTCATGACAGCCCGCATCGCCGCGGCGGTAGCCTTTCCAGCCACATTGTTCGATCAGCCAGCCTGCCGCCAGTTTTGTCAAATCCCCATTGGGATAACCGACAATACCGGGAAACTCACTCCGTAACGATTCAAATTGCGTAGCAGGCACCGTTGGATTCTTAAAAAAGCTGCCGGCATTGCCGATGACTTTCGGATCAGGCAGCTTTGAACTGCGTATGTTGATCACAGCCTGTGAGATGGCTTTTATACTTAGCTGCGACACCCCCATTTTCTCCAGCTCCTCCCGAATGGCGCCATACGAAGTATGAAACACCGGTTGTTTGCACAGCCGAAAGGTGACGCTCAGAATAACAAAGCGGTCGCGGTATTTTCGTTTAAAAACACTTTCCCTGTAGCCGAATTCGCAGTCGTTAAGACTAAACGTATACACCTTCTGTTCATCCAGGTCGTAAGCCTCCAACTCATAAAACACGTCCCTGATCTCCACCCCATAGGCTCCGATGTTTTGCATGGGCGCGGCGCCGACACTGCCCGGTATAAGAGAAAGGTTTTCTACACCCGCCCAGTCACGATCCAGGCAATGTAAGACAAAGGAATGCCAGTTCTCCCCTGCCCCTGCTTTTACATAAACGTAATCCTCATCTTCCAGCACCAGGTCGATACCACTGAGCTCATTCTTCAGCACAAGCCCGTCAATATCGCGGGTCAACAGCATATTGCTGCCTCCGCCAAGGATCAGAGGAGGTGCGGGAGTCATATTGATCAGCTCCGCCAGTTGATCGGTTGCCGTAAAAGAAGAGAAATAATGGGCAGAAACATCTATGCCAAAGGTATTATAAGGCTTAAGGGAGATATTTTCCGTGATAAATGCCATGATCCTCAAAAATACTAAATCGCATCCACATCGGGAATGATCACGACACTACGCCATTTCTGATTATTCTGTACGATAGCCGTCTGCTGCTGGATGACCTGTTTGGCGAAATTAATGGTATGTCCACCCTTGGGCAGCTTCAGCATCAGCTCCATCAGATACTGGTTGCGGATACGGGCGATGACGGGTTCGGCAGGTCCGACAAGATATGGGCCAAATTCCTTTTTGAGGTTGTTGGCAAAGAATTGTGCCGCCGAACCGACAATATCTTTGTCCTTATGGCGAAAGGTTACCTGGATGACACGGGTATACGGCGGGTAACCAAAGGCCTGGCGATGTGCCAGCTCATGCTCGAAAAAAAGCTTGTAGTCATGCGCCTTTACATAAGCCAGTATGGGATGGGCAATATTACTCACCTGGATCAGGACGATACCCTGGTCGCCTTTGCGGCCGGCGCGTCCGCTTACCTGCTCCATCAGTTGAAAGGCCCGCTCATTGACGCGGAAGTCGGCAAAATTGAGAATGCTGTCCCCATCCAGGATCCCCACCAGGTTCACGTTGTCAAAGTCCAGCCCTTTGACAACCATCTGCGTTCCCACAAGGATGTCCACCCGCTGTTGCTCGAACTGCTGGATGAGACTGTCATGGGCCGTCTTTCCCCGGACGCTGTCAATATCCATACGGGCAACGCGGGCCTTTGGAAAGACCTCTTCGAGATATTCTTCGATGCGTTCGGTTCCGAAATTGCGCTGTACGAACTTGTGGTTGCCACAGGCGGCACAGGTATTCACCGGTGGATATACGGTACCACAATAGTGGCAATGCAGCTTATTGGTCAGCTTGTGAAAGTTGAGGGATACATCACAATTCCGGCATTGAGGGATCCAGCCACAAACCTCACAGACCTGGTAAGGCGAATACCCACGGCGATTCTGAAAAAGGATGACCTGTTTGCCGCTCGCCAGGGATTGTTCGATAGCGGTATGCAAAGCAGGGCTAAGGATAGGTTTGCCATTGTCCCGGGAGCCGGTGCCGGGACCTTCTTCGGCCGGCTTATCTCTCAACCAATCCGCCCCACGGTATGGTTCAGCGCTGGCGGCGGGAGCCTTCTTTACAAACCGCAATGCCTTTGTATCAATTACCGTTATCTCCGGCAGTTGGATCTGCCCATACCGTTCCATCAGCTCTACCAATCCATATTTACCGGAAACCGCATTATAATAAGTCTCCACCGAAGGAGTAGCGCTGCCCAACAACACTTTCGCGCCAAAAAGAGAGGCGTAGTAAATAGCGGCATCCCGTGCATGATAGCGCGGGGCAGGTTCCTGCTGCTTATAGGAAGTGTCGTGCTCTTCGTCAGTGACGATGAGCCCCAGGTCCCGGAAAGGCAGGAAAATGGACGAACGCGCGCCGAGGATGATCTTTATCTCGCCGGTGCGGATCTTGTTCCAGGTCTCCAGTCGTTCGTTCTGACTGAACTTGCTATGATAGATCCCGATGAGACCTCCGAAATGTTTTTGCAGCCGGCGGATGATCTGTGAGGTCAGCGCTATCTCCGGCAGCAGGTATAAAACCTGACGACCCTTGCTTATCGCCTGTTCGATCTGGCGGATATACACCTGTGTCTTGCCGCTGGACGTGACGCCGTGGAGCAGACATACGGCACGAGGTTTCCGGCCCTCGACATCCGAAGGATCTGCCCTCGCGACCCCGGATTTACCCCCCCCTTCAAAGACCTCGTTTATCTGGTCGAAAGCCAGCTGCTGCGCCGGTGTCAGCTCAAAATCGATATTGACGTCACGGGCCAGGTATTTGATCCTGTCCACCCGTCTTTTCTCTATCTTCAAAATATTCTTTTCGACAAGCCCCTTTAGCTGCGCTTCGGAAGCGCCGGACTTCTTCAGCAGCTCGGGCCGCGTGACGGCTCCTTCCGTCCGGCTAAGATGAAGATAGGCCAACAGCAGCTCCTGCTGTTTGGGAGCGCGTCCCCAGTTGTTCAGGAGTTCGGCCAGCTTGTCTTCATTGCTGTATTCCGGCGAGAGTATGACATAGTTCTCGGTCTTTGCGGCATAGGTTTCCTTTAGCGACTCCCAGACAAAACAGACTTTCTTTTCGATCAGGCGTTTGATAACAGGATAGACATGATTGGAATCCAGCAGCTGCTGCACCTCCGCCAGCTTCAGCTCCTTCTTGATCTGTAGCGCCTCTGCCACCAGGAATTCATCATTGTCGAGATGTGTGAAGTCTTCTCCGGCTTCTTCATTAAAGACCAGGATGGTCTCGCTGCTGAGCTTGAAATGAGCGGGCAATGCCGCAGCCATTACCTCCCCTTCACTACAAAGGTAGTAGCCGGCGATCCATTCCCATAGTTTCAACTGCTCAGGGTGAAGGATGGGCTCGGTATCCAGCAGGTTGCCGATGGCTTTTGGTTCAAAAGCCGGCGGTTTTTCGTTGTGCAGACGCCGGACGATCCCCGCATACTTCTTGTTCCGCAGCTCGACCTCTACGCGACAGCCTTCCCGCACTTGTCCAAGCCATTTTTCGGGCACGGACCAGGTATAATTCCTGGGCAGGGCCAGGGGTATGATGACATCGACGTACATGGGGGAGCAAATTTACGCCTTTTCAGGGGTTTATCCACGACGCCTTATACCTCACCAGCGCCTCTTCCATAATGGCATAGACGCAGGCCTTCAGCTCCGGCAGATCCGAGATCGTCAACCCTTCCACTTCCACCGCCCGGAGGAACACAGCACGCGTACGCCCCGGCCGCAGACAAAAAATACTCGAATAATACATCCGGTCATACGTATCCAGGAACAGCATGGGCTGCAAAGGGGTCTGCGTTTCGATAGCAATGCGAAAGGCGCCGTCATAAAATTCTTTCAGCGGGCGGTGTGTCTCGTTAAAAGTGCCCTCGGGGAAGATAAAGATAGAGGTGTCCATAGCAAGCACCGCCTTTAGCTCACGCACGCTTCGCGATCGCTCCTGGGCATTCCTTCTGTCGACCATCACCACAGCCCGGCTATAGATATAACCGAAGATTGGCACTTTGGCCATTTCCGCTTTGCCAAGAATACGAAAGCTGTTGCGACTCAGAGCCTGAAGGATGAGTGGAATATCCAGGTACGAGATGTGATTGGAAACAAATACATATTGGCGGCTTGCATCCGGCTCCGACTCATAAATATTGACATGACGGATACCTATCCCCGTTAGCCAGAGGTTGTCCCACCACCGGCAGGCCCGGTAGATCTTATCGCCACCTTGTTTGGGGCCCTGAAAGGAAAAGACGGCCACCAAAGGGAGCACGCACAACATACCGGCTATAAAGAGCAGGAGAGCGTAAATACAATAGACCCACCAAAATGGCTTTGCGAGATGGCGCATCGTTCGGGTTCAAGGATTTGTGACCCGGCTAAAATAGGAATAAAGGCGCTGAAAATCATCATAATAGACGATTGGGTCTCAATAATTGATCCTGATTAAGTCCGGGGATGTATCTTTGCCGGCTGATGATAGAAGCTCGAAATAAAACGGTGGCATTCCACACTTTGGGGTGCAAACTCAACTACTCCGAAACGTCCGGCCTTTCCCGGCTACTGGAGAAAGAGGGGTTTGAAAAAAGAGAGTTTGAGGAAGTGGCAGATGTATATGTGATCAATACCTGCAGCGTAACGGAAAATGCCGATAAAGAATGCCGTTACCTGGTCCGCAAGATCCAACGGCAGGCGCCGGACAGCTTCGTCGTGATCACAGGCTGTTATGCACAGCTGAAGCCCGCAGAGATAGCACAGATCCCCGGCGTAGACCTGGTCCTGGGAGCCGCAGAGAAGTTCAATATCGCAGAGCATCTCCGGGAATTGTCAAAAGGCGATACGGCCAAAATTTGCAGCTGCGACATAGATACCGTCAGTGGCTTCAACCCTTCCTGGTCACTCAATGACCGGACCCGCACCTTCCTCAAAGTACAGGATGGCTGCGATTATAATTGCTCTTTTTGTACGATACCGATGGCAAGAGGGAAGAGCCGGAGCGATACCATCGCCCGAACTGTGACGACTGTCCGCGGGCTGGCCGAAAGGGGCGACGTAAGAGAGATCGTCCTGACCGGTGTCAACCTGGGAGATTTTGGAAAGGGACCCGATGGGAACGGACGCGCTGGCGCCCCTTCGGGCGGACCAGGCATCAATGGCGCCACTTGGGGCGGACCAGGCATCGATGCCCCCACTTTAGGCAACTCTCCGGCACGCGAAGAAGACTTTTTCGGACTGATGCAGGAACTGGACAATATCGAAGGCATAGACCGCTATCGCATCTCCTCGATCGAACCCAATCTGCTGACACCGGAAATGATCAGATGGGTAGCCGGAAGCCGCCGGTTCATGCCCCACTTTCATATCCCTTTACAGAGCGGGAGCAACCGCATTCTCGGATTGATGCGCCGCCGATACCGACGGGAGCTCTACGCCGAAAGAGTGCAGCTTATCAAAGAACTGATGCCCCATTGCGCCATCGGGGTCGACGTGATCGTCGGCTTCCCGGGCGAAACCGACGAAGACTTCAAAGAGACGTTTGATTTTCTACATACCCTGGATATTTCCTATCTGCATGTGTTTACCTACTCCGAACGCGACAATACCAGGGCCCTGGAGATCCGGCCGGTAGTACCCATGGACGTTCGAAACCAACGAAATAAACAGCTCCGCAACCTTTCCTACCAGAAAATGCAGTATTTCACCCGCGAACATGCCGGCCAGACCCGGAAAGTATTGCTGGAAGGACATGTCCGATCCGACATGATGGAGGGATACACCGACAACTATATCAAGGTCACGACACCTTACCGGGCAGAATGGGCCAATACCATTTTGGACTGGAAGCTTTAGGCAACTGTCCGTGAATTCCCGCCGTATGTTATTAAAAGGGTTTGGTCCTACCCTCGTCCGGCATAAGGATTGCTGCGTGAACTTTGCTGCCGAAGATTTGTTAATTTAAAGTAGGATCTATCTATGCGAAAATTCCAGGTTACGATACAATTTGATATGAATGATGAATTTGCGGCACTTGTTCCCCCTCATCGCACTTACATCAACCGGCTCATCGAGCAGGGGATCATCGACCACTATGTGGTGACAATGGAGACCCAGCGGGTGTGGATAACCTTCTCCGCCGAGGATAAAAAGGCTGTCGAAAAATATCTGTCCAAATCCCCCCTGTTCAAATACTGGACCTATGAGATCGATGAGCTTTTTATGGTAGACGGCTTACATTACCGCCTGCCAGTTGTACAATTGAATTGATCAAGATCAATTATTTCTTCTTCTCCGCCCAGGCAGGCTTTAGTTTCAGCACCTTCTTATAAATAGGACAGCCCTCGGAATGCGCCCCGGGCAGATAGCCGGTACTCATCAGGAACTCCCCGACAATTTCCCCGCCGGTGAAGCGGAACGTCTTTTTGAATAGCTTGACCCATTCTTCCTTGCTCAGCGGATGATGCGCGTCGATCCAGTTCTTAAAAGAGCCAAACTCCTTCTGGATCGCCTTTATCGTTTTTGCGTTCTCAATGGTAGCCTCTACCTTCAGCCTGTTGCGGATAATACCGGCATCCGCCAGGAGACGCTCCTTTTGCTTGTCGCCATAACGGGCCACTTTGTCAATATCGAAATTATCAAAAGCCTTAAAGAAATTGTCCTTTTTGTTCAGAATAGTAGTCCAGGACAGCCCGGCCTGGTTGATCTCCAGGATCAGGCGGGCGAAAAGATGATTGTCATCGTCAATGGGGAAGCCATATTCCTTGTCGTGATAATGTACATGCACATTGTCCTTTTCCATTTTAGCCACGACAGCGCAGTAACCAGCAAGTTTTTCCATAGATTTGTTCCTTTTTCAATCTCTATTTCATGTCAAGATACACCACTTTCTCTTTTCTTCTATCCTTACTGGCAGGAATTACTGTTCAGGGTCAGACAGTCTCCGGTCTCCCGGAAAATCCGACCACTGGCGGCTATGATCCACAGGCGGTATTTGCACCGGGGTTTTATAATGATCAGCACCTGGCGACCCGCCAGGCGAATGGATCGCCATCCGCCTCCTACTGGCAGAATCGCGCCGACTATACCCTCGCCGCAAAGCTGGACACGATAAAGAATGAGCTAGAAGGGATGGCAACGATCCGTTATACCAATAACAGCCCCGATACGCTGCGCGCCCTGTGGTTGTATCTCGATCAGCATACCTATCGCAAGGATGCACGCTCCAATTATTTTACGGGTTTTGCCCCCGGTGGCCATACCGAAGGGTACCAGCTGGAATCAGTAAAAGTGGAGCAGGGCGGACTGACGGCGGACGCAGACTATGTGATAACAGATACCCGCCTCCAGGTACGGCTAAAAAGAGCCTTGCCAGCCCACGGCGGAAAGATCAGCCTGCTGATAAAATACAAATATGTGGTGCCGGGCAGTTTTGGGAACCGTACAGATTATGTCTCAACCCGCAACGGCAAGATCTACGAAATTGCCCAGTGGTATCCCCGCGTCTGTGTATATGATGACCGTCAGGGATGGAATACCCTACCCTTCCTGGGCAGCGGGGAATTCTATAATGAATATGGTGATTTCGATTACCGCGTCACCGTACCCTGGGATATGATCGTGGCTGGTTCGGGTGAGCTGGTGAATCCACAGGAGGTCCTGACACAAAAAGAAGCGGCAAGGCTGACCGCAGCAAAGGCCAGCGACAAAACAGTGATGATCCGCGACGCCGCCGCCATCGGCGACCCTTCCAGCCGTCCCTTACACCAGGGAATGCTGACCTGGCATTTCAAAATGTCGAATACAAGGGACGTAGCCTTCGGCGCAAGCCGCGCCTATATCTGGGATGCCGCCCGCGTCAACCTGCCGGGTGGCAAAAAGTCCCTGGCCATGTCGGTCTATCCCATAGAAAGCGCAGGCCCCGACGCCTGGGACAGAGCTACGGAATACCTAAAGGTTTCGATGGAATATTTCTCCGAAAAATGGTTCGTATACCCCTGGCCGGTAGCGGTCAATGAGGCAGGAATAGCGGGTGGAATGGAGTATCCGGGGATCGTCTTTGACGGGATCACAGACAAAGGCAAGGAATTATACTGGGTGACGGCACACGAGATCGGACACAACTGGTTCCCGATGATCGTCGGGTCGGACGAACGCACCTATGGATGGATGGACGAAGGGTTCAACACCTTTATCGACATCTATGCCTCGGATGCCTTCAATAAAGGCGAGTACGCACCGAAACGTGACGGAGAGTATGCGCCCGGCGGCGGCAATCCCGTTGAAGAGATCGTCCCGCTGTTAAAGGACCCGCAAGCCCCCGTCATGATGACCCGTGCAGATGCGATCCCCGAGACCTATCGTCATCCGATGACCTATTTCAAACCGGCGCTGGGGCTGGTCCTGCTCCGCGAAGTTATCCTCGGTAAGGATCGCTTCGACTATGCTTTCAAAAGCTATATTCAGAACTGGGCCTATCGGCATCCCGGCCCCTATGATTTTTTCCGGACCATGGACAATGAGGCCGGAGAAGACCTGTCCTGGTTCTGGCGTGGCTGGTTTATCCATAACTGGGGACTGGACCTGGCCGTACAGACTGTGACACCCGGTGCCAACGGCATGATCGGTATAACGCTCGCTAATCTCGACCGGATGGCGATGCCCGCCACATTGGAGCTGACCTGGAAAGACGGGACAAAACAAAGGATCGCGCTGCCCGTAGAGACCTGGCTTCAATCGGGTACACAAACACTGCATTTCCCCGCCACGCAGGAGCTGTCGGCGGTGACGATAGATCCGGATAAGGTTCTGCCGGATATCAACCGGGAGAATAATAGCTGGAAAGCACATTAAGATTTACAGGTACCCACCTGGTTTATAGCTGCTTAGAAAAAAAATTACCGAAAAACCCAATGAAAAATTTTGTAGAAATATTTTTGCCCTTATCTTTGCACTCCTTTCAACGGAAAACGCCGGTAAAAAGGGAAAAAAGGGAGTTTAGCTCAGCTGGTTCAGAGCATCTGCCTTACAAGCAGAGGGTCGGCGGTTCGAACCCGTCAACTCCCACAAAGAGTCCCGAAAGGGACTTTTTTAATCAGCTGCGAAACATCGCAGCACACCAACAAATGTCTCTGTAGCTCAGTTGGTAGAGCAGCTGACTCTTAATCAGCGGGTCCGGAGTTCGAGCCTCCGCGGGGACACTGAAAATGAAACACTTAGAAGGTAAATCTTTTAGGTGTTTTTTATTTCCACCCCTCAGCAACTAAGAAATGAAATAGTTCAGTTGAACGAATGTCTGAACTCCAAAGGTGATTGATTCGTTTTGCTCCTGAACAGTTTATTGAAAGATTGGGGATACTCAAATCCAAGTTGGAAAGCTATCTCAGACACAGAAAGCTCCGACGTTGTCAGCAGCTCCTTTGCCTTTTCTATCACTGCATCGTGAATATGTTGTTGTGTGCTGCGTCCTGTATGAGAACGTAACATGTCCCCCAGGTAACCCGGACTTATATTGAGTTGGTCCGCCAGGTATTGAACCGAGGGCAATCCCATTTCTTTTATTGCCTGGCTTTCAAAATAGGAAGAAAGGATTTTCTCCAGCCTGCTTACAATATCCTTGTTTGCGACTTGCCTGGTGATAAATTGACGGTTATAAAAACGATTGCAATAATTCAATATAAGATCGATATGAGATATTACGACATCCTGGGTAAAATTGTCGGTGGCTACCTCGATCTCTTCCTTAATATTTTTCATGGCGCCCACAATTGTATTTTCCTCCTTTTCGGACAAATGCAGCGCCTCATTGACAGCATAGGAAAAGAAACCATACTCTTTTATCTTCGCTGCCAACGGATAGCCCTGAAGGAAATCAGGATGAACGATCAGCAACCAGCCTTCCAGCTTAGTCATGTCCCCGCCCCTGACGGAAATAACCTGCCTGGGCCCGTAAAAAGTCATTACACCCTCGTTGAAATCATAATACTGCTGACCATATCTGATCTTGCCGTCAAAATTGCGTTTCAGATAGATCGAATAAAAATTGTAGACTAAACTGGAATGACGTCCGACACTTTCCAGATCTACTTCAGAAAGATCGACAACGCTGACCAGGGGATGTGCGGGCTTCCTGACATTCATAAGAGAATGTATTTCCGACACGGAGTCGATCACCTTTGGCGCATTACTCTTCCTGCTCATAATATGTAAATTTAATTCAAATTCAGGGAAGCAGGAATACTCCCCTGAATCGAATCGGTTACTTTCCAACAAATGTCATGCTGTTGGCATCGTATCTATCACCGGTGATCGTGCCAGGTGGGATAATGGATTCAAGCCTGTTAAGGTCGCTTTCGCTTAAGAGTATATTTGCAGCAGCTACATTCTGTTCCAGATATTTAATCCGCTTGGTCCCTGGAATGGGAATGCAGCCCTTTGCAATTGTCCAGGCAATGGCCAGCTGGGCCGTCTTAATACCTTTCTCGTCGGCCATTTTTGTCAATTCATTGACCAGTTTGACATTCTTATAGAATTGCTCCCCCTGAAATTTTGGTACAGTTCTCCTGAAATCATTTTCTCCAATATCTTCAGGCTTTTGGATCTGGCCGTTTAAAAATCCTCTTCCCAGGGGAGAGTAGGCTACAAACCCAATCCCGAGTTCACGCAGAGTATCGAGGATCCCCTCTTCTTCCACACTCCGTTCAAAAAGCGAATACTCTGTTTGTAAAGCAGTTATCGGATGGACATTATGTGCTTTTCGGATAGTGGCAGATCCCATTTCAGAAAGACCAATGTATCTGACCTTACCTTCCTTTACAAATTCAGCCATTGCTGCTACCGTCTCCTCTATCGGAGTATTGGGATCCAGACGGTGCAAATAATACAGATCTATATGATCAGTACCGAGATTCTTTAATGACCGTTCTAATGCTTTCCTTGCATATTGCCTGGAACCATTAAACTTCCATGTGACATTTTCGGCATCGTCGATCTCAACACCAAATTTGGAAGCTATGATGTATTCATTTCTATTGCCCTGAATGGCTTTAGCAATAAGACGTTCGTTTTTTAAGGGCCCATATAGCTCTGCTGTGTCCAGGAAATTACAACCCAGTTCCAGGGATCGGTGTATGGTCGCAATGGATTCTTTTTCACTGACACTGCCGTACATGTCTATTTCGCCGATGTTGGTCATGCCCATACATCCCAGACCAATAACCGGAACCATTAATCCCTGGCTGCCTAATTTGGTTTTTCTAATTTTTTCCATATTGTTGATATTTTAAGGAACAAAACTAGATATAGCCAGGATCACAGAAGTATCCAAATCACGGATTGTTTGATTAAAATCGAGGCTATTTATTCTTCACATTAATCGACATCCGACGATTCATCGCCCTGCCAGCCTGCGTTCCATTATCACCTACGGGATACTTCGGACCATATCCTTCCGCACCCGCCAGTTGCGAAGACTTAGCTCCCAGCTCTTTTAATTTAGCCAGTATATTATCAGCCCGTTCCTGGGACAAGCGGATATTCGCCACCGCGTCGCCCGTATTATCGGTATAGCCGCCTATCTTTATTCTGGCCTTTGGAAAAGCGCCCAGGATGGCGACTATATTCTTCAGCTGGGTTTCTGATTCGAGCAGCAGGCTGGCGCTGTTGCTGGCAAAGCCCACCCTGGTAAAGTCAAACCAGTTCCCGTTCTTCTTATCCAATGGCGCATTGGGATCGCTGAGAAAGGCAATCAACCGGTCTTCCGTCCCGCCCCTGCCAGCCTGGATCACTTGTCCATTAGGCAGACTGACCTGGGTACGCGGAGAGACCGTAGTATCCGTCGTGACCGCAGGAGCCGGAGTTACAACTGTGACAGTAGTGTCGGCTGCAGTGCTTGTCACCGTTTCCGTATGGCAGGATCGAAATAGAAAAATGGCGGCCACAACAACGATAAGAAGAACAATTATCCCGTAGAGAAGGGAATTTTTGCGGGTCGTCGTCGATTTTTCCCATGGATAGCGCTGAATACCGAGGGCAGGTTTTACTTCCAGCCCCACAGGGATGGCATGCAGGATAGTGTCTCCCTGTCCTTTGATCCAGGCTGACAAGCCATTTCCATCGACGGAGTAATTTGCCAGATGTCTGCCGATCGCATCAAGAGAAGCAAAGCTCACCAGGCCGACGAGAAAAGCAGAAGAAGAGATACTGGTACCGGAATACCGGCTGATCTCGCTGACCACCGAATCGGTATGACCGGCTAACAAGGCTTTCGAGAATTCAGCCCCTCTACTTAATAAAGAGCTGCCTGCCACAAGCCCCCCGTTTCCAACATTCAGCTCATGAAGTTGCCCGAAGAAATCACCGGTGACAGCCTGTCTTGCCATGGTGCTCACCTTTGCGATCCCTTCAGGGAAATAGGATTTGTGAAGGATATCGGTCAAAACCATTGGTATTGCCCCATGAAGTGCCTTGTTTATATTCGCCTCGGATTCGCCGAGCAATACCGAAAATTTGGCGACCAGCGTTTCGGTAAAGGCGGATCGAACGGAATCGGGTAATGAGTTGGACATGTTATTGGTTTTTTAAGAGTGTGTGTAATACCTTTGGAAATAACGATGCCAGCCTTTTTCAGGCAGGATTGTCTCAGTTTGGGGGTTGTTTTTTTCAATGGCATACGAGATAAGACGGGCATGAGGTGTAAATTCCCCAGAGTTAATTTTAAAAGGATAACATGAAAAAAAAGAGATTGGAAGAGGCCCGGCCCTCTGACCAGAACAGCCTGATCATAACCAATCAACCCAAACAAACGCTCAGCAAACAGCAGCAGACGTTCAACCGGTTGGTAAAAAAAATAGAAAAGCTACAGGCCGACCTGGAAAAGACAACCTATTCTCTCCAGCAAAAACTGGATTTCTATCTGAAACATATCTATCCCCTGGAACAGAAAGAGGTCATTTTATTGAAAGAGTTAGTCAGATGCCTCTATAGCTTCTACCGGGAAAACCATCTCTTCTCCAGGAACGATCAGGCTGTTTTAGGCGAGATCATTTCGATCCAGCTGCACAACATCTTCCAACTGGAGCAGACCGAGCCGGACGATGAGCTCAAAGAAATATTCAAGGCGGTGGAAAAGATAGATTATGACGTGGCTGCCGCAGAAGGACTTGACGGGATGAAGCAGGAAATGCAATCCATCTTTGAAGATATGGGCGTCGACTTCAACATAAATGATATGGATCGCGAGATGACGGAAGAGGAAATCCTGAAAAAAGTAGAGACGCTGAAGAACCAGTTCCGGCAGCAGCAGGCAAAAAGTACTGAAACAGGGAAAAAGACAAAAAAACAATTGGAAAAAGAAGCCAACGAAAAAAAGCTGGAGGAAGCAAGAGCAAAGAGTATAAATAGTATTTATAAACAGCTGGTTAAAATTTTCCATCCCGACCTCGAACAGGACCCGGATCTTCGACTGCAAAAGGAAGAGCTGATGAAAAAACTGACCACTTCCTATAAGAGCGGCGACCTGCATACCCTATTAAAGCTCGAGCTGCAATGGATACAAAAAGAAGGGACAAATGTCGACCGGCTGTCCGATGACAAGCTGGCGCTGTATAATGAATCCCTTAAAGAGCAGGCGGACGACCTTGAAGCAGAAATAAGCCAGATCCTGCATCACCCACGCTATCAGCCCTTATATCAATATGCCATAAGCCCGGAGCAAATCAAATATATCAGCGTCAACGATATCAGGCAGCAAAAAAGATCATGGATAAAAGACATGTCCCAAAGTCTCCTGGTCCTCCGGGGCAATCAGAACAAGGCCCTGGTCGAAGTAAGAGAGATCATAGAGGCATTTAAAAAAAATTAGCCGGGGCGATTCTGCTTGAAATATTTCTTCAGCGCCGGATCATAAAAATTGTTGCCGACGATACCCGAATGCGCCAATTCTACGCCTCTCTCTCTTCTGATCTCTAGCAGCACAGGGTCGGTAATATCCGGGTAATAGTTGCTGATCAGAAATGGGTCCGCCACTGTCGGGAGGTATCTCCAGGTGCTTTTTTAACTGATGGAACGCCTTGTTGAGATGGTTCTCTACTGTTTTCTGAGAGATGGAAAGATTGGATGCGATCTCGGGATTGGAGTATCCCTCCAGCTTTTGCTCGATTATCTTTCTGCGTACGGGCGGCAAAAGGGAAAGGCTGCTCCTGATCTTTGTGATGACGGGGGATGCTTCCGTATCAGGCGGCTCGTGCAACCCGTCGGAAAGCTCGATGATATGCGCAGTGGATACCGAATCCATCCTGTTGCGGGCATTTCTTCTCAGCAGATCGATAGCCACCGTCCGGGCTATCCGAAAAAGCTGGAGGGAAACGGACAGGTCCGTTCTAAGTGTAAGCCGGTAACGCCAAAGCTTTATAAACGTTTCCTGTATAAGGTCCTGGCTAAGACTGGCCGACCCGGTCTTCTTCAGGAAATAGAAATACAGCTTCTTATGATAGCTATAATATACTTCCTTAAAACTCTCTTCCGATCCGTTTTGCAAACTAATGATCAGAGCTGTATCCATTTCATCCCGGGATATAATGATTATTCGAAATTAGGCTCTGCATATAAATGACTTTCATTAAATGATTGTTACCTCGTCGTACCTGCCTTACTAATATTAAACTTAGCAGATGAATGTGATTAAAAAATTGTTACCCTTTGAAAGCGCAACGATAAAAGTTCGACCTTGCCTGCATGAAGACTTTTTTAGTAGCATTTTTACTCCTGGGTTGTTATTATTCGCAAGCCCAGACCTCCACGATCATACCGGGCAAGGTCGAACAAACCGGCCAGGTCTTATTGCCAAATGGCTGGAAGCTCAGCCCCGCGGGACGTACGTTACCGCTTGGCTCTATGAGCGATCTGCCTCTCAACTTACAGATCAGCAGATCGGGACGCCTGATGGCCGTCACTAATAATGGGCAAAGCACCCAGTCAGTTCAGCTCATCGACCCCAAAACAGAGAAGGTCCTCGACGAAAAGGAAGTAAAAAGATCCTGGTATGGCATCGCTTTTAGCCCTGATGAGAAACATTTATATGCCTCAGGAGGATATGACAACTATGTATTGGATTTCCCCGTCAGGGATAACAAATTAGGAACACCGGATACGATCCGGCTGGGCGCGCCTTATCCAAAGGAGCGCACCTGTCCAACCGGGATGGTGACCGACAAGTCGGGGAGACGGCTTTTCGTAGTAACCAAAGGAGACAGCTCTTTGTTCGAGATCAATACACAGACGCGAGCAATTACAAAAAGAGTGGCGTTGCCGGGCGTGGGATACAGTTGCCTGCTGTCTCCCGATGAAAAGAAGCTGTATATCTCTTTATGGACTTCGGCTACTGTTGCCATTTATGATGTCGACGGCGGAGTCATCGCATCAACGATCGAAACCGGTCAGCATCCCAACGAATTGCTGTTGAATAAAAAGGGGACCAGGCTATTTGTAGCCAATTCCAATGACAATAGCGTTTCCATTATCGACACCAGGTCGGGGAAGGCGACAGAGACGGTTGCAACTACCCTCTACCCGACACGACTGGCAGGTTCCACCACGAATGGACTGGCCTTGTCGGCCGATGAAAAAAGACTATATATCGCCAATGCCGATAACAACTGTTTGGCAGTGTTCGATATTTCTTCCAATGGCAACAGCAAAAGTCTGGGATTTATCCCCGTAGGCTGGTATCCCACGAACGTAAAGACATTAAATGATAAGATCATCGTCGCCAACGGGAAGGGAATAAGCTCTTCTGCCAATCCCCTCGGGCCTCAGCCTTTTCGAAAGGAAAATGCAGTCGGGGAGCATGTAGGGCCGAAGGCCAGCAACCGCGAGCAGTACATCGGAGGAATGTTCAAAGGAGTGCTTTGTTTTATCGACAAGCCAAACGAGGCGCAACTAAAGACCTATACTCAGCAGGTATATGCGAATACTCCTTTTACGGACAAGAAACTCCAGCAGGCCGATGGGGAGGATGGAAATCCTGTTCCAAGGAAGGTGGGAGCCGCATCGCCGATCAAACATGTCTTTTATATCATCAAGGAGAACCGGACCTATGACCAGGTGTTGGGCGATATGACGGAAGGCAATGGAGATACTTCATTATGTCTTTTTCCCGAGAAGATAACTCCCAACCAGCATTTCCTGGCCCGAAATTTTGTACTGCTGGATAACTTCTACGTCGACGCCGAAGTCAGCCAGGACGGGCATAACTGGAGCATGGGCGCCTATGCGACCGACGTGATCGAGAAAACCTGGCCGACCAACTATAGTTCCCGCGGGCCCAGCTACGGGGATTATGCGGGCGGTCCCAACGATGGCTGGATCTGGGACGACGCCAAACGGACGGGCATCAGCTATCGGACCTATGGAGAGGGCGGCGCTTATGGCAGGGCGCAGATCGAATCCCTGAAAGGACATACAGCTCCCTATTCTCCCGGTTTTGATATGAAGATCCAGGACCAGGTACGCGCCGACTGCTGGATCCGGGATTTCGATTCGCTGTTGGCGATCAATGCCGTTCCGGCGTTGAATACGATCCGGGTGTCCGACGACCATACCAGCGGGCTTCAGAAAGGACAGTACTCCCCCATCGCAGCCGTCGCGGATAACGACCTGGCGATAGGACGGATCATCGAGCACCTTTCGCAGAGCCCGGTGTGGGCAGCGTCGGTGGTCTTTATCCTGGAGGACGACGCCCAGGCGGGACCGGATCATATCGATGCCCACCGGAGTCCTGCCTATATAGCGGGACCGTTCGTAAAGAGAAATACCGTTGTTCATACTATGTATTCGACTTCGGGGATCCTGCGGACGATGGAGCTGATCCTGGGAATGCCGCCGATGAGCCAGTATGATGCAGCCGCAATGCCGCTGTATGAATGCTTTACTTCCACACCGGATAACAGGGCCTATGCCTCGATTCCGGCAAAAGTAGATATCAACGAGCGGAATGTAGCCGATAATGAGAGCTCCCGGCGGTCGGCAAAATTCAACCTGGCGAAGGAAGATGCTGTACCGGATAAAGAGATGAACGAGGTGATCTGGAAGGCAGTGAAAGGAGAGAGCGCGGCGATGCCAGCGCCAAAAAGGAGCGCATTTGTAATAGTAGAGAAGAAAAAAGATAGGGACTAGGATCAACGTTTTGTGCCGCATCTCATCCGATCAGATGCGGTACAAAACGACTCAGATTATCCGTCACCAGCGTACCCGCTTCCCTGATCCCAATCCCGGCCGGCTGCTGCCCGATGACCCAACTGCCGATCAATGGGTAGTTGCCTTCAAAACAAGGCAGCCCGAATAGCTGCTGATAGATATATCCTTCCTCTCCATATTCACCCCCGGTCTGATGGATCAGCGTATCTCCGGCTACAATGTCAATATTGGCGCCTTCCCTCGACAGGATAGGTTTCTTTACATAATCGGTCAACGGGTCGCTATTAAAATAAGCGGGCAGGAGATGCGGATGACCAGGAAAGAGCTGCCACAACAACGGCAGTATAGCCTTGTTGGAAAGGATCATCTTCCAGGCAGGTTCGATAAACAAGATATGATTCCGGTCTCTTTCGATGTTGGCGCCAAATTCATCGGCAAGCAACCATTCCCAGGGATAGAGCTTAAAAAGATTTTTCATTGGCTGGCTGGCACTATCCACAAAAACCTGAACCTGTTCATCCCAGCCTATATCTTCAATAAAGACAAACCGTGAATCGATCCCGGCCTGCATCGCACAATCCCGCAGGTATTCCGTATTGGTAAGATCTTCCAGCGTTCCTTTCAGACAGCCGAAGTGTAATGGTCCGGGGTTTAGATAGTTCCGCAGGAAAGTCCAGTGTTCGATCAGCTTTTCATGAATGCTGTTGAACTGATCCTTCCCTTTATCAAAATCCTGTAGCCAGAACCACTGCACGATGCCCGCTTCATACAGACTCGTCGGCGTGTCAGCATTGAATTCCAGCATCTTTACCTGCCCATCCCGGTAACAGAGGTCAAACCGCCCGTAGATCGAGGGATGATCTTCGTTCCAGCTCTTTTCGAGGTATGGTACAAATCCCGGTGGGATATGGAACTGGTCGTACAACCCCTTGTCGATCGTGTATTGCACGGCAGTAAGACACATCTCCCAGAGCATGGCGGTCGCATCTTCTATAAAAAGTATCTCTCCCATATCAAAGGAGTAGTAGGCACTTTCATCCCAATAGGGAACATTCGTGGTATGAAATCCAAAACCAAGATTTTCGACGGTCTTCTGCCAGTTGTTCCTCGGCTGAATGGAAATACGTCTCATGTGATTTGATTTTTATGATCCGGATGAAACGCTGCTTTTTCCAAATCCTCCCTTGACGACAACCAGTTGGTGACTCCGCCAAAAGGTTCCCCGCCGGTAGATATGACCCGGTCTGTAAAAAAAATCATAAGGCTGACCATTATACCAATACCCGGATGAATTGTAAAGGACATTTCTTCCGGTGCTGTCATTAACCGAACAAAAACATTCATAGCTGCTATCGGCAAACTCGTTTGGCCGCATCAGCGAAGGATCGGTTGCATATCCCGCATCGGGCTGCGAAGGAATGATCTGCCTGTTGCAGGAGGCAAGCGCGGCAGTAATAAGAACGAGGTGTATTTTCTTAGATCGCTTCATATATAAGATTTAGAAGGTCATATAAGATCCCGGAACCCTAGTGTGATCCAAAACTAAGATCCAGCGTAAAGGCGTTGCCGGTCAGGTCCGTCCCACCCTTGTTAGGATAATTGATAAGATGATACTTTGCCGTCAGACCAATAAATGTTCCCCGCTGGAAGAAATATTTAAGCCGGAGGCCATTGTTAAAATCGAAAGAGCCGACATTCAGTGGCCCAAGCCCTGTGTTGCCCCCGGCATGAAAACCATCAGCCACAGAAAAATAGTCATATCCGATACCGGATGTATAACCAAAGTCTATATACTTCTTATGAATAAGATACCGGGTATATTCAAAGCCGATATATCCGCCATCATAGTAATGAGTGCTATGAACAGTATCCTCCCGGACAAAAGTATAGTCCTGTGGTGTAGGGTGAAGAAAACGGAATTGCCAGGTGACATCATATTCATTCAGCTTATTGCGGCCGCCCAGCTGGACGCCGACAGAAGGATGTGATCCCAGCGCCTGTAGGTTGCCGGTAGGAAACCATCCTCCGACCATGACACTGGCGGTTCCCCTTCTCCCGTCCCTGCGAGCGGTAAAATTCTTTGAATTGTAGACCTCCAGCTGATCCTGTAATTGACTGATGCGGGGACAGGACGCCGGATCAGCCTTTAGAGCAGCCCTGGGGCCAGAGATCTCCCCGGCCAGCACACGACAGATAAACAACGCCGAGCTATCCGGATGATGCGTGGTCAAAATGACCCGGGCCCAGGATTGCAGGAACAGAAACATCTTACGGGCCTCAACTGTAGCGTCATACGCATACCGGTTGCTCAACACCATATGGTATTTGGGCGTTAGGGTGAAGCAGTTACCAGAGAAAGCTGAAACAAAGATCGGGGTTCGGCTCTAACACGGGGTTAAAAGGCGGTTAAGATGAGGCCCGGAATGTAAAGCAACGGTTAAAAAGTAAGCCCGAGACGACCCTGGGCTTCTTTCGCCTTCCTGAACAGGACAACGGCTCCAAACAGCAGCAAGGCCAGCAGAAGATAGGTCACTCCCAGCAAGGCAGGCGCTGTAATGTGGATCAAACTTGTGATGCTATAGGTAAAAAAGGAAGTGATGATATAATTACCGCCACCGGTAATACCACTGGCTACCCCGGCATTTTTGGTGAAACGGCCCAGGCAATACGCAAATATATTATTGAAGATAAAACCAGCCAGCAGGTGCATCCCAACAACAAAAGACATCATCGTATAGATTGACGGCCACAACCGGGTTGTTGCTATCATCAGCAACGCAATTACGATCTGGAGAGATACCGCAACCCCGATCTTCGAGTTCAGTGGTTTTTTGATCAGGGTCTTACTGATGATGCCCCCGGTCATAAGGGATACTCCGGACAAGAGGGCGCTGTAACCAGATACGACCGGAGAGAAATTAAAGACATGCTCGATGATAAAAGGGCTCGTCATCCCAAAGACCACCAGCATCGAATAACTCAGCGCGATAATAACAAGCCCCAGGGTAAAATCTCCCGATCTGATCATCGAAGAATAAACATTGACAATAGATCTTAACCGGAAAGGATGAAAGTTCATCAACGATTCTCCACTGTAGATCAGCTCCAGGATCATGATCACAAGAGCCATACCACCCAGGAAATAAAAATTAGACTGCCAGCCAAAAGAGGTCTGCAGATATCCCCCAAGAAAGGGAGCGATGATCGGCGCCGACGCCCATACGATAGAAAACAGACTGATATAATGTTTTAGCTTTTCGCCGGTATAAACATCCATGAAATAGGCCCTTTTCCCCACGACAATGATCGCGACCGTGATGCCATGTAGTATCCTCATGGCATAGATCAGATAGATATTATGCGTAAGGGCAATCGCAAAACTGGCCACCGTAAATACAAAAAGAGCGGCAACTCCCATCCTGAAGCGGCCGAAACTATCCAGCAGGCTTCCCACAAACAGCTGACCGATACCATAGCTGACCATGAACGATACTATGGATAGCTGCACCGCCGCATTGCTTACTCCCAGTTGAACCGCCATCGCCGGCAAAGAAGGAATATAAATGTCCGTTGCAAACCCCGAGAGAGGAATAAGAGCAAAGGCCAGTATTGTACTAACACCCTGATGGTTTTCTTTAATAAGTCTCATTTTTCCCTACTTTTATCGACAAAACGAAATATTTCGATATATTAAATAAATTTTTTATTCTTCGAAACGATTCAAAAATTTCACATATTCGCTCATTCCTTCCCTGTTGATCTTATACTTGCAATTACGGCCATCTTTTTCCGAGATAAGGAGATCGGCATCAACCAATTGCTTCAGATGATGCGATACCGTGGACTGGGCAAGATCAAACATTTCAGTGATGGCTGAACATTGCATCCAGTCCTTCTCTTTTTTGATCGCCTCCATCATCTTAATCCGGTAAGGATCACCAAGAGCTTTGGAAGCCTTTTCTATCCTTTTGATATCAACTTTCGAATTCATCGATGCAAATATATCGATAATTTTCGAATTTCGACCAACACTATCCGGTGCCATCCCAGTAGAATAAATAAAACCACCATCAATAAGCCGGATCTGACAATTGGCGTAAAAAATCAAGCCTGATTGTGGAAACAATCAGGCTGCAAAACCTCTCTATATGATAATAATAGAGAAATAAAATTTCCCAAATCTACTTTGCTATTGGATACCGAATCAGGATTGACGACTAACTGTATCATACAGCGATACACAACCATTACTGGTCAACAAATGACGTTAATCGACCAAAAATGTGATTTGGTCGACGGGAACATCGTTCTGACTCCCGGATACGATTCTTTTTGGATAAATTAGCGCAAATTAAGCGGGCATGGCAGAGCTTAGGTATGTGCAGTTTATCTATCGTTTATCCAGGTACCGGGTGCTGATGCACGTCTTTTTCTGGATCGCGGCGATCATCTTTTTCTTCTTTGTTTTTAGAAAAAACGAAAACCCGATGGTTACCCTGTTCAATAGCCTTGGGTTTTTACCGGGTCACATGATCTTTGTATATTCTCTCCTCTATTTCGTACTGCCCCGATATGTACTAAAAGAAAAGATAACCTTCGCCATTCTTTGGATGCTGGTGGTCCTGTCTGTCTCTCTGTTCTACATGCGCCTGGCTGATGTATATTTTATCCACTATTCGGGTTTCAACCACCTTTGGTTGCCAAGGAACTACGCCCGAAGTATCTTTGCCATCTTCAGCGTCGGTTGGATTGCTGTCACGATAAAGCTGGTGAAATACTGGTATCTCGAAAAAGAGATCCAGCAGCGGCTGGAAAAAGAAAAGCTGATCGTCGAGCTACAGCTCTTAAAGTCTCAGCTGCATCCTCATTTTCTCTTCAATACCCTCAATAGCCTGTATTCCCTGACCCTGGAACAGTCACAGCAGGCGCCATTCATCGTACTGAAACTGTCTTCCCTGTTACGATATATCCTCTACGAATGCAACGAGCCCTATATCTTGCTGAGTAAAGAGATCGAAAATATCCAAAATTACGTCGGACTGGAACAAAGCCGTTTTCGCGAAAGGCTGGATATCTCTCTTAGCTTTACCGGGGACATCACCAATAAGACCATCGCTCCGCTGCTCCTGTTACCCTTTGTTGAGAACAGCATCAAACATGGCATCAGCGAACAATTGGATAAAAGCTGGATCAACCTGCACCTGCATGTAGAGGGGGATAAGCTGAACTTCAAATTGATCAACAGCAGGGACCAGCAACAGCAGACAGATCCGCCAGCGCATGGCCTGGGTCTGCAGAATGTACAAAGAAGATTAAATTTGCTCTATCCCGGTCAGCAGCATTCATTAAGACTGACCCCGGAAGAGGATACCTACATGGTCTCCCTGACAATACCTATTAATCATGAAAATCAGATGTCTTATAGTTGATGACGAACCACCGGCAATAAAAGTACTGCTGTCTTATATTGAGAATATAGAGAACCTGGACGTAGCAGGCACTTGTTTTAATGCCCTTGAAGCCATGCAGGTGTTACAACAGCAGCCCGTTGACCTTATTTTCCTCGACATCAAAATGCCCCGTTTGCTCGGTACGGAGTTTATCCGCACATTACGAAATCCACCAAAAGTGATCTTTACCACAGCACACAAAGATTATGCAGTGGAGGGCTTCGACCTCGATGCAGTGGACTATTTGCTAAAACCCTTTTCTTTCGAACGCTTCCTAAAGGCAATCAATAAGATCGGTGGCACATCACCTATCCCCGGCGCCACGATCCCTCCGCACGTCGCTGAAACGACTGCCCCCTCCCTCACTCAGGGCTCCTTCCTGTATTTCCGCATTGACCGGAAGATGACCCGCGTTGAGCTGGATGAGATCCTGTATATCGAAAGCCTGAAAGATTATAGCCGCATTGTGCGGACCGGACAAAAGCCGCTGGTGATGAAGAAACCCATCAGCTCTATCGAAGAAATGTTACCGGAAAATCAGTTTGTCCGTATCCATCGGTCATTTATCGTGGCTATCCAAAAGGTCAGCGCCTACACTCAGCATCATATCGAGGTAGGCGACCAGGAATTACCTATCGGGAAGCTCTATCGTCATCAGCTGAATAAGCTGACACGCTTCACTCCGCCCGGAGACTTTTCACCGGGTTCGCAACGGCGGCCTTCAACGCCTGGAAGCTCACCGTACACAAAGCAATGACAATAGCCGCCAGACCAGCCACAGCAAACATCCACCAGCTAAGGTCTATTTTAAATGCAAAAACCTGCAGCCATTTGTTCATAGCCCACCAGGATATGGGAGTTGCTATAAGGATAGCCAATGCCACCGGCTGGAGAAAATCTTTCGATAACAGCCCCACGATACCCGATACGCTTGCGCCTAATACTTTCCGGATGCCGATCTCCCTGTTCCGTTGCTCCGCACTAAAAGCCGCCAGACCGAATAAGCCAAGTCCCGAAATGACTATAGCCATCAGTGTGAAAGAGTTGATGATCCGCGACAGGGTGATATCGGTCTCGTATTGTTTTTGTACCTGTGCGTCCAAAAAGTTGTATTCAAAAGGGATCCCCGGAACATCCTTCTTCCAAATGGACCCGATCTTTGACAGCAGCTGCTGATAATTGGCCGTGCTGGCATGGACAGTCACATTGGGCCAAACACCATAGTGTTTGTTATTGACCCACACCAGGAAATTACCTACGGCATTGTGAAGCGACCAGTAATTAAAATCCTTCATGACACCGACAATATCGAACTGCCGCTTCTGACTGTCATGCAATCGCACGCCGATGGCGCTGGAAGGCGTCAGTCCAAGCCTTCTGGCAAAGGTCTCATTGACCAGCACTTTTGCGGAGTCGGTGGGAAGAAAGTCTCTGCCGCTCACCAGCCTGATACCATTGGTCTTCACAAAGTCCTGGTCCGCTATTATATAGTCCGCATTCCTTGAATCACCGACATCCTTGCCCGGTAGTATAAAACTATTCGAGAACATATGGGGGTTGCTGATATAGCTGCTCCCGTTGCTGACAGAGCTGACCCCAGCCAACTTACGTAGGTCTTCCATAAAAGGAGTGATCCCATCAAAGGAGTCTCCTGAATTGAAGGTAAAAACAAGCCGCTGATCCTTATCAAATCCCAGGTCTTTATTCTTGATATAATTGAGCTGGCTATGTATAATGATGATCCCCGAGATCAACACGATCGAGAGTACAAACTGAAATACTACCAGCCCCTTCCGTATCCCTGCCGCAGATACCCGGCTTGTAAAATCCCCCTTGATGACCTTTATAGCCTGGAAGGCGGAAAGATAAAAGGCCGGATAACTACCCGCCACCAGGCCCGTTACCGATACAAGGGCCAGCAACATCAGCCAGACCCGATAGTCCCTCAAAAAAGATAATTTTATCTCCGACCCCGTGATCTGGTTCAGATAAGGCAGGGATAGGATCAGCAATGGCAATGCGATCAACACCCCGATCAGCGCCAAAATAAAGGATTCCGCCAGGAATTGCCTGATCAGGTTGTTCCTCCGGGCACCAATGACTTTCCTTACACCCACTTCCTTTGCCCGCCGGGCGGCCCGGGCCGTAGACAGGTTCATGAAATTGATACAGGCTATGATCTGGATCAGTGCCGCGATGAGCATCAGGATGGTCAGGAAGGAAGGATTGACGGGCTTACCGATCCCCGGATTCTCAAAACCCGGCGTGGTATGAATGCTGCTGATAGCTTGGAGATACAAATGCTCCTGTATGTTCCACTTCCTTAATTCCTGGCCCGCATACTTTTCGATAAAGGCCGGAAATTTCTTTTCCAGCGATGCCACATTCGTCCCCGGGCGGAGTCTGACATAAGAACCGATATAGCCGTTGATCGTCCAGGAATCCGTATGCAGCATAAACTCCCCGGTCCGGCCACTTTTCATGGTGATAAAGACATTGGCCTGTAAGTGTGATTTCCCCAGGCTTTCGTCTACAACCCCGGTTACCGTATAATCCTGCTTTCCCTCCGTATTGTCTATCGTAATGATCCTGCCAACAGGGTCTTCATTACCAAATAGTTTGTCTGCCGTAGCCTTGAGCAATACCACCGTATAGGGATTGTCCAGAGCCGTCCGGGGATTCCCTTTTATAGCATGATAGGTGAATACGTCAAAAAAAGTAGAGTCAACCAGGAAGGCGTTGTTCTCCCAGATGCTCTTATCCTTATACCGCAACAAGTGCTTGTCGATGCCAGGAAAAGGCACGACACGGGTAAATTGTTCGACCTCCGGATACTCCCGCTTAAATCCCGGAGCTATCGGCGCAACCGTATTGCCCAGGTTAAACGTCCTGCCCTCCCCTGTAGAAAGGTGGTCGATCCGGTAGATATTGTTTACACCAAGATGATGCTTATCATAGCTATACTGATCCTCTACATATAGGAGGATGTACAGGCAACATAAAGTGCCCGCGGCCAGGCCAAAGATATTTATGAAACTATAGGTTTTGTTTTTGAGCAAAAACCGGAGCGCAGTTCTAAAATAACTTTTTAACATCCCACATCCCCGAGGATCTCTATGATCCCCTCATTCTTTATGATCGTCATCCCTACCCTCTCATTGGAAATGCCCTCCCGGATCTTATAGTTATACCAGGGTACGCCCCCTTCCATCGTAGATTCAAAACAGTTGAAGAAGATATTCTTATTGTGTTGCAGATCATCGGCGATCTCGACAATATGCGTGGAGATCAGGAACAGGCTGTTCCGGACCCTGGAAAGAGCATCTATTACCTGCAGCGAGGCATCCGAAGCATCCTTCACATTCGTGCCCCGGAATAATTCGTCGAAAAGGACCACGATCTTCTTCTTTTCTTTAATTTTTAAAGCGACGTCCTTTACCCTTCGCACTTCATTATAGAAATGGCTATACCCCTGGCTGATATTATCCGACAGATTGATCGTAGTGATCAGGCCATTGAAAAGCGTGGTTTCCATAAAAGCCGCCGGAACGGGAAAACCGATATGCGCAAGATAGACTGACAGACCAAACGCCTTGAGGAAGGTCGATTTCCCCGACATATTGGCCCCGCTGATAAAACAGAGATTGGTCTCATTATCGATGCGATAATCGTTATTAACCGGGCTGGCAAGCAGGGGATGAAAAAGCCCGCGGATAGTGATGGAAGAATCCGGCTGTACGCTATAGTCCGGAAAAGAAAGCGAATATTTCTGGGCCGTAGCCGCCACCGACTGATATACGTCGAACTCATAGATGATATCGAGTATCTTCCTCAGCTGCTCCCGTCCCCGCCGTCTGAAATAATGGTCGCACTTTGCCATATCCATAACCGACAGATCGGTATTGGAAGAAGATAGGATCTCCCTGATCTTTTCATCGCCGATAAGCTCGTTGATACTGAGTGACATGGCGGCCAGGTGATAGGGACAGCCCTTTGCCCTTAGCTGATCGGCAAGCCGGAAGAAATGACGCAAGGTGCTCACCGTTGTACGGATACCGATCGTAACAAGGTAATGATCGTTCGATTGCCTGAACTTATTCCGAAGATTGTACAACAGCGCATCCAGCCAATGATCCGGATATAAGGGTATACTCGCAGAAAGATAATGTTCTATGGTATCCATCTGTTGCCGGCCGATATTCACGTCGATCCCATTATCATAAAAGAATCGTATAGCATCCCGGCGGGACTCCAGCAATTCAATGTCATTCGAGGGCGACTTGAACAGCATTTCCAGCCGGTCTCCACCACCAACAGTCTTTACATTGTTGAATAACGAATAGACCAGCCCCTTCCGGCCCTGCTCAAAAAGGTCAAGGTCCTTCCAGGTCTGTTTGTCGATCTCAAAGGCCACCCGTGACCGCGACTGCGTATTGGTGCCGAAGCCCGGCACGGCTCCCGATGCAAGTTTCGGCAGAACGCTGGCGCTGAACGTCCCGCGAGGCACATAGCTAAATTGTTCCAATTCTTCCGGTTTTGTGATAGGAATCGTTTTACCCTGGTCGATCAGCAAAAGCTTGTCACTTATGCCAATTATCTTTTTGTATACGTGGTCGGTTACAATAAACCCCTTTTCGGGGCGATATTCATTGATCAGGTCCATGACCTTATCCTGGTACAGCGGCTCGATCCCCGAAAAAGGCTCATCCAGCAAGATGAACTTCACTTTCAGGTTCACCAGCAACAATATTTCGAGATAACGCTGCTCCCCACCCGACAATTCTTTTATACGTTTTCTGAGATGAGGCCTGATCCGTTCATCAGCCAATACCCTCTTTCTTCGTTCTTCATCTATAAAGAGCTTCACGATCTTTCCTATCGGGATATTCTTGGGGAGAAAGCCCTGCTGCGGCAGATAGGCGATCCACTTCCCCCGGAGATAGGGGGTCTGAATAACGTTGCCGTCTATGCGGATGCTGCGGTCTTCCGTGGGCAATGTCCCGAAGATGAGCTTCAACAGTGTCGATTTACCGGCACCATTTCTTCCCAATACTCCTACAACTTCGCCACTCTGGCATCTCAGGTATACATCAGACAATATTTTTCGCCCTTCTATCGTGGCGATGATGCTGTCCGCTTCCAGTACATGAGTGTTCATCGGATAATGCTTTTGACGATGATGATCAAAGAAGTCAATAGTCCGTTCAGTAACCAGGAATAAGCGGTAAGGCTTACCCGGGAAAAACCCTTATTATAGTAAAAATAATACTCATGCTTACGTATCCTCCAGTATAGATATGACGCAAGCACATACCCACCAGTTACAAGAGCCGCAATAAAAGACGTAAAGAAATTCGAACCTGTTGCATGGCCGACTAAAGCAATCAAAAAAGAAATGGGAAGATTATAGCGCAGAAGGTCTTTAAAGTAGTTGAAAAGGACATAAAATTTTCCGTTAGTCATGGGATTATAGGTTGCGCCTAAACTAGGAAAATTTGTTTAGCTTGCTAATTCTCAGATAGTTAAATAAAACATAAAGGGTATTCCCGGGGAATACCCTTTATGACCTAACCGATATCATAACCATAATCTTAATCCACTACCAATTTTTTGGTCACATCGACCGACCCCGATCTGATCCGTACAAAATAGATCCCGGCGGCGAACGCATGATCGATCGTTCCGGTGCCCGATAAATTAGTTACAAGCACTATCCTACCCGATTGATCACAAATGGTGATGATCGCAGGCGCAGGCAGCGTGACAGAGAATCGTCCCCCATGCGCCGGGTTCGGGAACAGTCGCACCGAAGCGGCAAACACGCTGTCAGCAGTAAAAGCAGACGACACACCCTGTACCGCCGCCCCACCCACAGCAGCCGCCGTCACAGGATTCGTCAACTGCCATTCGGCACTATACCAGCCCGCCTGGGGCCCGCTATACTGCGCGTACCCCAACAGGTTCTCGATATGGATCCATTCAGCCGTCTGCCAGCGATTCTGGATATAGTTCCAACCCGAAGCCGCCGAAGGGAGACTCCACATCGCGCTGTACCACGTCGTATTGATCGTTCCGCACTGGACATAACCCGTTTGATTTTCAACATACATATAGTTCCCCGTACCTCGATTACGTAAGTAGACATACCCGCTTCCCGCATCGACCGGGGTCCACTGATAGGCATTATTTCCCGTAGGACTGGTGCCGTATTTCACCTGTCCATTACCACCATCATAGAGGTAAGTATTGGGCTGCCAGCGATTGAGGATCTGGAAATAGGTGGTTCCGGTCGGCGTCCCCGGGTCACTGTCATACCAGGCACCATTCAGATACCAGCCATTGCTGCTGCGGCTGAGATTGGCTGTTTGATTGGAGCCGTCATTAAAGATGAGATTCGTCGAGCTGATATTGGTAAAAGTATACGTATACCAGCCATTACCTGCATTGGTCATACTTACCCCCGGCCAGCTGCCATCGGCTAATACTCCGGCAGGCTGGGCGCTCCACCAGTAAATATTTATCCCGGAACCCCAGCTGGTTGGTTTATAGAAGTGGACGGCAAATGAGGTCGCCGGAGGTGGGGTAGTAGTATCCGCGTTAGCATTCGTCAGCACCCGGTACTGATAGGCCGCCAAAGACAGCGTAGTCCCTAGCGTAACCGCAGCACCGGAATACGCATCCTTCCACGTAGTATTCTGCAATGCTGCCGGTAATGTATAGTTGATAGTTCCGTTCCTCAGATTAGAGAATACCGCCACCTTTTCCGTACCCGCGGTCTTTGTAAAAGCAGCGACATCGTTGTTGGTATAAGACACCAGCGTTCCCCGCCGGATGGCATTGCTGCTGTTGCGAAAAGCCACGACCTTTGTATATTCCGCAGTCACGTCCGGATTAATGGTCCAGTCGATCGTCACCGATGTAAAAGGAAAGGTAATGGCAGTAGGAAAAGCGACCTCCTGGCCATTATAGATAAAAGGTACCCCCTTCATATAAGCTACTACCACAAAGGCAGCCATCGAACCAGGCTTGCCGCCAAAAAGGGTCACCGGTGCCCCATCACTACCATCCACATCATGATTGGTAAGATAACGAACGATCTGCTGGTTACCCGAACTACCAGCATATTCGACGGTATTGGAATTGTCGATGGCCGTGACAGCCCCGCCGCTAAAGATAGGCTTCAGACTGCTGTTGTAGAACTGCATCCCGAAATTGTAATCAAATCCTGCCCCATAGTTGGCACTACGGGTGCCTTCGGCCAGCAACAACAAGTGATGCGTCGTAATGCCACGAAGAGAGGTAATGGTCTGCTGCCAAAAGTCGATCGGCGGATTGTCGGCAAAATCACATCGGAAGCCATCCACATTGGCCGTAAAGACCCAGGACCGCATGGCGCTGATCATAGCCGTACGCATCGCCGTACTGGAAAAATCCAGCGCAGCTACATCGGTATACCCATTGAGACCCGTTATGTTACCGCTGCCATCCTTCAGATACCAATCGGGATGCTGCGTGATCCAGGGATGATCCCAGGAAGTCTGGTTGACTACCCAGTCGAGGATAACCGCCATGTTCCGGCTATGGGCGCCGTCCACGAGAGCCCTCAGATCAGTAAGACTGCCAAATTCGGAGCCAACCGACTGGAAGTCCTTAATACAATAAGGCGAGTTCAGCGACTTAAGCGTCCCCACCGGGAACACCGGCATCAAATAAAGCACATTCGTACCCAACGCCCTGATCTGGTCAAGACGATTGATCACCCCCTGGAAATTGTGGGTCGAACTAAAAGCCCGCATATTGACCTGGTAGATGACGGCATCCCGCTGATCGGGGACACCGGTGAAAGGCGTCCCATACTGGGGCGGGTCCTGCGCAATCAGCGTGTTGAAGAAAGCGAGAAAAAAAATGAGCAGGCAGTATCCTGCCCTGATGAGGTAGTTTTTTTTCATATGCACAAGCTTTAATGGTTTAAAACACCAAAGAAAAAAGCAAGCACAGCGAATTCCAATTTATACAAAGACGATATAGAAAATAAATCCCCAAAAACCGGGGTTCATTTCAAATAGACCTTGATAACCAAAATTCTAAAAACATATATACATCTTACTAATATTAATGCAACGCAGTCTTGTTTTAATTATCTTTCCGGCTAAAACAACGGACTACGGATATGAAGCGGTTATTGCCCGGCCTGTTATTAGGGATTGCCTTTGTCACCATTGCCCGGAACGGGTATGCCAACACTGACAGCCTGCTCACCCAACTGACCAAGGCTATCGAAAAGGCTCCCGAATATGATTCGCAGAAAAGCGCGCGTATCGCGCAGTTACAGGTCTCTCTTTCGACCGGATCATCACAGAACCCAACCAGCCTTTTTTCCCTCTACAAAAAATTATACGACGAATACCGCATCTTTCATTACGATTCTGCATACCGTTATGCCGGCCAACTACAGGAAATAGCTTACCGTCTTGGCGATAGCCACCTGATCATAGAAGCAAGACTGCAGCTTTGTTTCATCCTGCTCTCTTCCGGATTGTTCCGGGAAACCTACGACTCCCTCCGGGTTACCGATATCCGTCCGGAGCCCGATTCCCTAAAGGCCACTTATTATATGCTGATGGGCCGGTATTATTACGATCTGGCTAATTATGATTATGATGGCGCGCATCACTCCGTATCCTACGACGAAAAAGCAAATCATTACATGGATTCGGCTCTGACCTTTTATCCAGCCCGCTCCTTCGAATATGCCTATTACAGCGGACTGCTGGAATTCAAAAAGAATAATACCGAAAAAGCAGCCCGCTTCCTGGACAGCCTGCTGAATTCGGGAAGCCTCACCGACCATCAGCTGGCTCTGACGGCTTCTACACTCAGCGGCATCTATAGCCAGAAAGGCATACCCCAACGAGCCATCGACCTGCTCCTGATAGCAGCCATTGCCGATATCAGGTCGTCTACCAAGGAAACTTTTGCCATTTTCAACCTGGCCGACCTCTTATATAAACAGGGAGACGTAAAACATGCTTCCCTCTGTATCGAGACCGCCGTCGCCAATGCCGAATTCTATGGCGCCCGCCAGCGAAAGGTACAGGTCAGCAGCATCTTATCCCTCATAGAAGGAGAAAGGATCAATGCCGTCGAAACCCAGCGCCGGAAGGTATTCCAGTACGCCGCCATCGTCACCCTCCTGCTCATCGTCCTTGCCGCACTGATCGTGATCATCCGCCGCCAGATGAAAAAGATCCAGAAAGCCCAGCAATTACTGACGGAAGCACATGCCGCCCAGCACCTCATTAATGAAAAGCTGGAAGAGGCCAATAAGATCAAAGAAGAATATATTGGCTATTTCTTCAACCTCGACTCCGAGTTCTTTGTCAAGCTGGAACGGCTTAAAAAAACCCTGGATCAAAAAGTCGCCGACCGGAAGTTTGAGGATATAAAGTTTATTGTCAATAATATCCAGCTAAAAAAGGAAAAGGAAGAACTACTCCGAAGCTTCGACACCGTCTTCCTGCGCATCTTCCCCAAATTCGTAGCCAGCTTCAACGCCCTGTTCAACCCGGAAGACCAGATCAAATTAAAGGAGAACGAACTGCTCAACATCGACCTGCGCATCTTCGCCCTGATCCGGATGGGCATCAGCGACAATGACAAGATCGCCCAGATCCTCGAGTACTCAGTCAATACCATCTACGCCTATAAAACAAAGATCAAGAACAGATCCATCGTCCCAAATGAGGAATTCGAAGCCCGCGTAATGGAGATAAAAGGGATTTAAGCGATCTATATTACAAAAAACTATATTCGTCCTTAACCGATTAATATTCAATTATCCAGGATCCTGTAGGCCCCTCCTCCAGGTCTATATTTTCGATATTTCACCTGTATAAATTGCGCTTCGCAATCGACTGAGTTTTCTTTGGGGTTCTACATAATCTTGCCATATATGCTTTTCTCCAAAACAACTCAATTATTGATTGCGGTAACCTTCTCCTGTCTACTGCAGACCAGCCTAAAGGCTCAGGGGACAGCAGTCCCGATTACCGGAACGGTCTCCAATGAAAAAGGTCAGCCCATCGAAGCCGCCTCCGTAACTGTCTCCGGCAGCAACAAAGGCACCGTGACCGATAAGAACGGTTTTTTCTCCCTGGCGGCTCCCATCCGGGCCGTATTGATCATCACTTATGTCGGTTACGATACCGTGATACGACAGGCAGCACACAGCAACGGGCAGATCGTCCTCCACCCCGCCGGCAGCTCCCTGAATGACGTCGTTGTCATCGGCTATGGAACGCAGAAACGAAAGGAGGTCACCGGCGCCATCTCCACAGTATCAGCCAAAGACTTCCAACAGGGTAGTATCACCACTCCCGAACAGCTGATTGCCGGGAAAGTGGCAGGTGTATCGATCACTTCCAACGGCGGTTCCCCCGGAGCCGGCAGTACCATCCGGATCCGCGGCGGCGCCTCGCTCAACGCCAGCAACGATCCCCTGATCGTTATCGACGGATTACCCCTTAGCGGCAACAACATCTACGGGCTGTCCAATACCCTGAGCATGATCAACCCCAGCGAGATCGAATCCTTCACGATCCTGAAGGACGCCGCATCCACAGCCATCTATGGGTCAAGAGCCTCCAATGGGGTTATCCTCATTACTACCAAAAGAGGTGGCAATGGCCGGGCGAAGTTCAATTTTTCAACACAGGTCTCCGTATCGAAGCTTATAAAAGAAGAGCCGGTCCTATCAGCCGGACAGTTCCGCCAATACGTCGACAGCCTGGGCGGCGGCACCTATGACAACGTACATACGTATAAGTCACTACTTGGCACATCCAATACAGACTGGCAAAAAGAGATCTATCAAACTGCTATCAGCACCGACAACAATCTGAGTGTAACCGGTTCTTTAAAGGATCTCCCCTATCGCCTGTCAGTCGGTTTTCTAAATCAGCAGGGGATCCTCAAGACAGATAACCTGCAACGGGTGACAGCAGGTCTCGCGCTAAGTCCAAGATTGTTTGACAATCACCTAAAGATCGACATCAGCCTGAAAGGCGCGGTGGCTACCCCCCGTTTTGCAAATAACGCTTCTATTTCCTCCGCCGTCTATTTCGACCCGACACAACCCATACATGCCAAGTCACCTTATGGCAATTATTTCGAATGGGCTTCCGTCGATGCCGGCAGCGGCGCGATCACCCTCAATAAGCTGGCGCCCCGTAATCCCGTGGCCCTGCTCGATCTTTATAACAATAGCGCCACCGTCTATCGTAGTTTTGGCAACGTCCAGTTCGATTACAAGCTGCATTTCCTGCCCGACCTGCACGCCAACCTCAACCTGGGTTATGACATAGCAAAGGGAAGCGGCACGACAAAGGTCCCCGCCTATGCCGCCCAGAACTATCTCGACAGCGGTCAGAACAATAAGTACCAGAATAAGATCGGGAATACGGTACTCGAGTTTTATCTGAACTATGACAAGACGATCCCCAGCCTCCGCAGCCATATCACCGTACTCGCCGGGTATGGTTACTACAACAACCTTTCCACCAATTACAACTATCCGAATATCCGCGCCAACGGAGATACTATACCGGGTAGTAAACCGGCTTTCCCGATTGACAAACCGGAGAATACCCTGCTTTCCTATTATGGCCGTTTGGTCTATACCTATAACGACCGGTATATCTTCGCAGGTTCACTTCGAAGAGATGGCTCTTCCCGTTTCGGGCCCGATGTTCGCTGGGGTCTTTTCCCCTCGGCCGCCTTTACCTGGCGGATCAACCAGGAGAATTTCCTGAAGAGTGTCAGCGCCATCTCGGATATGAAGCTACGGTTGAGCTATGGCATCACCGGCAACCAGGACGGAATTTATAATTATCCTTATTTAGCCGTGTATTCACTGGGTGACAACACATCCAGGGTGCTGTTCGGTAACGAATATTACAACATGGCGTCACCGGCTGCCTATGACGCAGGGATCAAATGGGAACAGACCTCGACCTATAATGCGGGGCTCGACCTTGGTTTCCTGAACAACCGTCTCCAGGCAACTCTGGACGTATATTATAAAAAGACACACGACCTGCTCAATACCATCCCTATCCCCGCAGGTTCCAATTTCAGCAGCACCCTGCTGACCAATGTGGGTAACATTGAAAATAAGGGCGTAGAATTCCAGTTCGCATCCACACCCTTAAAAACAAAGGATTTTACCTGGGATCTCGGTTTCAACGTCGCCTACAACAGCAATAAGATCACCAACCTGACTGCCACCAAAGATTCCAGCTACCCCGGAACGCTCACAGGTAATGGAGTGGTCCAGATCAATTCCGTTGGATATAATGCCAACGCCTTTTATGTGTATCACCAGGTCTATGACAAGACCGGACGACCGGTAGAAGGTGTATACCAGGATGTCAATGGAGACGGGGTCATCAATCAGCAGGACCTTTACCGCTACAAATCTCCCTTTCCCAAATGGATCTTTGGCTTCAGCACATCTTTTACTTACCAGCGCTGGACACTCAGCACCGTCCTGCGCGCCAATCTTGGGAATTACATCTATAATAGTATCGCGGTGGGAGGCATCCAGTCGAATGTCCTGAATCCGCTCGGCTATCTGGCGGGCAGCATCACCAGCGTATTAAACTCCCGTTTCTATTATGGTCAGCCCCAGTCCGACTATTATGTTGAGAACGCCTCTTTCCTGAAAATGGATAATCTCGGGCTTTCCTATAATGTCGGCGATATCATCCATAAAACAGTAAAGCTGCGTATAAATGCCAATGCCCAGAACGTCTTCACCGTCACAAAATATACTGGTCTTGATCCTGAGATCTATGGCGGCATCGACAACACCCTTTATCCACGGCCAAGAACATTTGTACTGGGCGCTAATCTTCAATTCTAATAAGCTTTCTATATGAAAAAAATATTTCTCCCCACCGTCCTGCTGCTGGCCTCCTGTACCAAAGACCTCAACCGCCAGCCGCTGAACTCCAACACCTCCGAAAAACAATATAGCACCGCAGCCGGTTACAAACAGGTGCTGGCAAAGGTCTACGGCTCCTATTCGCTGGTCAGCAGTACCGGCACCGGCGCATCGGATGTCAATGTCGCCGGCATTACAGACCCCGGCACAACCGATTTTGTACGCGCTTACTGGAATATGCAGGAGCTGTCTACCGACGAGGATGTCTGCGCCTGGAATGATGCCGCCCTGCAATCCTTTCACAACCTCAACTGGGTATCTACCAATGTATACGTAAACGCGCTCTATACCCGCAGCCTTTTCCAGATAACAGTGGCCAATGAATTTCTCCGGAATGCAACGGACGGAGCAATAAGTCACTTCAGCAGCAGCGATGCGGAAAATATCCGGCATTACCGGGCGGAAGCACGCTTTCTCCGCGCCTTTCAATATTGGGTACTGATGGACCTCTTTGGCAACCCGCCCTTTGTCACCGAAGCCGATCCTATCGGGAAATATATTCCCAAACAGATCAAACGGGCCGATCTTTTCAATTATATCGAGTCGGAATTGAAAGGAGTGGATTCTTCGCTTGTAGCTCCCCGGCAGAACGAGTACGGCCGGGCCGATCAGGCAGCCGCCTGGGCACTGCTGGCAAGGCTTTATCTGAATGCAGCCGTCTACCTCGGTACCGGAAAAGGCAGGTATAATGATGCTATTACCTATGCTTCCAAAGTGATCAATGCCGGTTATACCCTGGTACCACATTATAAAAACCTTTTCCTCAGCGACAACAACGTAAATAATACGGAAATAATCCTTCCCATCGCCTATGACGCTACGAATTCGCAAAACTTTGGTGGAACGACCTTCCTGATATGTAGCTCTCACGGCACCGATCCCAACGACAACAAGGCTTTTGGCATTCCAGGAGGCGGATGGCTCGGCAATCGCAGCACCAAACCGCTGCCACAGCAGTTTGGAGATTACAGCGGCAACGCAGACAAAAGGGCGCTGTTTGGTCCGGGTACGCTCGAAGTCGCTGACGTGCTGACTTTCGCAGATGGAGTCGGAGTATACAAGTTCAATAATATCAATTCCGATGGTACAATCCCCTATTCCCCTAATGGCGTATTGTGCAGCACAGATTTTCCCTTGTTCCGGCTGGCAGAAATGTATCTCGTATATGCAGAGGCTGTCTTAAGAGGCGGCACTACCGGAGATGCTGCGACGGCCCTAAGCTATGTAAATCTCCTGCGTCAGCGCGGTTATGAGAATGCTTCCGGCAAACTCGGAAGCATCGGGTTACAGGACGTGCTGAATGAAAGACAAAGAGAATTGTACTGGGAAGGCTTTCGCCGGACCGACCTCATTCGATATGGACAGTTTACCAGCAGTACCTTTCTCTGGCCATGGAAAGGCGGTGTAGCAGGCGGGGCAGCCGTTGACACACGCTTCAACCTTTATCCCCTTCCCGCAGCCGAGATCATCGCCAACCCTAATCTGACACAGAACCCCGGTTATTAATCATTCTAAAAAGACATTCATATGCGAGCCATAATAAAACATTTTTCATTTTTACTGCTGCTGACAGGCTGCAAAAAAGACGGCACACCCGTCCAGTTGAGAACAGCCGGTTCAGGAGCGGTAAAAGCCAGCGCCGGCAATATCGTTTTGGCGCCCTCCAACGACAATGATACGGTTGTCACCTTTAGCTGGCCGGCAACCGACTTCGGTGCAAAGGTGGCCATTACTTATTCCCTTCAGCTGGATCAGCCTTCCGATACCAGCGGATCATCGGCATGGGGTAAGGCAAAAAGCTTTGTAGTAGCGACTAATAGTTTTGTCTATCCATTTTCAGGAAAAGACCTGAACAATCTTGCCAATACCATGGGGCTTACCCCCGGATCGCCTAACCCCGTCGCAGTACGCATCGTATCCAATGTCAACCAATACAACGGATCGACATCCACCATAACACCCGCTTATTCCAACACCCTGCTCCTCAATATTACGCCTTATGGCCTCAGCCTCTATGTGCCGGGTGCCTATCAGAACTGGGACCCGTCTTCTGCACCAACCCTGGCTCCGCTGGATGGCAAAGCCGGTCTATATGAGGGATTTGTCAATATCACCGGCAGCGGCCTCCAGTATTTTAAATACACCAACGCACCGGACTGGAACCATATCAACTATGGCGATGGCGGCAATGGCACATTCAGCACCGATGGCAACGCAGCAGGTCTGTCTGTACCCAACGGTGCCTATTATGAGCTGACAGCCGATCTCAACAAGAATACCTGGACAGCCACACCCACAGTCTGGGGGATCATCGGCGACGCCACTCCCGGAGGCTGGAACAACGATACCCCTATGACCTATGACGCCACCAACCAGGTCTGGAAAGTGACGGCACATATGATAGCCAATGGGTCGTTCAAGTTCCGCGCCAACAATGCCTGGAACATCGACTTTGGGATCGACAACAGCGGGAAGCTGGTCTATGCGGACAATCCCTTCTTCGGTTATACTGCAGGATTGAATAACCTTAGTGTGACAGCGGATGGCGACTACACGATCATCCTCGACCTGCATGTTGCAGGAAAATATACCTATCAGCTGAACAAGAACTAATCTATGCCCGGGATGAATATACTTTATATCGTTACGCTGCTTGCCCTTGCCTGCAGCAAAGGAGGAAGTCCATCACCTTCCCCCACCCCGCCCCCGACCCAGCCTGGCGCCGACAGCATTCCGGCTCAGTATGGACAGCCTTTTACCTCCGTACCGGCTCCTGCCGATGCAGTCATCTACCAGGTGAATATGCGCGCCTTTAGCACTGCCGGCAATCTCAAAGCTGTCCAGGCCCGGCTGGATTCCATTCGCGCCCTTGGCGTCAATGTTCTCTATCTGATGCCCGTGTATCCGGTAGGAGTGCTAAAGTCTGTAAACTCTCCCTATTGTGTAAAAGATTTCCAGTCTGTAGCCACCGAGTTCGGCTTGCTCAGTGATCTGCGCACGCTGGTAGATGCGGCACATAGCAGGGGCATGGCCGTTCTCTTCGACTGGGTGGCGGATCATACGTCCTGGGACAATGGCTGGATCGCTAATAAAGCCTGGTACCAGCAGGATGCCAGCGGGAATATCATCAGCCCACCCAATACGGGGTGGAACGACGTGGCGGCCCTCAACTACACGAACACCGATATGCGCAAAGCAATGATCAGGGCGATGTCCTGGTGGGTCTATACGGCAAATATCGACGGCTATCGTTTTGATGCGGCGGACTTTGTCCCCTTCGATTTCTGGCAGCAGGCACTGGACTCCCTGCGCAGGATCCCCGGCCACCAGCTGCTGTTCTTTGCTGAGGGCACGCGTAAAGACCAGTTTACTGCCGGCTTCCAGCTGGAATATGGGATGGGGTTTTATTATACGCTAAAAGACCAGGTCTTTCATGCCGGCCGGTCGGTGAAGCTGATCGACAGCGTCAATGCCGTAGAGTATACCAATGCGTCGCCGGACTTGCGGGTTGTGCGTTATACCTCGAATCATGACGTAGACGCCTCCGATGGTCCGCCTGTTGATCTCTTCGGAGGAAAAACAGGTTCGATGTCCGTCTTCCTTGTCGCCGCCTATATGAAAGGCGTCCCTATGATCTATGACGGACAGGAAGTGGGCTGTGCGGTAAAATTGAATTACTTCAATAATAGCACCCCCATCGACTGGTCTACCAATCCTGATATGACGACAGAATACAAAAAGATCCTCACCTTTTATAATACAAGCCCGACCCTTCGCAGAGGCAGCTTGCAGAGCTACAGCAACGATGACATCTGTGTGTTCACAAAGACGGTCGGCAGCTCGGGCGTACTGGTAGTCGCGAATCTGCGCGGTACCGCCGGTTCATATACGGTACCCGCCGATCTGCAAGGCAGCTGGACAGATGCTTTTGACGGCAGCTTTCAGCAGGTTGGAAGCCAGCTGAGCCTGGCGCCGTTTCAATATAAGGTGTTCCAACGCTAACCGCCGACTCCGCGACTCCGTTGGTCCCGCTCCGTTGGTCCCGCTCCTTCGGTCCCGCTCCTTTAGAGGTATTCTTAGTCTTTTCCGTCGCCAGCGCACCCGCAGGATCAGGGCTATTGAAATTGGGATCGTCTTTCAGGTAGAACACGGGCAGGGTGATCGCAGTAGGCAGCTTTGTATAAGTGATTGAAAATTGCAACCGTACCCTACCCCACTATAGTCCTAAACGTCAGATTGACCCGCGGACGCGTAACTTTTTTTGTCTTTGGCAAAGCATGCAGCCAGAAAGTCTGGCAGGGCCCACGCATAACCAGCAGGCTGCCGGACTCCAGCATCACCTCTACCAGCTGCCCCGTCCCTTTGTGCCTGAACTGAAATCTCCGCTCCGCGCCAAAGCTGAAGGAGGCAATAGCGCCATCCTTTTCCAGCTCTTTCTCATTGTCACTGTGCCAGGACATACCCTCATCCCCACCATGATAAAGATTCAAAAGACAGGAGTTGTAAGAAGCCCCCGAGACCTCTTCGGCTTTCTGTTTCAGGGCTCGCAGGTCATCGGTCCACGCCAGCGCCTGTTTTGTATTCTTCGAATAAGTATAAGAGTAAGCATCGTCGCCATACCAGGCAACCTTCCGTTTGGTCTGGATATGTTTTCCAAATAGCATGATCTCATCATTTCGCCATTCGACAGTAGTCAGCAGGCTGTTGAGATAGTCCTCCGCCTCTTTTAGCGTGAACACTTTGCCATAATAGCCCGCCACGCCATCGTATGGCAGGAGATTGACTACCGGCTCGGAATTGAATAGATCCATGCGTATACGCGAAGATACTACTCCGTCCTGAGACTCTTCACCGGCGGCACTATAGCCGCCTTTATCGATTCATAAGAGATAGTGATCCCCGCAATAAGAAAGGAAGCTGCCACCGAAAGCAGAAATGTCCCCCACCCTATGCCGATCCGGTAAGCAAAGCCCTCCAGCCACCGGTGCATAACCAGCCAGGCAACAGGCCCGGCGATCAGAAAGGCGATCAGGATCAGCGTCACAAAATCCCTGGAGAATAAATACAATATATTCCCCAGCGAAGCGCCCAACACCTTGCGGATACCTACCTCCCGGGTCCGCTGCACAGCGGAGTATGCTACCAGTCCATAGAGACCAAGACAACCGATAAGAATGGCGATAAAGGAAAAGAAGCGGAAAGCCGTATATACCTTCTCCTCCTGCCGGTAAAGGCTGGCAATATGATCGTCGAGGAATTCGTATTGAAACAGGTCGCCCGGATATAGTCCTGTCCACGCCTTTTCAATAGCCGCCAGTGTCTGCCGGACAGCCTGCGGCCGGATCCGCACGCTCGCCATATAAAAACCGCGATAGTTATAGAAGAGGATACAGGGCCGTCTTTTCTTATGTTTGGATTCACTCTGAAAATCCTGCATCACGCCCCCGATAGTGACCGGGTTTTTGCCGATAAGAAAACGTTGCCCGATGGCCGCCTGCGGTGAAGGAAAGCCGAGCTTATTGATCAGCGTTTCATTGACTACCACCCGCAGCACCGTATCTTCCCGCAGCCGTGGCGAGATCGTGTCCCCCGCCAGCATTTTCAGCCCGAACATCCGGGTATAATTCTCATCGATGAGCTTTATTTCTGTTACATCGTCTTTTGGTAGTCCCCGCCAGGGACAGCTGAAAGGAGCGAAATTCGAATTATAAGAGGGCGCCCCGCTTGAAAAGCTGACGGCCGTGATATTCGGATTGGCCAATAGCTGCGGGGTGAGAAGGGCCCGCCGGCTGCTGTCCGGCACAGGGAAGGTGACGACGGATTCTTTGTTAAAACCCAGGTCGCGGTTTCGAAAATAGTCCATCTGCCGGGCCACGACTACCGTTCCGATGATCAGCAGCTGAGAGATAGTAAACTGTAGAACCACCAGGCTTTTCCGCAGAGTAAAACCCCGCCACGAGACGGTACGGGTGCCTTTCAAAGTGATAACGGGCTGAAAAGCAGATTGAACAAAAGCAGGATATAGCCCTGCCAGCAGGATGATCACTGCCGTCAGCCCGGCAAGAATGCCCAGCACCATCGGCTCCCTCAGTTCTGCAACACTGACACGGATATCCAGCCAGCTGCGCAGACCCGGAAGCAGGAGAGCTGTGGCCAGCAGACCCAGCAGTACTGCCAACAGGACCAGCACAGTCGTTTCACTCAGGAACTGGCGGATCAGCTGAAGCCGGCTGGCGCCCAGCACTTTTCGCACCCCCACCTCTTTCGCCCGGGTAAGAGCCAGACCCGTAGACAGGTTGATAAAATTGATACAGGCAGTAATGATAATAAATAGCGCGATCCCCGCAAGCGCCCAATAGGTCTCGCGTGAGGTCGTCTGACTCATCTGGTTGGCAAGATAACGCTGATCGAAATGTACCTCCAGCAGTGGTTGTATGATCAGCGTCGCTTCTTTGGCGATATCTTTGCCCCAGTTCTTTTCAATAAACCCATGGATCCGGGATTCTACTTTTTGAACGGGATAGTTTTTCGGAGTGACGATAAAGGTAAAATTGCCGCCGGGGATAGAATAGAAGCGGTTCATTTGCGCAAGATCCTTCCGGATCGTCTCGAGTGAGATCAGGAAAAGAGTAGGCACGCTGGTATTGCCGGGCAGATCTTTTGTAATACCGGTGATCTTGCAGGTATATTGCTTATCGATCTCTATCGTCTGCCCCATGGCATCTTTTTCGCCGAAGTATTTGCGGGCCATGCTTTCGGTCAGCACTACCGAGTTCGGCGCAGACAGCGCTGTTCGGGCATCACCGGCTACCCATTGGTAATCGAACACCTGCGGGAAATTGGCGTCGGCAAAGGCATATCCCTTCTCGTTATATTGATTGTTGCCAACCCTGACAAGGCCATCAGAGATATAGAACAGCTCGGCTACCTGTTCCAATTCCGGAAAATCATTCCGCATCGCCGGTGCGATGACAGGACTTGTTCCGGAATTATAATCCAGGGCATGCAGGTTGACCCGATAGATACGGTGCGCTTTGCTATTAAAGCCGTCATAGTTCAGCTCATACCGTACCACGAGAAAAATGATAAGGCAGGTCGCAATGCCAAGCGCAAGCCCCAGCACATTGATCACGGTATATCCGGGACGCTGGCGGATATTCCGGATACCGGTAAGGAAGTATTTTTTCATACGCAAGGTTTTTTATTACTCCGATCGCAGGTTCTCCACCGGGTTGGTCAGCGCAGCCCTGATCGTCTGGAAACTGATCGTCACCATTGCAATAACCAGGGTCACGACTCCGGCGGCAGGGAAGATCCACCACCCAATGGAAATATGATAGGTAAAATTTTCCAGCCATTTGCTCAGCGAATACCAGGCAATAGGTGTCGCCAGCAAAAAAGCCAGGATGACCAGCTTCACAAAATCCTTTGACAGCAGACCCGCAATTTGCGACAGGGAAGCCCCCAGCACTTTGCGGACACCAATTTCCTTACGCCTTTGCTCCATTACCAATGAGACTATCGCAAACAATCCAAGACAGGATAACAGCACGGCAATAACTGCCGCCGAGCAGAATATGGACGAGAGTCGCTGTTCCCGGTCGTACCAGCGACGGGTGTTCTCCGTAAGATAAGAAGGCTTTACTTCGCTGTCCGGTTCTATTGCTTTATAGGTTGCGCTTACCAGGTCCATCGCTCTTAAGGGATTGTCGGTCCGCACCTTTACCAGTATATAATCAAGCGACTGCCCCTTTCTGATCCGCAGCGACAGTGGATTCTGCCCTACCCGCATGGAAGAGAACCGGATATCCGGTATCACCCCAATAATATTCCATTTGGGTCTTGCACTATCCGAATAAAAGGATAATCCCACCGCGTCCTTTACACCAAACTGCCGGGCCATGCTCTCGGTTACGACTACCGTATTTGTCGATGCTGACGTATCGGAAGGATAAGCGGGGCTAAAGTCCCTGCCGGCTACCGGTTTGATCCCCATTGTCTTTAAAAAGTCGTAATCCACCGTTATGACATCCGTCATAATGGATTTACCCTGCCAGTCAAATCCAATGGAATGCTGGCTCTGGCTGCCGTCTTCCCCAATGCCGACATTGACCGAACTGCCGGACATGCTTATTACCTGCGGCTGAGACGCAAGTTTTGCCCTTAGTTCGGTTAGATACCGGGGCGTGTTTTCCGCTCTTCTCACCGGAATGCTGATAATTGACTCCTGGTCATAACCCAGAGAAGCAGTCCGCAGATGTTCGAACTGGCCATAAATAACTATCGTGCCGCAGATCAGCAGGCTGGCCATGACAAACTGGAGGGTAATAAGGCCATTGCGTAACCAGGATGCCCGATTGACCGACACCTTACCTTTTAAGATCTCTACCACCTGGAAACGGGAGACCAGCCAGGCCGGGTATCCGCCGGCAAGAAAGGATACCAGCAGCACACCCGTCAGCGTTATGATCAGTACCGATGGCTGCAACAACGCGTTCAGCTCCAGCTTCTCCGTAAACAAGGTATTAAAAGGTTGCAACACGGTCAGCGTGATCAGCACCGCCATTATGATCGCGATGAGACAAAGCAGGAGGCTTTCCGTCCATAGCTGTGAAAAGATCTGTTTTTTCCCCGCGCCGATAGTCTTTCGGATACCGACCTCCCGGGCACGGGTAAAGGCACGCGCCACATTGAGATTGATAAAATTAAAACAGGCGATGGCCATTACAACGATGGCGATGATGACCAGGATATACAAATAGGATTTGCTGATGGTATTGCCCGTCCCCAGCTCGGTGTCGTAATGCAGCGCATCGAAGGGCAGGAATTTATAGGTTAAGAAGTCTCCATTGGCATCGTGACGATACCCCTCACTCTTCAGCTTCTCATCATTGACCAGATGATGCCTCTTAACCAGCTGCCGCATGCTTTTTTCCAGCTGCTGCTGTGTTACGCCCGAAGCTGCCTGTACATAGACCGGATGATTTTGCGCATCCCAGTCATTCTTTAGCTCCGGATAACTACTATTGAGCTCGATACGCGCCAGTATGCTATAACGAATAGAAGAATTGGAAGGTACGTCAGCAATGACAGCAGAGACCATGAGGTCTTTCCATTCCCCCGTGATCTTCACTCCCACTATTTTACCAACAGGAAACTCTTTTCCGAAGAGCGCTGTCGCCATCGATTCGTTGATCACCACTTTACCGGGGTCCCCAAGCGGCGCGACTTTATCTCCGGACAAAACCGGAAAGGAAAACATGCTGAAAAAGTCGTTGTCGACAAGACTGATACCTTTATCTATTTCCTTGCCCCGGTACCGTATACCCGCCCCGCCATTCATGATGGAAGATACTTTTGCCACCCCCGGCACTTCGGCTTTAATAGCCGGGCCCATGGGATAGCTCATGTCGTCCCCTTTTTGATCTCCACCGGGATCATAGGTCACCCCATAAACTTTGTAGAGATGGGCTTTATTTTGTTGAAAATCGTCATACGAGAATTCCCGGTAGACGGTCAGGAAAAGCAGGATGCAACAGGAAAAGGCCACCGTCAGGCCAAGGATGTTGACAATTGCATTGAGCTTGTTCTTCTTCAAATTCCGCCAGGCAGTGAGAAAATAGTTGCGAATCATGTTTTGGTATCCTCCGACGCCTTTCGTAGCAAAGCCTCGACCATATTTAGGACCAACTGAATGCCAATCACTTACAATTAACAAACCAAGCAAAACTGTTCGATTTCAATACACTTGCTGTTCCATTTTAATGCGCCTCCAATTCCAGCTTCGGGGGAGGCGGAGCACCAGCCGCAGCGGCCTTTTTCTTCCGGATGGTCAGCACCACCAACGGGATACAACAGGCATTCAATAAGCAGAGCAGCAGGAAAGCATCCATATAGCTAAGCAGATAGGTCTGCCGGACTACCGTCGCTTCCAGCGCTGCGAGAGCCTGCCGCGAAGCCTGCCAGGCAGTTGCTCCGGCGGAGACGAAACGACTGGTGGCCAGACTCAGCCGTTCCTGGGTGGAAGGGTCGGTGGCGCCAATATGAGAGACGAGAATAGTACGATTGTAAGCAACCCGATGCGCGATATAGGTGTTGATAAGTGCGATACCAAATGAGCCTCCCATCTGCCTCATCATATTGTTGAGCGCAGCGCCCTGGGGAATATCCTTCGGAGCCAGCTCAGAGACGGCCAGCGCAGTCAGCGGCACGATCAGCAGCGCGGCGCCAAGAGCACGGAAGACCAGCGGAAGAGCAAAACTGCCGGTGCCGGAAGACAGATTGGATTGAGACATCCAGAAATTAAAGATGGCCGTCAGTCCAAACCCAAGAATGACGAGATATTGCGGACGGATCCCCCTTTGCATCATTTTGCCCAGGAAGGGAGATATCGCCGCTCCCAGCAATACCCCCGGCATGATCATCAGACCCGTCTGGTAAGCCGTATACCCGAGGATTCGCTGGGCAAACAGAGGGAAGACATAGATCGCGCTGAACAGCCCAAAGCCAAGGACAAAGGTCATTATCGCCGATATGGAAAGTGTTACGCTCTTCAGCACCCGAAGATTGACAACAGGGAATTTTGTCCGCAGCTCCCACCAGACAAAAAAGGTAAGACTCAAAGCCGAAAGAGCCGACAGGACGACAATATAATTGGCCGCGAACCAGTCGTCGGTCTCTCCCCTTTCCAGCACCACCTGTAAAGACCCCACTCCGACACTCAGCAACCCTATCCCCAACCAGTCGATAGGTCTCCCGTCCCGGCTGCGCTGGGTAGGACGGAGATAACGGACACATAACACTATTGCCAAAAGACCGATGGGAACATTGACAAAAAAGATCCAGGGCCAGGAGGCATTGTCGACGATATAACCACCCATGACAGGCCCTATCGAAGGCCCGATGATGACCCCGAGAGCAAAGATACCACTGGCCAGCGCCCTGTCTTTGGGAGGGAACGTTTCAAAAAGAATAGCCTGGGAGGTAGACAATAATGCGCCGCCGCCAAGCCCCTGAAGAAAACGGAAGGCAACCAGTTCCCAGAGATTATTGGATAATCCACAGAGCGCAGAAGCCACCGTGAACAGGATGATCGATCCGATATAGTATTGTTTACGACCGATCTTCTCCGCCAGAAAGCTGGTCATCGGAATGACAATAACATTCGCAATAGCATAGGAAGTGATGACCCAGGCCGTATCTTCCAGCGAAGCCGCCAGATTGCCGCTCATTGTATTGATCGACACATTTACAATGGTAGTGTCGATGAGTTCTATTATAGCCGAAATAATGACAGTGATCGTAATGATCCATTTTCTAAAGCCAGTCTCCATGATCAGGCAAAGGAAATATTTTTATTGGAGTATAAATTGTCCAATTGGCTAAAAAAAATGTCGGATCGGGTGAAAACCGCGACTCAAACGCGTAACCGGGCATAAGCCAGCCGACGCACCAGATCAGCCCTCCGACAGCTGCTCCGGCGGCAGCTCCAGCTGGAATTTCTTTGGCTTGACATGATAAGCCCTTTCGAACAATCGTGAAAAATGCCCGATATTGGTAAAGCCCAGCTCATACCCCACTTCCTTTACCGTGTGTTTGTTCGCGGCCAGCAGCTGACGCGCCTTCTCCAGTCGCGTATTCTGAAAGTACTGATAGATGCTGACACCAAATATTTCGCGGAACGATTGCTTCAGCTGCGATTCACTCATGAGGATACTACGCGCAAGACCCGCAATAGTGGGCGGCGCCGAAAGATCCCGCACCAGTAGCGAACGGGCCTGGAAGATCCGGGCGATATGCTCGGGATCATCATTTTTGTTAGGGAAAATGGTCCTTTTATTTAATTGCTCCATCAGCAGATAGATCAGCTGCATCACCCGGACATGATAAAAAAGTTGCTGTAGCGCTTTGGCCGCAGGCGGCAGCTTCAGCTCCCCCAGCAGACTACGCATTTCCTCCGATAGTTGTTCGTGGATAAAAAAGGACTGGCCCTGCTGTAGCAGCTCGTTCAGATATGCCCGGTGATCCTCACCCAGCAGCGATTCCAGGCTCGATCGTTTGATCCGGACACAGACCACATTCCGCTGCGTATGAGCAGGGAACTGCAGGATGGCATTGATGGAACGGGTATAGATATTTACGCCCTGGTCATAGATCACCTCCTTCCCCTCGATATAGGCTTTCTCCGGAACGTCCAGATCGTAAAAGACGATGTGGACGCAATCAAAAGGATCCCCTGTCGCCTCCTTTATCACCTGGAGAGGTATGTCAAGCCGGTAGAACTGAAAATTAGCATGAAACTGGCCATTCAGCGCCAGGGAAGCCAACGTACCTTCCCCAATAGAAGCAGGCACCCTGACATGCGTAAACCCATCTTTAAAACCAAGGGTATCCTCAAATAGCTTCATCGCGGCAGCGCACTCACCGGAGCCGGTCTGATCCGGTGTACCCAAATTGACTTTGTAATGTATGAGCATAATAGACACTTTCTGTGGAAAACTGACATCCACGAAGTGCTTAACAAAATTAGCGCGATATCGTTTAAACTTGTATTTATCACAAAAGCTACCGGGGATTGTTTCTACTTTCCCTGGTTTTTTTGCAAAACCGGATAGTCCCTTTTTGCGATAATTCCGTCTATTAGAGTAAAGCCGCCCGTTTGCAGTGTTCCCGTCACATTGTACGGCTCATTCCGTTACCTTTTTCTCGATCCGCCGGTCCGGGATCAGCCACATCATTGCCACCATTGCGTAAATGGCGACAGCCAGCCATGGGTTGATAAAGGCAAGACCGACGGCTATGGCATAGCCAATGACCGATGACTTACCCTTCCAGTCCCTACCCAGCGCCCTTGCGAGCGGAGAGTCCGTTCCCGCCTCTTTTATTAGCAGGCGGCAGAGGATGGTATAGGCAAAGCCACTCATAATGAGCAGGAGACCATAAAGGATGACGGGCCACCGGGTAAAGTGATTCTCTCCCATCCATGCTGTCGCAAAAGGGATCAGCGAAAGCCAGAACAACAAATTGAGATTGGCCCAAAGGATCGCGCCGTTGATCCTTTCCGTCGCATAGATCATATGATGATGGTTGTTCCAGTAAATGCCTACATACATGAAACTGAGGACATAGCTCATAAACACCGGCATCATTGGCAGCAGATCGCTGATATCATCGCCGTGCGGAACGTGCAGCTCCAGGACCATTATCGTAATGATGATAGCAAAGACGCCATCGCTGAATGCTTCCAATCTACCCTTCTTCATTTAGCTAAATTTTAGCCGCTAAGATACGTATGTCCTGCTATTCCACTTCCAGTCCCCAGTCGATGCCCTTCAGCGTCGCCGGCACACCATCGGTGATCCAGCGGGCAGGCGCCTCTCCTTTCAGATAGTACCCGAAATATTGGGACAGACGCATGGACCAGTCTTTCCGGTTTCGTCGTTCGCCCAGACCATGGTCCTCTCCATTATACTGCATTAGCCATACTTTTTTCCCGAGACGACGAAGAGCCGAAAAATATTCGATCCCCTGGTACCAGGGAACGGCTCCATCGGCATCATTATGCATCATCAGTAAAGGCGTCTTTATCTTATCGGCCCTGAACAACGGTGAATTTTTGATATACAGGTCCGGGCGCTGCCACAAGGTCGACCCGATACGGCTTTGAGATTTCTCGTACTGGAACTGGCGGCTGATACCCGCCGACCACCGGATCCCACCATAGGCGCTGGTCATATTGGCCACAGGGGCGCCGGCTTCCGCAGCAGCAAACAGGTTAGTACGGGTGATCAGATAGGCTACCTGGTAGCCACCCCAGCTATGACCCTGTATGCCGATCTTCGTTGTGTCAACCCATTTGAAATGCGATAGATAACGGACCGCGGAGATCACAGCATTATAGGCGTCTTCACCAGGCTGACCGGTTTTGTAAAAGATGTCCGGATCAAAGACCAGGTATCCGTTGCTGACAAAATAAGGAACATTGATGGAAGCCCTTACCGGCTGTGGGGCCATATACTGATAACGTGTTTCCGCATCCCGTTCATAAAAATAAAAGATGATCGGGTATTTCTTTGTGCTGTCGAAGTTTTCCGGTTTATACAACAGCCCCTCGCTCATTTTTCCATCGAACATTTTCCAGTGATGGAGCTCGACGGTCAGCCAGTTGTATTCTGCCTGCTGTGGATTGATATGACTAAGGGCCTGCGCCTTATTGACATCAATAGTAGCCGCGGTCGTATCAATGATCCCCGTGGAATAGATGTCATTGGACTTATCATAGCTCCCTTTCAGATACGCCAGCGACCAGTTGTTCTTTGCCTTGATAAAACCGCTGTAGCTGGCCGGCGCGGTAGACACAGCCAATGCCGCCGTATCCAGCTTTGTCCCCATCCGGTAAAGCCTTAGACCCGCAGACATATCCGCCCGGTCAAAGAGACGGAACAGCACCAGCTGATCGGCCCTTATCGGATCATCCGAGCCAAAGTCACGCTCTTCCCGGCGAGAACGATTGTCCTCTTCCAGGTCAACATTCCGGAAGGTCAACCTGTGACGACGGCCATATCCCCTGGTCAGATTCACAGCAGCCGCAGCGCCGGTGGGATCACACTGCCAGATATCATAACGGTCATAGAGATATACAAAACGATCCCCCTCCTGCCAGCCCATGGTGCCATGCGGCGGCGGGTCATCGGGATGATCGTCCAGTTCATCATACAACGGCATCTTTATACTGGCTGTGATATTACGCGTCTTACCACTTGCGATCTCATACGTATACCAGGTCCTTCCCTTCCAGTCATACCAGAAGATAAATTTCCCTTCCGGTGAGAAAGCAGCGCCCCCTCTTACTTTTTCCTGTACCAGCCGACGGGAACCGTCCAGCAGATCGATGAGATAAATATCCTCCAGGTTATTTTGTTCCCACTGCTGCTGGATACGATAGTTTTTGGAACTCCTGCCAAGGGCATACCGTCCATTGCCTTCACGGGAAGGGACTACCGACTCACAACTGCCGTCGGCAAGAGGAGAGAGCCGTCCCCCGCCGGCAGATGAACCAACGCCAATGTCACCACTTCCACCCTTTGTCGGCAACATTGCCAAATAGCTGCGCTTCAGCTCGCTATTCAATTGCACCAGCTGCTGCGGAGAAAGATAGTCGTCCTTATAGGTCCAGACATCCAGCCGCGCCGTCTCAAAATCCACCAGGTTTGTATCTTTTGGCGGCCTGACAGGAGCCAGACCCAGAAAGAGCCGGCTGCCATCTTTGCTGAAGTAATTGGCAAAATCCGGGCTGACCGTCATTTGTTCAGACCTGCCGGACTTGTCCTGCCCGGCGCCACTGCTCACATACAGTGGCATTGCCGGGAAATGGAATCCGCCACCAGCGCCACCGCCCGCGCCAGCCGCCACAGCAGCGCCGATGACATTTCTGTCGGCCCGCATGACGGCGCTGTCCATGCCCGGGGTATAATACCAAAGACGGAAGAACCTGACCAGCGCCTTCGTCGCGCTATCCCTTTCCGCAACAAAGGCCAGCTGACGGCCCGCTTCGTCAAGCGCATAATTGCGGGCATCATGGAACTGCCTCAGAACAGTATCCACTTTGTTATTACTGGTGTTGACCCATAGGATCAGCGCTTTGGAAGTCGAATCCCCATTACGGGTGGTAGTTTCTATGACAAGGGTATTTCCTTTTTTGCTGAACTGGTATTCACTGGCAAGCGCAAACTTCGTCTCATTGCCTGTCTCAAGGTTCCGAACGACCAGGTCTGTTCCCTCCTCTCCCGCTTCGGCCGTACGCCCCCCTGCTCTTCTGCCTCCACGGGCTGGTTGTTTTTCCGTTGTGCTATCGGATTGCTTTTTTGCCGTACTGTCTCCGGCTGGTTTTTCCAGCAGATAGGCCAGCCAGGCGCCTTCCTTTTCAGGCACCCGGAAGGATCTTACCCGGGGGATCTTTGTGAGTACATCCGTCCCCAAACGGATCCAGGCCAGCGTATCTTTGGGAGAAGCTTCAGGAGTCTTTTTGTGTATCCGCGCATCCCGGATGTCCTTGTAAAAAGGCTTGATATGAAAGACAAGCCAACGACTATCCGCGGTGATGGCAGCCATCGCTCCCCTGGGTATTTCTTTTGCATAATCATTCCCTGTTGCCCGAATGATGAGACGCCCATCCCCTTCCTGGGGAACGACCGTATATACCAGGTATTTTCCATCCGGAGAAAGCAGCTTTTCTCCGATGCTTTCCCAGCGATCGTAGACCGAAGGATCAAGTGGTTTTTTTTGACCATAAGAAAGCATGGTCAGCAAAAAAGAGATGAGCAGCAGGCCGGCGCCGGGAAAGGAAGTTTTTCTCATGAACATTTGTTTGGTACTAACGAATTTAATACGAATGCAACAAACGACACGAACAATTTCTGATATGTGGCGTTGAAACGGCAAACAGTCAAAAACATTTTATCATATGAGTACAAAGATCAAATTCAAAAAAGATTTTACCCTGGGTGACGACTTTACTGTTCGCCGCATGGGTTATGGAGCCATGCGTATTACCGGTCAGGGCATCTGGGGACCGCCAAAGGACCGCGCCGGAGCCATTAAAGTCCTGCAACGGGCTGTTGAGCTGGGTGTTAATTTTATCGACACCGCAGACAGCTATGGCCCGAATGTTTCCGAGGAGCTTATCGCCGAAGCCCTCTATCCCTACCCCCCGGGACTGGTCATTGCCACCAAGGGAGGATTTCTTCGCAGCGGTCCGAATCAGTGGACCATCAATTCCAGCCCCGACCACTTAAAAGAAGCCCTCGAAGGAAGCCTTGCCCGGCTAAAAGTGGACCAGATCGATCTCTATCAGCTGCACCGGATCGACCCCAATGTTCCCTTCGAAGAGACACTCGAATTCCTCCAGGAAGTCCAGGAAGAAGGACTCGTCAAACATATCGGACTTTCAGAGGTCAGCGTGGAAGACATCGAAAAAGCAGAGGAATACATCGACATCGTCTCTGTGCAGAATAAGTACAGCCACGACTACCGCAAATGGGAATCGGTGCTGGAATATTGCGAAGAGACCGATATGGCCTTTATCCCCTGGAATCCGATCAATGCCGGAAATATGAGCAACATGAAGAAGGTGGAAGCAGTCGCCGCAAAAGTCGGCGCTACAACCCAGCAGCTGGCCCTGGCATGGCTGCTTTATCATTCGCCAAATAACCTGCTGATCCCCGGCACATCCAGCGTGCAACACCTGGAAGAGAACCTGGCCGCAGAAAATATCGAACTGACAGAAGAGCTGCTCGAAGAGCTCGAAAGTTAAGATTACGGCAACACTTTTTTAAGGTAGGGTTCGATGGCCGCAGGTTTCGTCACCGGACCCCACCTTTTTAAAGGCTTCCCCTCAGCACTCACCAGAAACTTGGTAAAATTCCATTTGATCCGGCGGCCAAACCATCCCGCTAATTTGCTTTTCAAAAACTTAAACACAGGATGCGTCGCAGGCCCATTTACATCGATCTTTTCAAACAGCGGAAAGCTAACCCCAAAATTGACCTTACAAGTCTCTTCCATCGTCTCATTCGCTTCGGGTTCCTGTCCGGAAAACTGGTTACATGGAAAACCCAGAACGACAAGACCCTTGTCCTTATATTTTTGATACAAGGACTCCAATCCCTCAAATTGCGGCGCCAGCCCACATTTGGTGGCCGTGTTGACGATAAGCAAAGTTTTCCCTTTGTAATTGGCCAGGTCCACCGGCTGCCCCTGGGGATTGTTCGCAACTAATTGATAGAATTCGCTTGGCATAGAAGGTAAAAATAGGACAAAATAAAACCCCGGTGGCGCCGGGGTTTCGATATAAAACTGGTATGCAATCGCTAGACGTTACAAGCAGAAGCTGCTTCATGTTAAAGATATATCATTTAATCGCAATTGTATCGCGGCCTTAAAAGATTCTTTTTATTAAAACGATTTAGCTATTCCGACCGCAGGCTCTTCACCGGAGACATCCGCGCCGCCTTTATTGCCTGGAAACAGACCGTCGCCAGCGCAATGCCAACGTTGTCCGTTAACGATTCTTTTCCTTAATATTGCCCCTATGCAAAAAAAATGGCTCCCGCTGCTGCCCCATCTCATCGCCGTTGTCGTTTTCCTGTTGATCGCCGTCTTCTACTGTAAGCCCGTTTTCGAACATAAGGTATTACAGCAGGCCGACGTTACCCAATGGAAAGCAATGGCTCAGAACTCCTACCAGTTCAGGGAAAAACACAACACCTTTCCTCTCTGGACCCAGGGCATGTTCAGCGGTATGCCGGCCTATCAGATCGCCATCGATGCACAGACATTCTCACCACAGAGCTTTTTCCACGAGCTGCTGACCCTCTGGCTGCCCAAACTGCCAGCCTTCTTTTTCCTGGCCTGTATTTGTTTTTATTTCCTCTCGCAGGTGCTTCGCGTAAATCCCTGGATCGGGATCATCGGGGCGCTGGCCTTTGCATATGCAACCTACAACCCGACAGCGCTGGTCGCGGGTCATGATACTAAGATGACTGCACTTGCCATCCTACCGGCTTTTATCGGTTCGCTCCTGCTCATCTATGAAAAAAAATATCTCGTTGGCCTGGCATTGACAGCCTTGTTCACCGATCTTTTCATTGCCGCCAATCACCCCCAGATCATCTATTATGGAATGATCATCGTCGCCTTTATGAGCCTGGCCTATGTCATACGCTGGATAAAAGCAAAAGATTTTCGTCACCTCGCAATAGCCGGTTCCCTGACCCTGCTCGGCGGCCTCATAGGCCTCATGGGCAACGCCGTGGCCACATTGACCACATACGACTATGCCCCGGCTTCCAACCGCGGAGGCAGCGAGCTGGCCGTAGCAGGCGGCATCGTTACAAAGAGCGGGCTTAGCCAGGAATATGCGTTCAGCTACAGCACCTATAAGACCGAGTCTTTCGAGCTGCTCGTCCCAAAAATATATGGAGGCGGTGGCGATGGAAGCGATATCATCGATAAGTCCAAAGCACTGGAGGCCTTGCAAAGCATGCCGCCACAACTGGGACAGGCATTACAGGGAAACCTGCGGTTCTACTGGGGCGGGATCAGCGAGAAAGGAACGGGCGGCCCCGCTTATGCAGGCGCCATCATCTGCCTCCTGTCCATTCTCGCCTTCTTTGTACTCGACAACAAACACAAATGGTGGATCCTCGCAGCCTGCACACTGAGTTTTCTGATGAGCTGGGGTGGTTATTTCCTGGACTTCAATGCCTTTTTGCTCAACCATCTGCCCGGTTATAATAAGTTCCGTGCCCCCAGCGTCATCCTCATCATCCCCAATTTCCTGTTTTGTGTACTGGCTACCCTGACCCTTCAGCAATTGTATACTATACCCGCTTCCGACAGAGCCGCCTTCTGGAAAAAATATAAAAAAGGGCTCTACTTTACCGGCGCTCTTTTTGGAGTCCTCCTGCTGATGTATTTCAGCTTCGACTATACGACAGCGACAGACAAGGACCTCCAGAAAAGGGCCGCAGGCATGCAACCCCAGGTCCTCGAATATGTACATAGTTTTCTGGCTGCCCTTCGGGAAGACAGGCAGTCCCTGTTCTTTGGCAGCCTTGTCCGCAGTTTCCTTTTTGCAGCAGCCGCGGCCGTACTGGCGGGTCTGGCCATCAAAGGCAGGTTAAAACCCCTGCTGGCAACAGGACTTGTCGGCGCACTGGCTTTTATAGACCTGATGGGAATGGATGTGCAATACCTGAACTACGATAAATACCAGGAAGAAGACGAGGCACAGGCCGTCTACACTCCCACTCCATCCGACCAGGCTGTACTTCGCGATCCTTCCTGGTTTCGGGTGCTGGACCTCCGGCAGGACGGTCTTAATTCCCTGACCTATGGCGCCGCGACCGCCTATTTCCATCATAGCATCGGCGGCTATCATCCGGCAAAACTCAGTATCTACAATGACCTCATCGACAACCAGCTGGCCAGGTTCCCCGACTGTACCCCGGTACTCAACATGCTGAATACCAAATATATTTTTCAGCCGACACCCGATGGTCATGACTCCGTAATGCTTAATCCCGGAGCCCTCGGCCCGGCCTGGTTCGTCCAGGCTGTAAAATATGCCGCTACCCCAAAGTTAGTGATGGACGGCCTGACCGGTTTGGATACAAAGGATACCGCCGTCCTTTTTACAAAAGACCAGGGGAAGGCAGTCTATGACCCGGCGGCAACAGGTGATACTATCACCTTGCAAAAAGCCGACAATGATGAGATGATTTATGAAAGTCATACCAGCGGCAAACGATTTGCCGTCTTCAGCGAAGTCTTTTATGACCGGGGCTGGCATGCGTACATCGATGATACTGAGACCGAAACACCTATCATCCGGACCAATTATGTGCTGCGGGGGCTCTCCGTTCCGGCAGGAAAACACACGATACGGTTCACCTTCCACCCCACCTCCTTTTATACGGGTAAAACCCTGCAATTGCTGGCCGGAGTGGCGCTGGTGCTCCTGCTCATCGCAGCTGCAGCGATGGAATGGAGAGGCAGAAAAATTGGAAAACCGATCTTATGACCTGGACCAGCATCCGCTGGTCTTGATGATCAGGCCCGGCTCCAAGAGTTAAAATAGCATCTCAAAAATACTAAATAATTCATCTATAAACTAAACAAATTAGCATTTCACAACACATTCAATGTGCATAAGTATATTTTGTCCTTTCCTCCCATTAGCAAATAGTTAATTTTTGAGCGCCAGCCAATTACGCCTATTTTAATTTCTTATTCAAACCAAAAAACAACCTAATTTTGCACTACTTTTTAAGGCATTTATTACCCTGATCTTTATGGTTATTTTAGTGTTTTTTCTTTGTCACTGGTTCCTGTCCCTATTTTCTCAGACATTTTTCCTGCACCGCTATGCTTCGCATAAGATGTTCAAAATGAACAAGTCCTGGGAGAGATTCTTTTACGGACTCACTTTTGTCTCGCAGGGTTCCTCTTTCCTGAATCCCCGCGCCTATGCTATTCTTCACCGGATGCACCACGCTTACAGCGATACGGAGAAGGATCCGCATTCCCCTCACTTTTTTAAAGATGTGTGGAGTATGACCATGCAGACGAAAAACATCTATATGGATTACCTTTTACATAAAAAAGAGCCCGAGCCTGCTTTTCGCGGCAATTACCCGACCTGGCCCATATTGGACCGGATCAGCGACCTCTGGGTGACCCGGATCGCATTTGGAGTGGGGTACACCGCTTTTTATGTCGCCTTCGCCACTCATTGGTGGATGTACCTGCTGCTGCCGATCCATTTTTTTATGGGACCGATCCATGGGGCGGCCGTCAACTGGTGCGGTCATAAATATGGCTATTCCAACTTTGACAACGATGACCACAGCAAGAACTCTCTCCCCCTGGACTTTCTCATGATGGGCGAGCTGTTTCAAAACAACCACCATAAAAGCCCCAATGACGCCAATTTTGCAAAAAAATGGTACGAACTGGATCCAACCTATCCCGTTATCCGCCTGTTACACGCTCTGCGGATCATCAAATTGAGAAAAATGTAAGGGCCCGCCCCTCCGGATCACTGCTACTGGTTTAATAATTTGAAGAATTTTTGCAAGAAAACTTCAACAAGGGAACTATACTCCCGGTAATCTCGTATGTATATCTACATGTAGATGAATTCCTGCTACACCGGCCGGGGCAGGACCTGTATGCTTACCAATCCTTTTACATTCGCTGGTTCTTCCCGATGAACAGCTGCGCTTAAACATCAATGTTATGGTGCCGGCAACTCAATTTATTAAACTGCAAATGGCAAATACGACCTATACCGAAAGCAAGGCCAGGCGAGGCCTTTATGAACAGATCGTCCTGAAATTCCTCAGCCGGATGGACAGAGGCCGGATGGAGATCTCGCTCCCCGGCGGCGAACAGATTGTCATCGGCGATGGCCGGGGTATCCGCGCAAATATCCGGATCAGAGATACCGCATTTTACAAACGCTGTATCCTGTATGGCAACGCCGGTTTTGGCGAGTCCTACGTCGACGGTCTCTGGGATACGGATGATATCTCAGGCGTTATTAGCTGGATGCTGCTCAACGTTGACAAAGTCCCCGCCATTTCCGGGAACAAGACGCAGATGCTGAACCTGCTCAAATGGCCGAACAAACAGTATTTCCGACATTCCAATCCCCTGCCCGGTTCCCGACGAAATGCTTCCCGGTACTATGACCTGGGCAATGATTTCTTCAGCATATTTCTCGACGAAACAATGACCTGGTCAGGAGCGTATTTCGAACGCGATGGCATGGACCTGAAAGAGGCCCAGCTGGCCAAATACCGGCGCCTTTGCGGGCAGTTACAGATCCTGCCCACCGACCACGTACTGGAGATCGGCAGCGGCTGGGGCAGCAACGCCATCTATATTGCCCGGAATTACGGCTGCAGGGTCACGGCACTGACCATTTCGGAACAACAGTATCAGCTCGCTTGCCAACGGGTAAAGGAAGAAGGACTTGAACAACAGGTGACGATCCTGCTGCGGGATTATCGGGAGTTCACGGGGAAATTCGACAAGATCGTCTCCGTGGAAATGCTGGAAGCAGTAGGAACCCGATACCTGAATGCCTGGTTCCGGAAATGTCACGAACTGTTAAAACAGGATGGCATATTAGCCTTACAGGTCATTACCAGCCCCGATTCCAGATATGACAGCATCCTGCCTTCGCTATCTTCCATCAATGCGGCTATCCGCCGCACAGGAGAAATGACACTGGTCGATATAAAGGAGATGGGATTACATTATGCCGCTACCCTAAAGGTCTGGTTCATGCAGTTCAACAGCCGGCTGGCAGCAGTCAAAAACCTTGGCTTTGACGAACGCTTTATCCGGAAATGGAATTACTATCTCTGTTATTGCGAGGCCGCCTTCCGCACGAGGAACATTTATGCCATGCAGCTCGTCTATACCCGGCCGAATAATGGCAGGCATTGAATAGTCAAAGCCGCTCACCCGCGTTAGCCGATGCTAACCGGACCGAAAATTGTATCTTCCTGGAAAAGCCTGCGATGACAAGAGCCAGCCTTTTAATTATCCTTATCATTACGGCCTTACCCGGCTACGTACACGCACAGTACCCAAACACCCCGATCATGGGTTGGAAAATGGATGGAAGCAACGGTCATTACACATTCACACCCGCCGCACTGTTTGGCACGCCCAATTTTAGATATGATATTTATCCGCCGGGAAATCTAAGTACTTACAACGACCTCGATAGCTGGCTCTCCTCAAAGGTCGAAAAAGATCTACAGGCATCCGGCTATACCCTGCAACCCGGACAGTCAAAAGCCCAGGACATAAGAGCCTTCAAGGTCTATTCGGTACTCGTAAAGGACGCTGCCGGAAAAAGCTGGCTCCTGAACTACATGGCCTATCTCCGGCAGGATCACTCCATCCGTTTTGGACGGATCACCGAGGTACCCAATGCCGCTATTGCGAAAAATAACATGAACATAGCTGTTCAGCATTTTATCCGGCTCTCTAAACAGGAAGGCGCCCCCGGTGAGACCGACGGCAACAATAACTCAGGCAGCGCCGGCAGCAACCCGGGCAGCAGCACAACCAAAACAACCAGCTCCAATATTATCGAAACACCCGTCACCACAGCAGGACAGGGACTGAAACAAGCACAGATAAAAGGCGTCGTCCTGCACCAGGAATATGGTTACGGGGTAGGCGGAATGATGCTCATCAAGTATAATCCTTATCTCCTGCTCCAGGACGGCACCATCTACTCACACCCCGAGGTTTGCGCCTATGACCTCGATGTAGCCAGATCCCGCGAAATCGAGCCCGGGAAATGGGGCACCTGGAAACTGGAAGATAGTAAGACGCTGGTGGTCACCATGAACAGCGATCACAAGCCAGACCGCTGGCAGGGCACCGCCCATTGGTTCTGGGCCGTGCCGGCTGCCAAAAATGAGCGGCTCGCAGGAACCTGGAGCACCATCGGCGGCGGCGGGAATACCGCATTTGGAGGTGGCGCGATCGTCGTCTCTTCCAATGTGCTCACATTTAATACCCAGGGACAATTCACCACCCTAAGCACCGGCGGCGGCTCATTCAATGGCTCAGCAGGCTCAGTGACGGCATACAGTAATAAAGATGGAGCCGGCACCTATACTTTTGACGGCTATTCGCTCGAATTAAAATACAACAACGGGAAGATAATACGAAAGAACTTTTGCTTCTATGCCGATTCAAAAGACGTGTGGGTCTTTGGCACAAGACCATATACTCCTTCGGATTCCAATAAAAAGAAGTAACCCCTTAGCCCTTCTGTTCTTTGAACCGGCTAAAGAACCCAAAAGCAAGCAGACATAACACCATACCACATACTCCGTTGAGACGCAACCCCTGATCATGGCCGGGGTCTTTCCCATAAACGGTAAGGAAGGCAAACAGCGCAATACCCAAAGTCTGCCCCAGCTTGACAAAGAAATACTTTACAGCAAAGAACATCCCCTCCCGGTTCTCCCCCGTCCCGGCAGCATCCTGCTGGGCAATCTCCGCAAGTATCGCATTCGGCAGGATCCCCAATGAAGCGAGCGGAAAAGCGGCGCAGATGAGTAAAGTATAGATCTGTACATGTGGCGAAGCCGGTAACCGGCCCAGAAAATAAATAGCGATGAATAATATACTGAGCAGTCCAAAAGAGAACAATACAACCGGCTTCTTACCCCAGCGTCCCGCCAGCCAGTTGATCAGGGGATAAAAGACCAGCGACACCAGCACCATGGTCGCCATCATCATCCCTCCCTCCGATTCCGGCAGACCCAGCAACACCGTGACAAAAAATAAAAGACCACTTGAAATGATGCTCAACGCCATGTAATAGGAAAAGTCAGAGATCAGGTAATATCTGAAATTCGGATGGGCAAACGTTTTGCGAATGGCCGGCCAGATAGGCAGATGAGAAGGCTTGCCGACAGCGTATTTTCTCTCATCAATAAAAAAGACAGGAATAAGAAGGATCAGGGCTGCAAAGCCACAGATCCCGCCAATCGTTATTTGCAAAGCCTGGCCACGATCTGTAATATGAAAGCTCCGCTGTACCAGATCCGCAAAATTATTGGCCAGCGACGCGACGATGATGCCCAGCACAAAACCTACCTGTTGAAAGGAAGAAAGCCGCACTTTTTCAGCCGGTGTCTTCGCCATTTCCGGCAACAGCGCATTGTAAGGGATGATATAGGTCGTCGCCGCAATAAAGAAAAGGATCATGGTCAACGCCAGCCACCAGCCATTGGATGTTGTTGCCGCCTTCTCTAAGGGATGAAACGTAAGAAAGCAAAAGGCGGCAGCAGGCAGTGCAGCCAGTTTCATAAAAGGAATACGCCGGCCCTTCGGATTCCTGCTCTTGTCGCTGAGCGAGGCCAAAAAAGGATCGAACAAGGCGTCCACCAATCTCCCCGATGCCTCTATCACCGAGAGAATATTGATCACACCCAGCAGCAACAGCTGTGGCACCAGCGGAGTCAGCCCCGCATTGGAAGGAGGAAGATAATAATAGGGCAGCATGACGATGATCGTGTTGCTCAGGATACTCCAGCCCATCATTCCGGCGGCATATGCAACTTGTCTGCTAAAAGGTAATTTTTGGCCTGGCATGAATTTTAAAAATATACAATTATTTAACAGCTACCCTAACTTTATGCTATGAAAGCCATTCTGATCACCAAAAAAGGCGGCCCCGAAGTGTTGGAGCTCCGCGAAGTACCCACACCCGTACCGGCCGAAGGCGAAGTGCTTATCCGTATAAAAGCTGCCGGCCTCAATCGCAGCGACATCTATACCCGGCAAAGCAAGGCATATGGGGGCTCAGAGCCGACGATCCCGGGCCTGGAAGTATCCGGCATCATCGAAGCCTGCGGACCCGGTCCAAACCGGTGGTCACCCGGCGCCGAAGTTTGTGCGCTGCTCACCGGCGGCGGATATGCAGAGTACGTAGCCGTGCCGGCAGGACAATGTCTGCCCATGCCGCCCGGGTGGACACTGGAAGAAGCAGCCAGCTTTCCGGAGACCGTATTCACCGTCTGGCTCAATGCCTTCCGCACCGGAAGATTACAGACCGGTGAGAACTTTCTTGTCCACGGCGGCAGCAGCGGCATCGGCACTACGGCCATACAACTGGCTGTAAGCAGCGGCATCTCCGTCTATACCACCGCCGGAACGGATGAAAAATGCCGCTGGTGCGAATCGCTGGGAGCAACCAGGGCGATCAACTATAAAACACAGGATTTTGAAACAGAGCTGAAAGAAATCCGTTTCGATGTCATCCTGGACATGACAGGCGGCGACTATACGGGGAAGAACCTACGCCTGTTACGGGAAGAAGGCCGGCTTATCTTTATCAGCTCGATGCGGGGCAGGGACGCCTCCATCGACATCCGGGAGATCATGGAAAAAAGATTAGTCATTACAGGTAGTATGCTCAAACCAAGGGATACAGCTTTCAAATCACAGCTGGCCGCAGATATAGAGCAATTTGTCTGGCCACTGATGGCAAAAGGCAAAATAAAACCTTTTATCCATACCGTCCTTCCGCTTGAAAAAGCCGCAGAAGCACAATCGCTGATGGAAAGCAGCACACACATGGGAAAGATCCTTTTACGCGTGAGTTAGTACAGTCGGTTCATGCCTGACCGGGAAATTAATCGAATTAGCAATAAAACAAAGCTTATTCGCGGCATGATGCAGCGACCGCGCCTTTTCCGACATTCCCCCGTCAGCAACGGTAACCACTGGCCTCAGGATCACTTCACTAAAATATCCGCCACCGTCCGGCCCCTCGATCATCGTACCTACAGCCTCATCTTTATAATCCACGACCACTACACCATTGACGGCACAGAGATGCAAATACCACAGCATATGACAGGAAGAAAGCGAACTGACCAGCAATTCCTCGGGATTATAACGCTGCGGATTACCACGAAAGGAAGGGTCCGATGAGCCCGGTATCTCCGGCTTGCCGCTTACCAATAAAATATGATCCCGGTCATAGCTCCTGTAATCGGCGGTGCCTTTTCCGGTATTACCTGTCCATATAAGTTGTGTGGTGTAATGGTGCTCTTTTCCCATGGGCCAAAGTTACTCCATTCTCAAGTAAATAGACCCTGTCGGCTATCTCCGTCAGCGAATCTTTATGCGAGATGATCAGCACCCCCGCCCGCGAACGGTAGCGCTGCAAGACCGAGATGACAAATTGTTCCGTTGAAACATCCATGGCAGCCGTCGGCTCATCCAGCAATACCAGCTGGGGCTCGGCAAACAGACAACGCGCCAGGGCCAGCAACTGCTTTTGCCCTCCGGAAAGAGCTACCCCACCCTCGCCTAAGATAGTAGCATAGGACTGAGGGAAATTCTCAAAATAGCGGTCAAAACCATATTCCGAACAAAAGGCCTCGAGACGACGAATGTCGACAGCCGGATCCAGACAGATATTGGCCAGCAAGGTGCCGCTGAAGATGGCCGTATCCTGCGGGACCACTCCTATGACATCCCGCCAGGCCCTGGTGTCGACCGCGACAAGCTCGCGGCCGTTGCACCGGACCGATCCGCCCTCATAGGGGTAAAATTTTTGCAGCACCTGAAGCAGCGTACTCTTTCCCTGACCACTCTCACCAGCCAGCGCAATGATCTCTCCCCGTTTGAGGTCGAGGGATATATCCTTCAGTAATAATTTTCTTCCGGGAAAACGAAACCCGATCTTTTCGATAGTAAGCTGGCGGAAAGACTCGGAAAAACCCGGCTTCGAAGCAGTGGCCACAGGCGCCGGAAGGACACCAGCGGCCTCCGCTACCGGCAATTCAAACTCCGGCTCCAGCATCGTAAATTCATACATCCTGTCCAGGGCAACACCTGCTTCCTGTACCTGCAGATTGGTCAGCGCCACCGAGATCACCGTCTGCATCAACAGACCCGCCAGCTGGATAATAGCGATCAGCCCGCCGGTGTGCAGTCCGCCATGGATAACCTTTAAGGAGGCCCAGCCAATGATCAGCAGCAGGAATAAAGAAGTGACGATCTCCAGAAAGACGCCGAAACGGATCCTTGTCTTCCCCAATCGCAAAATAGCATCCTGGAAAGATTGAAAGAAGCTGGCCGCCGTAGAAGCAAAAAGAGGTTGTCTGTTCATAGCTTTAATGGTATGGATACCACGGATACTGTCCACGTAGTTACTCTCGTTACGCGCATGAGTGATCATGACATCCTTTTGGCCCCGGATGACATCGCCTTCATAATGTTTTACAACGCCAAAAACAACGGGTATCATTACCAAGCAACCCAGCGCGATGGGCCAGCTGTAAATAAAAAGAAAGGTCAGCGATACCAGCATCAGCAAAGACTGAATGGCCATATCTCCCAATATGTAACTTACAGCCTGCTGGATCCGGAGCGTGTCCCCAAGACGGGCGGTGAGGTCCCCGGTCTGACGATGATCAAAAAAAGATTTGTTGAGATAAAGGATCGATCGGAAGAAGTTACCGGTGATCCGTAAATTAAACCCATAGCCTTGCCGGATGAGAAGATCCTGGCGAAAGAAGGAGATCAGCCCCTTCATGATCAGCAATAAGCCCAGCGAGCCAAGTCCCAGGTACAGGGTGGAGAGATGATGTGTCGGAAGAATATGATCGATCAATTGCTGGGAGAAAATGGCGGTAGAAAGATTCAGCAGCGAACAGACAGCGCCCAGCGCAAGGGCTACATATAAAAGGTGTACGTCCTCGCTGAGCGTAGTCCATAACCAGCTAAATTTCTTTTTCCGTTGCTGCTGCCATTGGGATAGACGCTCTCCCGGTTCCAGCAGCAGCAAGGTCTTGCTGGTCCAGATCTTCGTCAGGTCAGCCCCCGAGATCCGGACAAGACCCGTGGCCGGATCGCCGATAAGATAAGAAGGTTTGTCATCCGGGTAATACACTACATAGTGCATCAGCTGACCATCCGGAGTTACATGCAGGATACAGGGAGATTCCAGCTTGCGCAGTTCGGCAAGAGATTCCGCCTGCGCACCCGTTGCGATAAACCCGGATTGGGTAGCAGCCTGATGCAGACCAAGCAATGTCGTCCCCTGACGCCCCGCGCCACTCCATTCCCTTAGTTTTTCCAGCGAGATCTCCGCCTTGTAATAGTTCAGGATATTACGCAGACAGGCGACACCACAGTCATACTGATCATGCTGTAGCTTAAAAGGTACGGATTGATGGATCCTCATGTCTGGATAGATTATGGATTAAAACAGATCGAAATAAAAGCAAACCCGATCATACAACAGAACAGTCCCAGCCCATAGCTGCCCAATACAAATACAATGGCCTTTTTAAGAGGCTGCTTCATATAATATTGAAGACCTGCCGCAAGTAACAGGATATACCCGGCCTGGAAGAGATCCAGCGTTTGCAACGCATAGGTCATCCAGTTTGGAACAGCTGAAACTTTAAAAAGACTATACAGGGACAAGGGGGCAAAGCTCATGTACTGGCCGAGACTTTCGACCCTGCCCGAGAATGCCAGTAATAAAAGGCGGAGCAGGACGCCCGCTACAAAGGCCGATTCGGCAAAGAGCACTATTTTAAATAATGTCCGGATCGGTAGTTTTTGAGAGGTAAGCAAGAGGCCGGTTAGCAAACACAACGTTACCAATATCATTTTTAGGATAAGAGCAAAAGGCACCATTAAATAACTTAGAAAAACCATCTTATGCTGCCCAGCAAGGAAAGCCGCCAGCTTGTCGGGGTTAACCTGTCCCGAAAGAGTATAAATATAAACCTGGTCGGTCAATACCTGGGTTTGCAGGTACCAGTTGAAGAAGAGGTATATAAAACAAAAAAAGCCAAACACAAACCAGACATTGGTGGCATAGAGAGATGCTCCCGTAAGGCTATTTTTCTGTTGCGCTGCAGCCAGATCCGTCATAAAAATAATTTTGGTACATGTCCACAAAAGAGAACAGGATGATAAAACCTGCCGGGAATTATCATCCTGTTACAATGCCATTACAGTGAGGGCAAAGTAGGCAGTGTCAGATCGCTGATGTTGTAGCTGATCGAAACACCGAGTCCCAGGCCAACGCCGAGAAGAGATCCCAGACCCAATACTGACAACAGGCTGGAGATCGGAAAGTTGATTGCAATGTTTCCAGAGGAGCCACCTTGAACATTTTCCATAGCGGCAAAGTCTAAGCTTTTCATCTTTTCTAGTTTTTTCAGAAGCACTGCAATAGCGCAGCGTAACGTAAAATTGCGAGTAAGCTACTGGATATCCTATCCACTTTGATAATAGTTTATGCGTATTTCGTTTAATATATGTCCCTTTTTTGGGGGCCTTGTTAGTATATTTCCTATATAAAAAACCTGTTTTTTATAAATCCAGACAGCCTCTTTTAACGTATCTGTTTAATCATTTCTCAGAGGCCTGATTAGTACAACAAGGCCCCCCTGTCAGGACATAAGATTAAACCGGATGCACCCTATCCGGACAACTAACCCATCCCCTTATGACAGGACAAAAACTAAGGCTGTTGAGAGAGTACCGTAATTACTCCCAGGTTTACATCGCTGACCAGTTAGGTATCACACAAAATGCCTATTCCCGCATTGAGAACAATCAGACCAGGCTTACCGCAGACCGTCTCAGCAAGCTGGCAGCGATACTCAACGTGCCCCTCCTTGAATTGTTATCGGAAAGAGAGCCGGTGATCCAGTTCTCTGAGGCCCCCTCCCCCGCATCGGCTGCCCCATCCGTAAAAGACGAACACTGGAAGGAAATGATCGAGAACACCCGGCAGTTGTATGGCCAGGTGATCACCAGTAAAGATGAGAAGATAGCCAATCTCGAAGATGAGCTCAGCTTCCTCAGAAAGGAAAGAGATCGTATTATGCGCCTGTTGGAGAAGCTCGCCGACGGTATGCCAATGCTGATGGGTGTTCCTTCGTAGTTTTACGATTAGAATCGAAATGTTATATTAGCCGTTACCCGGGTTGGATTCTGCGGAGCCAACCGGTATGACCAGTATTTCTCATTAGTCAGGTTGTCTACCTTCAAACCAAGACGATAGGAAGGCTGATCATAAAAGATAGTTGCATCCAGCACCGTATAGGACGGAATGCTAAATGCAAAAGTTGCCGTATTGGTCTGGTAGCTGCTGCTGCCATAGTTGCCCCCAAATCCCAATCCAAGCCCTTTCATTTTGCCACCGACAAGGCGGTAGCTCATCCAAAGATTCGCCAGGTTCGCAGGACCGGCCGTAGCAGGTCTTAGCCCCTGTACCGATTTATTCGCCTGTGTGTATTTGCTGTCATTGTAAGTATATCCGGCCACGATGTTGAAGCCGCTGAAAGGATTGGCAATTATCTCTCCCTCAAAGCCACGGCTTAATTGCGTACCGTCCTGGATGGAATAACCAGGATGATCCGGGTCATCACGGGTAACGTTCTTCACCCGGATATCATAGTAGCTTAGCGTTGCGCTCACCTTATGCCGCAGCACATCGAGCTTGACACCGGCTTCCCACTGATTGGCCTGTTGCGGCTTGAAGGAACCTCCGTTAAAATCAGTGCCCCCCGTATTACTAAAGCCATTCATATAATTGCCAAACAAAGAGACCCTGTCTTTCACCAGCTGATAGACGGCTCCGAGCTTGGGTGAAAGAGCATTCTGAGTATAAGCCCCCGCCGTCGAATCTGCGCTGGGGTAAAAAGTTCCCTTATTATCGAAACGGTCTGCCCTGAGACTAACCATTATGTTCAGCTGCTCTGTCAGATTCAGCACATCCGAAAAGTAGACCCCATACGTAGTCTGGTTCGTATTGTAGTTGACACGCGGATTACGGGCCGCAGCGGAGTCTACCTTATCGGAGTTGAAATTGTTATAGGCTGCCCCCGGATGTTTGAAGTTGATCACAGGCATTGCAACCGTGGTATTTGTCCAGATACTTTTTTGATTGTAGATGTCTACCCCGGCTACAAGCCGGTTGCGAAGACGGCCGATAAAGAAGTCCCCAATAAAGTTCTGCTGGATATTCGTACCATAATAGGGGAAATCCTCTTTTTGACTGCTTTGCTGCAAGGTGCTGTCCGACCTTCCGATAAGCTGGTTGACATAACCGTTAGTCGTCGAGAACGTGCGCGTATACAGGGTCTGGGACTTCCATTGGGAAGAAAGCTGGTAGTTGATCTGTCCAAAGACGTTGACCTGCCGGGTAGTATAGTTCAGGGTATTATTCGCAAAAGATAAATGATAATCCATCCCCAGGTCCTTTATGTTATGGACCTTTCCGGTTGTCGACGGGGCAAACCGGGTCGGGGAAGTGGCATCGAAGGAAGAAGCTTCTACATCCAGCAGAAAGCTTAGCCGGTCGCTCGCCTTATAGACAAAACTCGGCGCGATCATATAACTGCGGGTATATCCTGCATCCTGGAAGGATCTTTCCGTGTGCAATGCACCATTGACACGGAAGAGAGCCGTCTTATCGTTGTTCAGCGGCTGATTGAGGTCGACGGTCAGCCGGTTGAGATCGAAGCTGCCGCCTGAATAACCTATTTCGCCACGGAAGGAATCAAAAGGTTGTTTCGTCACCCGGTTGAACAATCCTCCAAAAGAGATCATGCTGCTGTTGAAGAGCGTACCGGAAGGTCCCTTTATCGCCTCCAGTCTTTCAAGATTCGCCGGATCTATATTGGTATACACAAAACCCGATACACTGTTGCGCACCAGGTTGTCGGTCATAAACCCGCGCGACAACAGGGCACTCCGCCCCTGGTTGTAGACGACCGGGACGCCGGCGCCCGGAATGGTTTTAAACGCGCTGTTGTAATCGGTGATCAGCTGTTCTTTCATGATCTCCTTTGTCACTACCGTATAAACCTGTGGATTCTCCATATTCTTCAACGGCAGCCGGGCAATGTCGTCGGTCTCTTTCTTATTGAACTTATTATATCCGTTGGTCACCGTCACCTGGTCCAGCTGCTGTTCAGAGACCTTCAGCTGCAGGGTCAGCCTGGCCGGTTTGTTGTTTTCCACCGCAATGGTTTGATCGATGGGTTCATAACCGACAAAGGTGATCTCGACCTCATATGTTCCCGGAGCAAGACGCCGAAAGCTAAAATGGCCGTCATCATCCGTAACCGTGCTCCTGTTACTCCCTTTTAGCGTGACGGTTACTCCGCCCGCCGGTTTGCCGTCTGCCGTGGAAACAACGCCACTCAGAACGCCTATCCCGTCTTCACCGGGGCGAACCTGTATCGTGTCTTTCGAAATTGCATTAATTGATTGAGCATCAGAAGTTAAACTAGCTAATAAAATAATCCAAGCGTAAAAAAAGCCTTTCATTCATCCAGATTTTCTGCAAAATTGGAGCTAAACAACAGCTTTCCAAAGACGGATCGGGAAAACTGCTTACGCAAGGCGGAAATAATAAAAGACCTTATTTTTATGCCATGAACAGACATATCGGCTTGCTCCTGACCAGTTTTATCTGCACAACGGTCCTCTTTGCACAATCTTTTACGGTTGTTCCGCTTGGAATAAAGGGAGGATTGGACGAAAGCAATCTGTCAGCCTATATGGTCGCGGCAATAGGGACCAATGCCTATATCTGCCTGGATGCGGGGACATTATACAGCGGGATCCGGAAAACAGTGGAGAACGGAACGTTTCCCCCGCCGGCCAGCCAGGTCCTGCGTAGCACTATCAAAGGATATTTTATTTCACATCCGCACCTTGACCATGTAGCCGGGCTTATCATCAACTCGCCGGACGACAGCTCAAAGAACATTTATGGACTCCCCGCCTGCCTCAGCGTACTGAAGGATAAATATTTCTCCTGGCAGAGCTGGGCCAATTTTGCAGACGATGGCGAGAAGCCGTTGCTAAAAAAATATCATTATGTTACCCTGCAGCCAGAGCAGGAGATCGCTGCCGACCAGACGCCCCTTAATGTCCGGGCCTGGCCGTTAAGCCATGGTAAATCCTACGAAAGCACGGCCTTCCTGGTTCGCAGCGGAGATAGTTATCTTTTGTACCTCGGTGATACCGGCGCAGACACGATCGAACAGTCCGACCGGCTGCACAGCCTTTGGACAGGGATAAGCCCGCTGATAAGAGCGGGAAAGCTAAAGGCCCTCTTTATAGAAACCTCCTTCCCCAATGAACAGCCCGATAAATTGCTCTTTGGACACCTCACCCCAAAACTGCTGATGCAGGAAATGCAGAACCTCGAAAAGCTGGCCGGAACCGGCAGCCTGAAAGGACTGCCCGTAGTCATAACACACCAAAAACCCACCGGCAACCAGGAAGAGATGATCCGGCGCCAGCTGGAAACAAATAATCCGTTACAGGTTAAACTGGTTTTCCCCGAACAGGCAAAAAGGATGGAATTTTAGTCCATCCGGAGACAATGTTAAAATATGATCACAGTTGGTTAATATACAGCCAACCAGGGCAATAAAAACTTCGTTCTTTGAGGGAAGAGGCCCTACTAATTTTTAACTTATCATTTGGCTTAGCAATTAATTAGTATGACCGGTCATTTTTGCACTTTTATTGGAAAAATAATCAGGTCGTAAAAAACTAAGTTTGCAAAAGCACTTCTTAACCTTCGACCCAAGTCCAGCACGCTACACTAAATACTGAGTTATGACAGAGAGAAAAACAAGCTCGACAAACTATCGCAACCAATCATTCCTGGAAGAAAAATGCAGTCTCAACGAATTGCTCGACCTGGTAAGTAAAAGATGGTTCAGCGACGTCCTGTTCTGTATACAGGAAGGCAACAATCGGTTCAAGCTGATCAAGGATGACCTGAAGTATATCAGCGATACCATCCTTTCCGACAGGCTCAAGCTTCTTGAACGATATAGCCTGATCACCCGTACTGATTACGATGAGATACCTCCCAAGGTCGAATATGCACTCACGGAAAAAGGAGACGAACTGGCCGAGCTGCTCGAAAAGATGTGCGAATTCAGCGACACCCTGATGGCCGAAGTCCTTACCCGTAAGGTGAGCTAAGCATTATACCCGAAGGAATACCTTCTTTTTGTACAGGAAATAGAGGAAAAACCATTTCACCGCCATAAAGCAAAAGACGAATGAAAGGGCATTCCATGGGCTTCCTATGATCTGTCCTACCCAGAAGAAGAAACCGTCGGTAGCATATTTCCAATTGATAAAATGCCCCGACAGATAGATGAGAATGGAGTTCATTCCAATGACGGAAAAAAAGAAGGCCCACTTCCGATAGCCCCGTACATCGATAATATAATAAAAAGCAGCCAGCAACAAAAGGCTGATCCCTCCTACATTCAATACAAAGGAACTCGTCCAGAGATTTTTATTGATCGGGAACACCGTATTCCAGATCAGTCCCAATATCACGGAAAGGATCCCCGCAATAGCAAGCCGCCCCGCTTTTCGGGAAGGGGTCAGCGGACTGTTCTTTAAGAGCTGGCCAGCCAGGATGCCCAGTAACCCCGTGCCGATGGCAGGGATCGTAGACATCAGGCCTTCGGGGTCGTGGATACCCAGGTACAGTTTTCCCGGAATTATCGACCGGTCGATATAGGAGGCGAAGTTCCCCTGCATGGTCAGGTCACCGCGCGGAAAACCCGGTGCGGAAGTAAAGGCTAACAACAACCAATATCCGATAAGCAGGCCCGCAAACCAGATAGCCTGCCCCTTTTGCTTCGTATAGAGATAAATAATGTTGGCAAACATATAGGCAAGTCCGATCCGGCCAAGCACGCTGCAGAAACGGACTTCCGACAGCGGGTGAAATTTCATGCCATTATTGTAAATGATGCCCAGCAACACCAGCGTGAGCCCGCGGCGGATAACACGCAGCAGCAGCTTCTGTCTGGGCGTCCCCTTTTCCAGCTCCCGGCCTACTGAATAAGGCGTGGCCACTCCGGCCATGAACAGGAATAGCGGGAAGATCAGGTCATAAAAATGAAACCCGTTCCAGTCCGGGTGCTCGAACTGGTCTGAAAGAGCTCTCCAGAAAGGAGAATTGGTATTTTTAGCTATCACGTGGAAGAACTCTTCTCCCCCCGCGATCCAGAACATATCAAAACCCCGCAGGGCGTCCAGTGAATAAAGGCGTGTTGAAGACGTGGCTTGAGTTAAAGTTTTGGCTTGGGTCATATGAAATATGAATATAGGAAAATGTCTACATTTATCACATGGAAAGAAAAGAGTTCTTGTCAAAAACCTTATTGGCTGGTGGTGCACTCCTTGCCGGAGGAGCAGCCGGCGCCGCCGCAACACCCAAAGGCGCCCCAACAGCATCCCCTAACCGGACACCAACCCCGTCGCAAGCCGTAGCTCCGGCCGGCAGCCCCTTCCATCTCAATTATGGCATCCACGACGGCATGTTCAAGGCCCACGCCGGCCCCGAATTTACCGACCAGATCAAATTTGCCTATGAACAGGGATTCCGGGCGATAGAAGACAATGGGATGATGGACCGTTCCCCCGAACAACAGGCCCGTATCGGAGACACCCTGCAACAATTAGGTATGGCAATGGGCGTATTCGTGCTGAATTTTGACCACTGGCCGGTCAGCACCTCCCTTTGCTCCGGTGATACAGCCTGGACGGAGAAATTCCTGAAAGCCTGCCGGGAATCCGTAGACGTAGCCCGGCGCTGCCATGGCAAATACATTACCGTCGTACCCGGCAACTATGACCACAAGCTGGCCATGGGTTACCAGACAGCCAACGTCATCGATGCCCTGCGCCGCGGCTGTGAGATCCTGGAGCCACACGGACTCGTCATGGTCCTGGAAGCGCTCAGCGATACACCCGAACTCTTCCTGCGGCACCCGGATCAGACCTATATGATCTGTGAGGCAGTGAACAGCCCTTCCTGCAAATACCTTTTCGACATGTATCACATGCAACGCAACGAAGGAGACCTGATCCCCAATATCGACCGGGCCTATAAACATATCGCCTATTTCCAGATCGGAGACAACCCCGGTCGAAAAGAACCCGGCACCGGGGAAATGAATTACCGGAATATATTCAAGCATATTTATGAAAAAGGCTATAAAGGCGTCTTGGGCATGGAACATGGTATGGCAGGTACCGGTTCCGAAGGCGAAACCGCACTGATCAGAGCCTACCGCGAAGCAGATAACTTTATATAAAACAGCCCGGCAGCATTTGCACAGTAAGCCCCCGCGCAAAATAATTTTCAAATAAAATTTGTTTGGTCGGCTTTTTTTTTCAAACTTAGTGTATTACTTAACTAGTACACTAATGATCGAATCAATGATCAGCATCCGGGACCTGCATTATTCCTATCAGCGCAAGCCTGTCCTCAGCGGTCTGGATCTCACCCTCCAGCCCAATCATATTTATGGCCTGCTGGGACGCAACGGCACAGGCAAATCCACCCTGCTCCGGAATATCGCAGGTTTCCTCTTCCCCCAAAAAGGAAGCATCGATGCCCTTGGGTTTCAGCCAGGGAAAAGACAACCCGCTTTCCTCGAAAAGGTCTTTTTAGTTCCGGAAGAGTTTGACCTGCCACACACGCGCATGGATCAGTGGGTCCGCCACCTCGCCCCATTTTATTCCGGTTTTGACTCCCGCCAGTTCGACCGGTATATAAAGGAATTCGACATTCCTCCTGCACCCCGGCTGACCGAGATGAGCTATGGCCAGCAAAAAAAGGTGTTCATCAGCTTTGCCCTGGCCACCAACGCGCCCGTCCTGCTGATGGATGAGCCCACCAACGGACTCGACATCCCCAGCAAAAGCCAGTTCCGCAAGATCATAGCCGGCGCCATCGACGAACAAAAATGCATCCTCATCAGCACCCACCAGGTAAAAGATCTCGAACAGCTGGTCGACAGGGTGACTATCATAGAAGACGGTAAAATACTTTTTGATCAAACCATCGATGCCATCGCCCGGCAACTGCTGTTTAAGCTGTCCTTTGACCAGGCAGAGACCGCATCTGCCCTTTACAGCGAGTCCTCACTGAGAGGCAATGCGGTCATCCTGCCCAATAAAGAGCAGGAAGAAAGCCGCCCCGACCTGGAAATGTTATACAAAGCGATCCTGCTACAGCCCAAAAAAATAAACGAGCTTTTCAAATGATACACACGAGGTCTTTTAGCTTCAGCCGCTGGAAATTGCTGGTGACCAAACACTGGGCGGAAAATGGCAAACGTTATCGCCTTTCCCTGCTCGCCATAGCAGGATTGCTGATCGCCTGGTACTCCTTTATCCTGGCAATCGACAAATACAGCCCGCTGGATCTATTTCTTCAATACACCGCCTATTTCTCGGGCTTATTTGTCGTCGGCTGCCTTTTCGCCAATTCATTCTTTTCGGCGCTAAGCTCAAAAAAAGAAGCCATCGGTTATCTTTCTCTCCCGGCCTCCCACCTGGAGAAGCTGCTTTGCGCCATCCTTTTCGGCGTGGTGCTGTTCTTTATAGCCTTTACACTCCTGTTCTATCTCATAGATATCCCGATGGTCCGGCTTAGCAACTACCTGATCGAGCGTTATCCCCGGACTATTCCCAACACTACGATGCTGATACCCCCTAACGAAGTATACAATATTTTCACAGGTTCAGGGGGACCGATCCCTGAAAAAGAGTTTCATCTTTTCCTTTTTGGATACTTTGCCGTTCAATCCGCCTTTCTCCTGGGCTCGGTCTATTTTACCCGTTACTCTTTCATCAGGACGATCGTTTATTCCCTTTTATCTATCCTTGTCTTTGTTGTTTTTCAATCCGAGGTCCTGCAACGTATGTTACCCGGGGGCTGGCACACCAACCTTGCCTTATGGCGCCAGGGAGATGGTCCCCTTAGAGATATGCAGCAGGTCCGCCTGTCCCCGTTTATCGATAAGCTGATCCTGACCCTGACTCAATATTTTCTGCCGCCGGTCTTTTGGGTGATCACTTATTTCCGGCTGAAAGAAAAAGAGGTGTAAAAATATCATTATGCAATTCAGAGAATCACAAGCTATATACTTACAGATCGCGGACTATGTTTGCGAGAAGATCCTGCTGAAAGAATGGCCGCCCGGGGAGCGCATCCCATCCGTCCGGGAACTGGCCATCCAGCTGGAAGTAAACCCCAATACCGTCATGCGAACCTATGAATTCCTGCAACAGCAGAGCGTCATCTTCAATCAGCGGGGCATCGGCTTCTTTGCCGCCGGTGACGCCATTACTCAGGCCACCCGCTACCGGAAAGAACTTTTTATTGAAAAAGACCTCCCTCCCGTTTTCAGAAGCCTCTTCCTCCTCGGGATGGACCTGGATGAGCTAAAGACAGGTTTTGAGAAATTCAAAAAACAACTCGCAAAGGATATTGCAAAATGATCAGTCAAATGAAGACAAGTAATAAATTATTGATAGCCCTGGGTCTCGGAATACTTTTGGGAATAGGCCTGATACAGATCGCCCTGTATTCCAATTACAGACAGGGACATATCGTCTCACCAAAGGATCTGCACAGGGAAAGGTATACAAGATATGATATGGCCGCCCCATCCTACCTTTCTCTCTCCGGTATCATTTGGGTCAATATCATTCCATCCGACACCTTTTATGTTGAATTCCCAAAGGAGAACAGGCCTGGCGTCATGGAAAAGAGGCTCTCCATCGCTCCACGATTTGCGAATGAGACAAGTTCATTATCCTACCGGCAGTCGGGGGATACCCTGTTGATCACCGGCGATAACAATACCCCCCTCCATCGGCCCTTTGCCGACGATTTCTACCGGGCCAACCAGCAGCAGGTCAACATTTATTGCCACGGACTTAAGGAGATCTTTTTTTCTAACGGACAGCTTTACCTGCATGGAACGGGTGATCAGACCGGCCTGCCTTCAGCAAAGATCCACATCGACAGCAGCACCCTGTGGATAGGCGACTATAAGGAGCATGACACCGAACCCGCAACAACAGAATTCTTTGACAGCCTGGATATCCGGTCCCTCAACAGCGACCTCGTATTAAACAGATCAGCCTCCATCCATAAGCTGCAGGTACAGCTGGAGGATCGCTCGGAACTGAATGACCGGCAGGCACAGGTAGACAGCCTGCAGGTAAATTATAGCAATGATTCCAGGGTCGGCCTCACCGGGGGTAACCTGAAAAAAGCAAAGTTACTGGCCCACCAGACAAACTAATTTAAATACCACTATATGCAATTAACCATTGATAGGTTATCCAAGACCTATTCTAATGGCGTGCGCGCCATCCATAATGTCTCCCTGACCCTGCACAACGGCATGTTTGGTCTGCTCGGCCCCAACGGAGCAGGCAAGTCTTCCCTGATGCGAACCATCGCCACCCTCCAGGAAGCCGATAGCGGCAGCATCTTCCTCGACAAGCTGGACGTCCTGAAGAACAAGACAAGGGTCAGACAGCTGCTCGGTTATCTGCCCCAGGAATTTGGCGTCTATCCCCGCATCTCAGCCGAACAGATGCTCGACCATGTCGCCCGGCTGAAAGGTGTGGATCAGGCAGGCGAAAGAAAAGAGCTGGTAGGCGAGCTGCTCAACAAGGTCAACCTCTATAAGGACAAAAAGAAAAAGCTGGGAACGTTTTCCGGAGGCATGAAACAACGCTGGGGCATCGCACAGGCCCTGATCGGCAACCCCAGGCTCATCATCGTAGACGAACCCACGGCAGGTCTGGACCCGGCAGAACGCAACCGCTTTTATAATCTGCTGAGCCATCTCGGCGAGAATACCATTGTCATCCTGTCCACACATATCGTCGAGGACGTCAGCACGCTTTGCTCGCGCTTCGCCATCATCTGCCAGGGCGAGGTCCTGTACAGCGGAGAGCCGGATCATGCTATTACAACACTGGAAGGACGTATCTATAGCAAAAAGATCCCACAGGGGGATATAGATCGGTACCGGGCCGGTTATCCCATCATCTCCACCCAGCTGAAAACAGGTCAGCTATACATTCGTATCGTAGCCGACCAGGACCCGGGCAACGGTTTTGTGCCCAGCCCACCCAACCTCGAAGACGTCTACTTCAGCCACATCGCCACCAAAATGGATATAAATACAATTTAGCGATAGACCCTCATCATTAAATCTTTTCCCATGTTCTCCGAGATCTTCCTGTTCGAACTAAAATACAGGCTGCGCCGCCCTGCCTTCTATATCTATTTTCTTTTTGCCTTCGGGTTCGCCATTTTTTCCTTTGCTACGGGTTCCCTTCCGGTACAGGACAAGGAAATGATCAACGCTCCTGTCCTTCTCGCCATGTACTGCTCCCTGCTCAGCGTCTTCCTGCTCCTGGTCAGCTCGGCTATCATGGGCACACCTCTTTACCGCGACATCGAACACGGCACAAAAGAATATTATCTCTCCTATCCCATCACCAGGGCAGGTTATTTCTGGGGCCGCTTCCTGGGTTCCTTTGTTTTTGTGCTGGTCATCAGCATGGGTGTACTGGTTGGCGCATGGCTGGGCTCTAAGCTGGGACCAGTCTTCGGATGGCAGCCGGCAAGTCGTTACGGGAAAGATCATCTGATCTATTATCTCTATCCCTTTTTAACCCTTATCGTCCCTACCCTTTTCTTTACTTCTTCGCTCTTTTTCGGACTGGTAGCTGTCTTCCGAAATGTAAAGGTCATTTACAGCAGCGGCATGTTCCTCTTCCTCGGTTATATTATCAGCAATTTCTTCCTGCACAATATCCACAACTCCACCGTGATCTGGCTTTCCGATCCTTTCTGCGTCAATGGCCTGAGAATGGAGACCAGCGGTTTTTCGGCCGAACAGCTGAACGGCTCGGTCGTTCCGCTCCGGGGCGCATTCCTGGAAAATCGCATCCTGTGGACCGCGATCGGCCTCACCGGCCTGCTACTCACCTGGTTCCGGTTCAGCTTCGAACGATTCTTCAGCGGCAGCGCCAAAGAGGGACGCAGCGAACAGGAGCCTGTCGTTAAACGCTCGCGCTCTACCGGCTCACGCCTCGTCCAGATCAATCTGCGGGGCAGTTATTACCGGAAGACATTGTTCAGCCTTACACGTATCGAGATCCTCAACATCGTCCGTGATAATTATTTCTGGATCATCCTTACCGGCGGTCTGACCTTCCTGTTTTTTATCTTCTGGCATGTGGGTGGCCGCTATGGAGTAGGAGATTTTACCCGTACCACCATGCTCATGGACGCATTTGGCGATGACTTCATCTTTTTTATCTTCCTGCTGATCGTGTTTTATACCGGCGAGACCGTTCACCGCGAAAAGCTTACGCGATATGCGCTGGTCAACGACGCCCTCCCACCGCCAACCTGGGTACTCAACAGCGCAAAACTGATCAGCCTTTGCTGCCTGGCCCTCTTTCTGGCCCTGACACCGGTGCTGCTGGGACTGGTCGTCCAACTACTTCAGGATTATACCTGGTTTAATTTACCCCAATATTTCTCCTCTGTATTTCTTTCCATCCTTCCCAGGCTGATAGAGATGGTCCTGTTCTGTTATACCATTCACATCGTAGTAAACAATAAATTCGCCGCCCATGGCATTGCCATCACCTTCTGGGCCATAATGATGCTTCTGAGCAGTTTCAATTATTTCAATTATAATCTCCTGTTGTATTCGTACACACCTTCCGCCTGGCCATCCGACATGGACGGTTTCGGACATATGGCAAAACCGATAGGATGGTTCCAGCTCTACTGGACGATCGGGGGCGCCCTGCTCGTGGTAGCCGGTTCTCTTTTTTATCCCCGAGGCGTCAGCCAGTCCTTCAGAGAGAAAAAGCAGCTGGCCCTGCAAAGATTCCATGGCTGGAGCCGGATAGGCATCGGCCTTCTGCTGGTGGCCTTCCTGGCGACAGGAGCCTGGCTTTATTATAATGTCAGCTATTTGAATACATACCTGACTACCTGGGAAAGGAATGAAGAAAAGGCCGTCGTGGAAAAACAATTGAAAAAATACGCCGGGCTGCCCCTGCCCCGGATAACACGGATTGAGCTCAATACGGACCTCTTCCCGGATGAACAACGAGCAACAAGTAAAGCATATGTAACGATCCTGAACAGGGACACTATTCCCATCGACAGTCTTCTCCTGGATGGTGACGGACTGGATTATACCCTTTCCTGTAATGGGCAGGTACTGGCCTATCGCGTTCCTTTATACCTCGACCGCGGAAAGTTCAACCCGCTCCGGCCCCGGAAAGAACCCTCCGACTACCGGCTCTACTGGCTGCCTTCCCCCCTGTTACCCGGTGATTCGGTACGGATAGGCGTAAGCTCGACAATGGCCTACAAAGGTTTTCAAAATGGTTTATATGCGGCTAATCTTCTCCGCAACGGTTTGATAACCGGAGGATTTCTGCCGGGGCTTGGATATGATGAGGAGGATGAATTGAAAAGAAAGGACGTCCGCGCGGATCATGGACTTCCGGAGAGAAAGGCAGAAGATATTCCCCACAACGATCCGGCCGGTCAGCATGCAGTAGCCACCGGGTTCAACGGCGACCTGGTGCAGCTGGACCTTACCGTAAGCACTTCGGCCGATCAATACGTGGTCTCCTCCGGCAGCCTGGAAAAAGAATGGATGTCAGGCGGCCGTCATTACTTTCATTATGTCACAAAGAGCCCGGGGATCTATCCTCCCTTCGGGATCCTGTCGGCAAGGTATGCCATCTTAAAAGATACGGTTCAGCTGGAAAAAGGACAGATCGTAAACCTGGCTATCTATTACAACCCGCCGCAAGGTATCAACCTTTCCCACTACACGGCGGCTCTCAAAGACGGACTACGGTATTTTTCCCATGCCTTCGGCCGGTATCCATTCGACCAGCTGATCCTGGCCGAGGGACCGGGATACGGCCCCAATGAACTGGCTGGCCCGAATATGATCGTCTTTAACGAACGCAATGGATGGAATGCCAATCTGCGCGACTCCACCAACCTGGATTATATCTATTATAACACCGCCTGCCAGCTCGCCCGGCAATGGTGGGGAGGCCAGGTAATGCCCAATAATACCGTAGGATCGAAGATAATTTCAGAAGGCCTTGCCAGGTATTCCGCCCTTTGCCTCATGGAAAGAAAATATGGCAGAAAGGGTTTGCTGGATGTTTACGCATCCCTCGGATGGGATTACTCCTGGGGCAGACGAACCGCTTTCAACGGAGAACACGACCTGCTGCATGCCAACGGAGGTTATTTATGGAATACCAAGGCAGGAATGGTCTTATACGGACTGGGAAAGACCATCGGCGAAGACAGCCTCAACACGGCATTGCATGCCTTCAAAGAAAGCTGGGGCGGACGCAACGGAGGACCCTATGCCGGCAGCCCCGACCTGTACAAAGTCCTGGAGCAGCATGTGCCCGATTCAATGCGCTATTATCTTTCCGACAGCTGGCTGCGGGTAGCCATGTATGACAACCGGATAACAGCAGCCTCCGTTGCACCGCCGGACAGGGACAGCAGCTACCGGGTAACCCTGACAGTAGATGTGCACAAACGCTATTCGGATAAAGACACCGACACGACCATGAACGATTACATCGATATAGCCGTCCGGGATAAAACAAAGGTTCTGACAAAGCAAACCTATCGCTGGACGACAGGGCGACATACGGTCGAACTTATCGTGCGCCAGCGGCCGACAGCGGTAGAGATCGATCCGGACAGGAAACTGCTGGACCTCAATAGAGAAAAGACCAAAAAGGATTTTTAAGCCATGCCCGGCCATTTGATATTAGCCGCACGCATATCCGAAAGCAGGCGCGACAACAAGGTCAGCCTGCGTTCATTAAAACCTTCGGGAGACGTCCAGGCATAGATCACAACATGATACCCATCCACCTCCATAAGACCTATACCGATATAAGGCGCAGGGTCTCTTAGAATATCTGCAAAGTCCGCCAGGGTTTTGCGGATATTGTCGGAAACAGTCTTGAAATCGATGGTATAAGGCAGCTTGATGTCCAGGTCCATCCGCCTCCGCCCCTCCTGGCTGATGTTGATGATAAGATCATTGGATAACTTGCTGTTGGGAATGATGACATCCCTGTTATCATAAGTGACGACGATGGTGTAAAAGATCTGAATGCTGCCGACTACCCCTTCCTGGCCCTGCGCCACAATGGTATCCCCTACCCTGAAGGGCTTGAGCATCAGGATCAGGATGCCACTGGTAAAATTCTGCAGGGTGCCGGAAAGAGCAAGACCTGCCGCCACGCCGATGCCCCCGACCAGGGCTGCAAAGATGGTCATCTCGATACCCAGCACCTGCATGGTAGCGAGGATAGCCAGCACCTGTAAAATGGAGAACAGCAGGCTCATAAGAAAGGGCTGAAGCGAAGAGTCAAATTCCTTTTTGTGCATGAAACCACGCATCCACCGTTTGAGTAAGCGGATCAGGAACTGGGCAGCAGCAAAAATGACAATGGCCAGGATCAGCTTTGGACCAAATCTTAAGATCCATTCATAAGCGTGATCATAAAATTTTGTGAGGTTCATACAGGGAAATCATAAATTTTTATGCCATAGGACATAAAAATTTTGCAATATCAAAAAAGGTTGTAATTTTGCCTAACACTGTTACAAAAAGTAACGGAGATAGAAAATGGGAATCACAGATCGAAAATTAAGGCAAAAAGAAGAGGTCCGGGCCAGTATCCTGGACACGGCCTGGGAAATGGTGATCACCGAAGGGTGGCACTCCTTTTCCATCCGGAAAATTGCCGACGCGATCGAATACAGCGTCCCGGTTATCTATAGTCATTTTGAAAATAAAGACGCTATATTATTGGAATTCAACAGAAAAGGATTCCAGTTGTTGTCCGAAGCAATGGCGGAGGCTAAGAAGGGAAAAGAAGAGCCGGCGGAACAGATCAGGGCAATGGGCCGGGCTTACTGGGCCTTTGCCTTTAAAAACAAGGAGTATTATCAGCTGATGTTCGGCCTGGGAATACCTACCTGTGAAACAGTCAGCAAGATCCCGGCAATCGCCAATTATAGCGAAGAGATCATCGGCAGCATCATCGCCATGGTCGAGCCGGGCAAAAAACCATCCTTCGACCCCTTCCTGAAATACCAATCTTTCTGGTCTATGTTACACGGACTCGTCTCCATTAACATGAGCGCACTGGGTGGCCGGCCAGATACCATCCAGAAAAGCGGAGAGCATGACGGACTACCACTACAGGTGCTGGAAGACGTAATGTGTAGTTTCATCCGTGGGATACAGGCCATGGAAACAGAAAGAAAAGATTGATCTTTTTTTTTGCTCAAAAATATAACACTGTTATAATAAATAATCGTAGTAGAATCCGTAGCACCCGAAAACATCAATAATCTAATTAAAAAAAACAAAATGAACCTTTTAGAATCACTGAACTGGCGCTATGCCGTCAAGAGAATGACAGGGGAAAAGATCCCTCAGCAAAAAGTCGATATTATCCTGGAAGCGGCACGTCTGGCTCCGACCAGCAGCGGCATCCAGCCTTTCAGCATCATACAGATCACCGACAGGAACCTGTTGGAAAAGATCCAGCCGGTCGCATACAACCAACCGCAGATCACAGAAGCATCACACCTGCTGGTCTTCGCCGCCTGGGACAATGTGACTTCTGAAAAGATCGATTATGTTTACAACCAGATCGCGGCAGAACGTAATCTTCCCGCCGATGCATTAAAAGGTTATACCGACAACCTCAAGGCTTCTTTCGCAGCACAAACCCAGGATCAACGTTTCAACTGGGCCGCACGCCAGGCCTATATCGCTTTCGGAGTAGCCATCGCCGCTGCCGCTACCGAACAGGTCGACGCCACTCCCATGGAAGGATTTAAAAATGCCGAACTGGACCAGCTCCTCGAATTACACAAGCTGGGATTACGCAGCACGAGCCTGCTTACGCTTGGTGTCCGCGATACCGTCAATGACTGGCTGGCCAATCTTAAAAAAGTTCGCCGTCCAAAAGAGGAATTCATCATCGAGCTATAATATATTCAGTTTTTTTTGACTATATCAATGTTCAAACAGTAAATACAAACTCAAAAACACTCAACAATTATTATTATGAAAAAGATCACCACTATTACCACAGCACTTTTACTTTTCGCAGGAGCCACTTTCGCCCAGGACTGGAATTGGGACAAGGCACATTCCCAGCTTACTTTCTCTATCACCCATCTCGGTATTAATGACATCGGCGGATCGTTCGGTACAGTATCCGCAAAAGTGACGGCTTCCAAAGATGATTTCTCGGACGCAGCGATAGAGCTGACAGCTGATATCAATTCCATCAACACCGGCAACGAACAACGCAACAACCACCTGAAGAGCCCCGACTTCTTTGATGCTGCTCAGTTCGGTACCCTGACTTTCAAAAGCTCTTCCTTTAAGAAAGTAAGCGGTAAGAACTACAAGCTGGCCGGCGACCTGACCTTCCATGGCGTAACAAAGCCCGTAGTACTGGACGTAGTTTACAACGGTACCATCGAAAATCCCCAGAGCAAAAAGCCTACTGCTGGTTTCAAAATAACCGGTAGCATCAACCGTAAGGATTTCGGTATCGCTCCTTCCTTCCCCTCCGCAGCACTTAGCGATGATGTTAAGCTCGTTGCCAATGCAGAAGTCGTGAAAGGATAATAAAGAATTAAGGGGCCCTGTCAAAAGGCAGGGCCCTAATTTGAAATCAACAGTTATATGAACAAGTTAATGTATCCCATCGCGGCCGTCCTGATCCTGACCGCCAGCGCATTTACCTTTATCGCAGCCCCAACCTGGCAGATCACCGACGGTTATTCCATCGCTTTTTCCAGCGACGATGCTTCGGGTATCTTCAAGGGATTTAAAGGAACCGTGGCTTTTGACGAACAGAACCCCGCTTTATCGAAGTTCGACGTCACCATCGACGTAGCGACGATAAATACAGGCAACGGTCTGCAAAACAAACACGCAAAGAGCGACGAATGGTTCGATGTGGCGAAATATCCTCAGATCCATTTTACTTCTCAAAAGATCGTCAAAGCCGGTAATGGCTACCAGGTGACGGGCGACCTGGAGATACATGGCGTGAAGAAAGCGACAACCATCCCTTTTACCTTTAAAAAGACGGCTACAGGCGGAGCTTTCGCCGGCAGCTTCACCGTGAACAGAAACGATTTTAAGCTCGGCAAACCCGGCGGCGATGTAGGCGAGCAGATCAAGTTGGACATATCCGTGCCCGTGACCAAATAATCTTAAACATATGTTCAAAAAATCTTTACTACTTGGAATTGTATCCGGCCTGCTGGCCGGGATAGCTGGGGTCATTTATGCCCGTGTCTATCATTCCTCACTTGGGGCGGATTTCTCAAAAGTAGCTTCAACCATCCGGATCATCGCATCAAGCCTTTTCGGTGGCGTACTGGCAGCCATCGGCTTCACGCTGCTGGATAAGATCGGGAAGGGAAAAGGAGAGATCATCTTTAACTTCCTTTTTTCCATCATCAGTTTTATCACCCTCCTCGCCCCCTTTGCGGTAAAATTGCCGCTGGACCTGGAAGCCCCTGAACTGTTCCCCGGTATGGTCATACCTATGCACTTTTTCCCGGCACTGGCCTGGTTCACGCTGAAACCTTTGTTTATAAGAAATAGATAGGCTTTCTAATAAAATGGCATTGTTTGATGTGCCCCCTGCTCCTCGCAGGGGGCATAGCTTTTTGGTGGCACAAGATTTTAAGTAGATATTTGTAATAACAGCACGCTATGAATAAAAGGGTATTGATATTGGATGACGATCCGGACATCCTGCAGATCTGCTCCATCGTTCTAAAGAAAAAAGGCTTTGACGTCTCCACACTGAACACCTCCAGCCAGGTCGTCGATCAGGTCAGGACCTATCAGCCCAATGTCATCCTCATGGATAACTGGATACCCGGCCCCGGCGGCATCGAAGCCACCCGTGCCCTGAAACTCTCCCCCGAAACACATGATATTCCCGTCATATTCTTCAGCGCCAACAGCAATGTCACCCAGTTGGCCCGCGAAGCCCAGGCCGATTATTTCCTTCAAAAACCGTTTGACATCACCGAACTCGAATCCATAGTTCAGATTGCTATAAATCAGGGAGTTAGCACAGAAATATAAAAATAACCCTGAATTAAGTTCCGTTTTTCGCTTGTTTTCAGAATAAAATTTGCAATTTTACATTGCTACAGCTTTTTATTCTGTTAAAACCTGCTTCACTATGTCAACAACTGCTAACACTAGTTTCGTCGCACCAGCGGTTAAACGGACGTCCAATTCTGCAACAAGATCACGTCGGGTCGAGTCCATCGATCTCTTAAGAGGTGTCGTTATGATCATCATGGCACTCGATCATGCTCGTGACTATTTCCACGGCAATGCCTATGTCTTCGATCCGACAGACCTCACAAAAACAAGCGGAGCCATTTTCTTCACCCGCTGGATCACCCACTACTGCGCACCGATCTTTATGTTCCTGTCCGGGATTTCCGCTCACCTCTATGGTTTAAAGAATGGCCGTAAGGCCCTCTCCTTCTTCCTGATGACCCGCGGTTGCTGGCTGATCTTTATAGAACTCACCATCGTCAGCATAGGCTGGACCTTTAATGTTCATTTTACGATCTTTATCCTGCAGGTGATCTGGGCCTTTGGTATCAGCATGCTCGTCCTCTCCGCACTGCTGGGTCTCAACAGGAAATTATTACTGACCATCGCCCTTGTTCTCATCGCATGTCACAACCTGCTGGACCGCGTCCACGTAGCAGGGGACGGCGGCGGCGCCATAGCATGGGCCTTCCTTCATGAACAACATTTCTTTTCCTTCCCACCCTATATGCTTGCAGTAGGTTATCCCATCCTGCCCTGGGTCGGCCTTATCTGTCTCGGTTATTACCTGGGTCAGCTCTACGCCCCGGATCAGGACCCGGCCAGCCGTCAAAAGACCTTACGTATCCTGGGATGGTCGGCTATCGGTCTTTTTATTCTTTTGCGCGCCTCCAACGTCTACGGAGACCCCAGCCCCTGGGCCGTTCAGCATAACATACTGTTCACCGTCATGTCTTTCCTGAATGTCACCAAGTATCCCCCTTCCCTGCTCTATGTCCTTATGACCATCGGACCGGCCCTGCTTTTCCTGTCTTATACCGAAAGACCGCTGAATGCCCTGACGGCAAAGCTGACCGTCTTCGGTAGGGTACCCATGTTCTATTATCTTGTCCATATCTATTTGCTGCACGCCCTTGCCGTCATTGGCGCTCTGTTATCCGGGCATAAGGCCTCAGATATGACCAATCTTACGACCTGGGTCACCGCCAATACGCAATTAAAAGGGTATGGATTTAGTTTACCTGTCGTGTACGCGGTCTGGATAGGAACAATAATCCTCCTCTATCCCCTCTGCAGATGGTTTGATGGGTACAAGCGTGCACATGCCTCAGAGCAGAAATGGCTAAGCTATTTGTGAAACAAGCCCCGGATAAATAAGAGGAGTTCCGCCGCCGGCACAATAAAGTCCGGCTGCATCCTGGAGATGGCCTGCTGCGGCATATAGGGTACTTCCGCCGTTAGCGGATCCTGAACGATAGCCAGGCCGCCCCGGTCCCTGATATAAGCCAACCCGTCGGCCCCATCAGCGTTCCCGCCGGAAAGCACCAGACCGATCAGCCCCGGTCCGTATACGTCCGCGGCAGACCGGAAGGTCACATCGATACTGGGACGGCTGAAATGCACCCTTTCGGAATAGTCAAGGGAGAAGCTATGGTCCTGTTCCAGCAGGACATGATAGTCCGCCGGGCATATATATATGATCCCCGGTTTGAGGATGTCTTTTTCCTCTACTTCCTTAATCGTAAGTCCTGTCCGGATAGACAACAGCTCTTCCAGGCTGGACTCGAAAATGCCGTTCCGATGCAGTACCACCAGCACCGGTACAGGAAAATCATCCCCTGTCTTCGCCAGCAGGGAGAGTATAACCTGCAGACTGCCCGCAGACCCGCCAACGACAAGCAATTCATATTGCTTCATGTACCTTCCTCCATATCTTTTCTCTGCCGACCTGCCGGTATCGGTCGGCAATCGGTGAAAAACGTAGTGATTCCTTTGAGCCCAGGGCAAGATAACCAAAGTTTTCAAGGCTATAGTCGAACAGCCTGAAGACCTTGGATTGCAGGTCCCGCTCAAAATAGATCAGTACATTGCGGCATAGGATGAGCTGAAATTCATTAAAGGAGAAGTCCGAAACAAGATTGTGTGTAGAGAAGATCATTTTCCCTGTAAGCGCACTATCAAATTTAGCCAGGTGATAATTAGCCGTATAATAGGAAGAAAAATCCCTGACCCCGCCGGACTGAATATAATTCTCAGAATATTTCTGCATCTGGCTGACAGGAAAGATCCCCTTCCGGGCCTTTTCTATCACCAGCGGATTGATATCCGTCCCATATAACAAAGACTTGTGAAGGAGACCCGCTTCCTTTAACAGAATGGCCATAGAATAGACCTCTTCGCCCGTCGAGCACCCCGCATGCCAGATACGGATAAAAGGATAGGTCGCCAGCACCGGCAGGATATTCGTACGCAGGGTCCGGTAAAAAGAAGGGTCCCGAAGCATTTCGGTTACATTAACCGTTATCTCTTCGACAAATCGCCGGAAGTACATGCTGTCATTCTGAAGACGGTACCTGAACTCCGCAAAGCTGGGGAATTTATCAACGGTAAACAAGCGCTGTACCCGCCGCTGTATGGAGGCTTTTGAGTATTCACTAAAGTCATAGCCATACCTCTGATAGAGGTCGCTCAGCAACAGTTCTAATTCCTCATATTGAACGGGGTTAGTATCCATATCTACTTCTCATAAAGCCATATCCGCAGCAAAGATAAGAGTTGATCGATATCTACCGGCTTGGAAATATAATCAGAGGCTCCGGCCTGGATACATTTTTCCCGGTCGCCCGCCATGGCCTTGGCCGTAACGGCAATGATCGGTAAATGCCTGAGACGCGGGTTCTTCCGGATCCGGCTGATGGCCTCAAAACCATCCAGCTCCGGCATCATCATATCCATCAGGACGATGTCCGTCGTGCCTTCCTCCGCCACCGCCAGCGCTTCCTTTCCATCCATAGCCGACAATACTTTCATTTTATGCTGCTCCAGTGCCTTGGTCAAAGAGAAGATATTCCGAACATCGTCATCGGCAACCAGCACGGTCTTGTTTTTCAGCACTTCATCAAGGGCGCCTACCCTGCCATAGTTACCGTTGCTGTTCTGATCCTGTCCTTCGCTGACGACATGCAGGAACAAGGATACTTCATCCAGCACCCGCTGATAGGAATGAGCCGTTTTTACCACGATAGAGTCAGCATATTGCCGCAACCGCGCCTCCTCACCCTTCGAGATATTCATACCCGTAAAGACAATGACCGGTATATTCTCCAGGGCTGGATTCTTCCGGATCATTTCCAGCGTATCCAGCTCCTCTTTCCCCGGCTCACGGCTAAGAATAACCCCATGTACTCCTTCCCTCGCCAGGATGTCGATACTTTCGTTGATGGTAGCCCCTATCTCCATGTTTACATTGTGGGTGCTCAGGAAATAAGCAAGGGCCTGCGCATGCCGGGTATTGTCTTCTACGATCAATACTTTTTTTGCGCTCCGGTGGAGGAAGTATTCTATTTTCTCAAAAGCGCTGTCCATATTCTCAAAGAGGGTGTTTTTGGACATAAAGTCAACAGCCCCCTTGAGCAGGCTTTCATTTTTTGCTTCATAGGAAGACATGATATGCACAGGGATAGGACGCGTCTTCGGATTTTTCTTCAATTCTTCCATCACCTCCCAGCCATTCTTCACCGGCAGCTGGATATCCAGCAGGATCCCCATCGGCCGGTAACGACGGGCCATCGCAATCCCCGCATCACCACTCACCGCTACGATTCCCTTATAGCCTTTCTTCCGGCTGAAGTCAAGCAGGGACTGGGCAAATAGTGTATCGTCCTCAACAATAAGCAGGACCTTATCCCCCGACTGCAGGTTGTTTCGATCATCGGCGATCTCTTCCGGCACATCTGACAGGGTGAACAGCGTCGTATTCATCATCGAAGGAGAGGAAGCCTCTACCTGGGAAGAGACAGCAACAGGAGATTCTTCAACAGGCGCCATCTTAAACTGGGGAACAGAGACAGTAAACTCCGCGCCTTCCTCTGGCTTGCTCTCCAGGGTGATCTCCCCACCCAGTAATTTGGACAGCTCCCTGCTGATGGAAAGCCCCAGTCCCGTTCCGCCATATTTGCGACGGGTAGACCCATCCGCCTGCTGAAAAGCCTCGAAGATCAACTGATGCTTGTCCTCAGGGATCCCAATACCCGAGTCACGGACAGCAAAGTCGATAAAGTTCTTTTGTGTACGCGAAGGAGCGACCCGTAGCGTGACAGATCCCTTGTGCGTGAACTTGAACGCATTGGATAGCAGGTTCTTCAGGATCTGCTCCAGCCGCATTTTATCGGTCTCCAATTGCGCCGGTGTACCCTCTTCCAATATGATCTGAAGTTCAAGATTTTTGTCCTTTGCGATCGGGGCGAACATCATTCGCATGTCTTCCAGCAGATCCGCAACCGGTACGATGGTATGTTCAAGCGGCAGCTTGCCCGATTCGATCCTGGAAAGATCAAGGATCTCGTCGATCAGCTGCAACAGACCCTGACCGGAGTTCTGTATCACCCTGGCATATTCTACCTGCTCATTACCAAGATTCTGTCCGCTGTTCTCTGCCAGCAGCCGGGAAAGAAGCAGGATGGAATTCAGTGGGGTCCTCAGCTCATGCGACATATTGGCCATGAACTCGGATTTGTATTTTGTCGTCAATGCCAGCTCTTCAGCCTTCTTCTGGATATCCAGGTTGCGGATCAGGACCAGCTGGTTCTTTTCTTCCAGCGAACGGCTACGCTCCTCCAGCTCCTGGTTGGTCTGCATCAGCTCCTCCTGTTGCACCTTCAGCTCTTCTTCAGAGACCTGCAGCTTTTCGGCCTGCACTTCCAGCTCGAGGTTGAGACTTTCCAGCTCGCTGTGCTGGGACTGCAGCTCTTCCGTCTGCGCCTGTGTCTCTTCCAGCAGCTCCTGCAGCTTCAACCGGCTTTCGATACTGTGGATAGCCGTACCGATATTGTCCCCGATGTTTTTAAAGAACTCCAGGTCCCGGTCAGTATAATATTCCAGCGACCCGAGCTCGATGACACCTCTTATCTTTCGCTCGTGGAAGAAAGGAAAAGCCACAATGCTTCGTGGCCGGATATCTCCGCTGGTCAGACTAAGCACCCAATCCCCCGGTGGTACATCTTTCAGCAGCACCCGCCGGCCGCTGGCGGCTACCTGTCCGACTAATCCTTCTCCGGTCCTCAACTGCTGGCGAAGATTGGAGGCCAGCGCATAACTGCCGATCAATTGCAGCATTCCCGTGACAGGGTCTATTATATAGATAGCACCTATCTTACTTCGGCTGTATTCCGTTACAAAATCAATGACATTGGTGACCAGACTGTTTATATCGGTCTCTCCTATCATCTTATCATTGAGACCGGCAATCCCGGTTTGCATCCATTCCTTGTCGGATAAAAGTCCAAAAGAATATTCCAGTGATTCAGCCATCCGGTTGAGGGATCCGGAAAGAACACCGAGGCTGTCCTGCTGCTCCTCGGACACACGGGTCTGGTATTTACCGGCCGAAATATCCTCCGCGATCTTGCTGATAATGGTTATGCGCTTCGAAATATCCGCATCTTTTTCCTTCAGTTCAGCATAGAGTGCGCTACGCTCGAGGAAATCCCTGTGCACCCTGCTATAAAAGAATACCGTAATAAGAAGGGAAAGAAGGGCGGCTACGATGATCAGGATAGGCGTGTAAGTGGAAAAGGTACGAACCTGCTCAAGCCGTACCGCCAGTAATCGATGCTCTTCTTCCTGCATACGCTGGACCAGCGAACGTGCCTGATCCATATATTCCTTTCCTTTTTTGATATCTTCAAGGCTAAAAATATTATCAGTCTTTTTCTGATCTATTGTTTTCTGCAAAAGGACCAACCTATTGGAGACATCATCCCTCAGATCTTTTACATTCGCCTGCTGAACCGGATTATCCGCCGTCATCGCCTGGATCTTATCGATAAGACCCAACGCCCGCTCGTTGGCCCCATAATAGGGCCGGAGAAAAGCCGTATCGCCGGTCAGCAGGAATCCGCGCTGACCCGTTTCCGCATCCGTAAGAGTGGTAAGCGTTGTGTTGACCTCATTGATCACCGAGTCGGTATGATCTACCCATTTGGAGCTGTCCAGCAGATTGTGGATGCTGCTCCAGGAAGCCACTGACGTAATGATGAGGATCAAGAGCGAGAGTCCAAACCCGATCTGGAGATTGCGCAGTAGTCCGGGTCGAGAAACGATATTCATGGTGGGGTTATCTTTTATTGCTATGATTTAACAGGAACAGAAAAATAGAACGAGGAGCCCTGACCCGGTTCGCTTTCCACACCATACTCCCCTTCATGCCTCCGGATGATCTCCGCACAGATGTACAATCCTATACCCAGTCCCTGGAAGCGATTGGCGGATTCTTCCACCCGGTAGAATTTACTGAAAATATTGGTCTGATGATCCTTCCGGATGCCGATGCCAAAGTCCCTGACACTGACAAACAGCTGCTCGTCCTCCCGTAAATACGTATCGATCAGGATGTCCTTATTATCCGGAGAGTATTTGACCGCATTGGACAGATAGTTGACAACCACCTGTTCGATCCGCATCTCGTCCCCATACAGCTCAACATCAGCATCCCCTTTCCGGGTGATGGTATATTCCGGATAGGTCTGTCGTATCATATCGATGGCATTGGAAAGCATGTCGTCAAACCGGAAGAGCTTCTTATTGAACTTCAGTTTGCCGCTTTCGATCTTGGAGAGGTCAAGGAGATCCACAATCAGATCATCCAGCTTCCTTACCTGTACCAGCGCCCTCTCCACATACAGTTTTGTCGGTTCGCTCTCTTCGATGGTCCTGTCCAGCAGCTGCACATAAGCCTTTATCGTCGTAAGCGGCGTCTTCAGCTCATGACTGGCAATGCTGATAAACTCGTCTTTCTTCCTCACCGCCTGCTTCTGGTCTTCGATGTCGGTGAAAGTACCCACCCACTTTGTGATGGTGTCACCCTCCCTGACCGGGATGGCACGCAACAGGTGATACCGGTATTCCTCCGCATCTGTCCGGCGTACCCTGACTTCCATTTCTAAAGCCTGACCCGATGCCACAGTCTTTTCCCATTGCCGGACCAGGTCCGTATCGTCCGGATGCGTCAATGGAAATTGATCCTTGGAAGGCGCATATCTCAGCCATTGCTCATTGACAAATTCAATTTTCCCGTCAGCTCTTGTAGTAAAAGCTATCTGGGGTATCGATTCCAGTATCGAATGCAGCTCCCCTGCACGCTCCTGCAGCTCGCCTTCCACTTTCTTCCGGAATTCTATCTCCGAACGAAGACTGGTCTGGATCCTGTTGAGCTCCCGGTTCTGTTCGTATAACCGGTAAAAGGTCTTGACCTTTAAAAGCAGGATATCCGGGTCGATAGGTTTTGTGATATAATCCATACCGCCGGAAGTATACCCCTTTGTAATGAATTTTTTATCCGTGCTCGCCGCAGAAAGAAAGATGATCGGGATATCGCGCGCCTTGCTGTAACCACTGATGGCCTCGGCAACCTCAAAGCCATCCATACCAGGCATCTGCACGTCGAGAATGATCAATGCATAGGAATGCCGGAGGATCTTCTTCAGCGCTTCTTCACCGCTCAACGCTGTGTCAGTTGGAAAAGAGTGTAACTCCAGGATGGTCTTGAGCGAAAAGATGTTCTCAGCCTTGTCATCCACAATCAGTATCATACGGGAATTGTAATTACATAACCTGGTTGTCAGGATTAAGTATAAGCAACAAATTTAAGTGATAAAAAGATTCATAATCAGGAAGTACTGTGGAAGTATTTCTACGATTTTTAATAAACCCAACAGCGTGCCAATTTTCCCCCGCAGCGCTGGCTAGCCCGCTTTCAGCGTAAGATAGCCTTACAGCATGTAATTTACTGCAAATGTCGGTTGACGACAGACTGTCCCCCGACTTGGATTGATAATTGAACTTACTCTAACTATTATGCAACCCATCCTCAACCGATACAATCGCGCCAGAGTCCGCGTTCAGGAAAAAAAGAGCCAGTGGAAATCGTTCTTCTATAATGCAGGCGACCTGGTATCCTTTATGGCCCGCTTCTTCAAAGAGGTGGTCAGACCTCCTTATGAATGGCGGGAGATCTTTTATCAGTGTTATCTCGTGGGGTACAAATCCACTTTTCTAATCGGCCTGACAGGCTTCATCATGGGTGCGGTGCTGACGATCCAGACCCGGCCTTCCATGGCTGCATTCGGAGCCATCTCCATGATACCGGGGATGGTATCGGTTTCCGTGGTCAGAGAAATAGGACCGGTGATCACCGCGATCATCTGCGCAGGCAAGATCGGTTCGCGGATGGGCGCCGAGCTGGGTTCCATGAAAGTGACCGAACAGATCGATGCCATGGAAGTATCTGCCATCAATCCCTTTCGTTATCTCGTTGTCACAAGGACGCTGGCCACGACGCTGATGGTTCCGCTGCTCGCCATTTTCGCCGACCTCATCGCTCTTTTCGGCGGTTATGTAGCCATGAATATTCACGATGCCTCCACGATGCAGCACTTCTTTGTAGCAGCGCTCGGTCATCTCGAATTTATCGACATCTTCCCCGCCATTGTAAAGACCTTCTTTTTTGGCTGGGTCATCGGGATCATTGGCTGTTACAAAGGTTATCATGCGAAACGCGGCACGGAAAGCGTGGGGATAGCGGCAAATTCAGCCGTGGTAGCGGCTTCGCTGGCAGTGTTTATCATCGATATGCTGGCTGCTCAAATTACTGATCTGTTATAATCTGTTATATGAAACCGAGCAAATAAATAATAATATCAGTCGAATGAACGGCGAGGTTCCATCCGACCATTAAAAAACATCTTTTACGGATGAAAGAAAAAGAAGACAACAAACAATTACTAACACAGGACAACCCCTATGAGGGGGACGATCCGGTGCCGGAGACCGCGGGCAATGCCGAAGGCGACCCCAGGGCCGCCAACGAAGCAGGCGCCGACGCAAAAGCTGCCGACCAGATCAGCGCCGGAACTGACGAGCATGCGGATACCGCCGCCGGCGCACCGCCAGATGCGGATACCGCCGCCGACGCACCGCCAGATGCGGAAGCCCCCGCCGAAGAGGAAGGTCCTCCCCCTACTACCGAAGATCCCAATCTGCAGCCAACAGAAGCAGAGCCTGTAAAGAGCGGCAAGGGAGAGCCCATCATCACGATAAAAGGGGTCTTTAAATCCTTTAAGGACCACGACGTCCTCCGGGGTGTAGATATGTATGTCTATAAAGGCGAGAACCTGGTCATCCTCGGCAAATCCGGATCGGGCAAATCGGTGCTGATCAAATGCCTTGTAGGACTGGAGACACCCGATGCCGGCGAGATCAACATCTTCGGACAGGACATTTCCGGGCTCAGCTATGACGAACTCAACGCCATGCGCGTCCGCATCGGTTTTTTATTCCAGAATGGCGCTCTCTATGATTCCATGACGGTCCGGGAGAACCTTGCCTTCCCGCTGCGGCAGCATAAAAAGAGCATGACCAAAGAAAAAAAGGACGCGGTCATCGCCGAGATGCTGGACAATGTCGGCCTCCCGGACTCCATTGATCAGCTGCCTTCCAAGCTTTCCGGCGGCCAGAACAAACGGATCGGGCTTGCCCGAACCCTCATCCTGCGGCCGGAAGTAATGCTGTATGATGAGCCCACTACCGGGCTGGATACCGGAACGGCCAAAGAGATCAGCGAGCTCATCGTTAAAATGAAAGAGAAATATAAGATCTCATCGATAACCATAACCCATGACATGGCGTGTGCAAAGCTCACCGCCGACCGGATCATCATGATGAAGGAAGGCGCAGCATATGCCGAAGGCAGTTATGAAGAGCTGGAAAAGTCAGAAGACGAATGGATAAAAACTTTCTTTTACTAACAGGCCTATGCCACAAATCTTTACAAAAATGCCGAAGGAAAAAAATTATAAATGGAAACTGGGAGCCTTCTCCGTAGCAGCTCTGGTAATCGCGGTTGCCGCGATCTATTACATCGGGCAGCAGAAGAACAAATTCGGCTCCGTGCTGCATATATATGCGCAGTTCAGCTCCGTCAGCGGCCTCAAGAACGGCAGTAATGTCAGACTTGGCGGCATCGACGTAGGAACGGTGGATGCCATCAGCCTCGTAACGGATACGACCGTTCAGGTAGACATGATCATTCAGAAAAAGGTCCAGCGCTTTATAAAAAAGGATGCACGCGCCAGCATCGGCTCGGAAGGATTGATGGGTGATAAGGTCATCACCATAACGGCAGGCACAGCCGGTCAGCCCCCCGTGATCAACGGCGATTCCTTACGGACAAATACACCGATCGAAACCGACGCCATTATGGCCAGCCTGAAGACCTCCGCCGATAATGCAGCCATCATCACAGGCAACCTCGCGGATATCTCATCCCGCATTACCAGAGGCCAGGGTGCGCTGGGCAAGCTGCTTCACGACACTACCCTTTCTTCTAATATCAGCAGCACGATGAAGCACCTGAATACCAGTACACAAAAGCTGGATCAGAACATGGAGGCGGCTCAGCATAACTTCCTCCTCCGCGGCTTCTTCAAGAAGAAAGAAAGAGAAAAGAAGAAGAAGGAAGAAGAGGCAGCCAAAAAACAACAGGAAGAACAGGAGAAGCAGCAAAAGGGCAAGTCAAAAGACTAAGTTCCTCTCTGCCCCAACGCGCCTGAGCCGGTTTTGAAGGGTTTACTCTGCCTTCAAACTCTGCACCGGATTCGCAAGCCCGGCCCTTATCGCCTGGAAGCTGATGGTGAATAAAGTAATGCCCAAAGTAGATAGGATGGTGATCACAAAAACCACCCAGCTTATCGTCGTCCTGTACGCAAAGTCCTGGAGCCATTTGTGCATGATCAGCCAGGCTACCGGGCAGGCAATAACCATCGCGATAGCCACCAGTTTCAGGAAGTCCTTTGATAACAGCAATACAATACCGGTGATGCTGGCGCCCAGCACCTTCCGGATCCCGATCTCCCGGATACGTTGCTCCGCGCTAAAGCTCGCGAGACCAAAAAGACCAAGACAGGAAATAAGTATGGCCATTATAGTAAAATAGCGGATCATCGTAGAAAGACGTTCCTCAGCCGCATAATTCTTCTGAAAGTCCTCATCAAGAAAGGAGTATTCAAAAGGTTCGTTGGGATTCAGCTTGTGCCAGGCCGCACCCAGAGCCGTCAGCAGCGGACCGGGTTCGCCGGCGCGGGCATGTACGATGAGATACGAATTCGCCTGCAGATTGAGCCGGAAGGCATAAGGAGTGATAGGCAGATGAAGGTCCTCAAAATGAAAGTCTTTCACGACTCCAACAATTTCCTGCGTATAAGTGTTCGCCTTGAAATTATTGTGCACCTTTTTCCCGATAGCGGCCTCCGGTGAAGCAAAACCCAGCGCCTTTACGGCACTTTCATTCAGGATCACCCTGTCGGAATCGGCAGGGAATTCCTTGCTGAACAGCCGGCCTGCAACGGGCTGCAGCCCCAACGTCTGCATATATTCGTAATCGACAAAATTCATACGGGTTCGTTTGCCATCCTGCGAGAACTGGCCATCCGCATAGATAAGATTGTCGGAGGGGTTGACGATTCCCGGGTAATAGGCGGCAGCACCCGTGCTGATCACCTGGCTCTTGCTGCGGAATTCATTTTCAAGCGCTCCTCCCAGTTCCTTGGCCGTACTGCTGCGTAGCGGCACTACGATCTGGGACGTCTTGTTAAAGCCAAGGTCCTTGTTTCGCAGATAAGCCATCTGGTCATTGATGACAACCGAAGAGACGATCAGCGTGACCGATATGATAAACTGAAATACGACAAGCCCCTTACGCAGAGATATCGCCGCCAGCGAATTGGAGAACTTCCCCTTCAGCACTTTTGCAGGCTGAAAAGAAGACAGGTAAAAGGCTGGATAAATGCCAGCCAGCAGACCGGTGATGATAGCCAGTCCAAGAAAACCGACCAGCAACGGAAGCTGTTCGGGCATCGACAGGGTCAATACCCGGTTGGTAACATGACTAAAGGCCGGCAGCAGGGCTACCGTAAAGCCCCAGGCCAAAAAGAAAGCGATCCCGCTCATAAGAACGGATTCCCCCAGGAACTGACCGATCAGCAAACCCTTTACGGCGCCCAGCACCTTGCGGATACCTACTTCGGAGGAACGTTTGGCACTGCGCGCAGTTGCCAGGTTCATAAAGTTGATACAGGCGATCAGCAGCGTAAAGATGGCGATGGAACCCAGAATATAGAGATACGTTTTACTGGCAGGCGGGGTAACATTCCCCGGTATATCCGAGCGCAAATGGATATCCCTGAGAGGAATCAGAAATTGATGTTTTTCGAAACCCATTTCCTTCATCTGCTTACCGGCATATTTGTCAAGAAAGGCCGGGAATTTAGCATCCAGGCTGGCCGGATTGGTTCCCGGAGCAAGCCGAAGATAGGCCGTGAACATATTGTTGGTCAAAAAATCGTTTTCCTGTGTGCGCATGAACGATTCCATGTCGCCGCCCGCAAAACTGATAAAGAATTCCCCATCCATATGCGACGGACTGGCGACCGGACGAAAAACGCCTTTTACGATAAGATCATGATCGCCATTCGAATTGCTGCTGACATGAATGATCTTTCCCAATGCGGCGGTATTGCCAAACAGCTTATGCGCTATCCCTTCCGAAACGACAATTGAATTGGGTTGATCGAGGGCAGATGCGGGCATTCCTTCGATAAAATGATAGCTGAACATCCGGAAAAAGGAAGTGTCCGCCAGAAACCCTTTACTTTCAAAGAAAGATAGTGGCGCGGCACCCGGCGCCCGGTATTGCAGCATCGTTTTATCTTCAAAGGTCGCCAGCTGCATCAGGCGTGTGTATTGCCTTACTTCCGGAAATTCCTTTTTTACCGTAGCCGGTATAGGCGCAGATACATCCGCCAGGGTAAAATCCTTATGGTTCATGCTAAAGGTCGTAGCCATCTGGTAGATATTGCCCGCATCCGGCTGATAGCTGTCATAGCTGAACTCGTGAAGGAGGTAAATGGAAATAAGCATACAGCAGGTAAGACCGGCAGCAAGCCCAAAGATATTTATAAAAGAAAAAGTCTTACTCTTGAGGAGATTGCGCCAGGCAATCTTGAAATAATTGATCAGCATGGTTGAACTATTGAATGAGCAGCAAGGTGCGAAAAAAATGCCAGCCGAACAAACGGCTGACATTCAAATACTTACAAATTACACGCGCTATCAAGGTGTTCAATTCTGATACAGTGGGTGTCCGGCTATGCGTTCCATCCCTTTGACACCCTGCCCATAAATGGATCACTGATACTGTCTTTCCCTGTCTCTATACGACCGGCATATCGTCTTTCGAAAGTTTCCCGGGACCTCCATCTGACGCTGAAGTCATACCAGCCATGACTTTTGTGAAATGGCAGCGCCAGTACAACCCGCTCTCCACCCTTTATTTCCACGCTTTTGATCGCGGCCCCGGACCAATTATCGATCACCTCGATCTTTGCAGACTCATTCGGGGGCCTTCTATTCTTTATTTTCAGCAAACCGTCCAATGTTCCCGAATCGAACTCCACATCCAGCGGGTCATTGGCGCCTCCTGTAAATTGCCGGTAAAAACCATTGGGTCCGTAAACGTGAAGGTTATATGCTTTGCTATCAATTATCGACCATACATCGGTGAGGGTATCGCCCGGTTTGACCCCATAGGCCCTGGTGCGGACCCGGGACTGTTCATCACTTGCATTCCAGTTCAGATCATACAGATTGAAGGGAGCACCCGCTGTCTTATTGCCGGCAACGGTGGCGCCATTGCTAAAGGTTATCGTGAACTCATTCCCATCATCGCTAAGATGGCCCTCGACCTGCAGATCATAAGGCAGCGCACAGGATGGACGCGTGCCCGGCTCCTGGTGTGTGCTATAGGGCGAGCCGTAAGGGTTTTTGCTGAAAACGGCGATTTCCTCCTGGGTCAGGGCTTTAAAGGTATCGGGCAGTTTTTTGAACTGCGCCTTGTGAATACCTTCGAGGAAACTATCCTTTTCCAGGAATGTGGGATTGTGGATGGTCTCGCCATGCCAGGGGCGGAAAACGGATGTGAGGTCCCCACAGACAAGCCGTCTCCAGCCGGATATATTTGGCTCTGCAACGGCTTTTCCCGTCTTATGGGAAAGGAATTTTTCGAGGAATTGCAGGGTCGAGGTATGATCAAATACCTGTGAGTTGACCCAGCCACCCCGCGTCCAGGGGGAGGCAACGATCAGGGGTACCCGAAAGCCCAGACCGATGCTGCACTCGCGCTCGAATTTCTCCGGAAAGCCATTCCGCTCCTTTGCCTGCTCCAGGGTTATAAAGTCTACGCTCGTGTCGATGCCCGGGGAAACCTTACCGGTCTCCGGGCGACGCGGGTCCGGCGCCGTGAAAGGCGGAACATGATCAAAGTAACCGTCATTCTCGTCATATGCAAGGATAAAAATAGTCTTCTTCCAAACTTCGGGGTTCTTTGTGAGGATGTCCAACACTTCGGAGACATACCAGGCACCATACCAGGGGGCGCTGGGATGATCGGAAAAATTCTCCGGCGCAGACAGCCAGCTTACAGTCGGCAGCTTGCCGGAGTTGACATCCTGTCTGAACTGGTGGAGGACATCCCCTTTCGGCGCCTTCATCGTACGTTGAGTACCGTTGTCATTGTATTTTAGCTCTTCGAGCTCGTGGTAGTGCGGGTCGCCTGTGTTGGTGTCAAAGGCCTTGCGGTGGATCGACTGCTCCAGCGGAGACAGTCCCTCTATCCCACCCTGCGGCGCAGCCTTACCTATCCCTTTTAGAAACTGCACATGCCGCTCATGCAGCCGGATATTGTACTGCGCAAAAAATTCCAGCGGGTTATCCTGAAAGTTCGAAAGCCAGGGATCTTCTTCGCCGCGAAAACCCGTGTCGATACTCATTTCATTCTGATAACATTTCCACGGTATCCCCAGGGCTTCCAGCCTTTCCGGAAAGGTGGCCCACTTCAATGTGCCAAAATCCATGTCGTCATTCCACACATGCGCACGCGAATGCTCGTGCTGCTGCTCGCGAACCGTCCCCGTCCAGAAATAAAGCCGGTTGGGATTGGTTCCGGTCAGCGAAGAACAAAAGTTCTGATCGCATACCGTAAAGGCATCCGCCAGTGAATAATAAAAAGGAAGATCGGCGCGGGTATGATAACCCAGCGTAAGGGGCATATGAGCATATTCGGGAGTGCTGTTCTGCTTAAAGTCGAGCCACTGATCATGCCTGCCGTCATTGCGCGCGCTGACCTGGTTCGACCAGGAATGTGGAAGGGAGTGCATCCAGGTCGCCTTTGTCTGGTTGATGTCCAGGCGAAAAGGCGCATAGGTCTCGCCGGCTTTATTGGACTGCAGCCATACAGGGTTGGAATTGGGTAGCACTATCGCCCGGGGGTCATTATATCCCCGCACGCCGCGGAGTGTACCCAGCGCATGATCGAAACTTCTGTTCTCCTGCATCAGGATCACGACATGTTCCGCATCCTGCCAGGTACTCCCTTCGGACGGATTGATCGCAAGGGCACGTTGAATAGATTCGGGTAACAATTGGGCCAGACTGGCTGCCCCTGAAAGCAAAGCGGCTTTTTTTAGAAATTCCCTTCGTGTATCGGACATAAGTTGTTGTGATCTTGCGACCAAAACTAATAACAATACACTATTAAAAGATTACCAAATGATTAAGAAACCAGGCCGCCCGTTAAACAGGGCTGCCCATGAGGCCGGGGCCGGCTGCTATGCGTTGATCATATAAGAGACCACGCACAGCGCGGCAAACGCCAGTACGGTGTAGAGAAAATTGCGGCCGAAGCTTCTTGTCCTTTCGTTGAGTAGTGGGGAAGAAAAATAATCTTCGCCACAGGTTAAACAATTGTCATTCATAATACTACCTTTTAATTAACTCATTTAAATGTTTCGATATATCCTGCCTGTAAAAAGGGCCTCGGAGCCCCCTGACAAAACAAAGATACAAAACATTTAAATATTTCAATGCATAAATCTGGCTTTTTTTTCCGGCCCGGGGTTTACCCTTATTTCTTTAACCCTTCTAAAAACCCGATATACTCGTCAATGACCTCATTGTTCATTGTGTACTTGATATTGCGGCCCTCTTTTTCGGGGAGAATGATCGATGTTTCGGTGAGCTGTTTGAGGTGATGACAGATGGAAGGCTGGGCTAAATTGATATTCGCATAAAGATCGACACAGTAGAGCCAATCGTTTTTCTTTTTGATCTCGCTGAGGATCTTGAGCCTTGTTGGGTCGGAAAGAGCCTTGGAGATCTTTTCCGCCTGTTTAGCGTCCATCTGCGGCATATGACAATTTTGTTACAAGTTACAATAATTCCCCTTCCCCTTCCTATCTTGCAAGCATGAATTTTCATCTCACTCAGATGCCCGAGCGGACGGCCAGACCCCGCACATATGGTTTGACGATGGTCAATGACAAAGGCCTTAGCGTCGCAGAGGCCCGCAATCTCGTGTCCGGCGCAGGTCCGCACGTTGACCTGGTAAAGCTGGCCTTTGGTACGCCCCTTGTCACCACCGGTTTAAAAGAAAAGATAGAGATCTTCCAGAATGCCAATATCCCGGTGTATTTCGGAGGGCTCCTTTTTGAAGCGTTTGTCGTTCGCAACCAGTTCAACGACTACCTCGATCTGCTGAAACAATACAACATCTCCTATATCGAAGTATCGGATGGCAGCATCGACATTACCCATGAAGAGAAATGCGGCTATATCGAAAAATTAGCCAAATACGGGATTGTCCTCAGCGAGATCGGGTCAAAGGACAAGGACCGTGAACATATCACACCTCCTTATCAATGGATCAGGCTGATGCAGGCCGAACTGCAGGCGGGTTCTTCGTATATCGTCGCAGAAGCCCGTGAAGCAGGTACAGTGGGTATCTACCGCAATTCCGGTGAGGTCCGCGAAGGGCTGGTACAGGAGATCCTTACAAAAGTGCCCGCCGAAAAGATCCTCTGGGAAGCACCCCAAAAAGATCAGCAGCTTTACTTCCTGCAATTGATCGGCGCCAACGCAAACCTCGGGAATATCAATCCTGCCGAGGTGATAGCGCTGGAAGCAATGCGGGTCGGGCTGAGAGGAGACACGTTTGAATTATATCTGAAAAAATAGAGCTTACCGGCTTATCCCTCATCCTCCGGTTCTTCATCATGCGGCCGCATTAGTTCCTCCCCTTCCTCACCGACTATCTCCCGGAGATATTGGTATTTGAGATGGTCATAAAAGGAATGTTTGTCGACGATCATCGCGACCAGGCTCGCGACCATCCCTGCCAGCATGAGATGAAAAATAACATTGTGGCGATCGGTCATTTCCAGCACAAGAATAGCGGAAGTGAAGGGCGTTCGGGTCACACCCGTGAGAAAGCCGACCATCCCAGCCAGCACAACCAGGTTCGTGTCTGTTGGCGACAGGCGGAGCCATCCGGATAATGTCGCTCCCACGCTGGCGCCGGCGCTGAGGGCAGGCGCAAACACACCACCCGCAGCTCCCGTCGTAAAGGAGAATAAAGGCCCCACCATCCGTAACAGGGGCATATACCAGCTATTGTATTTATTGCCGGAAAACAATGAGGTCGTCATCAGCTCCTTCCCCGACCCCAGCACCCGTTCGTCCACAAAAAAGGCCAGGGCTGCCAGCAGCAGGGCACAACAGAGCACATAGCATACATGCTGCCTGGTTAGCCGGAACCCGGTCTTCCATTTAAAAAGACGCAGGATACATTTTGACATACCGGCACCGGCCAGTCCTGAAGGCATCGCCACCAGCACCACGGCAAAAAATATTGTTCCCGAAAGATGACTGACATCAGGATAACCCAGGTAAAGATAAGGTCCCAGTAAGGCCTGGGCTGTCAGCCCGGCAATGATCACGGCCGTGAACAGGGCCGTCTTAAAGTAACTGATATGGGTCCGGGTCAGCTCTTCCACCGCAAAGACGACCCCACCCAATGGCGTATTAAAGGCGGCAGCCAGCCCGGCGGCTGCACCCGTCATGATCATATTCCGCTTGGAGATCTTTGGCCACCACTTCGGCAGCCATTCATTCACCTTCCGGAAAATGGAGCCGGCTATCTGGATCGTAGGCCCTTCCCTTCCGATAACCCCGCCCCCCAGCGCCATGATCAGGCTGGACAAAATTTTGATAAACAAGATACGCAGGCTCAACAGCTTATTGACCTTTTCGTTGTATTTGGGTGTCGCCAGCTCGATGGATGCCATTACCTGGGGAATGCCGCTACCCCGGGCAAAGGGCGCAAACTGCCGGACCAGCCACCAGGCAACCAGGAAACACAGCGGCGTAATGATAAACAGCAACCAAAGATGAAGGTGAACGATATAGGCTGTGCCTTTTTCCGCTAAGGCAAAAAGCTTTGTATATACGACGGCTACGATACCGGTCAGCAGCGACGCGATCCAAAAGGGGATTGCCTGCAGCAGGTTGTTTTTCAGCTTCTCATTCCGAATCCTGTCAAATGTCCTTTTCCCCAGCGTGCGCAGCCGTCCGATGAATTTCATAATAAATACATTGTACCTGATGCCTGCAAAGATAGTTCCCCGCCCGGCCTAAGTGATCTATCATGAGCTTTTCTAATAATATTCTAATGCTGTGGGCGTTATATTCGTGGTTCGCTGGTTTTTCAACCCGGCGGAGCTTGACAGTATGGATTTTAATGTATAAATTAGAAGCCGCTGCCGCAGGCTTGTTGCATTGGCCCATTTGATAAAACGACAATGACCCGATGAAATTTCTTACGCAGAAGCCACTGTTTTTCCAGGGCCGCGCCAAATTATTTGGCATGGATGGAGAGTGGCAGGACAAACTAAGATCTGCCGGCATCACCTCACAACAACTTTTTGCAAGAGTCAAGACCATCGGATCGGCATCTGCGCTTGACGATTACGAGAAAAGAAAGCTGGGCATCTTCAACCAGCTTAATTTTTTTCAGCTACTCACCGGGATGATCATCCCGATAGCCGGCAGTCTCAGCAACCGGCATTTCCCGCTCGTCGGCTGGATAGTAGCATGTATGCCCGCCCTCATCAGCGTCGTCGTCCTGACCCTCAACCAACGTGGCCGTTACGACGTAGCAAGAATAGTCTATTTTGTTTTCTATCCCCTGGTCACCAGCATCGTCTATCTCTGGGGGATAAATATGGGCGTAGAGTTATCCTTCATCCTCTACGGTATCCTCTCCGTATTTTTTATACAGGACATCAGCCAGATGCTCTTTGCGCTGGGCCTGTCGATGACCAGCTATTTTGTGCTGGCAGTCCTCTGTAAGAATTACCGGTATCAGCTGGAAACAGCCAATATATGGTTCTATTTCTTCAACGAGCTGCTTGCCATCCTTTTCATTTTCTATGGACTCTTCCTTATCAAAAAAGAGAACGCCGGTTACCAGCACAGCATCCTCGAGCAAAAAGAGACCCTGGCCCAGAACGGTCTTTTGCTCCAGCGTCAGACCGATGAGCTGACCCGGCTCAATTCCTTTAAAAGCAGGCTTTTCTCCATCATCGCCCACGACCTCAAATCGCCGATCTATGCCCTGCGCAACCTTTTTCGGAATATGCAGCTCTACGATCTTCCCGCCGAAGAGATCAAAGACATGGTCCCGGAGGTCGTCAATGAGCTTACCTATACCACCAGTCTCATGGAAAATCTCCTGCTATGGGCCCGGAGTCAGATGCAGACCGACGCGGTCAAACCACAGATGATAGACATCTCCGGGCTGATGACAGAGGTAGGCCGGTTACTGCGTTTGCAGGCCGATGCCAAAAAGATCCGGATAACACTCGAGGCTGACAGCTCCGTCATTGCCTTTGCAGACAAGGATATGGTCAATCTTATCCTCCGTAATCTTCTCTCCAACGCTATTAAATATACGCCGGAGCAGGGCGCCATCCATGCAGGCGCCCGCAAGTCTGCCGAAGGCATCGAGATCTTCGTCAAAGACTCCGGTATGGGTATTCTACCGGAAGCCCTCGAAAAGATCCAGCTCAACAATTTCTATACAACCAAGGGCACTGCCGGAGAATCCGGAACAGGGCTCGGCCTGATGCTCTGCAAGGAGTTCATTGCCCGCAATGACGGAACACTGCGTATCGAAAGCGAACCGGAAAAAGGAAGCACCTTTACAGTGACCCTGCCAGCGGCAGAATAACCCGCTGGCTGGTGATCTACACTCCATTCCCTAACTTTGCCCCATGAAAATTCAACTCTGGTCTATCGGCAAAGATCACGAACCCTACGTAAAACCCGGCGTCGACGACTTTACCCGGCGTATCTCGCGCTACTACCCCGTAGAATGGACCATCATTCCCGTCCCCAAAAATGCAGCAACCCTCTCTCAACCGGATCTGAAAAAAAAAGAAGCAGAGCTCATTCTCTCCACTCTCGCCAAAGACGACTTCCTTATCGCACTGGACGAATACGGCAAACAGATCAGCTCCGAAGGACTCGCCCAATTTATCCAGTCCCGGGCAAATGACAGCGCAAAAAAGCTGGTCTTCCTCATAGGAGGCGTCTATGGCCTGGATGAATCAGTCCTCAAAAGAGCAGACTTTCGCTGGTCCCTCTCCCAACTCACACTCCCCCATCAGCTGGTACGCCTCTTGCTCGCAGAACAGCTGTACCGGGCCTGTACTATCATACGCAACGAGAAATATCACCACGCCTGAGCCGATTGTCTACTAGGATTACTCACAAAATGGCTTATCTTTAAAAAAAAATTCAATGTTCTCTGTTACTGTATGCATCGTAGTCCTTACCTGTCTTATTTCCTTTGCTGCGTTCAATAGCCCAAGAGTCATGGATGCGCTGATCTTCTGGCCCCCCGCGATAAGCATGCGTCACCAATATTTTCGTTTTATCACCTGCGGATTTATCCATGCCGACTTCCTGCACCTGGCGTTCAACATGTTCACACTGTTCTTTTTCGGAAAAGGACTGGAAGTCTTTTACAGAGGAGAGCTGGGGTTACAGTCATATTACTATCCAATCCTTTATTTTACTGCCCTGGTCGCATCAAATATCCCTTCGTATCTCAGACGCAAAGACGACTACAACTACCGTAGCCTCGGTGCATCCGGCGCCGTCTGTGCGGTCATGTTCGCCGTCATTATGATCCGCCCCTGGGCAGAGGTCAGTGTGTACGGCATCCGGATGCCATCGATCCTTTATGCAGCTCTTTTCCTGGCTTTTACCATCTATATGTCCAAACGCGGAGGCGATAACGTCAATCACGACGCCCATCTATGGGGAGCAGTCTATGGCGTGCTCTTTACTATCGCGGTCCATCCCGGTATATTCTCAACATTCATCAACGAAATGAAAAATCCCCGGTTCTAGCATCGGCAGACCCCCGGGTCTGTCCCTCAACCCGGCAGCCACTCGATCTTTAATATCTGTTTCGTTCCATCACCGATCCGAAACCGGTCGTCAATCCTCAAACCGACGACCCATACGATCTTTTTATTCATTTCAAGCACCCATGTCTTTTCCTTATCCCCCATCGACAACTTATTGTCGATAAAAAAACGAGCCAGCTTCTTCTTTTTCCGCATACCCAGCGGATAGAAATAGTCCCCTGCCCGCCATTTGCGCAGAAGCAGCGGATACTGGATATCGGCCGCATCCAGCCAGGCGACCTCTCCCGCCCCGCTATCCCTGATCTCCGCTGGCAGCTCCGCCGCCGACAGCTGCCGCAGGACCAGCCGCCCCTGCTCATACCGCACAGCCGTATCCTCCGACTCTATCAATATATTCGCGGCCTCCATCGTCTGAAGCGGTGAGATGATCAGCCAATCCCGGTTCCTCAGTACCCGATGCGTAGAAGAGCTCACGTACTTTCCGGAACCACTGTCCAGCAAGGCAATGACAGCACCGGTCTGCTGCGCAGAAAACCCAAAGGGCGTGATCATCTCATACACCAGCGTCGGCAACGGAGTCGACAACTTTAACTTTAACACCGGTACGAACACCTCATTCCCCCTATGCTCCAGCAACTTCTTCAGCTGCTGATCCATCGCCCGGCGATAGACCATTTCTATTTCCCGAAAGCGACCCGTATTCTCAGCCAGATTTTGCAGCGCATTGGGGAATACCTCCCCGATAGCAGGAATGATCCGGTGACGGAAATAGTTGCGGGTATATTTATCCGATTCGTTCGAGCTGTCTTCCACCCAGATAAGCCCGGCTTCCAGGGCGAACTGCTGCAACACCGCCCTTCCGGTAAACAACAACGGACGAACGACGATACCCTGCCGGGGCAACATCCCGCGAAGACCGGCAATCCCCGTTCCCTTAAAGAAATTCATAAGCAGGGTTTCGATATTGTCATCGAGATGATGGGCCGTAAGGACAATACCTCCTCCCCTTTCTTCCAGCACTTCCCTGAACCAATCGTAACGCAGCTGCCGCGCCGCCACCTGGATGGACAGCTTCTGCTCCGCAGCATAGACCGCCGTATCAAATCCCTTTACCAATACATTTTTCCCATACCGTTCCGCCACCTGTACGACGAATCGTTCGTCCCGGTCACTCTCCTCCCCACGTAGTCGAAAATTACAGTGAGCAATCACAAAATCAAAACCCGCCCGATACAACAGCTCGCACAGGACAACAGAGTCCAGCCCCCCGCTGACAGCCACCAGCAGACGGTCCCGATGAGAGAAGAGATTTTCTTTCTTTATAAATTCGTTGAAACCGTGAAGTAGGTCCATTTATGAGTTTTTACGATCTCTCTAATCCGCCAGGTCATCATAAGCCGCGTGCAGCTCATTATAAGCCCTCTTCTCTCCCGCCGCACGCGCCGCCGCCATCCCCTTTTGATACCATGACAACGCCAACGCATGCTCGCCCGTACGTTCGAGTAATTTCCCTAACTGATAATACGATCCAACAGCCGCCGGGTCATATTCCAACACCTCTTCCAACAGGCGACGGGCCGTAACCTCATCCCCCAGCTTGCTATATTCCAATGCCAAAGCATGCTTTGTAAAGCTGTCATTGGGGTCCGTTTGCAGAAATTCCTTCAATTTCCCGATCCGGTCCATAACCGTTAAATTTTTTTATAAATTATTCCCGAATTAACCCGTCAAACCTTATCTTTGTTTTAGTTGCATAAACAACTTTCAACGGCCCCTGGCCGTCTCACATTATTAATCACTAAAATGCGAGCCCCATATGAAGATCTTAGTTTGCATCAGCAAGACGCCTGATACAACGGCGAAGATAGCCTTCACTCAGAACAATACAAAGTTTGCCAGCGAAGGAGTACAATGGATCATCAACCCCTATGATGAATGGTATGCCCTGGTACGGGCCATTGAACTAAAAGAAAAAGATCCCGCTACAGCAGTACACCTCGTGACGGTAGGCCCCGCCGACACCGAACCCATCATCCGCAAGGCATTGGCCATCGGCGGAGATGAGGCCGTTCGTGTCAATGCGGATAGCCAGGATCCCTTTTATATTGCAGCCCAGATTGCCGAAGTAGCCCGGCAGGGTGCCTATGACCTCATCTTTACCGGTAAAGAGACCATCGATTATAATGGCTCCGCCATAGGCGGTATGGTTGCCGAACTGCTGGACCTGCCCTATATCTCTCTCGCTACAAAGTTTGACCTCAATGGCACTACAGCCACCGTCATCCGTGAAACGGAAGGCGGCGAAGAGACCGATGAAGTAAGCCTCCCGCTGGTGGTCAGCTGCCAGAAAGGGGTCGCAGAACAACGCATCCCCAATATGAAAGGCATCATGAGCGCCCGGACGAAACCACTAAAAGTAGTAGAGCCGGTAGCCACAGAACCCCTGACCAGCATCGTTGCATTCGAGCTGCCACCGGCCAAAGCAGGCGTCAAATTGGTTCCCGCCGATAACCCGGCCGAACTGATCCGCCTCCTCCACGAAGAAGCCCGGGTATTTTAAATCATCAAAACTTACGTATGTCAGTACTAATATTCATCGATCATTCAGAAGGTCAAATAAAAAAATCTTCGCTGGAAGTGCTGAGCTATGGTGCCGCCCTGGCTACCCAGCTGGGTACTACCGCAGAGGCCGTCCTGCTCGGGACCGTGTCGTCCGATCTCAGCAGCCTCGGTAAATACGGGATAAAAAAGGTCCACCAGGCAGCCCAGGAAGGTCTCAACGCTATCGATGCGCAGGTACAGGGAAAGCTCATCGCAGACCTGGCAGCCTCATCAGGTGCCACCGTCGTCGTCTTTTCCAACAACTTCAGCGGAAAAGCCATCGCTCCACGGGTAGCCGTCAGGCTGAAAGCAGGGCTGGTATCGGGAGCCGTTGCGCTGCCCGATACATCCAGTGGCTTTGTGGTCAAAAAAAATGTCTTTTCTGGTAAGGCTTTTGCCCTCGTCGCACTGAACAGCCCCATAAAAGTGATAGCGCTCAACCCCAACAGCTTTGCTGTAAAAGAAGGGGACGGAACGGCTGAAACAGTACCCCTGTCCGTCACCGCCGCAACTCCAAAGGTCAGGGTTCTGTCCGCTACGGTCGCTTCCGGCGAAGTGCCCCTCACAGAGGCCGAGCTCGTCGTCAGCGGAGGCCGGGGCCTCAAAGGCCCCGAGAACTGGGGGATGGTCGAGGAGCTCGCAAAAGTACTGGGAGCTGCCACGGCTTGCAGCCGCCCAGTCGCCGATGCAGACTGGCGCCCGCATCACGAACACGTAGGCCAAACCGGCATAGCAATTGCACCAAACCTCTATATAGCTATCGGGATCTCAGGGGCTATTCAGCACCTGGCCGGCGTGAACCGGAGCAAGGTGATCGTTGTTATTAACAAAGACCCGGAAGCCCCATTCTTCAAAGCAGCCGATTATGGTATCGTAGGGGATGCATTTGAAGTGGTGCCCAAAATGATCGATGCCATAAAGAAACTGAAAGGAATAGCATAAAAACCAGCAAATTAAAATAGACCCCGCTCAATTTTTTTCATTCTGAGCGGGGTCTGTTTATTTAAAAAAATGCCTTAGTTTCGTGTATTATTTTATGAAGAAGATAGAACTGGAAATAGTGGCTTTGTCACATAGTATAACGCAAACCCATTCCTATGCGGTTGTACTAGGCGAAGTGAATGGCTTAAGACGCCTACCCATCGTGATCGGAGGGTTTGAGGCTCAGGCAATTGCCGTGGCCCTCGAAAAAATGCACCCCAGCCGTCCCCTGACGCACGATCTGATGAAAAACTTCATGAGCGCCTTTACTATCGACCTGCAGGAGATCATCATCTGTGATCTGCAGGAAGGGATCTTTTATTCCAAGCTGGTCTGCGTCAGCGAACATGATACCGTGGAGATCGACTCCCGGACATCCGATGCCCTGGCCCTGGCCGTACGCTTCGGATGCCCCATCTTTACCTACGAACATATTCTCGATAGCGCAGGTATCCTGATGGAAGACAGCTCTTCCAAAAAGAAAAAGACCAGCGCGACAGCAACCGTTTCCACTACAGATAGCGGCGGCTCCCGGGAAGATCTGAAAGCCCTGTCGATGGACGACCTCACCTCCCTGCTCAACGAAGTCCTCGAACAGGAAGATTATATCCGGGCCATCGCCATCCGCGACGAGATCAATAGCCGGCGTAAAACCAGGTAGGAAACCCATCATGGTAGTTTTCCCCAACTGTAAAATAAACCTCGGACTCAAGATCCTCCGCAAACGCAATGACGGTTATCACGACCTGGAAACGGTCTTCTACCCTCTTGCGCTAAAAGACGTCCTCGAGATCCAGCGTGATACAGCCCTGAATTTCACTGCCTATGGCCTCCCTATCCCGGGCGACCACAACGGGAACCTCTGTTTAAAAGCATGGCAGCTATTAAAAAAAGATTTCCCCGACCTGCCCTTCGTCCACATCCACTTATATAAGCATATTCCCATCGGAGCCGGTCTCGGCGGCGGCTCGTCCGATGGTGCATCCACCCTGCTGCTGCTAAACAAACAGTTCCGCCTCGGTCTGGACACCAGCCGCCTCCTGGCCTATGCCGCAGAGCTGGGCAGCGACTGCCCCTTTTTCATTTTGAATACGCCAAGCCTTGGCGGAGGACGCGGAGAAAAACTGGACCCGGTAATAATAGACCTTTCAGGACATTGCTTCGTCCTTATCGATCCTAAAGTCCACGTCAGCACGGCCGGGGCATTCTCCTTGTGTACCCCCTCCACCCATGGCCCCTCGATCCAAGAAATTACCCAACAACCCATTGCCACCTGGAAGGACCAGCTGATCAACGACTTTGAAGCCCCTGTCTTCCAGCTGCATCCCCGCCTCCGCGAAATAAAAGAACTACTCTATACCCACGGCGCCGTCTATGCGGCACTCTCCGGCAGCGGGTCCAGTCTTTTTGGTATCTTTGAGAAGGGAAAGGCCCCTACCCTGCCCCCCTCTTCCCATTTTGAAAAATTTGAGTTACCTTGCTGAAAATTCTGAATAATCTTCCACAATCCCGCCATATCATTCCTCGATCGGAATCTTGACTTCCTCGATCACAATTCGTGACGATATCGCCTTCTCTGATAATTTCTTCACAATCCCCGCTCATCATTTTTTATACCTTTTTTATGCAAACTACTGCCGCTCCGACGTCATTGACAGACTCCGCCCGTCATCACCTTGAACTGGAAGAAAAATACAGCGCCCATAACTATCATCCCCTGCCCGTCGTCCTCAACCGGGGAGCCGGCGTTTTTGTCTGGGATGTGGATGGACGACGCTATTACGATTGTCTCAGCGGTTATTCGGCAGTAAACCAGGGACATTGCCATCCCCGGATCATCGCAGCGCTGACAGAACAGGCCAGCAGACTTACCCTGACCTCCCGGGCCTTTCACAGCGATCTGCTGGGCGAATATGCCCGTTACATCACCAATTATTTCGGTTATAATAAAATGTTACCCGTCAACACAGGTGTAGAAGCTGTGGAGACAGCCATCAAGCTTTGCCGCCGTTGGGGGTACCAGGTAAAAGGTATTCCCGATAATAAGGCAAAGATCATCGTCTGCGCCGACAACTTCCACGGTCGCACCAGCACCGTCATTTCCTTTAGTACGGACCCCGATTCCAATCGCCAGTTTGGCCCTTATGCACCCGGCTTTGTCATCATCCCCTACAACGATCTGCCCGCACTGACAAGGGCGCTCGAAGACAGGGAGGTCGCAGGTTTTCTCGTAGAGCCCATCCAGGGTGAAGCCGGTGTAGTCGTCCCCGACGACGGGTATCTGCGACAGGCCAAACAGGCTTGCCAGCAGGCCAATGTCCTTTTTATCGGGGATGAGATCCAGACAGGCCTGGGCCGAACCGGCCGGATGCTCGCCTGTGATCACGAAGACGTCAGACCGGACATCCTGATCCTGGGCAAGGCGCTCGGCGGCGGCGTGCTGCCCGTGTCGGCAGTACTCGCCGATGACGAGATCATGCTGACGATAAGACCCGGTGAACATGGATCGACTTACGGCGGCAATCCGCTCGCCTGTAAGGTGGCCATGGAAGCTCTCCAGGTGCTGAAGGACGAGAAGCTGACGGACAATGCCCAGGAGATGGGACAGCTGTTTCGGAAAGAACTGGATCAGCTGCAATCCCCCTATATCCGCCTCGTACGCGGGAAAGGCCTTCTGAATGCTATCGTCATCGATCACCCGCGGCCCGATGCCGCCTGGGAGCTCTGCCTGGCATTAAAAGACAACGGACTGCTTGCCAAACCAACCCACGGAGACAAGATCCGGCTTGCCCCGCCACTCGTCATCACCCGCGACCAGTTGCTCGAATGTATAGCCATTGTAAAAAACAGTTTAAATGTGCTAGCTTTATAACCGAATATGAGTACAACTTCCACCCCGGAAGCGCACCCGGCGCACCATACAGGACATGAAGAGCAGCACATGCAAAGTCCGGCCATCCTCACCGACATCGTCATCGGTATGTCCGACGGCCTCACCGTTCCTTTTGCCCTGGCCGCCGGCCTCAGCGGCGCCGTACCCCAGAGCCAGCACCACCTGATCTGGATAGCCGGGCTGGCAGAAATAGCAGCCGGCTCCATCGCAATGGGTCTGGGCGGTTACCTGGCAGGCAAAACCGAAATAGATCATTATAATTCAGAGCTGAAACGGGAATACGAGGAGGTCGATCGCGTGCCGGAAAGAGAGCGGGACGAGGTAAGGGAATTCTTTTCCGGTCTGGGCCTGAGCAGTGACTTGCAGGATCAGGCAGTGGAAGAAATGACAAAAGACAAAGACAAATGGGTCGACTTCATGATGAAATATGAGCTGGGACTTGACAAACCCGATCCCCGGCGAGCCCGCAAGAGCGCCTTTAACATCGGCTTCTCCTATGTCATCGGTGGCCTCATCCCTCTGAGCCCCTATTTCTTTATCAGCGACACACTTACCGGGCTGAAGCTATCGGCAGTGATAACACTCTTCTGCCTGTTCATATTCGGATATTTCAAGAGTAAGCTCACCGGCGTAAATCCACTGGGCGGCGCCATCCGGGTAATGATCATCGGCGCGCTGGCCGCAGGTTTTGCCTTTGCCGTAGCACGCGCGATCCAGCAGTGATCTACCCTTCCGTCTTCTCTTCCTTCACCGGAAGATCAGGCAGCAAAGCCATAACAACAACGATGATCGACATCCCCAATACCAGCCATAATCCTACCCGTCTTTCAGGACAGATACCGCGATAACAGGCCGAATATAAAAGAAAGGCTTTGACACCAAAGGCAATCTCCATCGCAGCAACCAGGATATTGGCACGCTTGGCCCAGATCTTCGGGATGAGAAAAAGGATAATTTCTATACCGCAAAAAAAGACGATCACCTTCCCCGGCTTACCATAAATATTCCCCTGCGAAAAAAATCCGGTGAACTCCTTGTCCAGATCAGGAAAATAAGCCCAGGGCATAAAACAGGCGCCGATCAGCACCAGCGCAGCAAGTACACCAATCCATTGCGAATATTTCATAAGACCGCGAATATACGTATATTAGGATACCAAAATTTAGACTCCTTATGCTTCAAACTTCCCGTTTCCGACACGGCCTTACCGGCCTGCTTCTCTTTTCATTTATTATGACAACCAAAGCCCAACAGCTGGACTCCGCCTCCATCGAAGGGATCAAAAAGCAGGCGCTGGCATCCGTCGCCGCAAAAGAAAAAAACATCCAGGAAATGGTGGACATGGTCTTTAGCTTTGGTGAGCTGGGTTTCCAGGAAGTAGAAACCTCTAAATATCTTACGACCATCCTCGCCAAAAATGGCTTCACCGTAGAAAAAGGCATAGCCGGTATCCCTACCGCCTGGATGGCTCGCTGGGGCAGCGGCAGCCCTGTCATCGCCCTTGGCAGCGACATCGACTGCATCCCAAAGGCATCCCAAAAACCCGGTGAAGCCTTCAAGGACCCCATCGTAGAAGGCGCCCCCGGCCATGGGGAAGGACATAATTCAGGTCAGGCCGTCATCATCTTTGCCGCCCTGGCCGTAAAAGAACAGATGGAAAAGAACCACCTCCCCGGCACCCTCATCATCTGGCCCGGTGTGGCAGAAGAGCTGGTCGGCAGCAAGGCCTGGTATATCCGCGACGGTTATTTCAAAAATGTCGACGCCTGTATCTTCACCCATGTCAGTGGCAATTTCTCCTGTGACTACGGTGACCCCGGCATGAATGGACTGGTATCCGTAAAATTTTCCTTTGAAGGCGACGCAGCCCACGCAGCTGGCGCACCCTGGCGCGGAAAAAGTGCCCTCGACGCCGTAGAGCTCATGGACGTAGGCTGGAATTTCAAACGGGAACACCTCAAACCCACCCAGCGATCCCATTATGTCATCGTCGACGGCGGCGACCAGCCCAACGTCGTCCCGTCCAGGGCGGCAGTATGGTATTACTTTCGCGAAAGGACCTACGAAGACATCCGCAGCATGTACGACGCCGGTATCAACATCGCCAAAGGAGCAGCCCTCATGACCGATACAAAGATGTCCTACCAGCTGCAAGGCACCGCCTGGCCCGGCCATTTTAACAAGGCACTCGCGCAGGCGATGTATGCCAATATAAAAAGAGTTGGCTATCCCCAATGGTCAGACGCGGACGAACAGCTGGCACTGGGTGTACAAAAGCTGGTAGAAGCCCCAAAAGTAGACCAGGAAGGCAAACCCATCCATGGCCTGCGCCACGACCTCGACACCCTGAAAGGTTCGGTACCCTGGTCATGGGGCGGCGGCTCGGATGACATCGCCGATATCAGCTGGAACCTTCCTACCATCGTCCTGCGCTATCCCGCCAATATCCCCGGCACAAAAGGCCATCACTGGGCTGACGCCATCGCCATGGCAACCCCCATCGCACACAAAGGCTCACTGGCCGGCGCCAAGGCAACCGCATTGACCCTGATCGACCTTCTTACCCGCCCGCAGGTGCTGGCCGACGCAAAAGCATACTTCACCGATGTACAGACAAAGGAGGTAAAATACAAGCCCTTTATCACAAAGGACGATCCACCCGCCATCACCCTCAACAAGGAGACGATGGAAAAATACAGGGACCAGATGAAGAAATATTATTACGATCCCTCCAAATACAAAACTTATCTCGAACAGCTGGGGATCACCTATCCCACACTGGAAAAGAAACAGAACTAATCGATATTCTTTTTTCTTTTATACAAAAACAATTGCCATTTTTCTTCCGCGACACCCGCGGTGTCCATTTCTGCGCGCGCAAGCGTAAAGAAAAGGTCCGAAAGCCGATTGATATAGGCGGCGATATAGTCCTCGACCTCGTCTTCCTTCATCAACGTCACCAGCAGACGTTCGCCCCTTCGCATCTGTGTACGAACAACATGACACAAAGCCGAGATCTCGTTGCCGCCAGGAAGAAGAAAATAGTCCGAAGCCGTCGTCATTGAAGCTTCCAGCTCGTCGATCCATTGCTCACAGAAGTCCGCTCCGTCCACCGGCCTTGGGTTCGTATTCTCTTTTTTACAGTCGGATGGTCGCGCCAGGTGCGACATCATATCCATCATGTCCTTCTGAATACGGTGCAGCCGGGGTTGCCAGGTATGGTCCGGAGCCAGTTTTGCCCTTAAAAGACCAATGGTAGAATTGACCTCATCCAGCGTCCCGTAACAGTTGACACGGGTATCATCCTTGTATACCCGCTTGCCGCCAAAAAGACCAGTGGTTCCTTTATCGCCTTTTTTTGTATATATTTTCATGCTTATAAATTATTATACTGCTCATATATTACTGCCGCTTCCCGGTCCTTTCTTTTCTCCCATTCCAATATCTCCAGCTCAGGCTGCGAATAAAATCCATCAGTATACCCAATACACAAATATGCCACCAGCCGGCGGCCAGCAGGAGCATTCAGTATCCGGCCCACCTTTTCAGGGTCCAGGATACTTACCCAACCCACACCGACATTGAGAGCCCTTGCCATCAACCATAGATTCTGCACCGCACAAACCACGCTATACAGACCCGTTTCATCCATAGTAGTCTGACCCAGCACCGGTTTTTCAGGCGCCTTATAGAATACGGCCATGTTCAACGGCGCCTCCAGGATCCCCTCCAGCTTCAATCGCGCATATTCCTGGTGGCGCAGGGAGAAGACTTCCAATGCCGCCTCGTTCGCCCGGTCAAAACTTTCCTTTACCCGCTGTCGCAGCGCCGCGTCTGTTATCAGCACAAATTCCCAGGGTTGGGAAAATCCTACGGAAGGGGCATGCAGAGCAGCCGTCAGCAGCTGATCGATGATCTCCTTACTCAGCGGCTTGTCGGTAAACCGCTGGCCACGAACATCCCGGCGAAGCTGAATGATCTCCTTCAGTGTAGCCGCCTCCACTTCTGTAAATAATTTCGCGTTCAACATAGTTCTATAATTATCGCGACGACGACCAGCGCTGTCACGGCATGATTTATATATTTGACAGATCCAAATTCACTATGCCCGATCTCCCTGTCCACTTCACCGATATAAGGCTTGATAACCAATACCCCCTTATAAGTATTCGGGCCTCCAAAACGACAGTTCAATATCCCCGCCAGCGCAGACTCGGGGTAACCGGAATTAGGACTCGCATGCGCATGTCCATAACGGAAAATAAAACGCAGCCCCCTGCGGCTCCCCGTCACCAGTACCATCAGAAAAGCTGTGATCCGGGCAGGAATAAAATTGGCGGCGTCGTCAAGCCTCGCGGCAAAACGGCCAAACAGCCTGTAGGGCTCACTCTTATATCCTATCATTGAATCCAGCGTATTGATCATTTTATATAGCATCATCGCAGGTACACCGCCAACAGCATAGAATAACAACGGCGCAATGACCCCATCGCTCAGGTTTTCAGACATCGACTCTAATACGGCAATACGGATCTGCTGTGCCGAAAGCTGTTGCGTATCTCTGCCGACGATCCACGAAAGCCGCTCGCGTCCGGCATCCAGCCCTTTTTTCTCCAGCGTATCGAACACTTCCTGCCCCTCCTGTAAAAGACTTTTATTGGCCAGCGCAAAAAACACGCATATGCTGCCGACGATGTAATACCCAGGCATGCACAGCTGCCTCAGCAGCTTCAATCCCCAAAAAAAGAGAACATAGGTCCCTGCACACAGGATGATCGTCATAGCCATCCCCCGGATAAATCGTCCTCCTACAATATTCAGAAGCCTGGTCCCCTTCCGGATAAGATATCCAAAAGCCTTCACCGGATGCGGCCAGCTCCGGGGATCACCCAGCAGCAGGTCGGCAATATATCCGGCCACGAGTGGAATGATCAAAGTCCAGTCTTGCTGCATTGGAATAAGGCCTCGGTGAGCAATTGATTTTCTATAGAAGACTGACAAGCCACCCGGAAATGATGGGGCGTCAGCCCCCTGAAATTGGCAGCATCCCGGATAAGAAGACCATGGTTATTTATAAGGTATGATTTCAATTCCGCGGCAGTAAAGGTTGCCGGTGTCTCCATCAAAAAATAATGCGTATCGGTGGGGTGTACCCGCCACCCGGTAGCCAGCTGCAATTCCCTCTGCCACCCGGCCGTCGCATCCAGCAACAACGAAATGTCCAGCTCCTGCGCATGAGAAAAGATATAAGACGCCGCTTCCAGTGCCAGCTGGTTGACGGACCAGGGCATTTTTAGCCGCCGCAAAAGAGCAATACGCTTTGGCTGCCCCAGCACAAAACCTATTCTTAACCCCGGTATGCGACAGCTCTTCGTAAGCGAACGCAACACGAGGGCATTGGGGTGATCAGCCAATGAATCGAGGAGGCTCGCTGTGGTAGTTGTAAATTCGATATACGATTCATCGATCACAAACAGCGAGTCCGGATTACCATCCAACAGACGTTGTATACGCTCCAACGGCAATGCCAGACCGGTTGGATTATTGGGATTACAAAGAAAGACCAGGTCCGTGGAGAACATATCATTATCCTTTACCATCTCCCAATTCTGCAAACGGACCTGTAAACCAGACAGCCGGCACGCATCTTCATATTCGGCAAATGCCGGCGTAAAAATGGTGACGGAGCCGCCAAAGAAAGCCTGTGCCGCAAGATAGATCGCCTCTGTCGCTCCGTTCGTAACCAGCACCCCGTCCGTCAGGACCCCGTACGCCTTTGCCGCTGCCGCCTGTACGGTCCCCGCATCTACCTCCGGATAATGTGTCACCGTAGCGATGCGATCCTGCAGGTGCGTCTGCAAACCCGGGTTCAGCGACCCAAACAGGACATTCGAGCTAAAATTCGCCCTTATATCTCTATACTTCCAGATATCATCGCCATGTCCTTCAAGCATACTTTAAATTTATTCCATCACCGGCTGCCGCAGACTCCGGTAAATAGACTGCAAATCTACATTTTGCCGGATATGTTCGGCCAGCCGGTCATATTGTTGTTGTTTGAATTGCGCATAATCCGACCATTGTATGGCCAGACCACTGGCACCCGCCTGTTTCAACAGTTCTTCGACTACAGCCTGGTTGTCCAGTATACCATGTATATAGGTGCCCCAGCAGGTCCCGCTGTGATAATAGACATCGGGCAGCGCCCCTCCGTCCTCACCCACCGTCGTTCCCATATGTATCTCATACCCTTCGCACAGCGGTCCATCCGGCGAGCCAAAATGAAACCGCCGTCTTACCGTCGTCTTCTCTTTTTCCAATGTCGTGTGCACCGGTAAGATCCCCAACCCTTCCACAATGCGTGCCTCCCCTTCCACACCATACGGATCGGCAATCGTAAGTCCCATCATCTGGTAGCCGCCGCAAATACCAATGACAGGCCGGCCAGCCGTCGCCAGAGCACAGATAGCACTATCCAGCCCCCGGCTGCGGATATAAAGAATATCATCGATCGTATTCTTACTGCCCGGAAGAACAACCAACTGTGCGCCGGCCAGCTGCGCCGGATCATCGGTATAATAAACGTGAAGGCCCTCCGTCTTCTCCAGCCAGAGAAAATCGGTAAAATTGGACAGATGCGGCAGATGTACGACAGCAATGTTCAACGCCCCGGGCTTTGGCAGGCTGGCCTTCTGTCCCAGCGCCACCGAATCTTCTTCCTCGATATGGATGTCTTTGTAAAAAGGCAGCACGCCTACGACCGGCGTACCCGTTAGCTCTTCCAGCTGTCGCCGGCCTTCCTCGAAAAGCCGGCTATCCCCGCGGAACTTATTGATCAGCACTCCGCGGATAAGCGCTTTCTCTTCCGGGGGCAGCAATGCCAGGGTGCCATAGACGCTGGCAAAGACACCACCCCTGTCGATGTCCGCGACAAGATAAACATCGGCCTTTGCATGCAGGGCTATCCGCATATTCGTGATATCCCGTTTCCGTAGGTTTAGCTCCGAAATGCTGCCTGCGCCTTCCAGCACAACAGGATTATAACGTGCCGACAGCCGATCGAAGGCTTTCTTTACTTCTTCCCAGAGCGCAGCACGATCCTTCCCCATAAAATAGTCGTAGGCTGACTGATTCCCGGCTGGTTTACCATTCAGCACCAGCTGGGCATTCCGGTCACCGGTAGGCTTCAGCAGAACAGGGTTCATATCGCTGTGACAGGGAATACCCGCAGCCTCGGCCTGAACGGCCTGCGCCCGGCCGATCTCCAGTCCTTCCGGCGTAACATAACTGTTGAGCGACATATTCTGCGCTTTAAAAGGCGCAGGGTGATAGCCATCCTGTCGAAGGATCCGGCAAAAACCAGTGGTGATAACACTTTTTCCGACATCGGAAGCCGTACCTACAAACATCAGGGGCCGGAGTAAGGCTGTCATAGATTAGAATGAGGATGGGATATATTGTTCGGAATAGATAGCCTGGCCGGTAGCCGTTGCCAATCGGGTCTGTAGTTCCTCAGCCTGTTGTGGCCGGACCAAAAATCCTACTATCGTACCCGAATGGGCAACCATCAGACCGGCCTGCGTCGTCCGCGCCAGCTGAAGGTATTCATCCCAGCGGGCTAACGGGACCATCGTCTGATTGTATTCGGCACTATACGTAATGCTCTCAAAAATTTCATCGTAATCCCCCTCCTTCGCCGCCCGGAGAAACCGGCGTAACAGCCAGTCGTAGAATTTCCCTGTTCCCACTGTCCAGGGACGTTGCACATCCAGCGTCTCGATCTGTCTCCCGGGCTCTGCATCAAAATACAATACGGTCATCGGAGGAAGGGTGATATACCTGTCGATGATACCGGCATGCTGCCGGAATATGACAATATCGTCCGTCAGGCAGGGATCGGTTGGCTCGATGGCGGCAGCGATCCGGTAGAGGTCTTCCGATGTACAACCGGTCCGCAGATAATCATTGACGACAAACAGGACGCTCAGGATATCCGTGGAGCTCGAAGACAACCCCTTCCCGGGAGGTATGTTCGACTGCAACCTGATGGAAAAGGGCCCAACCCCATCGGTATCATAGAGCGCAAGGAACTTTTCCAGCGCCAGTCGACTCTTAGCCGGCAACAATCCCACCACACCGGAATCTGCCCCCGGTGTCAAGACTGCCTCAGAAAAAAAGATCCGCGACGGCAGACCGCTGACCAGGAACCCGGAAGCATCGGGTAAAAAGCCCTGCATCAGCTCGCCTATCCGGGAATATATTTTGACAGCGTATACCATGTTTGCGACTGCAAACATAACTGATTTACCATAATCCGTATCTTCCACCTATGAATTCGCAGTTTCTTCTTGCAGCCGCGCACAGCGGAGCAGGTAAAACCACCGTCACGCTGGGTCTCCTGAGAGCCTTACAGCGTAAGGGTCTCAGGGTGCAGCCTTTTAAATGCGGCCCGGACTACATCGACCCCATCCATCATCGTACCGCCGCGGGAAAAGACAGTATCAACCTGGACCGGTTTATGATGAGCGACGCACATATCCACCAACTCTATAATCAATACGGGTCAACCGCAGATGTTGCCATAACGGAAGGGGTCATGGGCTTATTCGATGGAGCAAAAAAGAGTGAGGGAAGCAGCGCCGATATTGCTAAACTGCTTGGGCTGCCGGTTATTCTCGTCCTCAATGCAAAGGCAATGGCCTATTCTGCTGCGGCGCTGCTTTATGGGTTGAAGAATTTTGACAGGGAGCTCAGGGTCGCCGGCGTCATATTTAACTTTGTGGACAGCGAGTCCCATTACCGGCTCTTATGCGAAGCGGCTGAAGACGTAGGGATAAAGGCATTGGGACATCTGCCAGCCAACGATAGCTTACGCATCCCTTCGCGCCACCTTGGACTCGATACCACAGACGCCGAAACAGCAATAGCCGCCGCAGCCGATCATATCGAAAAACATATTGACCTGGCGGCGCTGCTGACCGCGACATCAACAACACAAGGTAACCTGGAGACAACTCCCCCTCCTCCCCCCATGGTAAACAAAAGAATACTGGTGGCCTATGACGAAGCCTTTCATTTTCTTTACCCCAAAAACCTCCGGCGGCTGGAAGAATATGGGCAGCTGTCGTACTTCAGTCCGCTCAGAGACCGACAGCTGCCCTTTATTCCCGACCTGCTCTACCTGCCTGGTGGTTATCCCGAATTACACCTGCCGGAACTCAGCGCCAACCGGTCCCTCCTCCAACAGATCAGCGCCTACGGCGCCTCACACCGCCCCATCCTTGCCGAATGCGGAGGCATGATGTACCTGGGCAGGGAGATCCGGGATGTTACCGGGAAAACCTGGCCGATGGCCGGTGTACTGGACATCGCCACCAGTATGTCGAATAAAAAGATGACCCTTGGCTACCGGACCCTCCGGCTGGGCGACCTCGTGCTGAAGGGGCACGAGTTTCACTACTCACAGCCATTGGGAGAATATGCCCCATCAGCCGCCGAAGTCTTCAACGCACATGACGTCCCCATCGGAACACCCGTATTTTACCATCCGCGCCTGCTGGCCAGCTACGTGCACGTTTATTGGGGTGAGAACAGCGGTCTTTTGGAGAAATTATTGTCCTAATGCAGACTTATCGCATTGATCGCCTTTTCCAACGCGGTATCTTTCAGCGCAGGATAGGCCGTACCTTCGACACGCAACGTCGTAATATCCGAAAGACCGATAAAACCCAGCATCCATCGCAGATAAGGCTCTGCAAAATCGTTCGCTTTCATAGGCCCTTCCGAATACACCCCACCTGAAGACAATATGAGATAAACCTTTTTCCCCTTTACCAGCCCTTCTGCTCCATTTTCAGAATAGCTAAAGGTTATACCGGCTCTCACAATATGATCTATCCATGCCTTCAGCGCAGAAGGAATGGAAAAATTATACATCGGCGCACCGATGACCAGGATGTCCGCATCCATGATCTCTCCGACAGCTTCATTTGAATGACGGGTCGCTTCTTTGTCCCGTTCCGTCTGCTGCGGAACCGGCGTAAAAAAGCCGGCAAGATGCGCCTCTTCGAGATGGGGAAAATGTCTTTCTACAAGATTGACGGTCCTGATCTGACTGCCTGGATATTCTGTCTTTAATTTGCCCAGCAGAGCATCAGCCAGCTGGATGCTGTAAGAATTTGAACCTCTCGGGCTCGAAATAATGTTAAGTATCTTTTTCATGTCAGCAAAGCTATCTACCTTTACTATCTAAAGGATATCGGTATCCAATAAGATACCGGTATCCAAAAGGATACTCTACTAATAATCAAGAAGATGCCACCAACAGTCACTCGCTCGAAAGAAGAATGTTCCCGGTCATTAGCAGCTATTCGCGACACGCTCTATGTGCTGGGCGGCAAATGGAAGCTGCCCATTATCTCTGCTCTCATCGAGCGCCCCCTGCGGTTTAAAGAATTACAGAAGACGTTGGAGAGCATTACGCCAAAGATCCTTTCCAAAGAGCTAAAGGAACTCGAGCTAAATGAATTTGTCACCCGCACGGTCTACGCCACTTCGCCGGTGACGGTTGAATATGAATTGACGGCCTACAGTCACACGCTGCAAAAGGTCCTTATCGAGCTCCGTGACTGGGGCATCCAGCACCGCAAAAAGCTAAAAGATTGCAGCAAGGCCCGCCGCACCATTGAAAAAAATTAAATTCGGGTATGAGAAGACATATACACATCCTCCTTTTCCTGATTTCCGCCAGCCTTGCCGCCTCTGCCCAAAGCTGGCAGGACACAGTCGGTAAGATCGAAGCCATCTTTTCCGGGTATAAATCCGACCACCCCCGGCTGTATGCTATCCATCAGCCGCAACGGACAGCTCATTTATTCAAAAGCCTGGGGCCTGGCCGACCTCGAACGCAATGTCCCGCTGACGACCAGTTCCATTACAGAAGCCGGATCCGTCTCCAAACAATTCACGGCAGCGGCAATCCTGCTGCTCGAACAGCAGGGCAAACTTTCCATCAACGACGACGTCCGCAAATTCATCCCCGAATTACCGGATTATGGCAGCCCCATCCTCATCCGTTATCTGCTGCACCATGCCAGCGGGATCCGTGACTGGGGCGCCGTGGCAGCCATTGCGGGCTGGCCGCGCGGCACAAAATCCTATACCAATGACGATGCCCTGGATATCATCATCCATCAGAAAGCCCTCAACCATTCACCCAATGAAGAATTCCTGTACAGCAATTCCAATTATAGCCTATTGACCATCATCGTCCAGCGGGTCAGCGGGATGAGCCTCGCCGACTTTACCCGCCAATATATCTTTATTCCGGCGGGCATGACGCATACCCAGTGGCGGGACGATTACAAACGTATTGTGCCCGGACGTGTCATTGCTTATTCAAAAAACAGCAGCGGTTCATATGAGATAAATATGCCCAATGAAAATGCCCATGGTCATGGAGGATTGCTTACAACTACCGAAGACCTGCTGAAGTGGAACGAGTTCTATGGCAGCGGTAAATTGGGAGGATCTTTATTCCTGCAAAAACAGATGGCTACCGAAAGCCTTAACAATGGCAAGCACAATAACTATGGAGCCGGTCTGTTTATCGCTAAGCTCCGGGGTTATGACCGGATATTTCATGATGGAGCTACAGCCGGCTACCGGGCCTTCCTGGAAGACTTTCCGCAATTAAATTTGAGCATCGCCCTGTTGAGCAATACAGCCGAGTTTAATATAGCAGAACCTGTCCAATCGCTAAACGCCCTGTTTGTTCCAGGCAAGGAGCTTCCGACAGCTCGCCCCTCCTCTGCTGGCGGCAATGAAGAAATGTTTGTCCACCACAAACACAAGCTGGCCGATTTTACGGGTTATTATTATTCAGAAGAGGCGCAAGCCGGTTTTACAGTGCTGGTCAAAGATGATCAGCTTTGGATGATCCGGTCCATTGGAAGGACCGGGAAACTTATGCTGAATGGCGATGAGCGCTGCGAAGGCCCATCCGGTTTGTTCGACGGTAACAAGGCAGATATAAAATTCATCTGGGAGAAGGATACGCTCACCGGGCTAACCGTATCGATACCACGCGCAAGAGATGTCCTTTTTACGAGGCAAAAATAACACTGTCAAGATATTCATTCCTGAACTTCCCGGTCGGGTCATAATGCTTCAGCATCTGCTGAAAAGTATGCATCTTCGGATACAGCATAGCCAGACGCTGATGCGACATCGTAAACAGCTTGCCCCAGTGCGGCCGGGCATTGAACGGCGCCAATTGCTGTTCGATCAATGGCAACAGCTGCCGGACGGCCGCCCATTCCGGCTTCCAGGTAAAATGTATTGCCGTGCCGGGTTGGTGATAACAGGGACTCATCTGTAATTGATCCGCGTCGATACAACGAACCTCCGTGATCAGCAGATGCGGAGAGATCTTCTCATGCAGCTGTTCGACAGCTTTTATGGCGGCATAGGAATGTTCGCGCGGAACAAAGAATTCCGACTGCAGCTCCTTCCCGCTGCTGGGAGTAAAACCCATTTTGAAATGTGGCAGTCGCTCGTGCCATGCGCCTGCGACGCCCATTTGCTCTGTACAATTTTCTGCACCCAGGTCCTTTATAGGATGCAGATCCCGGGTGGCAGCCCGGGCGCCAAAAAATTCGGGATGGCCGCCGAAAGAGGCGGTCTTGCTCTTGATCCAGACCTCATTGACATTTTTGTTCCGCCAGTCTGTAAACAGGCTGACGCTGTACCCCGCCGCCATTATCTCATCAAAATGCTTTTCCAGCGCTGCCATCGGCAGATTCTCGTATACATATTGCCGGATCTGATAGCTTGGCTGTACGGCCAGGGTTATTTTCGTGACGGCACCCAAGCCTCCAAGATGGACAACGGCAAGCGGAAATTGTTCGCTGCGTTTGGACAAGCTGAGCAGATCACCCGAAGCCGTGATAAATTCCATGCCGGTCACGGCACTGGAAAGATTTCCATTGTGGACACCCGACCCATGCGTCGCCGTTGCACAGCCGCCTGCCACGGAAATATGCGGCAGCGATGCCAGGTTGTGCAGCGCATAACCTTTGTCGTTGAGAAATACAGCCAGCTCGCCATACCGAACGCCCGCTTCGACAGTCACCGTATTATTTGCGGTGTCAAGGGCAAGGACCTTGTTCAGCTGCGCGAGCGAAAGAAAATGATCCTTCGAATCGGCAATATTGTTAAAACAATGCCGGGTGCCAAGCACCTTCAGCTTTGGATGTTTTCTTATCAGTTCACGAGCCTGCTCTATATTATCGGGCTTCCAGATCGAAGACGTACCATAAGTAAAATTCCCGGCCCAGTTGGTGATCTTTTCTTCCTGTGCCAGCCCCTCGAGGGGCGATAATGCAGAACCTGCCATCATAAAGGATGATAATTTTAGAAAAGTTCTCTTGTCCATTTGATACAAGATACTTAATTTTTCGGACCTGCCGGCTTCACCTACCCATTCTGAACCCTTTCCTTTTCCTCTGTAGCGCCATCCTGGTGCTTATTCACTTTATAAGTCTTCCCAAACCGGTAGGTAAAGGACAGGGTAAGCACCCTGCTATCCCTCTTTAGCTTAAAATATTCCGTGGCATCCGGAAAAGACGTCAATCCTTCCATCGCCCCCGTATACAGGATATCCCGGTAGCTCAATTTTAAAGTTCCTTTTTTATTCAACACCCCCTTGCTCAGACCGGCGGAGAGCTGCCCTGCCGGGTACAAGAGCTCCTGTACATCGTTGCGCGCCCGGGTAGTATAAAAACCGGACAGCTCACCGGAATAGCCTTTCCCAAAACTGAACTGGTTGCTCAGATTCATATTGAGCTGACTGATCTCTGTCGTATAGCTGTTCCCGTTAAAGCCCCGTAGCTGTTTGTGATTAAAGACCGCTGTAAAGTCGAACGACCACCATTTCAAAGGCGACAGACTGAGGCTGGCCGAAACCCCTAAATTATATACATGCCCGACATTGCCCTGTGTATAATAAAGAATGGTCTTAGTGGTATCGGAGAGGAAGATCTGCGAAAAATAGTTGGTGATATAGCTATAGGACAGCCCTGTGGTCAGAAAGTTATTATACTGGTGGCTAAGCTCAAAATTCCAGCTGTATTGCGGAAGAAGATAAGGATTCCCCGTTTGGTAGGTATATTTATTGATGATATAATAAAAAGGGTTCAGACTTTGAAAGGCTGGCCTGTCGGTCCGTCTTCCTGCAGTCAGCGTAAAGCTGTTCAGCGAATCCGCCTTATAGGTCAGGTAACCGCTTGGGAACGGGCTTCCATAGTTACGCGCCACTGAAGAGTCATTCTGCTGAATATTCCCAAACTGATGCGCCGTATAAGCCGTATGTTCATATCTGAGTCCTCCCTGATAGGTAAACTTGCCATCCTTCCCCTCAAAGGACGCATATACGGCCCGGATATTTTCCCGGTAAACAAAATGATTGCTCTTGCTATTATCCTCGACCCATTGCTGATTCTCGAAGTTCTGATAGGTCGCAGCATTATCCGTATGGCTGGAAGAAGATTTTACGCCGGCCTGGAAACTGGCATTCTGCGTAACTCTCAGCGTATAGTCGATCTTACCGGAGAGGATGTTTATCGTCGTAGGAATATCGCTTCTATAGATCTCGTTATACCCTCCCGGAGCCAGCAGCTGGTTATCAAAATCCTGCTTCCCCTCCATATGATAATGCAGGTAGTCAAGGTCGGCGGACAGATCGGCCGTCTTTGATATCGCATGTCTGCCATTGACATTGACCGCTCCGTTCTTAAATTTATTTTCAGGCGAGCTCTTCGTAAGGATGGAGGAGTCAACCGTACCGTCCGGCTGCAGCCAGCTCGCCGTTCCCGTATTATTGCCGGTCCGGCGAATGCTTGTTCCGGTGAGGACCAGTCCCATCGTCGTCTTTGGCGTCAGGGAATAGTCAATCCCCGTCTTTAGCGTATTGTTAAAGACAGTGCCTCTGAACCAGGCCGGCTGCTGCAGGATGGCTGTGAGATCTTTATTGTCGTCATAATATTTCCTATACGCATAAAGATCGGTCAGGTATTTGACGGCGTTGATGTTGTAGTTCAAAAAAGTACTGATCCTGCCAACCCGGCAGTTCAGCACAAGACTATTGTTGTTTTTGGGGTATACACCCTGCCCGTAGGAAGTAGTAAGACTGCCGTTAAATCCGTTGTTCTTATTTTTCTTTGTTTTAATATTGATAAGACCGGCATTCCCCGAGGCGTCATATTTGGCTGTCGGATTGCTGATCAGCTCGATCTGGGAGACCTGGGTCGAGCTCATGCTGCTCAGTAAGTTGTTGAGGTCTTCACCGGAAAGATAGGTGGGTTTATCATCGATCAGAACAAGGACACCCGGCTTGCCGTTCAGTGTTATTCCACCATTCCGGTCAACCGTTACCCCGGGCGACTTTTCAAGCACCTCCAGTACCGTAGAACCCGCATTAGTGACCGAGGCCTCGACATTTACGATTGTCTTACCCTGTTTTCTTTCGATCGGAGGTTTGCGGCCCGTCACCGTCACTTTTTGTAAGGTCGAGTTGAAAGACTGCTTCGTCGTGTCAATGTTCAAACTATCCTTCGGACCGCCCTGACAATACGCAACAATGCACCATGACCACAATATCATCAAAAGCAGAATAGAGCGAAAAGGTGTTTTTCTAAACAAGACAGTTTTAACCAAAGATCGGCTAGAATGTCTAAAATCAATAGCCGCTGAACCCTCTGCTCCGCCGTCGGTCAATCATTCCGTCCTTAGTCCCTTCGACGGATTCGCAACCGCCACTTTTACTGTATGAAAGATCACCGTCAGCAACGTTATCGCCAGCACTGCCAGCGCCGATAACAGGAAGGGCATCACCGTCAGCCCCGTATTGTAAGGAAAGATCTTAAGCCAGTTATTCATAAAGATCCAGGCCACAGGAAAAGCAATAAAACAGGATATACCCACCAGCAGCACAAAATTGGCCGTCATCAGCGAGATGATCTGCCCGATCCCCGCCCCCATTATCTTGCGGATACTGATCTCCTTCTGACGCTGTTCGGTCGTAAAGGCGATCAGGCCCAGGAGTCCCAGGCAGGTGATAAGAATGGTCAGAATGGAGAAAGCCGTAAAGATCTTCCCGCGCTTCTGGTCAGCCGCATACTGCGAGTTAAAATCGCGGTCAAGAAAGGTATATTCAAAAGGCAGTTCGGGGAATATGGTTTTCCAGGTCCTTTCAATACTGGCAATGGAAGCAGGGATGTCTTTGGCGCTGATCTTTACCTGGATATTAGATGCATTCGGCCGATAACGCAGCAGCAGCGGGGTAATAGGATTGTAGAGGGATTTTTGATTAAAATCCTTTACTACACCCACCACCTCCTGGTAAAAAGCAGACGTATCGCCAGGACGCCTGATTCGTTTGCCCAGCGGGTTACTCCATCCAAAATATTTGACCAGGTTCTCATTGACTATTACACTTTTCAGCGTGTCGTTGAGGCCGGTAAAAGCCCTTCCTTTCGTGATCTTCATGCCAAGGGTCCTGAAGTAGTCTTCATCCACTCCATAATTGTCCACGCCCTTGTCGGTATATCCTTTATCGGTCGGCATCGAGAACAGGTTGAAGTTGATCCCCTGCCCGGGTACCGCCTGCGCCGAGCTCACCGACAAGACCTGCGGATTCTTTCGCAGCTCATTCTTCAGGTTGCCGATCTGCCCCCTTATATCCTTGTTCGAGTTGGCCGCTATCGAAAGCACTTCCTGCTTGTCAAATCCCAGGTCTTTCTTCTCCAGGTAGTTGAGCTGACCGTAGACGACCCAGGTACAGATCAGCATGATCATGGCAATGGAGAATTGCGTTACGACCAGTACCCGGCGCAGAGCCACATTGCTGGAGCCTTTGGCAAGCGATCCTTTCAGGATCTCGATCGGGTTGAAAGAGGAGAGGTAGAGGGCCGGATAGCTTCCGCCCAATAGACCAACGATCACCACGATACCCAATAATATAAGGATGGAGCCCGGCTCGATCAGGGCATGAAACCCGATGGACTTCCCCGACAAAGCATTAAAGGTAGACAGTAACAGGGCCACCAGCCCCATACTCAAAAGCAACGCAATAATGGTGGTCAGGGTCGACTCGACAAGGAACTGAACGACCAGCTGCGGCCTGGTAGAACCGGTGACCTTCCGGATGCCGATCTCTTTCGCCCGTCTTGCCGACCGGGCTGTCGTCAGGTTCATATAGTTGATACAGGCGATGATGATCATGAACAGGGCCACCGCAGAAAAAATATAGACATAGGAGATGCTGCCAAGCTCTTCCGGCTCACCCTGGAAATCGGAGTGCAGGTGAATGGACGTGATCGGCTGTACCCCATAATGGATCTTGATATTAAATTTTGAAAAGATCTCGGCCATATGCTTGTCATATAAGGGCAAGAGCTTTTTTTCAAATGCAACCGGGTCCGTATTGGGCCGCAGCAGCACATAGGTATAAAAGCCAAAGCCTCCCCAGCTGTTGGCAAAATCCTTTGCCAAAGTGCTGGCCGAGATCAGCATATTGAACCGGATATGCGAATTGAAGGGAACGTCCCCGATAACAGCCGTGATCTTAAATACATCTCCACCCGCGTTCTCCAGGGACTGGCCAACGACACCCGTGGTCTTTCCAAAATATTTTTTAGCCAGGGATTCCGTTAGCACCATGGATTTGGGTTCGACCAACGCGTTCCCGGGATTCCCTTCCAGGAATTTGTAGGTGAATATGTTAAAAAGAGTACTGTCGGCATAAAAGGCCTTATCCTCATATGAACGCAGGTCCCCCCTTTTGTACATCGTCCTGTCCACTCCGACAAATCGCACAGCAGCCTCTACTTCGGGAAATTCCTTTTGCAGGACAGGGCCCAAAGGGAATTGTGTTGCCGTCCATTTCATCGTCTCCTTTTCCGGCTCCTTGATAAAAGAGGTGATCCGGTAGATACGATCTGCTTTTTTATTATAGCGATCGTAGCTGAGCTCGTCCTTTACATAAAAGATCAGGAAGATGCTAAAAGTGATGCCGATAGTCAGGCCAAGAATATTCAAAAGACTATACCAGCGATCCCGCTTGAAGTTGCGGAGGGCGACGAGAAGGAGGTTTTTTATCATAGCATCTACAATATAACAAAAAACCGCCTGAATGATCCAGGCGGTTCTGTTAATTATCTCTTGTACCCATTATTTACTATACCCCGGGTTCTGGGTAATTTTTGGATTGGCATCCGTTTCAGCTTGCGGAATAGGCAATATCCTTCTGATATCCGAAGCAGATACTGTCGGATAAGACACATATCCCTGCGGCTGCGCCGGACGCGTGAAGGCGAGATTCAGCCTTGTAAAATCAAAGAACCGAAGCCCTTCAAAAGCCAGCTCTTTCCGTCTTTCATTGAGGATATCCGTGATCAGCTGGGCCCCTGTCGAAGAATATCCGGCAAAGGAGGGGTCCCGCAATTGCGCTATCTGGTTCAATGCGATCAATGCATCCGGTTCATCTCCGGTCCGGGCATAAGATTCCGCTGCGGTGAGGATCACTTCCGCCAGGCGGATGATCTTGGTCTCGTCCTTATCCGTATTGGTGTAGTTCGGGAATTTATTGATGATATAGGCCTGCTGACCACCACGGGTACCATTGATCATCAGGGTTTTCCTGGAATCCGTGGCGCTGTAGTCATTGTAAAGATCGGTCGTCGCCTGGATATCTCCATAACCCGACTGTGAGAAAATGGCATCCAGGCCGTTGTTGCCATTGTTGCTGGAAGCATTCTCGTTCAGCTCGAAAATGGTTTCCAGCTTCGTCGTGGTAGCCGTAGGGCTCGTCCAAAAAGCGCTGAAGGCAGCAGGCGTCTGCGCCAGCGTATATCCTCCGTTGTTGATAACCAGCTGTGCCGCCGCCAGGGCATTGACATAATCACCTTTATATAAATAAGCCCGGGACTCTATCGCCTTGGCCGCATATTTGGCTATATAATCCGAATTGGTGGCATGAAGGGTAGTGCCCGCCGCCGGCATCAGGGCATAGGCGCTGTCCAGGTCGGTGATGATCCTGGTATACACCGCAGATACGCTGGACCTCGGCAGTTGCAGCGTGAACCCCGTTACATAGGAAGGCAGTGTAATGATTGGGACTCCATCCGCATTAGGGTTGACGGTATAAGGCGCCCCAAACCAGTTGACCAGCTCCAGGTAGATCAGACCTCGTGCAGCATAGGCTTCCCCGATCAGCTGATTGGTATTGCCGGACGCGGCTAGTTTCTGTCCTTCATAAATGACACGGTTTGCCTGCAGGATGCAATAATAGCCCTGCGAAAAGATGTCACTCATCTCGGCCGTGGTATTGATAAAGGTGTAGTTGTTCTCCACCAGGTAACGCCCGGAGTTCGACACGTTGACATAGGTATTATCTGCAAGCAGATCCCCCAGCACGGGTACATCCCGGCCAAAAAGCGTATAGGCCTTCATCAGGTTGTACATGCCATTCACCGCGTCAGCCAGGTCATTCTGGGTCTTTATTGCGTCAGTGATCAGGACAGCATTTGAGGGCAGCTCGTTCAGGAAAGACTTTTTACAGGAAGGCAAAAACACCGCCGCCACCAGTAAATAATAAAGTAGTTTATTGATTTTCATGTTGTAATCCTTAAGTTGTTAGAAACCTACATTTAAACCCACTGTAAATGTGCGCACCTGGGGAATATCCTCGTTATAGACACCCGTCACCGCCACTTCAGGATCGAAAGGCAGGGACTTATCAAATGTCTTGAGCCAAAGATTGGTAGCCCTTCCATACAGGTACAATTTGTTGATACCCGCCTTTTCCAGTATAGACAGCTTTTTAAAGTCATATCCCAGCGATATGTTCTTTAACCGGATAAAATCTCCCTTGTACAGGAACCGGGTGGAAAAGCTCGACGAGCTGGAAGAGCTGCCCCCGCCATACACCATCTTGGGGACGTCCGTGATCTGGCCCGGCGTAGTCCATCTCCGCAGATTATAGGCATACTTATTCGCACCGGTGATATAGGCCCCATCATTCAGATAGTAAGACCAGTTGTCCGTGATACGGTTGCCAAAGCTGCCGTAGACATCAACTGTCAGGCTCAGCCCTTTGTAGGTGAAGGTATTGCTGAGGCCGCTGGTCACCGATGGATCGGCATGTCCGAAAGGAACACGCGCTGCCGCAGCATAGCTCGTCGTGTCCTTTGTCTTGCCGGCATCATAGTACCACTGCGCATTTCCATTCGCGGGGTTTACACCCGCATACTGACGGGCATACCAGGTATAATAGCTATATCCCCTCGCCAGCCAATAGCTGCCGTTGGCCGCATCAGGCGTGGACAGCTTCGTCATCTTATTCGTGTTCTTTGCAATGTTGAAATTGACGCTCCAGGTAAAATCCTTTGTCTTCACGGGAAGGCCCTTGATCGTCAGCTCAAAACCCCTGTTCTGCATGGCGCCGATGTTCTGAGGCTGCCCGGAAGCCGTCTGCGAGGTCGAGGCAAATCCCAGCTCCATAGGCAGCTTCACCGTCTGGATCAGACCATCGATCTTGTTATTGTAGTAGTCCACGCTGACGCCAAGACGCTCGTTGAAGAATCCCATATCGAGACCGATATCGAACTTCTTGGAGGACTCCCAGGTCAGGTTCTTATTCCCGATGGTATTATAATCCTGCCCGTTAGCCAGGTTGTAGTTGAAACCATAAGCTGCCGTTGGACGCCAGGTGTAGTTCTGCAGCGCATTCGCATTACCCGTTGTCCCATAGGAGGCCCTCGCCTTCAGAGAAGTAAGGGTCGACTGATCCATAAAGAACTTTTCCTGGTCGATATTCCATGCACCTCCGACAGAATAAAAGCTTCCGTACTGGTTGTTGATCCCAAATCTCGAAGAACCTTCCCTCCTGATCGATCCGCTTAACGAATAACGATTCTTGTAATTGATATTTGCCTTGGAGTAAAACCCGGCAAACGTAAAATTGGAATAAAGCTCCGAAGCCGTCGTCGGCGTTGCAGCAACACCCACAGCCGTCAGCAAAGGCTGAGACGCCGGGTAACCCGTCGCAGTAGCCTGGTTATAATAATTGGTCGACCGTTGCGACTCATAACCCACACTGGCATCCACATAAAAGTCTTCGACACCGGGTATATTGTACCGATAGTCCAGCTGGTTACGGACCAGCCAGTTGAAGAACCGCGTATAGTAGCTGGAGCCGCTGCCATTGCTGCTTAATGCGTCACCCACCGTAGGGTTCAGGAAAAGCGTCTCTTCCAGCGCCTGGTAGTCGATGCTGACATAGCCCGTATACTTCAGCTGGTTCCAGATATTCCACCGGATCGTCTGGTTGCCCAGGATCCTTGTTTCTGCCAGCAGCCGCTTGTCATGAGCAGCGATATACAAGGGGTTGTAGTCACCCGAATTGGGAAAGTTCCCATTCCCCGTAATACTGGAGTTGATGGAGCCATCCGGGGCATAAGCCATCTGGAAGGGACGAAGAAAGAGCCAGGCAGAAGCCGCAGAGCCAAAATAGGCGCTGCCCTGCAAAGGCGTGTTTTGCTGCACATTCGAGAAGTTCAAACCCGTGGATACGGAGAATTGCTTATTGATCGTATGATCCAGGTTCAGCAGACCCGTGATCCTCCTGATACTCGATTTGAGAATGGTGGCATCCTGGTTGTAATAACCCGCCGATGAAAAATACCGCGTCTTTTCGTCACCGCCCGAGAGAGAGATGTTGTACTGGCGCTGCGGACCATTTTTGGTCACCAGCTTGTACCAGTCATTCCCCGCCGAGTTCAGCGCATAGGTACTATCCAGCGTGGTGATCTGCGCATCGGAATAGTTGGCATTTTTAAAGGCCTCGTTGAACATACTGCGGTACTGAGCCGGGGTCAGGACCTTTCCGGCATCAGGCAGCGGCAGATTGGTGCTGTTCCCATATTCCGCATCCACCCGGACCTGTGTCTTGCCCGAACGCCCCTTTTTCGTCGTGATCACGATGACCCCATTGGATCCTCTCGAGCCATAGATGGCAGTAGCTGCCGCATCTTTCAATACGGTGATGCTCTCGATGTCATCATTGTTAAGACCTGACAACGCATTGGAAGAATACACACCTGACGGGGCTACCCCTCTCGCCAGGCTACCTGTCGTCACGAACATCCCGTCGATGACAAACAAAGGCTGCGCCGCATCCTGGCTGGTAATGGAGTTGATGCCCCGGATCCGTATCTGGTTGTTGGCACCTGGCTGACCGCTATTGATATTCACCGCCACACCAGCAAGCTGCCCCTGCATGGCCTGACCAATGGTGGAGTAAGGCTTGTTCTCTACCGCCCCCCCCTTTACGGATACTTCCGCACCCGTATACGCCTTGGTGGCATGCGAGCCATAAGTATCCTTTACCACCACTTCCGTCAGCTCCCGCATATTGGCCTTTAATTTTACAGGAGGGAATGCAAAACTGCCCGCCGGCACCTCGACGGTCTGGGCAATAAATCCAACATAAGAAAAGACCAGCTTTTGACCCGGAGAGGCAGAGATGACAAAGCTGCCATCTGCATCCGCCAGCACCCCTCCCTGTTTTGAACCTTCAACTTTTACCGAAACACCCGGAATGGGTTGGCCATCATCGGCGTTGACAATTTTCCCAGTGACTTTCTTCCCCTGAGCCCGGGCATAGTTCATTGACCCCAGGCCGAGGAGGAGAAAAAACAGTAGCATTTTTCTCATTTTTAAAAATTAAGCAGTTAAAAATTGGTTAATATCAAAGTTTGGATTGTTAGGGGAAAATGGATTTACGAAAATTACCATCACCTATCCATATCTTAACCTACGCCGATTATTAGTGACCCGTCTGGCAGAAAAATTAAAACATATTTATTTTTACTAATACTACAAATATTAGATTTTCATCAAAATTGCAACCGATTGTATTTATTTCTGGAATTCTTTATTACTTTCGTTCACCTATCAACATGTAATCGATTAAGCCATTATGAATATCATTATACAAAAACCGCTCTTCGCGTTTTCTCTTCTATTCAGCCTTGCTGCCTGTAACAACGCCGCAACCGATAAAGCCACCGCAGCCGCCAGCACCGACAGCACGAAAGCAAAAGACAGCACTCCCACCACCAAACACTATCTGTCTCAACCCCTCGTCTCTCATATTTATACCGCCGACCCCTCGGCCCATATATTCAATGGCAGGATCTATATTTATCCATCACATGATACGGCAACAGGTATCCCCGAAGATGACCTGGGTTCTCATTTTAATATGATGGATTATCATATTTTGTCGATGGACTCCGTAGGCGGAAAGGTCACCGATAACGGTGTTGCCCTGAACATCAGGGATATCCCCTGGGCAGGACGCCAGCTTTGGGCGCCGGACGCCGCATATGCCAACGGAACATATTATTTGTATTTCCCCGTAAAAGATAAAAAGGATGTTTTTCGCATTGGCGTTGCGACGAGCACAAAACCCGAAGGCCCTTTCAAACCGGAAGCGACACCTATCGCAGGCAGCTATAGCATCGACCCCTGCGTATTCACGGACGATGACGGCGCCTCCTATATGTATTTCGGCGGTATATGGGGCGGACAGCTTCAAAAATGGAATAATAATCACTACGATTCCTCCGCAGCCTTGCGCAAGCCATCCGAACAGGCCATCCTTCCAAGGGTCGCCCGCCTCAGCAGGGACATGAAACATTTTGACTCGCCCGTACGCGAAATAAAGATCGTGGACAAGGACGGCAAGCTGTTTACAGAGAAAGACAACGACCGCCGTTTTTTTGAAGCATCCTGGATGTTCAAATACAAAGGAAAATATTATTTCTCCTATTCGACAGGTGACACCCACCTTATCAATTACGCCACCGGCAACAGCCCCTATGGTCCTTTTACCTACCAGGGAGTAGTACTAAAACCCGTCGAAGGATGGACAAACCACCATTCTATCGTCGAATTCAATGGCAAGTGGTACCTGTTTTATCACGACGTACAGCTGAGCGGAAAGACCTTTTTGCGCAATGTAAAAGTTACCGAACTGCATTTTAATGCCGACGGTAGCATCCAGCCCGTACAGGCAAGTTACTGAGGCGCAAAATTTTTTCTTTAACATCTTCTGCTGCAAGTAGTCCGGTATACTATTCCCCTGCATACCCCGGCCAAAACCCCGGTACAAAAAAAAATTTATTCCCCGAACAGGAGATAGCCAGTAAATATTTCCTTATATTGGTAAAACCAAAAGCTGTTTTTCCAAACCATCGCTGCTCATCACAATTGTACCAAAGGTTGGCTCTGAATACATCAAATACTGACCGCCATTTACTTCAACGACTCTCAGAAGGCGATAAAGCTGCATTTGACGAGCTGTTCACTGCACACTATGACATGGTCTATTCAGCGGCGCTGGTCATGCTCAAATCCCCGGAGATCGCCGGAGATATAACACAGGATATCTTTTTATCTCTCTGGGAGAACAGGCAGAAGGTCCTCGTTATCGAAAACATAAAAGGTTTTCTCTACAACAACGTGAAATTCCTGGTTCACAAACGATTGCGTCGCATGAAAGTGGAAGACGCCTACACCCGGTACCTTACCTATAAGGAATCCATTGCCATCGGTCCGCGGGAACCGGAGAACTTATTGTCTGCCAGCCAGCTGCAGGTCACGATCCAGCAGGGTATTGCACAGCTGCCACCCCAGCAGCAGCGCGCTTTCCGCCTGAGCCGGGAACAAGGTCTCAGCCATGATCAGATCGGTCAGCTGATCGGCGTCAGCAAAAAAACAGTAAAGGATTACATCGTCCGGTCACTAGCCTTTCTCCGACAGCACCTTGCACAGCATATAAGGCTTCTTCTCATATTTTTTTTATAATTTCTTTTTTTTCGCACTTCCTGTTTATCGGTCTGCGGTACTTATTATCGTAAGTATCCAAATCAACCGTTCGTTATGCAATCATCCGAACTGCAACGCCTGCTTGAAAAATATGTAGACAATTCCATTTCTGCCGAAGAGTTCAGGGAATTATGGGCCTCGCTGGGCGAAGACCGGTTCGATGGTGATTGGCATGAGCTGATAGAGCGTGTTCTTCGCGATAAAAGGTATCACGATCTGTCTGACAAGCAACAGATAGCAGAGCGGCTTGCACAGGCCAGAGCCCTGATCGCGGATGAGACGGTACCCGCCGGCAAGCCAGCGCCGGTGATACGTCTTATTTCTCATCGCGTGGTACGTTATGCTGCCGCTGCAATCATTCTACTGGCGTCAGGCACCTTTATTATTACGCATAAGACCAACGACAGGCCCTCCGTAGCCGCTATCAAACCAGGTTCTCCGGAAAAGATCAAACCCGGCACCCAAAAAGCCATGCTGACACTTGCCGATGGTACCGTCGTAACACTTGATAGCGTGATCAATGGCAAGATCGCACAGCAGGGAGCGACCCAGGTAGTAAAACTCGCCAATGGCCAGATCCGCTACCTGGCCGCCGATGCAAAAGATGAAAAGGACAACATCGCATATAATGTAATGTCTACCCCTATGGGAGGCCAGTACCAGCTGACCCTCCCGGATGGATCGAACGTCTGGCTGAATGCCGGATCATCCATCACCTATCCCACCGCTTTCCGGGGAAACACAAGAAAGGTAAAGATCACCGGCGAAGTATATTTCGAGGTTGCAAAAGACAAGAACAAGACCTTCTGCGTGACCGCCGGTGACCAGGAGATCGAAGTACTGGGAACGCATTTTAATATCAATGCCTATTCAGACGAAGATCATATTAAAACCAGCCTGCTGGAAGGCGCTGTAAAGGTGAACAAAGTGCTCCTTCACCCCGGACAGGCTTTTACAAAGGGGAAGATAGAGCCCACGAATGTGGATCAGGACGTTGCCTGGAAGAACGGGGTATTCAATTTTAATAACCAGAGCCTGGTACAGGTGATGAGACAGCTTGCCCGTTGGTATGACCTGGAGATCGTATATCCACAGGGAGTCCCTCAAAAAGAATATGGCGGAGAAATAGGCCGTAATCTAACACTGGATCAGGTATTAAAAGGTTTGGAAAACTCCGGCATTCATTTCCAGCTGCAGGGAAGACGCTTGCTGGTCAGAGCTTAGAACCGACAAAGACTACTCCTTAATTTATATAAACCAAAACTCTACAAAGCTATGGGAAATACTCCTGTTCGCTACCGGGTTGCCCGTGCGTGGCTCTTTTTACTGGCCATCGGTCTAAATGTGGCTGCCAAAGCAGTGTCTCAGACCGTCTCACTCTCGGGTAAAGACCTGACCATACTACAGGTCTTCGAAGCGGTAAAAAAGCAAACCCATTATTCGATCTTTTATGACAAGGACCTCCTTTCCGGATCAAAACCGGTGTCCATCAACGCGAAGAACATGCCGGTAAATGAGTTCCTCACAGCAGCGCTAAAAGATCAGTCCTTCGAATTCTACATCGAGAATCAGACGATCTTTCTTCGAAAGAGACTGGTGCAGGAGACTTCGGTCATCAGTACAGCTGAAAGAAAAACGACTCCTCCCCAGCCACTACCACCGCCAATTACAGGGGTTGTCCTCGGCCCGGATGGGAAACCGCTGGTCGGCGCCAATATAATGCTGAAGGGAACAAAGAAAGGGACCACAACCGACAGCGAAGGAAAATTCTCGCTCGATGCTTCCGCCGGTCAGACCCTCGTGATCAGCTCAGTCGGTTATGCCAGCCAGGAGATCGCCGTTGGCGCCCGGTCGGTCTTCGAAATAAGAATGGTCTATGAAGACAAGTCCCTGAATACCGTTATGATCACCGCGTTGGGTATTACCAGGTCGGTAAAGTCCCTGACCTACTCCGCGCAGGAAGTAAAAGGCGACAACCTGAGCAAGGCAAAAGAGACCAACGTGATCACCGCGCTACAGGGAAAAGTGGCCGGTCTTACCATTACCCAAAATGCAACCGGGCCGGGAAGCGATGCAAAGGTCCTTATCAGGGGAAACCGGTCTATCACTAACAGCAACGAGCCTTTATATGTGATCGATGGCGTTCCCCTTACCGGGAATGTGGGCATGCTCAGCTCCGATGACATCGAGAGCATGACGGTCCTGAAAGGCGCCTCCGCTGCTGCCCTGTACGGCAGCCAGGGTCAGAATGGCGCCGTCATTATTTCTACCAAAAAAGGAAAAGCGGGCCAGAATACCATAACCTATACAAGTGGAGCAACAGTCAACCAGGCCTATGTCCTGCCCAAACTCCAATTCGAATACGGGCAGGGCGATGCAGGGATTTATAATGAAAGTTCCGAACATAGCTGGGGCCCAAAGATCACCGGGCAGGAGGTCGAGCTATGGAACGGACATACCGTAAAAATGGCCGGCCAGCCTAACCGGTTCAAAGATTACTTCAGAAAAGGGCTGACCCTGAACAACACGGTCAGCGTTCAGAACGGCAACGACAAGGTCCAAACCTATCTGTCCTATTCCAATACGTTCGCCCAGGGGATCATGCCCAATAATGACCTTAGAAGAAGTAATATAGACGCCAAGATCACCAATAATATCACGTCAAAACTTTCCCTGTTCGCCAAGCTCAGCTATATATATGAGACGGTAGACAACCGCGTCGAGCCCGGTGATGCAGGCACCTATGCACTTCCTTCCATTTTCCGGACGCCGGTGACCATTCCTACCAATGAAATGAAGCAGTTCTCCTACCTGGATGCCAGCGGAGCAGAGAAACAAAGCTATTGGAATCCCGGGTCTTCCGTTCAGCTTAATCCTTATTGGGCATTGAACCGCGTACTCAATTTCCAGAAACGCGAACGTCTCCTGGGTCTTGTTTCCATGAAATACAGCTTTAACAGCTGGCTGAACTTCCAGGTCCGCGGAAGCATCGATAAAACCGACCAGCATATCGAGCACCAGGTGTATGACGACAGTTACTTCAGCCAGGTCGGCTCAACCTTCGATATGGGTGAGACCAAGAGAAGCGGAATAAATGTCGATGGACTTTTATCCTTTAACCACTCCATCGGGAAAGATTTCTCTCTTTCAGGCAACATCGGAGCTTCCCTGCAGGAGACCTGGTATGAAAGCAACTCCCAGGATGCGAACGGACTGAACAAGACCAATTTCTTTTATATGGTCAACGCAAAAAATCCTGTAGTGCTAAATGCAAATGGAAGAACACCACAGGTACAGTCCGTGTATGCCAGTACTACCCTTGGTTATAAAAATTACCTGTTTTTGGATGTCACTGCCCGCAATGACTGGTCATCCGCACTCCCGAAGGCCAGCCAGTCCTACTTTTACCCGTCCTTCGGCCTGTCAGGGATCCTGTCTGATATGATCAGCATGCCGGCATGGGTCACGTATGGGAAAGCCAGGATCACCTATGCCAGCTCGGGTTTTGGCGGAACAGAATACCTCGACCGGAATTATTTTTCCGTAGGCTCCGGTGGAGCGATCCTTACCCCGTCCATCCAGTCTTTGGGCAACTATCGTCCGGAACTGACGCACTCGTTCGAAACAGGCCTGGACTGGCGCCTTTTCAACAACAGGTTTGGCTTCAATCTTACCTATTATGATACCAAAACCAAGGACCAGCTGTTGCTCATCGGCACCCCCAGCGCCACGCTGTTCAGCCAGAAATATATCAACGCCGGTCTGATACAGAACAAAGGGATCGAATTGACAACCGACGTTACCCCAATAAAAGGAAATGGTTTCTCCTGGAATCTCGGCCTCAATTACTCGAAGAATATCAATAAAGTAAAGAAGCTGACCGACAACATGTCGTCCGTGATCATCGGCGCCGGGGATGCCGTATACCTCATCAGGGTCGATGAAGGACGCAGTTATGGCGATGTCTACGTAAGAGGATGGTCAAGGGACGACAAGGGAAGAAGGCTGATAGATGCCGATGGCCTGCCTACCCTGACAGACGGTACAAATGTATTTGTAGGCAATGTTAATCCCGATTATATGCTCGGCGTTTCGAGCACGTTCACTTACAAGGATCTTTCTCTAAGCGTGCTGATCGATCACCGCCAGGGCGGAGTAGTGCTGGGAGGCACACAGGCGCTGATAGATGCCGACGGGCATTCCAAAGAATCGCTTCGTGGACGGCAAGGTGGAATAGTGCTGGATGGCGTCATGGAGAACGGCAGCAAGAACAATATAGCTATCGAGTCCCAGAAATACTTCGGTCTGATAGGCGGCCGCTACCCTATCGCCGAGTTCTATAGCTATTCTGCAACCAATACCCGTCTCAGAGAGCTGGTGCTCACGTATAACATCGCCCATTCGCTCTTTGGTAAGACAAAACTGGTAAAGAAAGCAGAGATCTCGATAGTAGGAAGGAACCTTTTCTTCTTTCAGCGATCCGCTCCTATAGACCCCGAGATCACCAGGGGCGTGGACGGAGGAGGATTGGAATATGCGGCCCTTCCCTCCAGCCGGTCCTATGGTCTGAATCTCAATGTATCATTTTAATAAAATTATTACGATGAACTATCCGAAAGCATCAAGTATAAGGTTAAGCTGTCTTGCTATCTCCACCTTTGTGCTCATTCTTCAGGGATGCACAAAAAATTACGGAGATATCAATACCGACCCCACAAGATTAACACATCTGGTCACCGAGGATATAAAGGGCCTCTTTACCAATGCTGAGTATATGGCCATGTATTCCGGAGAAGGCTCTGCCGAATACCAGTATGCACAGGGATTCTTTGCAGACCTGTATGCACAGTATTCCGCCATCAGCGCAACCTTCGATCCGACAGACCGGTATAATATCACCCAGGAGTGGGTCCAGGAACAATGGATCGGCACCTTCAGAGCGATGGCCCCCCTGGTGAATATAATAAGAGCAACAACCGATCCCGACAAAAAAGCACTGAATGCCATCGCAAGGATCTGGAAAGTATGGACCATTCATCGGGCAACGGATTATTACGGACCATTCCCCTACACGTATATCGGGCAAGACAGTACGGTGATCCCATATGACAGGCAAAAAGATATCTATTATGACCTGTTTAAAGAATTGAAGGAGGCGACAGCCGATCTGGCCCAGAACATCGACCAGATCTCCTATGGAGACGCCGATGTGATCTATGGCGGAGACAATTACGAATGGGTAAAATTTGCCAATACGCTTCGTCTTCGGCTGGCTATTCGCATCTCGGGTGTAGAACCGGCCAAAGCAAAAGAAGAGGCCGAGGCTGCCGTCGCCGGCGGGGTAATGACGGGTTTGGCGGACGACGCTTATCTGAAAAGTTCCGGAGTCAACTACAACGGCTTTCTCAGACAGTCAGGCTGGAATGAATTCCGGATGAGCGAGACGATGGAAAGTTATCTCGTTGGCTATGATGATCCCCGCCTGAGTAAATTCTGGCAGCCCGCAGTCAATACCGGTCAATATAAGGGCATCAGAAATGGTATGAACGTAGCCGAAATAGTCGCCCCGGAAAACGAACCGGACAACACTTCCCAGCCCAGCGACTATCTTCTTCCGCAGAATGAGTTTACCACTCCATCCACGGTTATGTATGCTGCCGAAGCGTATTTCCTACGGGCAGAAGGAATATTGAACGGTTGGGATATGGGCGGCACGGCAAGTGATTTCTACGCAAAAGGAATTGAAATGTCCCTGCGGACCTGGCATATTACCGATGACGCCGTGATCAATGCGTACATCAACAGCAACAACGTTCCATCCGCTCCCGCCGGTTATTTCAATTCGCCTGCAGTAGCAGACGTACCTATTAAATTCTCCACCGACCCGGCCATACAGCGCGAACAGATAGGCGTTCAGAAATGGATCGCCCTTTTCCCCGAAGGTCATGAAGCCTGGGCATCCTTCCGGCAATCCGGCTATCCAAAATTGTATCCCCTGATCCATTCCGACAATCCCGATGCGCCGGTCGGAACCTTTATCAAACGTATCCCTTTTCTGAACTACGACCGGGACAGGAATGCCGCGGGGGTAAAAGGAGCTGAAAGCTTACTGGGCGGTCCGGATAAAATATCTACCCCGCTTTGGTGGGATGTCAAGTAAACCAGCATGAACATGAACAAACTATTTTATACGCCTCTGCTGTTGCTATTTATAACGAGCGCCGCCCATGCACAAAAATACGATCTGCTGTTCCGCGGCGGGCACGTCATTGATCCAAAAAATAAGATCGACTCAAAAATGGATCTCGCTATCAAGGACGGCAAAATAGCAAAAGTGGCCATTACAATCCCGTCGGAGCAGGCCACAAAAGTCATCGACGCCGAAGGCCTGATCGTAACCCCTGGCCTGATCGATATTCACACGCATGTATTTGTCGGCAGCAAACCAGAGACTTTTGCAGATGGTTTTTTAAGCGTGTCACCCGATGATTTCACGCTAAAGGCAGGCGTCACCACCGTAGTGGATGCGGGCACTTCCGGCTGGAGAAACTTCCCGGTCTTTAAAGAGCATGTGATCGACAAGTCCAAAACACGTGTCCTCGCTTTCTTAAATATTGCAGGCAATGGCATGAGCGGCAGTCCGGCTGAACAGGATGTCTCAGACATGGATGCCTACATGACATCGCTTGTCATTAAAGAGTATCCCGATATCATTGTAGGAGTAAAAATAGGTCACTATGCAGGCAGTGACTGGGCGCCATTTGACAGGGCGATAGATGCAGCAGCCCGATCGAATACCCCGCTTTTTGTAGAATGTCACCTGCCGCAATTCTCGCTGGAAGACCAGCTGAAAAAAATGCGTCCCGGTGATATCATCACCCATTCCTTTGAAAAAATAGAGGAAAGAATGCCCATTGTCGACAGCAACGGAAAACTACGGTCCTTTGTCAAAGATGCGCAAAAAAGGGGCATCCTCTTCGACCTGGGACATGGCGGAGCGGGGTTCTGGTTCAGCGTAGCCCAACCCGCCATGAAAGAAGGTCTGCCGCCAAACAGCTTCGGCAGCGACCTGCATCGCTTCAGCATGAACGCAGGTATGAAGGATATGCTGAATATTATGTCGAAGTATATGGCGATGGGACTATCCCTCCAGGACGTGGTCCAACGCGCCAGTTGGAACGCGGCAAGCTCGATCCACAAATACGACCTGGGTAATCTCTCTGAAGGCAATGTGGCCGATATCGCCGTACTCCGGGTACGGGATGGTCATTTCGGTTTTATCGATGCAGGCGGAAATGTAATACCCGGTACAAAAAAACTGGAAGCAGAGCTCACCCTCAGGAACGGGAAGATCGTCTGGGACCTCAACGGAATTTCCGCCACCCCAAAATTATAAACAATGAAATCACAACACCTGACAATCTCTGGTTTGTCTCTTCTTTTCTTAGCCTCTTGCAGTAGCCCAACCCAACCTCTAAAAGGTGATGATCACAACGGCGGACTTTTTCTTCCCGACAAATTCGAAGCGCTGGTAGTTGTAGATAGCATCGGCAGCGCCAGGCATATCGCCGTGAACGACAACGGCGACATGTATGTGAAACTAACCTATAACGAGAAAATGAATGGCCGCGGCGGCACCGTCGGGCTCCGTGACACCAATGGCGATGGAAAAGCAGATTCCGTCGTCTACTTCGGAGACTATAAGGATGTCGGTGAATCGGCCGTTGGCATGACGATTCACGACGGGTATCTCTACACCAGCACGGTGACACAGGTGCTGCGCACAAAGCTCACACCCGGACAGCTGATCCCCACCAGTAAGACGGACACCATGCTGACCGATGTCGACTCCAACGTAGCCCACAACTGGCACACCACCAAGCCCGTCGCCTTTGATAAAAAAGGGAACATGTATATCCCCTTTGGCACACCGACGGACGCCGGCCAGGATATGAGCAAATATGGCCCTGTCGGTTTACCGGGAGGATCGGGATTGGACCCGGTTCCCGACCTGGAAAACCATGGCGGTATCTGGCGCTTCGACGCATCGAAGACCAATCAGTTCCAGAAAGACGGTATTCGTATCTCTACCGGCCTCCGCAGCATAGTGGGTATGCGCTGGAATAACCAGGATGATCATCTTTATGCGGTTGTCAACGGCATCGATAACTTTCATACGATCTATCCAAAACTCTTCAGCTCCTGGCAGGCTGCCGTGCTGCCCGCGGAGCTATTGGTCCGGGCGGATGAAGGGACTAATTTTGGATGGCCCTATGCGTACTACGATCAGTTCCGCAAGAAAAATATGCTTCAACCCGGATATGGCGGCGACGGAAAAACGATCGGCAAAGCCAGTCAGTTCACAGAGCCGGTCATCGGTTTCCCGGGTCACTGGGCCCCCATGGATGTGCTCTTTTACGAAGGAGATCAATTTCCGGAACGGTATAAGAATGGCGCTTTCGTAGCTTTCCACGGTTCGACAGATCGCTCTCCCTATTCTCAGGCCGGATTTATTGTTTGCTTTATACCCCTTAAAGACGGCAAGGCAACAGGCGGGATTGAGATCTTTGCCGATGGGTTCACCGGGATCGATACCGTCGTCAATACCAGCGACGCAAAATACCGCCCCATGGGCTTAGCCACAGGCCCGGACGGGTCGTTATACATCGTAGAGTCCAACCAGGGAAAGATCTGGCGCATCATGTACAAAGGCGATAAAAACACATTCGGGACCGCAGACCTGGCAGCAATGGAACAACGAAAGAACCGGGCCTACATAAAGACGCCCGACGAAAAACTGGACAATCTTCAGACCGGGGACGCGCTGGAAGGCAGCATCCTTTACAACACCTATTGCGCGCGTTGTCATAGCCGCAATGGCATGGGGGACAAAAGCCGATTCCCGCCGCTGGTAGGATCTCCATTCGTAACAGGTGACAAAAGCCTGCTCATCAGTATTATATTGAACGGCATGCAGGGCCCCTTAAAAATTGGCGACAAGACATTCAACAGCATCATGCCTCCTCACAAAGAGATGCTCGATGATCACGCGATAGCTTCCATAACCACCTACATCCGGCGCCGGTTCGGGAACAAAGCAAGTCCTGCCAAGGCTAACGAAGTGACGGAGGTAAGAAATCCGGGAGCAAAAAAGAACATCGCAAAAACACGGCCCCATGGTTAACGCTTTTATCGCTACGATACAGCTGCTGACAGCAACCCTGTTTCCCGGAGACACTGCGCTCATACGCAAAACGGCTGATTTTACCATCACCGGCAGAGGCGATGATCCCGCCTGGGCAAGAACCTCCTGGCAGGTCTTCACCAAAATCGATTCCGGCGGCAGAAGCTATAACAGTAAAAGCAAAATGCTCTATTCAGCAAAAGGCATTTACCTGTTATTTTCCGGCGAGGACGACCGTATCACCACGAAAGATTATAAAGACGATGAGGACATTTATGAAGGTGATGTCTTCGAATTCTTCCTGCATACCGATCCGGAAAAGCCGCCCTATTTCGAATATGAGATCAACCAGCTGGAAAGACAGCTGGTCCTTACGCTTGCCCGCTTCCCGCATAAAAACCTGGCCTGGTCGCCCTGGAAATTCGAATACGAAAAAGACCCGCTGATCCAAAGAAAGACAGCCGTCAGCAATGGGAATAGACAGGTGGGCGCAACGATCAGCGGATGGACCGCAGAGCTGTTCTTCCCTTACGAACTGCTCGGACTATTACCCGGTGTGCCTCCCAAAAGCGGGTCGATCTGGCGGGCCAACTTTTGCCGGATCGATTATGACAGTGGAAAAATGGTCCAATGGACCTGGTCCAGAAAAATTCACAGCTCTTTTCATGAATTGGAGAACTTCGGAACGATATTATTTGAATAATCATCGGTAAATTTCTTAAAAACTGTTTATGAAACGCAGAGACATCATTAAAGGTCTTTCATTGCTGCCTCTCTCCGGAGCCGTCGGATCAGCGCTTGCCAGTGGCGTACCAACCGGAACCGCGCTTGCCAGTGGCGTACCAACCGCCCCCCCCCTCGCCAACAGCGGACCAAACGAATTATTGACTCCGGGCCCCACGGGTTTCCCCGGATTGACAGCCGACCAGAACATCTTCCGTTCCCTGGGTGTCGAACCACTGATCAATTGCCGTGGCACCTTTACCATCATCGGCGGGTCTCTCGAACGGCCTTCCGTACGCGCCGCAATGGACGCCGCAGCCCGCAACTTCGTTCAATATGATGAGTTGGCGGATGGCATCGCCAAACGATTGGCAGAGCTGACAGGCGCCCCCTGGGCAATGGTGTCGGCTGGCTGCGCAGCAGGTTTGAAACATGTTACCGCAGCTTGCGTAACCGGTGGTAACCCGGAGAGACTGATCCGCATCCCCGATCTCACCGGGATGGAAAAGACAGAGGTTATTATTCCTGCCGGCTCACGTAATGTTTATGACCACGCCATCCGCAATATCGGGGTGAAGATCATCACGGTGGAGACCCTTGAACAGCTGGAACATTCGCTCAGCGCAAAAACAGCCATGATCTATCTCACTTCGGAAGACGAAGGCCCGGTTACCCTGGAAGCGGTTGCCAAACTGGTAAAAGACAGAAATATCCCGATACTGGTAGACGCAGCCGCGGAAAATCTCACGATACCCAATATCCACCTGGCCAGGGGCGCCACCATAGTAGCCTACAGCGGCGGAAAGGCGCTTTGCGGCCCGCAATGCGCGGGTCTGCTGCTCGGTGATAAGGACCTCCTGATGTCCGCATGGCAGGCCAGCTCGCCTCACCATGGCCCCGGCAGGGATAACAAAGTTGGCCGCGAAGAGATGATCGGCATGCTCGCCGCCGTGCAGGCCTGGGTGTCGATGGACCATGATGCCCAATGGAAAAAATGGCTATCCTGGCTGGATACCATCAGCAAAAAGCTGACTACGGTGGCGGGAGTAAAAGCCACCGTCAACGAGCCAAAAGAATTATCCAATCACAGCCCTGTTCTTATAGTAAGCTGGGATCCTGCAAAACTAAACCTGACAGGAGAAGAGCTGGCAGAAGAGCTCGGACGCACCACTCCCCGGATCGCGGTGGGCAGCGGTGGTAAGAACCGGAAAGAGCCGGGCACCGTGACAAGCATCGATATCACCACCGGCCAGATGCAGCCGGGTGAAGAGCTGCTCGTTGCAGACCGGATCTATGGTCTGCTGACAAAGCAACGCCCGGTACAGGATACTACAGTCAAGCCCCCTTCAGCCAATCTTACAGGACGCTGGGACCTGAACATAAAATACTTCAGCAGCACCAGCAAACATAAGATCTATCTCGAGCAGGATGGCAACTGGGTCCAGGGAACACACCAGGGCGACTTCTCCGTTCAGGACATCACCGGCACCATCGAAGGCAGCCTTGTCAAATTAAAAAGCATCGCGCGACACCCCGGTGACCATATCACCTGGCTTTTTTCCGGGACAGTTGACGGAGATACGATAAAAGGAGAAATTTATTTAGGTGAATACCGGACCGCAAGCTTCACCGCCACGCGAAACAAAACGAGGGGTACAAGGGAACCGATCAATATTCCAGCCGGCCCGCCATTAGCAACCTGATTAAATAATTAATATGATACATGCCGCGATCAAACAGGCACTGCTGCTCTATTTAGTGATCGGCAGCTACACAAAACCGGGTGAGAAAGGAATTTCGGTTTACACCTTCGATACACAGACAGGAACGCTGGAATTCCGGTCCTCGACAGGAGATATTGAGAGTCCTTCCTATCTCACGCCCGGCAAAGACGGGAAGACCATCTACGCCGTCAGCGAGAAAAACAACGGATCAGGAAGTGTTTACGCCTATCAGTTCGACCAGACCTCCGGAAAGCTGAGCTTCATCAACCAGGCCCCTTCCGGTGGAAAAGGTCCCTGTTATATATCCGCAGACAAGGCCGGGACCCATGTGTTCACTGCCAATTACAGCAGCGGCAGCCTGGGCGTCATCGGGCTGAAAGCAGATGGATCACTGGACACCGCCGTCCTTCAATCCATCCAGCATACGGGTGGCAGTATCAAAGCAGACCAGACCAAACCTCATGCACATTCCGCGGTACTTTCGCCCGACGGTCGTTATGTGCTGAGCGCAAACCTCGGCAATGACCATGTCTACTTGTATCATTTCGACCCGAAGGCGGCCGGGCCTTTAAGCCCTGCCGATCCCGCCTATGTTACCATCACACCCGGCAGTGGACCACGGCATATCTGCTTCCACCCGAATGGCAGATCGGTCTATGTGTTAAACGAAATAAGTGGCTCTATAGATGGATACGGTTATAAGGACGGAACATTGACCCATAAGCAGACCATTACCATTTTACCGGATGGCTTTAACGGGACGGTTGAGGCCGCAGACCTGCATATATCTCCGGATGGGAAATTTCTATACGCCTCCAACCGGGAAGATCGTAATGAGCTGGTCATCTTTTCGATAGCCTCCAATGGCGTATTACGTTTCACAGGCCGTCAGCCGGTACTGGGTGTTGCGCCCCGTGGTTTTGTCATCGACCCCACGGGCAGATTCCTGCTGGTAGCAAATCTAAAGTCCGGTGAGGTCCTTGTATTTCGCCGGAATGCGGGAACCGGGCTGCTCACGTTTACAGGAAAAAAGATCAGCGTGCCACAGCCGGCATGTCTGAAATTCATTAGCTATCACTAAAAAAACCAACATGAAACGCAGAGATGTACTAAAAGGCTTATCGCTGCTGCCCATCAGCGGAGCCGTCGGCGGAGCCAGTGTCTTTCCTTTGCAATCCGTTCTCGCCGCACCGGGTTCTCCTCATCCGGGCGGTCCGCTGGTTCCCGGACCACAGATCTTTCAATCCATCGGGGTCGAACCGATCATCAACTGTATGGGGACCTTTACCATCATCGGCGGTTCGCTGGAAAGACAATCCGTACGCGCGGCAATGGAAGCTGCTTCCAGGAACTTTGTACAGTACGACGAGCTTGCATATGGGGTGGGCCAACGGCTGGCCGACCTGACAAAAGCAGAATGGGGTATGGTCTCAGCAGGATGTGCCGCAGGTCTGAAGCATGTCACCGCCGCCTGCGTCACCGGCGGTAACCCTGAAAAGCTGGTACGTATTCCCGACCTCACCGGTTTCGAAAAAAATGAAGTGGTGTCGCCACGAAGCTCGCGTAACGTCTACGACCATGCGATCCGGAACATCGGCGTAAAAATGATCAACGTGGAGACGATGGAAGAACTGGAACATGCGCTTGGTCCGAAGACCGCCATGGTATACCTGATGGCCGGTGAGAAAGGGGTTTTCTCAGTTGAGAGCGTCGCAAAGCTGACCAGGGCAAAAAATATTCCGCTCCTCGTGGACGCCGCGGCAGAAGATCTTACCGTTCCCTGTATTCACCTCGAAAAGGGCGCCAGTGTCGTCGCCTACAGCGGCGGCAAGGCATTATGCGGTCCGCAGTGTTCCGGCGTCCTGCTCGGTCAGAAAGATATCCTCCAGTCGGCCTGGCAGGCCAGTTCCCCACACCATGGTCCGGGACGGGACAACAAGGTGGGCCGCGAAGAAATGATCGGCGCCCTGGCTGCCATCGAGGCATGGGTAACCTTCGACCACAAGGAACAATGGACCAAATGGCTTTCTTATCTCGACACAGTAGCCAAAAAGCTTTCTTCGATCGACTCCCTAAAGACCTCGGTCCGCAACCCCACCGGTCTTTCCAATAACAGCCCGGCTCTTGTCATCTCCTGGGACCCGGCAAAGCTCAACATCACCGGCGAAGAGCTAGCCGAAGAGCTTGGACGGAATAAGCCCCGGATAGCGCTGGCATTCGGAACCAAACGGAATGCGCCCAGCGAACCCGGCCTTACTACGATCAATATCACTGCCGGCCAGATGCAGCCGGGCGAAGACAAGATCGTCGCCGACCGCATCTACGGCGTCCTGACCACCAAGCGCAGCCCAAAACCCGATTCCATGAAGGCCCCCGCTTCGAATATTTCCGGGCGCTGGGATGTGCAGGTCTCCTTTTATAGCAGCCAAAGCGCTTATACATGGTCCCTCACGCAGGACGGCAACTGGATCCAGGGTGTTCATACCGGGACTTTCTCCACCCAGAATATCCTCGGCACAATGGAAGGCAGCCAGGTAAAGCTTCGCAACCACGATCGTCCGGCCGGGGATAACCTGTCGTTCACCTTCACCGGTGAAGTCAGCGGCGATACAATGACCGGGTCGATCTACATGGTGGAATACGGGACCGCCAAATTCACCGCCAGCCGGTACAAATACAAGGAGGAACGCAGCCCCATCACCGTGCCCGGCGGACCACCCCTGGCAACTTAACTTTAAATAACTGAATATGTTCCGCATATTAGCACTCGCTCTTGCCTGCCTCTTAAGCACAACAGCTACAAAACTGGCTGCACAGCCTTATGACCTCCTGCTCAAAGGAGGACATCTGATCGATCCCAAAAATAAGATCGACGGGAACATGGACCTCGCCATAACCGCCGGGAAGATCGCACAGGTAGCGCCGTCAATACCCGCTGCCGATGCCAGAAAGGTCATCGATGTCACCGGCCTGATCGTTACGCCGGGTATCATCGATATGCATGTCCATGTCTTTTGGGGTACCGATCCCAACTCCTACCTGGCTAATGCGCACGACGGCCTGCCTCCGGACGCCTTCTCTTTCAGGGCCGGCGTAACCACGATGGTGGATGCAGGCTCCTCCGGATGGAGGAATTTCAGACAGTTTAAAGAGCAAACCATCGACAGATCCCAAACACGGATCCTTGCCTTTATCAACATTGTCGGAGGGGGTATGTTCAGCCGGTATGACGAACAGAACGTCGACGATATGAGTCCTTTGATGACAGCCAATATGATCAGGAAACTTTATCCAAATCTTATCGTCGGTATAAAATCCGCCCATTACTGGGGAGACTTTACCTCTGTCGACAAAGCCGTGGAAGCCGGGAAAATAGCAAATGTGCCGGTGATAGTCGACTTCGGCGAACACGACCCGCCCAACTCCATCGAAGAGCTGTTCATGAAACATCTCCGACCCGGAGATATCTTTACCCATGCCTTTGCCGATGGTCCCAAAGAAAGGGAGACGCTAGTGGATGATGCGACCGGAAAAGTAAAACCCTTTGTGTTCGGGGCGCAGAAAAAAGGAGTCCTCTTCGATATCGGCCATGGCGGAGGTGCATTCGCCTGGAATCAGGCCGTTCCGGCAATAAAACAGGGATTGCTGCCCAATACGATCAGCAGCGATCTGCATACGCAAAGCATGAACAGTGGCTTTAAGGATATGGCCAACCTGATGTCTAAATTCCTCAATATCGGCATGACCTTGCAACAGGTGATCGAGCGATCCACCTGGATCCCGGCTCTTGCCATCAAACACCCCGAGCTGGGCAATCTCAGCGTGGGAGCAGACGCCGACGTAGCCGTATTCAGCGTGAGAAAAGGAAATTTTGGCTTTATAGATACCAAACGAACAAAGCTCAGGGGAACTCAAAAGCTCGAGGCGGAGCTTACCCTCCGCGCAGGTAAAATAATGTGGGACCTCAACGGGCTAAGCGTTCCGGACTGGGATCAGAAGTCATCTAATTAACAATTTTAAAACTTAAATATGCAAACAGAAGAAAGAAGATCAGCGCTTAAGAAATTGTCTTTGTCTTTATTGTCTATCGTTGGCATTGGCGCAGTGGCCAAAGCCTCCTCCACTCCTCAAAAAGAGGTCTCTGGTGTTGTCTACGACCAGGAAGTCCCAATGTTTTCCAGCAGCACTAAGCTTGGCAACCTGGTATTCATAGCCGGCAAAGGCGCTCATTTCAATGGCGATATCAAATCCCACACCGAAGCTGTCCTCAAAGACCTCGAAGCAGAGCTTGTCAAAGCCGGTTCATCGATGGAGAAGGTACTCAAGGTAAGCGTGTTCCTCAACGACATAGCCGACTTCGATGGAATGAACTCCGTGTATAAAGGCCGCTTCGGAAGCAAACCACCGGTGCGCACGACCGTCGCAGTAGCAAAGGGCGGTGTTCCCGGCAACTCGCTCGTAGAAATGGATTGCATTGCTTACATATAGCTTAACACTAAATTAAATAGTCGTTGAAAAAAACACTAACAGGCATCGTCACGGTATTTCTAACCGCGACGATGTCGATTCAACTTTCTGCCCAGACCATGCCAAAAGAGGAACTGATCTTTTTGACGGCCGAATGGAAAGGCGAACGTTTTGCCGATGGCAGACCGAAGATCCCCACCGCCCTCATCGAACGGGCCAAAAAGATCGGCATCGAGGAAGCCTGGCAGGTCTTGCAGAATGAAGGATATAAGAACCAGTTCGAAGGCAACTGGAAGATGGTCCATGATGACGTGCCCGTCGTAGGACGGGCGCTGACCGCCAGGTTCATGCCCAGCCGCCCCGACATCGAACAGAAGATCGTCGCCAGGGGCCGGCAGGAAGGACGTACCGGGAATACCAATTCCTGGCCGATAGATCAGCTTTCGCCCGGGGATGTGTATGTAGCCGACGGTTTTGGCAAGATAGCCCAGGGCACGCTCATTGGCGACAATCTCGGGAACGCGATCTTCAACAGATCCGGCAATGGGGTCGTTTTTGACGGCGCAGCCCGCGATCTATCCGGGTTGTCCGAAATAAAAGGCTTCAATGCATTCGTACGCGACTTCGACCCTTCCTTCCTCGAAGGAATGGTGCTGATGGGGCTGAACACCCCCATCCGCATCGGCCACGCCATCGTAATGCCCGGTGACCTGGTCCTTTCCGAAAGAGAAGGCGTCCTGTTCATCCCGGCCCATATGGCGGAGCAGGTCGTCACAACAGCCGAATTCATAGCCGTCAAAGACGAGTTCGGTCATGCCATGTTAAAAGCCGGCCGTTATACCAGCGGTCAGATCGATAGCCAGTGGACCGACAAGCTAAAAGACGATTTCCTGTTATGGCTGGATCAGCATCCGGATAAGCCACGTTTCACCCGCAGCCAGCTGGACGAATTCATGAAAAAAAGGACCTGGTAAAAAAATAACCCTCCCAACAAATAAAGATGAAGATCACTACGCATCGGGTAGCACTGGGATTGAGCGCCCTGAACTTTCTCGTAGCCCTTATAATGCTGGCGAATGGAAATATCAAAGACGCCGGCCCCTTCCTCGTCGCCTTTTTCCTGACCCTGGCATTCGGCCTGAGGGGTTCTCCCGTGCTCAAAGGTTTTTCCTATACGATAACCATCCTTGCCGCCGTCACTACCGCCTTGTATTATCCATTGGCTTTTATTCAGTACAGGGGATTCGTATTTTCCACCCTGATCACTCCGTTGATCCAGCTGATCATGTTTGGAATGGGCACATCCATGAGTCTCAGCGATTTTGCCGGCGTGGTCAGGACACCAAAAGGTGTGCTCATCGGGGTTTTTAGTCATTACCTGATCATGCCGGCAGTAGGGTTTGCGCTGGCAAGCATCAGCGGCTTTGATGCGGAGATCGCAGCCGGCATTATCCTGATCGGCTGCTCCCCGAACGGAATGGCGTCGAATGTCATCTCCTATCTCGCAAAGGCCAATGTTGCCTTATCCATAACTATCACGGCTATTTCCACCCTGCTCGCACCGTTGATGACACCCCTGCTCATGAAAATGCTCGCGGGAACATTTATCAGGATAGATATGCTCAGCATGATGTGGGACATCCTCAAAATGGTGATCCTTCCCATCGCCGCGGGCCTCCTGGTCAACAGACTGCTCAGGGGACGAGGCGCCTGGCTCAACCAGGTCATGCCGCTGATCTCCATGATCAGCATTGCCTTTATCATCGTCATCATCACTGCGGCAGGCAGGAACAGCCTGCTTTCCATCGGCCCTTTGCTGTTGCTGCTGGTCCTGGTCCACAATCTCTTCGGTTATACCTTCGGATACTGGACAGGTCGCCTGTTCAAACTAAATGAAAGGGATTGCCGGACCATCGCGATCGAAGTCGGGATGCAAAATGGTGGACTGGCTTCCGGTATAGCAAAAGGAATGGGAAAAATTGCAACAGTTGGTCTGGCCCCGGCTATATTCGGCCCGTTGATGAATATCACCGGGTCTGTTCTCGCTTCCTGGTGGCATCGCAATCCTCCGGTAGATAATGATAGCGTCAACCCTCCCCTTTAACCGGCAAACCTTTTTTCTACCCCGGTCAACCACTTCCGGTTCCTATATCTACATCTTCACGCTCACTCCGGCAAAACGGGTCAGAATCGCCACCTGCCTGGTCTTAAATCCAACCATCAGCAGAATCCCAGGGATAGCTTCGGCACAGGTGGCAATAAGAAACTCAACAAGACACACGAATCGAAAACAGGTGAGAGAACAATAAAATGTTGTAATTTGAATCGATGAAATTTTTACCCTTTATTTTCCCGATCGTTATTCTTTCAGGATGTAGAAATGCCCCTTCCGAACTGATCCCTGCAAAAGACATGCACGCCGACCTGCATTTGCTATGGTCGGCAATCCGGGAAATCCACCCCGGATATGGCTTTTATACTGCGGCTGACAGTCTGCAAAAGATCTACGAAAAAACCGACGCTTCCATTCAGTCCCCTCTTTCCGAATCCCAGTTCATGAACCTCCTTTACCCTTTCCTCTGTCAGTTGCGATGCGGACATACTCAGTTAAAACACTCCGCGACGTACAAGCCGCCAACCGAAAAACAGCCCCATTTGCCCTTTCATGTACTTGTCGGACAGCACCGGGCATGGATAACAACGCATGAGACCGGGCAAATGAACACGGGCGATGAGATCATCAGTATCAACGGTGTCCCCGTATCTGCGATCATCGATCATGGATATGACCTGTATTGCGGCGATGGCTACAATGAGACGTTCAAAGAATTATTTCTGAGCGAATACGATGGCTTTGAAGACGCCTGTAATAAATATTATTATTGGGCAGGACCGTATCAGATAGAATTACATACCACCGCTGGAAGAACGGAGCACATCACCGCAGATCCGGCAAAAAACAGCGATTTCGCAAACGGAGCAAGCCCAAAAAAGTACGATCAGCTACGTTTCTTAAAAGACTCTTCAATAGCAGTCTTAAGAATCCCTCCATTTGCATATACAGATACCGACGTTTATAAGGCCTCTTTTAGATCGATAAAACAAAAAGGCATAAAATACCTCATCCTGGACATGCGACACAACACGGGGGGCGATATAAGGGTTGCCACGCAGCTCTTGTCCTATCTTGCCGATGGACCATTTAACATCATCAATGAAGCAAAGTCGCGACTTCCCGACCTTCCCTTAAATCGCTTTGCAAGGTATTTTGATACATCGATAACAAACAATTTTAATTTGGGCTATAAATCCGGCCACCGGGAAGATGAATGGTACCATATCGATGTAACTTCTGAATTCGGACGTTTGTATGGTCCCTTCCCATTGGCTAAAGAAGCACATTTTGATGGCAACCTGATCGTTTTGATCGACGGAGCTACCTTTTCCTCGGGAGCGCTTTTCACAGCTGCACTAAAGGCTCAACGAAAGAATGTACAATTTGTCGGCAGGGAAACCGCGGGTTCCGAAGAAGGATGCAATGGAATGACGATCCAGGAATTGACATTACCCAATACAAAGATCGTCGTTGATTTCCCCTGGATGCGGGTTGTTTCTGTCGCAAAAGATCCCGTAGCAGGACGGGGTATCATGCCCGACTATTATGTCGATTATACGCCTGAAGATATAGTCACTGACAATGATCCGGATCTAAAAAAAGCGTTGACGCTGATCACTTCTTTTTAACCTTCTTTTTGCCCTCGGATACCGGCGCTACCTGGTACGCAGTCTCTCTCTTTGCTTCTGAAAGGACAAAAGAGGTCTGCACAGTTCCGATATTTGCGAGGGTGGCCAGTTTGTCCAGCAGGAACTCATTGTAAGCCTGCAGGTCAGCGATCACAACACGAATAATAAAATCAGCCTGACCGGTCAGCTGACAGCATTCCATAACCTCCGGGAATTTTATTACTTCCCGTTCAAATGCACGTAGAACAGACTGTGAATGCTCCTTTAAATGGATCGTAGTATAGCCTGTGACTCCTCTGCCTATCCGGGCCCCGTCCAGCAGTGCAACATAGCGAAGTATATAACCAGCGTCTTCCAGTCGTCGTATCCTTTCATGTACGGCAGTCACCGATTTACCGACCTTATCGGACATTTCTTTTGCTGTGATACGACAGTCATGTTGCAGAATTTGCAGAATTTTTATATCGCAATCGTCTAATTCAGAAAGCATAAAAAGTTTTTTTTTCGCAATCACTGGAATGCAATCCGGCTAATCGGATAAAACAACGGCAAAGCACTATAAAAGTAGATAATTTTTCGGCTAAATACAGATTGGCCGGAAAATATAACAGCATTGCTCAACTTTGGTTTTCAAACAATTGCCTGCACATGAAAAGAGACACCTTGCTTGTGATCGGTGCCCGCGGACAACTCGGCGCCGAGCTTACGACAGCGTTGCGGAAGATCTATGGTGCCATTCGTGTTGTCGCATCCGATTCCACCCCTTCAAAAAAGGGCCCTCTGACCGAGGGGCCGTATGAACAGCTGGACGTACTGGATAAAAAGGCCTTGTCCGCCATCATATCCCGATACGACATCACCCAGATCTACCTGTTCGCAACAAAAAGACCCGATCCGACAGATGAATTTACCCGGGAGGCTTGGGACGCTGATCTGCAAGGTCTTTTGAATGTGCTGGCATTAGCCGCGGAAAAAGGGATCGCAAAGGTATTCTGGCCAGGCAGTACAGCGGTATTTGGACCCGACGCACCCCGCCTCAACTGTCCGCAATCGGCGCCTACAAATCCTGCTACTGCCCATGGCATAAGTACATTAGCAGGAGAACTCTGGTCCCGTATTTACCGGGAAAAATTTGGGGTCGACGTCCGTAGCCTGCGTTATCCGGGTATTATCAGCTGTAAGACAAAGCCCGGCGGCAGCATGGTTACCGATTATGTCACAGACATGTTTTACTCCGCTCTGCAAACCCAGACCTATTCCTGTTACCTAAAAGAGAACACCACCCTTCCGATGATCTATATGCCCGATGCCGTCCGGGCCACTTTAGAGCTGATGGAGGCGCCGGCCATCAACATTACCATACGCAGCGCATACAACATCAGCGCCATGAGCTTTTCGCCGGGGGATCTGGCCCGGGCCATTCAACGATATATACCCGGTCTTACAATAACCTACAACCCCGACCATCGTCAGTCGGTCGCGCAGGGAGGACCAATAAGCATCGACGACTCAGTCGCAGCATCGGACTGGAAATGGGACTTTGCATACAGCATTCCCGAGACCGTCCGGCATATGCTGACCCATCTTTCGGCTCAGCTCAACTGCACACCAGGCAACATCAAACAATTACATTCTCAAACTTATTTCTAATGAATAAAAGAATTATCCTTCCGCTTGAAGAAGTCGGTCTCTCCGATCTCGCACTCGTTGGCGGCAAATGCGCTTCTCTCGGGGAAATGATCAGGAATCTCACCAACCTTGGCGTCAAGATCCCGGGCGGCTTCGTGGTCAGCACTGACGCCTACTGGCAGTTCATCGAGCAAAGTCAGCTGGGATCTTTTATCCGGCAGCAACTGGACACCATCGATTTCGACAATGTCGAGTCTCTTCGCCGGGTTGGCCAGAAGGTCCGCCAGGCCATCAGCAACGCCCGCTTTCCGCAGGAGCTGAGCATCCAGATCATTTCCGCCTACGAACAGCTGTCACAACAATACGGACAGTCCTTAACGGACGTCGCCGTTCGTTCCTCCGCGACAGCGGAAGACCTCCCCGACGCAAGTTTTGCTGGTCAGCAGGAAACCTTTCTCAATGTACGGGGGCCGGCCGCATTGATCGATGCCGTTCGCAACTGCTTCGCCTCGCTGTTCACCGACCGGGCTATCAGTTATCGCAAGACATTTAACTACGATGTGACGACTGTAGGATTATCTGTCTGTGTTCAAAAGATGGTCCGGTCGGATCTGGCCAGCAGCGGTGTTGCCTTCTCGCTGGACACCGAATCCGGCTTTAAAGATGTGGTGATGATCAATGGCTCCTATGGCCTTGGGGAAATGGTCGTCCAGGGCGCCATCTCACCTGACGAGTTCCTGGTATTCAAGCCGACCCGGGAACAGGGCTTTGCCTCCATCATCGAAAAAAAGCTGGGAGTAAAAGATAAGATGATGGTCTATGGCGACCACCCCGACGAAAGAACACGCATCATCCCGGTAGAGCCCTGGCAACAACATAAATTTTGTTTGCCTGACAACCAGATCCTGCAACTGGCGGACTGGGTCATGACCATCGAGAATTATTACTCCAAACTCAGAAGCAAATGGGTTCCCGTCGATATCGAATGGGCCGTCGACGGCCTTTCGGGTCAATTATTTATCGTCCAGGCAAGACCCGAAACTATCCATTCGCGAAAACAGCGGGACCAGCTTGTCGAATACCGCATCAGCGGTGACGCAGCATCCAGACCCCGGGTCCTCACCGGTATTGCCGTAGGGGACGGCATTGCTGCCGGTAAAGTACATATCATGTATTCATTGGACAAGCGGGTCGGCGGCACCGATTTTAAAGAAGGCGATGTACTGGTCACCGATATGACCGACCCCGACTGGGAACCGATCATGAAAAAGGCCGCAGCCATCATTACCAATAAAGGGGGAAGGACCTGTCATGCCGCCATCGTCGCCCGCGAAATGGGCGTCCCCGCAATCGTAGGTTGTGGGAACGCGACCGAGCTGCTGCAGAATGATATGATCGTTACCGCCTCCTGCGCCGAGGGTGAGGAAGGTATTGTATATGATGGGAAATTGGATTTCGAACGTATCTCTACCTCTTTAAGCGAACTGCCGGTCATCAACACCCCGATCATGCTCAATGTCGGTTCTCCTTCCAACGCATTTGCCTGTGCTTCATTACCTCATAGCGGTGTCGGTCTCGCACGCGAAGAATTTATCATTAATAATTATATCAAGGCCCATCCCCTGGCCCTTCTCCTTCACAAGACGGTGGACGATCCCAGCTTGTCCGCTACCATCCGTCAGCTGATCAGGGGCTTTGATGATGAACAGACCTATTTTATACAAAAGCTGTCCTACGGCATCGCCAAAACAGCAGCCGCATTTTATCCGAAGAAGGTCATCGTACGGTTTTCGGATTTCAAAAGCAATGAATACAGAAACCTCCTCGGAGGGATCCATTTCGAACCGGAAGAAGAAAATCCGATGATCGGGTGGCGTGGTGCTTCAAGATATTATTCAACCGCTTACAAACCCGCCTTTGGTCTCGAGTGCCAGGCGATCCGACTGGTACGCGAGACAATGGGACTCTCAAATGTTGCCGTCATGATCCCGTTTTGCCGCACCGTAAAAGAATTAAAAAAGGTCCAGGAGACCATGCAGGAATTTGGCCTGGCAAGAGGGAAAGAAGGGCTGGAGCTTTACCTGATGGCCGAGTTGCCATCCAATATCATTCTGGCGGCCGAATTTGCAAAACATATTGACGGATTTTCCATCGGTTCCAATGACCTGACCCAGCTTACCCTCGGACTGGACCGGGACTCGTCGCTGGTAGCTCATATCTACGACGAACGCGACGAAGCTGTGAAGTCGATGTTGCGAATGCTTATCCGGACTGCAAAAGAGACCGGCACAAAAGTCGGCATCTGCGGACAGGGACCATCCGATTTCCCCGACTTCGCACAATTTCTTGTCGAAGAGGGCATCGATTCAATTTCAGTAACGCCGGATTCTATCATAAAAACACTCAGAGCCATTCATATGATGGAGACGCGCTCCTTACTCACGGCAGAGTAATCGATCGGCTGCGCCCATCGCCGGTTCCATATTTGACAGATCGTCTGTACCAGCAGGTATAGAATGACCAGCGTCGTGCCCGATATCAGCACCCCTGCCAGTATCCAGTGGGCGGTATCGGGCTGTTTTTGGGAATAGCGCAAACAGGCGATAGAGACGGAGCCAAGTGGAAAACTTACAGACCACCATGATACCTGAAAGGGACAGCATTTAGGCAGGAGCCATATTTTACTGCCGAATAACAACAATAAAAAAAGGGTAAAATAAAAAAAAGCGCTCGCCGTAATATCCTGTCCCCCGATCAGGCCTTCGTAGCCGTTGAATGCCAGAGCCAGCGGCGCCACCAGGATGAACAGCGACGGCTGGAGAGCTACAGCCATCGGAGCCGCAAAGAAAAGCCGTGAGAAAATAATGGTCATCATGATGATGATGAAAATGATCCCGACCCCGAAAAATAGCAGGCAGATCTCATGAGCACCGGAAAATTTCAATGAGTTGCCAACGATTGGCACATTCAGAGTCCCCGTAACAGGGAGTACCCATGCAGGCACAGCGCTTTCCCACGGCTGTTCTTCATCTATCCATTTACGCAATACAAACCAGGCAAACAAAAAGGTGATCACGACACCCGCCAGCCATATCACATCGGCAACTGCCGGAGCATAGGGTAATAGGATGCCGGGTATCAGCAGGATCGAAATGCTCACGGTTGCAAAAAATCCTATGGTAATGGAATTTTTGAATTCCTTTGCTACCGCCGCCGGGTAACGGGACCATTTAATGGAATATGTTATCATAAGCAGAACAAAAACCAGGATTGCCGTATATCCAATGATCTCAGCAACCAGGCGCCCAACATGCCAGACCTGATTGGCCAGACGCCAGGTAAAACACAGCGACGTTAGCCCCATTACCGCGCCAAAAAGGCTAACGGGCATAAATTCGATAAACCCGGGTGTACGAACCTTATTATCTCTGATTTCCATTGCGCTAACCGATTTAATGACTTGCGATGTGGGAGACAATAGGCATGCCAGTTACTAAGCTATTGATATCCTTGCAGTTGGAATTAAGGACGGTGGTATAAAAAAATGATATTTCGTAGTACAACGAAAAAGCTATGGCGCCTCGATCGAAAACCGGGTATTTTTCTCTTTCCGGTTGTATTCCGAAACTATAATATGCCCTTCTTTTGCGGGGTAGACATTGGTTTTTATATTGCCGTCCTTGTGCGGGATGGTCCTCATGATCTTCCTGCTATTTACATTATAGACATAGATATTTTCCACATCGTCGATGATCATATAGTTACTCCTGGTATCCGGGTTGACCACCTTGTAAAAGTCTTTCCTGTCCAGGTCGTACAGGAGGCCTGCAGGGCCAAAACTCTTTGATTCATCGCAGGGAATACTATTGTCCAGGACGATGTTGCCGGATGCCTCCTGTCGCACAAAGACCCCATCGGCCAGCTTGAATTTGGAATTTCCCACCAGTGCCAGGGCCGTACCGGTAAAAATAGTATTGCCGTTAAAATCCCTGAATGCCGAGGCATATTTGACGAAAAAGTTCTTGTCGGTAAAAAGGCCCTCACCCGAAAGACCGGATATCTTTTCATCATCCCAATAACTGCAACTGGCCTTCATTTCCATTCCCTGTCCTCCCAAATCGACCGTGAACAGACCCAGGTAGGGATTGTTTACATAGTCAAAAGCGCTGACAAATTGCATCTCCATCTTCGGGTTGATGATACAGCCGGCTATAAATGCGTTCCCGGTCGTGGGGTCGTTGTCAAACGACAAAACTTTTAACCAGTTGTCTTTTGAATCTCTGAGATCGAAATCGATTGTGGCATTAAGATCCTTCGAGGAATAAACGTAGATCCTGTACCCACCTTCCGGAACACGCACGTTCTTCTTCGTCAAAAGGTAAATGTCCGTTGCCGAAGTACGCAGAAAATAGTGATCAGCAAGGGCCGGGATATCCAGCTTGTGGGTCAGGACTCCCCTGTTGTCAAACAAGACCAGGTCCTGCCTTACATTATCCCCATAAAACAAGCAGAATCCACTATTGGGAATATTTCTTATTTGCATCCCAAATTTCAGATACCCCACTAACTTCGTTATCGCATAGCCATTCCTGTTTGGAACTGCCGCCGTCATCAGGTTTACCTCCTGGTAAAACGTGTTGATGACCTTGCCGCTAAGGTTGATGAACTGAACCAGTATATGGCTGGATGTTGCTGCGTCACCCGCTTTTCTGTACTCTTTCAGTGTCCTGATCGATTGGCCGCCTGCCAGCGGGCTTTGGATATACCCCAGACATAGCACGTTCTGTTCGAACGATACGGTCTGGAGCTCCAGGTTTTCCTGGCGAAAATCTACGTTGCCGATATCCTTGAGGTTTTCATCCATGATCGTTACCCGGTAGTTGAATGAGTCCGCATCAGCCTTTTCCAACCGGGTGAATGCCAGATAACCAACCAGCGCATTGTCCTGGGTGATGGTTTTGAACTGCGTCGAAATACCTTCGCTAACCTCTCTGAAAACTTTTGTCTGGGCCCGCAGGGAACAGGTAAACAACACCAATAGCAGCGGAAAAACTATCTTCTTCATTAAGTAAGAGGCGTTTAGGGGTAGATGCAAATATTTTTTTGCTCAAGCATTTAACAGTGTTAAATTTAATATGAATATTTTAAATGTCATAAAATGAAGTATTCCCGATTGCTCCCTGCTATTCTCATTATTCTTTTGTATAGCTGCAAGGACGGAAGCGCCCCGGAAGGCAACGGAGCCATGCCTCCACCTTCGCTGCCTGTAATTACAGCCTCGATGATGCCCGCCACTACCTACCAGGATTTTACGGCATCGGTACAAGGTCGACGCGATGTCGAAATAAAGCCGCAGGTGGATGGCTACCTCACCAGTATAGAAGTGGACGAGGGCGCTTATGTACATAAAGGGCAACCGCTGTTTATCATCGACAGAAGGCCCTTTGAAGAGCAATTGAACAATGCAAAGGCCGCCCTGGTGGCTGCCAGGGCCTCCATGGAAAATGCACAGATCAATGTCGACAAGCTCAAACCCCTGGTAGAAAACAATGTAGTGTCAGATGTGCAGCTGAGGTCAGCCCAGGCTATCTACAATAATGCCCGGGCGGCTGCGGACCAGTCCCAGGCAGCCGTAGAATCGGCACGTATCAATCTCAACTATACCACAATCACCGCACCCAGCGATGGCTATGTAGGGACCATTCCTTTCAAAACGGGAAGCCTTGTCACCAAGGGCATGGCAGACGCCCTCACCGTCGTATCGGAAACAAAGGATATGCGGGTATATTTTTCCATGAGCGAACCCGACTTCCTTCAGTTCAAGCTGAAATATCCGGGCAACACCATTGCCGACAAGGTAAAGCAAATGCCACCCGTTCAGCTGGTGCTGGCGGACAATAGCGTCTATCCCCAGCCGGGCAGGGTCGAACTCGTGGAAGGACAGTTCGACAAGACCGTAGGCGCCATCAAATTCCGGGCCAGCTTCCCCAATGCGGAAGGGATGTTACGCAGCGGCAGCACCGGTAAGGTAAGAATCCCCACTACCCTCAAGTCCGTCCTGGTGATACCGCAAGACGCCACGTTTGAGTTGCAGGACAAGGTGTTCGTGTATACCGTTGGCGACAGTAACAAGATCGTGACCAAACCCCTCAGTATTTCCGGTAGGACCACCAACTATTACTTCGTGTCGGATGGCGTGAAGCAGGGAGATAAAATTGTGCTTTCCTCCATGTCCACTACAATGATCGGCGGACTAAGAGATGGCATGGTGATCCAGCCACAGATGATCTCGACCGATAGTTTGCTGAAGGCGAAGCCTCTTTGATCAAGTACTATACAAAACTCAGCCTATGTTAAAGCGCTTTATCGAACGGCCGGTATTATCCACGGTTGTTTCTATCATCCTATTGCTTCTGGGGATCCTGTCGTTGTTTTCCCTGCCGATCACTCTGTTCCCGGAGATCGCTCCGCCCAGTGTACAGGTGACCGCTGTCTATCCCGGCGCCAATGCGGAAGTGGTAGCGCGTACGGTAGCCGTTCCGATAGAAGAGGCGGTCAACGGCGTGGAGAATATGAGTTATATGACCTCCAACTCCAGCAATGACGGCAGCATGAACCTGACCGTTTATTTTAAACAAGGCACTAATCCCGATATCGATGCGGTGAATGTCCAGAACCGCGTGTCGAGGGCCAACAGCCAGTTGCCGCCAGAAGTGATACAGGCGGGTGTTTCCACCCAAAAGATCCAGACCAGCTTCCTGATGTTCGTGGGTTTGTATAGCGAGGACAGCACAAAATATGATGAACTTTTCCTGGAGAACTATCTGCGGATAAATGTCATTCCGCAATTGCAGCGCATTCCCGGCGTGGCGCAGGCGCAGGTATTCAGCTCAAAAGATTATTCCATGCGTATCTGGCTGAAACCCGACCGGCTCATAGCAAATAATCTTTCTCCCCAGGATGTTCTCAATGCGATCAAGGATCAAAACCTGGAGGCAGCCCCCGGGCGGCTGGGACAAAGCAGCCCCGCATCATTTGAGTATGTGATAAAATACAAGGGCAAGCTCAACAAAAAAGTAGACTATGAGAATATGGTGGTGAAGGCCAACAGCGACGGCTCTTTGCTTCGCCTCAAAGACCTGGCGCGTGTTGAATTCGGAGCCTATACCTATATCTCTACAAACAAACTGAATGGCAAGCCTGCTGCCGGCTTTGGCGTTGTACAGACACCGGGGTCAAATGCAAACGAGATCCTTACCGAATTACAGCGGCAGATCAGCGAGTTCGACGCGAACTTGCCCGATGGCATGAAATTCAAGATCATGTATAATGCCAAGGAGTTCCTGGATGCGTCTATCGACCAGGTAAAAGAGACCCTGATCATCGCATTTTTCCTCGTGGCTATCGTGGTTTTTATCTTTCTGCAGGATTTCCGCTCTACGCTGATCCCTGTCATCGCTGTTCCTGTCGCCATCATCGGCACCTTTTTCTTCCTGCAACTTTTTGGCTTCAGCATTAACCTCCTTACCTTATTCGCCCTGGTGCTGGCTATCGGCATCGTGGTGGATGATGCCATCGTGGTGGTGGAAGCAGTACACTCCAAGATGGAACGGGAACATTTGCCGCCAATGACGGCCACCATCGAAAGCATGAATGAGATCTCCGGAGCCATCATCTCTATTACCCTTGTAATGGCAGCTGTATTTGTACCCGTCAGCTTTGTGCAGGGGCCTGCCGGGGTATTCTACAAACAGTTTGCATTCACGCTGGCCACCGCCATCCTGATCTCCGCCCTCAATGCCTTGACCCTGAGCCCGGCTTTATGTGCCTTATTTTTAAAGGATCACTCTACCGGAGAAAGGGGTAAAAAAAGAGGGATAGGCGCCCGTTTCTTCTCGGCGTTCAATGCGGGCTTTACAGCCATGACAGGGAAATATGTAAAAAGCCTGCAATTCCTGATCCGCCGTAAATGGTTGGCCCTCGCCTGCCTGGTGATCATTGCCGCAGGAGGTTTCTTGCTGGTGAGATCGACGCCCTCGGGGTTTATTCCCGATGAAGACCAGGGTTTCATCGTAGCAGTAGCCCAGACCCCTGCCGGCAGTAGTCTAAGCAGGACTGCGCAGGCTACCGATAATATAAGCAGGATCACCATGCAGGACGGGGCGTCCAGTGATGTATGGAATGTGAATGGGTTGAACTTTGTCACCAATTCTTTTGCGTCGCCCAATGCCGTGGTTTTCTCCCGGCTGAAGCCACGGGATGAAAGAGGCCCTGTAAAAGACCCGGCGCAAATTGCAGGGCGACTGATAGGAGAAACAGGACAGGTCAGGGACGCGTTGACAATATTCATCAACTTTCCAACGGTCCAGGGTTTTGGCAACGTCAGCGGCGTGGAAATGATGCTACAGGACAGGTCAAGCGGAACATTGGAAAAATTGGGCGCGACGGCATGGGGGTTTATCGGCGCCTTATCACAGCGAAAAGAAGTGGCTTCGGCCTTTACCACCTTCAATACCGGCAACCCACAATATACGCTCGAAGTGGACGATGCAAAAGCAAAACAATTGGGCGTGTCGATCAGCGAACTGATCAACACCGTACAGATCTATTATGGCAGCAGCTTTGTTTCGGACTTCAACCGGTTTGGCAAGTATTACCGTGTCATGGCCCAGGCCGATATTCCCTACCGCCAGGATGTCAATTCACTCAACGGTATTTATATAAAGAACACCACAGGCGGAATGGTCCCTGCTACCGCCGTGGCCAAGTTCGTCCGCGTGTACGGTCCGGAGACGGTGACCCGAAACAATCTCTATAATGCCGTCACCATCAATGCGACGCCAAAACCGGGCTATAGCACAGGCGATGTGATCAAAGCCGTTCAGGAAACGGCAAAAAAGGCTCTGCCAAAAGGGTATGCTTATGAATTCACCGGCATAACGAGGGAGGAGATCAGGGCAGGCAATCAAACGGTCTTTGTGTTCTTATTAAGCGTGCTGTTCGTCTTTTTCCTGCTCGCCGCACAGTACGAAAGTTATATCCTGCCCCTGGCGGTGATACTTACGGTGCCCACCGGCATCCTGGGTGTATTTGCCTTTGTCGGCTTTGCGGGGTTACAGAACAACGTTTATGTCCAGATAGGATTGATCATGCTGATTGGACTGCTGTCTAAGAATGCCATCCTGATCGTTGAGTTTGCAGTGCAGCGCAGACGAGCAGGCAAAGGGCTGGTCGAATCTGCGCTGGAAGCCGCCAGGCTAAGACTTCGCCCCATACTGATGACGTCGTTTGCTTTTGTAGTGGGCATGCTTCCCCTGATCTTTACAAAAGGAGCCTCGGCACAGGGCAATCACTCCATCGGATGGAGTGCCGTTGGAGGAATGCTTACCGGTGTGATCTTAGGCATATTTATTATACCGGTGCTGTTTGTTATCTTCCAGTATTTGCAGGAAAAGGTTTCTTCGAAGAAGATCGCCCCAGCCGTAATATGAATTTCATTTGATCTTTTTGAGTACCATTCCATAATCGGTAGCCTCCGTCAACCCGGTGATCCGGCCGTCCTTTTCTTTATTGAAGCTGATAGGAAGGGCCCACCCCGGTGCCAGGAAATACAGTTCCGACTGGGGGATCAGTTCGGTCTTTGGCGCCGACTCCCACTGCTTTCCGTAGAGCTTACCCCCCTCTTTTGAAATTATATATGTGGACTGACGTTCTTCATTAAAATAGGTGCCCGTATACCGATCGTATATGGCGGGGTCTAATTTTATCCCGGCGGGTTTTTCGCGTTTATTCTTATACCCAAGACCATGCTCCATACCACAGATGTCGCAATGCGTAAAAGGGGGTTGGCTGCTGATATGATGTGCAGCGGGGGGAACGGTCCGCAGGTAGGCGTATATGGCTTTCAGATCTTCATCCGTCATATTTTTATAGGCCGTCCACGGCATGATGGGACTAAGCAGACCGCCCTTACCCGTACGCAGAACAAAGATAAATCCTTCGGGTCCATACGGGATGCCGGAAGAATCTGTCGTGATATTGGCGCTGAATGCCAAACGCCCAAATCGGTCAATATGATTTCCTCCGCCCAATAAACCCGGGTTGTATTCGGAATGTGAAGTATGACAGCCGACACACTCACCGATCCGCACAAGATATCTGCCCCGCTTGATATTATCGGATAGGTCGGGCGCCGGAACAGGCTCCGCAATAGGCCACAGCGACTTTTCCGTGTCTGTTCGGTCGGCTGGAGTCATTTTCGTCGGCAGCACAACATTATGAACCGCCGGGATCGAACGCAAATACACGATAACGGAGGCCAGGTCTTCGTCCGACATCGTTCGGAACGTCCAATACGGCATCTGCCAGTTCAGCGCCCTGCCGTCATGTCCTGCACCTTCCCGGATCGCGCGGGCAAACATATCGTCCGTCCATGTCCCTGCTCCTGTTTCTTTGTCCGGTGTGATATTAGGTGCGATGATGCGTGTCGTGCTGTCCTCAGAAAGGATCGTTCCTCCGCTGCCTTTCTTTTCTTCGACCGGCGGCGCCCCCGGGGCATCCCATTTTCGCGGGGAATGACAGGTAAAACATTGCAATATCCCGTTCGTCATGTATTCTCCTCTTTTCAGTCGTTCGGCAGTACGCTGATACCGGATGTCGGTCAATTCGCGGACCTTAAAATTCTGATTTGTCTTTTTCTTCTTAAAGAAGAAAAAAGATCCTATACTCACCACTATTATCAGGACAAGCAGTAAAGAGATCTTACGGGGCATGATAATTTTCTTTTCTATAAAATTACTCCCTGCAACGAACCTTGCATATCACAGGAACTGGTGATTTGCAGAGACCCGTTATATCAGCTTTTGAAGGATAGCTTTCGCGACGGCTTCGCTTTTGGAATGAACGTGGAGCTTTTCATAGATATGCCGAACGTGGGTGCTGACCGTATCGATCGAGATATAGCAGGCTGTCGCAACTGCCTTATAGGGTTTCCCTTTAACCAGAAGCGCCAGAATTTCCTTCTCACGCTCCGTCAGATCGATAAATTCGCTTTTATCGGTCTTGTTTTGTGAACGGAACATTTGCAGGACCCTGGCAGCAACAGAGGCGGTCATAGGCGATCCGCCCTGGTAGATCTCCCGGATCGCGTCGATCGTCTTTAGCGGGGTTGTTTTCTTAAGCAGGTAACCGGCGGCGCCGGCACAGATGGCGGCAAAGATCTTATCGTTGTCTTCAAATACGGTTTCCATGAGGATATGCACCTGCGGAAATTTCTCTTTGATGACCTGTACCGCTTCTATACCGGACAGACCCGGCATATTGATATCCATCATAACCACATCCGGATTGGAAAGCTGCATATTCCGGACCAGCTTGTTCGCATCGGGGAAAGCACCGGTGCATGCCATTCCCTCAGCATTGTTGATCAATTGCTGCAGGCTTTCCCGGAGCGGCTTATTGTCTTCAAATATGGCTACTTTTATTTCCATTGACAGCACCTCCTCTGATCTATAAAGAAATGACTTATTTGCGAAAAGGCCTATCACCCGTTCATGTGATCTTAAATCTGACCCGTATGGATGTCCCGGCATTCAAACAGGACCGGATGCTGAAATCCGCATTCAGCTCCGCAGTCCTTTTCTTCAGGGTGTTCATGCCGTTGCCGTTGACCGTCTTTTCGGGATCAAATCCATTTCCATCGTCGCAGATGCTCATTTCAATATGATGGTCTTTTTGAGCAATAGACACGCTGACTTTTTTTGCACCGGAATATTTTGCGGCATTGTTGATGGCTTCCTTGAAAAAAAGATAGAAATTCTTTCGTTGATTCATTGATAATTTGGCACCGGAAAGGGAAGTAGCGCTGACAAAATCCAGTTCAATGTACTTTGCTTCCAGTATTTCTGCGGCAAACTGGTTCATGCGCTGCAGTATATTCTCAAAATTGTCGTTGTTGGGGTTGACAGCCCATACGATATCGCTCATGTTCTCCTGTATGGCAAGGGTGCTTTCCCCAATGCTCGCCAGCAGGGGTAATGCCTCCGGGGACCGCTGTTTGGCCAGTTCATTCAAAATGCTGATGCTGCTCAGGGTAGATCCGATATCGTCGTGCAGATCGTCCGCTATACTATTCCGTATGTTTTGCAATTGCTTCTGCCGGCGGCTTTTCAGCTGGATGGCGCCTATCACGACAATTGCCGCAAGACCGGCCAGTAACAAATACAGCATAAAGCGGTTTTTTATTTGTATCCTTGAAGCTTCTATCTCTTTTTGTTTTTCCTGTTCGCGGTAAGTAAGGTTTTGAATAGTGATGGTTTTTTCACGGTTGAATAAGCTATCTTTCAGACGAATAGCCATTCGTTCGTACTTCAGGGTGCTGTCTGCATTCCTCTTCGATTCATAAATGGCGGCAAGCATGTCCGCAGCCTTCAGCAGGCCCGCGGGATAGGTTTTTGTTATCTTTTCCGACAACACCCGTTCGGCAAACCAAATGGCAGAATCCGGGCGGCCCATATCCTTGTAGACAGCAGCCATACCGTTGTAAATATCGATCATCTCCGTTTGCTGGTAGGTCGACCCGGAGATGGATAAACCCTGCCGGTAATAGTACAGCGCCGAATCATACCGGGCCTTGCCGGCAAAAGCATCTCCGGTCAGGGAAGACAATAAGCATAGCTGCACCTGGAATTGAAAGTCGCTGTTGCGCAGGCACGGGTCTGCTTTCATCCCTTCATATGCTTTTAGCGCGTATATCACCGCTGAGTCAGGTTGGTGCAGCCCCCTAAATATCCGGGACAGATTGGTCCATACCTGGTACATGGCCTCAGGAATTAATTTTTCAACGATGACTATCACTTTACGGATATAACCTAAGCTGGTCGTATAGTCCTCCAGGTTGTAGTAACAGTCCGACAACATCAGGTTGGCATAGGAAATTTCAATGGGAGTACCCATCCTTTTCGCCTGCGAAAGGGCTTTAAAACAATATTCGAGTTCAAGAGGATAATTTCCGGCGATCATCAGGGCGCGGCTTAGATTGACCTCCGCCGCGAACATTCCCATGTCGTCGTGGAGCTTTTCCGCCAGCACCAGGGCCTTTTGGGCATACGCGATGCTGGAATCGGGAAGAAAGGATTTATACGAGCCGCTTAATCCGAGCAGGTTGATCAGCTGGTTGGTATCCGCCTTTTGCGACGCTACCACTCTTTTTACCGAGTCGATCCACGGGGTTTGTGCGTGGGCTGTAGAGAAGAGCAATACAGCAATGGAAAACACATAAAAGTGTTGGACCCGGGTGCTCATAAATCAGTAGTTGCTGCATAAATCTACGACTTTTAGGCATCATGTCATCAATATTGGATCGGCTCAGGTATGCGTGCCATAAAAACATCCCTCCCACCCCTAAAAGCCCCGCTGCCCGAAGTACAGAATGCAAAATGGGTGCATAACGAGATCGACTACTTCATCCTCTCCAAACTGGAGCAGCAATATATGCAGACCGCGGTCAATTCCGGGCAAAAGCCTATAAACCAGGATGGCTCGCCAGCGACGCCACTACTGCAACATTGAACATCACCTGGTACAACTCGGCACATTGAGTCCACCGCAACCGGAAAAGATCACACCGGCCTATATGACAGATTATGAGATCAGCTTTCCGCCGCGGAAGGTCCGCTGTTTGAAGGTTGTCGCGAATCCGGTGAAAAAGCTCCCTGAATGGCATCCTGGCAAAGGAAAACCGGGCTGGGTATTTTTCGACGAGCTTCTCGTGAATTAGCCGACTTAACTATTTCATTATCAATGTAGAATAAAAACTATCGTTTTGTAGTTACAAAACTACAGCCAGCGCTTACTAATTTATATAAGCGAGATTATTGGACGGCTTTCAAATATAGGATTCAACTTTTGCGACAGGTTGTTTTAAGGGTCAAGACCATTCCATTCATGGGATGGTCTTATTTTTACCATCCGGAAATTTTTATCCTCCGCCTGCGCATATCCGCCTCCGAGACCTATGTCGCCACCGGCACCACCGCCTATTGGAGAGTTCCTACGGTCACAAATAGTCGCCACTTTTGCACGGAGATCGTCTTGTCCCGCGTTGATTTTATCACGCAACAGTGACCTTAACTCACCTATCCGGCTGCCGCAAATCATGCCAAAAGCTGACGTTTGTCATCAAACGCCCTCTCCATCACTGGTATCTTTGCTCCGTCAATCAACAATCACAACTCAAAAAATTTCAATTATGAATCTCAGCCTTGTCCTGGGAAAAGGGAGATCCTTGTCCTTACTTTTCTCCTTACAGTTCCTCCTCGTCGGCACCTATGCGCAAAGCCATTATACCAGTTCTTCTGTGGACCTGCTTGTCAGCGGCACCTCCACACTTCATGACTGGACGATGAAAGACGTAAAAGCAGATTGCTCCGCCAGCATCGATCTGAATGCTGCCGGTCAGTTAAACACACTCAACGCGCTGAGCTTCGCCACTCCGGTCAACGCTCTGAAGAGCGAACACAACAGCATGGATAACAACGCGTATAGAGCGTTGAAAAGCGATAAGGCACCGCAGATCAGCTATGTCCTTTCCTCAGCCACTATCACTCAAAGCTCAGCAGGCAGCACCGTTACCTGTAAAGGCAGGCTCACCATCGCCGGAACAGCCAGGGACGAAGATGTCGTCGCAGTCTGTAAGACCAATGCAGACAATACCATCAGCGTCACCGGCACAAAAAAGATCAGCATGCAGCAGTACAATATCACGCCCCCCACCTTCATGCTCGGCGCCGTCAAAACCGGCAATGATATCGTACTGACCTTCAATCTAATCCTAAAGAGATCATAATAACAATCGAAATTAACAACGTCAAAAATCATTTTGTATGAAACGTCTATTACTATACGCAATCAGCCTCGCCCTCACGGCCTTCCTGCCATTCGCGACCTTCGCTCAGCTTTTACAGGGAAATGTCCCCGGCATGCGGCCTTATGATCAGAAAGGCGTCAATTATTTCGAGTCAAAAAAAGACAGTCTGCCCTTCACCGGCCCTACCCTTCGCATTGGCGCAGGTTTTACACAGGAGTTTCAAAACCTGAAGGACAGGAATTATATAGGAAAAGCCAGCAACAACGGCCTCTACCAGCTATCTCCCGGTTTTAACCAGGCCATGGCCAACCTCTATACCGATTTCCTCCTCGCCGATGGCATTCACCTGAACCTGACCCTTTACCTATCGACCCGTCACCACAATGAGACCTGGGTCAAGGGAGGCTATCTCCAGTTCGATAAGCTGCCTTTAAAAGGACAGATCTTCCAGGATATCATGAAATACACTACGATCAAGCTCGGCCAGATGGAGATCAATTATGGCGACCAGCATTTCCGCAGAACGGACGGTGGCCATGCCCTCTACAACCCCTTTATCGAAAACTATATCGTCGATGCCTTTGCAACAGAGATCGGCGGCGAGGTCCTCGTACAAAAGAACGGTGTGTTCGGCATGGTGGGTGTCACCAATGGCATGCTAAAAGCAAGCATCGACTCACTGGCACGGACAACACAGAACGGTAACATCAAGAAAAATCCGGCCATCTACGCTAAAGTCGGCATCGATCGCCAGGTCTCCGACCTCGTACGCCTCCGTCTGTCCGCCTCGGCCTATCACGAGAACAGCTCACCCAGCAACGACCTCTATTTCGGAGATCGCGCCGGGTCCAGCTACTGGATGGTCATGGAAAAACCCTATACCGTACCGGCCAGCGGAGAAAGCGCCTACGAAAGTGATGCCTTCTCCGGCCGCCTCAATCCGGGCTTCGGCTATAAGGTCGATGCCATGATGGTCAACGGATTTGCAAAAGTAGCCGGCTTCGAACTCTTTGGCACATTCGAACACGGCCAGGGCCGCAGTACCAGCGAAACAGCTAACCGTCAGTTCAACCAGTATGCCGTAGATGGTATCTATCGCTTCGGACACAACGAGAACCTCTTCCTCGGTCTGCGCTACAACGGTGTCACTGCTGAGCTGAAAGGCATCAGCAAGCCTGTCACCGTCAACCGCTTCGCCGCAGCAGGTGGCTGGTTCCTGACAAAGACCGTTCTGCTGAAAGGCGAATGGGTTACCCAAAGCTACCTCGACTTCCCCGTATCGGATTATCGCAATGGCGGAAAGTTTGATGGCTATGTCATCGCCGCAACCATTGGATTCTAAGAAGAGAGCAGGCTACATACGAGCGAGCGCCGGACAGTATGACCCCGATCCCGTCCAACAGCGGCAGCATCTATCCGGTCTCCACATCTTACTAATTTCGGATTATAAAAATCGTCCTTTATGATTGGAAAATTAACCACACCCGAAATAGAGAAATTACTGAGCAAGCAGGTCGTAGGGCACATTGGATGCTCCAATGGCGAGATGGTCTATGTCGTGCCGATCAGCTATACCTATGACGGGGAATATGTGTACTGTCACACCCATGAGGGCCTGAAGGTCGACATCATGCGAAAGCATCCCCGGGTATGCTTCGAGGTCGATCACCTTCACAATATGGGTAACTGGCAGAGCGTCGTTGCTCATGGCGAATTTGAAGAGCTCAAAGATCCGGCAGTGAGAAATCACGCGTTGCAGAAGCTGCACGAGCGCGTACTGCCTGTCGTAAGCAGCGAGACAACACATCTCTCGCCTGACTGGCCCTTTCCTCCGGCAGAGTTCGGCAAGATCGGGGGCGTCACCTTCCGCATCCGGCTGGAAGACAAATCGGGCCGCTATGAGAAATCAAGCACGCTCATGCAAAGCTTTTTCAGCATCTGATGCAGTGATACGACCCGGGACACTGTCCCAAATCATGTCAATCACTGACGTCAGTCATTAAATGCTTTCTCTGGCCATGATATCTTTACTTCGTAACTGACAACACCAACCCATTATGTATGCGACGTCTATTCCTATACGCAATCAGCCTTCCCCTTTGTGCAGGATTCGCCACGGGGACAGTCACCTCTCCAACCAAAGAGAAATCAAGCTGGATCGTACAAAAGAGCAGTAGCCTGAGCATTAATGGCCGTACAAATATTAACCACTTCTCCTGTGCAGTTGCCCAATACAGTGAACCTGATACGATCACCTTTCAAAATGACGGATGCCGGGGAAAATCCGGCGGTATCCCTCTCAATGGAGTATTACATGTCAATATAGTAGACTTCGATTGCCGCAACCGCACAATGACGGGAGAATTCAAAAAGACCCTCCTGTACAAACAATACCCACAGCTAAAGATCATCTTCCTGAACCTTGAAAGGATGCCCGGTTTCACATCTCAGTCAGAGACCCTCAAAGGCCAGGTATTCATCGAGCTGGCAGGAGTAAGCAAGCAATTTGAAATGGGCTATACCTCGAACCGGGAAGACCCGGAGACAGTCCAGCTCACGGGAAGCCGCCAGCTTTGTTTTTCCGATTTCGGATTACAGCCCCCGCAAAAAATGGGCGGGCTGGTCCGGGTCAACGAAACATTGGACGTCAGGTTCATACTCTGCCTGCGCCGGATAGAATAGCACCGATCATCCCATCGAAACCATCAAGTATCAAAATCTATAATTTCAACTAACAATGTTACCAAAAACAATGAAGGCCGCCGTTGTCTATGATTTCGGACAACCCTTACAAATAGTGGATAGACCCGTACAGGCCCCCGGCATCAACCAGCTCCTCGTCAAAGTCATTGCCAGCGGAGTTTGTCACACAGACCTGCACGCCGTCAGCGGCGACTGGCCCGTAAAACCCAAAATGCCCCTGGTACCCGGTCATGAAGCCATCGGATATGTAGCCGCCATTGGCGCGGAGGTAAAGAATGTGAAAGAAGGTGATATAGTCGGCGTACCCTGGCTCTACAGCGCCTGCGGATGCTGCGAGTTTTGTATCACCGGCTGGGAAACTCTTTGCGAACAACAACAGAACGGCGGCTACAGCGTCGACGGCGGATATGCCGAATACGTCCTGGCAGACGCCCGCTATGTCGGACATTTCCCTTCAGGCGTGGATTGTGTTCAGATGGCTCCCATCATCTGCGCGGGCGTCACCGTCTACAAGGGATTGAAAGAGACCGAAGCAAAACCCGGCCAATGGGTCGCCATATCGGGTATCGGCGGACTCGGCCACCTCGCGGTCCAATATGCCAAAGCCATGGGTTTACAGGTCGCAGCCATCGACATTGCCGACGACAAATTAGAGCTGGCTAAAAGTCTCGGCGCATCCCTCGTCGTTAACGCCCGGAAACAGGACCCCGGTGAATTTCTCAAAAAAGAAACTGGTGGCATGCATGGCGTCCTGGTCACCGCCGTTTCCCCAATAGCTTTCCGGCAAGGCCTCAGCGCTCTCCGCCGGAAAGGTACCATCGCGCTGAACGGCCTTCCTCCGGGCAACTTCGACCTGCCTATCTTTGAGACCGTCCTCAACCGCTATACCGTTCGGGGCTCCATCGTAGGCACCCGCCAGGACCTCCAGGAAGCTATAGACTTTGCAGTCGCAGGTAAGGTAAAGGCCACCATCCACACCGCCAAACTCGAAGACATCAACAGCATATTCGATGAAATGAAAAAGGGAGAGATCCAGGGCAGGATCGTGATGGAGATCGCAAAAGCATCCTGATTCAAATTAGATACAAATAGCGCCGGACTGACGAAGATCAGCCCGGCGCTTGCATTTAATCATAATTTCCTTATTACCTGTGAAATAAATTTGGTTTCAATAATCATTTTTTCCAGCTCTTAATATAAGTATATGAAACAAGTACTATTTGTCGGCGCAGGCCAGGAATTCCCAAAAGGGCCCTTCAACTTCCTTCGCACAATGCAACAACAGGAGAGGGTACACGCCCGGGCGCTCTTCTTTAAACCCATAGACTACTCCGCCCTGTCGACAGTCGCAGCCAACTGCGGCGCTGATCTTTCCCCGATCCTTGAACTCGAAGAAAGAGAAAAGCAGGCCGTCCATTTACAAAAAACCCTTTTCGCCCGACACTGCCAGGATAATTATATATCTTATACGATCAACGAGAATCAACAGCCCTGGGATAAAGATCTGCTCATCACAGAAAGTCGCTTTGCCGACCTCGTCCTCATCAGCGGAGAGCTCTTCTACCCCGGTGAAGGCCGGCAACCCAATCAATACCTCCAGGAGGCCCTCCACGCAGCCGAATGCCCCGTCCTTATTATACCCGAAACTTTTACAACCGTCGAACACCTGTTCATGGCATACGATGGAAGCAAGGAAAGCATCTTTGCACTAAAGGCATTCTGCCATCTCTTCCCCCAGTTCTGCGACCTGCCAACAGAATTCGTCTATGTCAACGACGAGTCCGGCAATGCCATTCCGGAGATCGAAAGACTAAGACAATTTACCCGCCTGAAATTTAACAGTATGAACTTCGCAAAACTGCATTTCAAAGCCGCCGAATATTTTGCGTCCTGGATCAGTGAAAAACAGAACGTCCTGCTCATCAGCGGTTCTTTTGGCCGGGCACCCTTTTCTTACCTCATGAAACGGAGCTTCGCGGAAGACATCATCCATGACCACCAGCTACCCCTGTTTATCGCACATCATTAATTGTTTTATACAACACCCTGATCTGCATATTATAAGTTAAGTAAATTTCAGTACTTTTACTTGCCGGTATAACCAAATCTTTTTCAATATACCATGAGGCTCTCCAGGCAAACCACCTTCTTACTGTTAAGTAGTCTCATAGCTGGCAGCATACTGCTGTTAGCAGCCTCATTCCTTGTCTCTTCCCGACTCACCAGCGGACTTCTCCCCGCCAGCCTGCTCCTCATGATCATCTCGTTCGTTTTCCTGGTCTACTATCATTTTACCCGGGGAAAAGCAGCAGAAGATCACCGCCTCCTCCTTGAACAACGGCTCAGCTTCCTGGTCCAGAATATAAAAGATTACGCTATCTTCCTCATCGACCCCGAAGGCAGGGTCATGAGCTGGAACAAAGGCGCCCAGCAGATCAAAGGTTATACAGAGGCCGAGATCATCGGCAAACCTATTTCTATCTTTTATACCGAAGCCGACAACCGATCCGGTGAACCTTTCCATAATCTTCAAAAAGCGCTCGAGGATGGCAGATATGAGAGCGTCGGCCTCCGCAAACGAAAAGACGGTTCTGTTTTTATCGCCGATGTTGTCTTCACCCCGTTCTATGATGACAATGAAACCTTAAATGGGTTTATCAAGATCACCAGGGACATCTCCGACCAGAAAAAGGCGGAAGAGAACATGGTCAACGCACTTGCCCGGGAAAAAGAGCTCAACGAAATGAAATCCCGCTTCGTAACCCTTGCTTCCCATGAGTTCAAGACCCCACTCAGCGTCATTCTTTCATCTGTCTCCCTGATCGAAAAATACCCCGATACGGACATGCAGGATAAAAGGGTTCGACACATCCATCGCATAAAATCCAATGTCAACAACCTCAAACAGATCCTCAACGACTTCCTTTCTCTCGAAAAGCTGGAAGGAGGAATTGTTCAAAACCGTCCTGACCTCGCCGACCTGCAAAACATTCTCGGTGATACCATCAGGGACATGACGGAAGCCTGCAAAGAAAGCCAGCAGATCCACCTGGTTACCATCGGAACACCAAGACCCGTTCAGGTCGATAACCACTTGCTTCAGAATGTGCTCAACAACCTCCTTTCCAATGCTATCAAATATTCTCCTGAATGCTCCTCTATCGACTGCACCATCGAATATGACCCCGGTTTTGTCGAGATCCATATCAGGGACCAGGGTATCGGCATTCCAACTGAAGAACAGAAACAGCTCTTCGAGCGCTTCTTCAGAGCCACCAATACCGGCGGCATCTCAGGCACCGGCCTCGGCCTCAGCATCGTAAAAAAATACCTCGACCTGATGGACGGTTCGATCCGCCTGTCCAGCACGCCTGGTATAGGGTCCACTTTCACTGTCCGCATTCCTGCCCCTTTACCCGCCCATTCTCATCCACTCGCCTGACCCGGTCTTGATATCACTTATCCGCCACAAAGACAGGCAGCACGGTCGCATAATCCGATTCCATAAACAAACGATTTATGACTTTCATCAGTCCCGAAGCTGATAAATATCTTTGTACCAGGCCAGCTTCCCGGCCGGATCGACATCCACCGTCTGGTAAACCACGAAAACAGGCACCGGCTTCCCTATCGCAACCGGCATTGGTTTCTGATCCCTGAAACACGATAAGAGGTAAGTAGTGTCCAGCGGGTTCTCCAGCAGCGACCGCCCCGGATCGATCGGTCTTTCCATCCGGATACAATGACGCAGGATAAGACCAGCCCGATCCAATAACCCCTCTTTTTCATATCCCATGATTTTTCTTAAAGTAACGATAGTCCGGCTGTACCGGAAATGAGCAATATCACCCCGCCTCATGACCTTTCTCAAGATTCGGTCAACTCATTCAAAATATCTTTAATTCATAAATTTTCAATCATGAACGCCGCCGCCATATTACCTTCACTGGTCATCACGCTGCCGTTTGAGCCAAGGAGCCTCGCCCTCTTTGTCTCAGCGCAAACTGAAAAAATAATGTATCTTGAACAGCCTCTTAAATCCCAGGTACTGATCGACAGCGCATTCCGCATCCGTGATCTGACCATCGGCGCCCGAAAAGAAACTATCCTTAACAAATTTATTAATCTGAAATAGCCGCTGATGTTTAAGGAAAAAGCCCATCACGTACTCTTATTTTGTTTCATTGTCACACTGACATCCGCGGTGCTGCAATACCTGAATCCCTCCTACAGCTATTTTGACGGAGGGTTTATCATCGCAATCCTGCTAACCATATTCCTTCATAAAGATAGTTATACCCAGCTGTTCGGAGCCATCGGCATCGCCCTTGTTATCATCGCTTCATTTTATCAACCCGATGGAATAGACAGGTATCATCTCATTTTACAGCACTCTTACTCTCTGGTCATTATTATTCTGGCAACCGTTTTCGTCTTGTATGTTAAAAGATTGTACCGATCTATCGAATCCGAACAGCAGCAGACCAGGGCCCTGTTCGATCACGCCACCGAAGGTATCATCCTCACCGATGAAAAAGGAAAGATCGTACTACTCAATCCCGCAGCCTATGGTCTGTTCGGCTATGACCGTGATGAGCTTCCCGGCCAGTCCATCGATACCCTGATCCCCCAACGCTTTCATCACCGTCATGAACAGGATAGAAAGGGTTTCTATAAAAATCCGGGCCATCGCACCATGGGGCATGGCCGGGATCTGTTTGCCCGCAAAAAGAATGGTACTGAGTTCCCGGTAGAGGTCAGCCTTGGCTATTACCGGCAGAACAATGTCCTCTTTGTCATCGCCTTCATCGTCGATATCACCCAACGAAAACACAACGAACAGGAGCTGATCAGCCGGCAGCAACAGCTGGAGACGATCACTGCCGACATTCGCAGACTGAACACGGACCTGGAAGCCAAAGTCGAACAGCGCACCGCTATCTTACGGGAAGCCCTCCAGGAACTCGAAAGATCCCAGGTGGAATTGAGCGAGGCCCTCAGCAAGGAAAAAGAATTGAATGAGATCAAATCCCGTTTTGTGTCTATGGCTTCCCACGAATTCCGTACCCCGCTCAGCACCATTCTTTCCTCTGCCAACTTATTATCCCGGTATACGCTTACTGAAGACCAGGACAAACGCGACAAACATATCAAACGGACAAAGGATGCCGTGAAACACCTCAACGTCCTCCTGGAAGATTTTCTTTCTCTCGGAAGACTCGAAGAAGGCCGGGTCATGGCCGAACCGGCGCCTTTTCCCCTTAAAGATCTCCTCGAAGAAGTCACTGAAGAAATGCAATCCCTGGCTAAAGATGGCCAGACAATCCATTGCCAGTATACCGGGGATCTGGTCCTCACCAGTGACCGGCGCCTGGTAAAGAACATTCTCATCAACCTGCTCAGCAACGCTGTAAAATTCAGCGCCGAAGGTGCCCCTATCGAATTACAGGCCGAACGGTTGGTACAGGGCGACATCATCGCATTGACTGTTTGTGACAAAGGCATCGGCATCTCGGCTGAGGACCGGCAGCACCTTTTCAGCAGCTTTTTCCGCGGTGGCAATGCCCTCAATATCGAAGGCACCGGCCTGGGCCTTCACATCGTCCGTCGTTACCTCGACCTCCTCCACGGTACTGTCAGCCTCGAAAGCGAGCTCGGCAAAGGCACCTGCGTCACGATCAAATTACCCGACCACTCTAATGACATTGAATTATAGGCCCCGACTGAGGAGCTAACATAGGGCTCACAAAAGGAATTCCCAGGTTCAATCCCCGCAGGATAAGCAGGATAGCCACCAATGCCGTAAGATATGGCAAGGCCTTTCGCACCTGCTGCCGAAATCTGACACTGACCATCATGCCGGACATCTGCAGGATCAGCAGCAAGGGCAAGGTTCCCAGACCAAAAAAAGCCATAAAACCCATACCCTGTATTAAAGATGTGCTGGTCAGCGCCCCGGCTATTGCCAGGTAGACCATTCCGCAGGGCAGCAGACCATTTCCCATACCCATCAGCAAAAATTTACCCCGGAAAGAAGATTGCCACAGACTCGTCATCCACCTCATCAATTCCCAATAAAATTTATTTACCAGGACCGGCATCCGGCCATGTAGCCGGAACCCTTTTGCCGTCATCCACCCGAGCAACAACACCCCAAGCAAAACAGACATTCCCTGCTGCCACCCGGCCAGGTATACCCGTCTTCCTAATAACCCAAACAGGAGCCCCGCAAAAGCATAAATACCGATCCGCCCCAGATGGTACGATCCGACACTCAACGCTCTCTGCCTCGCTCCCATATTTCGCACAGGCAGGGACAAAACAAGCGGACCACACATACCAACGCAATGCATACTCCCGAGCAAACCGATGCCGAACGCCGCCAGAAATGCCTGCCACATAAAGAAATATTTTATTGAATGACAAAAGGCTGTTCTGTAAAGTAATCAACACCTCCGCTTTCCCAGCTTACCTTCACGGAATAATGTCCGTTTGGCACGGCCCCCTTCACGATCTCCTGCCGTCCCGACCCATCAGTATCAAGCAGGATGACACGGTCCCGTGTCGCATCATTGGGACAATAAAAAACGATCCTTCCCCTTACTTCCTTACCCTTCATCTCCACAGGTAAGGTCAGCCGGACAACTCCCTCCAATTCTTCCAATGATAGTTTTCCCGACAAGCCATTGGCCTGCCGTGTACCATCAATGACATTCTGATACGCCAGCTCATCCTTATAATACTGGCTCGATACCAGGTCCACCGGCGTCTGCATACAGCGATAAACCATATAGGATATCATCCCGCCAAACACGACAAACACCAGCAATAATTTATTTCCCCAGTTCATATCTTATATTTTATTTTGTTAATCCCCATCTCCTGCCACCGGTCCCAGGAAATTCGACCTGATCTCGTCGATCTTTTTGCCGCCTTCATAAAGCCCAAGCCTTATGCTTGTCTTCCTCTCTTTGATCATATTCCGCGGTAATACCACAAAGAAATTGCCGGCCCCCTCCTCTTCCCTTTTGACAGGGATAGTCGGCCCTCCGATGATCTCCACCTCTCCACCCATATCTTCGAGACGCACCTGCAAAGGCACCTGCCGGATCGTCTTATTGGCGACCTTGATCATATACAGATTCGTCACACTGTCCTTCCCTCTCTCCTGGAAAAGCATACCCGGAGCCCTCATCACCGTAGCATCTACATCCTTTCTACTCAGTAACAACGCAGACAGTATGACCACCAGCAGCGCAAGAAGCCCGGTATACAGCTTCATCCGCAAGGTATATCGTAAGGGCTCATGACCGGAAATTCCATTCTCCGAAGCATACCGGATCAGGTCCGGGGGTCGGCCAGTCTTCTCCATCATATGGTTGCAGGCATCGATACATGCCGTACAACCCACACACTCCATCTGCGTCCCGTTTCGGATATCGATCCCTGTAGGGCAGACCTTCACACACTGGAAACAGTCGATACAGTCCCCTACCGACCCGGACTTGGTCTTACTGAACTTCCCTCTGGGCTCACCCCGCTTGTAATCATAGGCCACGATCATAGAATTTCTGTCCAGCAGCACACTTTGAAGCCGCCCGTATGGACATATCGTCGTGCAGACCTGCTCCCTGAAATAGGCGTATACCGCATAGAACACCGCCGAGAACAGGAGGATAGACAACAACCCCGGAATATGTTCCGTCACCGGTTCACTGATGATCTTCCCAAGTCCCTTGATCCCGATGATATAGGCCAGGAATGTATTGGCAATAATGAATGACAAAAGATAAAAGACGCCATGCTTCATTACCTTCTTTCTTATCTTCAACCCCGTCCAGGGAGCCTTTGCCAATTGCTTTTGCTCCGCGCCGTCCCCCTCGATCCAATACTCCACTTTCCGGAAAAGCATCTCCATAAAGATCGTCTGAGGACAAACCCAGCCACAAAAAAGCCGGCCAAAAGCGGCCGTGAACAGGATGACAAAAATGATAAAGGTCACCATGGTCAGCCCGAAGATGAAAAAATCCTGTGGCCAGAACACCTTCCCAAAAATGATAAACCTCGCCCCGGATATATTAAAGAGAAATAATGGTTGACCGTTCACATATACAAACGGCAGAGCAAAGAAAAGCAGGAAAAACCCCCAGCTGATATACGACCGGAGGTCGTACCATTTCCCTTTCGGCTTTTGGGCATAAACCCAGTTCCTGTTTCCGGTGGCATCCACCGTTGCAAGATGATCCCTGAAGGACTCTTCCGGCAGAGGTTTAATTCTATCAACAGTTTCCATTATTGCCGATTACTCGTATTTTATTTGACCAATGTTCCTTGTGGCGGTTTCGCATTGGGCGGATTCGTCCCACCCAGTGATTTTACATAACTGGCGATCTGGGCGATCTGCACCGGAGAATAATCATCCTTCCAACTCTTCATCCCCTTATCAGGCCAACCGTATTTGACCGTTTTGAATACTTCCTGTATCGAGCCCCCATGCAACCAGTACGCATCAGTAAGATTTGGACCCACACCACCTTCCCCGCTCTTCCCATGACAGGCAAAACAGGTAGTCTGAAATACAGCCTTTCCCGCTTCCAGGTCAGCCGCATCCGTCAGCAACTTCACCGTATTCTCATCTACGCTGTTAGCAGCCTTCTTTAGAAAAGCTTCCTTTTGTATCGCAGCCTGGTTTACGGCGATCCGGTATTCTTCATCCTGTAACGGAGCAGTGTGCGAAACGTGATAACGCCAGAGATAGATCACCGCAAAGATCATCGTGCAATAAAAACCATATAGCCACCACGGCGGAAGCTTATTATCCAGTTCCCGGATGCCATCGTAATCGTGCCCGAGATCCATTCCAGCCTCCTCTTCGGCCGGCCTGAACTTATTCACCTTTGTCCACCACTGTCCGAACGAAAAGACAGGCCTTGTCCGGACAACACCTTCGGAAGCAGCGGCTGCAGCCACCGCCTCTTTTTTTAACAGGGTGTTGACATTATAGACCAGGTATAGGATGACTAAGATCTCAACCCCGACCACAGCGATCATAAAATAAAAGGCCGTGTCGCTTACCCCATTCACAATGGGTCCTGCAACCACAGCAGCGCCGCCTGCCACCGGCAACCCGTTTTTCACTGGTCCTCCGCCATCCGCCGGCTTTTCCGCGTCGCCGGCACTGCGCGCCGCATTCAGCAGGACGGCAGCGAGTGATTTTATTACGATCAGCAAAAAGATTATCACTCCGATCATTATCCAAACAAATGGATTGGACAAAGAAGATGAAGCAGCATTGAACATATACATGATTTTAAAATGAGACATTGATTAGTCAAGCGGGATCTGCCTGATCTCTTCGATCATCCCCTTGTCAGCCTTTACCGCCCAGATCAGCATCCCCAAAAAGAAAGCCCCGAATATGATTAAGGATGCCATCCCATATACACTCACACCGCTGATCTTTTCCATATAATTAATGAATTTCATATCGTTCGGTTTTTGTTATATTAATTTCCCATGACCGCATGGCCATCATTGGTAGCCGCCGTCTGCTGTTTTGGCGCTGCTTTAATATCCTGCCCCATCCGCTGCAGATAGGCTATCAGCGCAACGATCTCCTTATTCTGACCCGTGCTGATCTTGTCCCCTTTCAAAGTAGCCCTGATACTCTGCTCCTGTTTGACCAGGTCCCCGTTAGCCCGTTCAGCATAGCCTTGCGGATATGGCACTCCCAGCGTCTGCATCGACTTTATCATCTTGTAAGTGATCACCGTATCGATCTCATGATCAAAAAGCCATGCATAGGAAGGCATGATCGACCCCGGTGACATCGATTGAGGATCCAGCAAATGATTATAGTGCCAGCTGTCCGGGTACTTCCCGCCGATCCGGGCCAGGTCAGGCCCCGTCCTTTTTGACCCCCACTGGAAGGGATGATCATACACAAACTCACCCGCCTTGCTGTATTCACCATAACGCGCCACCTCATCCCGGAAAGGCCGGATCATCTGCGAATGACAGAGGTAACACCCTTCGCGGACATAGATATCCCGCCCATGCAGCTCCAGGGCTGTATAGGGCTTTACGCTGCTGATCGTTGGAATATTTGATTTCACCAGGAAGGTCGGGACCAGCTCGATCAGCCCGCCGATCAGCACCGCGATCAGGCTAAAGACCAGCATTTGCATAGGTCGTTTCTCGATCCAGCGATGCCAGTACGCCTTCCCATGCGTCGGAACTACCTGCGCCAGCGGAGCCGCCTCCGCAGCCTCATTAGCCACGAACTGCCCCTGCGCTATCGTCTTGCGTAAATTATAGGCCATGATCAACGTCCCGATCAGATACAGAGTCCCGCCAAGACTGCGGGTGACATACATGGGGATCACATGGGTCACGGTCTCCAGGAACTGGAATTTCAGCTGTCCTTCTTCCGTAAAGCTCTTCCACATCATGCTTTGGGTAAAGCCTGCCCAGTATAGTGGAACGACATACAGAATGATCCCGATCGTACCGATCCAGAAATGCGTGCCGGCCAGCTTTTTTGAATAGAGTGTCGTATTCCACATCCGGGGTATAAGCCAGTAAAGGACACCGAACGTCAGAAAGCCATTCCACCCCAGCGCACCGACATGCACATGCGCAATCGTCCAGTCCGTAAAGTGAGAGATAGCATTGACATTCTTGAGCGCAAGCATCGGCCCTTCGAAAGTCGCCATCCCATAACAGGTGATGGCCACTACCAGGAACTTCAGCACCGGCTCCTCTTTTACCTTGTCCCAGGCGCCCCTCAACGTAAACAGGCCGTTCAGCATCCCACCCCAGCTGGGGAAGATCAGCATGACCGAAAAGACAACCCCCAGCGACTGCGCCCAGTCCGGCAGAGCCGTATACAATAAATGGTGCGGGCCCGCCCAGATATAAATAAAGATCAGCGACCAGAAGTGAATAATGGACAGCCTGTAGGAATATATCGGCCGGTTAGCCGCCTTCGGCAGAAAATAATACATAAGACCGAGGTAAGGCGTCGTCAGGAAGAAGGCCACGGCATTGTGACCATACCACCATTGTACAAGGGCATCCTGTACACCCGCATACCAGCTATAGCTCTTCCACATCGTTACCGGCAGCTCTATCGAATTGACGATATGCAGCATCGCGACCGTGACCCAGGTGGCAATATAAAACCAGATCGCCACGTAAATATGTTTTTCCCGGCGTTTGATCAGCGTGCCGAACATATTGATACCAAAGATCACCCATACGATAGTGATCGCAATATCGATCGGCCACTCCAGCTCCGCATATTCCTTCCCGCTCGTCTTCCCCATCCAAAGCGTTATGGCCCCGGTCACGATAATAGCCTGCCAGCCCCAGAAATGAATCTTGCTCAGCAGATCGCTGAACATCCTCGCCTTACAAAGACGCTGTAAGGAATAATATACACCCATAAATATCCCGTTGCCGACAAAGGCAAAAATAACGGCATTGGTATGTACAGGTCGCATACGCCCAAACGTAGTCGCCGGCATTCCCAGGCCCAGTGCCGGATAATAAAGCTCTATAGCCGCCCATAAGCCCGCCAGCATTCCTACGACGGCCCAAACCACGACGGCATAAGCAAACCACTTGACCGTCCGGTTGTCATAATAAAATTTCTCTACCTGCATATTTATTGATTTGTTGGGTTTGATTCAGGCGGCACATCGTCAAAAAGAATGCGGCGCGGCGGAGCATAATCATCATCAAATTGCTTGCGTCGTACACTCCAGATAAAAGCCCCTAAGAAGATCAGGGCTACGGAGAGACTGGCGATTAAGAGCAGAATGATGACGCTCATATTAGTGATTCAGTTAATTGTAGTGTAAATTTATTCTGCCGCGTCCGGGCCGGAGATGACAGTGATCAGGACTAAACTTGATTTTACTCAGCTGTTCAAAGCCTGATGCGTCTTGCAGCCGCATTGCTGCAACTATAGGTCAGGATCAAAATAGAAAGAGAGCTCGATGGCATCAGTATTGCCGCCACCAGCGGCGACAATGCCCCGCTGACCGCAAAAGACAACCCGATAAGATTATAAAGAATGGATAAAATAAAACTTGCGAGAATGATCCGCTTCCCCACCTGGCAAAGCCGGATAAAAAAGGGCAACCGCTCCAATTCATCCGCCCGTAGTATCGCATCGCTCGCCGGCGTAAAATTATTACAGTCCTCCGTCAGGGCGATCCCAATATCACTTTGCTCAAGCGCTCCCGCATCATTGAGACCATCCCCGATCATCATCACCCGTTTGCCAACCCGCTGTAAATGCCCGATATACTTTGATTTTCCTTTTGGGGACTGATTGAATAATAAGGTCGTATCCTGCCCCAGCAGCTCCTGGAGATTCTTCGACTCCCGGTTATTGTCCCCCGATAGCACAGATACCGACATCTTTCCCCGGACAGCCTTCGCCAGCTCCCTCAAACCATCCCGGTAACGATTGGATATATCATAAAATCCCTTTGCTCTTCCCCCAATGGCCACATAAACCCTTGTACCAGCACCCGGGGTGCTCCAATTCTTATCCACATTTCCAACGATCCTCCTTATATATTCCAGCGACCCCAGCGCAACCCTTTCGCCATATACAAAACCTTCCACGCCCTGCCCCGCTGTTTCCCGAAAACCCAATACGCTGCAGCTCACATCACCGTCAGCATTATCCCTCATCATATCATAACTTTCCTCCCCCGACAAATGTCGCGCAAGCATCCTGCTCAGCGGATGACCCGACTGCGCAGCCAATGTCGCAATAAGCAATTCCTGCTTCACCGTAAGCCCGTCCCCCTGATAAGACACCTCCTGTTTTCCGGCCTCCGTCAACGTCCCCGTCTTATCAAAGACTATATGATCGGCAGTAGCAATCCTCTCTATCACTGCCGCATTCCGCAGATAAAAATGATGCCGCCCCAGGATCCGCAATAAATTTCCATTGGTAAACGTACTCGACAACAGCAACGCACAGGGACATGCCACGATCAGCACCGCCGTGACCACACTCCATATCCGGCTGGCGTCATGAAAGCCCCAATACAAAGCCGCCCCGGCAGCTGTCGCCAGGACCATACAGGTGAACCACCGGCTGAGAGGGTGCACAAAAGAAAAGTCGCCGCCGGAGTCCTTCTCCGAGCCGCCTTTTTCCTTTCGGTTCCACAGCTGTGTCAGATAGCTCTGCGCCACTTCCTTCACCACCAGGATCTCGATGGCCGCAGCCGTCTGCCGCCCTCCCGCATAGACGATCTCCCCCATTTGTTTTTCCACCGGTTGCGATTCACCCGTCACAAAGCTATAGTCGATCAGCGCCTTTCCCCGCGTAAGGATACCATCCGCCGGTATCAGCTCTCCACTAAAGATCCGCAACGTATCCCCAGACCGGATGTCCGGCATCGCCTTTACATGTTCCAACTCCTTTCCCGTCACCTTATCCTGGATCACAGCGGTGACTGCCACTGGAAAATACGATCGGTAGTCCCGGTCAAATGTCAGCCGCCGGTAGGTCCTGTCCTGTAAGAAGCGGCCCGCCAGCATAAAAAATACGATCCCCGCCATACTGTCGAAATAGCCCGAGCCCCTCCCGGCTGTGACTTCCAGTATACTCCGGATAAATGTCACCCAGATGGCCAGTACGATCGGGGCGTCTATATTCAAAAATCGGTGCTGCAATCCCTTCCAGGCCGACAGATAGAAAGGACGGGCGCTATAAAAGACCACGGGTAAGGAGAACAGGAGGTTCAGGTAACGAAAGACCCGTTGAATGGCCGGTTCGGAATGATCCAGCCCCAGGTACTCCGGAAAACTGATCAGCATGATATTGGCAAAACAAAAGCCGGCAATTCCCAGCTGCAACAACAAACCCTTTTCTGCCCCCCGTTTTGGCTCGCCCCAATCCTTCAGGTTGATATAGGGCTCATACCCCAGCGAGGTCAGTAATTCCGCCGCCTTTCGCAGCGACACAGTCTTACTGTTCAGGATCAGCGACACCTGTTTGGCCGCAAAATCGACCCGGGATGATATCACCCCTCCATCAAGGCGTGGTAGCTGCTCAAGCAGGTACAGACAGCTGCTGCAATGGATCTGGGGCAAATAGAACTGAACATGGATCTCGCTCTCGTTCTGAAAGCTGACAAGCCCCGCAGCTATCTTCACATCGTCAAGAAAAGCAAATTTATCCCTGCGCACAGCCATCCGCCGGCTGATTCCCGGATGCGCATTCAGCTGGTAATAGTTGCAGAGCCCACTGCTATCCAGCAGCTGGTACACCATCAGACAGCCCTCGCAGCAAAAGGCCCGATCTCCTTCCCGGATCGGGTCTTTTGGGCAACTTTCGCCGCAATGACTGCATAAAATATCTTTTCCGGTTGTAGTATCCATACTCGATCTTGAAATAAGAGGCAATTTACAAGCCCCTCCACCCCCCTTTTATGACCCTGATCAGGGTGTCCACTGATCCTTGTCAGTTGCTGGACCCTCTTAAATTTTGTACTATTGTGAAACAAATCACCCTCCAATCTTAATATTCATGCGCAGACTGCTCGTAATCGACGACCATGACGATATCCGGGAAAATATCGCCGAGATTCTCACCCTTGCCGGATACGAAGTGTTCACTGCCCCCAACGGCAAAAGAGGTGTTGAAACAGCCCTTAAAGAAAAACCGGAGCTGATCATTTGCGATATCATGATGCCCGAGCTCGACGGCTATGGCGTCCTCCACCTGCTGCGCAAGAACGACTCAAGCCTCGACACCCCCTTCATTTTTCTGACGGCCAGGACCGAACGCTCGGATTTCCGTAAAGGCATGGAGATGGGCGCCGACGACTATATCACAAAACCATTTGACGATATCGAACTGCTCAACGCCATCGAGATCAGGCTAAAGAAATACGATATACTACACGGCAAATATTCCGGCGACGAAAAAGGAGCCAGCGAGCTCATCGCCGATCTCCGCGCATCCGGCACCCTTCGCCTCGACGCAAAGACGGCCGAGACACAGGATCTGTCCAAAAAAATGTTCCTCTATCAGGAAGGCAAACGCCCAAAATCCCTCTATCTGCTCAAAAGCGGGAAGATCAAAGCCTTTCGTATCAACGAGGACGGAAAAGAATACATTACCAATCTTTATGTTCCCGGTGACTATATCGGTTATCTCTCCCTGCTGGAAAATAATCCCTATGAAGACTCCGCCCTCGTACTCGAAGACGCGGAACTGGCAGTATTCCCAAAAGACGAGTTCCTGGACGCCCTTTACCAGGACCTCCAGGTAGCGGCAAAATTTATAAAGCTCATAGCCCTCAATGTCCAGGAAAAAGAAGAAAGACTGCTTAGTCTTGCCTATGGCTCCTTACGCAAACGCGTCGCCAAAGGACTCCTCGATATCCACGCCAAATTCACTTCGCCCGGGGCCGGGGGATCACCCGCCGCCCAATCCAAAAACACCGCCTCAACAGCCCTCTCCATCTCCCGCGAAGACGTCGCTCAATACATCGGCACCGCCACCGAATCCCTGATCCGGACGCTCAGCGACTTCAAATCCGAAAAACTCATCGACATCCAGGATGGCAAGATCCATATAAAAGACATTCAAAAACTACAAAACCTCCTCTTCTAAACGTTCGCCCCCACCGCTTTAAACCTTTTATAAAAAGCCTTCTCCAGCCACTCCCGATGCTCCGGATGCGCAATTCCTATCAGCGACTGCGCCCGCTGCTTCAGATTTTTCCCAAAAAGATTCACCTTCCCATACTCCGTCACAACCCAATGCACATGTCCCCTCGTTGTCACAACCCCCGCCCCTTCCTTCAAAAAAGGTACGATCCTCGATATACCAGTCGACGTGACCGAAGGCATGGCAATGATCGGCAGCCCGTTCTCCGATAACGAAGCTCCCCTGATGAAATCCATCTGACCCCCAATACCGGAATATTGATACGTACCCATCGAATCCGCACAGACCTGCCCGGTCAGATCGATCTCGATAGCACTGTTTATCGCCGTCACCTTTGGATTCTGCCGGATAATGCTTGTATCATTCACATACGCGATATCCATTACCCGCACTTCGGGATTGTCGTTTACAAAATCAAACAATTTCCGTGTTCCGTTCATAAAGGACGTTACGGAACGACCCACATTCAGCTTCTTCTTCCTGTTATTGATCACTCCCGACTCGATCAGCGGAATGACCCCGTCTGATAACATTTCCGTATGCAGCCCCAGGTCCCTATGCCCGTGCAGATTTTTCAGCACCTGGTCCGGAATAGTCCCGATCCCCAGCTGAAGCGTGGCGCCGTTTTCGATAAGCGACGCGACATTATGCGCGATCTTCTGGGTGACAGGACTCTCCGTAAGCTCATAGCTCAGCTCCGGAAGCTCCGCTTCATGGAATACCATCGAATCGATATCCCTTATATGCAGGAAACTGTCCCCATGCGTCCTTGGCATTCTGGGATTCACCTGCGCGATCACATGATGCGCTGTGTCCACGGCAGCACGAGCTATGTCGACCGAGGTCCCAAGACTGCAATACCCGTGTGCATCCGGCGGAGACACCTGGATCAGCGCCACATCGATGGGCAAGATGTTTCGTTTGAAAAGCAAAGGGATCTCGCTCAGGAAGATAGGGACATAGTCCCCATTCATGCTATTTGCCACACCCCTCGTATTTGCCGATACAAAGAGGGAATTGAAAAAGAAACTCTCGCACCATAACGGATTATTAAAATCCAGATCGCCCATCGTAGTGATGCTGATCAGCTCGACATGATGCAGCTCTACATGACGTGCCTGCAATGCCCTGACAAGAGGCACCGGTGTCGCAGCACTCCCATGGATAAAGACCCGGTCGCCTGTCTGTACCACAGAGAGGGCTTCTTCCGCAGTAACATATTTTTGCTTTGCCATTTGTTCCGGTTTTAAGTTTAGGTAAAAGTAGGAGACCAGGCATGCCGGAAAACTGACTATTCTCATATTCCTGCAAGACACTTGTCATGTGACAGGGCAAAGTCAACTATTAGTTTTGTCAAAAACAAAGTAGTATGAAATCCATAGTCATCCCCGTCAATTTCTCCGCCTGTTCCAACAACGCAGCCCGCTACGCGGCAGATCTTGCCCAGGCGATCAGGGCAGAACTTCACCTCGTCCACGTCATCGAAATACCCATGACTTCTGCCGACATGGTCATGACCGAAGCCCTCTACCAGGAAATGGTGGAATCCAGCAGCAACTCTCTGAAAGAGCTGCAGTTCGAACTGCAGAAACAGACATACAACAGTATCAAAGTGGAGACCCGGATAGAAGTAGGCAGTGTCACCGGCAAAATAAAAGAACTGTGCCAGGAGATACAGCCCTATGCCGTTGTACTGGGCGCCACAGGTCCCACCCTCGAAAAATTCCTCGCCGGCAGCCCCGTTTCCTCGCTGCTCCACAGCCTCAACTATCCTGTCCTTGTCGTACCGGCAGGAGTCAGCTTCCACCAGTTCCGTCGCGTCCTGCTGGCTTGTGATCTGGACGACATCGGTTCCGGTATCCCTTTGTCACTGCCCCTCCTCAAAGACCTGCGCCAATTCTTCGGTTCCCGTTTCGACATCGTTACAGTAGAAACCAGCAGCGTTTTGTCAGAAGAGCAAAAGACCTTTAAATACGAAGGGTGGAAAGATCAGCTCAAAGACCTCTATCCCGAAATTCATTATGTCCGCAACTCAAAAGTTGAAGACGGGATCCAGGAATACCTGGGTAAACACGAAGCCGACCTGGTAATGGTCTTCCCGAAAAAGCATGGCTTCTTCGAATTCCACACCAGCCAGTCAAAGAAATTTACAAAACACAGCACCATCCCTGTCATGAGCTTACACGAATAAATCAGGAACTTTTGGCTTTTTTCATAACTATAGAGTGCTAACAAAGCCGGCCCCATGTGGAGCCGGCTTATTTTTTCTCATGTGACCCGCTATTACACGGATCTTTCCGAACGAAGTAAATGCAGATCGAACGCCTTACAGACATACCGCAGAAAAGGCCATCCGCTTTCCGTTAACCTCACGCTCCCGTCATCCAGTCTCACAAGTCCGTCCCGTTCCAGCTCCCGTAGCTGCGGCAGCGTCCATTCCAACAGCTCAGTCGAGCAGACCGGACGGAAAAAAGTATAGCCCTTACACGCAATATCAAGGATATGACGCCGAAAAACCAGGTCCTCCTCATTCAGGAAATAACCTTTCCGCACCGCCAGCTCACCGCCCTGAACAGACCGGTAGTATCCCGTCAGCGTCTTGTCGTTCTGCACCAACGCCGTCTCCACATCACTGATCGATGACACCCCAAGCCCCAGCAACATTCCGCTGGCCTGGTTCGTATAACCCATAAAATTCCGATGCAAGGTTCCGTCTTTCCACGCCTTATACAGTTCGTCTTTCGGCAACGCAAAATGATCCATTCCGATATTGGCATATCCTGCCCCCGTCAACAGCTCTTTTCCCCGGACATACAAAGCCATTTTCGTGTCTGCATCAGGTAAGGTGTCCTCATCGATAAGCCGTTGTGCACAATTGATCAATGGAGTATGCCCATAACTGTAAAAGGCGATCCTGTCCGGATCAAGAGTAAGGCATTGCCAGATCGTTCTGGTCAGACCGCTAATATTTTGCAGTGGAAGACCATAAATGAGATCGAAATTGACAGAAGTAAAACCCGCCGCACGAGCATCCTCAGTTGCCCTCCGGAGATTCTCAAACGGCTGAAGACGATGAATGGCAAGTTGCACCTCCGGATCCAGGTCCTGTACCCCATAGCTGATCCGCCGGAATCCCAAAGCATACAGCACATCAAGGTGTTCACGCGTAGTGTTATTGGGATGCCCTTCTACACTGAACGAGTGGCCTGGACCAACTACGCCTTTTTCAAGCAATCCCGAGATAAGACGGCTTAGATTATGAGGTGAAAAGAAAGTGGGAGTACCGCCGCCCAAATGAAGCTCCCGGATAACCGGGGGACTGTCCATCATTTCCAGATACATATCCCATTCTTTTAAAATGGTCTCCAGATACTCCTCCTCGACTTTGTGATTGGTAGTGATCTTTTTATTGCATCCGCAATAAATACAAAGCGATTCGCAAAAAGGTAAATGAACATAAAGACTGATTCCACCCGACCCATTGCTCCTTATGAACTGGTCCCTGAATTGTTGCTTCCAGCGCGACACATCGATCTGGTCGCTCCAAAAGGGAACCGTAGGATAACTCGTGTAACGGGGAACAGGTTGATTTAGTTTGCGTATTAAGTCAGTATCTGCTTTCACTGCATTATTTTTCTCAAATCTACTCCCAGCTGGCTGATCGGTACCTGACCAGCATCAGCCTGCCTACTGACATCAGTCACCTGGCGTCTTTGATAGCTGTACTAATAATGCGTAATAAAAACAGGAAGATTCACCGTCTTAACAACCAGCCGCGCATGACTGGGCTGGAAAAACCGGGACAAAAGACTTCTTCCATAAGCCCCCATGACAACCATCGCATTCTTTTTCTCGATCAGGTAACCGAACATCTCGTCTGTTGCATCCCCTTTCAGGATCACGAATTCAACATCCCGATAGTGCGTTTTCAGCCATTCCTTCATCTTGAACTGCTGCTCGATGGATTGTTTATCCTCCTTACTCACATTGACGACGATCGCTTTCTTATCGGCAAGAGCCGGAAAGAGATAGGTGAATTGTTTGATAGCAAATACAGAAGATTGTGTGCCGTTATAGGTAAAGATCACCTTATCCAGCCCATCAAAACTGTAAGGTGCAATAAGGACCGGGCATTCCGAATCCAGCAGCACATCCTTGACAAAACGTGAGGGAACGCTCCGGTCACTTCTGCTAAAGGAAGTCACAGGATCAACGATGATCAGATCGGCAAAGCGGCTTTCCTCCACGACTTCAGAAAGAGGTATACCGCGATCGCGGTGGATGAGACCGGTCGTCTCCCTGCAAATACAGGATTCCTTAAATCTTTTGATATTATGGCTGACGATATCCTCAGGACCTTCTTCCTGTTCTCCGAGGCGACCAATACATGTTGGCCTGGCTGTCCCGGAAACATAGGTCATTTCATCCTGGAGCACGTCTTCCAAAAACATGCCCGTCAGTTTCGAGCCGGTAAGCCTGGCAATAAAACAGGCAAAGTCAATGGTGTTTGTTTCCAATTGGTGTGCGTCCAGGGCCAGCAGTATCTTTTCCATAACAATTTCTTATAAAGTAACTGCTATAAAAAAAGATACGCTATGAGGCTGATCACTACCCGGAGTGATTATGGTCAGGATAGCTAATCAATTAAATCTACTTAAACTGCAAATTCAGCGAAATGATATCGGATATCAGATCAGTATTCTGGGTATAATGTCCGTAACGGATCTCCATCGAACTTAGATGTGTTCCAAAAATGCCTTTGGGAGGAGCGATCCGGAAACCCGCGCCAAAGAAATTACTCGAGAACTTCGACAATGCATAATTACTGGTATAGTAGGTATCCGATTGGAGATGCTCTTCATAGGGGGCAAAATACTTTGCCGCCGTCTGTGTGTAGAACCTGTAGAAAGGGGTGACGGAAAAGAAAGGAGTCACTTTCACGGGCACTTCCAGACTGGCTGTATGTGCCTGGATGCCCCAGCTGTCTGTATAATAGCGGTAGTAGCCCCGCAGAATTATCCTATCCCCGAGAAAATAGTTAAGGCGAAGGCCAATGGGAAGCTTGAACCGGTTCGAAGGAAGTTTTTCAACGGAGTCCGCCCCGTCGGCAAAGAAGACGCGGTGGAACGGAAGTCCCAGGTATCCGTGCTGTTCTACCAGGTCCAGCAGGAAGGCAGCCTGCAAGCGGCTATTGATGACCTGCGTAAAGGAGAAAGAAGCCGTATAGGTTTGACGGGGACTGGATCCGTAATCAGGATGTTCTCTATCCCTGCCGCCCGTACCATAAGGGCCGGCCGGCTCAAATTCGGATGGGAAGATCAGTTTCACCTGGTCGAAATAACCGCTGAGTTTAAGCCCGAACTCACCGTTGTTTTTTGTTTTTTTAGTAGCCCCGGCGCTAAGTCCGATAGACTGGTAATTGAACTCATTGGAATAGTAAGCACCCAGGCTGAAGGAAGTCCCTTTGCGTTCGTTCTCGCGGGTCCAGTCAAGGGAAGGATACAGACGAAGTCCGTCTGTCCGCCGGGAAGCGCCCGTTTTTGAGATATATGCCTGTGAAGCAGCCGTATGATGATCAATGCCGATTCCGGCAGTAAGCGTATTCTTTCGCTGTTTGGCATCCCATCCGACCCACTTCAGCTCAAGTCCGTTAGCCAGGTCGGTAACCTTCTCCGAGCCTAAGCCTCCCCGGATCGACGAATGGTCTCCATTCTGAGTATAATAGCTGGAAACCAGGTTGACCTCGTCCAGCTTAAGCTTACGGGGTTTGAAAGCAGCCGAATCCTTTGTAACCTGTGAAAATGCATGCAGGAGCATAAAGTACATCCCGACGACGGTGAGACAGATCTTTTTCATGTGTGTTTTTCCTGATTGAGTTAATTACAGCCGCATCCACCTCCTGTCTTGCCGCCATTTGCGCCGGAAGCACCTTCCCGGTAGGACTGGAAATTGCTTTCATTCTTTTCAACCTTCCTGCTGGAAAGACTCATCTCCGAGTCGTTAAGCCGATTCTTCTGATATTCTTTCACCGGAGTACAAGCCGTCATCGTCCCGGCGCTGAAAAGGGCCGCGCATACCGATAGAAAAATCGTTCTTTTCATTAATAAGTGGTTTTAGAAAAATGAATATGATCGGATTTGTATACTTTATCTTCATCGTCTATGAGAATGGCTTCTATATCCTTTAGCTGGTTGATCATATCGAGACCAGCCCGGATGCCCATGATCATCACAGGTGTCGCCATGGCATCGGCAATCTCTGCATTCGGGCAGAGAATGGTCACGCTCTTTATACCGGTCACGGGCAAACCCGTCCTCGGATTTATCGTATGGGAATATCTCTTCCCATCGATCGTTATGTATTTTTCATAGTTCCCCGAAGTGGCGAGCGCCATATCGGTAACACTAAGCATTGAAAATACCTGGCTGGCTGCATTCGGATTGACAATACCAATGGTCCATGGGTTTCCATCCGGCTGATAACCCCATGCCGTCAGGTCGCCCGAGGCATTGACGACGCCGCTTGAGACCCCATTCTCCCGCATTACAGCCTTGGCCCGCTCCGCAGCATATCCTTTCCCAATGCCGCCAAAGCCGATGCGCATACCTTTTTCCTTTAGCAAAACCGTTGTGTTGACAGGATCGAGAATAATATTCCTGTAGTTGATCAGCCGTATCAACTGCCGGGCGGTTTCTTTGTCGGGCAGACCCTGCATAGTCGTATCGAAATTCCAGAGCCGCCGGTCCACTGACCCATAGGTAATATCAAAAGCCCCCTGCGTGATGCGGGATATACGGATGGATCGTTCGATAAGGTCAAAAGTCTCTTTGCTAACCGGGACCGGAGCTGATCCGGCATTGCGGTTGATCAGGCTGGTTTCACTGTCTTCATCATAGGTAGTAAGCAGGCGTTCTATCCGCTGGATCTCCCGGACACCTGCATCGATCTTCTCCATTGCCCACGTATCCTCCGGGCCAACTACACTCAGCTCGAAATGGTTGCCCATCAATTTCATTGCCTTTTTAAAGACCTGTTGCTTTTTCGGCATCGAGAACTGCTTTTACCTGGAGACTAAATTCTGCCGGTTTGATCCCCGGATTCCCTTCCCATTCCTTTAAAACCTTTCCCTCACCATTCAGCAGGACGGTGAGCGGAAATTTTCCAAGAGAGTTGTATTTATCGGCCAATTGATCGTTCTGCTGTTGCTGATCTTTGCTCAGCTGGTTCTTCTTCATCCTTGGAAAATCAGCATTAACCAACACCAACGTCGTGTCGGCAAACGCCAAAAAGGTCGGATCGTCAAATACCTCCTTCCGCAGCAGGATACAGGGTCCGCACCAGTCGCTCCCGGAGAAATTCAATAGGATATGACGGTGTTCCTTCTGTGCTATCATTTTGGCTTCCTGAAGATTAAGATGCCATTTCGGAGGTAAGGACAGGCCGGCAAAAAAAAGGAAACAGAGGTATTTTATCATGTGACTATAATTCGAAATTTGATGCAATATTGCTCCAATAACGTTTCCAGGCTTATTTATGTTCTGTTAAAATCGCTTTTTACCGTGTATCATCCCGGATACAATGCCGGGATACAGGCCTGCATCAGCGATGATCACCCCTACAAGGTGAACGAATACAAAACCATAAATGCCGTATTGGGTGATGCTGTGTATCTGTTTGATGACTCCCCTGATCGAGCGGAAAAAGGCCACATCTTCAAATGCCAGACCCAACCCGGTTACCGCCATCACCAGGATAAGAAAATAAAAAAGCACATAACTCAATTTCACTCGGGCATAGTGTTCATTCAACCGACGCGCCTCCGGCAGCAAGGGACGTAGCCCCATTGCCATTCTGATCTTCGTCTTTAATAGCTCGTCCGATGGCTGAAAAATCTCCAGGATGAATCTGCCCAAAAGAAAGACCGCGACAACGTAACCTATCCATGTATGCAATTCCCACAACTTATCGTTGAATGCATGAGAGACAGCCCGGGCCTGGTCCGTGGTAGTGGATAAGCCCTTTTGCTGCAGCTGATCCTGCACCATCGCCGTGTTGTTTCGGGTACGGAACAAAGTGGAGGCCAACAGCACAGTTATCATGGAACCCGTCAGCAGAATAAAGAATACCCAATGCCAGATCCGGATGCCAATGCTGTGTTTTTCGTTAAAGCTTGCGGTGCTGTTGTTATTCAAGAGCGCTTATTTTATTAGTGAAACCGATATCCAAGGATCACCTTGAATATAGCATTGTCTGTGCTCTGTGTAAAACCCCAGCCATACCCGAAATTCAACTCCCAGTCCGGTGACCAATCCAGGTCGACCGCTGCGAACAATTGATGCTCCTGACTTTGATAAGGCTCGAAATGGTTTAGCGGTCCCAGTGCTCCATAGTATTCAAACCCTCCCGCAATGACTTTTGTTACGTTGTACGCCGCCTTGAAATTCGGCGAGAAAATATAACCGTCATTCTTGCCCAGTCCGTGAAAAGATTTATCAAAAGTTGGATTTAGGGAAAGGTACAGTTTGCCAAACTGCTTGTCGACAATGGGTCTTATCTCCAATGTCCAGTCATCATCGCTATAATCTCTTTTTTGATACCCTCCTTCCAGCGAAAGACTCACACCCACCGGCCATTTCCACGAGGCCGGAACCATTACCCTTGGTCGTATGTGGCTGCCTACATAAGTTGTCCGGTTGTCATTGCCGATAGTATTAAAAAAATAAACACCCGTCTCGAACCAGGAATTCCATCCGTGAGTGATCTCGATGGTCTCGTGGAAAACATCATTGGTGGGCCGCACCCCCTTCTGGCTGTATTTCTGCCCGTCGAATGTATAGTTGCTATGGAGCTCCACCATCGTATTGCCTTTCAAAACTGTCTGCGAGCCATATACCTGGATCTCGTAATTTTCCTGCGCTGTGACCAGGATCGGGGCGATACAGGCCAACATAGCCCCATAAAAAAATAGTCTCATAATAATAAAAGGACCGTGATATCCGTGTCCAAAATTACCCGAGTCTAAATCAATATACTGTTAGAGACTAGTTAGAAATAAATTAGAAATTTTTTAGAAAATACTGTAGCAATCCTGAAGAAATTTAGGACAGTGATAGCCTTACCGTAAAGATTGTCCCTTCACCGACGACAGATTCGACCGAAATACTCCCATTATGAAGCTGTATGATCCTGGCAGTTAGCGACAGCCCAATGCCATTCCCATTGGCGAATTGCTTATTCTCCCCCCGGTAAAAAGGCGTAAAGATCTTTGAATGGTCGGATGGCGGTATCCCGATCCCCCTGTCGCCAAAACGCAGTACTGGATTATTTTCCTCAAACCCAATAGCAACTGAGCCTGAATGTCCCGCAGAAAACTTACAGGCATTCTCGATGAGATTGGCAAACGCCACCTTTAGCAAGTACTCATTCCCTTTGATAGAGATGCCCTCACTTTCCTCCATCTCCTTTTCGAAAAGCAGCTCGACGCGATATCCCGGATTTGACCTCATCACCCCCTGCGTGGCATCCAACAGAACCTCATCCAGCCGCAACTCCTTAAATGAGATCCCCGAATAATCATAATTCGTCTTTGCAAGATCGAGAAGGTCATTGGACAGTCGCGAAAGTTTGCGCGCCTCCAGCAAAGTCAGTTGAATTATTTCTTTGTACTCACTGGTCGTCCTCGCCTGGATAGCCGACACTTCCAGTTCCGCGATGATGGCTGCCAGGGGCGTCCGCAGCTCGTGAGAGATATTGGAAACGAACTCCTTTTGAGCATTGAAGGAACTCTCCAGCCGGTTTAGCATGCGGTTAAAGGTCTGGGCCAGCTCGGCTATCTCATCCCTTGCATTACCGGTATCGATCCTCAGATCGAGATGGGATGCCGAGATAGCTTCCACCTTCCCTACCATCTCGGCGACCGGGGCAAGAGCCTTCCTGGAAAAAAGGATCCCCGCCAGCAAGGTTAGCAGGATGGCCATGGCAAAGCCCACGGCCAGCACAACTGCTAATATTTTAAGTCTACCCAACCCTTCATCGTCTTTTGCTGCCGCCGTAATAACATAGGTCTTCTTGTCAAATTGATAGACAAATCCAATGGCCTGCAGATCGCCTACATAAAAATGGATCTCCTTTCTTTCCATGATGCTATCGATCATCCCCGTGGTTTCTTTCACTTTATCGATGTCCATAGCATCATGATAAAGCAGATGATAGCTCGTGTCATAGATGGCTACCTCTTCCTGAGGAAGCGTATTCAGCGAATTCTCATAGATCAGCTGTAGGACCGAGGCCTCGACATGCGCCCTTAAAAGCAGATTTGTCTTGGTAATAGCCAGTTGCCGGAGTCGTTTGTAATATCCCTCCTCCCGCTGATTGGCATTGTAGAAATATACGGCAAGCGAAAAGACCAGCAGCAGAACCGCAAACAAACCCGAGAACAACAATGTCAGCTTTAACCTGATCTTCATGACGGCTCTTTAAAGATAAAGCCCATCCCCGCCCGGGTCTGGATCAGTTTGTGGGGATGATCCTTATCGATCTTTTTCCTCAGATAGTTAATATATACGTCGATAAAATTAGTTCCGGTGTCGAATGCCGTTTCCCATACATTTTCGGCGATCTCCGCCCTCGACAACACCCTTCCCTGGTTGTTCATCATGTATTCCAGCAGCCTGAACTCTTTTCTTGTCAGGTTTATCTCCTTATTCCCCCTTATCACTATACCCGTCCTCAGGTTCAGTTCCAGGTCCCCCGCAGTAAGAACGGATTTTCGCACACCATCCCCGGCCGCTTTCCCACGCTTCAGCAATTCCCGGATACGGACATGCAGTTCCCGGAGATCAAAAGGCTTAACCATGTAGTCATTCGCCCCGGAATCGAATCCTTCCACCTTATCATCGGTAGTGCCTAGTGCAGTAAGCATAATGATAGGTGTATCCGGCAACTCGTGCCGGATTTGTTTACATAGTTCAAGCCCGTCGATCTTTGGTAAAAGGATATCCGTAATGATCAGATCGTAGGATTCGCTCAAAGCCAGTGTTTTTCCCGTCAACCCATCGGATGCCACCGTCGTGGAGAAACCAAGTTCCTCCAGTCCTTTTTTAAGAGGCAAAGCCACCCGGTCCTCATCTTCGATTACCAGTATTCTCATTTGACAAAAGTACAGCACTTGCGGCATATAGCCTGCAATCCCGGATCTCAATACCGCCTACCCCTGACACTCGAAAAATTCTTACCTTTATGTATGCAAACGGAGAGTCTTATACAGCCCTTTGATATCGTCTACCGGAAGCTCGACGTATGCCCGAAATCCACACACAAACACAGCTTTTTCGAGCTGGTTTATATTTTAAGCGGATCCGGTATCCAGCGGATCAACGACAATACGTTCGAATACTTCGCCGGGCACATGTTCCTGCTCACACCGGAGGACACCCATTCCTTCGACATCAGGGACACCACCGAATTTGTCTTTATCCGGTTCAACAACATCTATGTACGGTCGCAGGAACCAGGCGGAAACGGCCATCTCGGGTGGATCCAAAAACTCGAATATATTCTTCATAACGCGACCCATCAGCCGGGCTGCATCCTGCTCAATCAGCCCGACAAAGCCCTCGTAAAGTCCCTTGTCGAATCCATGCTGGGAGAAATTGCAAAAAAGCAACTCTATCACCAGGAAGTCGTAGGCCGGATCGTCGATACCCTCATTACCATCGTCGCACGAAACATCGGACTTGCACTCCCCAACCTTATCTCCAAAAATACCGCAAGCACAGTGGTCAACATCCTCAACTATATCCAGGATCATATCTATGATCCCGATAAGCTCCGGCTCAAAGTGATCGCCGGGGTATTCAACGTTACTCAAAGCTACCTGGGCCGGCATTTCAAGAAACATACCGGCGAGACCATCCAGCAGTACATCATCCACTACAAGCTCAAGCTCGTCGAGACCCGGCTGCAGCATAGCGATATGCGGATCAACGAGATCGTCACCGAACTGGGTTTCACCGACGAAAGCCACCTGAACCGACTCTTCAAAAAATACAAAGGGATCAGCCCTACCGTTTTCCGAAAACAACGACAGACCATGGTATTAATGTAAAAGAGCGGAACTAGCTGCGAAATGGCCTTGCATTGACCCTGATCTTGTAAAGGACCAGAGGAGGGTTTACCCTGGAATGACCATGCTGAAATACAGCCAACCGGTTGAGCTGGCCTACTGGAACCCACAGATAGCCATGCATATCGATCCATAGCGCGTCCCCCCAGGCCAGCCGCGGGTCCCTGATGATGTCCTCGCGCTTACCTCCCGGAGTGAGCCTGAAGATAGCCGACTGGTTAACATCCGAGACATAGATATTGCCCCCGGCATCGATACAGGTGCCACCCGTACCCGGCGTCCTGTACCTCTCCTTTACATGCGACGCCAACCCGGCTGCAGTCATTGCCGGGTCCAGCAGGAAGCGGGTCTCTACTCTATACAACGGGCCCGACGCCGGTTGGAAATAAAGCCATTTGCCGTCAGGCGTCACCTCCAGCTGATCGGCATGAATACGCACCGGCTGCCCGTCACTGGTGCTCAGTAGCTCTCCTTCCGCCCGAATAGCCACTTGGTCAGTGGTAGAGACATCATTCTCCAACACACGCCTGCCCTTGCCGGAATGCAGGTCCATTACAACAAGGGCGGGTGAACCGGCATCAGTCAGAAAGATCGTATTCGCATAGATCCGCAGATCATCGATAAAACTGTTGGAAGTCATCACCGGGTCCAGCGGGATCGTCCGGATCACCGAATTAGAATGCAAGCCGATCACGACCAGCTTAGCGGCGCCAGGGATAGCCGGAGCCCCCATGCTGGGAGTTCCCGTATCTACCACCCAAAGATTGCCATCAGGTCCAATGCGAAGCGAATTTGTCCGCACGAAACGTCCCTCTGCCGGCGTCCCCGGCCTCCAGCCATTCCAGGAGACAGCGGGATAGGCCACCGCTTTCCCGTTGACGATCTCCCCGATCCGCATACCGCTATCCCCTTCCAGCCGCGGAAAATTGACAAAGATCCGGCCGTCATCACTGACCGTTACGCCGTTCCAAACTTCGTTGGAAGTCGCCACGGAGATCAGTTGTGCATTGGCTTCGGGCATAAAATGAAAAAAGATTACGAGTGATAAAAAAAATATTCTCATTTTCTATTTGATCTTGATCCGAAAGACCCGATAAGGGTACTTTGTTCTATTTTGGTCCTTATTGAACCAGGGCATGTTCTCGATCTGCGAACACGACACATACAAGTAGCCGTCCTTACTGATGCTATAGCTGTCCGGCCAGCTCAGCTTTTCCTTGTCCTCTACGAGGGTGGTCATCTTCTTATCCGGGGTGATCTTAACGATACGTCCATTCTCGATGTCCCCCATATACAGGTTCCCGTCACCGTCCATTTCCATGCCGTCAGTCGTCACAAACCGGCCTACGTCTTCCACTTTAGCCGCGATCTGCGCTTCGGTAGAATGAAAATCCCGTAGGACATCCGTACTGACACGATAGAGCCGGTTATCCGTCAACGGCTTATAGTATAACCATTGTTTATCGGGGGACAACGCGATCCCGTCCGAGTTGATCTTCACCGGTCCCTGGGCATTTGCCATCTCCTGCCCATTCACAGTAAAATGATAGCTGGAATCTGACAAGGTCGAGGGATGTCCATGGAGAACGAACCGCGCTTCGCCGGTCTTGAGATTTACCACTACGATCCCGCCATTAGTCGAGCTGCTCATATACCCAAAGCCGTTCTTATTGTCCAGCCGGATGTCATTGATATACGTTTTCGGACCGACCACACGCTCCGGAAAACGGTAGATCCGTTTGATCGTATTTGTCTTCAGGTCTACCTGGATCAGCTTGCTGGCTCCCTTATAGACATCCGAATACCCGATGCCGGCCGGATCGACGATCCATAGGTTATTTTCTTCGTCGGCCACTACCGCCTGCACACAAACGAATTTGTTGGCTCCCCCCTCTCCTTTCTTAAAACTGTTCCAGGCGCTGTCCGGGTAAAGCACCGGCTTCTTATCGCCCCCCACTTCGACCACGGAATAACTGTGCTTGCCGAGCCAGTAAGGATAATTCACAAACAGGCGGCCTTCCGGGGAAATTGCGACGCCGGTTAGCTGATAGGTGCTGTCCGAATACACCTCTTCCAGCAGGTCAGGTTTTGTTGTTGTTTGCATTGTAGTATCCGTTTTTGAGTTATCTGTTTTATCGGCATTATTTGCGCAGGAACTCCAGATCAGACTGATGGTCAGCAGCATCATAATGAAAGGAACTTTTCTCATGTCAGTAGATTTAAATAACTTCCTTTAAATGTTTGTAATTTGAGCGGACCATTTCCAGTATATCATCCATACGGCCGCCGAGCATCATTTTGGTCATCGTCATCATGTATCCCTTCATTTCTTCCCATTCGATCTTAGGAGGCATTGCAAGCGAGTTCGGATTTGTCATGATGTTCAAAAGGACCGGTCCGTTATGGCCAAAAGCGTTGACTATGGCCTCCTCCAGCAAACCGGGCTCGTGAACCGTGATCCCCTTAAAGCCCATCGCCTCGGCGATCATAGCAAAATCCGGGTTCACCATATCGGTCTCGTTATCGGGAAGTCCCTGTACCTGCATTTCCAGCTTGACCATGCCAAGCGCCCGGTTATTGAAGACCACAACCTTGATCGGAAGATTGTATTGCCTGATCGTGGCCAGATCGCCAAGCAGCATTGACAAACCTCCGTCCCCGCAAAAGGCGATCACCTGCCGGTCCGGATGAAGCAGTGACGCACCTATCGACATCGGCATGGCATTAGCCATCGAGCCATGGTTGAATGACCCCAGGAACCGGCGCTTTCCGGTGGCGTGCACATACCGGGCAGCCCAGACACAACACATCCCCGTATCCATGGTGAAGATCGCATCTTTTGCCGCCAACCGATCAAACACGCTGGCCACGAACTCCGGCTGTATCTTATCGTGGCTGCCACTGTCTTTCACATAGGTAAACAAATGTTTTTGCACCTCGGCATACAGCTGTAGCTGTCCTTTCAGGAAGCCGCTATCCTGTTTTGCCTTGATATACGGCAACAATGCCGTGACCGTATCCCTGACACTGCCGCATAAACCTATCTCCAGTTTCGCCCGCCGGCCCAATTTCTCGGGGCTGTCGTCCACCTGGATGATCTTGTTCTTTACAGGCATAAAGGGAGTGTACGGAAAATCCGTCCCCAACAGAAGCACTACGTCTGCCTCATGCATGCTATGGTAGGCCGACGGCAGCCCCAGGAGCCCGGTCATCCCAACCTCATTAGGGTTATCATACTGCATGCCCATCTTTCCACGGAATGTGTAGCCGACAGGCGCCTGAAGCCTGCCCGCCAGCTGAACTACCTCATCATGCGCCTCCCTCGCGCCATAACCACAGAAGATCGCCACCTTTGCCCCTTTGTTAAGCAATTCCGCCGCCCGCTGCAGCTCACTATCCACCGGCCTCAGAACCGCCGGTGCTGTGTAGTTGTGCATCGCTGAAATGCTTTCCACTGCCGGCAGGGCCGCAATATCCCCGGGTAGCCCAAGTACGGCCACGCCACGCCGGTGTATCGCATGCTGGATAGCCGCCTGCAACATCCGCGGCGCCTGATGTGGTGTCTGGATCACCTGGTTATACACACTACAGTCGTCAAATAATTTGATCGTATTGGTTCCCTGGAAGTAATCGGTCCCAAAATCTCCCGAAGGAATGGTCGCAGCAAAAGCAAGCACCGGTACTCTTGTCCGGTTTGCGTCATACAAGCCATTGATCAGGTGAACATGTCCCGGCCCCGAGCTACCGCCGCAAACAGCAAGTCCCTCCAGCTCGGCTTCCGCCGCAGCGGCATAGGCGCCAACCTCTTCATGACGAACGTGGATCCATTTTATTTTCCCGTTTCTTCTGATAGCATCGTTCAGCTGGTTCAGGCTGTCGCCCGCCACCGCATAAAATCTTTTGACGCCGTTCTCCACCAGCATCTCGACGATCTGGTCTGCAATGTTTTTACTCATGTTTGTTAGATTGATATAGATATAAAGAATGGTCAATTGCCCGGATAGTCCTCCATTGATCAATGCCCCAGATAGCTGTCCGTTCCGTCCAGCCAATCCTTTCTCGCAGGGGCGAAAAAGTCGATATCGTAGGTGTCATCCTCCAAAGCTTCAAAGGAATGCACGGCATTAGGCGGGATGACAATAGCCTGTCCCGCCGAGACGATATATTCCTTTCCGTCCACCGTCACACGACAGCTCCCTTTGGTGATTACCGAAAATTGTTCGTTCGGATGGTGATGGGTCGGAACCACCGCCCCCTTCTTATAAATGAAAATCCCGATATTGCCTTCCTGCCCAAATAACATCTGCCGCGTCAGCTTGTCGCTGATCGCCTGCATCGGGAGCTCCTTTAGCATAACATGTTTAACTTCCATAATTAATTTTTTATTTTAATGACCGGTGCCGGCCTTTCGCACTATTTAATCCACGTCGACTACCACCTTACCGGCTTTCGCCCCTTCCGCTACTTCCCTGTAAGCATCCATTGCCGTCTCTAACCCGTATACTGCCGGAGAGACCCGGGGTTTAACAAGGTCCTGGCTGATCAGTCCGGTGGCCTCCCGCAGTATCTCCCCATGATGCTCCCGTCCGATCCCCGAAAGCAATGGATACAGGGTGAATACACCCGAATAGGTGGCGCCCCTAAAGGAAAGCGGTGCAAGATTGTGCGTTCCCCATCCAAGGATGCTGACCACATGCCCCGTATATCGCTTTACTACCCTGAACGACTCGTCCAGCGTTTTGCCGCCGATATTATCCAGGACGACATCAAATCCTGCGCCACCTGTATACTCGTCAACGTAAGTTTCAAATCGTGACAAAGTATGATCAATAGGCACTGCGCCGTAACCTTTGATCTGATCGAACTGATGTCCACGCACCGATGCGAATACTTCTGCTCCCCTGGCCCGCGCGATCTGTGCCGCCAGATGACCGACACCACCGGCCCCACCCTGGATCAATACCTTCTGCCCTCTGCTCACCTTCGCCCGGTCAACGAGTCCTTCCCAGGCCGTGATAAAAATAAGCGGGACCGCTGCTGCGTCATGAAAGGACAGATTCCGGGGCTTGTGTGCCAATAACCGCTCGTCTGCCGCCACATACTCAGCCAGTGAGCCCTGATGACCGCCGACCCCACCGATCATTCCATATACTTCATCACCCCGGATGAAGGAAGTGACACCCGGCCCTACCGCCTCCACAACGCCACTCATATCGATACCGATGACAGCTGGGAGTTTGGTTTCGGCGTGCCCTGCCTCCCCTGCCATGATCTTGAGGTCCAGCGGATTTAAGCCGCCAGCTTTTATTTTTACCAATACCTCGCCTGCAGCGGGTTCTGGTTTGTCCAGCTCCTGCAGGGTTAAAAGAGCACCATAACTATTTAAGACTAATGCTTTCATTCATATTTTTTTTGCGTGTTACACCAGGAATGTCAATATTGCCCTGATCAGATCTTCCGCGTTCTCCCGCTGAGGAAAATGCCCCGAATTCCTGATCGTGATGAACTCAAAGCCTCCGGTACATAGACCGGGCGTGAGACGATACATCTCCGGCACATGAACAGGATCATGCTCGCCCCGGACGCTCAGGACTGGCACCTTGACCACCGGGTCGTGATTAAGTACAGATTGTAAGACACTATACCTTTCATCCGCTTTCGCCAGCTTCCAGCGAACCCGGTAACTGTGCAAGGTAATTTGTACCCAGTCTGGATTCAGGAAGGAAGGGCCCGTCATGGCCAGCTCAGCCTCCGGATCGGACAGATTCGTAGCCCATAACTTCCAGATCTGCCGCACGAAATCCTGCCGTTTTTCCCTCAGGCGCCTCCCCGCAAGTGCACTTGAGAAATACCATTGATACCAGTAATTTTGGAGCTGCTGTTCAGTCAGCTCATCAGGATTATCGCGGTTGAGCGGTACCGAAAGACCGACGATCTGCCCGAGACGATCCGGAGCAATGGCTCCCAGCGTATAAGCGATCCTGGCTCCCCAGTCATGTCCGATGATAGTGAAGCGGTCGATACCCAGCGCCTCAGTCAGCTCAAGAACATCCTTGGCAAGCGCGATGATCTCACCCGACCTGCACGAGGATGGATCAATAAATGCAGTCGCGCCAAATCCGCGCAGATAAGGCGCGATGGTCCGATATCCATTGCGATGCAGCACTGGGAGGATCCGATCCCAGGTTCTGACATCATCGGGCCAGCCATGTACCAACAGCAACGGTCTGCCATTTTCCGGTCCGGACACTTCGTATGCCATGTCAAGCAGAGACGTCCTCGCTTTTAGAATATTTATATTTTCCATTGATAAGGTTGTTTATGAATTAGCCCACCCGGTTCAATACCACCTTTCCTATGGTCTGATGGCTCTCGAGCTGGAGATGAGCCGCCGCCATCTCGTCAAAAGGGAAAACGTGAAGGATATGAGGTTTGAGCTTTCCGGAATGCAGCATCGCCGCCAGCTGTCCCATGTCCTCACCGCTTGAATGCACCAGGATATTCTCCGCCGTCACGCCCGCCTCCTCCGCTTTCATTTTGTTAGCGTCGGAAATGCTTCCGGGGATCGAGATCAGCACTCCATGTTTTTTCAATACGGGGATCGACCGCCTTACATAATCGTGACCGGCAGTGTCGAGAATAAAGTCCAGACCATGGTAGACTTCCTCAAAATTCTGTGTCTGGTAATCCAGGAACTCGTCGGCGCCAAGACTCAGCACAAAATCCCGATTCACGGACGAAGAGGTACCGATCACAAATGCGCCGGCGGCTTTCGCAAGCTGGACCGCAAAATGCCCTACACCTCCGGATGCTGCATGTATCAGCACCCGGTCACCTTTATGAAGGGACCCATGCCGGTGCAGCGCCTGCCAGGCGGTCAGGGCAGCCAGCGTCGTTGCTGCTGCCTCCTCGAAAGAGATCCCTGCAGGCTTGCGGGCCAGCTGATCACCGGGAGCAGCCACCAATTCCGCATAGGTCCTTCCCTGACCCGGGAAATGCACCATCCCAAAAACCTCATCCCCTTCTTTCCAAATGTCGGACATCGATTCTTCTACCACGCCTGCTACATCCCAACCAAGAATGATCGGATCTGCATCCTTGAACTTCCACCCCGCGATACCACCGCCCGCCCTGGTCTGCACATCCACCGGATTGATGCTGATAGCCTTTGTGCGGATCAACACCTCTCCTTTACGGATCTCAGGCTTTGCCAGCCGGGTAAGATGCAGCTGATCGGCTCCGCCAAAGGCTTTTACAACGATTGCTTTCATAATGATATGATTGATGTTATTTTCTTCCCGTTATGGTACATAGACATAGGCTATGATCGAAGCCCTGGCGATCGTATTCTGTCCAAGGTTGAACCCAACCAGAGGAGGATTGGCATTTTTGTCCATCCCGAGAGATGCCTTCAATGCGTGTACTGTGATGACATATGGATGAAACCCACTGCCAGGTATCGGAACCGGCCCGCCATAACCATATTTGCCAAAGTCGTTTAAGGAGGAAATACTTCCCGCCGGCAGCAGATCCGTATGTGCGCTGGCAGCTCCTGCCTTCAGTTCTGTGACTGAGGCCGGAATGTTGAACAGCACCCAGTGCCACCAGCCGCTGCCCGTAGGAGCAGCCGCATCATACATCGTTATCGCAAAAGCCTGTGTACCGGCTGGCGCATTATGCCATTCCAGATCGGGAGACAGGTTTGCGCCTCCTGCACCCCAATCGTTGTAATAATATTCTTTTGTAAACTGACCGCCGAGGCCGGCGCTGCTGATCGCAAAAGTTTTTTCAGACTGTGCCATTTTTTTAAGTTTGTGAATGACCAATACAAGGAAAAGATAGTGCCAAATGATAATGAGATAGAAATCAAGTGCTTACTGAAAAAAACAAAAAATATTCCCAACGATATATCATTATTCGGCGATTGGAAGCGATACTCGGGCTTTGTTAAAAGTTAGCGGAACCGTGTATGCATTTTTTCCGCATACCCGTTGTCTGTGAAACCATTATATAACTAACTTTGTTAAGTCGCCATTAACCCTTTCTCCTGTTTCGGTTTACCATTGATCCCAGAAATTTTTCTTTATGTCGCAACCAATCACCAATTGGCTATTTGGCAAAGATGAACAGGATGATCTCTCTGTTTTCATCGAAGGATACTTCCATCGGATGAAGGCTGATTTCATTCAGTTGCTGGCCGAACCGCATGAAGAAGGTTACTATCGGAAATGTTATACCTTCCCCGGAACAAGGAATTTCAGTTACGATTTCTCCCTGCAACATAAGAGCCAGGTCGAACAACTCATCCGGGGCAGCGAGATTTGCGTCTACGACAAAACCCATATAGATCAACAACTGCCGGAAACAAGCTTTATCCGGCAGCTCTCCTACAATCGCCTGGTTTACTTGCCCATCATAGACAACCGACACATGGTGGGTCTGCTTTGTGTTTATTATGCCGCGGAGGCAGTGCCGAATGATTCCTTACTCAAAAGCGTCGGCCACGAGCTGGGACTGCTGCTAATGGGCAGGGCCGGAAAGAATTTCCGTTCCACAGAATCAGCCGTCGTCAGGATCAGCCGGGAGCTTGCCTATACACGGACTCGCAAACAACTTTCAGACTTCTTCGATAATAGCCTGAAAAATTACCTCGGCTACAAGCAGTCCACGATCTTCCTGCTGAATAATAATGAGTCAAATCTGGTAAAGAACATATTCAGCGAGTTTCACAGCCCTGATCCCGCCTACCTCTTCTTTGACCACGTACGATTGGGCAAGACGACCGTCGGAGAGAATTTTATGCCACTTCCCAACCAGCAACCCGCACCAGATGCGCTCGACTTCGATGACTTCGATGACGGGGCGGACATTTTTCCCTTTTTGGCAAAGCAAAGCGAAAAATTGACGAATGGGGTCATTTATAACCTGTATGGCGGAGATGAGATCGTCGGAAAATGGATCGTGCTTTTTGGATCGGATAATTGGATCTTTAACCCGGGTAAGATGGTAATGCAACAGATCGCTATCCACCTCACGCTGACAGTAGCCCGGATCCATGCATCCGAAAAGTTGCAAAGAATACAGGAAGAAAGCGAGATCATCAGCTCGTTAAACCTTGATCTGTCTACCACAAAGGATAAGCATTATCTGCTTAACATCATCCATCAGAAGCTCCGAAAGCTGTTCGACTTCGGTCACACCGTGGTCGGCCTGATCAATGAAGACGAATGTTCCTTTAAAGTCTTCCTGAGAGACACCAACTCCAGGGCCCGTAACCACCCCCTCTTCCAGACGCTTGCTCCACTGTCCATTCCACTGGTGGACGGCATTCTGAATAAGGTACTCTTATCCCGTGACCCGCTGATATTCGACCTCGGGGAACTTCGCTCCAGAGGCATAATGCCGGATTACATGATCATGTGGTACGAAAGTGAAATTCGCAAAGTATCCATTTGTACCCTGCAGGTCCGGTCAAAGACTATCGGCTTTTGGGCCATCTGCCACCTTGAAGGCCAGGAGATGACAGCAAAACAGCGGGAGCTCATGAAAAACATTTCTTCACAGCTCTCTATAGCCGTCGATAATATCCGGGCCAATGAGATGATCCTTGCCAAGGAAATGGAGACAGAACGGCTCCTCCAGCTCAGTTTTGCACTCACCAGGACCCGGACAAAAGACGAGCTCCGGCAGACCTTGCTCAAGCACATGATCAACCTCATCAGTTTCCGGGAACTGGTGATAAAGATCGTCAATCCGAACATGGAGTATTATTGCCTGCTGGCTATAAGCTCAACCGACCCGGGTTTTGAAGCGGAAAGCCAGAAGCATTATGGTAATGGATTCCCGCAGGAGAGCATGAATACGGACGATGTTCTCGTTTTCGATGTCGCCAGACTCCTTTCCAGACCTGGCGCCCCTCAATTCCTGCTGGATGAATACAACCGGGGCATCCGGGAAAAAGTAACCCTCTGTCTGCCGATAGAAGAAGATCATCATGTCTCTATCGCTCTTCACTTCGAGAAAAAAGGCGCATGTTCCGAACATACCCTGCAGCTGATCAAAAGTATTTCCTACCAGGTCTCCTTTATTGTAAATAATATCCTCGCCAACGAACGGACGGCCCATCGGGAATCAGAACGCGACCTGCTGCTTACAATGGGTACCCGGATCACTACGGTACGCAACTGCACAGACCTGCTGGACGTGCTTAACACGTACATCAGGCCTATCGTGGGATTTACACACAGCCTTATCGGGGTGGTCAACCACGAGCTGGGGATTTTCGAGCCCATGATCCCTGATACCAGCTCTCCCTGGCGATCCGATCCGATCTTCAGATCGATACAAAGTCGGCCCCTGCCCTTATTGGATGGGATTCTCGATCTTGCCTGCGTCTCCCCTGAACCGATCTTTGCAGACCTGGTCTCGATGAGCGGCCAGCCCAATTTCCCGGCTTATCTGCGGACCTGCTATGAGTCGGGTATCCTGCAGGTCATCATAGTCCGCCTTGGAAATGAACAAAAAACCTCCGGGTTATGGCTTCTATTCATGGAGCAACCTAAACCCTGGTGCCTCGCCGGAGTGAATTTTCTGAACGGCATTGCCGCCCAGATCGAAGGCTCCCTGTTCAACATCACATCGAATTCCAGTATCGAGCAACGCGAATGGCAAAAAGATAAGCTCATTACCTTCAACTACAAGACCGCATCGGTTCGCGAAAAAGGCCCCCTGGCCCGCGTTCTTGGCGAGCAACTGAGTGATCTGCTGGATATCGCCGGTTATGTTTTCCTGCAATTCACCGACGACCGGAAAACCTGTTTCCCTTCACTTTCCTTTATGGACGAAAGCTTTGCTACCAACTCGGAGCTGGTGCTCGCCGGATGCGGCTTCTCAGCCGGGTCCGGTCTGTTCGACATTATTCGCTCGGCAAACGGTCTGGTAACCATTGATCTCAAAGACTGGGGAACGGAAGTAAGCTCCCATAAGATCCTGCATGTCACCCGGGACAACGGCTGGGAGAGTGTGTCAGCGCAAGTCCTGAAGATCGGGGAAAAGGAATTTGGGGTCATTTTTATCTGGCTCCGGCGGAACTGTTTTACTGACTACCAGGCAAACCTTTGGAAAGGAGTGTCGGCTCAAATGGCAACAGCCATCGCTAATCTGCTGGCCAACGAAAAGATCTCCACCCAGCTGGAAGAGATCAAAACCTATAAGGCCCGCCTGGAAGAAGAAAAGATCTATTTGAAAGAAGAGATCGAAACAACCCATCATAACCTCGAGATCATCGGCGACAGCCCTGAGATCAAAAGGGTCTACCGGCTGGTCACACAGGTTGCACCGTCCGACAGCACCGTCCTGATCCTCGGCGAGACCGGCACGGGCAAAGAAGTCATCGCAAGAGCCATCCACAACAGTTCGCCAAGAAAGGGCAAGCTCATGGTAAAGGTCAACTGTGCTGCTCTCCCCGCCAACCTCATCGAAAGCGAGCTGTTCGGCCATGAAAAGGGATCGTTCACAGGCGCTACCGAACGTCGTATCGGGAAGTTCGAATTGGCCAACAACGGTACCCTTTTCCTTGACGAGATCGGTGAAATGCCTCTTGAATTGCAGACAAAACTGCTCCGGGCCCTGCAGGAAAAGGAGATCGAACGTATTGGCGGAAGAACTCCGATAAAGATCGATGTGCGTATCATCGCCGCTACCAACCGAAACCTGGAAAAGGAAATGAAGGAAAACAGATTCCGTAGCGATCTCTTCTACCGCCTCAACATCTTTCCGCTGCATTTGCCGCCGCTTCGGCAGCGGCACGAAGATATCCGCACGTTATCACTTCATTTTATCGAAGTATTCTCCAAAAAGACCGGCAAAAAGATAAGTAATATCCCCGCACGGGTACTAAAAGAACTACAACAATACCACTGGCCGGGCAATATCCGCGAGCTCGAGCATACCATCGAACGAAGCGTTCTTCTCTCTCATGGAGAAACCCTGAAGCATGTTGACCTGCCTGCCATCAAATACGTCACTCCCGGTCAGGACGGGAACTTCGATTCATCCATGTCATATACGATCGACGAGAACGAGCGGAACCATATCCTCAAAATCCTAAAGTTCTGTAATGGAAAGATCAACGGAAAGAGCGGAGCTGCCGCGATCCTCGGAGTGCCGCCCAGCACCCTCAACTCTAAAATGAAACGATTAAACATTAAGAAGATGCATACGGGAGAGGCGTTCGAGACCGAATAACCTCAACCTTTCCCTGAAATTTTATACTGTTTTTTGTCTGTTTTGTACCTGATCATCACCTCTATTGACAGCGAAATTCGCGTCATCATGATTACTACAAAAACAGACAATGAGAACCAGTACCGGCTGGGTGGAGGTTTGATGGTGAACCGGTTGGGCTTTGGAACGATGCAGCTGACAGGTCCAGGCGTATGGGGTGAGCCAGCCGACAGGGCCGCTGCCAAACGGATCCTGACAACGGCGGTGGAAAAAGGCGTAAATTTCTTTGATACGGCGGATTCCTATGGACCCGCTACAGTAGAACAACTCATCAGGGAATCTATCAGCTCCTGGTATGATACGGTGACCATTGCGACGAAAGGCGGCCTTGAGCGCGGCGGACCCGGCCAATGGTTTACCAACGGACATCCTGATCATATAGCCCGGACGATTGACGAAAGCCTCAAACGCCTCGGTAAAGGACAATTGCAGCTCTGGCAACTGCACCGCGTCGACCCGCGTTACCCGGTAGAAGAATCCCTGGCACCAGTTGCCAAAGCCGTCCGCGACGGCAAGATCCTGAAAGTGGGTCTTTCGGAAGTTAATATTGCCACTATCGAGCGGGCCGCGAAAGTAGTGCCGATCGCCTCCGTACAAAACTTGTACAATCTGGGCGACCGCAGCTGGGAAAGTGTAATAGACTATACCGCCCGGCAAAACATTGCATTTATCCCCTGGTTTCCGCTGGCATCGGGCCCGGAGAAATTACGTAGCAGGGTAAAGGATATCGCCGCCAGACACCAGACCTCTGTAGCGGGGATCGCTTTGGCTTTCTTATTGCGCCGCTCCCCGAACATCCTGCTAATACCGGGTACAAGCTCCCTGACACATTTGAACGAGAACCTGGAGGCTGCTAAGATCCAGCTGACACCCGAGGAATATAAGACCCTGCTGGAAGGCTGACATCCCCCTATTCGTCGCGGTCCCAGGTAGCGTTGTCGTTATCGTCCGAAATCCTTTTATATCGGCGCCAAAAATGTTTTACCGGGCAAAAATGAATAATAGCCGTGACGTACAAATAGACGATGACCGGCGCCAAAAAAAAGATGAGCCGCGGGTTAATGAGTACCATGCTGCCGGGGATCACCAGTGCAATGCCTCCCCGGATCAGACATTCACGCAAACTTAAGTTTAACGTCATTTCCATAAATAGAATATACTTATTTGTTCAAATGTAGCGAACGGGCAAAAGGCGGATTGTACGGTTCGTCGAAACGCCGTCGTGAATAGGTGAAACGGCGTTTTAGCCAGTTGGTGAATGCTCATGGAAAATTATACCAGTCTCACCGATAGCCAACACCCGTTCGGCGATCTGCCGCCAGATCGGCGACATACCGCTGATCCGGCCATGGTGATTTTCAACGCAAGCCAATACGTATCAGCATTTTATCAGTTGGCATATATTTTGAAAATCAGGTCCCTGCCTATCGATATATAAAACCACTGCTTATGACCTGCATCATCGTTGAAGAAAGCGCCCAGGCCCGCGCAAACCTTAGAAGACTGGCGGCGACCATGGATGATCTGACAGTGGCCGCAGAGTATCCTACCGCCATGGAAGCCTACCAGGATCTCCAGGTCGCCCGGGTCGACCTCATCCTGCTCGACGTAGATACCCACGATCAGAGTGGGCTTGAACTCATCAGGAGACTGAAGAGCTACGACCCGCTCGTGATCTTCACTGCGGCCCGTAAAAACTATGCCGCAGAGGCCTATGACCTCGATGTTACCGATTACCTTCTGAAACCCGTATCGCCGGAGCGATTCTTCCGGGCGATCGGCAAAGTCCGCAACCTCCTCAGGTCCCGGACAATGCTGCCGGCCGCAAACGAGGAATATATCTTTATCCGCGACTCGACGATCCTGCGCAGATTGCGGCTCGACGACATTCTTTTTGCAGAGGCGATGGGAGATTACGTAAAGGTACATACGCACCAACGGGTCTACTCCATCCATGTCCGATTCAAGACCGTAGAAGAACGGCTGCCTGCGGCCCGGTTCGTCAGAGTGCACCGGAGCTTTATGGTGGCGCTGGACAAGATCGATAGCCTGCAGGACGGTGGGGTCTTCATCGACAGCCGGTTCGTTCCTGTAACAAATACATACCGCAAGGCGCTGACCAACCGGATCCGCGTCATCTAAGCTCAAATTTTCGAAATTGACACCTAAATATCAAATCCTGCTGGTCATATTGTTCCTGGCGCCGGATGGTATGTTATGGGCCCAGGATAGCCTGGGCAACCATTATCTGACCCTGGCCTCGGCCTTCGATCTGGCTCTGGCCAATAGCAAAGAGCTAGCCATAGTACAAAGGGCTGTGACCGCCGCCCATCAACAGGGGATCATCAGTTACCAGGATCGCCTACCCGAAGTCAGTGCCGGCCTGGGCGAGGGTTATCTGAGCAACGCCGATACATGGGATCCCGGCTTTGCCAGTCACCGGGTAAGCCATCTCCCGCACCTCGCCACCAGCTTTTCCGTGGCGGCTTCCTGGACCGTTGTGGCCGGAGGCCGGATCAGCATGTCCATCCGGCAGACCGGCCTGCAGGAAGAACTGGCCAGTCTTACGGTCGCCCAACGCCAGGAAGAGATCAAATTGCTGGTAGTATCAAAGTACCTGGACATCTGCCGTCAGCAAAACCAGCTCCGCATTTACCTTGACAATGCACAGCTTGCCCGTCACCGCCTCGCTCTGATCGGGTCCATGTATCGTCAGGGTATGGTCACCCGTAACGACATCCTGCGCACTCAGATCGAGATCAATGACTATGAGCTCGCAGCAAGACGAACGGGGAATGCGGTGATCCGTCTCAACACTGAGCTCAATGTCGTGCTCGGCCAGCCGGACAGCCTGCGGCTCATCCCTGACACCAGTCTCCTGCACCCGCCTGCCGCCCCCGAAACATTGGAACACTATATTACAGCCGCCCTGCGGGGTAACCCCCGGCTCAATTTTGCAAGGACGGAAAGCCGGTCGGCAGCCTTGCGGGTCGATCAGCAAAAGGCCCAACGCCGACCTGTGATCAGCCTGTATGCCGGAACCAATCTTCTTCGCCCCTATGTCTATAGCAGCCCCGCCACAGACATTTATTACAATGTCTGGCAGGCCGGTGTTTCTATCCGGTACGACATCGGTTCTCTTTACCGGAGTAGCGCCCGGATCAAAGGCAGTCAGCTGGACCTCGATGTCAGTCGCACAAGAGATACACTCGGCGAACAGCAGGTAGTCGCCAGCGTAAGAAATGCCTACAATTTGTGCCAGGAAAGTGCCGATGAGCTGGAGACCGCCCGACGGGATGTCGCCTCGTCCGACGAGAACTACCGGATAGTTGAAGAGAAATATCGCAACCAGCTGTCGCTGATCACCGATCTTATTGATGCCACCGATACGAGGATCCAAGCAGAGATCAGGGTCAATGACGCCATCATCAATACCCTATACACCTATTATCAGTTATTACAATTCACAGGCAGTCTATGAGGCCAAAACAAAACAGGATGTTGATCCTCATCCTGAGGATCGGATTTATCACCGCCCTGCTCGCAGTCGTCGTCTGGGGCACCCTCTTCTATTTTAAACTGGACCAGGACCTTTATACTAACGACGCCCAGGTGGAGCAATATATCAATCCGGTCAACGTACGCATCGCCGGTTATCTGAAAGAGGTCCGCTTCACCGACCACCAGCAGGTAAAGAAAGGAGACACCCTTGTTCTGCTCGATGACCGCCAGTATGTCATCCAGATCGGGCAGGCAGAAGCAGCCTGGCTCTCGGCCCTTGCTCAAAAGAAAGTGGCCTACTCTTCGGTGGCAACCGTTAACAGCGGGGTCGGCACCGATGAAGCGAATGTACAGGCGGTCGCTGCACGGGTATTTTACGCCGAACGCAATTTCCGGCGCATGGAACAACTCCTGAAGGACGAAGCTGCGACTCAGCAACAGTACGATCAGGCCCGGGCGGAATATGAATCGCTGAAAAGCCAGCTTGCCGCCCTGCAGCAGCAGCAGCAAACAGCCAGGCTGTATACGCAGGAGACGCAAAAAAAGGTTGACGTCAGCCAGGCAGACATCAGACGTACACAGGCGGCACTGGATCTCGCCCGCCTGGAACTTTCGTATTGTGTGATCACTGCACCCTATGACGGCTTCACCGGCCGTCGCAACATTCAGGAAGGGCAATTCGTCCAGGCAGATCAGCTTTTGCTCGACATAGTACGCAACGACAGTCGGTGGGTCGTCGCCAATTACCTCGAGACACAGGTTACCCGGCTGCATGTTGGAGAAAAAATGTCGATCCGTGTCGACGGCATCCCCGGCAAGACGTTCGCGGGCAGGATCGGGTCCATTTCTGAGGCCACCGGCTCCCGGTTATCCGATATTCCCGTGGATAATTCAGCCGGCAATTTTATCAAGGTTCGTCAGCGGATCCCCGTGCGGATCAACTTACTGCCCGATCCTGCCGACAGCGCCAGCCTGATAATGCTGCGAGCCGGCATGAATGCCCAGGTAAGGTTAGCCGCTGACAATTAAAACAGGATCATGATCGCACCAGGTATCTTTTATAAATGGGTCCCCAACTTCGTCCGGATACCGGTCCTGCTGTTGTTGTACTTTGCAACCCTGGACTTCAAAGGTGTCTTTCAGGGAAATACCACCGATATCTTCAGCGACCTCGGCATCTATTCAGAGACCTACACCGCTGCTTATAATGCCATTTATATCGGAATGGGTGTGGCGCTCATGATCCACATGCGGTTTGCCGCCCGCTTCCCTGTAAAGACCCTGATCCTTTATGGCCTGGTCGTCCAGTTCCTGATGCACATAGTATGTGCGATCAGCTCATGGCCGCTGCTCAGCATCCTCGCTTGTTTCGCACTTGGATTTGGAAAAGCCGCCGCTATGAAGGAATTATACAATTTCTGGGCTGCTATCTGGTCCAGGGAAGGCGACCGCAGTCGTATCTATCCTTTTGTATTTACACTGGGGCTGGCAGGAACCTTCCTGCTCTACTGGGGAATGACACGACTGGCATTTCTTTATAACTGGCGCTATGCTTATGTGCTGATCATCTCCTGCCTCTCGGCTTGCATTCTGCTTGCCTGCACTCTTTTTGAACATCACCCCCTGCATCGTCCCCTCCCCCTCTACCAGATGGACTGGTTGGGCCTGAGCCTGCTTTGCTGCTTCATGATGCTGATCAATTATGCAGGAGTATATGGCCAGGTAGAAGACTGGCTAAACAGCCCACGGATCCGGTTTGCTCTGCTATTGGCTCCGGCGGTCGGTCTTGGTTTCTTTCTACGGGAGGCAACCGTACGCCGGCCACTGCTTCCATTAAGACTGTTTTCCACCCCCCATTATCTGCCGGGTCTGCTGCTGTTCCTTACCACCGGGCTATATGTCCCTGCAGCAGTACAATTCCTCTATTCCCAGGAAGTACTGCGTATCGAGCTAAGCCGGGCTGTTGAACTAAACCTCTTCATGATTCCCGGAGTAGTCATCGGCGCAGTATGGGCGTGGCTATGGTACCGGTTCAAACTTTCCCCTCTTGTACTGATCTGCACCGGTATGCTCGCTTGCATAGGCTATAATATTCTTTTCTATCAACAGCTCACGGCTACCGAAGGACTTCGAAGCTTTAGGCTGCCCGGCATTTTTAAAGGGTTTGGCATATGTATCCTCTATATTTCCCTTGGAATTCAAACTACGAACCAGCTTCCCTTAAAGGACCTGCCGACCGGTATCGGCTTTATGATCCTGATCCGAAGTTTCCTGGGAAGGGGAATATTCAGCGCGATGTTTACTTATTGGCTCTATACCGGCAGGATCTATCACCTCAACATCCTGGCTGGTCAGCTCGATCCCGGCTGGCGCTATCGTTGGCATGGAGCACCTGCTGCAGGCGACTATAATGTCTTCATGCAGCGGCAGGCTTATCTGGCTGCCGCCAAAGAGCTTACAGGCGGGATCATATTGGTCGGCCTGGCCATCGTCCTTGCGCTGGTCATTTGGACTGCGATACGAAAAGTTCGCCTCCACTTCCCCGATCTCAATGAGAGTTTTTAGTATATTGTGGTATGCCAAACAACCGACTGACTGCCCTTGTACTGGGCCTGAGCTTTTTTTCCTTGTCCCTCTTTGCTCAAAATCCCGCCGTCCTTCCCGCGGCTCTTCAGCCCGAGGTCGCTGCTGCCTTTAAACAGGTAAGCCCCGACTCGATCCATTCTGTCATGAGTGTCCTCGCCTCCGATGCCTTTGAAGGCAGGCAGCCTGGTACCCGTGGATTTACAAAAGCGTCTGAATATGTGCAGGATAAAATGAAAAAAATGGGTTTGCAACCCGGGGCCGGCGGCAATTCCTATGTTCAATCCCTGCTGTTTAAAAAAGGGATCGTAACGGCGGCCGGTTCGTCATTGGCCCTCGGAGATGGCTCGACGACCCAAAACCTCCTATATGGCAACGACTTCCTTCTTCAGCCTTATTTCTATTCTCCCGCTTCGGCTACCACGGCCCCGCTGGTCTTTGTCGGTTACGGCGTCTATGCTCCCGAGTTGAAATACGACGATTATGGCAGCACGGACGTAAAAGGGAAGATCGTCGTTCTGTTCGATCAGGCGCCTGCTGTCTTCCCGTCCAATGAACGGGCCTATTTCTCTTCTCCGGCAACAAAATACGCTGAAGCTGTGAGACGTGGGGCTGTTGGGGTCATCCGGATCGCCCCCACCATGACACCCAATATTACGGGCTGGGAGGCAGCGAAGAAAAGGGCAGAGCAGGGCACCTACCGCTGGGCTGAAATCAATGGCAAGACCCAACCCGATTTCCCCGAACTAAAAGTCATCGCATCGCTCAACCCCTCTCTGAATGAAAAGCTATTTGCGGCCTCTGCCCATGAATGGAAAAGCATCCTTGAAAAGGCAAAGGCCGGAGAGCCGCAATCCTTCCCGCTGAATAAAAAGGCATCGCTTAAGGTAACGACCTCCTTCACGGACGTTCCAACCTCCAATCTCGTTGCCATTATTCCCGGCAGCGACCCGCAGCTAAAGAACCAATACATCGTCTACACCGCGCATCTCGATCACTTCGGCATCGGCGCGCCGGTAAAGGGCGATTCCATCTACAATGGCGCCCATGACGATGCCTCCGGCGTGGCAATCCTGCTGGAGATCGCCCGTACCTTTCATAATCTGCCAAAAGCACCCAACCGATCGGTGGTCATCGCCATCGTCACCGGAGAAGAATATGGTCTCCTGGGCAGCGACTATTATATTCATCATCCCTCTGTTCCGAAAAAAGATATTGTTGCCAATATGTCCCTCGACATGCCTTTCTTTTTCCACCCTGTACTCGATATTGTCCCCTATGGCGCCCTTCATTCCACTCTCTCCCGCCAGGTGGAGGCCGCCGCTGGTTATATGGGCCTCGGTATCGGCCCCGATCCCTTCCCGGAACAGGTGGTGTTCATCCGTAGCGACCACTATAGCTTTATCCGCCAGGGCATTCCTTCACTCTTTATAAAGAGCGGGTTCAAGACCGTCGCTTCTGATACGGTCGATCGCAGCCATAGCGATGTGGACTGGCGGCGTACTACTTATCATACGCCACAGGATGACATGAGCCAGGCCTTTGACTTCAACGCCGGCGCCACACATGTAAAATTGAATTTTTTGATCGGGTTATTAGTAGCGGATGAGGTCGCTCGTCCTGTTTGGAATCCCGGTGACTTTTTTGGTGGCAGGTTTGGGCAAGTAGCAAAATAACCATCCTACTTACCTTCCAGTTTCTCCAGTTTCTCCAGTTTCTTCCTGACCTCTTCCCTTTCCTTAAGGGACAATGACTTTTTATAACTAGTTATCGCCTTTTCTTTATCGCCCTTAGCTGCATAGAGGTCGCCCAGGTAACCATATGTCACAAAGCCCGACGGGTAATTTTTTATATTCATTGTAAACATATCCTCCGCCTTCTGAAACTGCTTCTTGCCTAAAACGAAAAAACCAAGATTATTTACCAGGTCCTCCGGCGGCGCCAGGGGGCGGCCATCTTCTGCAGTGAAACAATATTTCAAACCGACGTTGTCATAATGTGCTTTCAGGAATAAAGCTAACTTGAACGTGGGATCGGCAAAGTAGCTGTTCTGGAACGTGAGCGGATACTCCCTGAAAATAAAATGCAGCGCATCGTAGGTGGCGATCAAAGGGACAGAGACATGCGTCTCCCCTTCATAATATTTAAAATCCGCCTGCAAACCGTTTTTGGGATTTCCCATCACATGCCTGCTCAGTTGCAATATGGAACGGGGATGTAGCGTACTTTCCGTCGTGTCTTGTTGAATCATCACCGTGTCCATTCCGGGAGGCTGGGTTTGGGCCATGGCCAGGAACAAGGCTTTACCTGCAAAGGGAGCGGATGATAAGGCTCGTCCCGCTTCGTGTAATAGCCGTTGTTGATCCCACCACATACTCGGGTCTATAGCTACATAACTGTTGAACATTTTGTTATTATGTACAAGGCTATTTATTACCGTCAAACCGCCCAGGGAATGCCCGATCAGCATACGGTAAGGAATAGTCGGGTACAATGAATCTATGCGGGGTATCAGTTCCTTTTCGATAAAGCTCATAAAGGCTTCGCCGCCACCGGAACTTCGGGCGAAAGCGCTGTCGACCCAAAGCCCGCCGGTCACATGCGTGGGAGTAAGGTCTCTCCTCCGGTCTGTATTCAATATCCCCACTACGATCATTTCCGGCCAAAAATCATTCCCATTCACCGAGCTCAGCAGGTCTATAATGCCTACCACACTGGTGAAATTCTTGTCGCCGTCCAATAGGTAGACGACCGGGTACTTTTTTTTGGTCTGGGCGGCGTTGCGGGCTGATTCAGGAACATGCACCCAAATGATCCTTTGTTCATTCAGGATTTGAGAGTGGAGAGTGTCGATGGCACCTATTATAACCGGATTGGTTTGTTGCGCGGTAAGGGGCGTCAGGAAAAGGGTTAAAAGGGCTATTAAAAGCAAAGGCCTCATAATTAAGATCATTTGGGCTATAATATAATGTCTGTGTCAGTCGCAGGAATGTTGCATGCGCTGATTACTGCAAGCAAAAACCGTGACAAATTTCAAGGTCCGATTGCGTCATCTGCCCCGTGATTTGAACGTGAGTATTATTTAATTTTGTGTCGGGTGATAAAGCCGCCTGATGACCCATCGCGCCCTGACACCCCATTCAGTATAAGTATACCCTGCAACGGTGGAGCTGGCGCTATTGCTATGCAGATAATACGCCGAGGCACTGATTTGGGGAACGGGACGATAACCCAGCGATAGATTGAGCCGATAAATCCCCTGCGCCCCGGAGGCGTCGATCTTTTGTGTGCCACCGGCAAACAAAGCCTGGTACAGCCACTTCTTTCCTGGCATATCCAGGTTTTCTATAGAAGCAAAAAGTTCATAGCTTGTAAACTGATCGGGACTAAAATACTTTGAGGGTAGCTGCAGCCTGAAATGCATGTCGTTGAAATTGACGCCAGCCTTCACTACCGGATCGTTCAGAAAAGTGTAATACAAAGAGGCAAAAAGCAGGCCTCGCTTATTCCCGTCAGAAAAAGACGTATAGATCAACTGGGAGTAAAGCCCGATCTTCATCGGCGTCGAAAGGTTATAGGTCAGCAGGATGTTATTCATACTGATGTTACTGTCGATAAGTCCCGCGGTAAAGTTTTGTACGTCGGACCGGTAACGCAATTCCAGGGAATGCCATCTGGCAAATTTGAATTCTGTAGAAACATCTGCCAGAAGATGACTATGGAAGCTGTCACCTCGCAACACGGTCTCGTTGAGGGCCGCCGTCACAAGACAAGACGGATCGATCCGCCATCTTACACCAAGGGTATAGTTATCATTGTTTGCATGGCTTCCGTCCAGCTTATTCCTTACATCCCTTGTCTTGAAATCAAAACTGACCCTCAACGGTGAAGCCAGGTCGAACGAAAATCCGGCGGAGTAGTTGTTAGATACATTCCCCCCTTTATCGCTACTGTGGTAATCGAGGGTATATGCGGCCGGGGCATGGCGCAGATCAAGACGTTCGATAAACTCCTTTGCATCCTTCTGTCCCGGATAGAACGAAAGTGTCGAGTTGACATACTGTCGCGAAGCTTTATCCAGCTCCTGGGCGAAAAGCACATCGGCCGATCCCAGGTTTGCATCGAATGAAGAAGGCCGCTGCATAAGCACAGTTTTGAATAATTCCAGCGACCTCCCGAAATTCTTTTGTGCGGCCAGCAACATCGCCCGTTTCAGACAAATATCCGGATGATGAGGGTATAATAGTTCAAGTGAATCCAACTCTTTGAACGCCAATGGAAATTGATCGTTCCACCCCAGTGCGGTCACCCTTCCCAGCCTGGCCCTCAAATAAGTGCTCGTATCGGCAGCGGCTATCGCCCTGTCTGCAACCGTGAGGGCGCTACGTTTTTTCTTTTGCAGGTAAAGCGCATACGAAAGGCTCAGACTGGCATTTACTACTTCCTGACGCCTCCCGATCAGGGTGTCGAAGATGGCTATTGCAGAAGCATATGCTTTTTGGGACAATAGCAGCTGACCTTTGGCAAAAAGACTTTCCTTGTCTCCCGGTCGTTCCGCCAGGTTCTGCTCCAGTAACTCCGCGGCAGAAGTATATTTCTGGTGCTGCGCATACTTGTCCGCCAGACCCAACCGTATGTATTTAAGACTGAGTTGCGCACTGGCATTACCGGGCTGCAAGGCCAACGCTTTATTTATATATACCAATGCAGAATCATATTGTAGCAGTGACGCATATGCATTCCCATAACCCAGGGTGGCAGGAAAACTACCCGACTGTTCCCGTATCAGTTCGGCATAGGCCTGTTTCCCGCTTTTGAAATCCTTTTCCCACATGAACGCCTCCGCCGCATTCAGCCTTATCTCAAAATCCCCGGGATACCTTTGCTCCAGACGTTGAAAAACATCCTTTGCCTCCCCTACATTGCCCGATAACCCGGTAGCACGTCCATAACATAATAAGGCAGTCCGGTTGTCCGGGTCCTTTTGAAGATAATCCCGAAAAAAGACAGTGGCTTCTTTGAATTTCCCCGTTTCAAGCATAGCGAATCCGGGCTTCAGCGTCTCCTGCCCATGACAAAACAAGGTCCCCAGACACCCGGCCGTCAGCACGATCCATTTCCTGGCCTGGACAACCATCATCACGATAATAATTCCTGTCATCAATCCTATTTGTATTCCGATGACCTGATCGAATGATGCATGCCATATCCAGATAAGCCCTATTTGAAGGAATCCGGCCAGGACCATCAACAGTGCCGGAAGATTCCTTCCGAGCGAGATATTATAATAGACAAATACATTGGCGCAGGTGAACAAGGCAGTGGCCAGTGCATATTTCCATAAGAACGGAGAAATGCTAAGGTATTCACCGCCGAACAGCAGCCCAACCATCCAGGCAGGGAACAGGTAGGCTCCGGTAATGATGAGTGAGGCCAGTGCTGCGACGATACCAAGCCCGCCATAGAAGTAAGGAAGATGCGGCTTGCCTTCTTTCTCGAGCCGGATCACCAGCGGGAACAACAGCGTTACGACCGTCCAGGTACCGAAATAGACGATCCTGCCGATAAGAGCAAGAGCAGCATATAATCCTGCCTGCGTCGGAGAGAAAAAGTGTTTGACCAGCATCGTGTCGCTGTTATTGATCAGGATCTGGCTGCATTCATAGATCAGTATGATCAATAAAAACTGCATTATCTCTTTTTGCTTTTCTATTGGCCCCCGAACCGCCCGTACATGCGTGTCCGATACCAGAAGCGTCGCCAACAACGACAAAGTGATCGCAGCGGCTATCCCTGCAGTACCCAAACCCAGTCTGACGGCAGCAAAACTTAACCCAAATCTGCACCACATTTCGACCTGATAGGTAAGAGCCAGTCTGCCATAGGATTGCCCTCCCTGTAATATCCCCCGGTTGATACTCATCATCAGGTACAATGGCATGCCCAGGCCAAAGATGGGAAGGAACCACCAGGAACCGGTCCTGAAAAAATGCTGAAGAGAGATTGGGAATAAGATGAACACAGCGGCCATACACCCCCCCGTATACCAGCCTGCTTTTTTTAGCCAGGAATATAGTGCCGAAAGCTTTTCAGGCTCGCTACCAAGCCATAATGCCGCATACTTGGCGGCCGTAAGCTGAAAGCCAAGAGCGATAAAAGACAACATTAAGAGGATCGTCACCAGCAGTCCGACTTCAGAGAATTCAGCAGGTCCCATCCAGCGGCCCAGCAAAAGATTAACGAGGTAATTGCCCAAATTGACCAGGAGCGTGCTGGCGAAAAGCAAGGTGCCTTGCCTGAACAGGTTGCTGACAGCCTTTATAGCCATGGTCAGAGGTATACGATTTTAAATCTTTGGCGAAACTTGCACAGGTGCAGCATATGGTCCAGGGCTTCATCCCGGCGGATCCGGATCTCCAGCATATTGCCCGTTCCTATAGTCGCCAGGTAGACCTGTACCAGGGCGTTGACACTTACTATATCTGCATCGGTGACCGCTGTCATGTCCAGCACGATCATTTGCCCACGGGAGGACAAATCCCTTAGAATTTCGTCTTTCAGACCAATGGCGTGCTGCGCCGTGAAATGACCGGTCACCGGATATAGCCGATGATCGCTGCGTTCTGCAGCATGGATATCAGAGGGGATTTGCATTGGGTATTGTTGGATGATCGACTGGATGATAATTCCGGTAATGCATCGCTATCTTCGACAGCTGACCGACTATTTTTAAAGAGTCTTTCATAGAGAGTTTCGACCCTTCCGCATGTATCCACCTTTTCAATGGCTGCTCACAGATCAGGTGCTTCACCGAATCAGCGCCATAGGATTTCTTCATACGCAGAAAGATCTCGACATCAAAAAGCCACCGGGTGATGAAAGGTTCCTGGAAAACAAGCTCTGCCACCTCCCGCTGCATCACCTTTGCTCCGCATTGTGTATCCTGGAAACTTATGCCCAATATTTGCCTGATAAGCAGATTGATCACCCTGCTGATGATCTGCCTGGCACCGGCCCGGGTTATGTCAGCTCCTACCCGGCTGATCCGTGAGCCGCTGACCAGCTTAAAGTTCGAAGCCGTTAGTGTTTGTACGAGGTCGTCGAAGTCGCTGAAGTCTGTGGACAGATCGGCATCGAGATATCCGATAAAGTCGAAATCAGGATTCCGTATCAGGTGAAGCACCCCCTGTCTTACGGCCTCTGCCTTGCCACTGTTGCGCGGCATATCATACACGCTGATATAATTTTCACGGCCTTGTCGCAGAGATCTTAGGACCTCAAGCGTATTGTCCTTACTGCCGTCATTTACAAAACACAGATGGTAACCGGCATTGTCATCGCTGAATCGGGTGAAATCTTTTCCCGAAAGACGGGTCGCCTCATTATAACAGGGGATAATAACACCGATATACTTCTTCTGCAACAATTTGTGACCGGAGATTAGTTCGGTGCTGCCTGTTATCGGCACTCCATAATGTTTCCGGAGAAGACGCTGGATCCTCGCCATCAGTTCCCGTATGCCTACAGGTTTCTCTATGTAATCATCCAGGCCGATCTCAAATCCTCTCACAATTATATGCTCCTCTTCATTCGCCGACATGATGATGGCAGGTATATTGTCTTTCTTTTCAAGCCGGATATATTCCAGCACCTCCAGGCCGCTCTTTTTCGGCATATGATGATCTACAACGATCAGCTGCGGCTTGAATTTCTCATATAGCTCGATGGCTTCCAGGCCATCGCTGGCCGAAGCCACTTCATGCTGATGCTGAATAAGCTCCGCGATCACTGCATTTCGGATAAACGCCTGGTCGTCTGCAACCAGAATTCTCATAGCGTAATTGTTTTATAAAAAAGGGTTACTAACCCGATTGTCTAATCGTAGTAGAATGGGAAGAAAAAAATATATAAATTGGAGACAGGAAGAGAGGGTTGTTAATTCAAATATAGGAATTAATTTTATTATTTACATTATGCCATTTACTATTTCTCATATAGCCGCAGTTCTGCCTGCCTGGAAAAAGACGCCACATATTTTTTCTTTCACCGGTCTTGTCGTCGGCAGCATGGCGCCGGATTTTGAATATTTTATCAGAATGACCTTATACGGGCATTATGGTCACACAATGGCAGGTATCTTTATCTTCGATCTCCCCATTGGCATTCTCATTTATATACTATACCATGGGATAGTCCGTTTCCAGATGATCAGGCATTTTCCCCGCATTCTGTATGCCCGGTTTTCCCGTTACATGCAAACCGACTGGGAGACCTATCTCCGGGACAGATATGCAAGAGTCGTCGTGTCCATCCTGATCGGAATTGTCACCCATCTTGTATGGGACGGATTCACCCACGACAGGGAGTATATTGTGGCTATATATCTGCCGGCCCTTCTGACAAATATCCATCTGGCCGGACTTACCTGGCCCCTGTATGCTTTTCTCCAGACCATCAGCAGCATAGCAGGCATAGTGATTTTGTTGGTTTTTATTTATAAAATGCCCCCGACGACCGACGAACCAGCTCTGCCGCCTAAAAAGTTATTTCGCTATTGGAGTTATGTTGGCTTAACAGCAGGAATACTCTTTGTATTACGATGGTCGGCAGGTGTCCCCAATGAAAAGATCCCGGGGCAGATCGTCGTGATCAGTATGAGCGCTGTGATGCTAAGCCTTGTCCTTATTTCATTGTGCTATAACCTGAAAAAAACCGAATGACATGAATGCTGTATTAAAGATTGCGATCGTCTCGACTTACCCGCCAGGTACAGGTACCTTGAACGAATATGGCTATCACCTGACAAAAGCCTTCCGGCAACAACCTTATATCTCCGAATTGACGATAATTACAGACGAACTACCCGGGCAATTGTCGTATCCCCCGGAAAATGGAGAGGAGCCTGGGCTCAGATACGTCCCGGCCTGGCGCTTCAACAGCTGGCGCAACCCATGGACCATACTCAAAGCTGTAAGAAAGGCCAGGCCGGATATCGTACTCTTTAATATACAATTTCTCTCCTTCGGCGACAGCAAGATAGCCGCAGCTCTTGGTCTGCTGGCGCCATTTCTTCTTCGATGCTTTGGCTATAGATCTGTCGTGCTCATGCACAATATACTTGAACAGGTCGATTTGAAGAAAGCAGGTATAACCCAACATCGCCTGTCATCTTCCATTTACAATGTTATCGGCACGGTCCTGAGCCGTTTTGTATTATCTGCCGACCTCGTTGCTGTGACTATTTCAAAATACGTCAGGGTGCTGGAAGAGAAATACAAAAAAGACAATGTCGCCCTCGTCCCGCATGGCAGTTTCGAAACCTCGCCCATGCCGTCCCAGGATCTCCCTCCGGGTCCTCTCCGGATCATGACCTTTGGAAAGTTCGGAACCTACAAAAAAATTGAAGTGCTCATAGAAGCTGCAATTTTGTTCCGTCAGAATAGCAGTTTACCCGTGGAACTCGTCATCGCGGGAACCGACAGTCCCAACACAAAAGGATACCTCGGGGAGATGAAAAAGACATATGCCCACGTGCCGGGCCTTAGCTTTACAGGGTATGTACGGGAAGAAGCCGTTCCGGCACTCTTCGCGGAAAGCGCAGTAGTAGTATTTCCCTATTCCAGTACGACTGGAAGCTCCGGAGTGCTCCACCAGGCAGGCAATTATGGCAGGGCCGTCATCCTCCCCGATATCGGCGACCTGGGCGAATTGATCAGGGAAGAAGGATATGCAGGCGAGTTCTTTGAGCCTGACAACGCAGCCAGCCTCAGTACAGCCTTACAGCGCGTGCTCAGCAATGACGGGTACAGGAGAGAACTGGGTATCAGGAACTATTTTGCCGCTGTTTCCTTACCTATGAAAGAGATTGTCGACTGGTACTATCTCCACTTCCTTGACATCCTTGGAAAGTGATCAGCGCCTCAGCACAGCTGTTCCCTGTTTGAAAGACCCATCCGGCCGGAGAATACCGAACCGGGATTGCTCGCCACGCTGTATAGCAGATCCCCCCGCGGCGGGCACCATCTCCTCCTGGAAATCATACAATGTCCACACCAGCCATGGGATATTACCATGCTGAAATAAAACCTTTCTTACCGCTGAAAAATATTGGGCCTGCTGCTCTTCTCTCACCGCCATCGAATCCGGTAGCCCGGCATATGTCGGGGCGCCGAACTCTTCCAGCACAACCGGCTTTCCGGCGCTCAGCAATAATAACCGGGTAAGGTCCGCAGATAAAGAATCAGGCCGGCGATAAGAATGAAAGGAGACAAAATCGACCTTATCCGCCAGCAACGATGCCTGTTCCGGATGAGCCCATCCAATGGTAAAAAGATGACAACTATCGTACCTCCTTGCCTGTCCAAGCACCCGGTCCAGCCATTGCACCACGCGCGCCGGATCTTCATGAAAATCCAGGTCCGGTTCATTTTTAATATCCCAGGCAAAGATGGCCCTATGATTACAGAACGAGGTCAACAGCAGACGCAATTGCCTTTCTGTGGATGGTTTTCTTTGTATAGAATAATCCCCCATAAAGTCAAAAAGAGTGACGATTACCTTTAATCCCCTTTCTTGAGCCAGATCGAGAAAATTCCTCAATTGCCCGATATTGTGCATGGTGCTTTTCCCGCCCGTAAGATCGCTATCTCCAATAAATATCCGGACAATATTAAACCCCAAATTTTTTATCAATTGAAGGTCTTTCCTGACAATGTTTCTGTCGTATGAGGGCCAAAACATTTTCCATGGTGTCTTCTGAGGATAGTAATTAACCCCTTTGGGAAGAAAAATCCGGCCATTTACGTAAAAGTCCCTTCCATAAACGCTCGTCATAAGTGATCTTCGCAGAGGAGCGGAAGATTGAGCGGTCGTATATATACTCGTCAGGACAACCAACGCTGCCGTAAAACAAAACCTTTCAATGATCCCGGGATTTATTTTCATACAGTATCCGCATAACACCTCTCAAAATAGGTATTTTTATTTGTAACTTTCCTCTACCGAATAACCTCATATGAAAAACTTGAACTCCGGCATAACTGCAGATGGACCTGAAGAGACAGAGCTATACCAAAAGCTATTTATGCTTTCCAACGACCTCGTATGTGTATCAGGAGTAGACGGGTACTTCAAAAAGATAAACCCCACATTTCAGAGAATCCTCGGATGGGATGAAGACACCATTCTTCGCAATAGCTACTTTGATATAATCCATCCGGATGATATACGCTCAACAGAAGAAGAGGTGAAAAAGCTCGATCAGGGCGTCGTTACCCTCAACTTTATTCATCGGCTTAGAAAAGCCAATGGCGACTATGTCTTGATACAATGGACAGCAACCCCCGAACCATCCACAGGCAACCTTTTTGCCATAGGCAGAGATATCACGCTGATAAAACAACAGGAAAGATTGTTACAGGAACGCGAACACCAGTTCAGGATCTTCTATCAGAACTCAAAGGGCATGATGTGCATGCATGACCTGAATGGAACTTTGCTTTCTGTGAATAGGGCGGGAGCTGAAAGCCTCGGATACACGCCGGAGGAATTGGAAGGCAGGCCGCTACTGGACATCATTCCGGGGGAGCACAAAGAAGGTGTACGCTTTTATCTCGAAGCCATCTCCAGGCAAAAACAACTTACCGGCACGATGCATACCCAACATCGAAACGGGTCTGCCAGGATCTGGTTGTTCAACAATGTAAGAGTTTCTGATATGGAAGGAAAGTCTTACGTCATTGGTAATGCCCTGGACATAACGGAACGCTATGAACTGGAGGCCAGGCTGAAGGAAACGACGGAAATGCTTAAGCAAACAAATAAGGTTGCCCGGATCGGCGCCTGGCAGCTGAATCCCGTCACACAGGCTCAGGAATGGTCAGAAGTAACCAGGATGATCATGGAAGTGGAACCGGATTTCATACCATCCAGGGAGATCGGCATGTCATTTTTCACACCTGCCGATCAAAAAAAAATAACTGAGGCCGTCGAAACAGCAACAAAGGATGGAACTCCCTGGGACCTCGAATTGAAGATGACAACGGCTAAAGGCCGCGAGATTTGGGTAAGATCTATCGGCAATGCAGAGTTCAAAGACAATATTTGCATAAGGCTACATGGCGCTTTCCAGGACATAAATGAGAGGAAACGGGCGGAACAACAACTCATGTGGGCCAAGCAACTGGCAGAACAAGCCAGCATTGCCAAATCCGAGTTTCTCGCCAATATGAGCCACGAGATCCGGACCCCGCTCAATGGCATCATCGGGTTCACAGATCTGGTATTAAAGACCAGCCTTACCGATACGCAATGCCAGTATATATCCATGGTCCATCAAAGCGCCGGTACCCTGTTGAATATTATCAACGATATACTGGATTTCTCAAAGATAGAAGCCGGTAAGCTTGAATTGCATATTATTCAGACCGATCTGTTCGAACTCAGCAGCCAGGTCAGCGACATCGTCAAATACCAGGCTCAAAGCAAAGAGCTGGAAATATTGTACAATGTCTCACCTGCATTGCCAAGATTCATCTGGACCGATCCTCTGAGATTAAAACAGGTCCTGGTAAACCTGCTCTCCAATGCCATAAAGTTCACGGAAAAGGGAGAAGTAGAGCTTAAGATCACCCCGGTTTCTACAATGGGTAAGGAAGAAGTAACTGTTCGGTTCGAGGTAAGGGATACGGGTATAGGGATAAGAACAGATCGCCAGGATAAGATCTTCGATGCTTTTACACAGGAAGACGCCTCGGTCACGAAGAAATATGGCGGCACGGGCCTGGGGCTTACGATATCCAACAAGCTGCTATCTTTCATGAACAGTACCCTGCAGCTGAAAAGTGAGCCGGATAAAGGCAGCACCTTCTTCTTTGAGGTAACTTTCAAGGCGGCGGCCGGCGATCCGATCATCTGGGAAAACCCGGAGAATATCCGTACTGCCCTCATAATAGATGACAATCAGAACAACCGAACGATCATGCGCGATATGCTTCAACTGAAGCATATTCGCGCAACAGAAGCAAAGAATGGATTTGAAGCCCTGGAAATACTCGGCAAAGGAGAGGAATTTGATATCATCCTGATCGACTACCATATGCCCGTCATCGATGGGTTGGAAACCATCCGGAAAATGAGAGCGATGCCGGATAAAAACATATCCGGAAAACCAGTTATTTTCCTGCATAGCTCCTCTGATGATGAAAAAGTTATTGCAGCCTGTGACGAGCTGAATATCGATCAGCGCCTCATTAAGCCTGTCAAGATGCAGGACCTCTATCATAGTCTTTCACGTCTCCATCGGAAGGACAGCGGCACTCCGGCAATTAGCGCGAGTGACAAGCAGCTCAATCTGGGCTATACACCCAAAATACTGATCGCAGAAGACAATAAGGTCAATATGTTACTGGCAAGGACCATTCTGAAAAAAGCAATCCCTCAGGCCACTCTTATAGAAGCCACCAACGGCGCCGAAGCACTGATGCATTTTGACCAACATCGGCCAGACCTGGTGTTGATGGATATCCAAATGCCGCAAATGAACGGATATGAAGCAACGCGTACTATCAGGCTGCAATATCCGGACAAAGATACTCCGATCATTGCACTGACCGCAGGCAATGTCATGGGAGAAGAAGAAAGATGCAAAGCAGCAGGTATGGATGATTTTCTTGCAAAACCCTTTGTGGAGAATGCATTGATCACCATATTGAAAAGGTGGTTGCTGCCAGTCCCACTGGACCTTACAACCCTGAAAGGCTTTCTCGGTGAAAATGCATCGGATGAGCTGGTTTACGAGACACTGCAGCTGGCCCTTGACAATTGCAAGGATATTCGTCAAAGACTGGAAGACTCCGCCACCCATCAGAATATAAAGACATTACATGAGATCGGACATAGTTCCTATAGCCTGGCCAGCTATATAGGGCTACCGATATTAGCCAGTGTCTCACGGGACATGGAGACCTCGAAAGATGATGAAGTATCCGCCCTTCTTCCCGTCTATCTCAAAGAGTTGGAGAAAGGTATCGAAACGCTCACTACTATATTAGCGATCCCTGTCGGCCATCATAGTTCCTTATAGTGGCCTATGTGAAGCATTCCGTCAATACGCCAGCGATCCCCCTGGAATAAGAGCTCTACAGCAATTATTTCCCTGTATCGTACACAGGAATCTTTATGAGGAGAAAGATGGTAGCAATACTCTATCAATATGTTGCTGTCTAACCCCGTGCAGACCAACCCGTCCGATGACCAGTTGATAATTGTTAGTTCATGTCGGATATCCCTTCTCGTCGCACCCGTATAACAAGGCCTGGGATTACGACTGCATACCATAGTAAACCAGTCTTCCGTATAGTATTCCTTTCCCGACTCTACATCTCCTGTCGACCACAGGTGGTTCAGGTGTGCCCATAGATCATTGTAGTCATTACTTAGCTGATCAAGCTCACTTGGGGACGGGTGTCGCCGGGATTTATTTTTGATGATTATCATGGCATGATGTGCTGCTGCCAGGGTATCGTGTTTATACCATGCGGGATAGTCGGTATGACGGTCGATCTGTTTGATCTGAAGACACATCAATACGATACCCAGTGTTATAAAGAGGCCTATGACTATACGTATCAACATCAATGGCCATTGATTTGAACGATTTTGCTGCGGATCTCGCCGATCCGGGCATAAATATTTATTCTTTTGACGTCATCCCCCTTGATCTTCGTCCTGGCAGAGCCTCGCCAGACAGGCGTCTCTACCTGGTGTAACAGGCTATCCTCCTGCATCGGCCCTTCACTTGTGTATAAGAAGCAGACGGAGGTGCCATCTGCGATCAGGTTGCCATAACGGTCCCTTATATTGTCGGCAGATATAAAAAAACATCGCTGTTCCTTATCAAAGACACCCCGGACTGGCACCCATTCCGCGCTCCCCGGCTGAACGTAGACAGCGCTGATATTGAGAGGTGGCTGCACCACTATTGTCCTTGCAACAGGTGACAGACGAATCGGATCGCTGTAAAAATAGGGAGCGATCATATCCTTATGCCGGCGGGGATATGGAAGGATGTTGCGACTGATATCCAGGTCGAAACAAATACTTTCCTGCCAAAAGGAGGAATCCGGGTTCACGGTTTTAGGCGATCTGTATTCCTTCTTTACTATGTGCCGGGGTATGGCCGTGTCGGCCACAAAAAGCAGGGGATAAAAAAAACGGTAATTGCCGTGAGCACAACACAATGACGCAGGCCCCTGGTAAAAATCCCTTGCAAAGGACAAGGGAATGACCAACGTATGATCCTTAGGGTAAGCCGTCAAACTGATTGGCTGACGGTCGCTGAGAAGAAAGAATTGCCAGTCTGCCGTCTCGCCCTTCACTCCCAGGACAACGCTATCCGGTCTTCCCGCAAACAGTTCATCAGGGAGATACAGGATGCCAGGCTGCTCGGGGAATTGCTGCCGGCATCCGATGCCAATGAGGCAATACAGGAAAAGAGTTCGAACACTCATTGAAGATAAATTTCCGTTGAAATAAAGGAGTGCGGGGAGACTACGATCCCTCTGTGGGAACGAGCCTCCGGGTCGGTGAACAGGACAGGAAGAAGAGGCCGGGCCTTGTCATCGACGAACACGCTCAATGGCAGGTTGTCGATAACCATGGCGGAGGAGGAGGCAGATTTAAGATGCACTTCAAAATTCCTGCTGAGTCCGCTTCGGATGGACTGTGTCATCACCGAAAATTTTACCTGGAGGACACGGCCTTGCCCGTCCTTTTCAGCGAAAAGTATCCCCGGGATATTTAATTCAGTGGTCAATTCATTGTACATAACCGCACGGATAACAAGAGAATCCTCAGCAAAGCTACGGACCTCATAACCCAGGCTTCCTCCATGTGTATAACCACGTTCACTTACATCCGTACTGATCCTCAGCTCTACTGCGCTGCGTCCCATGCTGTCCATCTGCCGCACGGAGTCCAGTGGGACCTGGAAGAAGGTGAAGGCTTTAGGGGACAGGTTGTACTGGATCTCATACCCCGGGTAATAGCTCCTGGTCATCGTATCGTGATAGTGAACCACGGCCTTCATCCCCAGGTTTACCGGCACATCATCCGCATTCATCAATTCTCCCGTGACATACATAAACCCATCTCGTCGTACCAGTTGAACCTGCCGCACCTGTAAAAAGGGCTTTTTAATGCGATCGTCCTTGATGGCCGGAAAACTGCTGATGACTCTTTTGCCCATTTTCTTAAAAATGACATATTGATAGGATGTCGTTTGTTCCCTGGCGATATCCGGTTTTTGGACTGGGGGGCGGATATACCATTTGGGCCCGATCCTTTCTACCTGTAAAGTGTCTACTTTCGTCCAAAGACCCAGGGAAGTTCTCCAGCGGGTAAATACACGCATGGTGGCCGTATCCCCCACCCTCTGCAACTCCGTGGGACCCACACTATCCAGCTTTGCATAGGAAGGGAGTAGGCCGCCTTCGTTCACCGACTTCTCAAGAAGATATTGGTCCAGTGTATAGGTATGAGTGGGCTTGAAAAAATGGAACGCCTGCTCGAATCGCTGAAAATCCAGGTGGTCATAGAAATGCAGGATAGTTGTCGCAGGGTCCTTTTGTTCAGGGATGAACAAGAGTTCCCTTATCTGATATAAGATAATAGCCGAGAAAAATAGGATGGGGAAAAAGACGCTGCCCAAAATGACAGGTCGGGGATAATTATCCGCTACTACAGGTATCGCGTTGAAGTATTCCTTTTGTTTGTACTTGTACAGGTATAAAAGGGTGAGCATACAGACCAGGCATAAGGAGGATACGGGAAACAATCCCCAGGATCTTTTCAGCAGGTCACTTAATTTCCGGGGTTGCACGGGCACGATAGTAGGTATATTTCCCTTTTCCCACACCATAATGCCATTTTCGAGCCTGATCACCCTGTTCCAACCCGTGTAATACAATAGTGGATCATAATACCGATCATTGCTGAATACATATTTGAGGCTATATTTCTCCGAACGGGTAAGGAAGTCTCTCAGGGAGGCCATTCCTTCCTCTCCGTTGTATTTGGCGTTCTCCAGACGCTCGACAGGCCGTTTAGTCAGTTCCGGAAGCCTTCTGGCCGAATGATAATTACCGTCCACCGATGCCGCCATAGTGTTCGAGCTCAGCCATGCCATCTGGTCGCCGAACCCCAACGTGATATAACGCCAGCGTAAATGATCATCCCTGTTCAGGAAATTGATCAGAGGCTGGATCTCGATCTCCCTGGGCTGCAAAGGACGAAAACTGCTGAGGTGGAACACAAAGATGACAAAAATAAAATAAGAGAATCCCAGTACACCACATAGCAGGAAATGATTAGTTGCACTAAATCGCTGCACCCAGTAGCTTCGGACGGCGCCAGTGAGAAATGAGTTGATAAATTGCGCAATGAACGGTATGGATATCACCGAAGCCCAAAAGCCAAACCGGTCCAGGGTGAGTATATTGAAGGCATTGACGCCAAGTATCTTCACTGGCAGCGGCGTAGTCCCGCCTGAACCCAGGAGGAAACAAAGAAAAAAAGATACGGCCCAGCCAAACAACCGCTTTTGCCGCGTAATGGCATAAGCGATAACCGGAAAATAAGAGATCACCATCGCCAGCGGAATAAGAAAGAACATTAGGCCCGACGACGTCTTCGTCAGGAAATTATCCCTGGACCCATGCGGTATGGACACCTGGTTGATAGGATCGCTTTTCGACCAGTACCAGTAGGGAAAGATAAGACCAACGGCCAATATGCCGAACAGGACCCCAAAAACAATAAATTGCCTGTACCTGCCAAAAGCCTCTTTTACCAATCCCAGACCCTGGAAGAAAACTGGTCTGCTCCGTGTCGCTTGCGGCAGCCGGTCATACAGGGCCATGAATATCGTTGGCGCAATAAAGAACAGCATGCCGAAAATAGCTGTCACATGATGCGAACATACGACCACGGACAAAAAGGCCATCGTCATTACGAGATACACGCTTTTCCCCTTGACAAGATATTGGTATAAAAAGGGCAGCGCATTCAGAAGAAAGGAAATGCCATGTAAGGTGGGGATCTGGCCATAGACATGCAGGGTCTGGATCATAGAAGACATCACCAGCGTCAGCAACGCAGCCACCCCGGCGACCGTCTTGTCATAGAATAATTTCGTAAACCGATATACCCCTATGATCAGCACTTCAAAAATAAAAATACTGTATATGGCAAATGCGACCTTGAAAGGAAAAAATCGCGCCAGCAGTGCCACCATTTGATGCAACAGGGGTGGATAGCTGATTGTGAGAAAACCGGTATACCATCTTGGATCCCAGGGTTCAAACCAGAACCGACTGTAATGGTCTGCGAAAAATATATGAACATACGCATCGTAGGTGCCCGGCAGTGTAAAATAAAATATGACGCCATGCGTCAGTAATGTCAGTGACAATGCAGTCAGCAGCAGCTTCTTCCCGACATAATCATCCCATATGCGCTGGCTCATAGATATTGCGATTACTCATATACTGAGAGTTGATGAATACCGCAACAAGCTGATCGGGTAACCTTAAAGATACTGTTTTTTAGATACTGCTACCAACCTGCAGTCAAATTTTGTTAAAGGTCAGGGCCCGGATCTCAAACAATTCTATCTTATAAATAAATTCCCTATCTTGTTTAAGCATAAGAGAAATCACCGGGTACCCATCTATACAGTAGTCCTTACGCTCAAAAGCTCTGGTTAATGGCAATTCAACGCAGGTTAGGCCGTAATACGGGTCAGAAATCCGTCGGTAAGACCATTGCGATCAAACGTATTGCGAAATACCCAAATGCCTGACAAACAGCAACCTACAATTGACCCCATCGACACTCAACTCCATCATAACCTCACAGGATGGTCTGGAGCCTTTTTCATCTGTACCATCGTGGTTGCAGCAGTGGTCCTGGCCGGATGGCCGGTCATGCAGCGTCTGCCGGCTCTGTTCTTCCTGCTTTCCGGTCTTTCCTTTTTTTTACTGAGAAAGTCTCCATGGCCTGTCGCAGGATATATATTGGCCCTCCCGGTACTACTTGGCGCCGGCTACGGTTACGGTGCGGGTCATCTGCCACTCTTTACAGTCCTGGGTTTTGTACTTTCTTCGGGCGCCCTTCTGCTGATACCGTCAAAAAGCAACAAAGGCCAGTTAGCCGGTCAAAGCCTCGCGGTTATCCTCTTCCTGTTAAGCCTGTTCTCTATCCCCGGACATTTATTCCGGGTAAAAGAGTTCTATGAGGTCCATAACCATCCATTATTCATTCCTGTTCCCGACGCAGCCTGCTTTCTCTTTACTTCCCTCGGTTTTTTGTTTGCCCGGCCCGGCAGCGGAGCCATAAAAGATCTTACAACGAACTCTTCTGGTGGTATCCATGCGCAATTGCTAACGGTGATCAACGACATAGAGGATTATGGCATCTTTATGGTGGATGCTTCGGGCATTATCTTAAGCTGGAATAAAGGCGCCGAAACGATCAAAGGATATATCGGCGCAGAGGTTATCGGCAAGCCGATCTCAATCTTTTATTCAGCGGAAGACAACGAAAAAAATGAACCGGCACAGAACCTGGACATAGCAAGAATCCACGGCCATTACAACAGCGAAGGCTGGCGCATCCGTAAGGATGGCAGCCGGTTCTGGGCAGACATAGTGTTTACGGCTGTGTATGAGCAGGGACAGCTAAAAGGCTTTCTAAAGATCACGCGCGACAGAACGGAGTTCAAAAGAACCCAGGAGCAGATCATTTACCAGGCGAGATTTATGGAAGATACCACCGACGCCGTCTTTTCCACTGATAAAGATTATGCTATTCAGAGCTGGAACAAGGCGGCTGAAAAATTATATGGATACAGCGCCAAAGAAGTCATCGGGTTAACAGTAAAAGAGGTCGCCAGACCCATCATACCCGATGATATGCGGTTTTCGATCCGTAACGAGCTGCTGACACAGGGATACTGGAAAGGTGAAGTGCTGCACCAGAGTAAAAATGGAACACAGCTCACCCTGCTTATATCTGCTTCCGCTACCCATGACGAGCAGGGGGAAGTAGACGGGTACGTGCTGGTATGCCGGGATATCAGCGACAGAAAACGGGAGGAGCAACGGCTGCAGCAATTCAACCTGGAGCTGGAAGAGCAGGTGCAAAAAAAGACGACAGAGCTGTTCATTGTATTCGAAAGAGTATCGGATGGATTTATGGCCTTTGATAAATCCGGAGAGATCACCTATTTGAATAAAATGGCTGCCGAGCTAAACAAGCGGAAACCGGAAGAGTTGATAGGCAGGAATTTCTGGCAGCTTTTCCCCACCGCAATTGACAACGAGTTTGGTGAGAATTTCCATCGCGCCATAGACACACAGCAAAACATACATTTTGAGATGTTCTCGCCATCCCTGCAACTATGGATCGAATGTTATATGTATCCGTCAACAGACGGGCTTTCATTATTCTTCCGGGATATCACAGAAAAAAGAAAAGCAGCCGAAGCCATCAGCAGGTCCAGCGAAGAATTACGACAGCTGGCTTCCCATTTACAAAATATAAGGGAAGAGGAAAGGGCCACCATCGCCCGCGAGATCCACGACGAGCTGGGTCAGCAGCTTACCGGGCTGAAAATGGATCTGGCCTGGATGGCAAAAAAATGGGATAAGCCGACCGATGATCCGCTGTCCCTAAAGATCTCCGGAGCCCTTGGCTTGCTCGACAACACTATTAAGACGGTTCGTCGTATCGCAACCGAGCTGCGTCCAAGCATCCTTGACGACCTCGGTCTTATCGCAGCCATTGAATGGCAAAGCCAGGAATTTCAGCAAAGATCCGGGATCACGGTTGCCTTCCAGACATCTATCGGTGAATTCAATTTTGAACCGGCCATGGCAATCGGCTTGTTCCGTATCTGCCAGGAGTCTTTAACCAACGTAGCCAGGCATTCCCAGGCCAGCAACGTATGGATCGATCTGGATTACACAGACGAAAGCCTCCTGCTGTCGATAAAGGATGATGGGAAAGGGTTGGGGGAAAAAAATGCCGGTGAAAAAAAGACGCTGGGCCTCTTGGGCATGAAGGAGCGCGCGATCATGATGGGAGGCCGGCTGGCAATAAATAACCACCCGGGCAAGGGCCTGGTCCTGCAAGTACAGATACCGATAAAAGAGTCACATTTTTATAAAAAGTAAGTTTAATACATGTTACGTATACTGATCGCTGATGACCATACCGTAGTCCGGAAAGGGCTAAAACAAATTTTGATCGAAGAATTTAAATCTGCAACCATCGAAGAAGTTACTGATGGAGAAGGTCTGCTGAAAAAAGTAATGAAGGAAGAATGGGACGTGATCGTCTCTGATATCTCCATGCCCGGCAGAAGCGGGTTGGAGGTATTGCAGCAAATAAAAGAACTGCATCCAAAGCTACCCGTGCTGATCCTCAGCGTCCATCCCGAGGACCAATATGCTATACGCGTCCTGAAAGCCGGTGCCTCCGGCTATCTGAACAAGGATTCGGCACCGGATGAACTGGTAAAGGCCATCCATCAGGTACTGCTGGGTAAGAAATACATCACCTCCTCCATCGCCGAACGACTGGCAAGCCTGCTGGACCAGGATGCCGACAAGCTGCCCCATGAAAATCTCTCCGATCGGGAATTCGAGGTCCTGAAACTGCTTGCGGCGGGCCAGGCCGTTTCCGAGATCGCCGAAAGGCTTGCCCTTAGCGTTACAACTGTCAGTACCTACCGGGCACGCATCTTAACAAAAATGAACCTTAAGACCAATGCAGATCTTACCCTTTATGCAATTTCAAACAAGCTGCTGTGATCCGGGGCGCCACGACACAACATTCCTGTAGAGAATATACTACAAAGCTTTCAGTCTGAATATTACAATAAAAAGGGGCTACCCCCTACTTTTTACGGGTGACAATCCCGTTAATTTTGAACATATTCAGGAAAAATGGCAGCCAGCAAAACAGTATTGATCATAGACGACTCTCCCATTATCACATCAAGATTGAGACAAATGCTGGAAAGCCTTTCCAATATAGGGCTGATCCTTCACGCCGACAGGTACTCCGGGGCTTTACCTCTACTGCAGGATCATTCCCCGCATATTGTCCTGCTGGACATCCATCTCCCGGATACCAATGGCATCGAAGTGCTGCAATATATAAAAAAGGAATATCCCGCTATCATCGTGATCATGATGACAAACCAGGCCGGACCTTTCTATCGGAGCCGCTGTAAGGCACTGGGGGCGGACCACTTTATCGACAAATCCACAGAGTTCCTCCAGATCCCCCAGATCATCAATTCCCTTCTCTAGCCTATTCCCATATTACAGCGCGTAGTGTAACTACTACACAGAGCTTTTATTTAATGGACTCAAAATCCAAACAATGTTCTATTTCACACCCTCTTTGCCTTTTGTTTCTTTGTAACAGTAAAACAGGAAAGCGATGCAAAACGAAAAAAAAGTCATTCTCATAGTAGATCATTCCGTCCTCGTGCTGGAAAGAATGATCCCCATACTGGAAGATCTGCCAAATGTTCAATTTGTCTTACATGCCGGCAGCTACCGGGAAGCGGTCGGACTCCTGGGAAACCTGAAACCCGACCTTCTGCTGATGGATATTGCCCTGCCGAACAATAGTGGTATCGAGCTGTTGCGCCTCGTCAAAGAAAAATACAATAATATAATTGTGTTCATCAGCACCAATATGGTTTCCGATCAGCACAGCAGCTTCTGCCGGAAACTCGGAGCAAGCCGTTTCTTCGACAAGTCTGCAGATCAGCAACCGATGATGGAAGCCATCACCTGCGCCAGCTGCTGAGTTGCCGCATCGTTTCCGGAATGACGATTGACTATCAACAAAAAGACCCTGTAACCATGAAAAACAATTTAATCATCCAGGCTCAGCAGGACGAACGCGCACGGATCGGACACGAGCTGCATGACAACGTAAACCAGATACTTACCTGCGCCCACTTATATCTTGCAACTCTTGACAGAGAACATCCGGATTTTGACATGCTGAAAAAGAAGGCCATGGATATCCTGCTCTCGGGTATCGAAGAGATCCGAAACATGTCCCGCGGAATGGTTATGCCTGACTTTCAGCAAGATGGCCTTATCGGAAGTGTCAGCAACCTGGTTGACGACATCCGCTTCAGCAAGGCTTTCTCCGTTCAGTTCATCCATAGTGATATTAATATGATCGAAGCGTTGAATTCAACTATCAAGATCACTTTATTCCGGATCATACAGGAACAGGTGAAAAATATAATCAGGTGCAGTCATGGAAAAAATATCCAGATCTCCCTTCATTGCTGTGATCTCCAATTCCGTCTCCAGATAAAAGATGATGGTTTGGGGTTCGATCCAAAAACTACCAAACGTGGATTAGGTCTGTCCCATATCTATGAAAGAACCCGTCTCTATAATGGGAAAGTGATTCTCGACTCCGCGCCGGGACGGGGTTGCTCGTTGATCGTAAATATTCCCCTCAGTCCATATATTGAGCTGTTCAGAAATGCTATTCCCTATGTCAAACCGGCTTGATCCGTACCCAATGTCCAGATCCGTGCCCTACGTAAAATCAATGTAAGTCCGTACCCTATGTCAAAACCACTTGTCTCCAAATCATTAAAATGAAAGTCCTTACAAGCAGCTACAGCAATGGCATTTTCACTGATCACCCCGACAGCGGAAAGATCGATACAAAAAAAGTCCAGCTGGTTCTGGGATTCGGCGCCCGGTCCATCCTGACCGGAGATGACTTTTATGAACAGCTGCGACTGGCCTATCCTGCAGCGAATATCGCATTTGCATCTACTTCCGGCGAGATCTTTGATGACAAGGTAATGAATAACACAGTGTCCGTCACCGCCATCGAATTTGAAAAAACAAATATCCGGACCGCGTCCATAAATATTAATGACTGCGACGGGGACAGCTACCAGGCCGGTATCATTCTCGTAAAGGAACTGGGATTGTCGGACGACCTCTGTTATATCATGATCCTTTCCGACGGGGGACTGGTAAATGGAAGCGAGCTTGTCGACGGCATCGAAAGTATCCTTCAACATAAAGTTCCGGTTACCGGAGGTCTTGCGGGTGACGGCATCAATTTCAACACCACGGTTGTAGGCCTGGATAACCGGCCTCAACCGGGAATACTTGTCGCCATCGGCTTCTATAGCACTTCCCTCGTCGTTGCGCATTGCAGCATGGGAGGATGGGAAATGTTCGGGCCCGAGATAGTCGTAACCCGATCGACCAGCAATCGTCTTTTCGGGCTCAATGATAAAAATGCACTGGAACTTTACCGGAAATATCTTGGCCCCTACGCCTATGATCTGCCCGGCTCTGCATTACTTTTTCCCCTCTCGGTAAAGCTGGATGAGGGCAGCCCGCCTGTCGTCAGGACCATCCTTTCCATAGAGGCAGAGACGGGCTGTATGATCTTTGCCGGAGATGTGCCACAGGGATCGAAGATCCGGTTTATGAAAGCCAATTTCGATAAGCTGATCGATGCCGCCAGCGAAGCGGCGGCAGGAACAGTAAAGAGTCTGATCACACCACACCCAAAACTGGCAATACTTATCAGCTGTGTCGGCCGCAAGATCATTCTTGACAGCAGGATCGACGAAGAAGTAGAGGCCGTCAGGGGGATATACAACAGTAAAACCCTACTGACAGGCTTTTATTCCTATGGGGAGATCTCCCCTCTTTCCAACGGCACTCCCTGCGAGCTACATAATCAGTCAATGACGATTACCACTTTTGATGAATTATAAATCTCTGCCATGTCCAGGAACAAGCTGTTGGAAAAACAGATCAAAAACTATCTGACGCCGGCTCTTCTGGAAAACGAAGAGGTGCAGCGACTGCTGATTGCTGTCAACAACTCTTATAATTCCTACGAACGGGACAGGGCTTTGTCCGCACATGCTTTCCAGATCAGCGAGCAGGAATATGAGATCATGAATCAACAGTTGCAGGCAGAGATCTGCCTGAAGAAACTGGGAATAAAAAATCTGAAGGAAACCATTAGTAGTATGGAAGGACCCGGCAATGCCTCCGGCACCATCGATGACGACGAGGACAACCTGATATTCGCACTTTCCTATCTCAAGGATTCCGTAGCCCGCCAAAAGACGATGGAGATGGAATTACACCGCCTTTCTCTTGTGGCAAGCGCTAATGAGAACGGTGTTCTGTTCACCGATGCTGCAGGCAATATCTTTTGGTCCAACGAAGGATTTTCCCGGCTGACCGGTTATACCAGGGAGGAGATTATCGGAAATACCCCCATCGGTCTCTGCAAGGGCCCGCTCAGTAATAAAGACAGCCTGAAGGAAATGCTGACATCCTTCCACATGGGGGAGAATTTCACGACCGAGGTCATTCACTACCGCAAAGACGGCAGCTATTTCTGGGGAAGGGTAAAAGGACAATCCATACAGGACGAAAAACAGGAAGTTGTCCAGTACTTCGCCATGATAGAAGACATTACCACCCAGAAAAAACTGGAGCTCGACCTGATCGAAGCAAAGGACCAGGCGGAAGAATCATCCCTTGCAAAAGAGACCTTCCTGGCCAATATGAGCCATGAGATCAGAACCCCGATGAATGCCATCCTGGGAATGTGCCAGCAGCTTAAAAAAACCGACCTGGGTAAGAACCAGCGATTTTATCTTGAAACAGTCAATTCGGCTGCTCAAAATCTATTGGTCGTGATCAACGATATCCTGGACATCACAAAGATCGAGGCCGGCAAGCTCGATCTCGAGCATATCGGATTCCGGTTGAATGAGGTATTGGGACGTGTGACACAGGTCATGCTTCATAAAGCACAGGAAAAAGGAGTACAGCTTTCGTTTTGCGTCGACGAATTTGTTCATCCGGTACTGAAAGGTGACCCGTATCGCCTCAACCAGGTCCTCCTGAACCTCGTCGGAAATGCCCTGAAATTTACCCCTAAGGGTTCGGTTTCGATCGAATGTAAGGCCAGCGGCCCTCTCAACATTGGCGAGTCGCAGTGTATCAGGATCAACGTAAAAGATACAGGCATTGGAATGGAGCAACAGTTCATAGACCGGCTTTTTGATAAATTTAGCCAGGAAGACAAGTCCGTGACACGAAAATACGGGGGGACAGGGCTGGGCATGAGCATTTGCAAACAGCTGGTAGAACTAATGAAAGGTACGATCCGGGTACATAGCCACAAGGGAGAAGGCTCGGAAATAATACTGACCATTCCCTTCGACCGGGGCCAGGAATCGGACCTTAAACAGGACGAAGAAACAAATACCGATCCGGCAATTTTCCGGAACAGGAAGATCCTGCTTGTCGAAGATAACGAGATCAATAGGCTGGTAGCAGTGACCGTTCTCGGTAGTTATGGCGCCGTGATCAATGAGGCTGTCAACGGAGCCGAAGCCTTGATCGAATTGCAAAAGGAGGAATACGATCTTGTATTGATGGACGTACAAATGCCTGTGATGGACGGTCTGGAGGCAACGGAGCGTATACGTTCAGAATTGAGATCGACCATACCTATTATTGCATTTACAGCCAATGCCTTGAAGGGAGAGATCGACAAATGCCTCGCAGCCGGCATGAACGACTATGTCACGAAACCCTTTGAGGAGAATAAACTTATCCGCACCATCGCACACTGGCTGGGTCAACTCCTGCCCTACTAAATGATGAAGCAAAGCTTCTCCAAATTGTAGAATATATACTACACTTAACTGTTTTTACCTCTATCCAATCTATATACGACCGACTATATTTCGTTAGCCCGGGAACCCGCACCTTTACATTGTCATCAGAGCAAGTCCAATATCCTAAAAAAGTGAACGTCCGAACCTGAAAACCAATCTTAATGTCCAGTATTCCGAAATCCATCCCTTTGAAACCCTTAAGATCCAACCCATGAAAGCAACCAGATCCATCCTGCGGAAACCAGTTGATCCAGCTTCATTCTAACCCGCAGTCCTGAAAAGGAAAAATAACCTCCGAAGCCAATCATTGTAAAAAATGGTTGGCTTTTTAATATCCCTCAGGCCACGAAGGCCGCGCGGTTACTCCGCCCTCAGACTTTTCACCGGATTTGCCAACGCCGCTTTTATCGCCTGGAAGCTTACCGTTAACAATGTTATGACCAGCGCTCCAACGCCTGCTAAAATAAATATCCAAAATGATATTGGCGCTCTGTACTCGTATTGCAATAGCCATTGATGCAAATAATACCATGCCAGTGGAATGGCGATAAAGCTTGATATAATTATGAGCAATGCAAATTCTTTCGAAAGCATTTGCCAGAGGTTATAAGTGGATGCGCCCAAAACTTTACGTACGCCAATTTCCTTTTTACGCTGTTCTGCAACAAATGAGGCCAGGCCAAATAATCCAAGGCAGGAAATAAAGATGGCCAGAATGGTGAAAAATGTTGCGAGCTTGCCGATACGTGCCTCAGCATCAAATTTCTTTGCATAATCCTCGTCATTAAAGGAATAATCAAATGGCGCTGACGGATTATGTTTCTTAAATACTGTTTCCATCTTGCTTAAAGCAGCTTTTACGGGAACACCATGTTTTATAGCAATGTCTATAACACTCCGCCAGTTACGGTCGCATAAAAAGACAGTAGGTGTTACGGGACTATACGGGGATTCCATTATCATATCTTTTATCACACCTATCACCGTAAATTTTTTATCATTGAACACGATCACCTGGCCGACAATATCACGTTTCATCCCAACTTGTTTTACAGCGGATTCATTTAAGATCATTGCCAGGCTATCCCTTGCGAATTCTTTGGAGAAATCCCTTCCTTCGCTGATACGCCAGCCAATTGTTTTGCCAAAGTCCTCTGAGACGGCAATGGTCCCGAAACTTGGCAATGTATTCGGATCCTTCCCCTGCCAGTTGAACCCAATCTGGTTGGAATAAACTTCGGTAGTCGGGCTTGAAGATGTTGCCACGTTCTCTACAACATCCGTCGCAAGCAGATCGGACTTGATCGCATCATAGTGGCTGCTCAACTCAGGCGTCGATATCGGCACGGTTATAAGTCCTTCGCTACTATAATTCACAGGTCTGTCTTTCGCAAATTGGATCTGATTGAATACAATGATGGTCCCGATGATCAATGCAATGGAAAAAGTAAATTGAACGACAACTAAGATCCTTCGCGGCAAGGAAGCAAATCTGCCGACACGGAATGTTCCCTTCAATACTTTTATAGGTTCAAACCTCGATAAATACAACGCGGGATAACTGCCTGAAATTATTCCCGTGACAAAAGTAAATACCAGGGCAACCACCCAGAACAACCCGCTGCTCCAGGGCAGTTGGATACTTTTATCAGCAAGCTTATTAAACAACGGCAATAATAGTACTACAAAAATTATGGAAAATACAAACGACATAAATGCCACCAGAACGGATTCGCTTAAAAACTGACCGATCAATTGCTGACGAACTGAGCCAAGTGTTTTACGGATACCCACCTCTTTTGCGCGTTTCTCACTTCGTGCTGTTGCGAGATTCATAAAATTGATACAGGCAAGCATTAATACGAATGCGCCTATTATTGAGAACAACCATATGAACTGTATACGGCCACCTGCAGCTTTACCGTCTTTAAATTCGCTGTACAAGCGCCATTTATCCATAGGGAATAAAACAGCTTGTTCCTTGCCATCGGTCTTTACATTCTTATGCACCATCACAACATCCTTTATCCTTTCGGTCTCCTTATCTATATTGACGTTGTCGGCCATTTGCACAAATGCCTGCCATGAATGATTGTTCCATTGTCCTGCCGCATCCTTTAACCATTTCTCTGTCGTGATATATTTTTTCCAGGGCAGCAATAATTTCACGTCGCTCAAAGTCGTGTTGTGCGGAAAATCTTCAAACACGCCGGCAACTTTATAATTTTCCTGGTTATCGACTCTTATCATTCTATTGATGGGATCGGCATCACCAAACAATGTTTTTGCAAGAGAAGCATTAATTAAAATAGTGGATGGGTCAGACAAGACATTGATACTTCCCTTCAGCGTCCTGCAGGAAAACATGGCAGGAAAACTCGATTCTACCCACATCCCGGTGGCCATAATTTTTTTCTCACCTACGGTCATTACATGGCCAAAATTCCATGAGGCCATTGAGATATTTTTAAAATCACTGCCGTATTTGGTGCGCAATTCCTCTCCGATCGGCATACAAACCGCCCGGCCGGTTCCCATCTTCCCATCGTCGCCGGTAAAGGTCGTCATCACTTGGGCAAGCTGCCCGTGATTCGTATGATATTTATCAAAGGTCAGTTCGTCCCATATCCAAAAAGCAATCAACATGGCGACAGCCATACCGGCAGCGAGACCAAGAATGTTAATTGTTGAGTAAATCTTGTTTTTAACCAGATTTCTCCATGCTGTTTTGAAATAATTTTTAAACATAGGTAACTTTCCATTTTTTGAGTACAACACCCGCCCCATTTTCTTAAAAAAATGTGCCAGACTGCTAACTTTATGACAGTCAATATTTTGCGATATTTGTCCCATACGGACCTGTTCGGGCTTGATACAGTTACTGTACGTTCTGACTTTCCATCTGAATGTTCCAGCGGCCCTCTCAACATCGGCGAGACACAATGCATCCGGATCAACGTGAAAGATACAGGTATTGGGATAACCTTATCCCCCCGTAGGATAACTACTACAAACTCACGCGATCCAAACTACACACAATTTATTTTATCGTCTACTTCAATTTTGCTGGCTAAGGAGCATCTTTGTACCTGAGCAAGGGCAACTTTGCTGAATAACTTTTTTCCAATTCCTAAGAATTAGCATAAAATATTCTATGAACAGCCATTCCGTTGCTACCCAGCGAAACTCTCATCTATTTCTGGTTCGACTACGAAAATTTCTGACCCTTCTGATCTGCATGTTTATTAGCTTATCGGGTTCGGCGGCCAACCGCTACTGGGTTGGTTCTGTTGTTTCCAATTGGAATAATATATTGAATTGGTCGACGACGTCCGGAGGATTGCCAGGCGCATCTGTTCCAGGCTCTTCGGACGCGGTAATTTTCGACATCGGCAGTTCGGGGAATTGCTCAATTGATGCGACGGTCAACGTCGCGTCGATAACTGTACTGGCTGGCTATACCGGAACAATATCGCAAAATGCCAATACCATCTCGATCGGTGGAGCTGCGACCTTCTCCGGCGGGTCATTTTCCGGCAGTTCGGCCAATGTGACCATAGTTGGGACATTTACCCTTTCGGGTAACGCCTTTACGTCAACCGCTGCCATACTTGAGCTAAGGGGAGATGCCGCATTCACATCGGGAAGCTTTACGCATAATAACGGAACAGTCAGGTTCAACGGGAACAGCTCACAAACCATCTCAGGCATAAGCCCGACATTCTTCACCCTCGAATTTGTGGGGAAAGGGAATACATATACCCTGTCTTCGTCAGGGAACATCACCGTATTAAATAACCTGGTTACCTCGGGATCGTTATTCTATAATCTGGCCACAGGAACCATCGACGTAAAGGGGGATATCAACAGCGGAAATACAGCCACTGGTTCCGGCGGCGATGCTATGATCAATATCAACGGCACCGGCACTCAAAATTTCAATGGCGGAACCACCGCCGGAACCGGTGCTTTGCCACAACTGACTATTAATAAAGCATCCGGAATATTGAACCTGAGCGGTTTTCCAGCCGTTTCAAATAATTTCACCTATAGCGCGGGTACACTTAGTTCCGGAACCTCAACGTTTTGTTTTACGCACGGCAATGTAGCCAGCTATACGATATCAGGAATCGTTGCATTCGCCAATGTTGAATTCTATATCAATACCGGGCTGCTGACCGCTGACATTCCGGCTGCCACCATCATCACCGTCACAGGTAACCTAACCCTCGGAGGGGTGGGAAGCATTTTGCTCAACACGGGCAATATCAATGTCTCCGGCAATTTAATCCTGACTAATACTGCAACCGGAGGCGGCGGGTCCGCAAGCATCAATATGGTCGGAACAGGAAGTCAAAGCATCGACGGTACCGCTGTAACAATCAACCAAAGCCGGCTGCCCGTCCTGACCATCAATAAGGCCAGCGGCACGCTCAGTTTGCTGGGTAATATATCTTTTGGCGCGAATGTAACGTATACTGCCGGGACGATCAATGGCGGCACATCCACCTGTTACGTCGTGAATAATATTACGGTCACCGGAAGCTTCCCGGTAAACAATTTCACCATATCCGGGGCGGCCAACACCACTCTGACCATTGCCGGCGGAAGTACGGTCACTGTCACAGGAACGCTCGACCTTGAAAATGGGTCAAATTATATCACCCTTAATACAGGCACTATTGCCGTGCAAGGGAACCTCGTCGACAACAATACGAGTACGATCGGAGGAGGAACGGGGACGATCCTTTTTAACGGCACGGGGTCCCAGACCATCACCTCGACCGGCGTGATCTACCAGGGCATATTCCCTGCCGTAACGATCAACAAACCCTCCGGAACGCTCACTTTCCCATCGTTGATCACGATAAGAAGCAATTGGACCTATATAGCAGGCACGTTGGATGTGACGACAAATAATTCGACCGTAGTATTTACCAATACCCTGACCATAACAGGTAGCCATACGCTAAACAATATCATTATGGATGCACCGGGCAACTATACAATGACTCTCGCATCGGGCACTACGCTAACGGTTGCTGGCAATATGAGTCTGACCGGCAACAATAACCTGGCCATCAATACGGGTACGATCAATCTGCAGGGCAATTTAAACCTGTCCAATATAGGTACGGGTGGAGGAGGCTCCGGAATTATTGCCTTCACGGGAACATCCGGGCAAAGCATTAGCGGTACTCTTACCGCTTACCAAAGCAGCCTTCCGGCAATTGTCATCAATAAGCCTTCGGGTACGCTGACCTTCCCGTCCCTTCTTACCGTCAGGGGAAACTGGACCTATATGGCGGGGAGTTACGATATGAGCACCAATAATACGAATATCATTTTCGGGAACACTTTGACCATATCCGGGAATCATACGCTTAATAATGTGACCTTCGATGGCAGCGGGAGTTATACTTACAACCTTACGGGAACGACACTCAGCGTTTCGGGCAATATGTCCATGTCCGGCGCAGGCAATTTGATCTTCAATAATGGAACCGTCAATCTCAGCGGTAATTTAATATTGACCAATACGGCTACTGCGGGAACCGGCACGACAGTGTTTGCTTTTGTGTCCTCTGCCAGTCAGTCCATTATAAGCAACCTCGCCATCAACCAATCTACCCTGCCGTCAGTCCTGATCAACAAGCCGTCCGGAACCCTTACCTTCCCAGCCATCATAACGGTGCGTGGGAACTGGGGCTATACGAGCGGTACTCTGGACGCAAGCACTAACAATTCAACAGTGGTCTTCAACAATAACCTTTCGATAACCGGAAGTCATAGCCTGAATAATGTGAACTTTGAGGGCAATTTCAATAGCTCCTTTACGGTAAGCACGGGTACCGTACTCACGGTGACGGGCACCTTAACTACATCGGGAAGCTCGAATATACAGATCAGCACCCCGGTGAATGGAGCTACCGCAATACAGGCACAGGGCGATATCATCATCAACAATACAGCCGCAGGCAGCGGCGGGACAGGAACCATACTTATAAATGGAACGGGTGGACAAAATCTTACAGGCAACGCCAGTTCGGGACAAGGCAGCCTGCCCTTTGTAAAGATCCAGAAAAGCTCCGGCATACTGACCATGAGCGGGACGATCTCTTCCAACAGGGATTGGTCCTACGTGAGCGGAACCGTGAATGCCGGGGCATCAACGGTTGTCTTTGGAGGCAACAACCTCGCCATCAGCAGCAGCGGCATGAGCTTCAATAACCTTTCCATTGTGGCCAATACCTCCACGATTAGCAACAATTTGACCGTCAATGGCAACCTGGCGATCAGCGGCGCGGCAGTCCTGGCCGGCGGAGCAAATACGATCAACGTGGGCGGTAACTGGAGCGACTGGGGAACCGGGGGGTTTACAGAATCGACCGGTGCAGTCAGTCTGAATGGATCGGGGCTACAGACCATCGGCAGTACCGGCGGCGAGAATTTCAACAATCTCAGCATTAGCAATTCAGGTGCAGGGATCAAATTGTTGAACAATGTTACTGTAGCCGGTACGCTGACCATGTCTCAAGGCAATATCGATCTCAATACGAACACTTTTACGCTCGGATTGTCAACCGCCAATAGCGGAACGCTTTCACGCACGGCGGGAACCATCATCAACGCCGGAAACTTTGTACGCTGGTTCAAGGCCACTATAGTAGGATCAGGTTCCGTGGCAGGACTTTTCCCCGTTGGTACAGCCAATGATTACCGGCCATTTTATGTCGCAGCTCCCGTTACCGGCCCTACCACAGGAGGAACGATAGCCTTATCGTATAATGATGCCTCGACCAACTCGGTGGTGTCCATTCCGGACGGAGCTTTTACAGTAGTCGTCCGCAAGGACCTTAACTGGAACCTTGTCACTGGTGGCGGTCTGGCTGGCGGAACCTTTGAAGTACAGGCACAGGGTACAGGATTTGGTTCCGTTGCCACGATCACCGATCTGAGACTGACAGAAGCCAATTTGGTAGTAGGGACAGCAGGAACCAATGCCGGGTCCATTAGCAATCCCCAGATATATCGCACCGGGCTTACCGCTGCCGATCTCTCAAATTCGTTCTATGTCGGCTCGGTGAATGCCCTTAATAGCCCTCTACCCATCACGTTGATGGCCTTCACCGCTACACCGGAAAACCAGGGAGTTGAATTGAAGTGGGAGACAAGTTCGGAGGTAGACAATGCCTATTATATTTTACAGCGCTCAACTGACACAAGCCTATGGAAGGACCTGCAGCAAATAGTGGCATCCGGCAATACAAGTACAGATAGCCATTATGCAGCCTATGACCCAAATCCTGTCGACGGCAACAACTACTACCGCTTGAAACAAGTGGACAGAGATGGCAAGTTCACTTATTCACCCGTAAGAGTGGTTACCCTGGATAGGCCGATTTCGGTGAACATTTACCCAAATCCAGCCAGAAGTTTTATTACGATCCGCATAGGCATAAGCAATGGAGAGAAACTGTCCGTAATCCTGCTAAACACCGCTGGACAAATCAACGAAGTACCCACAGCCAATACCGGAACACAAGTGACGCTTTATACTGCCGGACTTGCTAAAGGCATCTACTTTGTTAAAATAACTCAGGGCCAAAGGACCGAAGTAAAAAAGATCATCCTGGAATAACTCCTGCTATTCACTCCACCCGCAACTTCCCCAAAAACAAAAAACGGACAAAATGGAAGATTCTCCATCCTGTCCGCCTTAAAAGTCCGAGGTTTCGAGCGGATTCGAACCGCTGTAGAAGGTTTTGCAGACCTCTGCCTAGCCACTCGGCCACGAAACCACTTAAAATCACCGCCTTCTAAAAACAAGACCGAAAGATCCGTATTTTTTTGGGCAGGTGCAAAATTAAGATAATTTTGAAGAAGTTGAAAAAAAATCGAGCAATTTATGCAAGCAATCGCTGAAAGTGAACTTATTATCAATAGCCGCGGAGCCATTTATCACCTCGACCTTCGCCCCGAAGAGCTCGCCCCTACTGTATTGACCGTCGGAGACCCCGACCGCGTAGCCCTGGTCAGTAAATATTTCGACAAGGTCGAATTCAAGGTCCAACACAGGGAATTTGTGGCCCATACCGGCCATATCGGTAAAAAAAGACTCACCGTCGTCTCCACCGGCATCGGAACCGACAACATCGACATTGTCCTCAACGAGCTGGACGCGCTGGTCAACATCGACTTTACCAGCCGTACCGTCAAACCACAGCTGACACCCCTTACCATCATCCGTATGGGCACCTCCGGCTCGTTACAGGAAAATATACCCGTAGACAGCTGGGTGGCCTCCACTCATGGACTTGGCATCGACAACCTGCTCAATTTCTATCGCCACGACGAGAACGAGGAAGACCGGCAGCTGCTGCATTCCTTTGCCACCCAGACCCAGCTGCACCACCGCCTCGCCCAACCCTATATCAGCGGCGCCAGCGCCTCGCTGCTCCGCCATTTCACCGAAGGGTTCCACCATGGCATCACCGTCACCTGCCCCGGCTTTTATGGCCCGCAGGGCCGGGTCCTGAGACTTGGCCTCAGCCAGCCCGAACTGATCGATCGCCTCACGAGCTTTTCCTACGGCCCCCACCGCATTACCAACTTCGAAATGGAAACGGCCGGGATCTACGGCCTGGGCAGGATGCTGGGACATTCCTGCCTTAGCCTCAGCGCCATAGTCGCCAACCGGGTGACAAAACAATTTTCCAAAGATGGCAACGCCGCCGTAGAAAGCCTGATAAAGGAGACACTGAGGATTGTCGAAGGCCTGTAAACCGGTGCCGCCGCAACTGTCGGCAGGACGCTAGGACGATTCATGATTTAAGGCTAATTTTGACCCATATATGAACAAGATGAACTTTTTTAAGTACCAGGGGACAGGAAATGATTTTATAATCTTGGACAATCGCAACTGGAGCTATACCGCACTGACGATGGAAAAGGTCCGCTTTCTTTGTGACAGGCGTTTTGGCATCGGGGCCGACGGTCTGATGCTGCTCAACCCCAATCCGGCCTATGACTTTGAAATGAAGTATTACAACTCAGATGGCCGGGAAAGTTCGATGTGTGGCAATGGTGGTCGCTGCCTGGTCAAATTTGCATACGACCTGGGTATCCGCAAACCGGAATATAATTTCCTGGCCATAGACGGTCCCCATCTCGCCGAGATCGACGTGGACGGCATCGTCAGCCTGAAAATGAAGGATGTAAAGGATATCAGCGATTATCATGGCGACTTTCTCCTCGACACCGGCTCCCCCCACTACGTGAAAATGGTCACGGAAGTGATGGACCTTGACGTTTTCCACAAAGGCATGGACATCCGCTATAGCAGCGATTTTGCAAAAGAAGGCATCAATGTCAACTTTGTAGAGCAGAAAAGACCGGACGAGATCATCGTCCGCACCTACGAAAGAGGCGTCGAAGACGAGACCCTGTCCTGCGGCACCGGCGTCACAGCCAGCGCCCTGGCATCCTATCATAACGAAGTGGGTTACAACTATGTCAAGGTGATCACCAAGGGAGGAAAGCTGACCGTGCGGTTCGATCGCACCAACGGCAACACCTATGAAAATATCTGGCTCTGCGGACCCGCCGTAAAGGTATTCGAAGGAAGCATCGAAAATTAGTCCACCACACCCCCTTAACTAACTCATGATCCAGTTTTTCAGGAACATCAATCATCAAACCATTGAGGTCGACAACGCAGCAGACGGCGCCTGGGTAAATATTCTCCCGCCCCTGAAGCAACAGGAGTTTTCCAACCTCTCCGACGAGCTGGATATCCCGCTCGACTTTCTCACCGACTCGCTGGACATCGACGAACGCGCACGTTTTGATGAAGAGGATAAGGTAAAGCTGATCGTGATCAAGACACCCACCGAGAACAATTCCTTCAACGAAAGCGACGCCTACTATATCACGATCCCGATCTGTATCATCCTTACCCATACCCAGATCGTCACCGTCAACTCCTTTGAGAACGGCGCCATAAAAAAATTCCTGAACACCTTCCAGAACAGACATCCCGATAAAAAGAACATGATGGTCCTGAAGATCTTCGAAAAGATCACACAGACCTTTATGGAATACCTGAAGGAGATCAATCAGCGCCGTAACCTGATGGAACAAAAACTTTATGCGTCCAATCGCAACGAAGAATTGCTGGAGCTGATGAAGATCCAAAAAAGCATGGTCTATTTCGTGACAGCACTGCGCTCCAACGAGATGCTCTTGCTCAAGCTCGCCCGCACCAATTTCTTAGGCCTCATCGACGAAGAAAAAGAGTTCCTCGATGACCTGGCAGTAGATATGTCCCAGGCCCTTGAAATGGCCAATATCTATACGAATATCCTTAGCAGCACCCTCGACGCTTTTGCCAGCATCATCAACAATAACATGAACAACGTGCTGAAGCGACTCACGTCCATCACCATCATCCTGTCCTTACCAGCCCTCGTGACCGGCATCTATGGCATGAACGTACCGATCCCATACTCCGATTCACACTATGCTTTTTATATACCGATAGTGCTTTCCGTAGGGATCTCGATCATCATAAGCTGGTATTTTATGAAAAAGAAATGGTTCTAGCATGTTCAACTTAAGAGTATACGGACTTTTATTAGGCGAGAACAAACAGGTCCTCGTCAGCGACGAATATATCCGCGGTCACTATTATACAAAATTCCCCGGCGGCGGCCTGGAATTCGGAGAAGGCACAAGAGATTGCCTGAAAAGAGAGTTCAGGGAAGAGATGGACCTCGACGTCGAGGTCACCGATCACCTCTATACAACCGATTTTTTCCAGATGTCGGCATTTAATCCCGAACATCAGATCATCTCTATCTATTATTTCGTAAAAGCGCTCGAGCCCATCAAGGCTCCGCTGCGGGACAAGCCCTTCGACTTCGACGAACGCGAGCTGAAAATATATGCGGAGAGAAAAGAATGCGAGACCTTCCGGTTTATCAACTGGGAAGACTTCAATGCCGAAAGCGTGACGCTGCCCATCGACAAGGTAGTCGCGCAACTGGTGAAGAAACATTATTAACCCATCATCAAAGCCCGATTAAGCATTCAGAACTTTGCTTTGCTCGGTTATGTCGCACACTTGAGCACCAACCTACCCTTCAACAGGATTCGCCGGCGTATCCAAAACCAATTCCAAAAATTTGAGATCCAACCACCTCCCAAACTTATACCCCACCTCCTTAAAATGCGCCACCTCCACAAACCCAAAAGATTCATGCAACCTCACACTAGCCTCATTCGTAGCATCAATCCCCGCAATAATAGCATGTAACCCCTTCTCACGCGCCGAGTCTATCAACGGCTGAATAAGCAGCTTGCCAATCCCTTTACCCCTCTGCCCCTCCGCCACATACACAGAATTCTCTACCGTGTACTTGTACGCAGCCCAGGCACGAAAAGGCCCATACGAACTAAGTCCCACGACCTTCCCATTCTCCTCCGCAACAAACACCGGGTACCCATCCTTCATTTTGGACGCATACCACGCTTCACGCATTTCCAACGTCTGCGCCTCGTATTGATAAACGGCCGTCGTATTAAGAATAATATGATTATAAATAGCTGAGATCGCCGGGATATCCTCTTCCCGCGCTAAACGAATAGTGACCATCTTAGTGCTTAACCTTTAGTTTTTCGATCATTTGCTCCCCTATCCCTTCCGCGCTGATACCAAACCCCGTAACCAGCAAGCCTTTCTCACCAGCTTTCGACTCTATCGCATAGACGACGGCCTCGTCTGCCGGATCGCTTGGACCTTCGAACCTGTAGTACTCGGTGATCTCAAAATCCGAAGGCGATAAAGCCAGAGGCGTTTGCTTACAACAGAGCTGATCTGCTTCAAGATTAAAGTCGATCGTATATCCTCTCTGCTTAAGACCATTGACGGCATCGGTAACGGTATCGTAATTGAACATATCAAAGGAGTTTGTCGGCACAAGTTACGAATTACCCTCGAATTGCCCGGCAACCCGCTGCATTTCCCGGATGACCCTATCCATGGGCTCCCTGTATTTTTTAATGCTCCGCGGCCGAAGATACACCCATGCAAAAACGACCCAGCCAATGGTCAATGCATACATCCCGATGCCGTATCCCAGCCGCATCTTCAGCGCAAACTCCAAAAGGTATAACATCAATTTGGAAAAAAACCCGGGGCCTCCCCTAATGCGGCGGCCCGGCTTAAGATATCAGCTGATGCGTCTGCTTTACCACACCCATCACAAACGTGCTTTGCACATGCCCGATGTTCTCCACCTGCCCCAGCTTGTTGACATGAAAGTCATAGTAGGCATCCATATTCTCCACTGCCACTTTGAGCAGGAAGTCAAATTCACCGGAGATGATAAAACATTCCGTGATCTCCGGGATCTCATGTACCGTCCGGATGAAGCGGGCTCCGGATTTTTTATTATGCTCCTTCAACGATACATAACAGATGGCCAGCAGCCCCCGCCTCACCTTCGAATGATCCAACAGGGTCGCATATTGCCGGATGACCCCGCTCTCCTCGAGCCGCCGGATCCGCTCGTGTACCGGCGTCGTGCTGAGATGTACCTGGGCAGCGATCTCCCTGACAGTGATCTTGGCATTCTCCTGCAACAGACGTAAGATGGCCTTGTCCTTTTCATCCAGGTCAACCGGCTGATTAGCCAGTTTTTCTTTTTGGGGGTCTTTTTCCATGGCTTCCTCCTATTTTGTTCTATAAAGTTACCTTAAAGTATGTTTTTCTTCCAAATTTTGCAAGATTATCTATAATTTTGTTCTACAGATTTACCTTTGTCAAAATTTATAAAACTAGTTTTCCATGTCAACAAAAACTCAGAGCATCGACCTGAAGCTCCCTTATAAGGTGAAAGATATGAGCCTGGCAGAATGGGGCCGCAAAGAGATCCGTCTTGCAGAAGCTGAAATGCCCGGTCTGATGGCCATCCGTGCCGAATATGGCAAACAACAGCCCCTGAAAGGAGCCCGTATCGCAGGTTGCCTGCATATGACCATCCAGACAGCCGTGCTGATCGAGACCCTGGTTGCATTGGGCGCCGAAGTTAAATGGAGCAGCTGCAACATCTTCTCTACACAGGACCAGGCCGCCGCTGCCATCGCCGCTGCCGGCATCGGTGTATTTGCATGGAAAGGCCAGACACAGGAAGAAGCTGACTGGTGTATCGAACAGACGCTGTTCTTTGGCGGTACCGATCGTCCCCTGAACATGATCCTCGACGATGGTGGTGATCTGACCAATATCGTATTTGACAAATATCCTGAACTCGTACAGCATATCAAAGGCCTGAGCGAAGAGACGACTACCGGTGTTCACCGCCTCTACGAAAGAATGGAAAAAGGCACTCTGCCGATCCCCGCGATCAATGTCAACGACTCTGTTACCAAATCCAAGTTTGACAACAAGTACGGTTGTAAAGAATCCCTGGTTGACTCTATACGCCGCGCTACAGACGTAATGATGGCCGGGAAAGTTGCCGTCGTAGGCAGCTATGGTGACGTAGGTAAAGGCTCTGCCGCTTCCCTCAAAGGTGCCGGCTGCCGCGTGATCGTTACCGAGATCGACCCCATCTGCGCCCTCCAGGCTGCTATGGACGGGTTCGAAGTAAAGAAAATGGTGGATGCCGTAAAAGAAGCTGATATCGTTGTTACCGCTTCCGGCTGCCGCGACCTGATCACGGAAAAACATTTCCGCCTGATGAAGGACAAAGCCATCGTTTGTAACATCGGCCACTTCGACATCGAGATCGATATGGCATGGCTGAACAAGAACTATGGTAATACAAAGGACACTATCAAGCCACAGGTCGACGTCTACAACATCGACGGCAAAGAAGTGATCATCCTGGCAGAAGGCCGCCTGGTCAACCTCGGCTGCGCTACAGGTCACCCATCGTTCGTCATGAGCAACTCTTTCTCCAACCAGACACTGGCCCAGATCGAGCTGTGGACCAACACCAGCAAATACGAGAACAAAGTATACGTTCTGCCGAAACATCTCGATGAAAAGGTAGCCCGTTTGCACCTGGCCAAGATCGGTGTGGAACTCGACGAACTTACAAGCGCACAGTCCGAATACCTCGGTATCCCGAAAGCCGGTCCGTTCAAACCCGAACACTATCGCTACTAGTAGCCAACGCACTGATTATAGAGATCCCCGGCCCTGCAGCCGGGGATTTTTTTTAACTCAACGCGCCAGGCTTACTATCGCCCACAGTGTCACTCCCGATATCAAAATCCATAACAATATCCCCTGCAACATGGGTTTAAAATCGAACTTCGTCGGAGCATCGTCCCTCGCTCCTCCTCGTTCATTCCCTTCGCTACGCTCGGGAATTATCAACACCTCACGGGTCAACCCCGACCCAATGAGAAACAACGTCAGCGTCAGTCCCGCATGAGCCGCCTGCACAACCGCATGGCTTAAAACAGGCATCGGCAGCCAGGTGTTCAAAAGAATAGCAAGAACAAACAGACCGATAAACCAGGGGATCTTAATCTTCGCCTTCCCACTCCCCCCTCTGAAAAACACCGCCGCCAGCAAAGAGACCGGGATGATCCACAACGCCCTCGCCAGCTTCACCGTCGTAGCGACCTGCAACGCCTCAGGACCATATCTCCCCGCCGCACCAACTACAGAGCTGGTATCATGTATAGCGATAGCGCTCCACAGCCCAAACTGTGTCTGGCTAAGATGCAGAAAATGCCCAATTACAGGAAATAAGAACAGCGCGACAGAGTTCAGGATAAATACCACGCCCAACGCCACCGACACTTGCCGCTCCTCCGCCCTGATCACCGGAGATAAGGCAGCAATCGCACTGCCACCGCAGATGGCAGTCCCGCCAGAAATAAGCAAAGAAGTCTTTTTCTCAATCTTAAAAATCCGTCCCATCAGCAGCCCAACGGTCAGCGTGCCAACAATTGAAGCCACCGTAAATAAGATACCTTCCCTACCCGCCTTCACAGCGCTGGCGGCATTCATCCCAAAGCCCAGTCCCACGACAGAGACCTGTAAAAGGATATGTGTTGCCTTGTGATTCAGATGCAAAAAAGGATGCCCTACAAAAAAAGCCACTCCCAGCCCCAGCAACAGGGCCACCGGTGGTGTCACCCAGGGCGTAAGACAGGCAAAGATGGCGACGGCAAAAAGTAGCTCGCGTATCGTGATGTGCTTGTCGAAAAGCTTGATCGTGTCCATAGTTCTTCTGTTTTTCTATGACACAAAGTTCGACTATGCTATGGGGAAGGGGAAATCGCCAATAGTAATGACCAATAACAGGATGTTATCAGAGCCCCATCCCTTTCTTCTTGGAATGCAACGCAAACTTCATAAACAGCTCCGGCAAGGCCTGCGCCTCCCCCTGCAAACGGGCAAAATAAAAGCTCCGCCCGATCTTCAATCCCTTCACATCCACAATGGTGAATTCATTATTCTCTAACTCCTTCAAAACAGCATTGATCGATAAAAAAGCCATACAAGGTGCATGCTGCAAATAAGACTTGATGATCTCCGTACTGTTGAGCTGCATTTCCTTTTGCAGCTGTGATAGCTTGAGGCCAACCTCCTTCAAAGCATGCGCCAGCACCTCCAAAGACCCCGACCCGGGTTCGCGCAATAACAACGGGATCCGCGTCAGTTCCTCGGGCCGGATGCTCTGTTTTTTAGCCAGCGGATGAGCCAGGTTGCTGACAAGCACGATCTCATCCTTCATAAATTCGGTGTATTTAATAGAAGGATTACGGGAATGCCCTTCCACGATGCCCAGGTCGATCTGCTGATCTTCCAGCGCCTGTTCGATCTGCTGCGTATTGCCGGTGATAAGACTGACCTGTACCTCGGTATAACGGCTATGAAAGTCCGCCAGGATAGGCGGGATGATATAAGGCGCCGTCGTCATGCTGCCACCCAGGAAAAGCCGCCCGCTAAAACCCTGGGTAAGGCTGCTCATGTCAAATTCAAGATTCCGGTATACCGCAAACAGCTCCTCAGTATGCTGTAATAGCCGCTTCCCCGCCGGAGCCAGCTTGATCCGCGTGCCATTGCGTTCGAACAGCTTGACCTTGAAGTGCTGCTCCAGCTCATGGATATGCCGGGTCACCGCCGGCTGCGTGATAAACAGCTCCTTTGCAGCCCGCGTGAAATTGAGACGCTGGGCCACCGTGTGAAAAACCTGCAAACGAAAGTCAAATGTCATGGTAAAACCGATGCCTTTTGTGACGTGATATAATTTATCCTGTTCTGGACCTCCGCCGGATCCATCGCCTTTTTCGCAGCCCTCTCCCCTTCATAATATACATAAGAAGGCGCAGCAGCCGGATCATAGCTCAGCATCTCCGTCGAATGCAACGCTTTCGGGATACGGCCGCCAAACCAATGCGGGTCATCCCGCTGCGACCAGGTCACAAGAGAAACAACGGCGCCGGCGGGATAGGCCTGACCGGCCCTGGCGCTCTTTACCGCTATATCATTCCCGTATACCGTCGACATCGTACCATTCCGGGTATTCACAAATGAAGTAATTACCTTGTCAGTCAGCGGACGCGATGCCCCCGAAACAGCCTGGTCATAAAGGCCGGTCGTATCCGTCACCGGGATAGTGAACGTATAATTGTTATATCCCATCGGCCGGTGACAGTTCATACATTCCGTAACAAAACCGCCATCCTTCCCATAGGGCTTCAGCGCCAGTCCGCCTACCCAGCGCGCAAATCCCCAGCCAAAAGATGTATCGTATTTTTTGCTGTCCCGGATCATGAACTCCACCTGCTTATAGGCGCCCGTATGGATCTCCCCGGACCCGGACGAGTCAGGCAGCTGATCCCAGGCTACCTTGGCAAATACCGCTCCATCCGGCCAGGGATTTGTATGCCCTTCACGAACAGCCTTGACGACGACATCATTCCCAAGGATCACCCGCAGCGTACCATTGTCAAACCGTTCTGTCGTGCTCACCGGCTTCCAGTTACTAAACCCCGCCAGATCAGCATACCCGATACCGTTGTGTTCCGGTTTTACATCCGTAACCACAGTAGCCGCCTTCATCCATTTTTCATACTGGTCAAGAAGCTGACGCTCCCTCGCCGTATCAGGTTTAGGCTGATAAGCCAGCGTCAGCAGATATTTCTTTAGAATACCGATCTCTTCCGGAGAGATCTTCCCGCCATGATGAAGCGCAGTATATTGTTTCAGCGGCATGGCCCCCTGTTCCACCTGGAAGATGGATTCGTAGAGCTTCGCCGCCTGCTGTCCCTTAGGCAGATTGTTAATATCTGAAAAATTCAATACCGCCCTCCCCTTCTTTATATCATCTGCGACAAACCAGTAGGCCGGTGCTGGCAGGTCGAACCAGGCCAGCTTTGTCTGATTGGAATGACAGTCATAACAAGCCCGCTGAAGGATTCCTTTTACTTCTTCCGGAGCCTGCAGATCGCCTGTCACCGGCGGATTGTCCAGCCGGGGGCGGATAAATTGAATGGCGATACCGATAATAAGAAGAAAGAGTAGAACAAGACGCGCTTTTTTCCAAAATGTCCGTGCTGGTTTCATATTACTGAGCTTTAAATTCGTCTGTAAAATATTCCTTCTTGTCTTCCGGGTAAGGAGAGATAGGTGGACAGGCAGTATCGGACGTTGGACACGGCTAAAAGGACGACGACGACGCCAGTCAGCGCTTCAGAACCTCCGGATTAAATACCGAAGGCGGATGCCCCGCCTGCGGCCCAAATCCAAGCGCAGCAATAAGGTTATCAGCCGCCAGGCTGGCCAGCCCATGCTGCGCTTCCGCTGTGCCACCGGCGATATGAGGAGTAAGGATTACGTTGGAAAGCCCCATCAATCCCGGGTGAATGGCCGGCTCGCCTTCAAATACGTCAAGCCCCGCTGCCGCCAGCCGCTGTTCACGCAACGCTGCTGCCAACGCAGCTTCGTCGATAAGCCCCCCCCGGGCAATATTGAAAAGCATGGCCGATGGCTGCATCATCGCCAGCTCAGCAGCCCCGATAAGATGATAGTTCTCCGGGGAGAACGGCATAGCCAGAACGATAAAGTCAGCCTCGCGTAATAGCTCTTCCTTTGAACGGAGAGTCGCCCGGCATTCTTCTTCGAGAGACAGGTCCAGTCGGCGACGATTGTGGTAGACCACCCGCATCCTAAAGCCAGAGGCCCGACGGGCAATGGCCTGGCCAATACGCCCCATCCCCATGATACCAAGCGTCTTGTCGCAAAGATTCACCCCAAAGAACCGGCTCCCTGCCGACCCCTTCCATTGCCCTTGCTCTACCCAATGAGCAGCTTCCACCAGTCGCCGGGCAGTGGCGATCATCAATCCCCAGGTAAAATCCGCAACTGTTTCATCCGCGGGGCCAGGGGAATTCGTTCCGATGATCCCCGCGCGGGTCAAAGCCGCTACATCCACGTTGTTATAACCCGCAGCAGAGACACAAAGCGCTTTCAACTCCGTAAGCCCGGCAACAACAGCATCGTCGATCTTTTCTCCACCCGCTACAATGACCCCACGCTTGTCAAGCAGCGCTTCACGTAGTTGCGCCGAAGTGTAACGCGGACCTTCATTGATGGTAACGTCAAAATATTCGCGAAGCCGATCGACTACATCGGGGAAAAGAGGCCGGGTAATGAGTATCTTTTGTTTCATCCGTTCAAAATGTCTTTTGTTAAAGGTATGCCAAAGGCCCTGTAATACAAGGGCCTGGGCTTTATGATTTCTTTAGTAAACGCCGGCTTTCCTCTCAAGTCTATTACTTAAACAACGTTAACCTTAAAATTTACAATTATGAAGTTGCTTATAGTACTCATCGCGCTGATATCAATAGTAGTCAATGGTATGACCAGCTATCATATGTTTAAGGCTTCGAATTATGATCTCTCCAGCCTGCTGATCGTCGCCTCCTATCTGTCAATTGTACTGGGTATTTATGTCGTCACCACGCACAAACAAAAACCCACACTCATTAAATAATTAGTTCATTCAGTTCAGGGATTACGGATCAGACCCGGTCAGTCCCAGACCCGGACGTGAGCCTCACTGCCGGGTCTTTTTTTACGTAACTTTTATTATTGGTCCCAATTCCCTTACTTTGTACCGACCCGACCTGCCGCTCCAAAACCTTGTATATGAAGAGATCCATTTTCCGATGGTTCAGGGACATTTCTATCGCTAAAAAACTTTATTTCACGGTCGGCATCATGGCATTGCTCATCATCGTCGAGCTGGGAGTGCTTTTCTTTTCCATAAATACCTTGTCTTCCGTCCGGGCCTATGTCGGCGGTGAAGGGCTTTGGTCCAAAGGCCAGAAAGACGCTCTTTACCAGTTGCTTAAGTATGCCCGTACCCACAAAGAAGCCGACTATACGAAATTCCTCGGCTATATGACCGTCAACGCGGGTGATCACAAGACCCGGATGGAGCTGTTAAAGGAACACCCCAACCTGGACAGCGCCCGGGCAGGTTTTGTAGAAGGACGCAATAGCCCTGAAGACGTAGACCGGATGATCCACCTTTTTCAAAGATGGTACGATAACAAATATATCCACCGGGCCATTGTCGCCTGGACAAAGGCTGACGAGGTCATTACCGGTTTCAGGGCCATCGGTGAAAGACTGCACGCCGCCATCAACGCCAGGCCCTATTCCCAGGACGATGTCAATTTCCTGCTCGACGAGATCGACCCTCTGAACGATCGCCTTACGCCTATTGAAAATGAATTCTCCTTTGCCCTCGGAGAAGGGTCCCGCTGGCTCGAAGGCGTCGTCCTGAAACTAATGCTCATCGTCGCCCTGACAGTAGAAAGTACGGGGCTTATACTTGCCATAACCGTTAGCCGAAGTATTCAAAAAGGACTAAAGGAGATCCTGCTTTCGGCAAAAGCCGTGACCAGGGGAGATTATAGCCGCAAGGCTATCATATATTCCCGCGACGAGATCGGCTTACTTGCGGGTAATTTCAACTCCATGGCCGAAGAGCTCCACCGCCTGGAGGAGGAGAACAAAGAGGTGAATACGTTCCTGGAGAAAAAAGTACGCCAACGCACATCGGAAATGGAGAGCAAGAACAAAGAGCTGGAACAGTTTGCCTACGTAGCTTCACATGACCTGCAGGAGCCCCTGCGCACTATCTCCGGTTTTGTCGAGCTGCTGCAAAAAGAATATCGGGATAAGCTGGATGGCAATGGCGAAAAGTACCTGGCCTATCTCTCACAGGCATCGGACAGAATGAAGGTCCTGATCAAGGACCTGCTTGACTATTCCCGTATCGGCAGAGAAAAACAGGCAAAGCCCATCGATTGCAATACGCTGATAGACGAGGTTCAGGCCGACCTGGGCAAAAGCATCCGGGAAAGCGGCGCGAATATAACCACCGGCTATCTGCCTTCCCTCTACGCCTATCCCACAGAACTGAAGCTGCTCTTCCAGAATCTTATCGTCAACGCCATCAAATTCCGCCATCGCGAACGCCCACCCGAAATAAAGGTGACCTCCATGCTCGAGAACGGACACTGGAAATTCACAGTCAGCGACAACGGCATCGGAATGGAACACCAGTTCCTGGATAGGATCTTCATCATCTTCCAGCGGTTGCATACCCGGGATCAATATGAGGGCTCCGGCATCGGCCTGGCCCATTGTAAGAAGATCGTCGAGCTGCACGAAGGGAGGATATGGGCCGATTCAGAGCCCGGAAAAGGAACACAGTTCTTTTTTACAATAAGTAACGAATTGTAAATCATTTCTTTTTCATCGTATCCGTGATCGGCCTTGTCCTGTCCTTTTCATAGTTGGTGTCGGCCAGAGAAGGATTGTTGGCACTATTGTTATCCGGGGCAGGCCCTACCGCCGAAGAAGAATCCGCCGAGGTCCGGACAGGCTTCGTGTCCGCACCATCACACTTTACAAGGACCACCCCGCAAATTACCAGCAGGACGATCATAAAGAGGTAAATGCTGGAACTTTTCATACGCTTCATTTTCTTTAACGGATAAAAAAACTGTGCCAGCAACAATTCCCGATCCACTACTTAACTTTGTAAAAAAAAGGCCATAAATGGATTTTATCGACTATTATAAGATTCTAGGGGTAAACAAGACCGCTACCCAGGACCAGATCAAGTCCGCCTACCGGAAACTGGCCCGGAAACATCACCCCGACCTCAATCCGGACGACAAAGAGGCTCACAAGAAATTTCAACAGATCAACGAGGCCAACGAAGTCCTCAGCGATCCCGAAAAAAGAAAAAAATACGATCAATACGGAAAAGACTGGCAGCACGCCGAAGCCTTCGAAAAGGCACAGCAGGAATCTGGCCGCAGTAGCCGGCAGCGGGGTAGCAGCGGCTTCGGCACCGGCGGCTTCCAGGAATTCAATGGAAACTATGAAGGCGGGGACGGCGACGATGGGGAATTCTCCTCCTTCTTCGAATCCCTTTTCGGTGGCGCAACAGGCGGGGCAGGACGCAGCAGTCGCCGCACCAGCTTCCGCGGGCAGGATTACCAGGCCGAACTGCAGATCAGCCTCGCAGATGCCGCAACGACCCACCAACGGGTCCTCACAGTCAATGGAAAGAATATCCGTATTACAATACCCGCAGGTGTAGAGAATGGCCAGGTCATAAAGCTTAAAGGACATGGCGCGCCAGGCTCCAACGGCGGACCGGCAGGCGACCTCTTTATCACATTCACCATTACAGAAGATCCCCGGTGGAAAAGAGAAGGCAACGACCTGTATACGAAACTCCCCCTCGATCTCTATACGGCTATCCTGGGTGGTGAGATCACGGTCGATACCCTCAGCGGCAAAGTAAAGCTGAAAGTAAAAGCCGAAACTCCCAATGGTACAACGACCCGCTTAAAAGGAAAAGGATTTCCCGTTTACAGGAAAGAAGGAGAATCCGGAGACCTCTATGTAAGCTTCGAAATAAAATTGCCCGTAAACCTTTCAGAAAAGGAAAAAGAATTGTTCAGGGAACTGGAGCAGCTGAGAAAAGGATAGAATAACACGAAACCTGATTTTTTGACATAAAAATTACGCTATATGCAGCCCGAAGAGCTGATCCCCGCCGGCGAATTCTGTGCCTTTCACCATGTAGAGCTTTCTTTTATCCAAAACCTGCATGATTCAGGCCTCATCAGAATGACCGTTCGGGACGGAATCGTTTTCCTGCCGACGGACGATCTCCCCGCGCTGGAAAAGTTTGCCCGCTGGTTTTATGAGCTGGACATCAACCCGGAGGGTATCGAGGCCCTGTCACACCTTCTTGGCCGGATGCAGCAGCTGGCCGAAGAGAACAGAATCCTGCGCAACAGGCTACAGCGTTACACTGGTGGCACGGGAGTTGAGTATCACGAGGAAACATGATTATGTACACCTCAATCGTTAATAACCAGGATCAGGCCCTTTGCCATCTTTTCTTTCATTGCTGCCTCGAAGACGACCGGTTCAGCGACACGGAGATGGATGACCTCTCCGCCAAACTCGTCGCACTCGGCCTGCGTAATAAGATAAATATCAAGGAGGAGCTGATCTCCTATCGCAGCTATAAAGATTCTATAGCAGACGAGCAGGTCTACCTCCATTACTTACTGGAACTGATAAGACCCGTCAACGAACTGGCACTGTACTCCTACTGTGTAGAGCTTTGTATTGACGATCCACTGCTCGATGCGAGAGAAGAAGCCCTGCTGGTAAAACTCGGGACAGAGCTGGATATCCCCACGACAGACACCCTCACCATCAATCGCCTCATCGCCCAGCGCAGGGCCGTAGAGATCCAAAAGATCTTTTAACACACCGGCACACTGCCCACTGAGGAATAATTTACCCCGGATCGCCCGAAAACCCGTGGCATGATTTTGCAGGATATAACTTAAATTCTTGATTATGCAAAACACAACAGACACGATCGAAGTACTCAACGACCTTATAGAAATCAACAATGATCGTATAGCCGGTTATGAAAAGGCCATCAAAGAAACAAAAACAGAAGATGACGATCTGAAAGTTTTATTTGCGACGATGATAGCAGAAAGCCACCGGATCAGGATCGCCCTGTCTACCGAAGTTCAGGCCCTTGGCGCCAACACCGAACAGGGCACTACCACTACAGGTAAGATCTATCGGGCATGGATGGATATAAAGGCAGCCTTCGGCGGAGCCAGCCGCCACTCCATACTCGCCAGCTGCGAGGCAGGAGAAGATGCCGCCCAAAAGGCCTACCGGGCAGCATTGGATCATGACCTGCCTGCTTTTATCCGGGACTTGCTGACACAACAGCAGGAAGCGCTGCGCGTATCACATGATGAAGTAAAAGCGTTGAGAGATCAATATGCATAATATCAATCCATGAAAACCAATTTATCCATGAAACGATAATAGCGCGGTTAAGACTGCGCTATTATTTTTTGTGCAACCTCCTGTCCGCTCGTCAACGCAGCCTCTACTGTCCCGGGTGCAATGCCTTCATACAAGGCCTCCCCGGCAAACCAGACCGTTCCCTCCAATGGCTGCAAAAGTATTTCTCTCGCCTTACCGGTTTCCACCGTATCGAAGCTATACCCGCCACGAACATAAGGAGGATCAACCCAGTCCAAAACCCGTAGAACAGCCATCTCCCGGCTGATCGCTTCTTTGTCCATCGAAAAGATGGCCCCCAGTGATTGACAACAGGCTTCAGCCCTTTCCTTCTCTCCAAGCTTCTGAAAAACCCGCATGCTCTCCCCCGCCAGCCAGCCCGTGAGCAAACAGTCGCTGTCATCCGGCTGCGTCCACCAGGTTGGTATGGCCTCTTCGCTGATTATGAACAGCGTCTTGCCGGATGGCTTTCTCTCCTTCCAGAAAGGTCGTTGGAATTCGGCCAGGATCTTGATCACAGAACCATATCCCATTTGTCTCATCGCCTCCCGGTAAACAGGTATCGCCGGAGAAAAGCTCAGCAGCTCCGGATCGGCCTGCAAGACCCCCAGTGATGCGGTCACCAGGAGACGATCACCGGTAAATATTTCTCCCTTCGATCCGATCACCTCCACATGATTGGATGACCAGTTCACCCGTTCCACAGCCTGTGAGAAATAAAAAGCACAGCCTTGTTTGCGACATTCAGCCATCAGAAAATCGATCAGCCGGCAATACCCTCCTTCCAAACGATATTCCTCTTCTTCCCCTTCTCTCGCCCATTCATTATACAACGCCTTCGTGCTTACCCGATGCACATCCGCCAGGTCATACCCCTCGGCAAATCTTCGCACCGAATCCTTCAAAACGTTGTATCTGTCTTCTGAAAAATAATGCGCCATAAAGTCGGCGATCGGGACATCGTCCTCCAGCTGTTCCATCTTCTCCATCAGCTCGTCCCAATCCTTTCCCATAAATTCATGGTCACCGCTATCCGCCAGACTTTTCCCCGGCTGTAACCGGGTCATCTCTCCATGGACCGGATGCAGGACGATATCCGCCTCTTTTGCCAGCCCCAGGCTGACCGGAAGCTCTCCATGAATAAATTCGGCGCCGCCTTCCACAACTCCTCCCTCCCTTTTTAGGGTGGCTATCCTTCCCCCCGGCCCCGCACCCGCTTCTACAACCGTCACAACAAAACCTGCCGCGCTGAGCCTTCTGGCGGCCATTAACCCGCTGGCGCCAGCGCCGATGATAATGATTGATAATCCCATTCCCAAAATTAACGTTTGAAGAGCTAATTTTGCAGTAAGTATGCCCCAACCAAAACGGAATTCCTTTTTTATCATCCTGATCCTCGGATTACTTTCTGCCATCGGCCCCTTTTCTATCGACATGTACCTGCCCGGCTTTCCGGCCATCGCAGCGTCGCTGAAGACCACCGTCGCAGAAGTAACACTTTCTTTGTCGAGTTTTTTTATCGGCATTTCTGCCGGGCAGTTTCTCTATGGCCCGCTGCTGGACCGCTATGGAAGGAAAAAACCGCTCTACGCAGGGCTCTCGCTCTATCTCGTAGCTTCCGCCTGTTGCATCTTTGCGCACAGCGTGGAAGTCCTGATCGTGCTGCGTTTCTTCCAGGCAATAGGCGGCTGTGCGGGAATGGTAGCATCCAGAGCGATGGTCCGCGATCTTTTTGATGTCAGCGAGAACGCAAAGGTCTTTTCCCTGCTGATGCTGGTAGTAGGCGTGTCCCCGATCATCGCCCCTACCCTGGGTGGAACCATCGCGGCAACCCTCGGCTGGAAATATATCTTCGCCGTACTGACAGCCATCGCCGCCATTATTCTTGTCGCCATACATTTCGCGCTGCCCGAAAGCCGCAAACCGGATAAGAACCTGTCCCTGCAACCCGGCCCGATCATAAAAGGATTCCTCACCGTCATGCGCGAACCACAGTTCTATACCTATGCCCTGACAGGCGCAACGGCTTCCGCCGGTCTTTATGCCTACATCGCCGGATCGCCTTACGTATTTATGGAACTTTTCCGCGTCAGCGAGCGCCAGTATGGCTGGATCTTCGCGATCATCGCCCTTGGCCTCATCGGCAGCAGCCAGCTCAACAGCGTGCTGCTCCGGACCTACAAAAGCGAACAGATCATCCGGATAGCCCTGATCCTGCAGGTAACCACAGCCATCTGCCTGCTCGCAGGCAGCTTATTCGGGTTTTTGGAGCTGTTCAGCACCATTTTCCTCATTTTTCTCTTCCTCTGCTGCCAGGGATGCGTATTCCCCAACTCTTCCGCCCTTTCGCTGGCCCCCTTTAGCCGCAATGCCGGAACCGCCTCTGCCCTTATGGGGGGCATCCAGATGTGCTCCGGCGCCCTGACCTCCGCAGCCGTTGGCTGGCTCAGCAACCGGACAGCCGTGCCGATGGCAGCTGTTATGGCTGCTTGCGCGGTCACAGCCCTGACTATCCTGCTCACAGGCAGGCGGGTGATCCGATACCGGGCAGATCTGGCTGTCATCGAGACGGAGAGCCTCGATGACATAACCATGTCTTAGGGCGGGAGATAACGAGGAATACCCTGCCGGAGCAATTAACCCTGAAAGGGCAGATTGCTGCTTTTGTATATTTTACCCCAAATTGGGGACAAATATTTTAAAAAAAGGGGCTCCCGGGCAGGCAAATTTTATTATTTTTGTAGTCATCTGCCTAATCCCTGCGTAAAAAAAATTCACTATTCTTTAGGAAGCCTAACCCAACCTTAGCACAAGAATTGATCAACTAAATTCAAAGGCATCCTTATGCAAATACAATTCATCCGGAATATTCAGTTTACAAAGCTGGTCAAGGCCGAAGGCCGATTGAGGGAATTTAACTTTCGTAAGTCCAATGGGCTGCAGGAAGGCCTGTTCACCGTTGATGTGAGCGATGATCGCGGCAACCGGATCGTGCTGAGAATGCAAAGGGAAGATGGTGTATGGAAGATCATCAAACAACAGCTGCCTGCCTGGATCTGGGAGAACGAAGCCGTCTTTCACAACCTGATCGAAGAAGAGCTTGGTGCAACCGGAATGGTGAAATAACAACAGCTCCCTTTTCCCCATTCGCTCTCCACAAGGAACCTGCCATTATTAGCAGCCGTGAACTCCTGGCAGAGCAACATCCCCAATCCTGTTCCTTTTTCTTTTGCAGTACCATAGCTGGTAAAACTTTCCTTCCGGCGGATACGCTCCAAAGCATCCGGCTTCATCCCAATACCCGTGTCCGCAACACGGATCTCTATCTCTCCTCCCGACCTGTTGGAATACACGACAACACTATCTCCCGGACGACAAAACTTGATGGCATTGCTGACAAGATTACGAATCACCATTTGGATCATATCCTTGTCGGCATACCCTTCCAAAGAAGGAGCCAGCTCTTCTCTTAGCTCAACTTTCTTTTCCTTTGCCTGGTGAGTGAACAAGGCCAGCGTATCCTTTACCAGTGGCTCCAGCGGCAGACGGACAGGTTTTACAACGACACCATCCAGCTGACTGCTGGCCCAGAACAGGAGATTGCCGACCAGCTCCGACGAAGAGTCTACATTACGCCGAAGCTCAGTCATCATCGCATTGATCTCCTGCTCGGATAATTTCTTTTCCTTAAGAAAATCAAGCAGCCCTTTTAATGAGTTCAAAGGTCCACGCAGATCATGGGCAACGATCGAAAATAATTTATCCTTCTGCTGGTTGTTCAGCAGCAATTGAACGGCCTGATGCTCCAGCGCCTCCTTCTGCTCTTCGATCTTCTCGCTATTCTCCCGCAACAGCTGGTTGATACGATGATTTACCCTCCGCCCACGCAGCAGGATAAAAGCCAGCAGACTCAATACAGCAATGACAAAGACCGTAATAGAGATCTGCAGAGAATCTTTTCGCAGCGCACGCTCATACCTCGCATCTTTTTGCGCCGCCTCTTCCCTTAAAAGGGATTCCTTTTTTTCAAAGTCATACTGCGCAGCCCTGGCCACCGCCTGCTTTCGGGTCTGATCATTAAAAAGACTGTCCGAATAATCCTTATAGAGCTTATAGTAAGCCAGCGCTTTGCGATCTTCCCCTTTCGCCTCGTAAATATCCGCCAGCACCTTGGCAGCGCTCTGGATCTCCTGTTTACGGTGCAGCTCCCGCGCCTCCGTCAACGACTGCTCCGCATAACGCAGCGCCCGGGGGTAGTCCTTCAGCGATAAATAGACCTGGGCCAATAAATTTCCCGTAGCCATCAAACCCAGCTTTTCGTTGGACTCCTGGTAATAAGCAAGGGACCTGAGATAATACGCCAGCGCCCCGGAATCGTCCCCCTTTGCAACCAGGATCTTTCCCACGACATTATTACAGGTGGCTATCTCCTGCTCATCCTTCAGCCGCCTGGCAGCATCCAGCGCTCGGCCTGCATATTGCAACGCGAGATCATACTCCCGGCGGCGAAAAGCCAGATCAGACAGGTCCGCAAAGACAAAAACGGCCTGGGCACTATCCCCGCTTTTCTTATAGCTCCCGATCACTTTTTCCATCATCCGCTGAGCTTCTTCATATTCCCCCTCCTGCTTGTAGAAAAGAGCGATATTGGAATTAGCCTTGGCAATCAGCCTGGTATCGCCGATGCTGTCCGCAATGTCCAGTGAATGATGATAGTTGGAAAGCATATTGGCATAGTCGCCTACCATCTCATAGGTATTGCCCAACATACGCAGTCCCACCGCAGCACCACGGGCATAACCGGTACTTACCGCATATTCTACAGCCTTCCGGCCATAAAAAAAGGCGCTGTCAGCATTGATCCCATAAAAAGCGTGTGCAAGCCGGTTCAGTGTGTCAACATATGCCGTATCAGGCCTGAGGGACTTACGATCCCCCGGAGCCCGCAATTGGGTGTGAAGCCGGGCGATCTCCCGGGCTTGAGCAGAGGTTCTTCCGGGAGAAGTGATAAGGAGCATCCCCCAGGCTACAATACAGAAAAATTTCATTCTCAACGTACTGTTTTTGCAGTTTAATCGAAAGGTAGAATTAATGAATATCTTCTGTGGTTCAGCGAATGAGCAGAAAAAGATTTACGAACAAAATCGTAAAATCTTTGTTATCTTTTTGGAAGGTAGAGCAATGATCCCGGAGCCCCAAAGACTCCTTAATAGAAAAGGCAGCAAAGCAAACATAGGAAAAAAAACGAAGGGACCAATATTCACATGCTGTTAATAAGAATTATAAGAAAATAAGGTCTGTCTTGGTTATATTTGATAGAGACAGGAAACAATTCCTCTACCAGGGCAGTACCCGGCCGGATAGGGTCCGGCAGCATAGTTACATAATTTTTTGCCACACTAAAAGAATTGAATTTGACAGAAACTATTATCAACCTGGAAACCGTTAACCCCATCGAATTTTTCGGAGTAAATAACGGCAAATTAGACATTCTCAAGAAAAAGTTCCCCCTGTTAAAGATACTCTCAAGAGGTACCCAGATCAAACTGAGCGGCTCGCCTGAACAGGTGGAATCAGCAAAAGAAAAAATCGATCTATTGGTGCAATACCTTGAACGAAATGGTCATGTCAGCGAGAATTATTTCGAGCAGATCCTCGGCGGAGACGACGCCGAGACAGTAGACCATTTTGTCGACAGGCATCCCAATGACATCCTGGTCTTTGGCCCCAACGGCAAGACCGTCCGCGCCCGTACGATCAACCAGAAAAGAATGGTCGGGGCAGCCGAGAAGAATGACATCGTATTCGCCATCGGACCAGCCGGTACAGGTAAGACCTATACCGCTGTAGCCCTTGCAGTCAGAGCGCTGAAGAACAAAATGGTGAAAAAGATCATCCTCACCAGACCCGCGGTAGAAGCCGGCGAAAGTCTGGGTTTCCTGCCCGGTGACCTGAAAGAAAAGATCGATCCCTATCTCCGTCCCCTCTATGATGCGCTGGACGACATGATCCCGGCGGATAAGCTCGGCTATTATATGAGCACCCGCACCATCGAGATCGCCCCGTTAGCCTACATGCGCGGCCGGACACTGGATAATGCCTTTATTATCCTGGATGAAGCCCAGAACTCTACGGACCTTCAGCTAAAGATGTTCCTCACCCGTATCGGCGCTAACGCCAAGGCCATCATCACAGGCGACCTTACCCAGGTCGACCTTCCCAAGAACCAGAAGAGCGGTCTGTCAAAAGCCCTCTATATCCTGAAAAATATAGACGGCATCGCCCATATCGAGCTGGACGAAGAAGACGTGGTTCGCCACCGCCTCGTAAAAGCCATTATCAAGGCCTACGAAAAAGAAAAGCTGGAACACGAAGGCGAAGATCATCACGCCCACCGTCCCCCAATACGCATCGAGCGACAGGAAAATAAGTAATGCAGACGGCCCCGGAAATCGGGGCCGTTCTTTTTTTTATTACTTTCGTACCATGATCCAAAAATTTATCCTCCCCGTTATGCTGTTGTTGGCAGCCTGCGGTGACTCCCATTCTTTCAAAAAAGCCGAAGACGCACAGGACGCAGGACGGGAATTCATCCGCGCCTCGCTGGATGGCAATTACGAAAAAGCCAGCTTCTTCCTCTATCCCGACTCTACCAACAAAATGCTCTTCACAAAATGGAAAAAGGACTACGAACGCCTGGACCATGAAGAACAGAAAAGCTACCGCAGCGCCGACATCCTCCCGATAAATATCCAGGCGGTGAACGACTCCGTCACCTCCTATACCTATGCCAATACCTTCAAAAAAGACACGACGACCATCCGGATCGTACGCATCAACGGAGAATGGCTGGTAGACCTGAAAGAGATCTTGAATAGTAAAAAATAAAGCTATACCTTAGCTCAGATAAGGAAATGGTGTCTTCCTTCACTACAACCGCCCGGGCTGGTCCGGTGCTGATGGCGCCTGCAAATCAAAAGTTGCTGCCTTCGCATGAGGCAGGGCATTGTTAAATTTTTTGCAGGCATGAAACAAAACAGGTCATCAGAACAATTTTTTATCCTCTCTTATCTGCTTCGCTGGACGGCCCTGGTCATCCCGGTGTCTCTGTCCGTCGGTTCGCTCGTAGCCCTCTTCCTATGGTTGCTCGACAAAGCCATTCATCTTCGCTTCGATCACCCCTGGCTGCTTTTTCTGCTGCCGCTGGCCGGCATCGGCATCTATGCCCTCTATAAATACCTGGGCAGGAATTCCGAGGCCGGCAACAACCTGATCATGGACGAGATCCATACCCCGGGAGGCGGCATCCCCACCCGGATGGCCCCTCTCGTGCTTGTGACGACAGTCGTCACCCACCTTTTTGGAGGTTCCGCCGGCAGGGAAGGCACAGCCGTACAAATAGGCGGCAGCCTGGCCAGCTTCTTTGCCCGCAAACTCCATCTCTCCCGCGAAGACACCCGGATCCTGCTGACTACAGGGATCGCCGCAGGTTTCGGAGCGGTTTTCGGCACACCCGTCACCGGAGCCATTTTTGCACTCGAGGTCCTGGCCCTTGGCAGGATCAAACACGATGCGCTGATGCCCTGTTTTATTGCCAGCGTCCTGGCTGACATAACCTGCTCAGCCTGGGGGATCCATCATACACATTATCACATCGATCCCGTTCAACCCGGTCTTCCCGTTCTCCCCTTCCTGCATTTCGACCTGATACTGCTGACAAAAGTTATCCTGGGAGGTATAGCATTTGGCCTGACAGGTTATGCCTTTTCAGAGGTCTCCCATACGATCAAAAATTACAGCAGCCGATGGATAAAGCCGAAGTGGCTGATCCCCGCGACCGGCGGCATAGTCATTATCCTGTTTACATTTGCCCTGGGCACATCCGATTATCTTAGTCTTGGTGTAACAGGCAAAGAACCAGGCTCCATAACGATCCCATCCTGCTTCCATGCAGGTGGCGCAACGTCCTTCAGCTGGCTCTGGAAATTGCTATTCACCGCCATCACCCTTGGCACCGGATTTAAAGGAGGAGAAGTTACCCCGCTCTTCTTTATCGGCGCAGCACTCGGCAATACCCTGGGGACGCTCAGCGGCGCCCCTATAGACCTCATGGCCGGTCTGGGCTTTATTGCCGTGTTTGCAGCAGCCACCAACGCACCCATTGCCTGTACCATCATGGGCGTGGAACTGTTCGGCGCGGACAACCTGCTGTATTATGCCGTCGCCTGTTTTACCGCCTATTATTTCAGCGGCCATTCGGGTATCTATTATTCCCAGCGGGTGGCCGTTCCCAAAGTGGATGCCCTCGGCCATCATACCGATAGCACACTTAAGGATCTCAGGAACCAACGTATAAAAAACAGATGAAGACCGTATTCCTCAAAGGAAATGAACTTTTTTTACTCCCCCTGATGCAGTACTTTTGCGCAACTTAATACCACTCACAATTATGATGACAGTTTCACATCCCTGGCACGGAGTACCGGTAGGACCGAATGTCCCCAGGGTCGTCAATGCGATCATCGAGATCCCCCAGGGCTCTCGTTGTAAGTATGAGATCGACAAGGACAGCGGTCTTCTAAAACTGGACAGGGTTATTTATTCTTCTTTTTATTATCCTGTGAACTACGGCTTCATCCCGCAAACCTACGGAGATGACAAGGATCCACTGGACATCCTTGTGATCACCTCTCTCCCGGTACAGGCACTTTGTCTGATGGAAGCAAAGGTGATGGGAGTGATGCAGATGATCGACAACGGCGACAGCGATGATAAGATCATTGCCGTAGCAGCCAACGATCCGGGCGTCAACCACTACAACAATCTGGAAGAATTGCCCAAACACTTTTTTGAGGAATTACGCCACTTCTTCGAAGAGTATAAAAAACTCGAGAATAAGACGGTAGTCGTGGAAGAATTCGGTGATAAGACGACAGCACTAAAAGTTATCGAAGAAGCTGTAAAACTTTACGACGATACCTTCCGCAAAAAGGCTTAATACTTTTTTCTCCCCCCGGGGAATATCCGACCCGACCCGTTGCTAAAATCAATATTATGTCTGTTCAAACGATTGCTTTACTATTGCTGGTAGGTCTACTGGCCGGCATGTTAAGCGGGCTGGTAGGCCTCGGCGGTGGTGTCATCATCGTCCCGGCACTGGTTTTCGTCCTGGGCTTTAGCCAGCACCAGGCGACAGGGACCTCTTTGGGTATTCTTTTATTGCCTGCCGGCATCTTCGCCGTCATAAATTATTATAAAAGAGGATACGTCGACATGAACGTCGTCCTGCTTGTCTTCGCAGGCTTCCTTGTGGGCGGATACCTGGGCAGCAGGATCTCCGTCAGCCTGTCCGAGGTCACGCTGAAAAAGATCTTTGGAATAGTACTCCTGCTTATCGCAGGTAAAGTCTTATTTTTCGATAAGTAAGCGCTTGATCACACGCAAATGATGCGTCCGTTGAAAAGTTTCTGATTGCAGGATCCCCATATTATCTATTTTATCGATACGCACCTTCCCGGAAGCATGGATGATCTCATTAGAATTAAGTAGTATCCCTACATGCGTGATCCTCCCTTCTTCATTGTCAAAAAAAGCCAGGTCCCCCGTCTTCGTCTCTTCCAAAAATCCAACCGCCTCTCCCTGTGTCGCCTGCAGATATGCATCCCTCAATAAAGGCACATTCAGGAATTTATATACCGTTTGTGTAAAACCGCTGCAATCCAGTCCAAAGACACTCTTCCCGCCCCAGAGATAAGGGATGTTCAGAAATTTATAGGTCAGCTGCCGAATGGATTTTGCATCGGTAACACAGGTGGAAGGATCAGTTATCTTACCCTTATAATGAACCTGGTTCTTACGCCAGTGAGCACGACCATTCTTCATCGCCGTCAAATGACTTCCCATCGGCACCATCATCGGATGCCCATTATACTCCAGCGCCGTTATCCAATCCGGCGTAAGCGCATATCCTTCCGTTTCATATTCATTTTCGTCGATCTCTACCAGGTGAGACGAGGTACACCAGCCCTCATAACTATCATACTTGTCCCGGATGCGGGACCAGTCCTTTGTCTGTTCCAGGATCTCGCAACATTCGCCAAAGATCAGTTGGCTAACCATTTCGGTTCGGTGAGCGGGTTCTGCCCTCAGGGGGCTTACGGGGACGCAACAAATAGCTCTGATCATACGGAAAATTAAAGAATGATTGCATCGCGGCAAAATTTTATGCAATTTGCCCGTTATTGCATCTTAGTATTAATAAATAGTTATCTTAACCCCCGGATATCACTTATCATTTACCCGTGAAGAAAGATCCTTATCACCATATTACCGACCAGGAACTGCTCGACCGCTGGTACTCCGACCGCAACAACGAATGGCTGGGCGTCCTCCTCCAACGATATACCCTACTGCTCTTCGGGGTATGCATGAAATATATCAAACAGGAAGACGAAGCCCGGGATTGCGTTCAGCAGATCTTTGTAAAGGTCATCACCGAGCTGGCTAAATACCGCGTCGAATACTTTAAATCCTGGATCTATACCATCGCCCGCAACCACTGCCTGATGAAGCTGAGAGACCAGCACGGCCGGGCCGCGGAATTGTCCGAATCCATGCTGGCCGCCTGGGACGATGAGCCCGGCAACAACAGCCACCAGCAAAAGGAACAGCTGCTCGAATGGATGGGAGACGCCCTTGAAGAACTGGGAAAAGAGCAAAAACTCTGTGTAACTTTGTTTTATCTGAACAAGAGATCATATCAGGAGATAGCTTCGAACACCGGCTTCACCCTGATGCAGGTAAAGAGTCATATACAGAATGGCAAGCGGAACCTCAAATTGTTAATGGAAAAAAAAGCCGGTGATACGCAGTCGCGACAAACGCACTAATCATGAACAAAGATCTGCTAAACATATTATCTAATAGCAATAAGGACATCGACAATCAACAGTTGATGGACTACCTCGCGGGCAAACTGTCCGGCGATGAATTACACGAGGTCGAAAGATCAATGGCTGACAACGAATTCCTGAATGACGCCATCGAAGGACTGCAACGCATGAGCAATAAAAAGGATATGCAAGCCTATGTCGACGAGCTCAATGCCGGTATGCAAAAAAGCCTGGCAAAAAAGAAACAGCGCCGTATTAAAAGAAAGCTGAAGGAAGAACCCTGGGGCCTGCTTGCAATAGTCCTCGTGATCACACTTTGTGTGATCGGATATGTAGTGATTCGGAAGTTTTTGCTACATTCGGCTCTATAACTGTTTACGTTCTTATGCACTTCAAAAGACTCTTAGCCGTACTGGCCCTGGGATTTACCTTACAACAAACTACTGCTCAACGAATTAGCTACATAGTTTCCTTTCCAAACCTGGCCCATCACGAAGCACAGGTCGAACTGGTGGCCAGCGATGTCCAGACTCGTACCGTGGTTTTCCGCATGAGCCGGTCCTCACCCGGACGTTATGCGACCCATGAGTTCGGCAAGAATGTCTACGATGTCAAAGCCTTCGATCAGAACAGCAAACCATTAACGATCAACAAGATCGACGGGGATGTCTACGAGGTGACCCGCCACAGCGGATATATCCGGGTTCAATATACCCTCTATGGCAATTATGCCGATGGAACATACGTAGGACTGGATCCCGATGCCATTCATCTCAACATGCCCGGCGCATTTATGTGGATGAAAGGCGTGGACAATACGCCCATTACCATCCATTTCAACGTTCCGGAGGATTGGCACTGGACGGTGGCTACCCAGCTGCAGCCCACAGGCGATCCACTGACCTTCCAGGCCCGCAACTTTCAATACTTTATGGACTGCCCGACCATCATCGGACCGCTGCGCTATCGCAAATGGGACGTAAAGAACCCCGACGGGAAAGTATATAATTTTCGCATAGCCCTTGCCGCCGGTGGCGACGACACGACCTTTACCGTCTTTAGCCAAAAGGTACAACGCATCGTCCGCCAGGCACAGGCCGTCTTTGGCGAGACCCCAGCCTATGACTACGGTACCTATACCTTCCTGGCAAGCATCAACCCCTACGTACATGGCGATGGTATGGAACACCGCAATTCCACGATGATCACTTCCCCGGTCAACTTCCGCGGAGAAGATCGAAACCTCGGAACCTTCTCCCACGAGTTCTTCCACTGCTGGAATGTCAAACGTATCCGGCCAAAAACCCTCGAGCCTTTCAATTTTGAAAAGAGCGACATGAGCCACGAACTCTGGTTTGCAGAAGGCTTTACTCAATATTATGGCCAGTTGCTGCTATTGCGCTCAGGGATCGGAAAGGATACCGATTTTGTCAAACAGCAGATGGCAGGGCTCATCAATCTCAAAATGAATACCCCCGGAGCCCGGCTCTATTCACCGGTACAGGCCAGCGAAATGGCTGTATTTATAGACGCCGGCGTAGCAGTGGATAAAACCAATTACCCCAACATCGTCAGCAGCTACTATCCCTACGGAGCAGCCATCGCTCTCGCACTGGAACTGGAGCTGCGCACCCGTTTTAAAAAGACCCTGGATGACCTGATGCAGGCTACCTGGAAAAAGTTTGGAAAACCCGAGATTCCCTACACTGTCTCCGGACTACAGGATGTGCTGGCTTCCGTCACTGGCGATAAGAAGTACGCTGAGAATTTTTTCGAAAAGTATATTTATGGTCATGATCCAATCGACTACAACACCCTGCTCGCCCCGGCCGGCTTTATGTTAAAAAAGACCGAAGAAGGCAAGGCCTGGATCGGCAACACACGCGGCTGGTCGGAAAAAGAAGGACTGCTGATCGAGGCCAGCACCTTACGCAGCACTCCTGTTTATGCTGCAGGACTGGACATCGACGATAAGATACTCGGGATAGACAAACAGGATGTACGAACCCTGGCGGACCTTGCTACGGTCCTCGGCAAACAAAAACCAGGGGCAGCCGTCGAGATCCGTTACCTGCACCGCGGGCAGGAGAAGAAGGGGACCATTACGCTGGGAGAAGAGCCGGCCGTTTCCGTAGTGAGCTTCGAACAGGCCGGCAAACCCGTCACAGAGGATATCTTAACCTTTAGAAAAAGCTGGCTCGGCCCAAAATGATCCGCCACGCCCACCAAACCGATTGGCTCGCGATAGTCCGGCTGCTGGATCAGCTGGATTATCCGGATACCGGTAAATTCATGGAGACACGCCTGGCCGGCTTGCTCGATGACCCGGCAGAGATCCTGCTCATCTGGGAAGACGACACAAAGATCCTCGGCTTTCTCTCCCTCCACTTTATCCCCCAGATCGCCCTCCCCGGCGACTTCGCGCGCATCAGCTATTTTTCCATCGACGAAACAGCCCGCAGCAAAGGCATTGGCGCCAGGCTGGAAGAACACGCCACAGCCCTGGCCCGCGAAAAAGGCTGCGCGCTGATAGAGGTCCACTGCCATACCCGCCGCGAAAAGGCCCACGCCTTTTATTTCCGGCAGGGTTACGAAGAATCTCCTAAGTATCTGATTAAGAGACTATAAGGACGTCCCCCATGCGGCACAGCAATTGCGGCATTTACCCCGGACATAAATTTTACTGTTATGAATACTATGCAACAGCTCAAAACCTGGAGCGCGACCCACCATCCACGGTGGCTGGTTTTCGTGCGCATCGCCTTAGGATTGTTCCTATTTGCAAAGGGGATAACATTCATGCATGACACCCAACTGCTCGAAAGAATTATCTATGGAGGTCAAAGCCTGCAGGAAAATTCCACTCACTTTTTACCCATCCTTATCTGCTGGGCTAATTTGTTAACAGGCTTTTTCCTGATGATCGGTTTGGCGACCCGCCTGTTAGCAGTGATCCAGATACCCATCCTTATCGGAGCCATCGTCTTTATCACCGCCCAGAAAGGAGGATATATGCCTCAATCGGAACTCTGGCTGGCAATCCTGACCCTGCTACTGGTGATCTTTTTCTTTATTGAAGGCAGCGGCCCCGTCTCTCTGGATGCCTATTTCAAACGCAACCGCTCCCGTGACTCCCAGGGAAGGAATTTACCATAACGACCCGGCGCCTGCACGGCGCCTGATCAATAAAAAAATCCCGCTGCAACTGAATGCAGCGGGATCAATCTTATTTCAAACAGTCAGATCTATTGATACTGTATATAGATCGGGCTTGGCTTCTGCGACAGAACTTCCTTTGGCGTCAGCAGGCGACTTTTGGGCTTCCTTATATCATTCTTATAGAAAAGTTTGAACCCGGTGAACTGTACAGGCTCATTGCCAACATAAGCCTTATAGCTATCATACTTCAGCGTAGGCTCGCCCCAGCCATCCATATCCATGACGATCTGAACGTCAGGATGGATCTTGATATTCTTATAGTTCGTTATCATCGGACGGGTAAACCGGTGTACGACTAATATCTTCGGCGGCAGGTTATTTGCCTTAGCCAGGTTTGCCAGGTAGTTGGAAACAAAGTTAACGTCTGCCGCATCCATAGTTCCGATGACCTTACCAGGTTTCTTGCCCGTCTTCATGGAGAACTCAGGATCGATCCCCAGATGGACGTTTGGCATTTTCAGATACTTTTCCAGCTGGGGGATCTCAGCTTCTACATTGCTAAAGCCGACCTGGACATCCAGGAATACCAGGGCATTGATCCGGGCAGCAATATGCAGGATAGAGTCTATTTGCTTAAAAGGCATCCGCAGCCGGTATTTTCCGTCCTTGCCAGGCGCACCCTGAGCCGTTACCGCGATATAATGCAGGGCCGGTATTACCGGAATAGTCGTGTCAGCCTCCTGCCATTTCTTTAGCTCTACCTTAAGCTTGCTCAGCATCTCGTTCGGAGGATACTCTCCCAGTACACCCATGTTCTTGGAGTACAGGTTGCCATAATAGGCGACGATCCTTTTAAAAGGAAGGATAGCGCCCGGGTTGGGATAAGCCGTTTTTACCGGCCACCTGCCGGAGGAATCCCCATTGGCCAGATGTACCAGGTATTTATTGTAAAGAGCGGTATCAAGAGGACCGCTCACAGAAGGCACGATTACAGAGTCTTTTGCACTTTCAGGAGTAGATGATTTGGCCGCTACGGCTTTTGTCGAATCTTCTTTTTTTGCCTGCGAGCTGCCGTTGTTACAGGCGCTGACCACCACCAGGACACAGGCTCCTGCTACGCAGGCAGCCCTTAGCGCTTTGTGGGAATAACGAATACCGGATTTCTGTTGGGAACTTTCTTTCTGAACCATGTTAGGATTGCCGTGGTTTTAATTTTGGCGAAACTAGACAGAAAACGAACCCATGCATTTTTTATTTTATAACAAAAACATAAAAAATGTGGATATCGGCTTTTCCCCCAACACCAAATGACGTAAATACGCAGTAAAAAAAATATTAGTCTACTTGTTTGGTAGACTAATAAAATCGGACTATTTTGCACCAGTATTCAACGCTAACCCATGATATTCCTACTGATCTTAAAAATTATCTATACGCTGAGAACACGCCGGCAGGCGGCACGGCGTAATGCACTGCAACAAGTGCAGATCTGAGTTACGTGGCTGAGGGGAGAGGCGGAGGTCCGCAAGACCTTTTACGAGGGTTCGATTCCTTCCGTAACTGCATGATTGTTTTTATGGCAACAATGGTTAGACCTTAGCCGGGTGGTGTTTCTACACTACCCTTTTTTTATACCTTTACAACCGAAAAAGCCCCTCTAAGGGGGCCTTTTACTTGTTTTTAGTTGTTTTACTTCATCTACCTATCTCATTTTCTTAAACGCATTGATCAACCCATTGGTCGACGAATCATGCGACTTCACTTCATCCGCATTCTGCAGTTCCGGCAGGATCTTGCCAGCCAGCTGCTTGCCCAGCTCTACACCCCATTGGTCAAACGTAAAGATATTCCAGATGACCCCCTGAACAAAGATCTTATGCTCGTATAAAGCGATCAGCTCGCCAAGCGTAAAAGGCGTGATCTCTTTGACCAGGAAGGAATTGGTCGGACGGTTGCCGCTAAAGAACTTATACGGGACCAGCGCCGCAGGCACTTTTTCCGCTTCCAGCTCTTCCTTCGTCTTCCCATTCATCAATGCCTGCGTCTGGGCAAAGAAATTCGACAACAGCTTCACGTGATGATCTCCCACCGGGTTGTGGCTGATCGCCGGAGCGATAAAATCACAGGGGATAAGGATGCTACCCTGGTGGATCAGCTGATAAAAAGCATGCTGACCATTCGTGCCTGGCTCGCCCCAGACAACAGGGCCCGTACTCCAGCCGACGGGATTACCGTTCCGGTCGACGCTCTTTCCATTACTCTCCATATTACCTTGCTGGAAGTAGGCCGCAAACCGATGCATGTATTGATCATAAGGCAGGATAGCCTCCGTCTGCGAACCAAAGAAATTTGTGTACCATAACCCGATCAGCGCCATCGTAACGGGAATGTTCTTTTCAAAAGGCGTGGTCCGGAAATGCAGATCCGTCTGATGGGCTCCCTTTAGCAGCAATTCAAAATTATCATAGCCCACCGTCAGCGCAATGGAAAGACCAATGGCGCTCCACAGCGAATAACGCCCCCCTACCCAATCCCAGAATTCGAACATATTAGCCTTGTCAATGCCAAATTTTGTCACTTCCTTTTCGTTGGTGGAAAGGGCGGCAAAATGTTTGGCTACCTGCGACTCGTCTTTCGCAGTTTCCAGGAACCAGTTTCGGGCCGTATGCGCATTGGTCATCGTCTCCTGTGTGGTAAAGGTCTTTGACGCGATGAGGAACAGCGTCTCTTCAGGAGTCACCTTCTTCAGCGTCTCCACAATATGCGTTCCGTCTACATTGCTCACAAAATAAGCCTGCATGCCGGCTACCCAGTAAGGACGCAGCGCTTCGGTCACCATCACCGGACCAAGATCGCTGCCCCCGATACCTATGTTTACGATATACTTTATTTTCTTACCCGAATATCCTTTCCAGTCACCGCTGTGGATCCGGGTACAAAAAGCCTTCATCTGCGCCAGCACCCGCATTACATCGGGCATGACATCCTTCCCGTCGCTGAGTACAGGCTTGCCTGAGAAATTACGCAATGCCGTATGCAGGACCGAACGATCTTCCGTCTGGTTGATCTTCTCCCCGCTGAACATCGCTTCGATCGCTTCCTTCACCTTGCTCTCATTAGCCAGCTGACGCAGAAGGTCCAGGGTCTTGTCATTGACGATATTCTTCGAATAGTCGAAAAGGATATCATCGAATTTCAGAGAGTACCGGGAGAACCGGTCTGAGTCGGCCTTAAAGAGGGACCGCAAATGTGTTCCCTTTATCTCGGTATTGTAATGATCTTGTAATTGCTGCCAGGCTTTTGTTTCTTTGGGAGTTACTTTCGGGAACATATAGTACTGTTTTAGGTAAATTTAACGAAAGCTGTTTGTAATAGTTCAATTGTCGGTCACTTCGACCATTTGTCGATAGATTCTACAACTTTTGCCACCATTTCGGAACTAATATCCAGGTGCGTCACAAACCGGATCTGGTTGGCCGAAATAGGGATAGCCAGGATGCCCATCTCCTTCAGCTGCCGGGTCATTTCCTTGGTACACATATCGGCTTCCGTTTCAAAGATGACAATATTGGTCTCGACAGGCATGATATTACGCACAAAGCCCTTTTTCTCCAGGGCCGAGGCGATCTGCCGGGCATGGAGGTGATCCTGCGCGAGACGATCTATATTGTTTTCCAGCGCATAAATGCCTGCCGCAGCCATAAACCCGGCCTGACGCATTCCGCCTCCGAACACCTTACGTACCCGCCGGGCCTGCCGGATAAAGCCGGCCGGGCCAATGAGAATGCTGCCGATAGGACAACCCATGCCCTTATTGAGACATACCGATATGCTGTCAAAGACACGTCCATATTCAGCCGCCGTCTGGCCGGTAGCCACCAGGGCATTGAAAAGCCTGGCCCCGTCCAAATGAAATTTTAGCTGGTTGTCATCACAGATCTGCCGGATCTTCTTTATCTCTTCCAGGTCATAACAGCTTCCCCCGCCCCTGTTGCAGGTGTTTTCCAATGCCACCAGGGAGGTCCGCGCCCGATGTACATCATCAGGGTTAATGGCCATGGAGACCTGTCCGGCCGTTATACGCCCCCTGTCCCCTTCCAGCGCCCTTACCTGGGAACCGGAATTCAAAGCAATCCCCCCACCTTCGTAGATATAGATATGGGCATTTTTTTCACAGATGACCTCATCCCCGGGCTGGGTATGACATTTTATAGCGATCTGATTCGACATGGTGCCGCTGGGACAGTAAAGCGCCGCCTCCATGCCAAAAAGCTTCGCAGCCATTGCTTCAAGCTGGTTGATAGAGGGGTCTTCCCCAAATACGTCGTCACCGACCCGGGCGGTCATCATGGCTTCCAGCATGGCGGGTGTAGGACGGGTAACAGTGTCTGAACGAAGGTCGATGGGCATAAAAAATCTTAGTTGAGCTCGCAATTTAAGGTGAAATAGGCAAACTCCGACGAACCCAACCGCCACCTGATTTCAGGCGCCTACTAATAAAAAAAGGAGGCCCTTACAGGGGCCCCCTTCTGCGTATGGCAGGCATAGTTGTACCATCAAGCGGCCTGGTAACAGGACCGGCCAGCCTAGGACAATGCCTGTTCCTTAATGTGATTGCCTTTCTCTTTTGCGGCCTTGATCAGATCCAGCACACGGCCGCGTACATCTTCACGCAGTCCTTCTGTCTCTTTTTCAAATATATCGTTGAGCTCATCCAGCTCATCGGCCGTAATGCCACGAAGCTTTCTGAGTTTTCTTTTAAATGATTCTGCAGTATCAGAAATTCGCTGACGGGTTTCAGCTCCCTCAGCAGGGGCTACAAGAACACCGATAGCAACACCGGCAGCAAGACCCGCAATAGCACCGATCAGGATATTTTTCGCACTCATGTTATAAAGTTTAAAGTGATTAAATTGATTTGTAAGCGTTGGCTCTATACACTGGTTTCAATAACAATGCCGGAAAACGTTAAAAGGAACTCAACAATTTTTATGGGCCGGATGGGGAATTTTCTACACATTATTCTGCCCGGAGATTGTCTACCGGATTGGCGCCGGCAGCCCTCAGGGTCCGAAAAAGAATAGTCACAAGGGCTATCGCCAGCAGCGACACCGCCGCCACAAAAAAGACCCACCAGCTGAAAGGTGTCTTATAAGCAAAGTCTTCCAGCCATTTATGCATCGCCCACCACGACAAAGGAGAGGCAATGAGGATCGAGATCAATACCGGCCGAAGGAAATCCATCGACAGCAGCCTGCTGATGGAAGCTACAGAGGCGCCCAATACTTTACGGATGCCTATTTCCCTGATCCGCTGCTCGGCGGCAAAGGTGGCCAGGGCAAAAAGCCCCAGACAGGCGATGACGATCGTGATACCCGTGAATATATCGAACAGGGCAGCCAGCCGGTCCTCCGCCTTATACGAGCTGTCAAATGCTTCGTCCATGAACTGGAATTCAAAAGCGGTCTGCTGATCGTACTGGCCATAGGTTTTCCGGATGGCATCCACAACGGAGGATACATTAGCGTGAGCCTGTATCCGGGCGAAGAGACAACCGTGAACACTGGGAGCCATACTACGCACGGTATCTTTACTGATAAAAAGACATAAGGGATCGATCCCATGCTGCAGCGACTTGTAATTGAAATCTTTTAGCACGCCGGAGATCATATAGGCTTTGTTGGCCATAGTAACGGAACGGCCAACCGGATCGGACGGCAGATTGAGCTTACCGATCGCCGCCTCATTGATAACGATATGCCGGTCATCATACAGATCCGCCGGCGACACGGGCTTTTCCTTCCATCGAAGCCCCAGCAGGGATATAAAATCATTATCCACGTTCAATGCTGCCAGGCCAATTGTCTGATCCGAGCCAGGCACTGCAACGAAATAAGCATTGTACCCTTTATACATCGGGAATTCAGCAGTTGCAACCTGATGGACACCCGAAACAGTCCCGACAGCATGCTTGAACGCCTGGTAGTGTACCATCGTCTTCTCGAACGGTATCATGACAACATTATCCCTGTCCACCCCTGTATCGACATGCCGCAGATGATACAATTGTTTCCCGATGACGATACTGCATATGATCAACGACATGGAAATAGTGAACTGAAAGACCGTGAAGACCTTTCGGACACGCTCCCCGCCCCGGCGCCTGCTCAGCCTGCCATACAGCACAATCACCGGGTTGAAGCCGGACAGCACCAGCGAAGGATAGCTGCCTGCAGCCAGGATAACAAACAGCAACAAACCCGCAAAGTATAAAAGGACTCCGGGATCCAGCAGGAAAGACTCGTCGATCTGCAAATGCAGCAGGTTCAGGAAGGGTACACGAACCCAAAAGAACAATATCATTCCTGCCGCAAAAGACAGGACAGCAAACATCGCCGACTCGGTATAGAACTGCCCCGCGATCCAGGTCCGCCCCGCCCCCATCACCTTCCGGACCCCCACTTCTTTGGCACGTGTGGCCGCCCTTGCAGTCGCCAGGCTCATATAGTTGACCAGGGCCAGCAGTAATATCAATCCCGCGACAAGAGGAAAGATCCCCAGGTACCGGGTATTGGAAAAGTCGCCAAAGTTCATACGGAGGTGTACGTCGGGTAAAGCCGTCAGCTTATATTCATCTCCGGGTTCCTTACCCCCCGGGATTCGCGAAAGTTCGCTCAATGTCTTTTCTACCTTTCCCGAAGCAGCAGGCTCCTTTAACAACAGCCAGGTCAGAAAAGCACCGCCCTGAACCCGGGGTGAGTTAGCAGCAAGGGGCGTCTCCCTCGACATGATACTGGTAAGAGAAGCTACAAAATCAAAGGCTATGCTCGAATTGGAAGGTGGGTTGGCCGCTATACCCGTTACTTCCAGATCAAAATCGCCATTGTAACGGATGACCTTTCCGATGGGATCAGCATCTCCAAAATATTTTCTGGCTGCCCGTTGCGTGAGAACCACCGTATTTGGTCTTGACAGGACCTTGTCAGATTTACCCCTTAACAGTCTGAAGCTAAAGAAATCAAAGAAATGACTCTCCGCAAACAGAAAATTCTGATTCTCTGAGAAACTAACCCCCGGCTGTCCCACCGGTTGCAGATTGACCTTCACAGGTGGCTTATTAATGCGCATGTAATTCTCAACCCGGGGGTCAGCCTGCTGTACCTGCGGTCCCGTCGCAGAGCTGAACTGATTTATATTAAAGCTTGAATTCCCTGCTCTGAAGGTCCCGGAAACAGAAAATATCCGTTTGGCATTAGCATGGAACCGGTCGTAACTGTGTTCATGCAATACATACAACATGATGGTCAGGCTGACAGCAATGCCGATCGCAAGACAGCCAATATTGATGATACTGTAAAGCTTGTTCCGATAAAGAGTCCGTAAGGCGATGCGCAGATAGTTGATGAACATGTGTAATAAGTTACATCATTTTACACCAAAAAAATGCCGGTTTACAATATTTTAAAAATCAATTACTTACAAGTGAATTTATTTTAAAGCTGTGCGCAAACGATACAGGAGATGTCCGGTCCTGCGAGGCAAAAGCTGAGTAAACTAAGTGAATATCCGGGAGTTGCAGGTCGCCAAATTTTTGTAATTTTGCGCCCTATGACACAAGAACAGATCAAAAGTATGAGGGACCGTGTGGTCGTCCTGAGGAGGTTTCTTTGACGTCGACAACCGCCAGTATAAGATCAACGAAGAGAAGCAATTATCGCTAAGCCCCGGTTTCTGGGATGACAACCGGCGCGCGACCGAAATCCTTAAGAACATCAAGCTGAATGAATATTGGGTAAAGCTTTACGAGTCGGTAGAGTCCGCCGTCGAAGACTTTGCCGTATTATTCGACTTCTGGAAGGCCGGCGAAGCCACCGAGGAAGAGACCCGCGAAGCCTATGACAAGGCCCTTGCCAGCATCGAAGAGACCGAATTCAAGAGCACGCTGAATCAGCCCGAAGACGAGCTGCCCGGCGTCATGCAGATCAACTCCGGTGCAGGCGGAACAGAAAGCCAGGACTGGGCCGAGATGTTACTCCGTATGTACCGTATGTATGGCGAGAAACAAGGCTGGTCCGTCACCGAGCTCGACCTCCAGGAAGGAGAAGGAGCTGGTATCAAAAGCGCGACCATCCAGTTCGACGGCCCCTTCGCCTATGGCTTCCTGAAAGCCGAGAGCGGCGTTCACCGGCTGGTACGCATCTCACCGTTCGACTCCAATGCCCGCCGCCATACTTCCTTTGCCTCCGTGTTTGTCTATCCGCTGGTGGACGACAGCATCGAGATCGAAGTAAGCCCGGCCGATATCGAATGGGAGTTCTACCGAAGCGGCGGTAAAGGTGGACAGAACGTCAACAAGGTGGAAACAGCCGTTCGCCTGAAACATATTCCCAGCGGTATCATCGTCGAATGCCAGCAGGCTCGTACCCAGGGAGAGAACCGCGAAAAAGCCCTGAAGATGCTAAAAAGCCGGCTCTACGAAGAAGAGCTGCGCAGACGGGAAGAAGCAAAGAACGCCACCAACTCTACCAAGAAAAAGATCGAATGGGGTTCCCAGATCAGGTCCTATGTATTCCATCCCTATAAGATGATCAAGGACCACCGGACCGATTATGAAGTAGGTAATGTACAACCGGTGATGGATGGAGAACTGGACGGTTTTATCAAGGCTTATTTAATGAACGAAAAGGAAACAACACAATAAACAATTATGAGCTTAGGATATTTCAATTACCCGGCCCCGATCAACGAACCCGTGCTCAACTATGGCCCGGGCAGCAACGAAAAAGCAACACTGAAAGCCACACTAAAAGAATTAAAAAGTGTCGAACACGACATCCCCATGTATATCGGGGATAAAGAGGTTCGCACCGGCAAAAAGGTTATCCTCCGTCCACCACACGAGATAGCCCATACCATCGGCTATTTCCACGAAGGCGACGAAACCCATGTGCAACAGGCCATCGACGCAGCCCTGAAAGCAAAATCGAACTGGGCGTCCCTTAGCTGGGAGAACCGCGCAGCGATCTTCCTGAAAGCCGCCGACCTCATTGCTACAAAATACCGCTCCTATATGAACGGTACCACAATGCTGGGCCAAAGCAAGAATGCCTACCAGGCCGAGATCGACAGCGCCTGTGAGATCATCGACTTCCTCCGCTGGAATGTCCACTTCCTCAGCGAGATCTATCGTCAGCAGCCCGTCAGCGGTCCCGGTGTGCACAATCGTCTCGAGTTCCGTCCACTCGAAGGTTTTGTCCTGGCCATCACCCCCTTCAACTTCACCGCCATCGGGGGTAACCTGCCCGCCTCAGCAGCCCTTTGCGGCAACACCGTCATCTGGAAGCCAGCCTATACCCAGGTCTTCTCCGCACAGATGTTCATGCGCATCCTGAAAGAAGCCGGACTGCCGGACGGGGTCATCAATCTCATCTACGTCGACGGCCCCGTGCTTGGAAAAGTTTGCTTCAGCCACCGCGATTTTGCCGGCGTACATTTCACCGGCAGCACCGCCGCCTTTAATCATATCTACAAGACCATCGGCGAGAATATCAGTCATTACCGCACCTATCCCCGCATCGTCGGTGAGACGGGTGGAAAAGACTTTGTCCTTGCGCATGAAAGCGCAGACCCCGATGTAGTGGCCACCGCCCTTCTGCGCGGCGCCTTCGAATACCAGGGACAGAAATGTTCCGCAGCCTCCCGGGCCTATATCCCCGCGAACATCGCTGAAGTTGTAAAGAAGAAGCTCATCGAAGGAGTAAAGAGCTTTAAGATGGGCTCGGTTGAAGACTTTACCAACTTCATCAATGCCGTCATCGACGAACGGAGCTTTACCAAGATCCAGTCCTATATCGATAAAGCAAAACAAGACCCTAAGGCCGAGATCCTCGTCGGCGGAGAATGCGACAAGTCAAAAGGTTATTTCGTATCACCCACGGTGATAGAAGCCAAAGACCCGAAGTTCGTGACTATGTGCGAAGAGATCTTCGGACCAGTGCTGAGCATTTATGTGTATCAGCCCGCTGAGTTCGAAAAAACACTGGAGCTGATCGATACGACCTCCCCCTATGCACTCACCGGCTCTATCATCTCCCGCGACAGACAAGCCGTAGAATTAGCCACGGACAGGCTTCGCAATGCTGCCGGCAACTTCTACATCAACGACAAACCTACCGGAGCAGTTGTAGGCCAACAACCCTTCGGCGGAGCCCGCGCCTCCGGCACCAATGACAAGGCCGGCTCCATCCTCAATCTCTATCGCTGGCTCAGCGCAAGAACGATAAAAGAAACCTACGTTCCGCCAACGGATTACAAATATCCCTTCCTCGCGGAAGCATGATAATCCTGCGGGATCATACTAAAAATGCCCGGCCAAAACGCCGGGCATTTTTATGCCCACTCCTTTTCGTGTAACCGTTACATATAGCATTTTTGCTTGTCCTTTACTTTATTCTATACCCCATGCGGTCATTTTTAGTGTAAATATTAAATAATATGATTGTATTCAATTAATTAACAATCAAAACACTACTGGCATTTTTGCGTACTTTTTTGGCACCCGCACAATAAAAAACCTGACTTGACGTAGGTCAATTTTTTTAATGATGGTTTTATATTTGCATCGGTTAACAAAAACTTAATCTACGAATTATGAAAAAACTAGCATTGGTTATTTTGGCAGGTATTTCATTCGCAACGGCGAATGCACAGTTTCAATTTGGTGCAAAGGGAGGATTAAATTTTGCTACATTAAGTGGATCAGACATCCAGGATGCGAAAACCCTTGTTAATTTCAATGTTGGCGTCTTTGCAAGATTGCCTCTTGTCAGCAGACTGAGCTTACAACCCGAGTTGGTGTATTCCGTACAGGGCGCTAAATTCAGCAACCCGGACGAATCCCACCACGTCAATTACCTGAACATCCCTATTTTGCTGAGATATTCAGCTGGTAGCGGATTCGGAATTTATACCGGTCCCCAGGTCGGATTCCTGCTCTCTGCACATGACAAGTTCAATGGCAACAGCATCAACGAAAAAGATTTCTTCAAATCCGCAGACTTTGCCTGGGCTGTAGGTCTTTCCTACAGGATCCCTGCTACCCAGCTCGGCATCGACGCACGTTACAACTTTGGCATCTCCAACATCGAAGACCAGGGCAACTCAAATCAGACCGGTACGGTCCGGAATAATGTATTCCAGCTGGGTCTGACCTATGTCCTGTTCAGCACCGGAAGAAGAAAGTAGAAGAAACTGGTAATTCGCGCAAAAAAAATAAAAAGCCGGTCGAACAGACCGGCTTTTCTTTTTCCCCTATTTTTATAAAAAATATTTCTTGAAGACGATCCTGAACGAACAGCAGCTGGAGATTACCATACAACGCCTCACCCATCAGCTGTTGGAAAATCACCTCGACCTGGAAAATACAGTCCTCATCGGCATTCAACCAAGAGGCATCTATTTTTCAGACCGTATCGTACAGCAGCTAAAGTCCCAGGTAAACCCTGCCTCGATCCGTTATGGCAAGCTGGATATCACTTTCTACCGCGACGATGTACGCACCGGCCTGCACGAACTAAACCAGACAGATATCCCCTTTTCAATAGAGAATACCAATGTCGTGCTGATCGACGACGTACTCTGGACCGGCAGGACGATCCGCGCGGCCCTGGATGCCCTGCTGGACTTCGGCCGGCCGGCAAAAGTCGAGCTTTGCGTCCTTATCGACCGCCGGTTCAGTCGTCAATTGCCTATCCAGTCCGATTATACCGGTAAATCGATCGATTCCATCATTACCCAGAAGGTAAAAGTATATTGGAAAGAAAAGGACGGAAAAGATGAAGTAACATTATTATAAAAAATCCCCTAATTTCGCGTTCTAATGCAACTGAGTACCAAACATCTTCTTGGCATTAGAGACCTCCAACCGGGTGATATTCAACTTATTTTAGATACCGCCACACAGTTTAAAGAGGTTTTGCAGCGTCCAATCAAAAAGGTTCCCACATTACGGGACGTGACCATCGTCAATCTTTTTTACGAGAACTCCACAAGGACCCGTATCTCTTTTGAGCTGGCGGAAAAAAGACTATCCGCCGATACGATCAACTTTACCGCGTCGGGTTCCTCCGCGGCCAAAGGAGAGACGCTGTTGGACACCGTGAATAACATCCTTTCCATGAAAGTGGATATGGTAGTGATGCGGCACAGCGCAAGCGGGGCCCCCCACTTCCTGTCCAAACATATCCCTGCAGCCATCGTCAATGCAGGAGACGGTATCAATGAGCATCCTACCCAGGCCCTGCTGGATGCCTTTTCCATACGCGAAAAATTAGGAGGACTGGCCGGTAAAAAAGTCGCCATCATCGGAGACATCATGCACTCCCGGGTAGCCCTGAGTAATATTTACCTGCTCAAGAAAATGGGCGCAGAGGTCACCATTGCAGGTCCGCCCACCCTCATCCCCGTGCATATAAAAGAAGCCTTCGATGTCCGGGTGGAATATGATCTTCGAAAAGCCCTCGAATGGTGTGACGTCGCCAACGTATTACGTATCCAGCTCGAAAGGCAGAATCAGCCCCTGTTCTCCTCGCTGCGGGAATATAGTCTTGCGTATGGCGTTAACAAGCGGTTGCTGGATAGCCTCAGCAAAGAGATCGTCATCATGCACCCCGGCCCGATCAACCGCGGAGTGGAATTGGACAGCGACGCAGCGGACAGCAAACAATCCATCATCTTACACCAGGTTGAGAATGGAGTTGCCGTGCGGATGGCGGTGCTTTATCTGTTGGCAGGAGGCGCTAGCCGAAGCGCACAATAGTCAGCGAATTCGCTTATATCAATAAAACAGCTTCTTGTCTATGAAACCTAGCACAGCCCCGCGTATAGCACTCTTTCCCGGGACCTTCGATCCGATCACCATCGGGCACCAGGATATCATCAACCGCTCGTTGCCGCTCTTTGACAAGCTGGTCATTGGTATAGGCCGCAACGTCAATAAAGAACCCATGTTCTCCGTGGAGCAAAGAATAGAATGGATAAAAGAGATCTATAAGAACAATCCAAAAGTCGAGGCGGTAGTGTATGAAGGCCTGACAGTTCGCTGCTGCCAGCAGGTCGGCGCCCGCTTTATCCTCAGAGGCATCCGTTACGTCAATGACTTCGAATATGAGAAGGCCATCGCCGATATGAACCGCAGCCTCGACACAAATATCGAAACCATCTTCCTGACCTGCCTCCCCCAATACACATCGGTGGCCTCTACCCTCGTACGGGATGTATTAAAGAACGGCGGCGACGTAATGCAATTCCTGCCGGATGTGGTAGCAAAATCACTGATGAAAAACGGCAAAAAAAGCAAATCGCCGGCAAAACGCTAATTTCAACAACATGTCTATCTGGTTTAATCCCGCTGTTACGGCAAAAGACCTTCGACCACTCGGTGCCAATACCATGGGCGACCACATCGGTATCGAGTTTACCGAGATCGGCGACAACTACCTGAAAGCAAGGATGCCGGTAGACCATCGCACACAACAGCCATATGGTCTCCTGCATGGCGGCGCATCGGCAACGCTGGCCGAAACCATGGGCAGTATCGCATCCGCCCTGGCCGTCGATCAGTCCCAGTATAATTGTGTGGGCCTCGAGATCAATGCCAACCATATCCGCGGGGTCAAAGAAGGCTATGTCTTTGGTACTGCCCTCCCCTTACATATCGGAAGGACCACCCATGTCTGGGAGATAAAGATCTATGATCAGTGGGAAAAATTGGTCTGCGTCAGCCGCCTGACCGTGGCAATCCTTAAGAAGTGACCAGACCCGCGGCATGCAGCACATCCACAATAGAAGGAAATGTATTCTTCAGCAATACACCCATGCCTTCAGGTGCCACCCAGCGCAGCTCGGTGATCTGCTCCTCCTGTTGCGGGGTTATCGATTGATCGGCGCCTGTGCTCATCCGATACCAATGCGTTTCCTTTAAGATATGTTTTCCGTTTTCATCGTAGGTATGCCAGGTCACCAGTAAAGGAGCCTCCAGTTTTACCTGCTTCAAACCGGTCTCCTCGCCTACTTCCCGGACAGCGCATTGTTCCAGTGTCTCGCCAGGATCAAGCTTGCCCTTAGGCAGGTCCCATTTGTCGCGACGGAACATAAACAGGTATTGCCCCTTTCCGTTATCCACCAGGCCGCCGCCGGCCTGTATGATTAAAAACTTCTTCCAGAAAGCCTTTTTCAGGACCGCCAGATCGCTGTGAATAAAGATCCCGGCATGTACCTTTTCCTGACGCATCTCATGGATCATCGAGTTGACCGCCGGATGCGAGAACTCATCGATCAGCACCGCATCGTCATGATGAGCGTAAACGCTGATTTCATCTGTCATCCGATCACAGAGGAAAAGGGGTTTGTCGTTGAAGTAGATCTTGATATACATACCCCAAAAATACCTACTTTCGCACCATGGCTGAGAAAATTATTACCACAAACGAATCCGGCTCTGCCGGATCGACCGGACCATTGAAATACAATGATACTCCCGGTCAATCGGCGGTAGCCGAAAAACTCCTCCAGGTACAGGCGATCCGCCTGAGCGTAAAAGAGCCCTTTACCTGGTCATCCGGCTGGAAAAGCCCCATTTACTGCGACAACCGTAAAGTCCTTTCTTTCCCCTATATCCGCGATTTTATCAAGTCGGAAATGTGCAACGTCCTCTTTGCCCAGTTCCCCGAAGCAGGCCTGCTGGCAGGAGTAGCCACAGCCGGCATCGCATGGGGCGCCATGGCCGCCGACCAGTTGAAGCTGCCCTATATTTACGTCCGCACCAAACCAAAAGAACATGGTCTCGGACAACAGATCGAAGGATATTATGAGAAAGGCCAGCAGGTCGTTGTGATCGAAGACCTTATCTCTACCGGCAAAAGTTCCCTGCAGGTTGTCGACATCCTCCGCGCCGAAGGATTGGAGGTCATCGGCCTGGTCTCTATCTTCAATTATGGCTTCAGCGCCGCCCAACAGGCCTTCGAAAAAGCAGGGGTTCCCTATGTATCGCTATCCAACTACCCCACCCTCATCAGCCTGGCCGTTGATAAAGGACTGGTCAGCCCCGACGAGCAACGCGTCCTGTTAAAATGGAGCGAAGACCCGGCAAACTGGAAGGGTATTTAGTCCCCCACCGATGGATAATTTTCAACTTACCGATGGGAAACTTTAGGTCTTTTTCATCAATAAATTGTAGTACTTTCATATCAGACAAATCCCATTACATATGAAGAAAATACAAATCCTTTTTTTCCTACTCCTCGGTCTCGCCGGCAGCACCTTTGCTCAAACAAAAGCCCAGCTGACAGCCGTCATCAAGACCCCCACCGTTCAATGCGAAGAATGTAAAGGCCGTATCGAAAAATACATGGCCCATGAAGAAGGCATCATAAAAATAAATGTCGACTACAAGAAAAAGATCACGACCGTCACTTACCTGACCGATCGTACCAATATCGAAAATATCAAGGCCCAGATAGCCAATGTTGGCTACGATGCTGACGACGTAACAGCCGAGCCTGACGCGTACCGACGTCTCCCGACCTGCTGCAAAAAGCCCGAAGATGGCGGCGGTGGCGAGAAGAAAAAGAGCTAAATAAAAAACCGGCAATGCCGGTTTTTTATTTTAAAAAGACGCCGACACACGTAAGATCGCATTCCTCCCCATCCCATTGATAAAGTACCTGAACTTATCCAGGTAATCCCGATACGACACATTCGTCAGATTATTAACCGTAAAGCTCACACTAACCGCATGCTGACCATAAGGAAAGGAGAGCCCCGCACTTGCCCCCCACATCACATACCCATCAGGCGGCGGCGCATAATCCTGGATCTTCGTCGGTACCCGGGTCTGTTTGGTCACCGCCAGATTATTGACGCTGACAAAAACATCCTTCATCCGTTTCCCCAAAACCGGGAGCTCATACTTCAACGTATTATCAAACTTATCCGACGGGATATCGATCAGCCAGTCATGACTCGTGAGGTCCCTCGCGCGGACAACGCTGGTCCTCGAGATCAAATACAAATGTTTTAAAAACTCATAGTTCACCGTCAGGTCAAAGCCTTCAAACAATGCATTCGTCTGGATATAGGTAAACGAAGGAAAAACACCCTGTATAGTAGATTGTACCTTCGGCGCATCCGGCCGCAGATAAATATAGTGATTGAAATAGTTGATATACCCACCCGCTTCAATAACCAGCGGGCCCTTGTTATACGTAAAAGACAGCGTATTGTTATAGGCCGTTTCCAGCGTAAGCGTAGAATCCCCATGCTCATAAGAGACCGCACTCTGGTGAATGCCGTTGGCAAACAGCTCGATGACCTGGGGCGGACGCCATGCCGATCCAAAATTATAGTCCGCAGAAAAGAATTCAGAAAAATGATAGATGGCCCCGGCATTCACCGTCACCCGCTGCCAGTCATAGGTAGGCGTCCGCAAAGCCAGGGTCCGGGAGTCCAGCGTATAGGCCCGCAGCCACCGGTAGTCATATCGAAGACCCGCTTCCAGCGTGAGCTTGCCCAGCTCCGTCTTTTCGATCAAAAAGACGCCCCCGCCATAGTTGCGGAAGTTGGGGATCAGCTCCTGGTACCCCAATCCCTCCTGCACATTTCCCTGTGTGATAAAATTAAGCCCCAGACTACCCGTGACCTTCCTCCCAATCGAAGGATGCGACCAGATCAGGTCGGCCGTATGAGAGATCAATTGGAAATATAGATCGGGGATATTCGCCTTTACGATGGAATCGTTAAAAGAGACATCCGCATCCCATTCCCTTCTCGTATCCACCTGCCGTGCAAATACCCCATCCAATCGCCCCCAGCGACCCATTTTCAAAAAAGCATCCGCCTTTAACAGCTGATGGTTGACCCGCTGATAAGGCCGGCCGATCGTGTCGCTAAAGCCATTGATCACCGCAGGATAGCCACGCTTAATGTCGCTCAGCAGATCCTGCACGCTACCGATATGTGATGCGGAAGCGATGCCGATCTTCGTATCGAACCGGCTGTAGTAAACCTCCGCGCCATAATTCTCCCGCGCATAACGCACCGTAGCCGAAAAGTCCCCTTCCCGATATCCCGTATTACCCACATAATAGTTGCCAATGGCCGGGCTGTTCGCCCAGACATCACCGGCATGTTTTATCGTACCCTGCAATCGAAAGCTCAATCCTTTTAGCTTATCACCGGCAGCCGCATCCACCCTACCCGAGGCGATGCCCGCCTGCCCATTGGACATCCCGACCAGGTCTGCACTGCCGCTGATACCCGGAGTTGCCGGCATCTCCTTTGGTTCGACCAGGATCACACCACCCACCGCATCGCTGCCATAACGGATGCTGGCAGGCCCTTTGATCACCGTCAGCCGCGTCGCAATAAAGGGGTCTATCTCGGGAGCATGATCATTGCCCCAGGTCTGCCCCTCCTGCCGCACTCCATTGTTGACAATGAGAATACGGTTGCTGTAGACGCCATGAATGATGGGCTTAAAGACCGTAGGACCATTCTGAAGCACATTGACACCCGCCATTGACTTCAGCGCCTCCCCAAGCGAAAGCCCGCTCTTCTGCGCCAGCTCCTTACCACTAATGCTGTCCGTGACCACCGTGCTCAGCTTATCTTTCTTCAACAGATGCCCATGGACCTCTACTTCCTTCAGTTGCCGGGCAGAGTCAGCGGCACGCTGTGCCAAAAGAGGTGGTGCTGCCGAAACCAGCAGCACCAACAAAATGAACCATCTTTTTAGATACATAAATAATTTATTTGCCAAAAACATAAGCCACCCCAAGGGATACATTAAATCCTGCCAGCGCCTGGTTGTAATTGTTGATGAGACGCCCCGCAGCATTCTTCCTCTCTGTATTCTCTATCGTAAAATTTGGCCTGGAATAAAAATAGTCCCCAAGCAGACGCACCGACAAACACTTGAAGACAGAATATTTCAAACCAATACCGCCATCAAGCCCCAACGCCGTCTTCGAAGCAGACTGCTGTACAAAAGTTCCGTCATCGATGTCACTGTCCGTCACATCGACACTGATCTCCGGCGTACTGGTATGTGTGATACCGGCAAGGGCCCGGGCCGTGACCGAGAGCCTCTTCCAAAGACGATGATCGAAATACAGCCCCGGCATCAGGCTCCACGTCCTATAGCTGCCGGCCGTCGTAGCCACCTGGTCTACATCAAAGGAATCCTGGTAGCCCGCAGAAAGTGTATTGATGTTCTTTGTCTTATGAGTACCATAGCTAAAAAGAGCCCCCACCCCAAAGTGTTTGCTAAAGAACCAGGCCCCATCCACACTGACAAGACCACCCTTGTCCGCAAATCCCGCCGGGTCACTGACATACCCATTGGTGCTGGAAATAAAATTCGCCTTGCCCCAGTTGCCCGTGGGAAAAGAGATCCCTCCGCTGACACCGATAAAGCTGGGCCCCTTTTGCGCCATCGTGCCAAGAGAAAAAACCATAAATAGAAGGATGCTTACTAATTTCAATTTGCTCATAACTGTATTTTATAAAGAAGGATTAATTGATATTTATCTTATAGTTGACGTCCAGGTCCGTAGAGCCCGGATCATAGGTCCCGTTCTTCACATTGGGCTGGTGACGCAATACAACCCGCAACCATCCATTACTTGCAGCACCGGTAACAAAATTGTCCGTAAGCCCTACCTGTAGCGGAGGATTATTGTTATCCAGGTCCGTACGGGTGACGACCAGATTTAGATAAGGACCGGTAGCGCTGACCACCGTCCCGTCCGAGGTTGGAATGTCGGTAGACGTATTGCTGATAACAAGACTGGAAGCCGGGATCGGTGTCGGTTGAAAATAGAAGAGGTGATAGTTCACCCTGTCATGAATTTCATCCGTCACATTCACTACGGGAGTCTGCGTTTCATCCAGGATGATCACCTGCGCATTGTAGGTCGCATTCGCCTTCAGGTTGAGAATGGCCTTGCTGGTATCGGGCAAAGCCGCATTTGAAGGGTCCAGCTGACGCCAGATAGCCGTCATCGTGTCGGTCACGTCGGCAGCATTGGTCAGCTTCAGCTCCACCGTAGTCAGGAATTCATTGCCGGGAGGCGCCGGCGTCACAGTAGATTCTTTTTTGTTACAACCGGCCATGACCATCAGAAAGGCGATGCCAGAGCCATACACGAGCTGGCGAAAAGAGAAATTGCTCTTTTTCATTTGAGATTTGTTTTGATTATACGAAAAGGAAAAATGCAACGAAGTATACATCTCCCGTAAGGAGATGCATTTTTAATATTGCCCGCTAACTAGCAGGCAGCGGGCGGCCCGCGTAATCCAAAAAGAGGATGGGTAAAAGAAAAGGGCTCTTCCAGGGGAGCCGGCACATGTGCCGGGAAGGAAGGCAGGATATCCGGCAAAAGAGATACCGAATGATCAATAAATGGAAACTCCACTACCAGATTGTCCGTCGCACAGTGAAAGCCAGCTGTATTCAGCTGGTCAGCCTTCGCATGATCCAGCGCCAGATGCTTATCCGTATGATGAGCAACAAGAGCATGGATGGCGAGCTTGGGTGTGCTGCCCAGCGCAAACAGCGTGAGCAGCATTCCGGCTAATAAGGATCGTATGGTTTGGAGTCGAATCAAGCAGTTTTTGCAACCCGGCTGCATACGCAACCGGGTTGCAAATTATGGGATTAATTCCGAAACCTGAAATATAAGATCAACCCAATAGTGATCATTAACACCTGAATAACTGCCCAGAACATCGTGCTGCCGTCCCGCACCGTCTTACCTGCCCAATCCATAAAATGATGTTTGTGAAAGACCGAGAAACTATATCCCTCCGCATAGAGGGCATCATTCATAAAAGCCGCCAGCTGCCCCGAGCTGGTCTCCACATAATACCGGGGATGACCGGCGCCGGGATAGCTCACCCGCCACACGGGGAGCCTTTTGTCCGTAAAATTGTATTCGTCGTTGAAGGCCGTGACCGGAGTCACGGACACCGCGCCCGACGGCCGGCCGCTGAAGATCCCCGCCAGCGCCGCCGCATAACGCCTATCGCCTTCGGGAAGAACAGCATAATCCGCCGCCCTGACGTATACCACGGGAGCAAACGAGGCCTTCCCATCCTTCATCAGGTCCTTCCGCCCGTCTGGTTTTGACGATTGCAAACTCACCCGCCAACAGGCCTGACCCTCTATCCTCGCCAGACTAAGATTGGTAATAGGTCGTACCGCCGCAGCCTGCAATCTCGAATAGTCAAAACCAGCCCCGGCAGCGGCAAAATTAGCCGGAACAGGTTCGCTCCCGTCTTCCTTACTGACCAGCTTTGTAAAAGCATGATAGCCTCCGCTAAATGACCAGAACAGAGTGAATAAAGATGCAACGATGGCCGTATACCGATGATAGCGCCGGGTCCGCACCAGCGGATTGGTCTTTGCCTTTGCCACCCGCGTACTAAAAAAAAGATAGACGCCCAGCGAGACCGTACAAAAAGCAAGCAGCGCAAAGATCAGCTCGACCGCGATCCGCCCCTTGCCCAGACCATCCAGCCAGCCCCAGGTATGAAAGAGGCGAAAGATCTCGTCAAAGACAGCGCGGCGATTGTCCATAGCAAAAGAAAACCGGTCCTGTGTCGTCTCCACATAGATGCGGATGCCGTCCGGCCGGTCAAAAGAGACCCGGTATACCGGCAGCAGACGATTGATACTCTTATATTCATTGTCATACCCGTTTAGCAGGGATACATTGGCAACTTTTGCACCCCGGGCAGGATTCAGCACACATTCCGTAGCAGCGCCGCAACAATCAGGGACCGTTTCCGCCGGCATCGCATGAACCGCCAAAACCAGACCCACCGGAACCACACTCGCCGGAGCCGCAGAAACAGGAGTCGCACGCATCTCCATTGCATTCCCCCCAACAGGACCTCCTTCCAAAAAATGCCGCGCCAGGTACTGTGCATACAACCAGTCCCCTGCCGGCAACACATTCCCATTCGTACAACTCAAATAAACCGGTACCGCCGGCCGTATCGCAGGACTAACCGGCGCCGCCACAACACCCTGCCCCGCCGTCGCGACAACACCCCTCCGTACCGGCTGCACCTGGTAAAACCAATTCGTATCGATATGCACCAGCCGCACATTCGCAAAACTATCCAAATGATGCATCCGCAACGCCGCAGCCAGCGACACCCGCAACCGCGAGCTATCCACCGCAACAGCAGGCCATCCCTGTGTCGCAACAGCCGGTCTTATATTTGTCATCAACGGATGCATAAACCCGCTGGAGGCCCACAAAAACACGGGCACAGCAATGATGATCGAAAGCTGTCTATGCAGCCTGTATAATTTCTTCTTCATAATAGAATGATCAATCAATTAAAAAAATGCCAGGACAACCCGATCGTCACCTCAGCCGGATCACCTAAATTGTAACTGTAGCCATAAGTCGACTTCGTAGCCAAAGCGGCATAGTATTTATTAAAGGCATTCAGCGCATTGACCCAGACCTCCCACTGCCCAAGCTGGTACCCCGTGCGGAAATTGACAATATCAAAGCCATTGTATTTCCTTGTGTTGGCATCATCCATCCAGTATTTCCCCAGGTGCTGCCATTCTACGCCAAGCCGAAACTTTTTCAAAAAGACGGGACGCCAGGTCAGCTCGGCATTGCCGATAAAATGCGGCGCGGCAGCCATTTGATTCCCGCTGTAATTAGCACCATTCTCATATTGCACGACAAAGACATGGTCCGCATTGGTGCCGCTGACCCGCAAGGTCCATTCTTCCGTCGGCCTCAGCGTCAGACCATATTCGATACCCTTATGCCGGGTCTTACCGGCATTCTGATTGACAAAGGTCCCATCGTTCTGCCGGACGGATATGATCTGGTTCGTCCCGTCAAGCCGGTATATGCTCCAGTCCGCATAAAGCCTGTTCTTCAGGAGCGAAAGCCAGCCCCCAGCCTCATAGTTGAAAAAGGTCTGCGGTTGCAGATAAGGTACCTTCACTCCATTATACAGATCGGTCACCTGTGGCGGAACATATCCCTGGCTGTAGTTGGCATAGAAGCCAATCCCCTTATAGTTGTAGGTAGCCCCGACCTTTGGCGTCACCCGGTTAAAATCATTCCGCGTATTGGTCGATCCCGTCGATGCCGAAGGCGGCAGATCATTCCTGAAGTTATAATGAAAAAAGTCATACCGGACCGCGGCCAGCAACTTCAATCCCCTGACCGGGCTCATCTCATAGTTGAGATAGGACGCAACATTGCTGATACCCGTAGAATAGTTGCTCAGCAAGGAATCGGTTTTCGCATAGCTCCCATAATTGCCCTTCCCATCCCGCTGGATACGGATATAGTTCGCGATATAGCTGCTCGGGCTGATGTCCGCACTAAGTCCGGCTATCAGCCTGCTCCCAAGCCAGTTGATCCGCTGCTGATGTTGCGCCACAGCTAAAAAACTATGAAAGCTGCTTTTGTTGATCTGCCCATTGGCCAGCAAAGGATCGGTCATACTATTGCTGATATAGTAGGAAGGGTTCTGCCCCACGCTGTTACGACGATAAGCCAGCGTGAACTGCGTCTCCGCATTGTCGTTCCAACGGTAATTCAGCTGGGATCTGGCACGCAGCGCTTCCACCTTCCGGTACGTAAAGGAATAGGGCGTGTTGTAATTCTTCTGCGCGAAGTGAACGCTGTCCAGGGACCCATACATATCGCTATAATAGTTGACATAAGTAACGCTGTTGCTCCAGCTAAGCCGGTCACTGGCGCGGTAGTCCGCACGCAGCGTGACTGCCGTCTTATGAAAGTCGCTGTATTGGATCGGTCCATTCGTGCGATTAGCATAGTATCCGCTGGCAATGAGGCCCCATTTACCAATCGTTGTGCCCACCTGCGCATCAGCCCGCTTGTATCCATTGTTGTTGCCCTGCACGCTGACATATCCCCGGGGACTCGCAGGCGGCGCCTGCGTGATGACATTCACCGCCCCACCGATGGCTTCGGCACCATAAAGCGAAGAGGCCGGCCCCCGGATGATCTCGATCTGCTGTGCCGCCGTGGCGTTCATTTCCAGCAGGGCGTTGTGATTGTAGACGCCGGTTGTTCGAATAGGGATCCCGTCTTCAAGATAAAGAAACACACTCGCCGTGCTCATAGGCTGGCGGATGCTCATTTCATGCTGTTCGTTACCGAGATCTACCATAAAGACCCCGCTGACCTTGTTCAACAGCTGATCCAGCTGGTTCGCCTTTGTGTCGGCGATGACCTTTGCAGTAATGGTACTGATCGCAACAGGCGTCTCCGTACGCTTCTGAGCGGTACGGCTGGCCGTGACGACCATCAGGTCAAGCTGATCGACCTTTGTTGTATCCTGCGCAAATAAAGTATAAGAATATAAAAGCAGCATAGCCATCAGGCCTCGCTTATATAAAGGATTCATGATTCATTGGTTGAAGGAAAAAAAAGAGTACACAAAAAGGGTCATGCAACCAACGACCATGCAGGAGGATGGAAAACAGCAGCGGGCTGATCCACAGGAGCTTCAGCAGCCATCACGGAATAAGCACGTCTTACCCTGGGCTGAAAAAGAAGAAAGGAACTAAGATAGAACGACTTTGAGGACAGAACTTCAAACCGGCTCTCAGCCTTATGTTCCGTATCCCCATTGTCTTTATTTTCGGCAAGGATCCGCTTGTCCAGCTGGCATCGGCCACCGCAATGGACAGCCGTCCGAAGCCGGTTGATACAAAGATTTCTGGCTATATAATCCCGGTTGGCATAAAAGTCCGCGACAACGATCATCTTGCTAAAACACTGCAACATCAGCGTCAAAAGAAGAAAGACGACCATTATTCGTTGACCGGTACGCCATCCGCTTGGAATAGATATATTCACAAAAGGAGTTGTGTTATTTCAAATAATAACAGGCGCAGGGTCTTAACTCAGATAAAGGAAACCGTTCGGGGAGGAGGGAAAAAACACAAGGACCAATCCTGGGTGCAGCCGTCGAGGTGACGGGTAGAATGATCGATCATGGACAAAAACAACACCGGCTCGGGAAGAAGATTCCCCGGCTTATGCACCTGCAACAACGTCTCGTCCCGCTGCGCGCCCTTGCCCGGAGCCTGCTGCTGTGATTCATCTGCAGCCATCTTCTTATTGAGATAACATTTGCCCTTACAACAGGCGCATGGGCTAAAACGATTGACGCAAAGATTTTTGGCGATGAAGTCCCTGTTGACCTGAAATTCAGCGATCAGGCACCATTTGCTGAAAGTTTGCAGTGCGATCAGCAGAAGAAGTAGTATGGTTACAGGATATTTTACCACTGCACCGCAAAAGTAGGGCGCCGGAACACAATCACCAAATTAGTTCAGTAACCGGACAATTGCTGTATCAAAATCGTACAAAGAAAAAATAAAAAAACTCAACAATACACTGATTTACAATATCTTATAAAAATGGTATTCGATTAGCTATCCTTCCAGTCAATCAAACGTCTCTTATGCTCCTCAACTATCTCAAAGTAGCCTGGCGCCGCCTGAACCGAAATAAAGTCTTCTCGCTGATCAATATCCTCGGCCTTTCGGTAGGGCTCAGTTCCTGTATGCTCATCACTTTGTATATCTGGCATGAGAACAGCTATGACACGTATCATCCGCATATCGACAGACTCTACCAGGTAGGCACAGAAGATATTGCACACGGTAAGAATATCCGCTTCCACGGCTGCCCGGCCCGTATGGCAGGTCTGGTCCAATCCGTCTTTCCACAGGTGGAGGCAACAGCCCGGATCTGCCGCCTCCTCGGCGATGACCAGAATCTGATCCAATACCATACCCCCAATGGTGAGACCCGCTCCTTCTACGAAGACAATGGAATGATGGCCGACTCGGGCTTCTTTCATCTGTTCCACTATGATTTCGTGGAAGGCAACGCCAACACAGCCATCAGCGGCCCCTATTCGGTCGTGCTGGCCAAAGACATCGCCGACAAGCTCTTCGAAGGAAAACCCGCCGTCGGCAGGACCGTCCGTATCTCCAGTCGCCAGAATGGTGATCACGATTATGCCATTACCGCTGTCTTCCGCCCCGTAGACAAACCCTCTCATATCAACGGACGCTTCTTCCTGTCTATGTACGGTGGACATATAGGCGACTTCATCCGGCGTACCGATGCCGATATGGCATCCAATTATTTCTTCGATACCTATGTGCTGTTAAGACCCGGAACCGATCCAGCACAGATAGAAAAAGGATTTCCTGCTTTTGTAGAGACATACGAAGGCAAAGACCTGCGGCAGGCCGGTTTTTACCGTAACCAATTCCTGCTAAAAGTCCGGGATATCCACTTACACGCCAACATGCCTTACGGTGACGTCACTCCTTCCGGCAGCCTGACCTATCTCTATATACTGGGTTCGATAGCCGTCTTTATCCTGCTGATCGCCTGTATAAATTTTATGAACCTGGCCACCGCCCGCTCGACAAAACAATCCCTGGAAGTAGGCGTCCGCAAGACCCTCGGCGCCGGCCGCGCCACGCTGATCGGTCAATTCCTCGGCGAATCCCTGCTGATGGCCTTTATCGCGTTTACTATAGCGATCATATTGACAATTGCCCTATTGCCGCCCTTCGAAAAGCTGGCCGACAGGACCATCCATATCCCCATAACAACGCTGCTGCTCCTCACCGCCGGCTTCCTGTTACTGACCATCGTTACCGGACTGATAGCAGGCAGCTATCCGGCGCTGTACCTGTCCTCTTTCAAACCGGTAAAAGTCCTGAAAGGCCGGACCGCCAATTCCCTGGCCGTGATCTCCCTTCGCAAAGGCCTGGTGATATTCCAGTTCTGTATATCCATCGTGCTCATCGTAGCCGCAGTGATCATCGGCAAACAAATGCACTTTCTGCGCACCGCCGACATGGGTTTCGCAAAAGACCAGCAGCTCATCCTTTCCCTTCGCGGTGACATGCGAAACAAATACACCACAGCAAAAAAAGAAATAGACAGGATTCCCGGTGTCATAGCAAGCGCCGGGTCAACACAATTCCCCGGCATCTATGCCCCCGGAGATGATCTCCTGTATGCCGAAGGCCGGCCAGCCACCGACAACCACCATGTGGCTATCAATTTTGTCGACTTCGATTATATGAAGATGATGGGAATAAAAATGATCTCGGGCCATGCCTTCTCTTCCGAGTTCCCCCACGACAGCGTGGACGGTATTATCCTCAATGAAACCGTGATCCGGCAGCTGGGTTATGACCCCGCCACCTGTGTCGGTAAGAAGGTCTATTCAGGAGTCTCTTATTCATTGGGCGCAGCCTACCGCATCGTCGGCGTGATGAAGGATTTTCATTTCGAAGACCTCCACCAGCCCATTGCCGGAATCGGTTTCGAAGTATTCAGCGATCCAAAATACAACTATATCACCGCACACGTCAATAAGGCCAACCTCGGAGCTACCATCTCCGCTTTACAGCACCTTTGGCAACAGCTGTTCCCCGACACTCCTTTTGAATACAGCTTCCTCGACGAACGATTCCAAAAAAATTATGAAGCCGACAACAAGGTCGCCGGTCTCGTAGCCTATGCCACCGGGTTCGCCATCTTTATTTCCTGCCTCGGTCTCTTCGGATTGGCCGCCTTCAGCGCCGAACAACGCACCAAGGAGATCGGCATCCGGAAAGTTCTTGGAGCCAGCGAAGGCAGCATCGTTACCCTCCTGTCCCGCGACTTCCTGAAGCTCGTCGCCATAGCCGTGCTGATCGGGTCTCCCCTTGGCTGGTACGTGATGCAGCAATGGCTGCAAGGCTTCGCCTACCGGACTACCATCGGCTGGACCGTCTTTGCCCTGACAACAGGCGCAGCATTATTTATCGCGCTGGTGACCATCAGCTCTCAGGCTATCCGGGCTGCCCTCGCCAACCCGGTAAAAAGTCTAAGGTCGGAATAAAACCTTCCCTGTCTCCGATCCGGTCCTCGTGCCAACATGGATAAGATAAATTCCCGGAGGCAGCGGCTTGCCGACGGATACGGCTATCCTACCGGCACTGGCCATGCCTGAACTGCGATAGACGGGGGTTCCGGAAAGATCCTCCTCTGTCACTGGGGTTCTTCACCGTCTTCCTTAATAGTTTTTTCTTTTACCCGCCCAACATCTTTAAGTGCATTATGATAAGCGGCATTGGGAATTGCACGAAGAAGGAGGTAGCCAGGCCGGTCGCTGGGCAAGTGGAAAGGGGTACAGGTCAACATAAAAGGGAAGAGGGGCAGATCAGGCCATAGTCGAGCTCCGTACTTCCAGCTTCGCAGGCAGCATCACCTCGTCATCAGGCACGACGATATACTTTTTTTCAAGCCGCCGGAACAACATCGTCGCAGCCTCTTTCCCCATGTCATATGCAGGCTGCGCTATCGTCGTCAGCGAAGGATTTAGCAGGGAAGCCGTTAGCAGGTTCGAAAAGCTGATGACCTTCACATCCTCCGGTATCCGCAAGCCCAGTTCCCGGCACACATGATAGACTTGCACAGCCAGCTTTTCTACCGACGCAAATATACCGTCCGGTCTTTTATCCGACAGGAACAGCTCCCGGATAAGCCGGTAGCTTTCCTCTTCGCTACGGCCACAGTGTACGATCATATCCGGGTCGCAGGGCAGATCCCAACGACGAAGACTGTTGATATATCCTTCCTGGCGCTTGTGTGAGATACTCAGACTCATGGATATCGTCAGATGCGCAATGCTACGGCAGCCAGCCTTGATCAGGTGCTCCGTGGCGACAAAACCACTCTCATAGTCGTTGGTCATCACCTTTGGCGCCGTAATATTTTCGCAGACCCTGTCAAAGAAAACAAGAGGGATGTTCCGCTGCTGCAATTCCAGCAGATGCCGGGTATCCTGCGTCGTTCCGCAAAGCGAAAGGATCACGCCATCCACCCGTCCGCTTTGCAGACTGGAAGTTATAGCCATTTCCTCCGCCGCCTCTTCATTCGTGAGATAGATAAGAACATGATAGCCCTTTTCCCGGGCAACCGTCTCGATGCCCTTGATGGCCAAAGCAAAAAAATTATTGGCCACTTCCGGGATAACGACGGCAATGGTCCGGCTCCGTTGTTTGCGAAGACTGCTGGCATAAGGATTGGGTTGGAAATTCATCTTCCTGGCCAGATCGAAGACACGCTGTTTGGTGGGAGAGCTGATCTCCCAGCTATCGCGTAAGGCCCGGGACACAGTTGAGACAGACAAATTGAGCTCCTGGGCCAGTTGTTTGAGGTTGACCGTATTCATATGGCAAGCAGTTATTGTTTTGCGGACCTGTTGTCCACCCTGCTACAAATTACAGAATCCGATCTCGTCTTCTTGTTTTATTTACGAAAACGTTGTAGTAACCCCAAAAGGCATCCTGCGCCCGTTCATGCAACCGTTTCCGTAAATAAATAGGTGTGTCATTAACTGTTATGCAGACAATTTTCTCCAACTTGACATTGCTATATCTTAAGAACCCTTTAATAAAAAAATCTTGCCATTATGCTTCTGCGAAATTTATTTTTCGTGATGGGAATTTTGATCTTCGGAAACCTGCAGGCGCAGGACAAACCGCTCTCCGGAAAGATCCAGTCCCCCGACAATGCCCCTGTAGCGGGCGCGACCATCCTCCTCAAAGCCGGAAAAAAGAAGACGACGATAGCCGCCAACGGGGACGGGACCTTTAACCTTTCCGTTCCATCCACCGGCTCTTTCCTGCTGGAGATCTCCGCCGTAGGGTTTGACACAAAAGAAGTCTCTTCTGACGCCATCAGGACCGATCGTATCACTGTCACCCTCGTAAATTCGTCAAAAAGCCTTAACGATGTCGTCGTCGTCGGTTACGGCACGGCACGTAAAAAAGATCTGACCGGTTCAGTCGCCTCGGTCTCTATGAAAGACCAGGAGAAAACCCCCGTCATCGGTACCGCACAAATGCTGGAAGGTCAGGCCGCCGGTGTGGTGGTCACCCAGAACCAGTCGCAGCCGGGCGGCGCGATTTTCTCCATTCGTATCCGGGGAACGAATTCGATCAATTCCAGCAGCGAACCGCTGTATGTCGTCGATGGATACGCAGGCGGAGATATCTCAGCCCTCAATCCTTCCGACATTCAATCCATCGACATCCTGAAAGACGCCTCCGCCACAGCTATCTACGGTAGCCGCGGCGCCAATGGCGTCGTTCTCATCACGACAAAAAGAGGCCGTACCGGTCATACCACCACGATCGACGCCTACACCGGTATTCAAAAAGTGTCAAAGGAATACCACATGATGAACGCCAAACAATACGGCGTCTTCATGGACTCCCTCCAGTCACAAAACAACTTTTACGGTAATACCAACGTAGCCCTGCCCTACACATCGGCTCAGATCAACAGCTTTGGCGCCGGCACCGACTGGCAGGATGCCGTCTTCCGGACAGCCCCCGTCTCCAATTTTTCGGTTGCATTTAATGGCGGACATGCCGATTCCCGTTATTACCTCAGCTTTGGTTTTTATGACCAGGGCGGGATCATTATCGGCTCAGATTTTAAAAGAGGTACCGTCCGCTTCAATCTCGACCAGGACCTTAGCCCCAAAGTAAGAACAGGCGTTTCCGCACAGATGTCCTACGGTTATCAAAATGCCCCTACCGTAAATACCAGCGGGGGCGGCACCACCCCCAGCGTGCTCTGGGACGCCGTTCGTTTCAACCCCATCCTTCCCGTACGCGATAGCACCGGCGCCTATACATACATGAATAATCCCGGCCCCCTCGCCTCCCCCATCGGCAACCCCGTAGCCTATGCCAACCAGGCCCAGGACGGCGTGTTTAATCTCCGCACCTTCGTCAATGCCTTTGGCGAGTATGAGATCATCAAAGGTCTCAAACTGCGGAGTACCTTCGGAGTCGAATACCAGAACAACGGAGAAAAGAAATTTGTACCAACTACCTTATATGTGGCAGCCGCTACAAGTGGCTCGGCCTCCCAAAGCTCGGCACAGAACTACGATTGGCTGAACGAGAACACCATTACCTTCGACAGACAGTTCCACGACATCCATCACATCAACCTGGTGGGTGGCTTTACTTTCCAGCACTGGTACAATAAGGCCTTTGGCGCCGGCATCACCAACCTTTCCACCAACAACGAAGGCGCGGACAACCTGGGTGTCGGAACCGCGACCGCCCCCACTTCCAGCTATTCGGATAACGTACTGGCCTCTTATTTCATAAGAGGTAATTACCAGCTGCTCGACAAATACCTTTTCACATTTACCATGCGCGCAGACGGAAGCTCCCGTTTCGGCGTCGACAATAAATGGGGTTACTTCCCTTCAGGCGCCTTTGCCTGGCGGGTATCCGACGAAAAATTTATGAAGGACGTCCAGCAGGTCAGCGATCTGAAACTGCGATTGAGCTATGGCGTTACCGGTAACCAGGAGATCGGTTCCTATAATTCCCTGACCCAGTATAGCTCCAACGCCTATTCATTAGGTTCAGGCCCCGCCCGTGTTGTAGGTATTTCTCCGAACAATATACCTAACCCCGGCCTGAAATGGGAGTCTACAGCGTCTGCAGATGCCGGCCTGGACCTGGGATTATGGAACAATCGCATCGTTTTCACCGGTGATTATTATCACAAAAAAACAACCAACCTGCTCCTGAACGAGAATATCCCTCAGACCTCCGGCTATGTCAGCATCCTGAAGAATGTCGGCTCCGTACAGAACCAGGGTTATGAGCTGTCCGTCACCTCCCGGAATATCCAGCAGGGAAAGCTCAATTGGACCACCACCCTCAACTTCTCCCAGAACTTCAATAAAGTATTGGACCTGGGGACCAACAACGTGATCTATGTCGGCGACCTCAGCGGCAGTCTTTTCCCTTCCTCTACCGCTAAGTCACAGGTCCTGTTGGTCGGTAAGCCTATCGGCTCCTTTTACGGGTATGTATTCAACGGGATCTGGCAGACACAGGATCAGATCTTGAAGAGCGGTACCAAACAGGCCGTAAAACCGGGCGACCCCATCTACAAGGATCTGAACGGAGACAGCGCATTGAGCGGAAGCGACCGCGCTATCCTCGGACAGGCCCTGCCAAAATTCACTTTTGGCATGAGCAATAACCTGACCTATGGTCCCTGGGGCCTGAATGTCTTTGTACAGGGCGTTTACGGAAATAAGATCTTCAACGAGAACCTGTACGAGATCCAGAACGGTTCTGCCAATTTCAACAAGCTGGACTACATCAGCACACATAGCTGGACAGGCCCCGGCACCAGCAATACCTTACCCCGCATCAGCAGCGTGCTGCGCAGGAGTACCGGTGTCACCAGCGATGTGATCGAAAACGGCAGCTACCTCCGTATAAAGACAGTGACCCTGTCCTATAACCTGCCTCTGCCAAAGATCACAAAGGTCTTTAAGAGCGCCCTCATTTATGTCACGGTACAAAACCTCTATACTTTTACAAAGTACAGCGGATACGACCCCGAAGTAAATTCCTTTGACACCGCCAACTCCCATTCCTTGTCCCTGGGTACCGACTACAACGCCTATCCCAATTATCGTACATGGCTGGCAGGTGTAAAATTCGGTTTCTAAAAAATGTTAATCCTACAAAACAAAAAATCATGTTGAAGAAAAATATATTGATCCTCTTATCCGCCGCACTGCCGGGGATATTTCTGGGATCCTGCAAAAAGGCATTGACGGAGACACCACATAGCTTCCTGACGCCTTCCAACTTCTACCAGACAGCAGCAGACGCCACTTCTGCCCTCAACGGCGTCTTTTCGCCACTCCAGGCCCAGACCTATTACCAGCGCACCGTATATATCATTTCAGAAGTAGCGGGAGACGCCTTTTATCCCAATCCTGTCTCCGGCGACAGAGGAGATATTTTTATGGGCACCTACACCGGCACCAACGGAGAGGTCACCAACTGGTGGACGAACAGCTACAAGCTGATCAAGAACGCCAACGATGTCATCACCTATGTGCCAGGGATCAAGATGGATGTCACACAACGGAACAACATCGTAGGAAATGCCCGCTTCCTTCGCGGCATGGCCTATTTTGACCTGGTCAGAGGGTATGGAGCTGTCCCCCTGGTGCTTACGGCAGGTTCCGACAACCTTTTCCCCGCGCGTACCCCCGCCGACTCGGTGTATGCACAAGTGATCCAGGACCTTCAGTACGCCGAAGCCAACTGCTTTCATACCGCACAGGTCAGCCAGCTCGGCTACATCTCCTCGGAAGCCGCCAGCGCCATGCTGGCCAGGGTCTACCTGCAAAGAGCCTCCACCACCTACGCCCAGTCGAACGACAACCAATCAGCCCTGGACGAGTGTAACAAGGTGATAGCCTATTCTACAGCCAATCCGAATGCGCTGAGCCTGGTTAAAAATTACGGCACCATCTTCGACGTCAATCAAAAAGCCGCCGCCGCACAGGAAGTCATTTTCAGCGTCGAATTCGGAGCCTCACCCAATGCCGTCAACCTGACCAACCGGATGTTCGATCCTACATCCCTGGGCGGATATGGTTCCTTTATAGCCTTTGATTCCTATTACAATTCCTTTAGCGCTGCCGACACCATCCGCAGGAGAATATCCGTAGGGACCGTCAACTCAGGCTCCCACTGGATCTCCAAATACCGCGACCCGGGCGTCTCATCCGGCGCCAGCGGCCGTAATAACTGGATCGTCCTCCGTTACGCAGACGTCCTGCTTATGCAGTCCGAAGCCATGAACAACGTCGACCCCACCAATGCGGCCAAATTCACGGGTATCAACCAGGTGCGGACCCGCGCAGGACTTACCGGCCAGCTGCTGAATTTTTCGAATACCCCCGCCGCCGCCGATCTTGTGGACACCCTCGTGAACGAGAGGAACTGGGAACTCGGCGTGGAAGGCCAACGGAAATGGGACCTGATCCGGCTGAAAAAATACCAGCAGATCAAGGCCGCCCAGGGATACAACATCGACAACAACCACCTGCTGATGCCAATACCGCAATCGGAACTGGATCTGAATGCTAATCTGAAACAGAATCCGGGATACGGAGGCTAAAAATTTATTATAAATTCAAACCAAACTATCATGAGACCTCAATTGCTTAAAGTTTCCAGGGAGCCCGGACATTCTTTTAGCGTAAGACGGGATCTCGTACCGTACATCAATAACCGCTGGCATTTTCACACAGAAGTGGAATTGATACATTTTGAACAAGGAAGAGGCACCCAGTTCGTGGGCGACAATATGAAGCGGTTCAATGCCGGGGATGTTGTACTGGTGGGAGCCAATCTACCTCATTACTGGCGCTTTGACGATCCCTGGTTTGAAGAGGACCACGAACAGGGCACCGACGTTCGGGTAGCCCATTTCTGCGAGAATTTCTGGGGCGGGAACTTCCTCGACCTCCCCGAGAATATTTCACTAAAGTCTTTATTGGAAAAAGCCAAAAGAGGCATCCAGATAGAGGGCGAAGCAAAAAAGAAGGTAGCCGTCCTGCTCGAACAGCTGCTGGAAGCCGAAGGCATGCCCAGGCTCCTCCTGCTGATGGAGGCACTGCACGTGATGGCCATCTCCGACGAATCCGAGATCCAGCCACTGGCATCCATTGGCTTTAAACATCGTCTTCCCGAAGCCGAACACGAAAGAGTGAATCTTATTTATGAATATAGCCTTCAGCACTTCAAACGGGCCATCCAGCTGGAAGAGATAGCGGCCGTGGCCAATATCAGCCCCAACTCCTTCTGCCGCTTCTTCAAATCCAGGACCAGAAAGACCTATTCCCGTTTCCTCCTCGAGCTTCGGGTCGGACATGCCTGCAAGCTGCTGATCGAAAACAACCTCAGCATCAAGCAGGTTTGCTATGAAAGCGGGTTTAATAATTTCACCAGTTTCTACAAATACTTTAAATTGATCACCCGAAAAAGTCCCCTTGGTTATCAAAGGGAGTTCATAGCCAGCCCTGCAGAAAAAGAAGCAAGAGCCGCAAAAAGAAAGAAGTGCAGAGCCTGATATTTCATCTCATCCTGCAAAAAACAAAATATGAAGAACGTTGCCCTTATGGTTTCTTTTTGCATGCCGCTGTTGCTGCATGCCCAGTCGCCCGCACATTCGCTTGAAAAACTCTGGGAGACCGATACCATCGTCCCCATGCCCGAGTCCGTTCACCCCGATCCGTCCAAACCCCTGCTCTATCTCTCGCTGATAGACGGCGGCGGCTGGGATGCCGACGGAAAAGGCGGCGTAGCCCTGCTAAACCCCGACGGCACCCATTATGTCGGCGATTGGATCACCGGCCTCAATGCCCCAAAAGGAATGGGCATTTATGGCGACCGCCTCTATGTAGCCGACATCAACGATGTAGTCGTTGTCGACCGAAAAAAAGGGGTCATACTGAAAAAGATAGCCCTCGATGACTTTAAAGGCCTCAACGACATCAGTGTCGACCCCACCAACGGCGTCGTATACGTGTCCGACTCAAAAACAGGGAAACTCTACCGGATAGAAAATGACGTCCCTGCATTATATATGGACAACCTCCCCGGTATCAACGGATTAAAAGTTTCAAAGAAAGGACTTTATATCCTCGCAAAAAAACAGGTCCTGCTGGCAGATGCATCCAAAAGCCTCCAAAAAATAACCGACCTGCCCAATGGTGGCGACGGCGTGGAAGAAGTAGGCAATGGGGACCTCCTCGTCAGCGAATGGATCGGCAACGTTTATTATGTCTATGCAAACGGTGAGAAAGAGCAATTGCTGGACAGGAAAGCAGAACATAAGAATACCGCCGACATCTGGTATGTCCAGGCCACTAATACCCTCTATGTCCCCGGCTTCAACGGCAAGACCATCACAGCCTATCGCCTGGTCACCGAAAAAAAAAAGTAACCGCTAAAAACACCCTCCCATCGGTGGCGCCTGTTCCGCCGGTATTGTCCCTGGATGGCACCCGCCTCGCATACTGGTGGGAAAAGGTCCTGCAAAAACACGATACGGCAGCCCTCTGGCTAAGCGCTCAGCTCTTCGAACAAGCGGAGAAGCTCATGAACATGCAACCCCTGTCCGTCATGGATAAAGGGGCCACTCCTGTCAGCGGCAGCAAACATGACTATATGAGCCAGGCTCCCTATTTCTGGCCCGACAGCACCAAACCCAATGGCCTGCCCTATATCAACCGCGACGGCCAGCGTAATCCCGAGATAAGGAAGATCACCGATCACGATAACCTCGCCGAATTAGGCAATGCCGTGCAGATATTGTCGCTAGGCTGGTACCTGATAAGGGACCCCAAATACGCCGAAAAAGCAGCCAGCTTATTGGAATACTGGTTTTTGGACAACGCGACAAAAATGAACCCCAACCTCGAATACGGTCAGGCCATCCCCGGCATCAACAACGGCCGCGGCATCGGGATCATCGAGACCATCCCCCTCATAGGGATTGCCGATGCAGCCCGCCTGCTGCAAGGTTCTCCCGCCTGGTCTGATCATAAGAATAAGGCCCTCCAAAACTGGTATGCCCAATACCTCCATTGGATGCTGACCAGTAAGAATGGTATGGACGAACACGCCGCAACCAACAACCACGGCACCTGGTATCTCGCCCAGGCCGTCGACTATGCATTGTTCGCGGGCGATACCGCAGCAGCCCGGACACTGGCAGAGGAAGGAAAAGCCAAAATAGAACACCAGATAGCAGACGACGGAAAAATGGCCAGAGAGCTGGCGCGGACCAATGCACTACATTACAGCACCTACAATCTGCGGGCTTTTTTCATCCTCGCACGACTCTCGGCCCATGTAGGCGTGGACCTTTGGAGCTTTACCAGTCCACAGCATGCCGGCATCCGGACTGCGCTGGACTGGCTCACCCCCTACGCCGTGGGCAGCCAGAAATGGGAGTACCAGGAGATCAGCGCTTATAGTAAAGACGATATCTATCCCCTCCTCCTACAGGCCCGTGACATTTATAACGACCCTGCCTATCTCAGATCCGCAAAACTCATTCATTCATACCGGGGCAACGTGCTGACGGAGCTGTCCTTTGGACATTAGTACTGAAGGCAACTGGGTATAATTGGTTGACTCGAATAATAAAAATTCGGGTCAACCAATTTTTTTGTACCTTCTATACTCTTCTGCAACAACGGCTCGCCGTGATCCACCATCCTATTTAAAAGCAAGCGCTAACTGCACGTCTTCCTCCCCGTGATGCTGCTATTTATTTAATCAAACAACCTTTTTATGAAAAGAAATCTACTATGCATTTCTGCGGGTTTATCCCTATGCCTATTATTGTACGGTGCCGGCGCCAACGCCCAGGTAAAGGGCGACCCGGCCTTCTCCGGAGTAGCTCTGCAACAGACCAGCCCCAAGACACCTTCCGTTCTTAGCCCCGATCTGAAAAAGCTTTCTACTACCTACCAGACCCCAAAAACAAAGGCGCCCCAGGCCCTGGCCAAACCAACCCCGGGCACAGGTACGGACTATTTTAATAAATACATGCAGATCAAAGGCGACAAAGTCGTCATAGACGTGACGGCCAAAGAAGATCTCGCCACCGCAAAAGCCGAATTGCAAAAACTGGGCGCCACCATCACCGCGACATACGGCCGGGTGATCTCCGCGATAATACCCATCGCAGCCCTTCCCCAGCTGGAGACGACAATTTCTATACGCTTTGCACGACCCGCATACCGGCCACTGCACGTGAAACAGCAAGCCCTCAACACCAGCCAGACCTTCTTTGCGCCAAAGATCACTCCTGTCATCAGCCAGGGCGATACCGCACAGCTTTCTTATTTAGCCCGCAAACAATATAAGGTAGATGGCAAGGGAGTAAAAGTCGGTGTCCTCTCCGATAGTTACAACAACCTGGGTACAGCAAGTAAAGGAGTCGCCCACGGTGAGCTACCCGGCCCCACCAATCCCTTCAATTATAAAAAACCCGTCCAGGTATTGTCGGATCTCGACTCGGGTGGTACCGACGAAGGACGCGCCATGCTGGAGATCATACACGATGTTGCACCGGGCTCCGAACTGGCCTTTCATACAGCGGACAACGGCCAGGCAGATTTTGCAAATGGCATTCTCCAGCTGGCCCACAATGGATGTAGTGTCATCGCCGACGACGTGTTCTATTATGCTGAGCCCTTCTTCCAGGATGGTATCATCGCCCAGGCCGTCGACCAGGCAAAAAAAGAAGGCGTGACCTATTTCTCTTCAGCAGGCAATTCCAGCATCCGCAGCTATGAAAGCCCCTATCGGCCAACATTGGTGAGACCGCTGGACAGCATCGCCGGAACAGCACATAATTTCAGCGGCCCTTCCGACCCTCCCCGTTATTTCCAGCCAGTATATATCCCATCCGGGGGCACCCTGATCAGTTCCTTCCAATGGGACCAGTCTTCCTTTTCCGCCAGCGGTGTCGGTGCCACATCCGATTTTGATATCTACCTGCTTGACTCCGACGGAAATGTTGTGGCTGTCGGCGGCTCCGACAACATCGCAAGTGGCGACCCCATCGAAGTATTTGGCTATTTTAACAATACCACCAATGTCACCTTCTACCTGCTGATCCTGAAATACTCCGGCCCCGATCCAACGCGGCTAAAATATAACCTTTACGGAGATGCCCTGTTTTACCTGACCAATCCCGCCATACCAGGTATCCTCTCCCCCAGCCTCGTAGGACATACAAAGGCCGATGGCGCCATCTCAACCGGGGCAGCTTTTTATCTGCAAACACCACCCTATGGCGTCGACACACCCGTTGTTGAAGGTTTTTCTTCCGTAGGCGGCGTAGCCAATTATTACGATATAGAAGGCAACCGCATTCCGGCACTGATCCGCAAAAAACCAGACATCGTAGCACCCGACGGTGGTAATACCTCTTTCTTCGACCCCTTTGGTGACGGCGATATAACCGAAGATAAGGACAGCTTCCCCAATTTCTTCGGGACTTCCGCCGCAGCTCCGCACGCAGCAGGTGTAGCAGCACTGATGATAGAGGCACAAAAGCTCAAAACCATCACTCCTTCCCAAATAAAAGGCATCCTTTCCACCCATACCTGGGATATGGACAATCCCTATACTACAGGTTTTGACAAAGGTTTTGATTTCGCCACCGGTTATGGTCTTATCAAGGCAACAGGAGCAGTAGGTGAAGTCAAATTCCCCAACTCCTATATAAAGAATCTTAACCTGACACCCCTTTGCTCGGCCAATCCCAAACTCACCCGAAACTGGCAGATCTCCAATCCCAATCCATTCGATGTATCCGTAACCTGGTTCGTAAGTGGAACGAATGAACACGGTAGCCTGGTCGTCCCGCCCGGCGACACGACCTTTTCTACAAAACCCTTTTATTACCATGGCTACCCTCTACCGGAAATAGCGATCATCAACTGGGAAGACAATTTCCTTTTCCCGCATATCGACCTGGCATATAGCAGCTCCGCCGTTTGCGGCAAAGACAAGGTATCCGCAGCTAACAGCGATCAGGCTTTAACAGGCGTCGCGAAAACGCTGCAAAATGGAAAGCCATCCTTAACCGAAGTGTATCCCAATCCTTCCGACGGATTGTTCAAGCTCTATCTCTCCGCAGAACAACAGGACGTGACACTGAGCTTGTACAGCGCCGACGGCAAACAACTGATGACCAGGCGAGCGCCCGGAGCCATGGGTGTCATCGACATCGATGCCACCAGCTATCGGCCAGGCATATATTTCCTGAAAGTGATACAGGGTAATGAGGTGAAGACGATCAAGCTGATCCGCAAATAGCAAGTAAATAAGTAAAGGGGGCGAACCTTAGTTCGTCCCCTTTAATATATAAAAGTCATTGAACCGTACATTCTCATCCCGCAGATAGCTCGGGCTGTTCAGACTTCTGTAGATCCCCCATTTGGGCCGTATAAAAGTTGTTCCATTCCGCCACATGTCGATATTCGTGTTGCTATACGAAAGCAGCACCGAATCATCGCGCATACGCGTGATAGTAATAGAATACGAGCCCGCCGTCTTATAGATGATATGTTCTTCCACTCTGACCCAGCTGCCTTTAAAGGGCGCCAGAGACACCTGTAGCACCGTCCCAAGACTTGTAGAGCTGCTGGAACCGGTGTGAATGATCTGCATCTTGTCCGGATTGCCAAACCGCGGGGTCAGCGTGATCAGAGGAGCGCCGTCATCCCCATCGCCAGCCTTGATCTGGTGGATATGACAAAAGTTGGGAGAGGCCTGAAAAGCGGAATCCAGCCTGAACTTCCATTCATGCGTGACCGTGTCATTCAGAAAGCCTTTCAGACTGTCCGGCGACGGCCCATACGTCTTGATCTCGTTCCGCTGCCGGTCAAAAGACACACAACGGTCATTGTCCGGCGTCGCATGGATCGTAAAGACAAATACATACCGATGCAGGGTGCTGTCATAAACTTCGCTGATATGCCTGCCGAACGCCGGGTGCGAACAATCCGGCACCTCTTCGGCATTACCCCCCAGCACACTGTCTATCAGCTCATAGGTATTGCCCGGTCCATTGGCGGAGAGCAGCGCACCACGATTCGGTTTTATGTCTTTCCCGAGATACTGGAAAAGCTTGCTACAGGAGAACAGGACGACAGCCAGCGCGACCAGCGTCACACAGAAAAGGATCTTTTTCATATTATAAAGTTTAATTTGGTAAGACAGTACTTATTTCGGTGCAACGACAGCACTAAATGCCGGCCAGTTCGCCCCTTGCTGCGCCGTAACATGTGACATCGACAGTTCCTTCACATCATTGAATATAAAAGCAGGCCGCTCGTCGCGCGTCAGCGTGCTGACCTGCACATCATGTATATCCAATTGTTTCACATGCCGCAGAAAAAACCCATAAGCAGGCATCTTCCCGAAACGATAAGGCTCCGGATAATCCTTTTCCAATTCCGGTACTTCCCGCTTAGCCATATCAGCCGTTCCACCCCCTTTAAAATAGATCCGGATATTACTCATTTGCAGATCTTCAATAGGATGCCCCGGTAATCCACTGATGATACAGCCATGCCGGTAGTCCGCATTATAGACAACGATATTGCTCAGAATGATCCGGCGACAGACGCCAACAGGGACCGTGTCCGGAGCACGCATCCTCGCACCCAGCCGGATAAAGATGGGCGCATTCACAATGTCACGCATCGTGATGTTGGTGATCGAGACGTCTTCCAGCAAAGCCCCATCCACCGTCTCCAGCGCCAGACCACGCGAATAATCAAATACACAATTGGAGATCGTAACATTCTTAAATCCGCCATTGGACTCCGTCCCCATCTTGATACGACCCGTCGTAGTACTGTCCGAATATTTTTTATAGGTTCTTTTAAACGTTCCATCCATCAGGCTACCCTCATCATATCCGCTGACCTGGCAGTTGGTGATAGTAACATTTTCCGTCGCCTTTGCCCAACCCAGTCCAAAAGAGCTTTTCAGACAGATGCCATCATCAAAAGGAGAATTGACCGTGCAGTTGGAGACCCGCACATTTTTACAACAGTCGATGTCAAAACCATCCCGGTCCGTATCGACCTTCAGATTGTCGATAGTAAGATTGTCTACACCCGTAGCAAGAATAGCAAAATGACCGCCATGCAGAACAGACACATCCCGGATCGTCACGTTGTAACAGAGCTTCAGGGCGATGGTCTTGTTGCCGCCGCCTTCCGGGACATTGGTGCTGCGCGTCAGGTTCTTTCCCCAGATAAGACCCGGCCCCAGGATCGAGATGTCATGCAGACCTTCTCCATAGATCAGGCTATTCTTCCAGTGACTATGTCCAAAGTCCTGGTATTTGTCAAAGGGATTGGGTTCAGGAGCATCATAGCCGACCTTATTCACCGGTGCAGCGGCAATGATCGCAGCACCCTGATCGACGTACAGCGAGATATAGTTTTTCAGCCGGATAGTATAGCTCAGATAGTTGCCGGCAGGGAAGTATACCGTTCCCCCACCCGCGGCCGAAGCCGCATCGATAGCCCTGTTGATGGCATCCCCATCGATGGCTATTCCATCCCCCTTCGCACCAAATTCCCTGACATTATAAAGACCCGTATGAGGAGGCGTAAAAAAGTCCAGCTTCAGACCGGCAATACCCAGGTCATGACAATGCTGGAAAAGCTGTTGACGGGCAGCAGGATCATGCAGGTCCCTGGAGTGCGCCCGGAGCCAGATGCCCACATCGTCGGGAGAGCAACGCAGGACGTAGGGATGGGAAGCCGGCTGGCGATGTGCCATTTTCACCACCAGGCCGTTTTTCCCATCTGACTGCAAGACCATACCGCTATAGCCCTGCAGATTTGCCTCGGTAACTGCTATATAAGAACCCTGAGGCAATTTTATCGTAGCAGGAGGGGCCACCGAGGCTCCTTCCTGTAGCTGTGAGAGCTGCCTTTTCTCATGAACCCCTTCATAGCGCCCATTGATATCATGGTACCAGATAGTAGATTCGCCGGGTAGCCGGAATACCGTTGCCTCGTCAGGCACCCGCACAGCCTCCGCCGCACCGGGGACAAGGACCCGAAATGCAGCACCGTCATTAAAGACGCGGATATCCGGCACAAAGGAAAGACGCCCGTCAGGGCTGGTGACAGTCTCATCCCGAGTACTGCCAAATGCAAACAAGGCCAGCAAGGCCGGAAGAAGGACAAGCAATTTTTTCATATACGCAAGCAACTACTATTTCCGGGGTGTCGAATTTATGTAATTAGCAATCTATTCAACTATATTACCATCCGCTTCCAAATAATTTAAAATTGTCGGAATATTAAGGCCTAAAACAATCATTTATGAACGTGCCAACACGATTGCTACTGGTTTTCTGCTTTGGTTTTACCTCCAATCTCTTCGCCCAGGACACCAGTCCGGAAGAGCTGGTCCGGAAGGTCGCGGACCATGTCCTTCAAACGACCAGCTTCCGTTTCGTCAATACAAAATCCGGGGAGAAATACGAGAATACAAAAGGACTGGCTTCCTCTCCCGATGTCAGGGCAGAGAGCAAATTCAACAAATGGCAATATGTCAATGGCGTACTGACAGTAGGGATGATGCAGACCGCGGCAGTCTTAAAAGACCCGAAGTATTCCGACTACTCCCGAAAGAATTATGATTTCATTTTTAGTAACCTCGACTATTTTAAAAAGCAATATGACGGCGGGCTCACATCCGTGGAATACCGGCCGGTACTGAAGATCGGGTCCCTCGACGACTGCGGCTCCATGGCAGCCGGCTTACTGGAGGTCTATGCATTAGACAAAAAATCATATTACCTCGACTACCTGAATCGTGTAGGAGACTATATCATAAACAAACAGGTAAAATTCCCTGACGGCACACTGGCGCGTAATGGTCCCCGTAAGATGACACTCTGGGCCGACGACCTTTATATGAGCGTCCCCTTCCTGGCCCGCATGGGCAAACTGACAGGAGATAAGACCTACTTCGATTTTGCCATCAAACAAATAGAAAGTTTTACCCGCTATATCTACGACAGCACGGATGGATTATATTTCCATTGTTTCTACAACGACGAGAATATGAATGGGGTCGCCCACTGGGGCCGGTGCAATGGCTGGATCGCTCTGGCACAGGTCGCTCTCCTCGATCAGTTGCCAGCCGATCACCCCAAAAGAGCACAGCTCCAAAAAATGCTGCTGCGCCAGATCGTGGGTTTCTCCCGCTTCCAGGACACTACCGGAATGTGGCACCAGGTGCTGGACAAGCCGGATTCCTACCTGGAGTCTTCGGTGACAGCCATGTTTATCTATACAGTAGCGCATGCCGTCAACAAGGGCTGGATCAGCCCGCATTACCTGTCCATCGCCCTCAATGGCTGGGAAGGACTGGCCCGTAAAGTCACCGCCGATGGCGAGCTCCAGGACATCTGCATCGGAACAAATATCGAAGAGAACATTCGGTTTTATTACAACCGCCCCCGGGAAACCAATGACACACACGGATTGGGAGCCTTCCTGCTGGCTGGCACGGAATTGATCCTTGCAAAAGATAAGCTCAATAAAAAGTAATCAGTACCATGAAAAAATTCTATATCGCAACAGCAGTAACCTGCTCCCTCCTGGCCCAGGCGAGTTTTGGCCAGCAGCTGCCTGCACCTTATGCGACCACTCCTGCAAAAAGGACGAGTAAGGTCGTCGGCTGGCCGGAAGGTAAGACACCTGTAGCCCCGGCAGGTTTCACCGTCACAAAATTTGCGGGTGCGCTCAATAGCCCCAGATGGTTTTACCTGCTCCCCAATGGCGACCTGCTGGTATCGGAATCGCAAACCAATCGTAAGAAGAGCGCCAACGATATCCTGCTTTTCCGGGGCGGCAACAAAGACGGAACGCCCGCATTACGAGATACTTTTATGACCAACCAAAATCAGCCCCTCGGCATGCTGCTGCTGAATGGCTGGTTCTATGTCGCTAATACCGATGGGGTATATCGCTATCATTACCAGACCGGCCAGCTACAGATCACCGGCAAAGGAGAAAAGATCCTCGACCTGCCCGCCGGCGGCTACAACAACCACTGGACACGCAATCTCATCGCGAGCGCCGATGGCTCAAAGATCTATGTCTCGGTAGGCTCAGGCAGCAACAATGCGGAACATGGCATGGATCACGAAGCACGACGGGCAGATATCCTGGAGATCAATCCCGATGGCTCCGGCGAACGCGTCTTCGCCGCCGGCATCCGCAATCCCGTAGGCATGGACTGGCAACCCGGAACCAAAATACTCTGGACAGCCGTCAACGAACGCGATAGTCTTGGAGATGACCTGGTACCCGACTATTTCACCAGCGTCAAAGAAGGTGCATTTTATGGATGGCCCTACGCCTATTTCGGCCCCCATGAAGACCCCCGCCTCAAAGGCCAGCGGCCGGACCTGGTACAGAAGACAATTGCTCCTGATGTGCCCGTAGGCGCACATACAGCCTCTTTAGGACTGGCTTTTTATACCGGGGCCGCCTTTCCTGAAAAATACCGCGGCGGCGCCTTTATCGGTCAGCACGGCTCCTGGAACCGCAGCGTCTTTTCCGGTTATCGCGTCATATTCGTCCCTTTCACCAGGGGCAAACCCGGTAAACCGGAAGACTTTCTTACCGGATTTATCGCAGACGAATCGAATAATACCGTCTATGGCCGTCCCGTTGGTGTGCTCGTTTTACCAGACGGCTCGCTGTTAGTCGCAGACGACGCAGGAAATACCATCTGGCGCGTCAGCGCTAAATAAAAGCCAAAAAAAGAATGGGCCCCGCACGGGGCCCATTCTTTTTTTGCCAAACTAACTCTGCTTAATTCCAAAGGGGATCGCCCATTGGTCCATACGCAGGCCCCGACGTCACTGACTGCATCTGCGCCTGCGGAATGGGCCGAAGAGTATCCCTGGGTATGATATTGTTTCGCCCGTCTGAATTATGCGCTATCACCCGGGGAAGCAGCTGATGCGTCCTTACCAGGTCCATCCATCTCGTCATCTGACCGCAAAGCTCACGGCTGCGCTCATCGAGGATAAAGTCCTGCGACAGCGTACCTACCGTCACATCCATAGCCGACGCATTGCCGGTTGGATAAGCCGCCCTTTCCCGGAGAGTATTGATATATCCCAATGCCACCCCTGGCTGCCCCATATTATAAGCCGCTTCCGCCGCGATAAGATAGGTCTCCGACAAGGTAAAGACGATGACAGGCCGGATCGAAGGCGCATTCATATCACTGCGCTTCGTGTCGATGTATTTCTTCATATACGGCCCCATCTGGATATTGTAGGTCCGGGGAGGCATCAGCAGATAACGGGTTGCTTTGATCTGTGCGTCGGTGACATTCACACCTGGCATATAACAGGCCGTATCACCCAGCGTAAATTTGGGCTTACCTGCCAAAGAAGGATCGACACCCGCCGGAACAGGATTAGGCCATTTGGGTATGCCGGCAGCATAATTACAATACCACACCGTCTGGAAGGTTTTGTTGAACCGGGTGTCATTTGTTTTATCCGCGAACACAGTGTCCGTCAGCCAACGCGTAGGGATAGCACGGATGTAGGGCCGCCCATCGAGTATGTCCCGCTGCATGCCGGGGACATAGGTCTCGTACTTGGGAACCCACATATGCACCAGCACATTGTCCTGGCCGCTGCTGTTCTGAGCGGACGAACCATTATAAGCGAGGCTGGAAGTATGCTGTACAGTCCAAAGTACTTCCTTGTTCGTCTCGTTGCCTTCCTGGTTGATAGAAGCAAAATCAGGCAGAAGACCGAGTCCGAGCGAACCACTTTTTGTTATCAGCCCCGAAGCCAGGGTATACGCATTCTGATAGTCGTCCGATGCAGCAGCCGAAGAGCTGGCCCTCGTCAGATAGACCTTTGCCAGCAGATGCGTAGCCGCAGCAGCGGTAGCCTTTCCGGGTGCAATCCCCCCCTGTGTCGGGCTCGCAGGCAGACCCACGATAGCGTCCTTCAGGTCCTGGATGATAAAATTGTATACGTCGGCCTTGGAATCCCGTTTGGCCGCCGTCGTCGGAGTGCTCTGAAAGCTTTTGTTCAGCGTGACATTTCCCCAGAATTGCACAAGCGTAAAATAATAGTTTGCCCGCAGGAATTTTGCCTCTGCCATCATCTCCGCTTTTTTTACCGTATCAATGCCGGTGATCTTTGGACCATAGTCCACCAGCCCATTGCAGGTGTTGATATAAGTATAACATCCGGTCCAGATAGCAGATACCTTGCCGTCTGCCGGCGTATACCCGCTGCTGTAATAGTTGATGGCATTCCCTGTTCCATCGTTGCCGGTCTGAAATTCATCGGTACCGATACAGGCCAGCGTAAAGAAGTTCTCCGTCCCCCAGAGGTTGCGCATACCGCCATAGGCGGCATCCAGTCCTGACTGGAAGCCCTGAGCCGTCGCAAAAAAGGATGGCGTGACCTGTGATTGGGGGTTTTCATTGAGCTGTTTGGTACAGGCGGGAACAAAGACCACCGCCAGCATAAATATTTTATATATTGACTTTTTCATAATATTTTTTCATTTTAAAAATTAGAAGCCGACATTCAGACCGAATACCATCGACCAGCTTGACGGAGTATCTACGTTGAGAGTGCCATTCGTCTCCGGATCAACGCCATGATATTTATTTCTGTAAGGCGAAAACAGAATAAAGGGGTCCTTCGCCGCAGCATAGAACCGCACAGATCGCATTCCCATCGTCTTGACAATAGCCGCCGGGATCGTATAGCCCAGGGTAAGACTCCGGATCTTCAGGAATGACCCGTCAAAATAACCGAAGGTCGAGTGGTTCGGCGGATTGGTCTGCGCAGAATTGGCTGCCGACCAGGCATTCGTCGGATTCTTCGTCGTCCAGTAGGCTACATTCACGTTGTTGTAGTTGCCTTGCATCGTGCTGGCAAACCCTGCCCCGTAGAGCGTAGAAGAGATCAGCCCTCCAATCCTTGCAAAAGCCACCACCGTGAAATCAAAATTACGATAGGCAAAACGCTGCGTGGTACCACCTTCCCACCTCGGCTGAGGGGAGCCTACTACATACATGTCCCCCGCATCGATCACGCCATTGTGATTCCGGTCGGCAATCTTAGCCTGTCCGATCACGGATTTTGTACCCGTTATGGTCTGGCCAAGCCCCTTCGCAGCCGCAGAATCCGCAGCAGTAGCCTGCCAGATACCCGTACGCTGGTAATCATAAAAAGAGTTGATGGGTTTTCCTACAAACCATTTGTCGGCAATATCGGCGGGTTTGCCATCCAGGGTGGTAGTAAGACTTGGCAAGAGCTGTGTGACCTGTCCCCTGTTGATAAAGAAGTTGACATCAGCCGACCAGGAGAAACCATTGCTGGTTTTTGCCTGGATGATATCCGCCGCGATATGGATCTCAAATCCCTTGTTCTCGCTCTTCCCGATATTGGTGAGGATCTGCGAAGGGATACCGGCTGTAGGAGGCAGCGTCACCGGCATGATCATGTCCTTGGTATACGAATGGTAGAACTCAACCGATCCCGAAAGACGGTTCTGGAAAAAGCCGAAGTCGACACCCAGGTTGGCCGTTGCCGTATATTCCCAACCCAGACCGGGATTAGGCGCAGCATTGGGGTATAGCCCCGTCGTATTGGTCGATCCATAGTTATAGGTCTGCGTGGTCAGTCCGCCCAAAGTCTGGTAAGGATTGATGGCAGAGTTGCCGACTTCTCCATAGCTGGCTCTCAACCGCAGATTGGAAAGCCTGGTGAAGTTCTCCATAAAATGCTCCCTGGTGATATTCCAGGCAGCTGCAGCAGAAGGAAAGGCATGGAATTTATTGCCCGGAGCCAGCACCGAAGACCCATCCGAACGCATCGTCAGGGTCAGCAGGTATTTGTCATTATAGCTGTAGTTCAGCCGCCCCATATAGGAGATGATCGCCCAGGGACGTAGACTGTTATTGTCACTGCTGTTTGTCGCCTGAAAATTAGAACCCAGCGCAGGGTTGTAGAATTGTGCCGCATCCGACAGGACACTGGTATAACTAAAGGTCGTATTCTGTGTACTGTATTTTTGGAAGCTATAGAGTCCGGTGAAATTGATCTTGTGCTTTTTGGCAATGGTCTTATCATAAATAAGCAGGTTCTCCAACGTATAGCTGCTCGTTTCCGTAGTAGCATTTGTAGCCGTGGATTGTACCCCCAGGTTATTCGTGGTATTCCTGCCATAAAAATTCCCATAGATATCCGAGCGGATCTCAGCCCCGCCATTAAACCGGTATTTCAGACCCTTGAAGAGATTTGCCTCGAGATAGATCGTGGTGAACGTCCCCAGCCGGTGCCGTTTCTCGACAGATGCGCCCGGCAGAAAATCCGCCAGGGGATTCCATACCTGGTTGGCGCTGCCCGGCAAAAAGCCGTTGATCAGCTTACCCGTGGTGTCATAAGGAGATACCAGCGGGCTGGCTCTCAACGCCTGCCCCATCGGGTTGACATTCTCCCCTTTCGTATTGGTAAAGGTGTTCAGCGAGCTCAGACCCAGTTTCAGAAAGCTGCCCAGTTTCTGATCCACGCTGAGTTTCACCGTATACCGGTCAAAACCCTGCCCGGGATAAACACCCAGCTCATGATAATAACCGGCGCCAATGGCATATTGCGTATTATCCGTACCACCCTGCAAACCCACCTGGTGGTCGGTCATAATACCCGTACGATAGACCAGCTTCTGCCAATCGGTGCTGCGGCCGCTGAGAATACCCGCCCTTTCTTCCGGAGCAAGTGCAATAAAAGAGCCATTGATCAGGGCCGGATCATCCGGACCCGTATAAAGACCGGGATTGCCGATATAGGTCGCCCACTTTTTCAGCTCCAGGTATTGCGGTCCGTTCATCATCGGAAATTCTCCCGCCCATTTGGAGAAGCCGGCATATCCACTATAGCTTACAGTCGGCCGCTGGCCGGCACGTCCGCGTTTGGTGGTAACGAGGATAACTCCATTCGCACCCCTGGACCCGTATATCGCCGTTGAAGAGGCGTCTTTCAACACTTCCACAGAAGCCACATCATCCTGATTGATATCGTCAATGCTGCCCTGGAAAGGAATCCCGTCGATGACGATAAGAGGGCCGTTGCCCGCCTTGACCGAACGGCTCCCCCGGATCAGGATATTCGGAGACTGCCCCGGATGGCTGCCACCGCCACTCTTTGTAATGTCGATGCCAGCCGCCTGCCCCTGCAAAGCCTGGCTCAGGTTTGCAGAAGGGACGTCCTGGATCGCCTTCGCGCTGACAGAGACAATGGCCCCGGTGACTTCCGACTTCCGCCGGGTCCCGTATCCAACCACGACGATCTGGTCGAGGTCATTCCTGTTCTCCGTGAGGCTGAGGTTATACGTCCGATCGGCATTCCCGACCTTCAGCTCCTGGGTTAGATAACCCGTATGCGAGATAACCAGCGTGCTGTTGCTCTGCACGCTGATCTTAAAGCTGCCATCACCGGCAGTCGTGGTGCCCTGAGTTGTACCCCGGATCAGGATGTTGACACCCTCCAGCGGTCCGCCGCCGGTGGCGCTGATAACCCCGGTAACGGTGACAAGTGTCGTAAGGGGAACAGTCCTGGTAGGAGTTTGAGCAGAAATAATCAGAGCATAAACCAAACAAAAGCAAAGTATGCAAGCATACCGTAAGCACTTCATATGAGCAGTTTTAATTGAATAAAAGCAATCTGTCAGTTAATTACTTATGCAACTAAGCAAAATTTTAGCACCGTTCGTATTCCAAAAATTGCAATCTATTCAACTATTTTGGCAGGATCTGTAGTAAAATGACTGCGCCCCCACTACAGCGGGGGCGCAAAATAGGTTATGATGTGATTTTTTACTTTACCTCTACCCTGATCACAGTCGCGATAGCATCGGGAGCAGTCGCAGGAACATGGATCACCAAACCATCCGTCGTCGTTTCCGTATCCAGTTTTTTTCCTCCAACAAGCAGCGTCGTCTTGCGAACCTTCCCGGAGATGCCAGGCACGGTCAGCTTTCCATCGGCTGGCCAGTCAAAGACCGACAGAAACAGCATTGTATGATCGCCCTCCATCTTTTTGGTACAGCGGCCCCAGCTCAGCGGCGCCAAGGGACTGGCCTTTGTGCCATAGATGGATTCGCCATTGGCCTTCATCCAGATCCCGACGATCTTCAGCGCGTCGATGCTCGGCTGCGGGATCTCTCCTTCCGGCGTAGGCCCCACATTCAGCAGGTAGTTGCCCCCCTTGGAAGCGATATCTACCAGGTTGTGGATCAGCGTAGTCGGAGTCTTCCAGTTCTGATCGGAACTTTTAAATCCCCAGGTGCCATTCATCGTCATACAGGTCTCCCAGTCCTTCCCATCAAGCTCGCTGAGATTGGGGATCTTCTGCTCGGGCGTCTTATAGTCGCCGGGATAGTCAGGACGTTTGAGCCGGTCATTGGTGATAATATTGGGCTGAAGACTCAACACCCCCTTTAGCTTCGCCGCATACTCATCGGTCATCCCCGTAGGCGTATCCCACCAGAAAACAGCCACATCCCCATAATTGGTCAGTAGTTCCTTTACCTGGGGAACCGCCACCCTGTCTATATAGCTGCTCATCGGTTCCGTCGTCTGCACAGGGTCCCAGTGACCCTCATGCGCCGCCGTATAAGCATCGATCCGGGCAGAGTCGGGATTGGCCCAGCCTTCGGACGTGACCTTACGGGAAGCAGCGCCGCCCGGGTTGTTCCAGTCCTGCGCCTGGGAATAATAAAAACCCAGTTTCATACCATATTTGCGACAGGCTTCAGCCAGGGGCTTGAGAAGATCGCGACCATAAGGCGTGGCATCCACCACATTCCACCGGCTCGCCTTGCTCCCAAACAGCGCAAAGCCATCATGATGCTTGGCCGTAATGACAATGTATTTCATACCCGCATCCTTAGCCATTTTTACCCACGCTTCAGGGTCATATTTCACCGGGTTGAACCGGTTGGCTACCTGGTGATATTCGGCCACGGGTATCTTACCCCGGTTCATGATCCACTCTCCCGCTTTGTTGATAGGACGGCCGTCATAGTTACCACCAAGGACAGCATATACACCCCAGTGGATAAAAAGACCAAACCTCGCCTCCCGCCACCACGCCATCCGCTCATCCCGGGACAACGTGTCAGTCTTGCCGGAAAGGTCAACACTGATGGCATTACCAGGGACCTGATCCTCAGCCAGCGGCTGAGCCCAAACCTGTGAAGATATCCCGGGAACCATAAATAAAAAGACAACCCATTTTTTCATACACGGAGCAATTTTCATTTTTTATACAATACCTGAAACTACGCAATTTATGAGATCGATATTCACTTCATCATTATTGCAGAAGAGTGGACATATATGCCGGTACTATGGACGCCTTGTGCTGTTCTTTTCCGTTTTTTTGGTGCACCTGCCCTCACTCAGGCCTGGTATTTTACCTGAGGCACGGCAACCCGGTCAATATAGTCGGCCATCGTTGCCGTAGTCTGATTCGGGTCCCAATGTCCTTCATGCTCTTTTGTGTAAGCATCTATTCTTGCCGAATCGGGATTGGAAAGCCGGAATAGCAACGGCCAGAACAAAGGTAATCCACAGATTTTTCATATATGCAACTACGCGATTATTATGCAATGCTCGTTGTACCAAACTTGCCATTTATTCAGCCGGATTGGCGGTTTAGGTTCAATTACTGGGTTTTCTTATAGATCACCAGGGTGCCTACTACCTGGATAGGTCCGTTCGTTGCAATGATCCCTCCCGTACGGACAGTGGTATAACTCGATGATCCTACAAAATTATTGATCGTGAGCTGCGCATTCTGATCGTTATTCCTGGCGAGCACCATAATACTCTGGGGGTTCAACGTATCCGTTCCCTGGGGCAGCAACGTATTGACGGTTGTACCGATCGGGGTCAGGTTATCAAAAGAGTACGCACCCTGCACGATCAGGTATTGCAGCCAGCTTTTGACCTGTGCAGGCGTATAGCTGGTCCAGGAAGTCGCCGGTAAGGAGTCGACAGGATAGTAGCCCCAATAACAGGTATTGGGTACAACCGGTGGCGTTCCACTCGTAGTAGTAACGGCCAGATTATGAAGAAAAATAAAGGTCCTGTTGGACTTGGAATATTCGTTGGTGTCGATTCCCGAATAGATAACGGCCTCGTACATCCGCTTGAACACCGTATCCGAAGCCGAATTGGGATTGCTGGGGTCTGCACCGCTACGGTATTTCATGTATTGCCAGGCATTCATCGTAAGGTTCGGGTTCAGCAGGAAGTCCGTATGCGTCGCATCAGTCTGGAGAGGCAGTCCGGCCAGTTTTTTACAGCCCGTGAAAACCAGGAACAGGACCGCGATCACCGCAACCGGCAACAACTCTTTATGGAGGGAAAATGAAGGATGTCTCATAAATAATATAAATTATGGGTCAATAAGGAGGGTTTTGGACAAGTTGTGAATTGGCGTTGAGGTCATTGATATTGATTGGCCAGAGGATCTTGCGGGGATCAGCTGCAAAGGATTGTGCCGATGGCGCCAGCTGCGCCATGATGGGATCCATAACTCTGCTGACCAATCCATTGCGGATCAGATCATACCACCTCTTGCCTTCGACAAACAATTCGTACTGGCGTTCCGTCAGGATGGCGTTGCTGGTGCTGGTGGAGTCGGGTAGCTGAGCGGCCGTATAAGCCGTAAGACCGGCCCTCGTATGGATCTGGTTCAATAAGGTCAGGGCGGTAGGCAGGTCGTTCGTATTGGTCGCCGCTTCCGCTCTCAACAGGACCAGGTCTGCCAGACGATAGAGCGGGAAATAAGCATTAGCCTGGTTATTGGCCGGATAGATCTGGTTCCCTTTGTTATCAAGATTGACGGCGTAATATTTCAGGATCTTATCCTTGTTCTTTTGTTTGGCATCGATGGATTGAGCTCCGCGAATATCACTGGCATTGGCTGCATTGGTAAAGTAGTTCCAGATATTGTTGGAAATATGAAATTGGCTGTTGGTATTGCCTGCACCCAGTTCTCCGGAAAGGTTGACCCCTCCGTTGACAGTCCAGTCCCAGTTAAGACTCCAGATGCTTTCCAGGGAATTTTGCGGAGCGATAAACATGTTCTTCCAGGTAGCTGTAGGTTCAAGCTTGTAGCGGTTCATCGCCAACAGCTTGTTATACCAACCGATAGCGCCATTGTAGTCGTGTTTCCACATGCTAACGTCCATAAGCATGGCATAGATGCCACCCAGGTTGGCATACCAGACAGAGTTTTGGGCAGGGTCAGCCAGGTTGCTGGCGTTGAGCAGGTCGGGGATCACGATACTATCCATCAGATATTGCGCGGAGGACCTTGGCTTGAAAGGGTTCATCCCAACGCTGTCAAAGGGGACTGTCCATGCCGGAGCGCCACCCCATATTTTGATGATCTGGAAATAGCAATAAGCCCTGACCGCATATCCCTGAGCCATGTAGTTGTTGAGGGCCAGCTGACCGATGCCGATCCCTGCCTGGGTTTTCGCGATGACAGGCACGTGTGTCAGAAGATCATTGGTCCGTTCCAGCGTCGTATAGATCGTCGCCCAATCCGTTCCATTGACAGTTGCACTCATACCATTGTAAGAGTAGGCTATATTGCCGTATTGGGTGGAGGCAGTCAGGTTATCGCTGCGGCCGTCTCCCCATGCAATGAAATTGTAGCTGTTTTGTTGCTGGAGGCCATTGTACATGGCAGCTACCCCCTCGTCGATATCGCTTTGGCTTTTCCAGTAAGAGTCGGCGGTGATCTGGGTCTTTGGTTGCTGAGTCAGGAACTTACTACATCCTGTGAAGGCCGCTGCCGAAAGACAGACGACGATATAAAAGATCAGTGGTTGAATTTTGTGTGTCATATAAGTAGTTAGAGAAGTTAAAAGAAAATATTTAGTCCAATGCCCAATTCCCTTCGGCGGGGGTATGTGCCTCCGTCCTGTCCGATCGTGAGGGGGTTAGTGGTAGTGATCTCCGGATCGAACCAGCTATATTTGGTCCACGTGAGCAGGTTGGTTCCATAGAGATAAGCATTGACACCCTGGGAAAATACCTTCCCGGCCATTTTTGCCGGCAATGTATAGTTCAGCTGGGCATAAGCCAGGCGGATGAAAGAACCGTCTTCGAGGAAGCGATCGCTCATCCGGATATTACCAACCGCTCCTCTTCCGTTCCTGGGATAGGCCGGTACATTGGTGATGTCGCCCGGCTTTTGCCACATATGATAGATCGCATCGGGTTGCGGTATGACGTTGGATGTCGAATAATTATCCAGCGTCTGGGCAGCATTGTTATATATTTTATTGCCCCATTGAGAGTTAAAGGTGAAGGAAAGTGAGAATTGCTTGTAACGCAGGGTATTCATCACCGAAAAATAGAATTTGGGTTGTCCGTTTCCCAGGACAGTACGGTCGTTATTGTCGATCACGCTGTCTTTTGTGATATTGGCAAAAATAGCGTCCCCGCCCTGCAGCTTTATCCCCCGGCCATATAAGCTGTGGACGGTTCCATTATAAGGCTGCCCCTTGAAAGTATACCCCTGGAAGACGCCGTTCTTGTCGAAGTTGGGAGTCAACTGGTCCCAGTTATCATTATAAGCATTGGATTGGTCATATTGATAGACACCCAGTTGTTTCCATCCGTAAAAATCTCCCAGCGGATGACCTTCCTGGATAAGCCAGCCTGCACTGCCGGCATCACTGCTGTTGCCAGAGATGAATGACTGACCCCCATTCAGTTTGAGCACGACACCCCGCTCGATGGAGAGGTTATAGGTGATCGTCCAGTCAAAGTCCTTCTTCACTATCGGCCTGCCAGTCAGACTCAACTCAAATCCCTTGTTCTGTACGGTGCCCACATTTACCTGGACATTACTAAATCCGGTTTCAGCAGGAAGAGGACGTTGGTTGAGCAGGTTGGAAGTGGTCTTGACATAGTAATCCGCCACTACGATCAATCTGCTATTAAAGAAGGTCAGGTCGATGCCTGCATCTTTCTGTGTAGTGCTCTCCCACTGCAGGGAGGGATTGCCGATAGTGGTACTTGGTGCAACTCCGGATACCCCGTTATAATAGTAAGTACCAAATCCATACGTGCTTTGGGCGGTGTAGTCCCCTATCCTTTCATTACCCGTCTGTCCATAGCTGAAGCGCAGCTTGCCGTCATTCAGGAGCCCTGACGACCAGCGCATGAACTTTTCATCGGTGAATCGCCATGCCCCTGCGGCAGAGAAAAAATTCCCCCAACGGTTATCGGCGCCGAAACGGGAGGAACCATCTCTCCGTAAAGTAGTGCTGGCGATATATTTTCCTTTATAGCTATACGTGGCCCGTCCAAAGAACGAGGCCAGGGAATTAGCGGTGGCGGTGGTAGTCGTACCGGAAGGAACAAGGGTCCCGGAATTTAAGGTCAGTACCTGTTCGCTGACATAATTCACAGCCGCTTCATTTGCTCCGTTCGTCTGGGACTGCTCCGCGCTTGTCCCGAGCGTAGCTGTAAAGGAATGATCGGAACCAAAGGTCTTTACATAGTTAAGATAGGCCTGGCTCTGCCAGTAAATGGTCCTGGAAAAACTCTCACTACCATTGTTCGTCGTCGGATTGGCCGAGCTGAGTAATTTTGGAAGGAACTGAAGGTTCCTGGTCTCCGTATAGGTTGCCACTGCATTGGCAGTAAATTTCAGGACGGGTGTGAAGTTATAGTCTATCTGGTTGAACAGGGAGCCATTGTAGTTCTGGTTCCGGTTGATCTGGTACAACACCACAGAGAGCGGATTTCGTCGGCCGCTGAGATAACCGGTCAGGGTACCGTCCGGGTAATAGACCTCATAGTTGGCCGGTCGCTGGAAAGCCTGGAATATCGTATTTCCCTCGTCTATGACATTCCCTGTGGTATATCCAAATTGCATCCGGCCGATATACTTGAATTTAGTGGAAGGAGAAAATTCAACATTCGTCCTGAAAAGAAGGGTCCTGGCATAGCTGTTCAGGATAAGCCCCTGATCATTCAGCGCCCTGAGACTGGTATAGAAGTTCATACCCTGTTTGGCGCCGCTCACACTGAAGTCGACCTGGTCTCGTTGCGCAACGTGGGTAAGCAGGGACTGATAGTCGTTATCCGCATTAAAGCTGGGATTCAGCGAGTCCGTGCTGATACCGGAGGAACCCTGTTCATTTCGAAAAAGACGTACCTCTTTTGAATTGGCCTGAGGCAACTTGTGGGCAAGGATGCCCGAAGTATGCAGGTAGGCCAGCCCGACCCTCGGCTTGCCATCCACTCCCCGCTTGGTAGTGATCAGTATAACGCCATTGGCAGAACGCGATCCATAAATGGCTGCAGAGGCGGCGTCTTTCAAAATTTCTACGGACTGAACGTCATTCGGATTGACAAAGTTCATATTGTCCGATATTATCCCATCAATTACATACAAAGGATTGTTACCGGCGGAAGAAAAGGTAGAATACCCGCGGATCCGGATCGTTGGTTGCGCACCCGGCTCGGGCGCCGTGGTCACCAGTACGCCGGCAGCCATACCCTGTAAGGCATCACCCAGGTTTGTCGTATGACGCTCTTCCAGCTGTTTGGAAGAAATGGAAGTGATCGCCCCCGTAAGGTCCCGCTTCTTTTGCGTACCATACCCGATGACCACTACGTCATTCATGCTGTTTCCTGCCTCGTTTAGCACGATGGACATCTTTACTCTCTTACCAGCTGTTTCTTCCCTGCTCTCATAGCTCACAAGGGAAAATACAAGGATGGATTGAGGGCTGGGGACATTGATCAGGAATTTGCCATTTTCATCGGTGACCGTTCCGATAGCCGTTCCTTTTACGGTGATGCTGACTCCCGGAAGGGCTTTGTCTTTGGCATCTTTGACAGAACCCGAGATCCGGCTCGTCTGGGCATGCAGCGCCGTCGATAGCATAAGGAGTAAAAAACAGAACATCAATCGGTTACCCGGTAACCGAATAGGAGCTGGTTGCGCAATTTTCATATAGCAGCAGTTAGTTATAAAATGAATCGTTGTTGACAATGCAATTAGTAACTAACTTCCTTTGATCGATTCCATCCGATTGCCAATATGCTCAACAATTTTAGCATTCCGGTAAGCAGGCTTTTATCGGGTGATAGATATTTGCTTTACTCCGAATCCGATATTGCCATCCATATCACTTCCCTGGATGATGATAGTATAAGTAGAGGGCCTGTCGGCCGAATAGAAGGAGGTCGTCGTCTGCCCCGCTTTATCGGTGATCACACTCGGTTGCCAATGGATCGTCGAGCGAAGGTCCTCCGGCCGGCCATTTGCCCCTGCGCCGTCCTGCCTGACAGGATAACGGGGACAATAGAACGCCTGCGGCCACGAGACAGGGATGGGCCGGAAAGTCGTCATCCCCGGGCTTTTTTTCATAAAAATACCGTTACCCGACCGGGTCGTGATCTCGAGGAACGCGTATTGCCTGCCCATACCTCCCATACCTTTCGAACGGCCTCCGCCAACATTGGTGGCATTGTATCTTGCAGTATTCCCCGGATTATACATGACCTCGATGCCCGCGATATCCTCCGCGGTTAGAAACTCCAGCGTTTCCCGCTCCTGCCCTGCACCGAATCTGGAGAGGCGCAGCCCATCGATAACGATCTGCAGATTATTCTGGAAGAGCATATATTGTTCAATACCGGTTTTCGAATAGGCGATCCGGAATCCTTTCACGCTCGTGAGAAGCAGCGACTTGAGGTTGGTCTTACCCGCCTTTTGGATAGTCGCTTCATCAATAACCTGGTCCGCCTGCCCCGCGCCATTGAGGTTATTAGATCCCCTGATCACGGGATTTGCCCGGACCACGACTTTCTGTAATATTTTATACCGGTTTCCATATGGGTCTTTTCCATCCTGAATAGAACTATTGTCCTTTACATACCGGAGAAAGACGCTGTCCCTGTCAGGATCGTCCCCGTTAAGGGTGAAAGGATCGGGTGCAACGACAAAGACCGGAGGCTTGAGCTCATCCATAGTCACATCGATCCCAAAGCTTTTGCCATTGACATTCCTGGCCTGGATGACAAAACCCGTCGAATCCATCGGGGGAAAATTGGAAAAGACGAATCGCCCATCGGTCCCTGTGACGGTATCCATTGCCAGCTGAGTCCTCCCTGCGCCGATGAGGGTCACTTTGGCATTCTTTACGGGGCCATTGACAAGGTTAGTCACTTTACCCGTGATCCGGAATTCCGTTTCGGCAGCGTATACAGGTTGCCGGTGCCCCTGTAAAATATCCTTCCAGTGATAGCCTGTCCATCCCTGGGTGAGAAGCAGGGCGTCGAGAGCCTGCCAGCTCTCCTCTGTACGGGTGGCGAGATACCAGGCCGGGGTTTCCACATAGCCTTTCAACCCGGAGGTCAGGAGCATGTGGCTCACAATATTGCCGGCAAGGGAATTGTCCGTTCTCACCTGGGCGTCATCGGTGACGGCAAGGGAGAAGCTGCCGGCAACAGGCTGCCCCTCTGCAGTTGTCACCCGTAGATGCAGCGGAATACTGTCCCTGGTAAAATAGCTGTCTTTGTCCGTTGTAAGCTGTATGTTTAATTCATCCCGGTGGTCAATATAGGCAAGGCGCTCACAGACAGGCTCACCCACATCATCGAAAAGAGTGAAATGCGCGATACCGGAAGGGAATGCCGACTTTGGCACTATGCCGTCTTCTTCCGCCCGGTTCAATCGCATATTGGCGCCAAAACAGACGGTACCTCTCGAAAGGCCAATCAGGTGAAAGCTTCTTGCATCGATCCTGTCCGGAGAAATAAGTACGGATACCCGCAGAGAATCAGCGCCGCGGTTATTTTCTACCCGTATGACATAACCGGATTTTCTTGCTGCCGGAAGTGGGAAGCGCTGGGTACTGCCATCCGGCAATTCAATGGAGGCGGTGTATCGTTCACCCGGTTGAGGACGTAGTTCAAATACCCCCATCCCCTTATATAAAGATTGGAGACGGGTGATCGTATCGTCCTTGCTGTCAAGGATCGTTCCTTTTATGTCCCTGCCCAGGCCATCGTCGCCCGTCGCCTTGAAACCAACACGGGAGGGAAGACCTGCGACCAGCCAACCGCCTTCCGGCATGAATTGAAGATCAATATGGATGGGCTTTGTGGAAGAAACCAGTGGGCCGGAGGAATGAGCTTTCCGGCCGGAAGGACGCTGCCGGGCCATCAGCTCCGGCAAATTGGACGGTGCGATAAAAAGCCGGCGATGGAAGAAGGCATCTTCCCCGAAATTTTCCATCCAACGCGTATATGCGCGGATACTGTAGCTGCCTGGCGGAAAAACATTTTCATCCAGGGCCAACTGTCCCCAGGAAAGCCCAAAACTGACAGGGACAGAGATCCGCTTTACCTGTTGATCACTGTCATTCACCAATTCGACATATAACAGCCCGCTCCAGGGAGAATAGGCATGTGTTGATCCCCCGAAAAGATATGCCTTGAACCAGATGGTATCCCCGGCAGCATAATAGGGTTTGTCGAAGTGAAGAAATAATTTCTCCTCCGGAAGTTGCCTGTTAAAAGTATCAACGGCAGCGACGATCTGTCCGATACCCTGCGACAGCTGCGCCGAAGAAGCCGGCGCCTGGGCTAAGGAAGATCGTCCCGAAAGAAAGAACAGGCCTGCCAGCAAGCAGGATAGGACATTGCGCATAATTGGTCGTTAATGTGGCCTGGATCGCAAAAGAGCTTCCAGATAATAATAATCCGCATAATTGATGGGAACGTCGACTTCCGTATTCGAGGGTTTGCCCCCGGTGCTGTGCAACAGGATAAACCCTTTATTGGTTCCCACAGGAGCCCGGTAATGATCCGTCAGGCTGACAAGGATGGCATTGGCGGCAGCACGGTACTCCCCGGCATTTTGGCTATATTGACAGAGCTCATAAAGACCCGAGGCGATGACGGCAGCCGCAGAGGCATCACGGGGTTCGTCGCCCGACACATTAAAATCCCAGTAAGGTACTTTATCAGCAGGCAGATTCGGATGATGCAGGATAAAGGCCGCTATATGTTCCGCCTGCTCCAAATACCTTTTATCATGTGTATAACGATAGCACATCGTATATGCATAAAGCCCCCATGCCTGCCCGCGGGCCCAGGCCGAAGAATCATTAGCACCCTGCCAGGTCATTTTCCGACGCACCTTTCCCGTCACCGTATCATAGTCCACAACATGATAGGAACTATAGTCCGGCCGGTAATGATTCTTCATCGTCGTGTTGGCATGGGTTACAGCTATCCGGTAAAAAGAAGAGTCGCCGGTGAGACGGGTCGCCTCGAAAAGCAGCTCCAGGTTCATCATATTGTCGATGATGACGGGGAAGTCCCATAAGTTACGATGGTGATCCCAGGACCGGATAGAGCCGATCAACGGGTTGAAACGCGTAGACAAAGTACGGGCAGACTGGATGATAATATCGCGATAGGCTTTATCCCCGGTAAGACGATAGCCTTTACCAAAACTGCAATAGACCTTGAAGCCCACATCGTGGCTGGTGGCATTGGTCTTTTCATTTTCCATGAGCGCCGTATACTGCTCAGCTACTTTTTTCCATTCTTCTTTCTTCGTATAGCCATAAAGCATCCAAAGCTCGCCCGGAAAAAAACCACTGGTCCAGTCCTTTGACTGCACCGTCTTCAGCTGACCGTTCTCGATTGTACGCGGCGAAAAGGCGCGCCCAACAGCCCCCCGCATTTTCAAACTATCCAGCAGGACCTTTGTCTGCGCAGCGGCCTCGGTTATGACCTGGTTTACATCGACAGGAGACTGCACCAGTTGCAGCTCGAGCAATTTCATCAGCTCCGGTCCGCGGATCTCAAGCGGCCGGATGCTCAGTTCATGCAGACCCGCAGTCAAATTCAAAACACCGATCTCTTCGCTGATCACGGCATTATTGTCATTTCCTGTTATCGTATTTTCACCCCGCATGGTTCCGCTCTGCCATTGATACCTTCTACCAGTCGTTCCATAAATACTTGTCCCGTTCTCCTGCATCCATTTTCCGATGCTCTGTAAAATGTAAAGGTCTTTTGCGTCAAAAGTACCATCGCCCTTCGGACCGATATTCATCAATAAATTACCTCCGCGGGAAGCGGCTTTTGCCAGCAGCTGAATAAAATCGGAAAGAGGAAGTTTGGAAGGCGTATCGAACCATAAGATATCAGGGTGATATCTGGCGATCAGCTCCCGGATCTGCGGGATAGCTTTTTCGTCTACATACCGTTGTGCTTTTGGCAGTAATTCCGGGTGCAGGTCGAACCAGTTGATACCGCCATGCAGATGCTTGTCGCCCGCCGGATTATCATAATCCCAAACCATAGGGTCCTTTTTGAAAGCCGTCTGTCTGACGATATTATAATCTGACACCTTCGAATCGTGTTCCGCGTACCCCTCTACTTTTTCTCCCTTCCATACACCCCCGGGCCGGGAATAGACTCCCCAGTGGATAAACATCCCAAAGCGGGCCTCGCGCCACCAGGAAATACGCTGATCATGGTTTTTCATCGACGCGACCCACCCTCCGCTGAGCGCTTCATCAATGACCTGCTGATCGCGCTGTCTGCCCCTGTTGAGCATTTCTTTATCTTCATCCCCTGCGACTTGCGGAGCTGCGGTTTCCGGAGCTGCGACTTGCGGAGCTGCGACTTGCGCGCCGGCGGTTTGCGCATGGAGGACTGTGCCAGCCGTAAGACTACAGATAAGAAGGCAGGAGAAAAGGTTGTTGGCAAGAGGCATATTCGTTGTGTTAAGTAGTTGATAAACTAATTGATCCAGATCAAAGGGTTGCGGATAGGTAAGTTCCGGATCACTTCTTCTGTTTCCGGGTAATGCTCCAGTCGTCGCCAGGTCTCAAACCAATCCTTCTCACCACTCGCGTTAGCCCCAAAAATGAGAAACGGCTGAGCCACCGGCCATTCTTTCCAATACATCACATCCGGCGCATGCGGCCACTTCGTCTTATCCGCCATATACGGATACAAAAATGCAATACCATCCTCTATCGACCGCCCATTAGGCGCCCGGTATGTCCAGAGATTGTCTTCCGGAGTAGACAGGATCTGGCAGATAGTCGCCATGGCATCCAGGTTGAAGATGGAATAACCATAAGGCTTTGTTCTCCTGAGTTCCTGCGGGAAGCTGCCATCTGCCGCGATCTGGTTGGGAAGGAGCACCTGCTTATATCGTTCGCGGCAAAAATCCATCCATTGACGATCCTGCGTGAATGTTGCAAAGGCGGCCACCTGCATCACCCAGCAGGTACCATGGTTGTTGGTGGCATTCATCTCATCCCTGCCATAGGGATGGGTGGTGACCCACTGAATGTATTGCCGGAACCATTGCCGGACCTTTTCAAGTATGGCTTTGTCCATACTCTTTGCCTTCTCCATTACCAATAACCCCTGCGTCACCTCCATCAGCTGGATGGCATCGATAATCCCTGTGCCGCGGCCGGTGACCCGACCCTTGATCGCCTGTGAATACAGCAGGCTGGGGTTCATCAGCGTGGCCGTATCGACAAACCAGGCTTTACAATGTACCAGCGCCTGTTTCACATATTTGTCATCACCCGTTAGCTTATACGCCGACGCCAGCGCTCCCATTATCCGGCTCAACCGGATCACGGCCTTTCGGTGCTCTGCAAAATTCCCGGGGTTGGACATTCCGTCCCGCTGGATATAAGGGCTATCGGCAGATAGCGGGTTCGGCCACCAATAGTCCGCTTCCGAAAAAAAATCGTGTTTCCCGCCTGCGCTACGCGGCGAGGAATTGGCAGTAACGGTGATGGGTGATTGCAGCATCGCCCAGTCTGCTTTTTCAAGCACCTGCTTGCGAAGCGTTGCCACCGCTTCATCGTAATATTTTCCGCCAGTAACAACAGAGGACACAGAAGGCGCGGCGGATGGCGTTATCGTATACGTTTTCCCTTTTACAGTCGCAAATTCGATTGTATATCTTTTCGATATATTCAATGGCGTCAGCGGGGCCATAGCATTCTTTTCATAAGGTGGCTGTCCATAAGTCGTATTGAGAGGATTTGGATTGTCCCCATTGACAACATGAGCCTTCACCCCCAATATCGTCACAGGACCAGGCGTGCTGATCCGGCATATGCCCCCCGAACCGGAACTGACGCTCGCCTTTGTCAGCACGCCGTCACGCCATTCCATGGCAACGGTGAAATTACCACGGCCCTTTATTCCGCTGATAGAACCAGCTCTCCATTCACCTGGCAGGGCCGGCAGCAGGACCAGCGCTCCGTTATGACTTTGCAACAGCATCTCGGTGATACCCGCTGTGACACCAAAATTGCCATCGATCTGGAATGGTGGATGGGCATCGAAGAGGTTGGGATATACCCCGCCCCCACCCATGGTCGGCTTTTCGACCGTGGGATCCATAAAATTAAAGGCATCGCTGAGTATCTTATACGCATTATCGCCGTCCTGCAATCTTGCCCACCAGTTGATCTTCCAGGCCATCGACCAGCCGGTGCTGACATCTCCCCGTTCTATCAGCGATTCCTTTGCGGCAGCAGCCAGCTCCGGAGTAGAGTCCGGGCGGATCTGGCTGCCCGGGTATAAGCCGAATAGTTGTGAGATATGCCGGTGTTTGTCGTTAGGATCATCCCAGTCCCTGAACCATTCCTGTAATTGTCCGTGCTGACCGATATGAAAGGGATATAGTGCCTGTTTTGCAGCATCCAGCTCATCTCGGAATGTCGCATCCCTCCCCAATATCCGGGCGGACTTACTCACGGCCGTGAACAATTCGCGAATGATCGACATGTCCATGGTCGACGCCATACCGATCTCGTATTCCCGGCCATTTACTTTCATCGTATTCTCAGGCGAGGAGGAAGGTATGGTCACCAGCGATCCTGTCGCCGGGTCTTTTACAAGCCAGTGCAACATAAATTGAGCCGCCCCCTTCATCAGCGGATAGGCCTGCCGCAGATAAACCGTATCCCCGGTAAAGAGAAAATGCTCCCAGCAATGTGTGCAAAGCCAGGCGCCCGCCATCGGCCAGCAGGCCCAGCGGGCATGGCTCAGGGGATCCTGGTCATAGCCTCCGGGGGGAGAGGTCTTGGCCCAGAGATCCGAATTATGATGGGCCACCCATCCTTCCTGTATCGCATAATTCACCCTGGCTGTCTGTGCGCCATTGACAGCAAGTTCTTTTATAAAATCCAGCAATGGCTGATGGCATTCGGAGAGATTGGTATTTTCCGCCAGCCAGTAATTCATTTCTGTATTGATATTGGTGGTGTAATTGCTGCCCCAGGGTGGCTGCACCTTATTATTCCAGAGACCCTGCAGATTTGCCGGACGGGATCCGGGGCGGGAACTGGCGATCAGCAGATAACGACCGTATTGATAATACAGCGCTTGAAGAGCGTGGTCTTCTTTGGTGCTGTCGAACAACCGGATCCGCTCGTCCGTCGGTATTTTGCGGGTATCAGGACCCAGGTACAGATTCACCCGGCGGAAAAGAGATCGATAGTCCCTTGTATGTTCCGCAAGCAGATCGGAATACGACAGGACAAATGCCCTTTTCATATTAGCGGAGGCTTCGATCTCAGGGTCCTTCCCCGCATGCCCCGGAGAACGATCAAAACCATTGAAACTGGTCGCTTCCGTCAGATAGATAGTCGCCGCCGTCGCACCAGCGATGCTGAGGCGCTTGTTGCCAACCGTTATAATACCACCGGAAAGCTTCACTCTTACCCGTACTTCAAAATTCATCCCTTCTCCTTTCGGGTCCTCATCATAAACCACCTGGTGGGGATCGGCCTCCCTGTTGGCTACATATTTCGGCGCCTTGCCTTTTAGAATAAGAGAACCACCGCTGACAGAGGTCTGGTAATGCAGCAGGCTGGTCAACGAAACGGAAAAATTTAAGGCAGCAGCTTTATCGGCCGTAAATTTGATGACCATCACCTTTTCAGGATAACTTATAAAAGTCGTTCGTTGATAGCCGACGCCGTCAGCCGTATATTTTACGGTCGTGGTGGCAGTATTCAGATCAAGGTCACGGTAATATGAAGAAGGAAGGGAGACGCTGTCCCTGCATTCCAGCCAAAGATCAGCCAGCGGCAGATAGCGGGCGGAATAGGGCCCCTGCATTTTTTTCCAGAGAGCAGTGGCGCTGTCATAATTTCCATTGAAGATCGCCGCCCGAACCTGCGGAAGGACGGAGGGCCCGTTAGAATTGTTGCCGGATTCAGGATAACCGGACCAGAGCGTATTATCGTTGAGCTGGTAATGTTCTTTAATAGCTTGCCCAAAGACCATGGCGCCGGTTTTTCCATTGCCCAGCGGCAGGGCCTCTTCCCATGCGGCAGCCGGATGAGTATACCATAGTTTTAGCTGTGCATCGGCTAGCAGATGGAAGCATAAGAATGAAATACTCAACGCAAGGCGCATGATCATCATCGTTTAAAGATTCAGAAATACAGTGGGAAGGCCCTCTACCGCAGCGCTGACGACACTATGCCCACCACCACTCACCCGGATCAGCGCCCTTCCATTATAAACCTGTACGCGGCGACTGCCGGTAGAGGTCCCAAGATCATCGATCAACCTCCCATCCCCGGTCAGTCCCCAACGAATCCAGTTCTTAGCATCCAGACAAGGTATCCCCTTGTCATCAAACAAACGAACGGCAACGGTATTCGAATCAACTTTCTCTATCCGCGCCTGTACAGGCTTACCCCATTTCTCCGTCTGATAAACAAACCGGGTGGAATCCGTCACCGTCTCTTTTCCTCTGTGAGCCACTACACGAACCCAGTTCTCCCCCTTCTGAAATACCAGGTTCCACCTTAGCCCGGCAGCAGGAAAATCAGCGCTCTTTCGCTTCCTCACCCCAGCCGTCTTTCCATTTAAAAACAGTTCCGCTTCATCCCCATTCGAGTAGACCTTGACCATCTTTTGATCCCCTTCCCCACCCCAGCGGATCGGCCAGCTATGACCATAGATACGCGCCATCAGCTTACTGGTCCAGTAAGATTGAAAGACATAATAAACTTCTTTTTTTGTCCCATCCCTTTCCACCACGCCTTTTTGATTGACATATGGTACGGGATTGTCCGGTCGCAACGGCGTGGCAAAGTCTTTAAAGACCCATTGCGCCGCCCCTGTAAGCCAGGGCATCGTCTCCTGCTCTTTCAGATGCCAGTCTGCCAGGTTACAGATATACGTTTCACTCCAGTCCCCATCCTTTGACACCCGCGCCGCGCCACCGTAAAGAGACGCATCCCCCGTACGTTCGTCGGTACCCTGTCCGCTGTGCACCTGCATCAGCGCCTGATCAGGGTTCTCCGAGTGACGACCCGCATGGCTGTCCCCACCCCATTCCATATGCAGGAAATGCGGGACTTTTTTGAATTCCTCTTCAGTAGATGATTTGTATTCCGTATAAATGCCCCGGTACCAACCCGCCCAGATAGAGGGAGAATAGATATCCGGAATATCGCTGCAGAACTCACATCGGCGTATAGCCGTTTTTCGGGAAGGGTCGAGCCGGTGAGCAAGCGTATTCAAGCTCGTCATGAACGCTCTTATCTTCTGCTTGTCAAATTCCGGGAAATCCCCCGGCCAGTCATTCTCATTGCCCAGCCCCCAGATAATAACAGCCGGATGATTATAATGCTGGCTGATCATATTGGTCAGCATCCGCTCCGCCTGCTCCTGGTATACAGGACCACCCAGCCCGCCCCTGCACCAGGGTATTTCCTCCCAGACAAGGATCCCCAGGCTGTCGCAGAGATGCAATATGATTCGGGATTGCTGGTAATGCGCCAGGCGGATATAGTTGACGCCCATTTCTTTCATCATGATCATTTCACTGCGCATCCCCTCCTCCGTCATCGCCGCACCCAGACCGGCATGGTCCTCATGACGATGGGTCCCCCGGATCAGCAGCCGCTGCCCGTTGAGCAGGAAAGGTCCATGGTCGACAAACGTATAGTTTCGAAAGCCGATATCCGTCGACTGTGTACAGACAGAGCCATCCCCGCCGGTAACACTTAGATCCAGCCGATACAAGACCGGATGTTCCGTAGACCAGGGCCGGGGAGAACGGACCACAAAGGACATCGTATCGGTCGAGGAATAGACAATTTTCCCGGCCGGATCCTTCAGCGTCAAAGCAATCCCTGCCGGCTTTTCACCGCCGGGCGCATACAGGTTCGTCCTCACCGTGACATGCCCTTCCTTACCGGAAGGATCCAGCACAACATCCGCAAAGACACCCGCAATAGACACAGGGGGCACATATACCAGGTTGAGATAGCGATAGAGACCGCCATAAATAGTAAAATCGGACATGGCGGAAGGGATCCTTTCCACGTCGCGGGAATTGTCGCACCGGATAGATAAAGGTATTTTTCCTTTATAAGCCGGGTTGTGTTCAAAGGCTGCAACGGCATCGGTAATATCAACCGTCCATTCATCATAACCACCCGTATGGGTACCCACCTTTGTGGTATAGATATAGACATCCGTCTTCTGACCAGCCCCTTCAAAGTGCAACAAGGTACGGCCGTGCGCAAAAGGATTTTGAACGGTCAGCTGGGTCCGGTACCAGGCCGGTCCCTGGTAATAGTTCACATCGGGATCGACGCCGTCCCGGGCATTGACACAATGAGGCAGACTCACGGGCTGCCAGGAAGGAACACTCCCCGGATCACCCGGAGCTACCGGCCGAACGGCCTCCCAAACACCGCCAAGATCAGAACGAAGGAATTCCCAATGGTCCGTAAGACGGACAGACTGCTGGGCCCGGACCCCGGAAACGGCGGCTACCGACAGCAGGACGGCAAAAAAAGACTTTCGAAAAGCAATCACAAAACAAATCTAACTTCCTTTGGCAATTTTTTCAACTATAATACCAACGCCCCATTAGCCAATCACTAAACAATTTTGGCATTCCCGGAAAAAGGTCCTCTTTTAGATTATTTTTATCCGGTAAAATGATTGCTATGCGAATAAGAGTACTAGCCCTTTTTCTTCTCTGTCTGGTCTCCTCCGGCCTGACCTTCGCCCAATCCGGCGATTCATCCGTTATTTTAACACCCCAACCCGGACCCATACCCCGCATCAACGGTCCAAAAGTCTTTGGAGTACGTCCCGCACATCCCATCGTCTTTACCATTCCCGTTACCGGGACAAAACCACTGCAATTCACCGCCGACCATCTGCCGGCTGGTGTCAAACTGGATCCCGCGACAGGGCGCCTTTCCGGCTCCATCGCGACAGCCGGAGAGTATACCATACAGCTGCACGTCCGTAATAAAGCCGGACGAACCGAAAGAGCCTTACGCATCATCGTGGGTGACAGGATCGCGCTCACCCCACCCATGGGCTGGAACAGCTGGAATATCTATGCCACAAAGATCACACAAGCGCTGGTAGAAGCAAATGCCAAAGCAATGGTCAGCTCCGGTCTCATCGATCATGGCTGGACCTATCTCAATATCGACGACTGCTGGCAGGGCGCCCGGGGCGGAGCCTTCCACGGTATCCTGCCAGACTCCTCCATCTTCCCCGATATGCAGGCGCTCTGCGACGAAGTACATAGCCTGGGTTTGAAGATCGGCATCTATTCCACTCCCTGGGTAGAATCCTATGGACACCACATCGGCGGCTCGGCAATGAATCCGGAAGGCTTGTTCGAAAGGACCAAAGAGAATATTCCCCGTAATAAAAAACAGCTGCCCTATGCCATCGGTACCACGTCCTTCCTGTCCAACGACGTCAAACAATACACCACCTGGGGTTTCGACTATCTGAAATATGACTGGAGCCCGATAGAATTACCAGAGACAAAGGCCATGTACGAGGCCCTGAAGAACAGCAGCCGTGATGTAGTGCTCAGCCTTTCCAACAGCGCCCCATTCGCAGGAGCCGCAGACTGGGCCGCCTGGTCCAACTGCTGGCGCACGGGTGGAGATATCCGCGACAACTGGAAAAGTCTCAAAAGCCGGCTTTTTACCCAGGACAAATGGGCGCCTTTCGCAGGTCCGGGGCATTGGAATGATCCCGATATGATGATCGTAGGTTATGTTGGCTGGGGTAAGGAACCAAGACCCACCATGCTGACCCCGGATGAACAATATACACATGTCAGCGCCTGGTGCCTGATGTCCGTCCCCCTTCTGCTGGGTTGCGATATGACAAAACTGGATCCTTTCACGCTCTCCCTGCTCTCCAACGACGAAGTGCTGGCATTGAACCAGGACCCATTGGGTAAACAGGCCACTGTTGTGTCAATGCAGGGCGATGCCGGTGTCATGGCAAAAGACCTCGAAGACGGTAGCAAAGCCGTCGGACTTTTTAATCCGGGAGATAGCACCGCGTCACAAAAAGTAGTCCTGCGCTGGTCCGACCTGGGTATCAGCGGCAAATACATCGTCCGTGACCTGTGGCGCCAAAAGGATCTGGGTGTGTTTGAGAACGAGTTTACCGCGGACGTAAGAAAGCATGGGGTAGTGCTGGTGAGCCTGAGAAAGTCGTAATTGAATAAATAAAACTTACTATATTTGATCACCCGCAAAGCCGCCTGAAAAAGATCGCTGTATGTCATGAAAAAACGCATACTCCTTTGCATCTTTCCGGGCCTCGTAGCTTTCCTGCCCACAGGACAAAAAGAGACACACCGTACCTGGCCTCATCCCGAATTTTCCCAGAGCCATAACCAGTTTGCCTTCCATCTGCTGAATGCCGTATTACAGGAAAACCCCGGCCTCAACAACAAGCTCGTCTCTCCCCTGAGTCTTTATTTCTCCCTTAGCCTCCTGTACAATGGAGCCGGTCATGCCACCCGCGACTCTATCGCAGAAACCCTGCAGACAGGAGACATGGAACTCCCCAATCTCAACAGCTTTTGCAAGGAGACCATTCAGCAAATGCCCCTGCTCGATAACAGCGTGCAGATCACGCTTGCCAACTCCCTCTGGTATAACCAGCGCAGGATGACCCTTTCACCCACCTATGAAAGCATCGTCGGGAATTTCTTTTATACACAGCCCCAACCCCTCAATTTCGGCGCCCGCGACGCCGCCACGCATATCAATCAATGGATCGACCAGAATACCAGTCACATGATCCCCACCGTCATCGATCACACAAAACCCAATGATGGGATGTACCTGGTGAATGCCCTTCATTTTAAAGGCAAATGGGCAAGCCCCTTCGAAACAGAGAATACCGGTAAAGCCGATTTTTATCTGACAAAAGCCTGGACAAAAACGGTGTCATATATGAAGAGGGCGGGCGTGATCCGGGTTTTCTCCGATACCGCCTTTACCATGGTGGAATTGCCCTGCGGTGACGGAAGAAGCTATAGCATCTTTGCCCTTCTGCCGGAGAACGAGACCACCGGCGCAACAGGACTGGCACGCAACCTGAGTTCCACAAGCCTCAATGAGGCCCTCGACAAGATGACGCCCCAGCTGGTCGAGCTATCCTTACCCGGATGGGAATCTGCCTATTCCATCGAGGACATGCACGCCGTACTCAGCCGCCTTGGAATGGGCATCGCTTTCAGCACCAACGGCGATGCCGACTTTTCCAATATGTATTCCACCGGCGCCCGCAAAGCCTGTCTCTCCCAGGCAAAACATACTACCTGTATCAGGGTCAACGAGACCGGTGTTGAAGCCGCCGCCGCATCCGGGCCGGGCAACATTACCCTTGGCATGGAAACCCGAACCCGACGCCCACGGATCATCCGTTATGACCATCCCTTTCTCTATCTCCTGATGGAGAAACAGCATAACCTGATCCTGATGACCGGCATCGTCAGCGACCCGTCCCTTACTACGGCCGCACCGCCTGCACCTGTACCGAAGCCATCTGTAATCCGGCGGCTGTTGCGGAAAAAGTAATTCCGCTGTTGTCGTGACCAGGATCAGACTGAACAATGACCTGGCACTTCCCATTGAACAAAGATCGTTGCCATTCAGCCCCGGTATACTTATCCGGCTCATGACTGCTGGGGTCACCATTGGCCACACCAATGATCCTCACATCGCCTGCTACAGCAAAATGCACCAGGTTATTCGCGTCGGGAACTTCCCTGCCCTGCTTGTCCACAACGGAGATATTAAAGACATTTGCATCCCTGCCATCCGAAGTCAGCGTGTTCTTCGCCGGCGTGATCACCAGCTTATAAGGTTCAGCCGTTGTCTCCACAACAGTCTTCAGCTTCTTCCCTTTTTTATACGCTATCGCCTCCAGCCTGCCCGGAGCATAGTTGACGATCCATTCCAGGTGACCATTACGGGGCATGTCTTTTTTACCAAGACTTTTCCCGTTGAGAAATAATTCCACATTGTCCGCATTCGTATTCACCCATACAGGAATAGACTTCCCTTCTTTGCCCTTCCAGTTCCAGTGCGGCGCGATATGCAGCACATCCTTATCCGTCCACCAGGACTGATAGTAATAATAGACGGTCTTGGGAAAACCACACATATCCATGATCCCAAAATGCGAGTTGATATCCGGCCAGCGGTAAGGAGTCGGCTCCCCGCGATAGTCAAAGCCCGTCCAGGCAAATCCCCCCATAAACCATTCCCTGTTGGCGGCTATCGTCCACCACGCCTCAGCCGTGCTGGCCCATGGCGGCGCCACGCTGTCATAATCCGGCACATAGGCATTGACGGTATCCCGCTCATAGATGCCACGCGTCGAGACCGTACTGGCAACCTCCGTACCCATGATGGGCTGATCCGGATGCTCCTTTCGATAGGGATCAAGCCCTTTCAGATTATAGTTGAAGCCCCTCACCGGGATGACCTCATTGACACCATGAAAGACATTCCCCACATTGGCGGCATAGGTTGAAGTACGGGTGGGGTCCAGCTCCTGCTGACGCTGCACCTGGTGCTGTGCGATAAGCTTACCCGTAACAGACGTCTGGATCTTCCATTCCTCATTGCCGATGCTCCACATAAATATGCTGGGATGATTACGGTCACGTAGTATCAGCTGTTCGAAGTCCTCGCCATATTCGGCCCCGCTGTTGAGCAGACGGGTTTCGTCCAGCACCAGCATACCCAGGCTGTCACAGGCATCCAGCAGCTCCGGCGTGGGTGGATTATGACTGGTCCGATAGGCATTGACACCCATTTCCTTTAATAAATGGATGCGATAGTATTGCAGATAATCCGGCAGAGCGCTGCCCACACCGGCATGATCCTGGTGACAGCAGACACCCTGTATTTTGATGGACTTTCCATTCAGAAAAAGCCCCTTGTCCTTGTCGATAGTGACGGTACGGATCCCAAAGCGCACGATCTGCTGATCTACGACCTGCCCCCTTGACCTGACGGTAACCACCGCCCGGTACAGATAAGGATTTTCCAGCGACCATAGTATAGGATGATCGATCGTCTGCGACGGACGCTGTTCGTCTGTTAATCTTTTCCCATCCCTGTCCGTAATGTATCGTTCTACACTTATATCGGCTTCTTTCTGATCATACTGATCCACTTTTGCTTCTATCGTCACCTTCGCTTCATCCCCCTTCATCTCCGAATGCACAAAGACCCCACCCTCTAAAGCCAAATGGGTCTTGTTGACGATATTCAGCCACGCATGCCGGTAGATTCCTGCACCTTCATAAAACCAGCCCTCATACTGGCTGGCATCGGCCCGCACAACCACCGTATTCTTTCCATGCATCCGCAGAAAGTCCGTGATATCATAGGACGAGCCGCTATACCCGCTAAAATGGCCACCCAGGTAACAGTTGTTGATCCAGACCTTGCTGTCCCGGAAGATCCCGTCAAACTGGAGGATGAACCGCTTGCCGGAATCTTTACCATCGACATCGAACGTCTTTCGGTACCACCCAACCGAACTCCCGGGGAATAAGGCCCCGACCGTATGATATCCATGCGCATCGACATCCTCATTAGCCACCTTCTCAAAAGGAAGACCTATCGCCCAGTCATGCGGCAATTGCACCGGTGTCCAGTCCCGGTCGTCAAATTCCATCTTAATACAGGTATTGGCGGCTTCCCCCGTCTTGGCAAAAATATTCCCAATGCCATAATTAAAGTCCTGGCGCGGATCAGCCGCATGACCGAAGTGAAACTTCCAGCCATCATCAAAATTCAGTCTTTCGCGAACGGGCTGAGCAGAAGCTGCTAGCAAACAAAAATAAGCCAGGAACAAAAAAGGGATTTTCCTCATTATAGCTCGATTAAAAGTTGTTATTCAACAGTCAGAGGCTTTAGCATGTCAGCGGAATTGATTATTTTCTGCAACGATAACTCTAATGTATGAAACCGTTGCCATCCTATGCTGTTTTTTTGACACTTATTTTCTACCAGGCCACCCGGGCACAAAAAATAGTTTATTCCCCACCCGAGAAAACCGATTACAACCGCTTCCGCTTCCAGGTCATCACAAAACGGGACAACAAGGTCCTCGTATTTAAGTCGGTCTATTTTGGCAATCCCACTCACGGACTGCCTACCGCCTCGCCCCGTCAGAGCTATGCCAATCCTGATCCGTTGCGGGACAACGACAATTCCAACTCCAGGCCAAACAACTCCATCGAAGCGGCAACGATCTCTATCTACGACTCCACCATGCACATCACAACCGAGAAAACACTCCCCTTACCCCGCGCCATCTCCGGTGTGCATTTCCTGGCCTACGACGATTTTTTCTATATCTTCTATCAATACCTTGCCCATCACACGATCTATTGCATGGCGGCAAAAGTCGGGCTGGATGGTGAAATGCGGGGCTCACCGATAAAAATGGATTCGACGACGGTCCTCGATATCCATTATGAAAGTCAGATTTATTCGGTCATCTACAGCGAGGACAAACAGCATATTCTTTTATTTTGCGTCAATGTACACGATGAACCCTCGCACATAAAGAGCATCCTGTTCGACAAGGACCTTCAGCCCCGGCGGATCAGCGACATGCCCCTGGCGATGGAGTCGTCCCAGTATCTTTCCGAATTTCACATTGACAACGACGGCAACTTCCTCTTCGTCGGGATGAATGGAAAAGCAAAACCCGACGATGAGATGCAGGCCGTACTCTTCGTCCAGCCGGCGCATTCGGACAGCCTTTCTTTCACCTACTTCGCCCCTTCCTCCATCAGCATAGACAACATCCGCCTGCTTGTAGACAACAGGCATAAAAGATATATTCTAAGCTCGTTTTATAGCCGTCGCCCTGAAGCCGGCATAGCAGGGCTGTTCTGTCTCATTCGGGATGCAGAGGGTAAGTCGGAAGACAAAAAGGTGCTCACCGTCCTGTCCGACAGTTTGCTCCGCGCCATAAAAAAGAGTCGCGAGAGCAACTCGCTGAACGATTATTATATACAGGACCTGCACCTGCGGACCAATGGAGGTTTTACCATCGAAACGCTGCAGCTGAAGGTAAATCCTGACCACGAGATCATAAGCCGCTGGAATTACCGTCCCCTTTTAAGGGAACGGGTCGCGACGGACTTTGCTTATTTTGATCCCTACGAGGTCGACCACTATTATCCCTGGAAAGTATGGCATCGCATCGACCCCATGTATTTGAGCGCCATTACCTTTAGTAGCCGCGGGGCCCTCATCGCCGGCTTCGACAGCACTGGCCTGGTGGAATGGGTCAATGTCATCAACACCCCACAGCTCAGTAGTATCGATGTTTCCCTTGGCTACAAGACAATTATTGCCAATGGACTGCTGTATTTTCTTTTCAATGACCATATCCGCCGGAATACCTTCCTCACCGCCCGCAGCGTCGACGCCATCGGCAATCTGGACACAGACTCCCGCTTCAGGGAAGACCTCGCGCTGAGAGAGCAGGAAAATGACTACCTCTATTTCCCACGACTGTCAGCAACAGTAGACGCGGGAGAAGTGATCCTACCCTGCCGGAAAGCCGGCTTTATATATCTGGCAAAAATTAATTTTTAGGATCAACGTACTTATCCCCCGGCGCTCGTGCGCCCGGTCGCTAAAACTTGATGGTCGCGGGCAGATACTTCGCAATCAAACCCTCATAATAAGGTTTTAATTCCTTCCAATCGGGAGGCGTGGGATTCTTTGAGTAAAGATCATAAGGATTGAAAAGCTTTACCCATTTGAACATCTCGCGATCATGATCATCCATCAGATGTTCATAAGACTCTTCGCGATGCTGCGCATAAAAAGAGTGATACCGGAGCATATATAAGGCAGGTTCCGGCAGATAATCCTTCATCATATGATAGACATATTCATCATGGCCCCAGGACATATCGACATTGCGAAGTCCGCAACCGGGTGAATACACTCCATATCGGGTGCTATAGCGTTCGTCGCTGTAGTCAGGATTATTTGCAAAATATTCAGGATAGACAATCTTATCGGAATAGGCGCAGCCAACCGGGAAAGTATCCCCTACAACAGCCCATTGCGGTTCCCCAAAAAGACAAAGCACCTTACCCATGTCATGGAAAAGACCAACCATCACCATCCAGTCCGGATGACCATCTCTGCGAATCGCCTCGGAAGTCTGCAACAAATGCTGGAACTGGTCCAGATCGGTATCGGGATCAGAATCATCTACCAGCTCATTGAGGAAGTTAAAGGCGTCCCATACGGACATTTCCTTTTTATCAAACTTCAGGAACTCCGCCTTTTTCTCCTGCACGAAGGCATAGGTCTGATATGTATGATTGAGACGATAGAACTCCCGGACGGTATCCCTGCCCGGCGTTTCGTAGTTACGATATTCTTCGGTAGATTTTTCCTTTGCAATAGTCTCAGGGTCGGGATAACGCTCCAACAGATCGTCCTCCCAAACATCGAGAGAAGATAACGGATTAATTTCAGCGGAAGACAGCGGTTGAGAAGGATTATTTGATTGCATCGTTAGCGTATTAGACATTCAAATTACAAATATTTGACGAGCTAAAAAAATGAGGAACTTTAGCACCTGGTCCCCGACAACGCCCTGATTCCCTGCTCAGTTCTGCCCTGTTCACCCCCATCCCCAGTCCTCAACTCACCGCCCCATAGCTCTCCAGCAGATCCCCTATCGAAGCCTTCTTCGCAGCCGGCAGATTCTGCCTGTTCAACCATTCCAGCGTCCCGGCCCCGATCTTTGCACCGGCATCGAGCAAAACCTCGATCACCATTATGTCGTCCGTAAACCCGGGCCATCTATATACCTCCTCCTGGTTGACCGTCGCCCAAAAAGCGGCCCCCAGCGCCGTCCCGCCATAAGCATTGACGGATTCCAGCGACACATTCCGGTCGATCAGCAGCTTGATCGTATCCAGGTGACCGCCAATCACAGCCCAATGCAGCCCATTCATCCCATTGACCCGCTCATTCGGATCAGCTCCCTTATCCAACAGAAATTCGACAACAGCCGTCTGCCCATATTCACAGGCCCACACAAATCCGCGGTCCAGGGCTGTCCTCGTCGCCGGCGCTTTCAGACTGCCATCTTCATTAAAATTACTTCTGACAACATCAAGTCTCCCCACACCCGCCGCACCTTCCAGATCCAATATGGCGCCCCTGCGCGCCAGGAAATCAGCAGCCTCCGGCCTTCCATTGGCCAGACAGCCATTCACAGCATAATGCCCGTTGCCCGCCGCTCCGGGATGATCTATCTCTGCACCTGCCTCCAGTAAAGTTTCCAGCAAGGCGTTCATGACCCCGGCCTTCGTGGGATGAATGCTCGTGGCTATAAGCCCCAGCGCCGTCGCCCTTCCCCCATACATGTCGGCCTCCGCATTGACCTCGGCGCCGGCAGCCAACAATAATTTTAAGATCTCGACGGCATTCGCCGGATACTGACCACGATAGTATTCCACGCCATTAGCCCCTACATAATGCAAAAGTGTGGCATGATGCCGGCGCATCGACCGCCCCCTGACCAGGGTTGGATCTTCCCGAAGCAATACCTCCAGCCTGGCCACATCACCCGTAAATATCGCCTCCACGGCCGATTCAAAAAGATAAACAGAAGAATCTCTTTCCGTCACCTCAGCCTCCCATTCCACCAGGTGCATCCAGCTTTCAAAATAATACCAGTCAGCCATCGCCATCTGGATATCGGCCGGCGTGACCGTTGCATACGGACATTGTTCCTGCGCCCATTTACGAAGGCGGGGATGATGCTCCCTGATAAACTCGACGATACCGGGATCTCCAAGTAAATAAGCTTCATAAAATCGGGCCGCCTGCCGCCGGTATAGCTCAATCCCGGCGCTGACGGGTAAAAGACTTATCTCCATATTGGGAAGTTACGAAATGTACAGTGTATACGGTAAATACAAAAAGCAGGATGACAGGTAGTACCTGGTAACGCAGCACCGTGGGCGAAGCAAAGATACAGAAGGCCGCATTGGCCAGCAGATAGGCGCAGATCAGCCGCAGACTTAGCGTGAACTCCGGGTGACGCAGACGAAGCTCCCGCACACACACAAAGAGCAGCGTCGCAACGACAAAGACGATATTGAGAATTATATACAATGCAGGGATCCATCCCAGCAATCTGCCCTGGATAGTAGCCGAGCTTACCCGGAGACGCATACTTTTATAGTTGAACCAGTTTTTCGCCACAACATCCACGTCTTTATTGCCTTCATTATAAACACCAAAGACGTCCAGCGGAGTATAGAAATAACTCTTTGCACTTTCCCAGAGATAATACCGGCCAAAAGCCAGCGGATGCTTCCTCACAAGATGATAGCCATAATCGGTCAACACCACCGCTACTCTGTTCCATGCGACAAAATAGCAAAGGGAATGTTGCTGCTGATAAGCAAACATATACTGATGAAGAGGCGATCCCCGCTCCCACATATAGGCAGTTGTGGCCGACGGCCCCTTTTTTATCAGTTCCGGACCGGCCCGGTCGAAATAGACCTTTACATAATCAGCTAATACCTTGCTTTCCGCTGAAGGCAGCCCTTCCGTATCGACAGGTATATACGGATAGAGATGCAGAGCGTTGTTGGCAATCTGCCAGCCGCTGAAAGCCGAAAAAATAGACGCCCCGGTCTGTCTTCGGGTGATCGACTTGATAAAAAAGACACTCGCCAGCACAACGACCAGGCTGGTCGTTATACCTGCCACCTTAAAAAACAGGTCTTTTCGCATCAGAAAAAAAGCTATCGCCGCCACGGCAGGATAATACAACGCCACATACCGGATATTAAAAATAAGAGCAAGCAGCAGCAACTGCAACCACATCCTTCCCCACGAAGGCCGAAGGATAATACCAATGAGCAGATTTAGCCATAAAAGACTCAGCGCGATAAACAAGGCATCGCTCGAAACATAATTACAGGTATAGGGTATCACCGGATTGAGGACAAGAAAGATCAATATAACCCGCTGTACCCACCGTGCAGGCCGAAATAGCTTATCCAGCCGGATATACAACACGAGGCTCGCCGACTGCACAAGAACATATTGCAGGCTGACCAGGAAAGTATCCGAAGCCGACACCCCATGTACAAGCCGCAGAAAAATAGAATACCCGATAGGCCGGTAATCGATGCTGTCCTTGGCGGCAGCCGCCTGGATATAGCTGTACGAGTCCGTAAAATAGTCGGCGTATGGATAAAAACATTTGAAAACGATCCAAACAACGACCATCGCAGAACCTGTGATCAGTATGTCGCGCTTAATGACGGGGCCTGGGCTCATAGGCCAAAAATAACAGGAAAAACCCTAAGCCGATCTACCTAAAATCAAAATCGCCTACGTAGACCGCTCCTTTTGCACCCTTTTCCATCTGCAGTGTGATGACATTGCGCTTTTGCTGCAGTGTACCATAATTGGTGTATACTTCGACCATGATCGACGTTTCTCCGGCCAGCTTCACCTGCGTATCGCCATAATAGTTGACCTCCACTTTGTAACGGCCCTTCACGGCTTTCTTCAGCAGGAACTGCTCTGGGCCAAGACCCCGGGTAAAATCATGCGAGATCCTGCCGCCCATCCGCGTACTACGGTTGCCATAATAACATCTTTCATTATCGGGGTCGGTGACCCATAGATCGATATCCGTACTCGGCCTGTTCCAGTTGAGGACGACACGAATGTCCACCGGCAAAGGCGCGATCAGGTTTTTAGGAATCCGGCTGATATCGACCTTCCCACTTTGACAGACGATAAGATTATTGATCTCCGGCAGCAGGGTCTCTTCTATTCCCGGATACAAGGCCTCCACATTGGCATCGTAGTTTTTTGTCAGCGCATAATAAAGGGTATCCAGCGCCTGTTGGGGATAGCCGGCGTCCAGCAGCGCCAGACCATAGTCCCGGTAGCTCTGTGGTTCAAAAGGACGCCAGTCAAGGACCTGCCTGAACGCGGCCAGCTCTGCCTCCGCCTCACCCAATTCTTTCAGCTTATAAGCCAGCAGCTTGCCAAGCTCATAGTTCTCGGCTTCCAGCTCGGCAATATTGGAAAGGATCCTCAGACCGATCGCTTTTTCTCCCGCACCCAGAAAGAAACTGGCCGTATGAAAATAGAATAAGGGAGTGGTCATATTATTCTGCCTCAGCTGGAGGTATAAAGCATAACGTTCGGCGGGTCTGGCGGCTTTCAGCTTCTCCAGGTAGCCGGTGCTGACTTCGGCCTTCAGCGCCGTAAAGCTGCCCGGCTCCCCCTTATGCTTGTCTGTACCCGCCCGTTCACCAACTCTGCTGTTTCCACTCACCTCATCATCATCTGCCCCCCCGTTTGTGATCGCATCCTTCCTCACCGTTGTCACGCTTCCGGTAACCGCTGTCTTTCGTTTTGCTGCATAACCGGTGACAACCACCTCACTGAGCATCCGCTGCTCTGCAGGCGCCGCCGGGTTCACTCCCGCTCCCGAAACCCGCCCTTCAAGCCTGTCGCCTATCGCCCGCGATTCATAGTTCACCGTGTCTTTCTGCACCTGCATCGTTCGGGCAACCGGCAACGCCCCCCACCAGGTCAGCAGCTCATTAAAATAAGTTTCCGCATTATCCGTCACCTGCCGGCGGCTCGCCCAGGTCCCCCGCTCACGCCCCTTCAGGATACGATCATATTCATCGCGAAGCTCAGCCGGCGGTTCTATCTGGTAGGTGATATAGTCATTGACATTCTCCAGTACGACCAGCGAAGTGTTCCGCGTTACTATACCATACCGACGCCCCAGATGCTGTATCTCCGGCTTGTTGTCTTCATAACGGATATCCAGCTCTGCTATTTTTTTCTGCGCCCAGACGTGCTCCAGGTCGGGCTGACTTGTCTGTTGACGATCATTTCGGAGATTGATAGTCTGCTCCTTTACAACCTTACCGCCATAGCCGAATTGCAAAACAACACTCGCCGCAGGCTGATAGGATATCCCCGCGACCGTCAAACTCCCCGCAACCGGCGTCGGGAGAGAAGGATAACTTTCCTCCAGCCCTTCCGCCGCTTTTACACCCATAAAATGAAGCGTCTGATAGAACAGCCGGTCCCGTCCGGCCGATATGGACAGATTTTCAAGATTGATCAGCTCCCCGCCCGAACGACTGGCGATGGATTCAAGATAAGAATAGTCTGCGCCGGCCGACGAACTGATGGTATAGACCGGCCGGTTAGCCAGCCTGATAGTATTGCTGCCGAAATTGGAATGCCCGTCACTGAACAAGAGGAATTCGTCGCCCGCATATTTACTCAGATCCAGCGCGCCCAGCTGAGTACCGCCGTCAAAGATCGTATTTTGCAAGGCGGAGTTCAGCGTCTGCCAGTGCCCATCGCTTACAGTAAACTCCTTTGGTGCGGTCACCGTATTGCTGAATTGCACCAGCGTCACCTCCACATTTTTCAGACGGGAAAAATAGGCGTCCAGCAGGCCGAGCTCTTTCTTACGATCCCGTTGCAGACCGCTGAGCGAAGCATCCCAAAGCAGCGTCACATGATGAGGCGTCTGCTTTTCTATTTTCTTTTGCTCCGGGAAAACGCTGGCGACATAAAAATAATGGTTTCCCGACTGCTGCATAAGAATGGCCCCCGCACCCGGAGCCTGCGGAATATGTATGTCGATGGACTTATCCGCCTCGAAATGACTCCATTGATGCGACAATGTCCACGAGTCTTTCCATTCCCCAAACTGCAATTGCTCATCCGTCTCCCAATCGACACGCGGGTGAGTACCCACCCCGATCACATTGATGTTGATGCTGAACGATTCTATCGGGTTTGAAAAAGCCAGCGGCAGGTGATAACGAAGATCAGCCTGGTGTTCCCAAACCAGTTCCTGCTCATACCCGATCCGAACAGTACGCGTCCCATTCGGATTTATCGGGTAGATCCGGGTCCGAAAGGTATTCCCATCCACCTTTTCCAAAAGCCCGGGGTCGATACGGCGACGTTCGGTATTCTCAAAAGCAAGCGTTGCCTTTTCTTTCTCCACCGGTACGGCATCTCGCATTTTGCCGTTGATATCCAATGCGTAGTGCGATACACTGGTGCCCTGTGGCAATGGGAAGCTAAGCTCTCCCTCCAAAAGACGCCCGGAATTATTCTTAAAGGTCATCGTCCACGTAGTCGTAGCGATGGCTCCCGTGATCTTTACATCTACATCAAGCTTTTGTAAATAGACCACATCGGCAGATTCGCCATTGGTTTTGATCGAAGGCATCTGGGATAACACAGGCAGCGCAAAAAGCAGGGCAAGCAAGCCGGTAACAGTATGTCGCATGGCATTTATTTACCGGTAGGATGCAGCGACGACAAAAATTACATAAACCCGGTTTCCCCCAACCCGACTTTACGCTAACTCCACCCTCCCTTTAACTTTATTTTGGCAATTCATTTATATTATCCCAGTCCTTACCATCGTTTTACTCCCATTCATCCCCCAATCTCCCATGAATAGCCTTCTACCCGATCGTTCGCCTGGAACAATTATTTAAAAAAATCATATGGAACTCCCCCCTGCCGGACGGAGAGGGTCTTTTCTTCTCGTAGCCCTGCTGCTGCTGATCTCTATTTTATTAGAGCAAAATTTGCTTGTCCGCCTCCTTCCCTGGTTGAGTGATCTCGGAGGCGTTCAGCCGATGATCGTCTTTTTAGACATCCCGCTTCGCCTGCCGGTGATCGACTGGATTCCCGTAGGTATTCTCTTCCTGTTCTTTTATTTGGTGGTCATTGCCCCCGAACTATCCCGCCATCGTCAATACTGGCAGCAACATACTTCTCTTCACTCCTCTCGTCCCCCCATTACCTCATTAGGACAAAAAGGCTGGCGCGTCTTTACCGGCTGGTGGCTGATGCTCATCTGCCTGGCAGCAGGAGGAGGTCTCTATTATCTGGTAGAAGATCAACTACCCAAACAAGTACGCAATGGCATCGATTCATTTGGTATCCGCGCCGATATATCCATTCCCTGGCCAGGCGAAGAGATCATCCATTTACATGGCGGGATGATCATGCTCATAAGCTTTCTCATCGGTGGCCGCTTCTTCCTCAGACGCACCCAACTGCCTCAGCCCGTCTTTATCTCCGCACCCGGGCCCACCCCTGCATTGACACAACCCGCGCCCACACAACCCAAGCCCGGGATGTCCCAACCCACCCCCGCAATGGTGCGCCCCTGCGTAGTCACAGGAGTGCTGGAGCCGAGTTAATTCCCATTCTCCCCATCCTCGATCTCCACAACTTCATAACCCGCCTGCCCATTCGCATCCTGGATCGGCTGAAAATAATCCCCATTATATTGCAGATACGTCACTCCATTCGCATTGACAGTCGTAGCCCCGTCAGGCAGATTGTATACGATAGCACCCGGTGGAGCCTTGACGACCTGGTAACCATTGCTCACCTGTATATAAAATATTCCCCCATAGTAATAAAAGGTGTCATCCCCAACCTGTGAAGAAACAGCATCCTGCGGTAAAGCCGGCACAACAGCGCCGGGAGGCGGAGCAACAACCTTATACCCTCCGTCGGCAGGCTCATAAAATACGCCAGCATCATAACGATAGTCGATGTCATTCAATGCAATGATGGTGGCGCTCGCCGCGACGGCGCCGAGGAAAAAGCCAAGCGGATGCCAGGCCGGACCATATACATAAGGCCGGTAAGGATGATAATAGTACTTGTGATAAGTATAATATCTACGCCCATTCCAGAAATGCGGAGGACGGGTATACGGTGGCCGGTGCTGACCCCAGCCCGGAGGACGATGACTGATAGGAGGACGACCACCAGGAGGACGGTGACCGCCCGGCGGACGACCATTACCCGGCGGGCGGGTATTCCCTGGTGGCTGCGTATTCCCCGGAGGGTTCGTCCCGGGTGGACGCCCCGGCTGAGAAGGCCGTCCGGGCTGAGAAGGCCGCGTAGTCTGCGGAGGACGCTGTGGCCTTGCGACAGGACGTTGAGGCTGCACCGCAGGCCGCTGAACTTGTGGAACCGGTCGCTGAATCTGCGGCGCCGGTCGTGCCGGCGGAGCAGGCCGCGGTGGTGGCGGAGGCTTCTGCTCCTGTGCCGTAGCAATAAATCCAAAACATCCTGTCAACAAGACGAATACCAGTTTGCGCATAATGCTTTATTTAAGATGGAATGGCTTTAACAGGCTTAAGAGTGAGTATTGAAAGTTAAGATTTTTTTTTTTCTTAAAACCCATATGGTTAATTACTACTATAAGGGTATTGGTTTTAATACCCGGATATTCCATCTTTGCATCCCAACACCTGAGCAATCTTCGCAACTCAATAAAAAAACTCTAAACAATGAAAAGATTGCTGCTCCTCGTCGGGATGATATTCCTCATCCCCCACCCCTCCGGCCTGTTCGCACAACCCTGGATTGCCAAACATGGATTAACTGCCACTCAGTATCAACAAGCCTTCAACGACCTTTCCAAACAAGGGTATTACCCCAAAATGGTGACCGGCTATAGCCTGAACAACCAGGCCAATTATGCTGCCCTCTGGCAAAAGACCAATATCCCGGCTTCGGAGTTTCGCAACGGGATGACTGCCGCCCAGTACCAAACGACATTCGACGACATGCAAAAGAAAGGCTATCGCCTGGTCTACGTACAAGGTTTCAGCGTCAGCAATACCGCTTATTTCAATGCCACCTGGCAAAAGACATCCGGCCCCGCCCAGATCGCCCGTCACAACCTGACAGCACAACAGTACCAGCAGATCTTTGATCAGAACAAAGACTATCGGCCAAAGATCATCTCGGCTTATACCGTAAACGGCACGCCTTATTTTGCCGGTATCTGGGAAAAGACAGGCGGCTCCGCCTGGTCAGCCAAACACAATATGACGGCCCGGCAATACCAGGATAATTTCAACCAGCTTACCGGTCAGGGTTATAAGCTCACCTGCGTAACAGGCTATACCAATGGCGGCCAGGCCGCATATGCCGCCATCTGGGAAAAGGTATCGGGCCCCATGTGGTATGCCCGCCATGCCATTCCATTGAATTTCTACCAGTATACCTTTGACAATTTTTACTACCAGGGATATACACCCGAATTCCTCACCGGTTATAATGTCAATAACGAAGTCCAGTTCGCCGGGATCTGGGATAATACCAATATCAGCGCCGCCGACATGAACCGTATCGACACGTCGATCAACAATTACATGAAACGCAACAATGTCCCCGGTCTCTGCATCGCTTTTTGTAAAGGCGACCGGCTGGTCTTTGCAAAAGGATATGGTAATGCAGTAAAAGAAACAGGAGAGCCCGCAAGTCCTGATCATCGCTGGCGCATTGCCAGTGTCAGCAAACCAATGACCTCGCTCGGCATCATGAAACTTTTTGCCCAGGGCAAACTCCACCTGAACGACAAAGTCTTCGGCACAGGCGGCATCCTTTCCCAATTCACCGTACCAGCCAACAATCAGAAAGCAAAAGAGATCACGGTCAGCGACCTCCTGCATCATACCTCGGGTTTCCAGAATGTCCAGGGCGATCCCGCATTCATACACTACGAAATGAGTATCGACCAGATCATCCAGTGGGAGCTGAACAACGAGATCATCACACACCCTCCGGGCAGTAGCTATGTTTATCTTAACTTCGGATATATCCTGCTGGCAAGGATCATAGAAAAGCTGGACGGAGGGATGACCTATGAGAAGTTTGTCCAGTCTCAGATTTTCACACCTTCCGGGGTCAGCGGTATGCAGATCGGTAAGAACGCCCTTAACCAGCGCCTGCACAATGAAGTGGAATATTATGGCGGCAATCCCTATGGACTGCATCTCGACCGCATGCAAGGCAATGGCGGCTGGATAGCTTCCGCCCCCGACCTCGCACGGGTACTCGTACATATCAATGGAAATCACGGCGTCCCGGACATCCTTCCGCTCCAGCAAATGGACAGCCTGACCGAAATGACACCAGCTTCAAAGCCCAACAATTACGGCTGTGGTTTTGTCGTATGGAGCAATTCCGCCAAAGGCCATAATGGCGCCATGGACGGGACCAACGCCCTCCTGCATGATGCAGGTGACGGCGGCGGCTGGACCATGGTCATGAACACCAGGGCCGAACAGGATTCCTTTGCCTGGACACTGGATGGGATCCTGAACAAGCTATATTCCTCGGTGACCTGGCCGAATTACAATCTTTTTTAACCTTCTGACCGTTAAACGTTTTATAAAAGGTAGCCGCCACAGGCTGCCTTTTATAATTTATTGTAACCCTTTCACCATTGCCCGTTTCAAGGATACTTTATACGTAATGACCTTCCCGCGATTAGGTCTTTACTGGATGGACCTCAAGTCGGGGAGTGCAGCATAACCTGCTTCAAATACCCCCCCCCTGTCCTGCTGACAAACAATCTGACATGCGACAAGAATGGTCTCTTGTATTATGTAGGCAGCGCCTCTATGCTCAGCCGCTTCGACCCGCACACCGGAAAAGTGGAAGACCTTGGTACAGTACCACATCCGCCCGCCGGTGACATGACCTTTTACAACGACAAGCTGCTCATTGCAGCCTCCGATGGCATCTACTCACTGGATATTAATAACCCTGCCGATGAGGAGTTGCTGGTCGGCAGCGCGGGATATACTTTTTATGGACTTGTCACCCTTCCCTCCTCCTGTAATAGGAACAAGCTAAGCACGGAGATCAGGTCAGTTACATGTCCGGTCCCACCCATATTTGTGGCATTCGTATTGATCCGGCCCAGTGTCGATTCCGCAAAGAATACTGCCGTCATGACTGTCAGTCCGTCATCCGCAAATACCTCTACCGAAGAAGCATCCATCAGGACCGTCACCGAGATCGTTTCTCCCATGCTGATCCGCGGCGCATAATAACGGCTCCCAAAACCGGGATGAAAATCCTTCTCGCCAGAACGGCTCCTGTCGATAAAATACCGGTTGGTCTCCCGGTCATAACCGACAACCACTTCCTGCTTTCCATTGGAAAAAATTTCCGTGAAGGAATGCACCGGGGCGCCGGAGATATCAAACCGGTAAAGCCCAACCTTGTCATCCGTCCGGTGATCAGAAGACGTTGCTGCTGCCAGCCGGCTTATCAGTTTCCATGGATGAGAAGCCAGGTAAAGCCTGCCACCCGACCGCTCCAGGCTTAGCTCGCGGGGAAATGTCATGGCATTGCGCCAGGGTCTCGTAGGGACCTTGTTCGCATAATCCCAGTTGCTCATCCAGCCCAGGAATACACGCTGATCTCCAAGGTTGTTATAGGTAATCCCCGCATAGTCATCAGGACCATAGTCTATCCAGCGGGTAAGCGTATCGGCAGGGGTGAATTGATGCCCATCCCAATCGCCGATGAAATATTGTGTGCCCGATCCTCCATTAGGACCACCCGGGTTATTGCTGACCAGCAGGACCCAGCGGGTTGTATCGCCATCCTTCATCGAAAAAAGATTCGGACACTCCCAGACTCCGCCATGCGCACCAATGTTCTCTCCAAACTCACTTTCCTTTGTCCAGCTCTTCAGATTCAGCGAAGAATAAAAAGTGATCCGGTCCTTCGTCGCCAATGCCATCACCCATTTCTTTTCAGCCGCATGCCACGACACACTGGGATCCCGGAAATCGGTTATACCCGGGTTCTTCAAAACGGGATTGCCAGCATATTTTGTCCAGCTCTTACCCCCATCAAGGCTATAGGCAAGACTCTGGTTCTGGAAGGTTTTGGTATGCTTCTTTTCCCCTTTTGGGTCATGATGTGTAAAAATGGCCACAAGGGGTATCTTACCACCCCGGCCAAATCCTGAACTATTTTCAGAATCGACGACCACGCTGCCGGAAAAGATATACCCCAGACTATCCGGGTAAAGAGCGATGGGCTGCTGCTTCCAGTGGAGCAGGTCCTTGCTGGTCGCATGCCCCCAGTGCATCGGCCCCCAGACGATGCCTTCGGGGTAATATTGAAAGAAAAGATGATAAGTACCCTGGTAATAAACAAGCCCGTTCGGATCATTCATCCATTTTTCCTTTGGTGAGAAATGAAAGCGGGGCCGGTAGAGCTGATCATCAGACTGTGCCCGGGTATTGACGACAATAAACAGCAGCAACGATCCGATGAGGGTAAATCGCATAGACTGGCTTTCATTAAATATACTAAATTTGCCCAACTCATGTCACTTTACATCGCCTCTTTAAATTCCGGCAGCAACGGCAATTGTTATTACATCGGCAATGACCACGAAGCTGTTCTGATCGATGCAGGACTCTCCTGCCGGGAGACCGAACGGCGTATGCGCCGCCTGGGATTATCCATGGACCGGATCAAAGGCGTCTTTATCTCGCACGAGCACGACGACCATATCCGCGGGCTGGAAGTCCTGTCCAAACGGTATCAATTACCCGTATATATCACCGGAAACACCCTGTCACAGGGGCGGCTGTCACTGGAAGGCCACCTGGTCCGGCCTTTTGCCCCATCGGAGCCGGTCACCATTGGCAGCCTCAACGTGCTGGCATTCTCCAAGACCCATGACGCCATAGACCCACACAGCTTTGTCATCTCTGCCCAAAAAGAAGACGCAGCTCCCATCCACATCGGTGTCTTCACCGACATCGGACATGTCTGCGACAACCTTACCCGGCACTTTAAGCTATGCCATGCCGCATTCCTCGAAGCCAATTATGACGAAAAGCTACTGGAAGAAGGCCGTTATCCCTGGCCGTTGAAAAATCGCATCCGCGGCGGAAAAGGACATCTTTCCAATCACCAGGCCCTGGAATTATTCGTCCGCCACCGACCGGCCTTTATGAGTCACCTGCTCCTGGCACATCTTTCGCAGGATAATAATAGACCCGAGCTGGCTCAGACCTTATTCGAAGCGGTCGCCGAAGGAACACAGGTGGTAGTGGCATCGCGATATGGCGAATCAGAAGTCTATGCGATAGACGGGAATTTTTCCGGAGTTGCAGGGATCGGGGCCGAAGCGCAATGGAACGATCCAACAACCCAACCAAACCAATCCACCACCACACCTCACCCCGCCGCAGCAACCGAAAAACCTGTCGGCCATTCCATGATCCGTCGCCGCAAAAAAGCGCTAACGCGTCAACCCGACCAGTCGACAGCCGTTCAAACCTCCTTATTTTAAGAAAAGCTCCATATGCTAACCGCCAAGCTAGTTACTGAAGAATCAGAGTTGGTGCAGATCGCACAATTGTCAGCCGCCAATCTGCCCATTAACTTATCGGCCGAAACAAAGGCAAAAGAAGGTTTTGTCACCTGGGTCTATCCACAGGAGACATTATATGCCCTGCACGTAATAGTCCCTTCCGTGGTAGTCATGGACGGCAATAAACTGGCCGGTTATGCGATCACGCTGACAAAAGAATGCGTCACGCTCTATCCCCCACTGGCCGGGACAGTAGACTATGTCTCGACTATCGACTACAAAGGCAAACCCCTCATCGATCAGCCTGTCTATTTTATGGGGCAGATATGCATCGACCCTGACTATCGCGGCCAGGGTGTAGTAAAGATGTTGTATGACTTCCACCGGAAACAGTTCTCACCACAGTATTCTATACTGATCACGGAGATCTCTACAAAAAATCCCCGTTCATCAAAAGCCCATGAAAAAGTCGGATTTAAAGTCATAGACACACACCACGAGAACGACGAGGAATGGGACCTCGTAGTCTGGGACTGGACCTAGGTTGTGACATCACCTGGCCGCAATTTGATTCAACCAACAGCACAGAACCTAACCCGCAACAGGAGCTACCACCGGCACAGGAGTCACCTGGACCGTCGCAGCAGCCACCGGCGCCGAAGCAGCCGCCCCCACAATACCCGGCTGCCCCGCCTCAGGCTGCGGATTCAGCACCTTTCTCAATATCGTCTGCGGGATAACCACCCTTCGCGGGTCTATCTTCAAATGATCATTAAAGCTGATCATCGCCTTCTGTACAAGATAATATTGCAGCATCGTCTCAAAATCCTCCGGCAAGGCAGGAATGACCGGCGATCCCTGCATCTTCTCCTTATACGCCCTGATAAAAAACCCACTGTTATAGTAGGCCCATACCCCAGCCATCGGCAACAGACGCCTCACATCGTCAGGACGCAGCTGCGCATCCTGCCAGAACCCATCAAAAGCCACTTCATAGAACGAGACGACCATCGAAGCAATATCCACAAAAGGCGAACGCCGAAGCCTACGCTCACTATAGCTCAGCGACGGGTCACCACTAAAATCATTGATGGCAAGATCCTTCCCCGTCAGCAGGATCTGCCCGAGATCATAATTTCCATGAATACGGATCTTCTGCGCATCCAGCTTTCTGACATAAATCTTTTTCAGCGTGGAAAGCAGCTCAGGACGATAGGCCATGATCCTTTCGATCCTCTCCTGCATATCCGCAGGCAAAGCCTTCTTATTCCGCTCCAGGTTCTGATAGGTCTCGCGCACCAGCGATTGCATCGAGGAGAACAGCGACCGCTGGTAATGAAGCGAGAAGGCTTCCGGCTTAAAATCCTTTAGCCCGGTGCCCGAAGCCAGCGCCTGATGCATCTCCGCCGTGCGGACCCCGATAAGCCGCGCCTGCTCGGCCGCATGCGCACCCAGCAATGTCTGCAGTTGCTCCGGCAATTCCTCAAAAGCCATTGGCGCAGCCAGCGTACCCAGCTGTTCCTGTATTATCGGCCCATTTTTCTCGCCCGCAAGGATCCTTTCGATATAGTTGGCTATCCTTTCCAGAAAATAACCATGGCCATCCCCGTGATTCTCGATCATCTCCTGCATCAGCCCCAGCACCAGGCAACCCCTTTTGTCTTTCCATTCGATCGAGCCGATAAAGGCCGGCAGATAAGGAAACTTGCCTTGCTTTGACAGAAAACGCGTGATCTCCTGGTCAGGATGCATGCTCCTTTCAACCTTCCGGTACATCTTCAGAAAAAAGGCAGCGTCATAGGTAATAGAAGTATTGTACAGATCAGAGGTATGTATCTTTGGAGGGACCTCTTTCCCTTCTGCCATCCACTTCTTCAGCCGGTCATTCCCGTCAAATTCAATAGGCATCCCCGCCGAATGACCCGACCGGTGTACCGCCATTCTCTGCAGCAGGGCATTTTGCCATTCTGTAGTAAAAAAGGCATCCACAAGAACCCCATCCCCTTCTTCCGACCGAATATTCGCGATGACAGCCTCCGGATATAGTTCCGCAAGCCGTCGGGCAGCGTCTTCATTGATCAGCCACAGCGGTAGCTGATAAAGACCGGGTATGCCATCGTCCCCAGCTATTTCAAGCAGCAACCAGTAAACAGACCGTTCAACTTCACCACCCGCGGACTTCCCTTCAACATTCATCGGCTTCGCCCCAGCCCCCATCGGCACTTTTACAAAATCCGTTATCATCACCTGGTATACATTCCTCTCCTTTGAGATAAACCACTTCGCCTTCTGCAAATAACGCGGCAGTATACTATTCTCCAGCTGCTTACGCGCCGTCCCGTCCATCAATCCATCCCACTGCCGGATCAGCAGCAATGGCAAAGGCTTGTCTTCATCCATTTCAGGATGCGCCTTCTCCAACATGAACCATTGGTACGAATACGGCGCCAGCGTAAAGAAATACTGACCGTCATCCCGGATCACCGGAAAACGATTTTTACTGAACACATCTACCGGTACATACCCTTTAAAACCCAACAAATCCACTTCCGCGGCCTGCGAGAATTTTGAGAGATTGACCACGACAAGCAAGGTCTCATCTTCATAGGTCCTCGTAAAAGCCAGCACCTTCGGGTTTTCGACATTCAGAAATTTCAGGTTGCCACGCCCAAAGGTTTTGAACTTCTTACGGACCGATATGATCCTTTTCATATACCAGAACAAAGAAGAGGTATTGCTACGCTGCGTCTCCACGTTGACAGCTTCATAATGATATTCCGGGTCAAGTATCAGCGGCAGATAAAGCCGTTGAGGATTGGCAGCAGAGAACCCGGCATTGCGATCCGGAGACCATTGCATCGGGGTCCGTACACCATCCCGATCACCAAGGTAGAAGTTGTCCCCCATACCGATCTCGTCACCATAATAGATCACAGGCGTCCCCGGCAGCGCAAACAACAGCGAATTGAGCAGCTCTATCTTTGGGCGGCTATTGTCCAGCAAAGGCGCCAGCCGGTGCCGTATACCAAGATTGATCCGCGCCTTGGGGTCCCTTGCATAGACCTTATACATATAATCCCGCTCTTCATCCGTCACCATCTCCAGCGTCAGCTCATCGTGATTACGCAGAAAGATAGCCCACTGACAGGTGGGCGGGATCTCGGGTGTCTGTTCGAAGATATCCGTAATAGGATAATGATCTTCCATCTGCAACGCCATGAACATCCTTGGCATCACCGGAAAATGATAGTTCATATGACATTCGTCCCCATTGCCAAAATAAGAGGCAGAGTCTTCCGGCCACATGTTGGCCTCGGCTAACAGCACCGTTCCCGGATAGTTCGCATCGATATGACTCCGCAGCCGCTTCAAAAAGGCATGTGTCTCCGGCAGGTTCTCGCCGTTGGTGCCCTCCCTTTCATACAAGTACGGAACAGCATCCAGCCTGAATCCGTCCACCCCCATCTTACACCAGTAATCGATGATCTTAAACACTTCATCCTGTACCAGCGGGTTGTCATAGTTGAGATCCGGCTGATGATGAAAAAATCGGTGCCAGTAATATTGCTCCGCAACAGGGTCCCAGGTCCAGTTGGACGCTTCAAAATCCTGGAAGATGATCCGCACATCCTTGTACTGATCCGGATTGTCCGTCCAGACATAATAGTTTCTCTCTTTTGATCCCCGGGGTGCCTGCCGCGCACGCTGAAACCAGGCATGCTGGTCAGACGTATGATTGATGACCAGCTCGGTTATTACCTTGAGATTCCGGCGATGCGCCTCCTTTAAAAAGTGTTTGAACCTGGGAATATCGCCATACGAAGGATTGATGTTGTAGTAGTCGGCAATATCATAGCCGTCATCCTTCAAGGGAGAAGGATAGAAGGGCAGCAGCCAGATGGCCGTAACACCCAGGTCCTGCAGATAATCCAGCTTTTGGAGCAGGCCCTGGAAATCTCCGATCCCATCGGCATCACCATCGCAGAAGGCCTTGATATGCAACTCATAAATGATCGCATCTTTATACCAATGAAGTTCGTCGTCCAATACAGGGGTCGCCATAATAAGCGATATTGCAATTCCCATGCCCCCTCAATTCAGACTCCACTGCATCCCCGCATAATACACCGCACGGTCCACCTGCCGCATCACCGTTATCCGATCCGCCCGCTGCTGCCCCGGCAGTAAAAAAGAAGCATAATCAGGATTCGCCTTCACCAGAGCCACCGTCGTCGTTGTGTTAAAAAGATTATTGATCTTCGCAAAGACCCGCAGCCGGCGGCCCAACCGATGCTCCACAGAAGCATCCAGCACCGTATATCCCCGTTGCCAGTAATCCAGGTCATACCATCCGGAGACGGAATAGATCCTCCGGCCCGTGTAGATGGCCGAGACACGCGCATTCCAGCCTTTACGATTATCCTGGTACAAAAAGCTCAGACTCCCCAAATGCGGAGATTGCCCCTGTAGCGGTCTCGACTCCGTACGCGAAACCGTGATCAGGTCGCTCGCCGGGTCCAAAGGATTCTCCCTCGTCTTGAACTTTGCCGGCTGCGCAATATGCGAATAGGTATAGGTATAGTCCGCCTGCACACCAAACGATCCAAAATATTTTGTCACTGCAACCTCCAGTCCATAATCATTGGCCGCCGCAGCATTCCGCATCTGAGCAGTAAGCTCACCGGCCGGCGTATAAGACAAACCCTGACTGGGAATAGGATATAGCTCGTCATTGGCATTCAGCAGCGTACGCTCATAAGGGTCGGTGATATGCTTATAAAACACTCCTCCCTGCACAAGATCGAGACCACCCGGATAATATTCATAACGCAGATCAATGTTGTCCGCATGCGACCGGCGTAAAAATGGATTACCGACCTCCCGATAGTCCTCATATTCGATCGAATAGAACGTCACATCATATAAAGCCGGCCGCGAAATACTCCGATACCATGAGGCGCGCAACAATTGTTTGTCAGAAACAAGATACTTCATCTGCGCCGAAGGCAGATAGTCATGATAACGGATAGAACCTTCCTTGCCATAGCTGACAGTAGGGTCCACCGACGACACAAAGGACTGCCTGGTATCTTCATACCTTACTCCCGTCACATATTCAGCCCTCCTCCCTTTCCATTGCAGCGAAACATAACCCGCCCCTATATATTCATGCGCAGTATAGGTATTGGGATTGGCCACCGCACCCAGCGGATTCTGTGGACCATCGTTGTTGGTCCATTCCGCATGATAAATATCGGTAAAGGGTTGCCCCTGCGTAGTAGTAATAGCCGGCTGAAAGATATAGTTGTTGTAAAAATTATCCCGCTCCTTATCCCGGTAAAGCCCCCCGCCGCCAACCGACAGCTGATGATCCCCAACTTTCCGGTGATAGTCCAGGTAGACATAGGTGGAGAAGTCCCGCTCCCGGTTGCGCAGCCAGGTCCGCGTCATCCCGTCCAGCAGCAACGGTGTTTGCGTTATGCTTCCATTACTCCCTTCCAGGCGGGCCGTACCTGCCGACAGCTCAGACCAGTCGGGATAAAGACCCGTCGCCACCGACCAGGCCGATGTCCACCGGACAGAAAAATGAGAACCTAAGACATGACTACCCCGCAGACTGCTGCTATAAATATGCTGAAGATGAACCCGCGAACGATCCGAGAAGGTGATCCTGCCCGTGCCCGGTCCGGTACGACCCAGGCTCAGACTGGTGTCTACCCTGTAACGGCTTTCTATGTCCTGCTGGCTGGTATAAAATTGATAGAGCCCGATACTGTTTCGCGGATTAAAAACATAATCCACCTTTGCATGCACACCCTGCCGGATGATCGTAGTCGAGTAATTGTTGCTGTAGAAATCCGTCAGCCCCGGTGCATTATTCAACCCGGGTTCATTGTTCTGGGGGATAAAGTAATTGGGTGTGCCCCTTTTGATGTCCTGGTAGTCTGCCGCCACCAGCACCCCCAGCTTCTGATGGTCAAACCGACGCCCCCAGGTAATACTGCCCAGCAGGTCAGGCACCGGCTGTTTATGACTAAAAGAGAGGTTATCCTTTGTAAAGTCGGCGCCAGTCGCCTGATAACCCGGTCCATGCAGCTCATACGGACTTTTCCGCTCCACCACACGGCTGTTGAACGACAGATAGGACTGATCAAAAAAAGTCTGGTTGTATCCGCTCATCAGCCTTACCTTAAAAAAAGGACTTTCCGGTGCATCCCGCAACACCATATTGACTATACCCCCAATGGCATCCCCCTCCATGTCCGGTGTCAGGCTCTTGTATACTTCCACCCGTTGTACCATGTCGGCAGGAAAGAGAGATAGCGGTATATAACGGCTTCGGTCACCCGGGCTCGGTATCTTGATCCCTTCCACCAGCGTATAATTGTATTTGGGGTCCATACCCCGTATAATGGTATGGCTGGACTGACCTGCATTATCCGTAGTTACAGATAGCCCGTTGACACGACGGGTGACATCCGCAACCGTAAGATCGGTGCTGCGCTGGATAGCCTCCTCCGGAATGATATCGATGATCAGACCAGAAGCTTTCTGAAGCCGGATAGCATGCTGCAAGCTGCCCCCATCTTTAAATCCCTTGATCGTAACTTCCGGCAACGTATCATGCGCCTGCCCCAACACCCCGGCAGCGTAAACAAAAAAGACACATATAAACAGAAGGCGCCGCATTATCAATGCTGATTGCCGCTGCCATCCGTCTGAAAAGCGCCCATATCCTTCCCCGGAGACGTGATCTCTGTAACACCGAATACAGGATCCTTCTTCACAACCGCCGCGGCAGCAAATGAAGTAGAGCCCTTCCCGATAGCAGGCGATCCCGTCGCCAGGTGAAAGTTAAAGCTTCCTACGTAGTCGGCGGCGCTGAAATTTGTTCCGGCCGCCGCAGGCAATGGATAGTTCACAAACTTCGGATTATTCGCACCCGGTGTCGTTGCATTCCCGCCATTGATATCAGAAGCCTGTTGCACCGTGATAAATCCCACCGGCAGGAACTGCGTTGTAAAGTCCGTAAGGTCGCCATAATTGTACGTATATCCATACCGGATATTGGCCGTATCCGCAATCGGTACAGTACCGCCGCCACCCCGTATCCCCAGCCCATAGGCGCAGTTGACAAGGATGTTATTATACGCCAGCCCTCTTCCAGCCTGCTCAAAGTCGATGGAGCCGCCTTCCCCGGCTTTCGCCTGGCGATAACCCGTTGTAATGACCGTATTGTTATAACAGATCATGCTGGCCTGTGGGGAAAGCCCACCCGCATTCGCTGCCTTGAACGCATTCCCGGTACCACCGACGACAAGATTATACCCGATGTCACCGACACTGCCACTCTTGACATTGACACATTCACCCGCTGTCAGACCGATCTTTTCAAAGGTATTCCGGAAGATCTCATATTTTCCGCCGGCAGGACGAACCACATCATTGGCGCAGCCATAAAGCCAGCTGTCTTCCAGCACCAGGTTAGCATTGGGATTCTGCGTGATCAGACCATAGCGGGCCGTACCCGGCTTGGGTCCACTCAAAGGAGCCAGACCTCCTGTATATTCAATATGCGTCCATTTGATAATAATGTCACCACTGCCGCTGCCACACTGAAATCCACCCCAATAGCCTTTGAAAGCAGGGTCCGATTTCGGGTCCTGCGGGTCCTTTGCAGGGTCGGATTTCAACGAAGCATCCGCAATCGTAAACCAGTTCGGCTTGTCCTTTGTACCCAAACAAAGAAAAGTTCCATTGATGATAAGCCCCGGACAATGATCCTGTGTTCCAATGGCGCCAGCACCCGTCGTCGGCCCGACGAGCAGTACCTTGACATCGTTCTGAACCACCAGCGTATCACCGCTGTTGATCGTTGCATCAGCATAAAGACTGCATAAGTAATAGGTCTGACCCGATTTTAAAGTCCCCTTCACAGACCGGCCATTACTGCCATTCTTGGAATTAAGCGTATCCCCGTTCTGTATATAGCTTCCCGCTGTAAACTGCTGGTCAGAGATAGTAACCTGGTCATGAGATTTGGAACAGGCAGCCAGAAAAAGAATGCCGCCGCTCAATAAAACGCTGCTAAAAATTGCCTTCATACAACCTGTTTTTTTAAGAGGCCGTAAATTAGGCAATGAACAAACGGCGAATATTATCTCTCCATTAATAGCCCATTAAAACTGCATTAAAGACAACTTATACACATTAACAAATGAAAGAATTACGAACTTATTGCATATCTTAATTGCTGACGATAAAGGCCAATCAATGTCTATTTTACCCAGACCCCGGGGTCTAAATTCGTAATTTTACGTACTTCTACCCTATGGAAAGCCTTATTTTGTTGTATTTTAGACGGGATGTCGCGCGTTTTCCTTAGACCCTTCTGCTGCTTATTGATACTGGCCTGCTTGTTTTCAACCTTCGTCACCGGTCAGCAGGTGATGCATCAACCGCATTTTTCTGTCCTCGAAGACCGGAGTGGATCGCTGTCTGCTGATGCCGTCCTGCAACATCCAACTGCAATGGTACCGCTGGATTCTCTACGCAATGGGACATCCACCAGTTATTACTGGCTAAGGACCCAGCTGCAAACCGATAGCGCCGCCACCGACCCCGACCGCATTCTTTCCTTTCGCAACCTTACATATGTCGACATCTACCTCTACCAGGGCGATTCCCTGATCACTCATAAACAGGCCGGGGCTTTTCGCCCACGCAGCGAGATCATCGAATCGGACGGCCGTCTGTACGCTACGCTTCCGCTGGAGCCTGGAAAAACCTATACCTTGCTTCTGCAGGTTCATCATACCAAACATTATCAGCCCGTCTTTGATTTTGTCCTGCAGACAAAACGGGAGTATTTTAAAAACCTGCGTGTCAAAGAATCCCTGGACTCAGCATTACAGGGAGCCGTCTGCCTGTTCTTCTTATACACTCTTTTGTCCTTCATCGTCACCCGGTATAAGCTTTACTTGTGGCTGCTCCTGTTCATCGGGGGAGTCGGCCTGTATATGATTAGCTCCGCCGGATATTTTATAGAATGGTTCTTCCCCGACGATCCGCCCACGGGTTGGCTATTCAATATCCATTTTCTCAACCTTGGATTGCTGGGCGTCTTCCTCCTCTTAAGGGATTTCTGGCAGATAAAACAAAACTATCCCAATTATTACCGCTGGGTAAGATGGATACCAGCCCTGTTAGCGGTTTCATCACTGGCTTATTTTATCATAGATTATACGACCGGTAATTACAATCTCACCAACAATATCCATCTTTGGCAACATCCGATCTTCCTGACCGTTGTCATCAGCTCCCTCTGGACCTGCTGGCGGGACCTCAATTCCGCTCAGCGTTACCTGGCCTATGGCCTGCTGCTTATCGGCATTGCCGGCTCATCCATTACGATCAATTCCATCTTCAGTCACGAACGCTCCCTGGCCGTCGCCCCATTGATCGGCGGCATCGGGATCCTTGGCGTATTCCTGCTCTTCTCTACGGGATTAAAAGAAGAGATGCGGCAGCATGAAGTGGACAAACAGGCGGCCCTGCGCGAGCTGACCCAGCTGCAAGAACATCAAAAGGCCCTCCTGGAAAAAAAGGTAGAGGAGAGGACCGAAGAGCTGAAGATCTCGAACAAACGGCTGCAAAAACAAAAGCATCAGCTGGCCGAAAGGAATAGCAAGATCGAAACCCTCATCAACGAGCTGAATCACCGCGTAAAAAATAACCTGCAGCTCCTGTACAGCCTGCTCAGCCTGCAGCTTCCCATTGTCAAAGACGGTATCTCACGGGATATCCTGAAAGGTAATATCGGGAAGATCAGAGCCATGATGCTCGTGAATCAAAAATTATTCAACTTTGAAAAAGGGGGCAGCATCGGCCTCTGCGGGTTTGTCTCTGAGCTGGCAACCCATCTCCAGAAAATCTACGACACAAAAGAAAAGACCCGCATCGTACATAATATCCCTGCCGGTATTCAACTGAGCGATAAACATACTTTGTCTTTTGGCCTGATCCTGTCCGAACTGTTCACCAATACATTCAAACACGCCTTCGACGACCACTCCGACCCTTGTATCTGCGTGGAGGCCGTATCCCTGAGTGACCGTCTGCTGCAATTTGTCTATTCAGACAACGGCAACGGAGGAAAGGAAAAGGAGAACGCGGATAAGTTTACCATGGGTGTACCACTCATCAAGGACCTTACCCGTCAGCTGAACGGGCAAATGACTATCAACAGAGAAAATGGACTGAGCTATTCTTTCACAATCCCCGTCTGAATACATGATAAGAATATTGATCATAGAAGATGAGATCATCATCGCCCGCTTCATCGAACGACAACTTCAGCAAAGTTTTGCCTGTGAGACAAGGATTGCCGTCAGTGCAGCCGAAGTGCGAACGGCCATGCCGGAGATGCTCCCGCATTTATTACTTTGCGACATCCATCTCGAAGAGGAACTGACAGGTATCCACCTCATAAATGAGCTGCGACGCCGTTATGCCTTCGAGGTCATCTTCATCACCTCCTACCAGACCCGGAATATCATCGAACAGGCGGCAGCAGCCCACCCCGCAAATTATATTATCAAACCCATCGACGAAATGCAGCTGTTTGCCGGAGTCCAGCTGGTCATCAGTCGCATCACAGCCAGCAACCATATCGGCAAGGCGTTTCTCCAGCCCAATACCTTGTTTAGCGAGACGGAATTACGGATCCTGCAGCTCATACGGGAGAAGAAGACAACCCTCGAAATAGCAGAATCCCTCCACCTTAGCCGTTATACTATCAAGAACCACCGGCATGCGATCTGCCGTAAGCTCGACCTTCGGGATGAAAACAACGCCCTGCTGAAATGGGTAGCAGAGACTGGGAGTTTTTTAAAATGACCTATTTAAAAAGTTCTGCAAAAAAGTTCTTCATATCACTCCATGATGCCGAATCAGCCTTTGCATTATATTCCAGCGGCATATTATACTTCTTTCCATTAGCAGTAGACGCGGGATTGGTAAAAGCGTGCGTAGCGCTGTCATAGCCGATGAACGTATAATTTGCTCCAATAGAATCCATCTGCTTTTTAAAGGCCGCCACTTCCTTTGGCAACACGAACTTATCCGCATTCCCATGACAGATCAGCATCCTGGTGCGTAACAGGTCCTTACGCGCAGGGGTCCCGAGCAAGGTGCCGTGGAAACTGACAATGCCTTTCAGATCATCCCCCAACCGGGCTATATTGATCAGCGTGCCGCCGCCAAAACAATAGCCGATACCCCCGATCTTGCTCCCATCAACGATGTCGTAAGTCCTGATCTTTGCAATAGCCGAGTCTATCCGCGCCTTTGCCTTTTCAGGATGCATGTAGAACGGAGCGGCAAAAGCCTTGGCACTATCAGGATTGTCGGCAACCTTCCCATCACCATAAAGATCCACAGCCATAGCCACATAACCCAGCTTGGCCAGCTCACGCGCACGCATCTTAGGATAGTCGTTCATTCCCCACCATTCAGGGAGAACCAGCACCGCGGGCCTTTTACCCTTGACAGAATCATTATATACCACAAACGCATGGAGAGTGGCTGAATCAGATCTAAAAGTGATAGTCTCTTCCTTCATGGCAGCAGTGGAATCGGGCACCGGCGCCGTCGATTCCTGTTTGGGGGCATCATTACAGGCAGTGAACAGGGATGCCATAAGCAGGCTGCCCACAATCATCTTCGGATAATTCATGAAATTCATCGCGTATTAATTTGTTTAAATTTACATAAAACGCAGAATTTTCACGAAAGGATGTCTAACGGGCCTGCTTTACCACATTATGATTTTCCTGCATCTCTACCAGATACACCCCGCCCTGCAACCTTATCAGACCGGCAATCTCCTCCAGCCGGTCGAAGGAATTGTCTTCCACGTAATACGATATTGACGCTTGCGTCCATCGATCTCAAAGGAGCCACCGACCCACAGGCCGGCAACAAAAAGAAGGCTACACAAAAGAATAAAATTGCATTTTTCATATCGCAGAGTTTTGCTAAACATGCCTATAAGGAATGCCAGAAAATCTGCAACTGAATATCAGCAGCTTACGTCATCAAGATTTTAGGTACTGTCCGAATATAGTACGATAGTGTTCGTAGTCGTACACTATGGCAGCGCAAACGCGACATAAGAATCCCCCGACTTCTTCCGCAGCTTCCCACCCCCGCAGGCAATGACGACATATTGCCTCCCCTCTACTTCATAGACAGAAGGCGTCGCAAAGCCCGCCGCCGGCAGATCAGCTTCCCAAAGCAGCTGCCCCGTCCTTTTATTGTATGCCCGGATCTTAGCATCGCTGGTCGCGGCAATAAAAAGCAGTCCCCCCGCCGTAACCACAGGGCCCCCATAGTTTTCCGTACCGGTATGTATCCCCCTGGCCTTGAACTCGGGATAGTCCCCCAGCGTATCCCGCCAGACGATGACACCCCTGTTAAGATCAATGGCCGTCAGCGTCCCCCAGGGCGGCGCCACAGCCGGATATCCTTCCTTCGTCAGAAATTTATTGTATCCCGTAGCGCTGTAGGGTAATCGGTAGTAGGGATCCCCCGGCTCTTTTGCCGTATTTAGAAAAGGCTTTTTTTGTTGCGCGCTTTGTTCCAGGATAAAGGCAGCCAACGCTTCTTTCTCTCCCTGACTAAGCTGTTTGAAAGCCGGCATCATCCGCCGGCCGGAAGAAATAAGCGTGACAAATTGATCCGTCGTATATTTTTTGCCCACCCCCAGCAGCGAAGGAAAATTCCCCCCACCCTTCCGACCCTGACCATGACAGACCATACAGTTGGCGGCATACAGTGTCCTCCCCGCTTCCCCGATAGTAGTAGAGCTGTTTGCCTTCGGAGGAGCCACCGCATCGATCATCGTCAATATCCAGGGCATTTCATTGGCATTGACATACAACAATCCCGTTTGCGGATCAAAAGCCGGCCCACCCCATTCGGCCCCACCATCAAAGCCGGGAAAGATCACCGTCCCTTCTTTCGAAGGAGGCGTGAACAAACTCCCCGTACGATAACCCGCCAGCCTTTTCCGGATGTCTTCATAGGAACTGTCCGGCACCAGTCTGTTAAGACCGGCCGCGGAGATCGACTGTCTCGCAATAACCGGTAAACCCGTAGAATAAGGTTGCGTATGCGATAATTTCTCACCCGGCAATCCACCGGTGTCGGGTACCTGTTTTTCCTCTACCGGATACAGGGGCCTGCCGGTCTTCCGGTCCAGCAGGAAGATAAAGCCCGTCTTTGTCGTCTGGACCACCGCAGCTACCCGCTTCCCGTCCTTTTCTATCGCCACCGGAACAGGCGGTGTCGGTGGATCACGATCCCAGATATCATGATGTACCGTCTGAAAATGCCAGAGCCTTTTGCCGGTAGCTGCATCCAATGCCAGCATGCAATTGGCAAAAAGGCCATCCCCCAGCCGCTTGCCGCCATAAAAATCATAGCTGGCCGATCCCACCGGCGCCAGCAGTATCCCATTCTCCTCATCCAGACTGAATCCGGACCAACTATTAGCGCCCCCGATATGTTTATACGCTTCCTTATCTTCCCAGCTATCATAGCCTTCTTCGCCCGGATAAGGTATAGTGTGAAAGATCCACCGCAGCCTGCCCGTGTGCACATCATAGGCCCGGATATGACCAGGAGCGGCATCCGCCTCTTCTGCAACCCGGACACCCACGATGATCATGTCCTTATAGACGATCCCGGGGGTAGTGCCGGCAACATAAAGATTCTTTACATCACGCCCCAGGTCATTGTGCAGATCGATCTTCCCCCCTTGCCCAAAACCAGCCACAGGATTACCCTTCACCGCATCGATACAATAGAGCGAGCCATTCGCAGAGTAGAATAGACGCTGGTCCGAAGACCCGCCATTATAATAGGCCAGTCCCCTACAGGCATTGATAGCTATCTTTGGCGTATCCCCATTCACAGGCCGCGCCGGATCAAAGACCCACCGCTGCAACCCCGTAGCGGCATTCAACGCAAATACCTTGAGCTTTGGCGTTACCCCATAAAGGACACTGTCGATAATGATACTATTGACCTGGATCTGGGAGAGACTGTCACCATCCCGGGTATGATATTCCCAAACCGCTTTCAGCTGACCTACATTGCTGGTATCTATCTGTGTCAGCGCCGAATAATGGATATTGTCGGAACTGCCTCCATAGACAGACCATGATCTGTATTTATCAGAGTGCTGACAGGCAGCCAGGAGGACCAGCAGGAAAAGAGAGTGATAACAGCGGGGCTTCATATGGGCTTTTGCCAATGAATATACGATTAACTACATTCCCGGCGGCACCATCATATGAAAATCATATTCCTCGCTCAACAATAAGATAGGCCCGATCTGCTCAGGTGTTGGATAGGCAAAGACCACTTCATCCGGCGCCTTGATACGGATGCCCGCCAGCCGGATAAAAGGGTCCAGCGTCGCCGGAGTGTTCACATGCATGACCCTTGCTGCCTTTGCCATTTTGTTACACAGACGATGAGGCGTATTGCGGGGTACAAAACAGCTGGCCCCTTCGTTTAGTGTAAAACATCGGTCACCGCTGGTCACTTCCAGTTCACCGGTTTGCACATAGATACACTCGTCTTCATTGGCATGTACGTGCAGCCCGCTGTCACAGCCACCGGTCATAAAACTTTCAAACAACGAGAACTCATTGCCCGTCTCGATCCCCGACAGATGGATGACCGTTGGGACACCAAAAAACATATATGTTTCAACCTCACGTTTGTGTACCGGTCTTTTTTCAAAACAGGTGAACCTGCCCGGCGTATCGATGTACAGGCTCCAGGCCTCCGCCGTCCCGACATTGCGAAGACGATGCGGTGTACTACGCGGCGCAAAATAACTTTCCCCGGCCTTCATGCTGAATTGCAGATTGCCAATAGTCACTTCCAGCTCCCCCGAGATAAGATACATCGACTCATCTTCATCCATGTGCACATGAAGCCCATTATCACCACCCGGCGGCAAAAATCCTACATGCATACATTTAGTTTAAATTCCTTTGATAACAAGAATACAAAGAAAGAAGAAAGCATACAGCACAAAGACACTAAAACAGGGGATTTATGTCATAAATCGTGGTTTTTGCCGATGAATTGAGTAATTTATCGACCGGGACGATCACCGCATCACACAATTACGGGAAAACAACCGCTGGTTTCTCCAAAAATGGGAAGGTACCCAAAGACAACCCACGCTACAAATTCCTGCTGATCATCGATTTGCATTTCTGGCAAAGCGCTTGCTATCTACCACACAGATCTCTCACACCCTTCCGTATATCCCGAAAAACTTGCGTCATCCTAAACCCTAACAGAAAGCAAGTAATATGAATCCTTTTTACGCCCTTTTGGCCCTGATCGCCGTAGCAACCCACAACCCCAATGACAAATCTCCTGAATGGAAGAAACAACAGGATCGTGTCAACGGCCGCATCCCCCGCAACACACTGGAAAAGATGAAAAGCACCACCGAAACCCTCGCCGGTTTCTTTCAGGACTCCAGCTTTTCAACAGGACAATACAACCCCGTCTGGCACGGAGAATACTTCCCCGAAAGATCAGGCACCGCTTCACTGACACGTTTTGCATTTTCCTCCAGCTTCTATGACAACGAAGCTACCCGCAGCACAGCCGACCTGCTGATCATGGCCAACGACATCAGCCCGATGACACAAGCTGTAAAAGTCAACGGTCACGACTTCATCAGTCTCAAACCCGCCTCCTCCGCAACAACTAATTGCCCTTATTTTGAGTTTACGCCCGCCGACGCCAGCGCAGTCGCCAGCATTCGCCTGAAATTCTGGCTTGTCAGCACCGATAATACCCGTCTTCCCTATACGCCTGTCACCCGGAAGGAATATTTACAGGAAGCCCGCGCCGAACTCATCGCTACAAAAACCCGGATCATCGACCGGATAAAAGAACAAAGCCCCGTCCGTAGCACAGCCATACAGGAAGCCGAAAAAAAGCAAGCCATCGACGAGATCAACAATACCTGGTCCGGAGCCGAACGCGAACTAAGAATGCGTCTCTTTCTGAAGAATTACCTGAGCGATGAAGATTATCTGAAACTCAGCATCGAAAAACATACAGGCGATCTCGACAGCACCATCCATTTCATGGATAGCCTGCTGCACAAACCCGCCGCCGATCTGAACAGGCCAGCACTCGTATCTGGTGAAGCCGCCGACTTCCGGGGTTTTGATGAGAAGGACACCAATGCCAGCATGCTGGTACGGCTGAATCCGACCTTTGTCAATCCCAACCTCAGCAGCGAGAAACCACAATTCTTCCTCGTATGCTGGAGATACAACCCCGATGACGCAAAGGCCGTAGAATTGGATAGCCAGTTCACACAGCAATTTGACGCCGGACGCCTAAGGGATTTTCTCGAAAAATAGAATCCCACTTATAGGGGGTTGCACATATACATAATTACGCTTATATTTAAGTAATCCCATGTAATATGCAACATCCTCCCCTCCCAGGCCGCTTGCGGACCTGGCTACCGCTGGCCGCAAGCCTGCTTCTGCTCAGCAGTTGTTATAGCTATCGTATAAACACCCATGCGCAGCCTGGCACCGAATTCAACTCGGTCACTGCGCATTCTTTTTTCTGGGGGCTGGCTCAGAACCCAAAAGAGATCACAACACCCATCTGCGACAGCCTCAATGCCAATGGGGTCGCCCTCGTCCGGGTAAAAACAAATTTCGGTTATACCCTCATTACCTTTTTTACGCTGGGCATCTGGTGTCCCATGAAGATCGAGTGGAAATGTAGCAAGCCCTGCCAGGTAACAGGCCATCTCTAACGACAACTACGCCGATCATGAAAATAATCAAAACGGGTTTCAACACCTGGCAAAACAGGCATGAGACCTTTACACAACAAATAAAGGACCTTTACGAGCTGGGGAATGACCCTCAGCTTAGCCCGCTGGACGGATACGTAGATACCACCAAAGGGCTTCAGCAGATCATCGCCGATGCCATCGCGGCAAAAGTCCCGCTGCGGGCCCTTGGCTCCGGCTGGTCCTGGACAAAGATCGCCACCGCCGACGCCGGTATCATGCTGGATACAAAACCACTCAACATGATGTTTGAGATCTCCCCGCAAAGTCTCAACCCCGCCTACACAGGCGATTCCAAAAAGGTTTTCCTCGCCCAATGCGGCAATGGCGTCTGGGAGATCAGCAGGTTCCTCCAGATCCGCAACCTGTCCCTAAAGACCTCCGGCGCCAGCAACGGACAGACAATAGCAGGAGTCACCGCCACCGGCGCACATGGTTCGGCATTTGACGTCGGAGCCGTACAGGACTTTGTCCTGGGCCTCCACATCATCGTCAGCCCAACCCGGCATATCTGGCTGGAAAAAGCATCCAGGCCCGTAGTCTCCGCCTCCTTTATAAAGAACCTGCAAACAGAGCTGGTCCGGGACGACGACCTCTTCAATGCCGCACTGGTCAGTTTCGGTAGCTTTGGGATCATCCATGGCGTGATGATCGAGACAGAAGAGATCTTCCTGCTGGAAACCTATATGTCCCGTATGCCCTATGACGACAACCTCCGGCAGCTGATGCAAACGCTGGACTTCAGCATCGCAAAACAGCTGCCCTGCGGCACCGAACGACCCTACCATTTTGCCGTCCAGATCAACCCCTATGACCTCGACAACGGAGCCTATGTGATCACCATGTACAAAAGACCCTATCGCGCCGGGTACAAACCACCCATTCGCAATGCCGCCGGTCTCGGACCCGGTGACGACGCCCCCTGTTTTATCGGCAGGCTGACACAGGCCATACCAGAGCTGGTTCCTGTCCTCGTAAACAAGCTGCTGGCCGGCGTACTCGTTCCCTATACCAAACAATTCGGCATCCTCAGCGAGATCTTTGATAATACGATCCTGCACGGAAAATTACTTAGCGCAGCCATCGGCGTACCAATCGAACAGATTAGTAAGGTGACCGACATCCTGCTGGCAGTGAACAGATCCAACGGCCCCTTTGCCGGATTATTCGCCTATCGCTTTATAAAGAGATCCAATGCCACCCTCGCCTTTACCCGCTTCACCTATACCTGTATCCTCGAGCTCGACGCCACCTTTTCAGACGAGACCTACGCTTTCTACACAGCGGTCTGGAAAAAGCTCGAAGAGGAAGGCATACCCTTTACCTTCCATTGGGGGAAGGTCAACGAGCTCGACTTCAACCGCATAAAGAACATGTACGGCGCCGATGCAGACGCCTGGATCAGGGCGCGAAACAAGTTGCTCGATGACGACACCCGAAAGGTTTTTACCAATGCCATCCTGCAACAATGGGGTCTGGATAAGGTCGTATGAGGATCGATTGCTTTTTGAAAAAAATTGTGTAGGTTGAGGTATCAATATCAGCGCATGATCAGACCGATCCTTTTCCTCTTCCTTTTGACGGCCACCCTGGTTTCCTACGCTCAATCCGGCAAAGAGCCTGTCAAAGTCACAGACCTCCTGAAAATAAAGTCCGTCGGCGAAATTCGGCTAAACAAAGATGGCACTCGCGCCGCCTACACCGTCACCAGCATCGAACAGGACCCCGATCCAAAAGCTTCCAAATGGGATTTTAAATACCTGACACAGATCTGCCTTGCGTCAACCGACGGATCACTGGCGCCCCGACAGCTGACCACAAAAGACAACGCGTCTCAGCCCTCCTGGAGTCCGGATGGCAAACAGCTGGCCTTTGTCCGTGCGGTAGATGGCAAATCCCAGATCTTCCTGCTTTCCTTTGAAGGAGGGGAACCCATACAGTTCACCCACTTCCGCTATGGCGCCTCCTCACCAAAATGGTCACCCGACGGCAGGGAGATCTTATTCACAGCCCGCCTGAGCCTGAAGGACCTGATGAAAGATTCCCTTTTAAACCCACACCATAACCTGCCCGTATGGCCCTTTGAAAAACCGGGTACGGATAACAATATTTCACTCCGGCCCACTGTCGCCAAAGCCGATCCCGACGGCAATACCGATGAGATAAGAGCCTGGCTCGACAACAACGTCTCGGACAGAAAAGCGAAGGTACTGACCAAACTCGATTTCCAGGATGAGATGGAAACCAGTGCCGATCTGTCCTTCGGACAATGGTTCATTCAGTCATTACAGACGGGTTCCCTCCCCGTCGCCGTCACCACCGGTTTCTATTCTTATAACAATGCCGACTATACGCCCGATGGCAGCCACCTGCTGATCAGCGCCGCGATCGATTCCAGCGGACACCCGGACCGGACGCTGGAAACCCAGATCTATATAGCCGACCACGATGGCCAACACCTGCACCTGCTGCTCGGAGAAAAAGGAAAGATGTACAGCAGCGCAAAGCTGTCGCCATCCGGAAAATACATAGCCTTTCAATTCGGACCGGCCGTATACGGAACTGTTCCACAGCTGGCCATTGCAGACATTGATGCACCCAATAACAGAATTATCGTACCCGTCGATCGCAGCACAGCCAACTATGTCTGGAGCGCCGACGAACAATATCTCTATTTTACCGCACAGTCCAACGGCGGTATACCCATCTATCGCGTGACAAAGACCACCAACAAGCTGGAACAGTTGTCGGATTACAACAGCGGCGCCGGCAGCTTCGATCTGAGGAACGATCACCTGGTCTTCTCCCGTACAGAAGTAGCCGACCCCTCCGAACTATACAACGCCAGTTCAACAATGCAAGGCAGCCGGCGCCTAACCAGCCTCAACACCGACTGGATAGCGACCAAAAAACTCAGCCTGCCAGAGAAACACGAGTTCAAAAACGATCTCGGTGAAACCATCGAATACTGGGTGATGAAACCAGCCAATTATACCCCCGGTCAGAAATACCCGCTCCTGCTCGACATCCATGGCGGCCCATCCGCGATGTGGGGACCGGGTGAAGCCTCCATGTGGCACGAGTTTCAATTCTTTTGCAGCAAGGGTTATGGCGTCGTCTACTGCAACCCCCGCGGCTCCGGAGGATACGGCCTGAACTTCTTACGCTCCAATGTCGGGAATTGGGGCACCGGCCCGACCAGCGATGTCCTCACCGCACTCGACAGGACAGTAGCCGAAGGCTGGGCGGATACATCCAGGCTCCTCGTTAGCGGCGGATCATATGCCGGTTACCTCGTGGCCTGGATAGTAGGACATGACCATCGTTTCAAAGCCGCCTGCGCACAACGCGGCGTATATGACCTGGCAACCTTCTTCGGTGAAGGCAATGCATGGCGGCTGGTACCCGATTACTTCGGCGGTTATCCCTGGGAATCAAAAACAAAGGAATTGCTTCAGCACGAGTCACCCATCACCTATGTCGCAAATATCACCACCCCGCTGATCATTTTTCACGGAGAGAATGACAGACGAACCGGTTTTGTACAGGGCGAGATGTTATACCGCAGTCTCAAAGTATTGGGAAGACCCGTGGAATATGTACGCCATCCCGGAGCTACACACGAGCTTACCAGGAGCGGCGACAACCGCCAGCGAATGGACCAGATGCTCCGGACATACGAATTTTTCCAGCGCTGGATAGCCTCTAAATAATCATATAATTATCAATAACTTACAGAATAAAATGCAACCGGACCGCATGACGTTTTCAGGTATAAATCAATGGTATACAATTCAATGGCCGCTTATTGCGTTTAAAATAGGTATAAACCATTAACAACACCGTCCAAAAAATTTGTCCAACCCGGTTACATTCCCTTTTTCAGAACCTACTAATATATGAAAGTCGCGGAAAAATATACCGATGCTGAGCTGATCTCGGCCATCAGTAGCGGAAAGGACCTGAATCCAGCTATTCTCTTCCTTTATCAACGTTATTCCGAGGCTACCCGTTCTTTTATTATGAGTTATGGCGGCAACGAGCAGGACGCAGATGACGTCTTCCAGGAAACGGTAGTAGCTTTTATAGACAGCGTCAAAAAAGGCAAATACCGCCAGGAAGCAAGTGTCAAAACCTTCCTTGGCTCCGTAGCCAAACACATCTGGTTCAACGAGCTGAAGAAAAAAGAACGTGCCGGTTTCCGGGAGAAACAATTCGAATCCACCCGCGACCAGCAGGAACAGGATATCAGCCACCAGATCGGCGATCTCGAACAGAAGCAGCAGCTGCGCGACATCTTATCACAACTGGGTGAAGCATGTCAAAAACTACTGCACCTGTTCTACTATGAGAACTTATCCATGAAAGAGATAACGGCTCACCTGCCCTATGAGAATGAGCAGGTGGTCAGAAATAAAAAATATAAATGCCTGCAACAATTGACCGGTATGATCAAAGCTAACCCGGTGATTGCCGGGCGTCTTAGCGAACTAATAAAATAAACAGGCTATGTCACCACAAAAAAACAATGCGCTGATCGACCACCTGGATGAAAGCTTCACAGCCGCCCCGGACTCCGTTTCGCCGGAGGCCTCTGCAACAATGCAGCGCCTCATCGCCGAAGACGAAGACACCGCCAAAGAATGGCTTTATCTCCAGCTGGCCGTCGACTCCGTACAGGACGCAGGTTTGCATGAACAGGTGGCAACGGTAAGGAAACAGTGGGAGACGCAGAGCGCCGCAACACGGGAGACACAAGCCACCACAATACCGGAATCTCTGACCGCCACCCAGGACCAGCCAACAATTACGACCACCGATCAGACCACCGCAGATAGCCCCGGAGGCGTGGTCCGGAATCTCTACCGCAACATGATGCGCGTAGCCGCCTGCGCCGTGCTGGTCGCCGGAGGCGCATGTATCTTCAAATACGTTCGGCTCAGCTCATCCAGCCTTTATAGCGAATATTACACGTCTTACGAGATCAATACCAGCCGTGGCAATGCCTCCCGGGATGCCATCGAAAAGGCCTACATAGCAAAGAACTGGTCCGAAGTCCTTGCCCTCTTCTCCCCCGGGAAAGACCGTAGCAATAAGACTGACTTCCTGGCCGGCCTGGCCGACCTCGAATTGAAAAGATTTGATGACGCAATTGCCCATTTTGAGCAGATCATAGCTTCGAATTCCCACTCCGGTGGAGATTATTTCGAGGATGAAGCAGAGTACTATCTGGCTATCAGCTGGTTAGCAAAGGACAAGGTAAATGAGGCCATGCCTATCCTGGAAAAGATCAGGGCCAATAAAAACCATCTTTACCACGATAAGGTCGAAAAAATGTCCTTTACAGACCTGAGACTGGTCCAGTACAAGGAGAATAAATAACCCCCAAAAAATAATAATTAAACCCACCGGTTACGTTCAACCCCGCTCCCTTTACTAATATATATACGCATCCAAAGATCTGAAGAACCTGTAAAGCTTGCCCCGTTGAAAAATCCGAATCCGTCCAATCCAATGAGAACAACCGATCCATTCCGATGAAAACCAACGATCCACTCCCCTGAAAAAACCGTCCAAACCGATGAAGACCCAATCCAAACCATGAAGATCTTTTAAAAAAGTCGGCGTACCCTGAACAAACCTGATTCGAAAAAAATTTCTAAGCGATTAAAAATTGCCGACTTTTTTCTTTCCACTTTTGATCTTCCTCCCTACCGCAACTCCACCGATAGCTCCCAAAACAATAAGCACCACACTCCACTTCCACCAGCTCGTCGACGAATACAAAGCCGACTCATCCCCCATCAGCACCAGGTGCGCCCAGTAAGCCGGACTTTTATTGATAACATCCCCCGACAGATAATCCAGTTTCGCCTCCCGCAATGCGGTTGCTTTACTCTCTCCCTTTTGCAGATAGACATAGAATCGTTTGAGGATATACGCAGTTGCTTTATCATCAGCCTTCCAGAGACTATTGATGGTGCTTGCACAACCTGCATACGCAAAAGCCCGCGAAAGACTGATCACCCCTTCCTTCCCCGCAAGCTCCCCTTGCCCCGTCTCACAGGCGCTGATGATGACAAGCCGGGTAGCGCTGAGATTTAAACCATACAGCTCCTCCAGGTACAGATTGTTCTCATCCGGTCGCGAACCCACCGGATAGAAGGCGATAAAAGAGCCCGCCGCACTGGTCAGAGAAGACACCGCATGCGTAGCCAGATGGATGACAGGATAGTGATTGGCCGCTTTTAAAAAATTATCCTTGGTCGCGCTGCTGCCGACATACTGAGCCCCTTTCAAACCGGCTATTTCCTCCTGCGACGCAGCAAGCATGGGAAGATCCGCCGTCCCCCGGGAACTATATGGCGCAAAGGATAGTACTTCCCCCCCCGTCGCCGCATCACCCGCTTCCCCCAGCAACCGGCTGGACAATCGGTAGCTGATCGTTAGTGTTCGTAGCAAAAAATCTTCCCCGTTCCCCCCAGGCAATGACTCTAAAGGCAGATAATATAAAAACCCATCCGGTATGATGATCCATTCCTTCTTCGATGACGCGGCTTCCCGTACAGGTTTTATCAGCTCCCGGTAAAGTCGCTCACCTACCAGACCCGGCTTGAATTTCCTTCCGTTCTCCGTCACCTTTAGCATACCCACCCAGCTTTCCACATCCTTTTGCAAGGCGATCAGGGAATCATTCCGATGATAGGCAATCGTTTTGCGGGTCAGCACAAACGTGTGCAGCGTACCCGCAACAGTATAATAACTAACCAAAGCCTGATCTCCGCCTAATTTCTGTTGTATCTCTTTCAGACCCGGTTCATCATCATCATATTTTAGTTTGTAATAGGCATTGTTCTGCTCCAGCTGTTTTTGCAGCCTCGCCAGCGCGATCTCATACTCAGCCCTTTTCCGCGTAATATCCTGCATCTCTTCCGGAGGGCCGGATTCTTCCGATCGTACATTCAGCCGGGCTATATTGTATTTGATATTGCGCATTTCCTTCAGGGCCTGCCCGTCGGCCCCCGTTAGCCCGTTCGCAAACGCATTTTCCTGCAAATTGGCAAAGATGATAGTCGCCTTGCTTTTCTCGCTGATCAGAAAAGCCTGTTCCAGCCAGGCACTGTCCGGATGCAGCTGATGAAGCTGCAGACATACGGAAAGAGCCCCATCATATACCCCGGAGCTTTTCTTTTTCAGGAAAAGCTTGGCATCATCCGTATCATAACTTTTTTCGATATTTCTCAACAGCGACAAGGCAGCCGTATATGCTTTCCACGATGCCAGTAACCAGCTTTCCCTGGGATCGTTCTTATACAACAGCCCCAGCACCTGCGCTTTTTTAAATAAAGCATCAAAAAGCCGGTAATAACCGGACGAAACCGTCAGCAGATTGATCGCTTCCTCCAAAGAAGCCAGGGCTTCGGAGTATTTATGCTGCTCCGTTAGCAGATCCGCACGGTACAGCTGATTGATGCCAATATCCAGCCGGTTGATCGAACCAGCCCTTGCCAGCGCACGTGCATGCAACTTATCCAGGAACCAGGCACAGGAATCAGACCGGTGCAGCTGTAGTTGCGTAGATCCCATTTCGTTCAGCACAGCAGGCACTTTGACGGCATCCACCATCCTGTACGCCGCCATCGCTTCCGGGTATGCCCCCAGCGCTGCATAGGTCCGACCCATATTGATATAGATAAAGTTGGTGGAAAGATGCCCGGTCAGCGCCTTTTTATACAGGTCCAGCGCCTCCTGGTAAAACCCCAGCTTGTAATAAGAGGTGGCGATATTTGTCTGAAGATTGATGGCGGACATCCTGTCCAACGGCTGCCGGTCCTCTACCAGCCTCAGCGCCTGGTTAAAATAATTTATGCCCTGCCGGTAGTTGCCGTCATCATAATACATTACCCCGAGCGTATTGTACAGACGGACCTCGGCATCGGGGTTGCGATCTTCCGGCTCCATCCCATCTGCCTTTTGCAGGAAATAATCCGCAGAGTCAAAATTGTTAAGGTTGTAATAGGCAGCTCCTGCATACACCCTGGCCACAAAACTGAGTGAATCGTCCTGCTGGTGGACCTCCAGCATTCTTCTATAGGCGTCGATGGCGCGGGGATAGTTGGCAGAAGCATCCAGCAGAATACCCTTTTTCAGCCAGGAGAAGGCATAGACCGTATCTTTTTCTTTAAAGCCGGGCAGCGACGGTATCAGCCGGATGACGGCTTCAAAACCGGCAAGGGCCGCACTATCCGTGGCAGGAGTATTATTGATCAGCCGAAAAAGATGATCCGCCTGGTGATAAAGGGCGATGGCCTTGTCCACCGGCGGGTCAGGGTGACCATACTCCGGAGAGCCGCAGACCAGGAAGACCAGTAATAAGAATACGATTTTAGGCAGCTTCATTGCTACCTAAAGATAATGCAAAAAGGCAGCGGAAGAATCCGCCGCCTGACAATGCCGAAATGTTACATATATCAATTTAAACGTCGAACAATTACGATTAGAGGTGGCCGCGGGTTTGCCGAGTTGCTGATCAGGTGACCGGCCAGAAGATTGTTCACGGCGTTCAATATGCCCGATATCAAACCCGGATTCGAATTTTGCATATCCGCCTTGGTATCATAATAAACCAGCTGCACATCGATATGCTGCAATGCGTTGTTGCTGGCGTCGGTCAGTTTATAATAGATGCTCGTCGTGACGCTGGCTCCGTTCTGTGGAATTAATCCAAAGGCGCTGCCCAAACCCAGAAGTCCTCCGTTCAGCGTCTTTTGAACATCGATCACACCGGTAGCTGAGTTGACGACAACCCCGCTTTTTGCGGCTGTTCCGGTAACATCAAAAGAACATCCATTGCCGGCAGCACAGGTGCTTAGCAAATAAGGATCGGCCTCAAAATAAGGGAGAGCCGTAGTAGCTCCATTGGCAATGACATATATGCTATCCATATAGGAGGCCCCGCCAATGACCAGCGTGCTGATACAGGTATCGTTGGTTCCGCTGCGTACAAAACCAAGGGCGTATTTCAACCCCGTCTCGGACTTTGTCACATTGATAGCCCCGGTATTGGCATCGAGAACCATACCCACAGGCCAGGAGAAATATTTCCCCGGTCCGGGATTGTTCAACGGAGTGACAATATAATCCCCACCACTGGTGGGTTGAGGATAAATGATGGTATCACCATAGATAGGAGATATGGGACAGCCTGGTGCCGGAGGCGCAGACGCGACGGCAACCGGGAAAGGTACCACAGGAGTCGCAGCCTTCGCGGTGTCGAACCTTGTCGTATCGACCCTTGCCTTTGTTGTATCGGACGGCACAGTCCTGGTCGTATCATGAACAGGAGGCTTATTAGGCGTTCGTGGCTGGCCACCCGTGGCTTCAGATAGGTTCTTACTACAGGCACAGGCAAAGAGTATCAGGATCAATCCTAGCAGGGAATGCTTTTTCATGGATTGGGATTAAGTGTTATTGCTTACAAAATACCATTTCTTTTTATGATTTTCAAACGGGCGGCTGTTTGGCACGCACCTCAATTAGTAAAGGCCGGGGGCCGGAATGTAACCGTTCCGCCAAACAATTTTCTATATCATGATAATCAATTAGTTGTATTTTTTATAACGCCTCCGGTTACGTTTTGCCCCTAAGCGTTTACTACTATCAGACCCTAAACCTAAAAAAGAATTTATGCCTATCACAGAAGCTATCCAGGAAATGGAGGGAAAGATCTCCCTGCTGGACAATAAGAAGTTTCTCTATGGCGCCGGTCTCGTCGGCGTCTATTATCTTGCTTTTCTCGGGTTTCTTATCCACGTCATCGTCCATACCCACTAATATCCTTCGCGATCCTTTTTGCATCCGAACTGATCTCCCGGATCTGTCCCGTAGGACTGATCCGGTAACCACAGAAATACAAACCATCCCCATCGCCTGGGACTAATCCAATATAATTCTGGTCATATCCTATACAAGCCACGATGGCATGAAAAGCCTCTTTCCTGCCATCATTGAAGTAAACAAGATCCCCTTCAATATGATCGATGTCGCCATAAATTTTGATATGCCCATCCCTGATATGTTGAATGGTCCCGATATCCAGCACAGGCGCCTTTCCCTCCCTGGCGATCTGCTCCAGCGGCCCAAAAGGTTTCTTCCTGAGCCCCAGCTTTCGGATATCACCGATCAACCATCTTATCAATGGAGCGCTGATCGCATCAGCCACTGGTGGCGGGAGATGACTCAGCAGTATACTAAGCTCCAGCACCGGCACCCCCAAAATATCCCGCGGGATCACGTTGACAGCGGAACGCACCGCCATTATCGGTTCCGCCCCCTTTTCATAAAGATCGATGGCTATCTCACAAGCCGAATTACCAAAACCGACTACCAATACTTTTTTTCCTTTGAAAGCTGCCCCCGTCTTATATTCACAGCTATGCAATACGGTCCCCGGATATGTTTCGAGCCCCTTAAAGATCACCGGTCTCGGTTTGCCATATGCTCCCGTTGCCATGATAAGGGATCCTGACTCAAAGACCCCATCGGTCGTCTCCGTTATCCAACGTCTTCCCTCTTTTCGCATATCCATCGCAGTTGTATTAAAAACCGGCTCGATGCTAAATTCTTTTTGATAATCGTCTATGTAATCAATAACCTGCTGCCTGTCCGGATACCTCGGTATCGTCACCCCCCACTTTTTAAAAGGCAGACCTGACCGCCCCTTGTTCGTATGCAAATGCAAACGCTCGTAATGATTACGCCATGGCATCGCCGTCTGCCCCTCCTTCTCGATGATGATATACCCGATACCCCGTTTTTGCAAAGCCGCAGCACAAGCCAAACCTGCCATGCTGGCTCCGATGATCAGGGTATTGCAGGTCCTCCTGGACCTCATGTCATCAGGCTCCATATAGAATTAATTATCAATTACTTAAAACCACCCATACTTCCTTTGCGATGATAATATCGGCGCAAATGTGTCTATTTTACACACTGACAGCTTCGTATCTTTGTAGTGTACAAAAAAACAAAGAATATGAAACAGCTTATTAAACAATTATTCTTCGATAAGGAAGTAGTAGAATCGATAAAGATCGCCCAGCCGACCCGTGAATTTCTTTATGCCCAGCTGATCAGTGGTAAGATCACAATGAAGGAATACATCGCCGCCAGCAAACGCTAATCAACCGGCCTCTCCAGCACCACCAGTTCCAACGGTTGTTTGTGAACACCGAACTTCTCCCCGGCATGGAAGGGCTCTATCTCACCAGTCCGCTTGTAGCCGTGCCGTTCATACCACTCTATGAGCTCATGCCGGACAGAGATCACAGTTATACGAATGCTGCTACAACCGATCTCCCTGGCATATGCAACGGCAGAGTTCAACAGGTCCTGGCCGATCCCCTTACCCTGCTGCCCCGGGCTTACACTCAACAGTCCAAGGTATAGCTTACTCCCCTGCTTTTGCAGATAGACGCAGCCAACCGGAACTTCCTGTTCATCCGTATATTTCAATATCATCGACTGCGGATCACGCATCAGTTCGTCCATTCCGCTGTCATTGGTTCGCGGCCCCGAGAGCAGATGTGATTCATGGGTCCAGCCTCCCTCGCCCCGGTAAGCGCTGTTTACCAGACGGGTCAGAGCAGGTATATCGGCAGGAATGGCGCAGCTGATAGACATTGGCAATTTTTACACAAATATACGCAGGGTTTGTAGTAAATTTAGAGCATGCAATGCAGGCTCCCGGTTATATTCCTGGCTCTTTCTCTGTTGATCTCTGACACGACCCGGGCGCAAATCACCATCGCCGCCGAACAACCGACCGCTTACTTCTTCCATCACCTCGATTATACAAACGGACTACTCTCCAATGACGTCTTCTCCCTGGCACAGGACAGGAAAGGATATTTGTGGATCGGCACCGGTAAAGGCCTCCAGCGCTATGACGGACTGCGCTTTTCCAACTATGCCGATACCAGCTCAGCTGGCCGGACCACCCTTTCCATTGCTGACATCTTCCCCGACGACCAGCACAACCGGATTTTATACAACCAGTTCTACAATAATATAAAGGAATGGAAACTATTTGGCGCCCAGCCCCTGAATCTCTTACCCGGCAACGAATGGACACCCGCTTCCGCCCTGGCCTACAAAGATGACAAAGCCCAAAGCTGGTTGTTCAAACCCTGGTTCACCAGTAATGAAAAAGAAGGCATCGCTCTTTTGAAAGCACCCAACAACCCCCAACCTTACTTCGCACACTTTATAAAAGATACCCGCCGGAACGAGACCTGGATCCACACCCCCAACAACGCTGGCCTTATCCAACTGGATGATACCCGCAAAATACTCCACACCCCATCCCGTGATCCTGGCGCCAATGCCCTGTTACGGCTTATCGGAGCTGATTCGGACCTCATCCGCAAGATGAGCTTTGATACACATGGCAATATCTGGATCGTCACCTGGTCCCACTTATTCTTTCGTTATAATACCATCACCAGCCGCCTGTATACCTATTCCCTTGCGGAGATCATCCGGCAACAGGGGATCAACCAACCCAACTCAGGCTATGCCTCTTCCGTCATGGAAGACGATCATGGAAGATTGTGGATCTGCACAGCCTATGCAGGTCTGCTCGAATATCATTTTGACGACGACAGCTTTACCTGGATCACTCATCAACCGGGCAACAACGGTTCGATCCAGTACAACAATGAGATCTTTACCATTTTCCAGGACAGGGAAGAGAATCTCTGGCTGGGGACAGATAAAGGCATCAGCATTTTCAATCCCTATCGCCAGTATTTCACCACCGTCAGCAACCGGCAATCGACCGCCGGCAAAGCCCCGGAAACCGAGATCAATGCCGTTATCCCAACAACACGCCATGGCTTATTGATCGGATACTGGGGGAATGGTATTCGCCTCTACGATGGCCAGGCAAAACTTACCGACAGCATTTTTTTTAAAGATTCACACGATAAAAATCTCATCTGGTCTTTCCTCCGCGACGACGACGGAACAACCTGGGCCGGTTGCCAGCACGGATATCTGCATCTGCTCGATTCCCAATACCGGCTCGTAAAAACCCTTCATCCCCCTGAGCTGGAGAATTCAACTGTCCGCTGTCTGGAAAAAGACCAGGATGGCAACGTCCTTTTGGGACTTCACAACGGAAAGATCATCACCTGGGACAGGCGCAGCGGACAATTCCTTCCTTTTACAGGAACACCCCCCTCCCCCCGGCTCAGCGTCCTGAATATTTTTATAGACAGGGACGGACGCTGCTGGGCCGGCACAACCAACGGTCTTGCCGAATTTGACAGGAAGAGCCGCTCCTTCCGCTCCATCTACACCCCTTCCCGGGGTATGCCCCTGCCCTTCTATGGGATCATAGAATACAATGACAGTATTTTACTGACAGGAGTTGGAAATGCAGGTCTTTATTTCTTCAACCGGCGGAGTAAAGAATTTGAAAAGCTGCCCTTCCGGTCAGAAGAGCCTTTCTGGTCAGCTCATGCGATCCGGCGCGATCAGACCGGTAATATATGGTTTACCACAGACTACGATGTCGTCAAATATGATCCGCTCGAAAAAAAATTCCTCGCCTACCACCCCGACAAAGGGCTTGTCAATTCTTCCTTTGCCTCCTGCCGTTTTGTGATCCTGCCGTCAGGTAAATGGCTCAGCTGGACCAACAACGAGATAATCGGGTTTTCGCCGGATATTATTTCGTCCGCTCAGGCCGATCCAACCAGCGTGACCATCACCGGTCTAAAGGTCTTTGACAAACCCCTCGCCGTCGACTCCTTCCTTTATACCGGCAAAGCCCTGCACCTCTCCTACAAAGAGAACTTCATCAGCATCCAATATTCGCTGCTGCGTTTCTCCGGTTTTGCCCAGACAGACTATTATTACCGACTGACCGGCATCGATAAGGACTGGGTCTATGCCGGGGCCAGGGGATATGCCAACTATACCAATCTACCTCCCGGCAAATACCGCTTCGAGGTTCGCACAGCAGGCAGCAGCACCAGCACCACGGCATCGATGGACATAGTCATCGTCCCTCCTTTCTGGGCCACCCTTTGGTTTAGATTGACCTGCCTGTTCGTCGCAGCAGGCCTGCTCTTTATCCTGGTCCGCTGGCGGATCAGCAGCATCCGGCATGCCGCCGGTCTTCAGCAGCAGATCGCCACGACGGAAATGATGGCCCTCCGCGCCCAGATGAATCCCCATTTTATCTTTAATTGTATCAACAGCATCGACTCCCTGATCCAATCGAACGATAAATACCAGGCTACGGTCTATCTGAATAAATTTGCCCGGCTTATCCGTAACATCCTGGACAGCTCCCGGCAAAACAGTATCCCGCTGAGCAAAGACCTGGATACGCTTCGCTTATACATCGAGCTCGAACAGCTGCGGAACAATTACACCTTCACAGCAGAAATAAAGGCCGATGAGGACATTATCGGGGAAGATTTCAAAGTGCCGCCGCTGATAGTACAACCTTATGTAGAAAACGCTATCTTACATGGACTAAGAAACCGCAACGACGACAAAGGCCGGCTGCTTATTCACGTCACCCAGCAGGACGATCACCTGCTGTATATTATCGAAGACAATGGCGTAGGCAGGGAGGCATCAAAAAAAGATCAGCTCCGCCGGTCTTATGGAATGGAAATGAGCAGCGACCGTGTCAAACTTTTTAATCGGGAAAAACAGGCTCCCGTGACAGTAACCGATCTTCATAAGGACGGAGAAGCAGCGGGCACAAGGATCCAGGTACTTTTAAAAATACAATGATGCTGACAGCAGTAATAATTGACGACGAGCCCCGCGGCCGCCATGCCCTTAGGGAAAAACTAAAAGACTATTGCCCCGGGGTGGGAGTCGCAGGCGAGGCCTCCGGTGGAGAAGAAGGATTGAGAATGATCCAGGAGCTCAATCCCGAAATTGTCTTCCTGGATATCGAGATGCCGCGTATGAACGGCTTTGAGATGTTGCAGCGGCTGCCCTATAAGAACTTCCATCTGATCTTTACTACTGCATATGACCAATACGCCATCAGGGCCATCAAGTTCGCAGCATTTGACTACCTTTTAAAGCCTGTCGACATCGAAGAGCTGAAACAGGCCATGGAAAGGGTAAAAAAGGAAAAGAACACGAACACCTCCGGCAGGCTCGAGGTCCTCGAACACAATCTGCTCCGGAAGGATACCCTCGGTAAGATTGCTATCTCCACCTTGGAAGGCGTACTCTTCCTGAACCTGAGCGACATCGTTCACATCGAAGCCCAGAGCAACTATTCCATCTTCCACTTTAATGGCCGGCCCAAGCTCACCGCCAGCAAGACATTAAAGGAAATAGAGGAGCTGCTGCCCGCGGCTAATTTCTTCCGCACACATCATTCGTATATCATCAACCTTCAGTATATCAAACGTTATATCAAAGGAGACGGCGGACAGGTCGAAATGCAGAACGGTCATTTCGTCGACGTGGCCCGCCGGAAAAAAGAAAGCTTCCTAAAGGTTATAGGCTATTAGCACTCGCAGAACACTACCTTACCACTTGCTCAATGGCCTCCGCCGTCTGCTCAATTTCCTACCTGCCTGCCCGGACATGGATTAAATTGCCGCTAATCTAATTATTTCGGTCATGTCTATCTCCTGCAAGTTCTTTTTGTCGTCTTTATTCGTAGTCCTTTATTCCGGCGCATATGCTCAATCACAGGCAGATACCACGGTGGTAAAGGAGCTGGAACAAAAAATGAAAGTCGCCATCCTGAAAGGAGACACAGCCACCCTTTATCAATACTGGGCCCCGGAATTTATCGTCAACAACCCCTCCGATCATGTCACTCCACTGGCAAGTGTAAAGATCTTCCTCCGCAACGGACTTATCGACTATTCGGATTTCGATCTGATCGTCGAAAAGATAACCATCATAGACAATATCGCCCTCTCCATGGGCAGGGAAGTAGTCAAGCCACAGCGTAACACCGACGATGCAGGCAAAACCGTAACCCGGCGTTATACCGATGTCTGGATGAAAAGGAACAATACCTGGCAGATGGTCGGCAGACAGGCTACCGTTACGGCCGTAAAGTAAAATTCATCCGGTTCACTTGTCCAGGAACTCCTTTACCAGCCCAACCGTTATCGCGGGCATCTTCACGTCCCCCGACCCCTCTTCACCAAGATAAGAACCATGGGTGCCCGGAACGATGACAAGCCCGGCATTGGGTATGATCCTGGACATCTTTACCGCATGTTCCAAAGTGACGACATCATGATCTCCCGAAAAGATCAGTGTTTTTGCCTTGATAGAGTGGACCTCTTCATCCGACCAGTCTTTGAACCCCTCCATCCTCGCCCTGTCCCTTTCGAACATGATCTGCAGATGGCTCGTATCCGGGTCTTCCCGCAAATTGGCATCCCTCAGCGCCTTCGGCATATCCTTCAGGGTCGCCCTGGCAAAACCGTCCCAAAAGCCGGGGAAGGCTCCTTCCCGCTGATAGAAGGCCCCCATAATGATCAGCTTATTGACGACCTCCGGGTGGCTGATCGCGACCTGCATCCCGGTCTGCCCGCCATTGCTAAAACCAAGGATATCGGCCTTGGGTATCTTCAAATACTGGAGCAGCGCAGCCACGTCATCCGCATCCTGCTTAAAGGAAGTCGGCTTGCCTATATCCCTGGTATGACCATGCGCCTGCAACTCTACCGCAATGACTTGCCGGTCTGATGCCAGCGAGTCCAGCACACGCCCAAATGAGATTTGAATGGTCGAACCTCCTCCATGAAGCAGAACAAGGGGCGCCCCACCCTTGCCATGGATCTCATAATACATTTTCAAAGGGCCCAATTGGGCATACCCACTCTCAAAGGCTGGCTTGTTCATGTTTGTTGTATTTGCGCTGTTACAGCTGTAGATAAAGAAAAGGACGAATAAGAGATATTTTTGCATTGAATAATAATTGATCATCCAAAAATAGAAGCTATTCTAATCCCCAAAAGCACCTGCTTGAGACAAATAAGGGGTGATTTGCGACAATTTACTATTTTTACTAAAACCGTCCGTCCATGAGACCTTTTATCCTTACAACGATTGCGCTTTTTCTCCTCGGCCCGTTTTCTTCCCATGCTCAGCAAAAGCTGGACAGTCTCCTCCCCGTAAGAGGTTTTTGTATCGACGCCCCCCGGCCGGCAGGACTCGATTCGTTTGTCCGTTTTATCAACGAAGAACTGGCACCGCGGAAAGTCAATACTTTATTCCTGCTGGTGGACTATCATTATCAGTTCAGGACACATCCCGAGCTGACAGATAGCTTCGCCCTGTCTAATACAGATGTAAAAAAGATTGTAAAGGCCTGTGCCCAACATAAGATCCGGATCATCCCACAGATAAATCTCCTGGGCCACCAGGGCTGGCAGGAACATACAGGGAAACTTTTGCAAGCCTATCCCGGATTTGACGAGACACCCTGGGTAAAGAATCCTGAAAAATATGTCTGGCCCAATGCCGACAACCTTTATTGCAGAAGTTATTGCCCCCTTCATCCAAAAGTTCACGAAGTCCTCTTTGCCGTCATCGACGAGCTCTGCGATGCATTTGAATGCACGGCCTTTCACGGCGGTATGGATGAGGTCTTTTACCTGGGAGAAAGCAAGTGCCCCCGCTGCGGCGGAGTCGACCCTGCGATATTGTTTGCCGGTGAGGTTCGCGCTATCCATGATCATCTGGCAGAAAAAGGTCGGGAATTATGGATTTGGAGCGACCGTCTTATAGACGGTAAAACCACCGGCATCGGCAAATGGGAAGCCAGCTACAACAATTCCTACAGGGCCGTAGACCTGATCCCAAAAGACGTTGTCATTTGCGACTGGCATTACGAGCGTCCTGACAAGACAGCCATTTATTTTGCGATGAAAGGCCTCCGGGTTGTATCCTGCCCCTGGCGGGTCTCTTCCTACGGTATCGTACAGGTGGATGATATGATCCGCTTCAGAGCAGAATCAACTCCCGAAATGAAATCGCGCTTCCTGGGTGTCGTGGAGACAACCTGGTCGCCAACACAATACTTCCTGAATGGCTACTACGGGATAGGCCAGAAAAGCCCTGTTCGCGAACATACTGCCTGGAACTGTTTTAAGGAGGTGTATCAAAAAATAGATTCTCTGGGTAATTAGACCGGTCGGATCGCCCGATCAGACGCGACCGGACACTTCAATCAGCCGCGGATCAACCTCGCCCGCAGCCAGGTCACTCCGCCTGCCTGCCTGATCAATTCTTCCCCCGACGCCGGTCCCTCCTTTGATCAGGTAATACTCCGTATACAGATCACTATAACGATCGATCTTTACAATAAACCGCAGATCACTTCTTTCACCGGCGCCCGCACAGTCATACTCCACCCGATATACCTGGTCCGTCGCCATAGGATTCACCGGCAAGGGATGATCCTTGTCACCAATAGCAGCCCGCACCTGCCCCCGGACAACATCATTATTTTCGAGCGTAGCATTAGTATTTCCTCTTATAAGACGCCCGTTTATATATTGTTTAACCACCCCCAGATGATAATCCGGGTTATTCAGGCCGGAAGAAGCCCCAAAACTATTCAACCGCAACTGCCAGGCAACCATGCCCCCCTCCCTTTCCTCAAACCAAACCATATACAAACAGCGCCCAAGAAATTCATGAATATATAAACAGTTGTCTTCCACATAGGAAAACCGCTTGTCACCAAATTCCCACGGAATATCGCCCATCCCTATCCGCCCAAACTCCTCCGGAGTATACTTCCACTCGATAGAGATCGTTTCATGTTTGTCGGGCATCGGCTGAAGATCCTTGTGACGTTCTTTCGTAGCTTTTACGGCGTAACTCATCGTTGAGGACAAACGCTTTTGCGCCAAAAAAATTGTCCGGCCTTTTCACCTGCTTCCGTTTAGAATAGCCTCCACTATAAAAAAATGACAAACATCAAGAATTACCTCTCAACCGTGAAAGCGTCTCAGGACTCATATTTAAATACGAAGCCAGATATTTCAACGGTACCAGGTTGAAAAGACCGGCTTCATCACCATTCATCATCTGATCAAATCTCTGCTGCGTATTAAGCCTCCTGAAACTGCACAGCTGAGAGAACCAGAACATCAAATACTCGACAGTCAAAGTCACTGCGACAAAACAAAAAGCGGGAAATTCCAGATAAAGAGCCATCAATTCATAGTATGAAATATAAAAGACTTCAGTTTCTTCTAACGCATGAATATACTCGAAGCCCGGTTTTTGAGTATAGAAGCTCTGCACGCCCACGACTGTCTTTTTTTCACCAAAGATCCAACCCGTCACCTCCTCGTGATTTTCATTATAAAAATAACACCGCAACAACCCTCGCTTGATAAAATAAATATGTCTGCAGGTCTCTCCTCCAAACAATAAATGCTCCTTCTTTTTAATGGTTTTGACTTTTACGATTTCCTGCAGACGATCTTTCAGAGCCTCCGACAACGAGAGCGGATGAAGTGAGGAAAGATAAGTGATCAACTCTTCAAGAGATAAGATTTGCTGTTCCATAGATAAGGTTATAACGTACACGCATGTACTCATCCAAAGTAAATAAATTTAATTCAATAATTGAAATAGTTAAATAAATAGGTGTAATCACTTATCCCCAACCAGGCGCATTCTAAAAAAATTTCAATATATTTAGTACAGACCGCATTAAATCATTAACCAAAACTTATTCTGTAATGAGAAACACCACTCCGCCGACAGGTCGCGCTTTATTGTGCGTCCTGCTTCTCTTCTCCTTCAATCACTTGTATAGCCAGGTCACCACCGCCACACTCAGCGGCTTTATAAAGAACTCCAAAGGAGAAGGCCTTGCAGGAGCCAGCGTTACCGTCACCTACCCCGAGGCAGGGATCAAACAGGTAGTGGCAGCAAGAGCAGACGGACGCTTCACCGTCCCAAACCTCCGCGTTGGAGGACCTTATCAGGTCAAAGCCTCCTATGTCAACCAGGAAAGCGCTCAGCAGGACAACGTCTTTCTCGAACTTGGCAACAACTTTGTCGAGCTCACGCTGAGCGGCGAAGCAAAAGAGCTGGCCGGCGTCACAGTCACCGCCTCCAGGACCTCGGATAACAAAAAAACAGGCGCTTCCACCAACATCAGCAGCCGCCTGATCCGCGACCTCCCGACCATCGCCCGCTCCGCCGACGACTATCTGCGACTGACCCCCTCCGCCTCACCTACTTATAATGGACTGTCTTTTGCCGGAAGGAACGGACAATACAACAACTTCTCACTCGACGGAGCCGTATTCAATAATCCTTTCGGACTCGACGCCCCCACACCCGGCGGCCAGACAAATGCACAGCCTATCTCACTGGACGCTATCGATCAGATCCAGGTCAACATTGCCCCCTATGACGTGACACAGGCCGGATTTACCGGCGCCGGTGTCAATACCGTCACTAAGTCCGGAACCAATCACTTCTATGGAACAGTCTTTGGCTTCTATCGCAATGATGCCCTCACCGGTAAAAGCGTCTCCCATAGCAAGCTCGTCGTACCCTCACTGAATCACCTGCAGACAGGTTTTTCCATCGGCGGCCCGATCATAAAAAATAAGCTTTTCTACTTTGTCAACTTCGAGACCGAACAACGTAAAGACCAGGCCACCAGCTATGTCGCACGCGACGCCACCAACGCCGGTAATTCCAATACCTCCCGTGTCCTGGAATCCGACCTCATAGCGGTTAGTACTATCCTGAAACAGCGGTTCAACTACGATACAGGTCCCTACCAGGGTTTTACCTTCAATCAAAAGAACTACAAATGGCTGGCAAAACTCGACTGGAATATCAACCAGGTCCATAAGCTGACATTTATATACAACGGCCTCGACGCAAGCCTCGACAAACCCGCCCACCCCAGCGCCATTGGTCGCCGCGGTCCCGACTATTATACCCTGCAATTTCGCAACTCCGGTTATAAAATGGTGAACAAGCTGGAGTCCTTTAACCTGGAGTTCAAATCCAATTTCAACAGCAAATTCGCAAACAAACTTCGCCTGGTATATACCACCTTCCGCGATCACCGCGAGCCCTTCTCCGCTCCATTCCCCGTGATCAACATCGATAAGAACCAGGAACGTTATATCATAGCAGGCCACGAACCGTTCTCGATCAACAACGTCCTCAACCAGGACGCCTTCCAGGCCACCGATAATTTCAATATATTCCTGAATAAGCATACGCTGACCATCGGCGCATCCTTCGAGTCGTTCAAATTCGGGAACTCTTTCAACCTGACGGGATACGGGCCGGCCATTTTTTCCGACGCAGACATCCAAACCTTCAAAGACAGCGTACCCGTGGGCGGCGCTTATGTCTTCGGCGCCTATCCCCTGGACGTAGACGTCAATTATGCACGGAATCACGCGGCTTCAGGACAGTTCACCTGGTATTATCTCACCGTTGGACAGATCGGAACCTATATCCAGGACGAGTGGCAGTTAACGAACAGATTCCGGCTTACCTATGGAGTGCGCGTGGATATCCCTCAGTATTATAACTCCAGTTTCAAAGACCCTAAACTCAACGCCGACGGAACCTTCGCGGGAGGTTACACCACCGGGAGCCCAACCCTTCCCAATACCGATAATTTAAAGCTCTTTGATGCCAACGGAAATCCCGTCACCAATGGCCCGGGCAAAGACCTGGATAACACCCGCTTTCCAAAGGCAACGCCCCTGTTCTCGCCACGGGTCGGCTTCAATTACGATATCAATGGCAACAAGACGATCGTCCTCCGCGGCGGATCAGGACTGTTCACCGGCCGCTTCCCCTTTGTTTGGGTAGGCAACCAGATCGGTAATCCCTATTCGAGCTTTTATTGCGTCACTGCCAGGGATTTCAAATGGCCACAGGTCTGGCGCAGCAACTTAGGCACGGATATCAAGGCGCCCTGGGGTACGCTCTTCACTGTTGACCTCGCCTATACAAAAGACGTCCATGCCATGATGGTCCGCAATTATGGTCTGGGCACTCCCACCGGAGTACTGAATTCAGGTACAGGAGATAAAAGAAGCGTTTATCTTCCCGGAGACCTCGGGACATCGGCAACCTACGTGTTTACCAATACCAACCTGGGCCACCAGTTCAATGCAAGTCTCCAGGTCCAGCATACCTTCCCCGCAGGTTTCTTCGCGATGTTCGGTTATAACTACCTGGTCTCAAAAGAAGCCAGCTCCGTATCGGCCGAGATCTCCAGCGATGCATTCGATCGAAACCAGGTCGTAGGCAATGCTAACAAAGCGGTATTGTCAAATTCTTTATACGGCAATACCCATCGCTTCCTTGTAGCAGGCACCAAACGATTTAGCTATGGGGCAAATAAGATGTGGGGAACAACCATCTCCTTCTTTAGCTCATGGACATCCGGGAACCGGTTCTCCTATACCTACAACGGAGACATCAACAACGACGGTTCTGCCCTTAACGATCTCCTGTACGTTCCAACAGACGGAGAGATCAATGCCATGCACTTTACCAGCTTTACCGATGCGAACGGGGTCCCGCAAAGCCCTGCTACCCAGCAGGCCGCTTTCAAAGCCTTTATCGCACAGGATAAATATCTCAGCAGCCGTCGCGGACAATACACGGAAAAGAATGGGGGACAGACACCCTGGTTCAGCCAGCTGGATATGCGGATCTTACAGGACCTGAAGTTCAAGGTCGGAAAAGACCGCTATCAGACCATCCAGCTGAGTTTTGATGTCGTCAACCTCGGCAACCTCATCAACAGCAATTGGGGTGTGCGTAAGTATGCTTCCACAGCCAGCTATTATCAGCCGCTGACGGTAAACTATACCAACAACAACCCGGTCTATGTCTTCGATCCTTCGGTAAAAAGTACTTTTATCAGCAGCCCCGAACTGCCCAGCCGCTGGCAGATGCAGTTCGGCCTGAGATATATTTTTTAAATAAGACTATTGCATGATCATTATCGGGGTCGTGGTTTGTACCGCGGCCCTGATCTTTTTTACGATAAAAATGTTTAGGAAACAGGCGCACAGTAGATTAGTGTGCGCGCAAACGGCGATTTTGCTCGATCGATTTGATGCCCTTGATCTTGATCTCAGCCAGCGACAGCGAACTGCTGGACCCGGAAATAGTCCCCGTGATCCGCATGATCCTGTTGATCCGAATCCCCATCTTTTCAAGAGACTTTGCAATCTCCTGAATATTAGATTTTTGACTTTCCTCTATTTTGGCTATGAAATCCATCTCCCCAAAGATACAAAACTCAGGGCATATAGACCAGCCCTGCCCCCACATCTGCCACACTCCCTGCCAGTGTCTGCGCCTGCCCGATCAGCTTATCCCATATCTCCCTCGCGCTGGCCCCCGGATTCTGCTCCCACAGCAAAGCAGCTACACCCGCAACAAAAGGAGTAGCCATCGATGTCCCTGATTCAACCTCATATCCACCACCAATATGAGAGCTCAAAATATTATCCCCCGGAGCCGCAATATTCACCATCCCGGCGCCGGCAGCCGCAATACGCCCACGCCTCGCGCCCCCCTTCCCCGCACAGGAATAATTGGCTACTTTCAACCCTTCCGTCAGCGCCGCCACTGCCATCACCGAAGGACAATTCGCCGGGTGATTGATGGGCGCGACCATCCCTTCTTCCCGATCGCTCTCATTCCCGGTGGCAGCTATCAACAAACAATTATTGGCCATAGCCGTCTTTGCCACATCCTCGAAGATTGCCGAATAGGCACCACCCGCTTCCACCCCCGCTCCAAAAGACATGGAAATAACCTGGCAGCCCTTCTCCAACGCCCACTCGATGCCGGCCAAAGCCACTCCATCCGACCCCTCGCCCGCATCATCCAGGATCTTTCCGACATACAATCTTGCCCCCGATGCCACCCCATAACGCGCACCGGATTTTCCCTTCCTGTCACCGCCTGCAATCCCCACACAAAAAGTCCCATGCCCCTCCCTGTCCTTCGCCTGTCTGCCGACAAACGACTTTCTGTGGATAACCCTGCCCGCAAAATCCGGATGCGTAAAGTCAAAACCCGTATCAAGAACAGCAATCTTCACGTCTTTCCCCGTAAGCTTGCTGCTGCGGACATTTATTGCCTGTATTCCCCAGGTAGCACTGGCTGTATTCTTAAAGACCGGGCGTTTTGCCCCGGCCGTTTTATAGAGATAGCGCTCCGGCTCACTGGATAAAAAAGGACTATCCCTTAATGCCAGCAACCGCCTGATCTTGCCGGCCTCACCAGCATTCACAAGGATGATCTTCAACCGATCGAACAGGACGCCATCCGCTTTCTCCAACGCTTTTGACAGCCCTCCATCTGCCGGCAGGTCCCGCGAATTAACCAGGCGAAGCGACCTCGCCTTTGCCTTCTTTTCGATCGTGGCCAGGCTGACCGCAGGATTCAGACGCACCAGCAACCTGCCGGTTATTTTCTTACGATTCACCCCTTCTGCGGAAGGGGGGATCGCGGCTATCACCTGCACAGCGGAATTGTTCTTTTTCAATGCCATCCGACAAATGTAATATCTTTTCCTTTTGACAACGCCTGGTCTTAGATCATGATCTTAAAACCTAACGCTGCCCCCAGGTTGCCATAGTTTATCCCCGGGTCGTAATCGATCCCCCGTATCTTATAGGTTTGCCGCCCAAAGATCCCATCCGTACCCGCTTTCAAAAACAAGATCGCCCCGAATTTCCGATCCATCGTAGCCATTACTATCCATTCGAAACAGGCGCCGGCCTGGTAGCTCGGTGAGACGGAGGTAGTGTTTATAGACCCCTTGCCCTGATCGACGCCGACAATGTCGTTATAAGTGCTGCCACCCGACGGCGGCCGGGAAAAGAAAAAGTCCGAGCTGCGAACAGACAGACCCGCATAGGGATAGATATCAAATTTGCGCGAGCTGAACACCGCATATCCGACATCTAGCTGGCAGTAGTCCGTAAAACCGCTCTGGATGACCTGAGATCCGTTCGTAGAGCTCTTGTCGATACCCATAACATAAAAGTTAAGGTCAAACACCAGCCCGGTATGTGTCATATGACTCAGTCCAAGTCCTATCCTGCTGATGGCCCCGCCCAGACGTCCATATCCTTCCTGGGCGATCCGACGGTTGAATGCACTGTAATCCGCACCGGCGATCTCGTTGAAAAAGGACATGCTCGTATATTTTCGATCCTTTGAAAGTCTTTGCCAGTAATACCTTCGCTTCAGGTAGTAGTGAAAAGGTTCCGACCGGTGAAGGGAATCGATGACCTGTAGTTCGGTCTCCGATATTTTCCGGGAATAATAATCGATGGAGTCCCTGACGGTTTTTTGCGACTGTGCCGCTGCCTGCAGGGCAAAGAAAAGCATAGGTAATAAGGCATACTTCCGAAGCATATGTTTGGGTTTTTGTTGTCAGAAAAGGGGGCAGAGATGGACGTTAGGAGTAATACTAAATTAGAGATAAACAGAGGGGCTTCATAATATCGCCGATTAAAATCCGGACAAAAGCGGATTAAATTCCGATAAAAGTTAATTTCCTTTAACAAAACAACCCTGATCAGACACCACCCGTAAAGCGGAAAGAAATTCTTACCTTTAATAGATCAGGATAAAAATACAAATATGAAAATTAGTCTTGCAGGCTTGTTGCTGCTTGTTACATCATCGACTTTTGCACAATTGACCGTGAACGAAAAGTTCCAAAAGATCACCACCCTCGAGCAGGCGCAACAATATATCGACGCCAATCCGACACTCAAACCAGCCCTGTTCAACCTCGCCTCGGCAAAAGACACGTCACTGATCAACAAACGACTCCTAAGACAACATAAAGGCGATGTCTTCTCCGTCGGTTATGTCACCTATAAGATCATCCAGGAAACAGAAACGCTCGCATATCGTGCCAGCTATATTTTCCTTGATGGCTCGTCACTCTCCCAGACCCAGGTCGACAGCCTGAAAAAGCTCATCCAGCAAAAGGCCACCGCAGGTACCCCTTTCGAGCAGCTCTCTGACCAGTACACGATGGATGGCAACACCACCCACGGCGATACCGGCTGGTTCTTTGGCGAAGAAATGATGCCAAAAGAATTCCAGGACGCGGTTAAAAATCACAAGACCGGCGAGATCTTCTTTGTAGATGTCTCCGAAAAGCAGTGGCATTACATTGTCAAAAAGACCTATGACGACTCGGACAAAAAGGAAGTGACTGTACTGCGGTCCAATGGCAGGTAGCGGGTAGACAGGACTAGAGTCGGGATCGATCAGGATAAAAAGGGTGTTTTCCCCCTTGCAGGTGTTGTCTTTCCTGTCTAATTTTCCGACTAATCTCCTAAACCCCAAATGCTATGAGAAAAGTACACCGGCTTTTCTTTTTGGCTGTTACCCTGCTGTTTACCACAGCCTGTCCTGCCCAACAGGACAATGTCATGTTCGTCCATTATATAAATGTAGGGCAGGCCGCCTCCGTTCTGTTGGAATTCCCTTGTGGCGCCATCCTCATCGACGCCGGCGCACAGGACGACAGCTATCATAAAGCCCTGATCGACTACCTTGGAAAGTTCTTCCAGCGACGGAAAGACCTCGACAGCACCATCGCCCTTCTCCTCATCACCCATCCTCACATCGATCATGATGAAGCCCTTTATGACGTAGCGCAAAAATTCCGCGTCGACCGCTATATCGACGATGGCCTGCGCGTCGGCTCAGGAAGAGCCAATCAGACATACATGGAAGACAGCGCAGCCACAGCAGGTATTCTCTATCACAGCTATTCTTTCGACGACATAACAAAGAATGGCAACCACAAAGGAAGAACAGATTCTCTCATCGATCCCGTCAACTGCTCCAATGGAGACCCGAAGATCATCCTCTATGGCGGCCAGTTCGAGCACAAGCCGGAAGACTGGACGGCCGCTGACTTTAAAAATTACAACAACCATAGCCTCGTCGTAAAGGTCCTCTTTGGCAAGGCCTCCTTTCTCTTCACCGGAGACCTGGAGACAAGAGGCATCCAGTCCATCGTCGACGAATATGCCAATACCCATGAGCTGGACGTAGATGTGCTGATGGTAGGGCACCACGGAGCCGCCAATGCCACCACTGACGACTATCTGGATGCCGTCACTCCCGACTATGCCGTCATCTCCTGCGGGGAATGGGATTTCGGGAAGGATAGCAAAAACCCGTTCACCACCTTTGCATACGGTCATCCGAGGGTAAACATCATCAACATGCTGGAGCGGCATATCAAAGGCAAAAGATCGGAGGCCATTCGCGTAAAGGCAGCCGACGGATCAAAGGACTTCCGCCTGATCGACGTCGACAAACGCATCTATGCTACTCCATGGGACCACAACATCATTATACGGGCAACGACTGCCGGTCAATATACCGTTACCACCGATAATTAATCAAACTCAAAACGCACCAATCATGGCCATATATTTTTTGATCCTCGCCATCGTTTCGATCGTTGTTATCATCATAAGTTCCAAAACATGTCTGTTGAGGGACATAGTCGTCCATCACGACACTTTCCATGCGGATGCTGCTCAGCAAAACAACAAGGAACCCAAGGCCCCCTACAGTCTCGCCAGAACCCAGCTGGCCTTCTGGACAGTGATCATCTTCAGCAGTTTTGTCTACCTGCTGTTCAGATATCACTTTACGATCCCCGATCTGAATCACGTCAACCTGATCCTGCTGGGAATAGCCCTTGGTACCACCGCCACGGGAAAGATCATCGACGACAGTCAAAAACAGAATTCCACCAACCTCAGCCAGGACTATCCGTCAGAAGGTTTCCTGCGAGACATCCTTTCCGACAAGAACGGCGTCAGCATCCATAGATTACAGAACGTACTCTGGACACTGATCGTCGGCGTTATCTATATCCAGTTTGTCGCCACGCAATCCAGCCTGCCCGATGAGACCGTTCTCACCGACAACCTGCTCATGCTGATGGGCATCAGCACAGGGGCTTATGTGGGGCTTAAAACGATGGAAAACAGCAAGGACCCGGCTGGGAAATAAGCGGTTTTTTTGCCTATCTTTACAGGAGATAAGCAAAAAATGACATACGAAGAATTAGTAAAAAATCACGCAGGCTCCCTGGTCGAAAAATTAGTCACCGAGGTCATCAATAAAGACTACATTGAAGTCCACTTTGAAGAAGATGATAAGGAAGGTTGGGCCGTCATAAAAATGCATATTTACGAAGAAGACAAGGAAATTGCCGTCTGCTTACTTCCCAATGATCAGTGGTTCCTGCATTTCGGCTATTATGATGACGATGACGAATTTTTCGAGCTCATCCAGCCGCTGACACAGACAGAAAAAGACCTTATCCCAAAAGGTCTTCAAAAGGTCATGCTAAAAGTGCTTGTCAGTGAAAAAGGCATGCGCCTCCCAGGCAATTTTTTATCGAAAAGCTGATATAACAAATTTCCCGCAAATGAGATCCCATTTCTGCCTTCTGCTACTGGCCTTTCTGCTCGCCAACACCCACGTCAATGCTCAAACAAAACCCAAAGCCGAATGGCTCTCCCTCTTCGACGGCTCAACCCTCAACGGCTGGCGACAGGCCCAAAAAGATACCCTCCCCGGCGCCGGCTGGAGCGCTCAGAACGGAGAGCTAACCTTTGATCCGTCCAAAGACCATGGGACCGATATCATCACTACCCGATCATTTACCGACTTCGAACTTATCGTGGATTTTAAAGTGTCTCCGGGCGGGAACAGCGGCATAAAATACTTCCTCATCCCCAACACTTCCCTTGGATGCGAATACCAGCTGATCGACGACAGCACGCATCCGGATGCCAAACTAGGCGTCAACGGCAACCGCAAAACAGGCGCATTATATGATATTCTCCCCGCAAACGCCGGCAAACCCTACAAAGGCGCCGGAGTCTGGAATACAGCCCGCATCGTCGTAAACGGCAATCACGTGGAGCATTGGCTCAACGGCGTAAAAATATTGGAATATCAGCGGGGAAGCGACGCCTTTAAACAGGCTATCGCACAAAGCAAGTTCAAAACTACGACCGGATTTGCAGAAGCCACTTCCTCATCCATACTACTACAGGCACACGGCGACAAGGTCAGCTTCCGGAATATAAAGATCAGGGTACATTCAATCTAACAGCACATCCCTTATAGTATTGCCCCTTGTACCAAACGTTCATTCTGTATTCATATAAATGATCTCCGATCCCGTCATTGCAAAACCTCGGTGAGACAGAGATCTTCAAAGGATTGCCAGCCTCTGTTACAATGGAATAGACCATGCTGTCTTTTGTAACCGAGGGTTTCTCGATAGGGACTATCACCGGCTTTTCGGCCGTAGTTACTTTGAACAGGATCATTTTTTCGTTGTCGATCTCTACACTCCAATAAGGATCGCTGCCTATTCCGATGATATCGACCCCTTCGCTCTTCTTTTGCTTCCAGGAAGGATTCTCCGGGGCGGTATTCTTTTTGAACAGAACATATTGCCGGGACAGCGAATCAGGAATGCGAAAGCCATTATTTTCGATGTTGATAAGACTATCCCTGTTCAACCGGTACTGGGCATATACTTTGTCATTAAGATATAACAAAAATCTCCCTTTGTCTTTTTCCCAGGTTCCCTCCGTCCTTTTCGCCGGAATACTTTTCCCCAGTTCCAGCTCCTCCATTTTGAAACGCTCATCAGCTGTGAACAGGATCGTACGCTGCAGCCCTTCGCAATTTTTACAGGGTAACATCCCCTGGTAAAACCCCGTTGGGATGCTGTCGAAATGCCCTGCATTTATAATCGAATCTTTAACGATCACCATGGTGTCGGTAACTACCTTTGCAGCAGGAGCAGGTTTGTCAGCAGGGAGATCACAGGAAGCCATTCCGAGAATAAGTACCAAAAAGGGAAGAAATGAGTTGGTTTTCATAAGTAGGGGTATAAAAATTATAGCACTAAACGTAATTAGCTGCCTGATATTGTGGATATTATTCCTATCTTCTTACAGCTTTGTAATGGTGCTGCCATCCAAAATAACTGCGGTCTGTGCCAGTGCCCGACCATTTATTGACGCGCCTGTTAAAAAAGTAATTCCTGTCATTGACAATATTGTGCCTTCCAGGTGCGAAGTAGTGCCCAATGTCGCCTGGCCCGCTACCTGCCAGAAAATATTCTTTGCCTGCGCACCGCCCGATAAAATGACTTTTACAGATGAGCTTGTAGTCAGGTTACCGGAGATCTGAAAGATCCAGACATCATTCGGGCCTCCCGTAATGGATACATCCGTTGGCATCGTAACCGTCGACGTCCATTTATAAAGCCCCGGCACAAGTGTTCTCCCACCTATGTTTCCCGTTCCCAATTCCAAAAAATCGGGGGTAGGTCGCCCGGCAGCATCGTTGTAGGCAGTAAGCATATTATTTACAGCCGTGGTCATATTACTCGGAGTCGGCACTGCCATGTCTGCAGCATAGATCTTCCCCGTTACCTGAGCGGAAGTAGCATATCCTGTCGCGTTGGTTATGGAAAAACCGGTAATATAAGAAGTAGCAGCCGGACTTAATCCCAAATCCCCGGTAACAACTGATGTACCATTGTTATTTATCGCGGTTTTAGCGACAATAACATAATTTCCTGCTGCACCCAGATCAATCATCGCTAACGCTGCAGCGCTGCCTCCGGTTGTAAAACTCCAGACTACATTATTTGCAAGCCCCTTTCCGTCAGGAGCCTTTGCCCCGGTTGTGATGGTGGCCGTATACATAGTGGCGGCTGCCAGTTGGACAGCAGGCGTAAAAAATGCTGTAGTCCCGGAATACGTCACGGTTCCTGTAACGTTGGCAGATCCTTGTTTCACTGTAAACGTCGTATTATTAATAGTTGAGGAATCCATCGCCTCACTGAAAGTAAAGGCAATTACCTTATTACGGGCAACACCCGTTATATTGTTGCCAGGATCTGTAGCCTTAACCGTTGGATTTCCTCCCGGATTGTCGCTTTTCTTACAACTCACTATTGCCATAAGCAATAACACGGGTATAATCTTGAAAGCATTCATAGATACGAATTATTAGTAAAAAATGAAAAAATAAAATTAATGAAGGAGTAAGTACCTCTCCTAATTTTGCGTTGGAACCGGGATATAGGCATTTAGCTTAGCCTGATTCTCCGCTATCTTAGCCTTGAGCTCATCAATATCCTTGTTAAGGTTTTTTAGCCTGTCCGAAGCCTTCCTGGCTTTTTTAGAGTCGCTCTTCGCGTCACCGGCCGCATTATCGGCTTTACGGGCTTGTGTCTTATCCGTCGGATCATCGCTTAACCTGTCTGCAGCCGTCTTGTTCTTATCCGCCGACTGCTGAGCCGTAGTAGCCTGATCCTGCTTATCCCTGGTCTTCTCTTCGACAGTATTCTGCAGCTTAGCCAGCTTTAGCTGATCCGCGCTGATCTTGGCTACCAGAGAAAGTGAATCTGTATTTATCTTCTGAGCAGGCTGAGCAGACTGTGCAGACTGAGCAGACACAGATACACAGGCGATCACAACCGCCATTGCGGTCATCACAAACATTTTTTGCATAACGAATAATTTAAAAGTGAGAGATCTTTGAGGAATAATACTGAAATTTGGAACCTGACTTAGCGCATCCTGGATGCTTTTCGAAGTAGATAGAAGAGACTAACGGAGATCACAGACATTATTCAAGGAAATCTAATACGAAGATAAGCTATAATATCCGGAGTAAATAATATAGTTTCAACCATTCCAATGAGATACGGAATCATCACAACAGGATCAAGAGGCGACGTCCAACCTTTTTGTAACCAAATACGTCAATCACGAATGGCTCCTGCCCCGCTGCAGCGCCGCGATCATACACGGCGGCATCGGCACCATTAGCGCAGCCTTGCGCAGCGGCAAAATGCAGTCGACCTCCTCGATACCTATTTCGCCCGCAAAGATTGAGGTAATATCCTTTTATAGCTCTATTACCGTTAGTCCTGATGCAGTCTGGTCGCAGTATGTTAAAAATTACTACCGGTTACTACTTAGTGTGCGTGTTAATAACGTTAATGCGCAGTTTTGTGTTACCCCTTTGTCCTAATTTCCTCTCGCAGGAGCTGGCTAAATTGCTTCATTCAAAAACTGTCAAATCCAAAAATCATGCGCAAGTTCATTATCATGTCATCCTTTGTGATGGCAACCTTATTCTCCTTTCAGACTAAAGCTCAATCTCTTGTTTGCGGGATAACGATGGGGGCGCCTTCAGGCCTCCAGATCAACTATGTTAACCTGAATGTCGTCTCTACACAAGCCGCGCCCCCGCCAACTGGTCAACAGTCGTGGACAAATAACCTAAGCGGGACTTATAATATCAACGGTGGAACGGGGCAGCAATTATTAGGCCCTTTGTATTACTGGAGCTCCCCGACGGCTTTTAGCGCGGTGAACTTCAACATTGCCTCCACAAATTATGCGGTTATTCAGAATACCAGCGCCACCAAGATGATCGTCTGGATAACGGTTTCCGCCGCAAATCAGTCCGGAGCCAGCGTAGGAACCCAGGTAGTAATACCCTGGAATCAGACGGCTACTGTCTATTTCCCCACCAGCGGAGGCCATTTCACTGCAGATTCGCAATTCGGACCTGTAGACCCGTATGAACTCGGCTATCCTGTTACTATGCCCATACAGATTGACGTCCAGGCGGTTCCTACTAATTAAGGAAACGCTTGACGGCCACTCAACTTTTTATTAATGGGTCTAATGTCGCATAAAACCATCGGCATGCATGGTGTGTCGGGGTACAAATCCCCTGTAAAGTCTTTTAGCCAGCTTTTTTTATCCAGGAATACACACCGCTGTATGATTGGTTTTATGCGACTATTTGTATGGACCCTGACCTTTTTTTGGGGGCTTGTCATCCCCGGCAAAGCTCAGAAAACAGGTAGCATTTCGGGATGCCTGCAGGATAGCATCGGCCACCAGTTACTTCAGGGCGCTTCCATAAGGTTATTGACCGGCCCCGATTCTACGCCGGTCCTCCCCACCATATTTTCAGATAAAGAGGCCTGCTTTACGATGACGGCAATCCCTCCGGGGAAATACCTTTTTCAAATAAATTTCGTAGGGTACGAGAGATATACTAAAGACATTGTTCTCAATACAACGAACCCACGAATAGATCTGGGAACGATCTACCTGCACCTGCGGGTCGAAAACCTCAACAGCGTATCGGTTATAGCTCCCCCGCTGATCGTCCTGAAAAAAGATACAGTTGAATACAATGCCGCAAGTATTAAGTCAACCCAATACGATGCCCTGGAAGACCTGCTAAAAAAATTACCCGGCATACAGATCGGAAGCGATGGCGCCCTGCTCGCCAACGGGATACGGGTAGAGCAATTACTGATAGACGGGAAACCGTTCTTTGGAGGCGACCCCGCTATAGCTCTGCAAAACCTGCCCGCCGACATCGTCAACAAAGTCCAGGTCTATAAGGCCAGAAGCGATCAGGAAGTGTTCACAGGCTTTAGTCATGGACCCGGCAAACAGACTATCAATATATCCGTCAAAAAGAATATGGCAAAAGGTGATTTTGGCAAAGCCGGTGCTGGCGGAGGAACACAGAATACCTGGTCCGCAGGGCTCAACCTCAATCACTTTGACGGCCCAAAGCAAATCTCGCTGTTGGGTTCGGCGAATAATATCAACAATCAGAGCAACCCTGTCTCCACCTCCCCGTTTAATGAGCAAAGCAATATCAGCAATACCGGAATTGCCAGGAACCTGACCACAGGGATTAATTACCGGGATAGCCGTAGCAGAGATCTGGAAGGGAGCGGAAGCTTCCTGTACAACACCCGCCATTCCGACAATGAGCAGGAGAGCATTGTACAAAGTCTTTTTCCCCACGATTCTTCCACCACAAGTCATCAACGCGGACTTTCAACAAACAACGGTAATTCACAAAATTTTTCGTTCAAGCTTACAGGAAAGCCCGACAAAACAAGCATGTTTACGTTCAGCCCCGGTTTTGTTATCCAGCGGTCTCTATCCAACAGTTCACAACAAACTATCCTAACCGGCAACCAGCCAGGGGATACTTTATACAGGTCTTCCAATCAGTCTTCCGCCAGGAACGAAAGCAAGGCCTTGTCCGCCGATCTGTCACTCATGCAGCAGATCCCGAAGACATCCGGTTCCCTGGTCATAGGCCTCAAATTATTCAACCGAAACAACAACAGCAATAATCTTAGCAATACCCAAACGGAATACCGGTTGCCGGTCGTCTATAGCAATAAGTTGAACAAACTTATCACCCAAACCGAAAATACCGAAACCATCAATCCGACACTTTCCTTTGTCCAACCTATAAATAACCACCAGGCCCTCGAGATCAATTATAGTTATACCTGGAGACCCAACCGGTCATCCAATCAGACGTATAATTACAACAACGAGAGTGATAAATTTGACCAGATCGACACCGGCCAGAGCAATGACTTCAAATATATTTATCAAACACATCTGGCAAGCCTGAACTATCGGCTCCAATTTGAAAAATGGCAGATCGTTACAGGTATCGGATTACGATCGGACCTGCTTTCTCAAAAAAATATCACCCTGGATAGCAATTTTAAAAAGCAGTACCGGGGTCTTGTCCCTTCTCTCGATCTCAACTATTCCATTACCCCAAACCAAAGTGTGCAGATGAACTATTCGGGCAGCTTTGAAGAGCTTACTGTCCAGCAGCTGCAGCCGGTCAACACTACGACGGATTCCCTTTTTATCCAAAAGGGAAATCCCACCCTGAGACAGCCTTTCAAACATACTTTTTCCCTTTCATATCGATCCCTGCAGCCGCAAACCATGAAGTTGGTCTCTGTAAATCTTAACGGAGACATTACCCGACAGGCTGTTTCAAGTTCCGTTTTACAGCTTGCCAACGGCGCCCAGGTGTACAAGCCCGTCAACCTGAACGGGGATTTTAATGTATCGCTCAATGCTAGCTACGGCATGCCGCTAAAAAAGATGTCTACAAATCTGACGCTGACAGGAACGGCCGGATACGTTCAGAGCCCGAGTCTGCTTAACAACATACAAAGTGAGACCAGGAGTATTACGACCGGTGTCATATTGTCTGCAACTACTACGATAAAAAGTAAACTTGACCTGACAACAAATCTCTCTTTCGGATATAACGACTATCAATATGCATTTGGCAATGAACAGGCCGTCCATTATTTTAGTACAAAGGTCAACTCGAAATTAAGCTACTTTCTGAACCGGTGGACTTTCTCGGCCAACGCTTCCTATAATTTTAACAGCAGCCTTCCTGCCGGTTTCCGGAAGGACGTACTGCTGCTCTCGCCAGCCCTTTCCCGCAGGATCTTCCGGAACAAAGCCGGAGAGATCCGGTTCCTGGTCTTTGATATACTAAACCAGAACTCCGGCGTATCACGCAATTTAAGCGGTAATATAATACAGAATTTACAGTCCGGGGTCAGAGGACGTTATGGGATGATCACTTTTACATACACTTTCCGACATTTTCCCGGACTGGCCAATAAGCCGCCGGATGGCCGATAACGCCACAGCCGCAGTCAATATGTTAATTATAGTGCCGGTAATTATAAAATTTACTATTTTGAGCAGATAAGGTTGATTTAAAAAAAACAATCATGAAATACCTTAGCCTTCTCCTCGCACTAACCGTCATAGCTATCACATCCTATAGTCAAAGACTGGAAGCCCCCATCGACCCCAACGGACTCCTCTACAACATCACCACTATCGATCATTTGCGATCCATAGCAGATTCCATGCAACAAAGATTCCATCATTCTCACCCGATCAGGGACTATTACTCGATCCAACAGGGAAAGGGACATTATATCCGGATGAGTACGGGAGATATACAGGCAGCCATGGCCGATATCAAACGAGGCATCGGGTATGACGAGTTCCTGAAAAAATACAGGTCGGCAAAAACAGACTCTTTTGTCCTGGTAACAAAAGAATATATAGAAGATGGCTATCATCACCAGACGCTGGTCCGGTATGCCGACGAATTATATACAGGATCCGTCGAAGAATCCTATTTTGATATCGATCTCAGGGACGACCGAAAGGATAAATGGGTATGTAATTCCACAGGGCCAGCTAGTTACACAAAAGAGGAATTGAGAGCTTTTTATTTCCTCCGGCCTCCCGCTTCAGAAAGACTCCCGGATAAATATGCCCGGCTGATCTTCTATACAGATTTTATGATCGATACTACAACCCCGCTCTATTATAAGGATGCTCGCATTGATGACGAGATTGGCTTCCGGTCCAGGTCGGCCAGGGGACCGGCGTTCACCAGGTTCCAGCAATACCTGGATAAGCAAACCGACCTTTTTTTGGGAAAACAACACCTGGAAAAGCTGGCCGGTTCATCTTTTAGAGACAGCACGGAACAATTGCGCATCAACTTCATGTACTTTGCTGTGGACAGCCTGAAAAGATGTTACATCGAAGACAGCCTTTCCCGGTCGCCGGAATTTCAGAACTTATTGTCACAGGCCGTCACCGAAGTACTTGACCGGAAGGATTTGTCCAATGACGATTTAGAACATTATACCGCAAAATATTATTCTCCGGATGCCGCCCTGGTGATGATACGAAACAGGAGGATCGGGTACACCTGCAACATCGGCGCGTCGCTCCTCGGCCCGATCAGGGACATCAATATCGCGCGACTGGCAGCAGCAACGGCCAACTGGTCCGTCTTCCTGAAGACTCACCTGCTTTTTATGGGATTCGAATACGGGGGAAAAAGGATAACGGGTATAAAAGAGCTGGAAGATATGGATCTTCACGTTCCGGACCTTCTGCTGGGCAGCGAACTCCGGATCGCCAATCCCTCAGAAAATCACCCTTTCAAATATCCCTGTAGCGTGGGCAGGAACCTGACCGAAGTAGCAGACAAAAAAGCCCTGGAACAAAAAATACTATCGATGATCCGGAGTGAGGAACTGGATGATCTGAACAGACTGCTCCTCCATAACCTGTTTTTAAACTATCTTTCTTTTCTTCCTGAAAACAAAACCCGCCAGGCCGGCCTTCAACAACTGGAAGAGGCAGACAAAAAACTTCCGCCATATTTATATGCCAAAGTAAAAACCGATCGCCTGACCCTGCCCTCCCCGACCCTGCACAATCTTAATTTTGAAATAAATTAGTCACGATCCATCCAATACGTCTGCGTAAACGCTCCATTCGCTGCCACATCCCACACTTCAAATCGTACCCACTTCCGGCCGCGAAGGTCCACCGCCACGCGCCACTCCCGCTGCCCGAAAGGCTCCGTCTCGTCGAGATCGATCCTCTGCCGGTACACCTTCGTCCCATCCCCGGAAACGACCTCCGCAAAATGCAACGGGAATGTCCATTGCAAACCAACCCTCACATAGGAGGCATCCCGCCCTACCTCAAACGAAGGGATCAACACCTCCCCTGTCGTCGAAAAAAACTTTCCCCTCCTCAACGTGTCCAGCACCGCCCGCCAGCCTTTATCAAAAGCAGGCAATCGCCCCATGCGCAGATAGTTGACATTCATATGCGCATACATTTCATTTTGCGGTTCGATGGAAAAAATATCCGCCTCCGCAGGCGCCTCCTTATGCACACCCCAATTATTCATGTCGTCCAGCAAGTCTAACACCCTTCGCCCCAGCCTGGGCTGCGAAAGGTCCGCAGGCAAAGCCTTCCAGGCGCCACCCAGCCAGCGGTCACTCCGAAAAAAACCGGCATTCTTATACCTGTCCGGATAACCCGTAGACCCCTTGGTCCTCGGATGCGCCGTCCAGGCCAATCCGGATTCCTTCTTCAATAGTTGAAACATGTCGGCAGTGTCGCCTATGTGATAGACCTTCCCATAAACAGGGTCCTGCGTCTCAAATTCCTGGCCCGGTTTACGCGACATAACCCAACATACCGGCCTGGGAAATAAAGCCAGCCAATGCCCTCCAAAAAATTCATTGGGTTCCTCCCCCGGGATCAATAAGAAATCGGTATCCGACAATCTCCGGCTCTGCGCAAATAAAGCTTGCAGCTCGCGCAAACGCAGCGTATCCGGTCCCCGCGGATGCCCCGGCCCATGAAATTCCGCCAGGTGTACCATGTCTACCCCCATTCGCCGGAATACCTGCTTAAAGGAAGGATCGGCGGGGATCGGCTTGCCGGCCAGCACGACGCTGGAAATAAATTCATTGTGAAAATGGCTCGCATATGTCCTGTAGCCTGGCAGCCGTACGTAGGCATCATCGTGAGTATATTTCCGAACGGCATCCAATACTCCCGCCCCGGCACCCATCAAACAAAAAAATCCGCAACGCTGCAACGTTCCCGGCGGCGCATTGAACCAGGGAACATAACGATGATCCCCCTCCGGGTCCTGCCTTATCCCTATGCCATTTCTGGAATACCATACAAATTTCAAATTGAAAGCCTCATCAAGGGGGTAGAAATATTGATGTGGCGCAGGGAACACCGCCAGCGATCCATCCCGCCCGACAGCTGCAACCGCCCGGTACTTCACAGCCTGCGGCACCACGCTATCCGGCAAGGTCACCAAATGTCTCACCTCGTCCGTCGTATAATAGCTCACTGAATCCCAGCCGGTCGCCCTGCTCACCAGTCCCGCATCATACAAGATAGCAGTCGAATCCCTTGCAGTGTGCAATACCGCCGCCACGTTGAACAACGGAGCCCCATGGTACAACGTGATCTCCAGCCAGCCCCGGAAAGCCGCCGTGTCGACAGTCTCCATCACCCCGATCCTTACCACCGTCCGGGCACGCCGTCGCATCACCTTCACTCCGCCCTTTACCAATTTCACCGTATAATTCTTATAGGGCTTCAAAGGCACTTTATCAAAGAAGATATTCCACCCGTTCTGTGTCACCAGGTCCCGCGTACCCACTCTCAATAAAAACATCGGGTCTGCATCCCGCAAACAGGTGCTGACCTTCCTATCCTTTATCAACTCAACAGACCGGAATAAGGCATCGCCTGGTCCCCGACCCAATACAAGACGCCCGATCATCCCCTTACCCGCCGGCCAATCCACCGTCGTCTGCGCGGCTACACCCAAATAAAAAAATCCGGCGACCAAAAAAGTCGCCAGATAAACAACTATCGTTTTCATCAAATAAATTTAACACTCGACTCCCGGCATATCAGCTGCGGTGTCAAAACGAGCTTTTTAGGCTTCAGATCTACCTGCAGCTCGCCCCGCAAATATTCGAACATCAGTTTGGCCGCCTCCTCCCCCATCGTCACCGTCTGCTGATTCACCGTAGACAAAGAAGGCGTAAGATATTCGCCAAACGCCTCATTCGCAAATCCAATTATCGCAATATCATCCGGTATCCGCAGCCCCGCAGTTTTGATAGCCTGCATCGCCCCCAGCGCAGTAAAGTCTTCCACAGCAAATACGCCGTCAGGCATCGACGGCCCCTCCAGGAGCTTCTTCATACATTCCCTGCCCGATTCCACGCTGACCTTTCCAAAACTGATCAGGTCGTCATCCAGCACGATCCCATGCACATTCAACGCCTCGATATACCCCTTCAGCCTTAAGTTGAAAATATTTACGTGTTGCTGACCCGCGATATGCGCTATCCTGCGGCAGCCACTCCCGATCAGGTGTTTGGTCGCCTGGAAAGCCCCCATAAAATCATCCACCTCCACCGTAGAAACACCAAGCTTGTCATTCGTCCGGTCAAAAAGGATCAGCGGTATACCCCGGTTCCGGATCTCGCTATAATGATCCAGGTTGATCGTCTCCTTACTGATCGATGCCAGCACGCCATCTACCTGTGATTGCAGAAATGTCTGGATCCCTTTCTTCTCATATTCGTACAATTCATTGGATTGATATATCAGTACATTGTAGTTGTTCTCATTCGCCACCTTTTCGATCCCATGTACCACGGACCCAAAAAAATTGGTCTCCGCGCTGGGTATGATCACCCCGATGATATTTGATTTACCAAGCCGCAGCGAAGAGGCGACTTTATTGTGCCGGTAGTTCAGTCTTGTCGCCGTCTCCTTCACCATCTTCCTGGTCGTATCCCTGATCCCCGGGTGATCGTTCAAAGCCCTCGACACCGTCGCCGCCGTGATATTCAACTCGCGTGCAATGTCCGTGATGGTTACTTTTGCGATCTTTTCACCCATGAGCTACTGAACCCCGTTTAACTTCCTGATCAATTCAACCTCATCATCCCGGTATGGTTTCCCATCCTTATGGAATATATCATGGAACCACTCCACCGGCTGACTGCCATCCGGCAGCGGTGTATCCCAGGCATAGATCGTATTGGTCTTGCCATCCACAAAACCCCAGTTGATAGCACCTACCTGCTCGCGCTTCAGCATCGGCAGTATGGTGGCAAAACGGCTGTTCCTTGTCCGGGCCATGTACTCCGTACAGATCAACGGTTTGCCACCAGCCTTCAGCAACTGCACGACACGCTCATGTTTTTCCAGATCGTCATAACAATGATAGGTAAGCACGTCCGAGTTGGCAACCTGGAAGGCATTCAGCTTTTCGAGATCCCAGGCCCAGAGCCCCGCGCTCACCGGCTGATCCGGACCCACAGCCCTCGCCCATTCAAAGACCTTCATCAGCAAAGGCAGCGTCGAATCCTTCTTCCCGCTGTTGCCCGGCTCATTGTAAAGGTCCCACAACAAGATCCTTTTATCGTGTGCAAACCTTGTCAATACATCTTTTACATACTTTTCCAGCCCGGGGAAATTGCTGCTGTCACTGGACGCCGGCTGACCTGGGTCCTGCACCCAACCGCTATTGTGAACACCAGGCTTTGGCGCCGGCTGCAGCCCCGGCTTCGGCACCTTCATCCAGCAGTCGTCAAAGAATACGAACAATGGCTGAATATGATGCGACGCCGCGATCTGTAAGAACTTATCCATACGCCCTTTGAATCCTTCCGGATCTTCCTTCCACGCGACGGAATGCAGAAAGACCCGCAGGGTATTAAAACCGATAGACTGCGCCCAGCCCAATTCCTTATCGATCGTAGCCGGGTCGAACGTCTCCGCCTGCCACATCTCCAGCTGGTTGATAGCCGTCTGCGGGATATAATTGGCGCCTGTCAGCCAGGGATGCTGCGCATACCAGGCATTGGCCTTCTCCGCCGTCCACACTTTGCCAACCGCTGCGGGCAGCGGTGCCGTTGCTTTTTTCTGCGCCGTCGCCGCAACACAAACCATCAAAAAGAACAAAACCCCAAAAACGCTTATTCTCCTATTCATTATACTAATTTTTTAATTACTGCTGCCAGATGGCGCTAATTGCTGCTACCCGACGGCAAAGGTATACCTACCCCCTGCCGCACCGGCTGACCAAAATCCGGCATCCCATCCGCCTTCCACGTAAAGGGCTGCGCTCTCGAAGACCGGCGGGGCCCGCATCCCTCATTAGGGTTAGAGTTAGCATGATATAAGATCCAGCTCTCCTTCCCATCGGGTGACAGAAAAAAAGAATTATGTCCCGTCGCATATACGCCGTTGACAGGCGATTGCTGAAAGACAGGCGTATCACTTTTTATCCAGGCCGCGGGATCCATCGGATCGCCGCCTCGCGCCAGCCGCAACAAACCCAGTGCATACGTATCAGTCCAGCACGCACTGGCGGAATAGATGATAAACAAGTCCTTATCATGCTCCAGGAACTGCGGCCCCTCATTCACATCGATATGTGCAGGCTCACCCGGAGTATGCATGTCACCATGTTTCTCCCAGGGATAGGCAGGCCGGCTTATCCGCACCCTCGGCCCCTCCACCGTCCAGGGATTCGACAAACGCGCAATATAGATATCCTGTTCCCTGTTGACATCCGTCTCCCAACCCGACCACGCCATATACAATTTTCCGTTGTATTTGAACACATCCCCGTCAATGGCCCATTTGTCCGAGGCATCCCCGATCTTGCCCTTCATCACCCACTCTCCCTCAAAAGGGTCCGCACTTGAATTCTCAATTACCCACAGCCGATGACCATAATTATCTTTGCCATCCGCCGCAAAATAAGCATACCATTTCCCCTCCAGGAACATCACTTCAGGCGCCCAAACGTCTTTCGAATACTCCGTCCCCGCCTCCGGCTTAAATATCGTCTTGTGCGGCGCAGTCGCCAGATCCGCAAAGTTCTTCGTCTTCCACAGCTCGATCCGGTTCCCTACCGTATGCGTATAATAATAATATCCATCTTTGTAAAAACTGTAAGGATCGGGCCCCGACGGCAACAAAGGATTCACCAGCATGCCCCCTTTCCCAATCACCGGGAAAGCCGATATCCTCAACCTCGCCCCACCCATCGGCACCAGCGTCAACGCCTCCTCCGGTTCTGAACTGACGACCGGGCTCATCGGCAGGACTCCGCACAACCCATACTGATCCACCTGCCACGAAGGAATTCTTCTCCCCCTCGCATGCAACATCAGCGGCGCAGCCGAATTTACAAAAGGATTGTCATCTGCAGGCCAACCCCGCTTCTCCAGTGTAAAAGAAGCCGCAGCATCACCGGAAGACAGCTCCAACCCATAATTCCACGGAGTGGTCGGATAGATCTCATAGCTCGGCCACTTCGACGCATCAGCACTGTCCTGCCAACCGGAGTCGCCAATTGCCGTCTCCTTCGTTCCCTTCTTCTCATATTTCTCGCCTATAAGCAGCGAAAAACTCAGCGGACCATAATCGACGCTGACACTATTTTTATTCCTCTCCCAGCGACGTACATCAAGCCGCATCGGCAGCACAAGCTCAAGCTTGTCACCATCGGCCCAACGCCTGGACACCATGATATATCCATCATTAGCCGAAGAAGGCGTCACAACACCATTCACAGCAACAACCGGCGCCTTACACCAGGCTGGCACCCGCAAATACATCGGCCAGGTCGCCGCCACCCCCGTCTTCACCTTCATTTCGATCCGCTCTTCAAAAGGATAATGCGTTGTCTCCTCCACACTCACCCACTCCCCATTACCCACCCGGGCACGAACGGTCCCTGCACTGTACAATTGCGCAACCAGACCATTGTCAGGCGTCGCCATCCAGGTATTCGAAGCATAATAGGCCCAGCCCGCACCATGATTGTGCTGACAGCAACGGCTGCTAAACGGGTTCATCATCAGGAACGGCCCCTCATTGCTTATCCCCGGCGCATGATCCTTACTGTCACTGATCACCATGTTCGGCGCAGTCAGATAACGCAGACTCCGGTAGTCGGGCATAAAGGCCGCCGGCAGCGTATTAAAAGCAACATCCTCACAATTATCTGCCCATTTTATATCCCCCGTCTCAGCCAAAAGAAAATTATCCGAAGTGATCTGCTCCACCATCCCGCAAGTCTCCACAGCCTGCCGGGGATCGTCATACCCGCGCCGCGCATTCTCATCGGCGCCAAACATACCCCCGGGCACCTGGCCATAAAATTCGCGCACCAACGAAAAGTCATTGTAGGTCGCACTCAGATCAGAAGGCTGATGACTCTGCAGATACCAGGTCGCCGGCTCACGGAAACTTTGCGCGATGTTTACATTATGCCAGTTGGGCAGATCACGCGCCTGCCGCCAATCGGCCGTATTACGATGTATCTTGTCAGCAAGCTGTAACAGCAACGCATCCCCCGTTCGATTATATAACCAATATACACTGTACATATCATCCCCGCCACGGCTGTTCTCCCAATAGTCTTTCAGGAACTGATCGTCTGGTATACTAAGCTGATACGCAAAATAGCGGGTTAAAAAAGGCAACACCCGCTTATCCCCGCTATACTCATAATAACTCTGAAGACACCAGACCATCGGCATATTCGTCCACAGGTCACGATTGCCCTTGTTAACCCTTGCCGGACCAAAATCGCCGTTGGCCCGCTGATTGTTCAGGACCGCATCGATCCAGAACTTCGTCTCCCTGATCATCTTTTCATCTCTCAGCAGATAGGCCGTAGTCGAATACCCCTTTAACCAGTAAGGCAACTCCTCCCACCCTATCTTCCCGGTGCCGGCTTTATTCAACCAGGCATTGTCCTTTTTTTGCAGCCAGATGCTGATACTGCCCAGATTGCCCATCAGGCCGTCCCGCTGTAATTCCAGCTGCCTGCGAAGCCAGCCACCAGGGCTAAAGGCCGTCACCGGAAGCCGGACAAACCGTTCCGGCAGCAAAGGCGCGCGGTTTCCCGTATACCATTTATTCCCCGGCGTCCCACCCGCAAACGCGCTATACAAAAATAAAAAGCTCCCAAAAAAGACGAACAGACACTTCTTCATACCACAATTTAGAAACTTACTTTCATCAATGGAGAAAAGATCATGTCTTCTACATTAGCAATTTTTAGCCCAACCCGCGCATATACATAATTCTGAGTCGGCGTAAAGGACGGCACAGTCACCTGGAGACTGATATTAGAAGGGTCGGCTATCGCAGACCCCGCCATGTCGGCAGCCGCAACATTATCCGTACCCACGAACTGCCCGGTATTGATATAAAGACTGACCCGCTCGATATCTTTTGCATTCGCATCCTGTATGATCTTGTCGGCCTTAAAATTCGCCGTCACCTTCCCACCCGCAGCGCTGATCTGCGTATTCCGGATCATATAGTAGGGCGTCACCTCGATATTCAATGTCTGATTGCCATTCATCGTAACAGTCATACTGTCCGGCACCCCGGGCGCAAGCTCCTTCCAAAGGAACGGACCCTGCCCCGAAGGGATCAGCAATTTATAATTTCCGTTAAAAAGCAAGGCGCCATATGTCCCATCCTGCGCAAAGGTCCCGTTGATAGCCCCGACCTTCCCATACCCATATTGATATAGCTGGAAAGGCACCTGGTTCCTCTCGACATTGATGACCTCACCTTTGTACTGAAGCTGACCAGACAGCTGGGCGGAAGGTTCTTTATAATTATCCTTCTTGCAGGCGACAAAAGCAACAACCAGCAAAAAAGAAGGTATTGAAAAAATATTAATTTTCATGACAAAGAGTTTTGGAGATCTTACTGATTGGGTTGTTTGACAAGCTTGGGATTTGCAGCCAGTATATTATCGTTGATGGCAGAATAATAGTTCCCCTGCCTGAACCAGTCAAATCCGGAGACGGCTGCCGGCAACACTTCCTTAAAGATCCACTTGCCATTATTCGGGCTGGACGGATCATAAATTTTATACGGCCACAATCCCCAGGGCTGCGTATTTCTCTTCGTAGCAAGACCGATGTTACTCAACAGATCAGCCTTCGTCATCGGCTTCCCGTCCCAGACCGCCGTCGCTATCCGCCACCGTTTCATATCAAAAAGAATATGTCCCTCAAAAGCCAGCTCCACCCTTCTCTCATGAACGATCCTGTCAAATGTCAGATCCCCCGCCGTCAAGGGCACGACCAGCCCCGCCCTGGCCCGCACCTGGTTCATATATCCCACAGCCACACCAGTCTGCCCGAGCTCGTACGCCGCCTCCGCCGCATTCAGCAACACCTCACCCATACGATACCGGATAAAAGGAACATCGCTGCCCCTTCCCCTCCTTCCGCTGCCCACGGTCGGGTCCAGCCATTTGCGGATATAAAAACCTGATTGGGTCCTTAGCTCCAAACCATTCACCGGGCCATCCTTGCCTACTACCTGCACAGGTGCAGTCGTACCAGGCAACGGCTTCAGATTACCCGCTTCATCGCTGGTCAGGATACTGCCATCGGCCAGCTGATAACCGGCCCAGATGTCGACATGGGTACCTTTGAAAATACCGTTCGGCAACAACACCGTCCCCGCCAGCCGCGCATCCCTGCCGGCAAATATGTCCTGCTGATTCGTATAATATATCGGGTTCCCGCCACCATCCGTCGTCGGGATCGGGGCATAAGTATTATCCAGCTTTTCAAAGGCCTCCACGAGATTCAGAGAAGGATCAAGCCTGCCCGCATCACCCCCTTCGTCCGAAAAGGAATAAGGCTGGTCATTCGTAGTAAAAGCATGCGTCTTGCCCGCATTCGCCTTAAAGTCTTCCACAAAAATACTCTCCTGGTTGACACTGCTCTTATCCGTAAAGATGGCAGCGAAATTGTCCGAAAGATCGGGCAACACCTTGTACAAGGCATAGGCACCGGCACTGCCGTTGATGATCTCACCTGCTGCCCTCAAAGCGATGGTATAATAATCGCTTGCCTTGCCCGCAGGAATACCCACTTCTCCACCCGGCAAAGAGACCTGCGGCGTGCTGGCTCCATATTTGGCGATGGAGCCGGCATACAACGCCGCCCTTGCTTCCATAGCCAGCGCTGCCGCCTTCGTAGCCCTTGACTTTTCATTGACATCAGAAGGCAACAGATTCTTTATGGCCTCCGCCTCGCTGATCACAAAATCATAGATCTCCGACTCCTTTGCCCTCGGATATTGCAAAGAGCTGACATTACCCTTGTAGTCGTATTCCAATGGCTGCAGGATCAGCGGTACACCACCCATCCGCTTTACCATATCGAAATAATAATTGGCCCGAAGAAACCTGCCCTCGGCGAGGAAACGTGATTTGTCCGCCGCCAGCAGCTGTGTCGAAGCGCTGTCCCGCTGGATAAAAAGATTCAGATCGCGTATATAGGAATAATCCCAGGTCCACCAGGAATTATAAGGCCAGCTCGTATTCCGCACGATGTTATAGCTGCCCGCCTCCGAAGGAAAGCTCTCCCCAAAGTCCGCAAAACTCTTCCAGCCGGGGATACCCGAGTTGGGATCGTTTGGGTCCAGCAGATACCCGTCCAGTGAAGAAAAATCCAGCTGCCGGTTGTAGAGATCACCGAGTATCGAAAGGACCAGTGCCGGATCAGAGAAGGCTACGTTGGACGGGATCACCTGCGTCGGCGCTACATTTAAAAAATTGCTGTCCTTTTTGCAGCCTGCAAGACCCATCAGAACAGGAAGTATCGTTAGTATGACAATCTTTTTCATTGAAATAATTTGTGCTTTCAACAATTTTAAAAAGTAAGGTTCACCCCGGCATTGACAACCCTGTTCTGCGGAAATTGCAGACCATTGTCATCCACCGTTTCCGGATCGACACCATACTGCCGGAGATTATCGATGGTGAACAGATTATAGGCATTCAGATATAATCTCGCCCGCTGCACCTTCACCTTCGTCAGCAGGTGAACAGGGATCGTATACCCCAGCTCGATAGTCCTTGCCCGGATATATCTTACATTATGCAGCCAGAAGGTCGAGTTATGCGAGTAGTCGCTATGCCCGTTGCCGACATTGTACCGGTTGGCCGGATACTTGCCCGGAACCCATTCGCTGTTGAGATCAAAAGGATCCTTCCGGTGCCATCTGTCCTTGAAGATCGCATTCAGGTTCCCATTGTTCTGGAATGCCCAGCGCTGCTCCCAGTTCTGATACCAGGTATAACCACCCGCACCAGAAAAGTCGGCATGGAAGTCAAAGCCCTTGTAGGCCGCACCAATCGTAAAGCCAAAATTGACATTGGGCTGTGTACCATATCCAAATCCAAGCGGACGGTCGTCATTCCCATCGATCTTACCATCCCCGTTGAAGTCCTTATAGATCAGATCGCCCGGCAACAATGTCCTGTTACCCTGTCCGTCGATATCCACTTTATAACCCTGTATCTCCGCCATCGACTTGAACTGGCCGATCACCGTATAACCCCAATCAAGATTCTGATACCGGCCTTCGCGGCTGTTCCTGTACCGATCCAGCGAGTTGTTGAAGACCGGGTTATAAGATTGCAGGAACTTGCTTCGCGTAAACGAGACATTCCCGCCTACATTAAAGGTAAACGCACCGATCCTTCCATTATAGTTAAGCGACAGCTCCTCTCCATACTGCGCATCGGAGTTGGTGTTCTCCTGCGGCAATGTATACCCCAGCTCCACAGGGACGACAACATCATTCTTCGGCCCCACCAGGCCGGTACGTTTCCGGTAGAAATAGTCGATCGTACCCGTCAGCCTGCCATTGAGCAGACTGAAATCCATCCCTACGTCAGTTATCTTGCTCTTGGACCAGCTGACACGATCAGTAGGTATGCCCTTGTCGCGGGAGACGATCACCGCATTTCCATCGATAATAGCGGTACCCTGGTTGTAGTTATACCCGGGCAGATAAGCATAGGGTGCTACAATAGGAGCCCTTGCACCAAACAAGGTAAGATCGGTTGTAATAGTACGGTCATCCCCCAGTTGTCCATAGCTGGCCCTGATCTTCAGGTCGCTCAGCACATTCGTACTTTTAACAAGGTCCCGGAACCAGGGCTCCTCCGTGATCCTCCACCCCGCCGAAGCACCAGGGAAATAGCCCACCCGCTTGTCCGGAGCAAAAAGATAGCTCGCATCCCGTCTTGCACTGGCTTCGAAGAAATACCGGTTCGCATAACTATAGGTTACCCGCCCGATATAGCCTATACGCGCCTCTTTCTCCTCCGCATCCTGGTATTGATCCATGATGGGAAAATACAGCAGCGGCAGATTGTTCGATATCGGTGAACCATGCAGCCAGTTCCGCAGATTGTCCACCTGGATCCGTTCTGATACAAGCGTAGCTCCTATCGCATGCTGTCCGAAATTATTGCTGTAATTCAGCTGCAGCTGCTGTGTGATATTGATGTTCTTGATCTGTTCCCGGTCACGCCACGGATTCGTGCTGCCACCCGTAACAGCATATTCTTTTGTATCCGGGTGATAGGTATAGGCCTTATAGGTATACTCCTGGTTGTTCTCCAGGTAGTCCGCAAAATAATACGAATAGACTCCCCTGACACTAAGCCCGGGCACGCCAGGGATCTGATATTCCGCGTTCATGTTCGCTTGCACCACCCGCTTGTCGCTGCGATACCTTCCCGATAGATTTTCGTTGAGGAAGGCATAGTTAGACTCCAAATGCGGCCCGAGATCGTTCAGGTAAGCCGGGTTGTCATTGGCATAAGGCCGCTCCGTCGGCGTATTCCGAAGGATAGCCAGCCTGGCCAGAAAATAATCATCGCCACCCGGCACACCGGGATTCTCGTGAAATTCACTACGTCCGTTGATATCCACTCCCACCTTCAATCCATTAGCTATTTTAGCCGTCACATTGGCCTGCACATTGGTTCGGCCAAATTTATATTCCTTCCCTAATACCGAGTTCTGGAAGAAGTTGGTACCGGAGACATAATAAGTTACTTTATCCGATCCACCATTGATATTCACATTCACCTGCCGCTGCGGCGCCTTGTTGTTCATCACATAGCTTCGCCAGTCAAAAGACCGGTATTCAGGCCCGGCCGATTCTCCCTGTTTGAATTTATCCAGCACCGCCTGCGTGATACTCGTCGAACCAAAACTATTCATCTCCGCATCCGCCCTATAATATTCATAGTCATAGGAGTTCGTCAGCACCTTGGGGAACCTTGTCCAGCTTTGGATACCCGTATAGGCATCGACATTGACATTGTTGCGGCCAACCAGCCCCTTCTTCGTCGTAACCACCACCACTCCATTTGCCGCACGCACACCATAGATAGCAGCAGAAGCGTCCTTCAGCACCGAAATGCTTTCGATGTCGTTGGGCGCTATATTATTAAACTGTGTTTCATCCTGCTGGATACCATCGATGACATACAAAGGCGTACCCATGTTGCGGATCTGTATATTGGCCGCCGCACCCGGACGACCATCCGGCATCCGGAAGGTCACACCTGGCAATTTGCCCGCCAGCTCGGAGCTTACCGTCGATCCGGCATGAACCCTTCCGATGTCTTTGGAAGTAACCGTAGCAATAGCTCCCGTCAATGATTCCTTTTTCCTTGTTCCATAACCGACTACGACGATCTCATTCATCTCCTTGTTCGCACGGTCCATAACCGCGGAGAAGTCCCGCTTGCTCCCAACCCGCATTTCGACAGGCGTAAAGCCAACAGATGTAAAGACAAGAACCGATCTTTCGCCGGCTACAAAAAGTGAGAATTTTCCATCCGTACCCGTCGTCGAGCCATTGGACGTCCCCTTCTCCGTCACCGTCACCTGGCTCATAGGCGCACCTGAGCTGTCAGCGACCGTGCCGGAAACTCTGATCCTCACATTAGTCTGTGAGAAGCCCGCCATGGTAAGTAAGAGAAAAAATACGGGTAGTAGGATCTTCATAAAAAGAAAATACCCTTTGGTGAGTGTCATACAGCAATTAATTGTTAGTTTACTAATGGAATGCAAACGTTTACCAAAATGAATAATCTGGGACTAATTCCCTACTTTTATTCATTGGTCGAAAGTAAAAGTTATGTACGAGTCACCTGATTCACACCGTATCATAATTTGATCAAAATGTTACATTCAAAATTAACTGCCATATCAACCCTGTTCATCCTCGCATTATTTTGCGCCCTTACAGGCAGTGCACAGCCGTATTACTTCAGGCACTACCAGGTGGAGAACGGCCTCACCAACAGCACAGTTTTTTGCAGCACACAGGATAAGAAAGGTTTCCTTTGGTTCGGAACCCGGGAAGGGCTCAACCGATTCGACGGATACCACTTCAAGGTGTTCACCCGTTTTGGAGACAACAGCTCCGCTCAGAGCTACGACCTGATCCACTGTCTCTACACGGACCAGGATGGCAATGTCTGGATAGGCGGCCAGTACGGCCTCTTCCGCTTTGATGAAAAGACTGAGAGACTGGTCCGCGAAAACGATCCCCTTATCGAGATCAATTATATCCAACGCGACAACGGGGATAACCTCTGGTTTCTTTCCCTCAACTCCGTATATCGCTACAACCTTCGCACCCGCCAGCTGCGACATTTCACCGGCGCCGATAATTTTACCGCCACCTCTATCTGCAAAGCAGGGGACGGCACCATGTGGTTCAGTACGAATGACGGCTACATCAAAAAATTCGATAGCGTCTCGCAAACGTTTACCACCTACGATGTCTTTCAACATTCCCCTGTCGCATCCTCGCACTGGATCGAGTGCATTCGCTATGCAGGGAATCACCAGTTCCTTATCGGCACCACCAACCAGGGATTGAAGAGTCTTGACGAGACTACCGGTCAGTACAGGGACATCCTTATTTATAATCCCGACAAGACGACCATCTTTGTCCGGGACATCCTCCAGTACGGCCCGGAAGAGTTCTGGCTGGGCACCGAATCCGGCATCTTTATTTACAATACCAGGAACGGAACCTTTACCAATCTCCGTAAAAAGTTCCAGGACCCCTATTCCATCAACGACAACGCCATCTATACACTTTGCAAAGATTCGGAAGGCGGTGTCTGGGTAGGCACGTTCTTTGGCGGCCTCAACTATTACTCCCGCCAGTATTCCTCTTTCCAGAAGTATTTCCCCGACAACTCCACTTCCTCCATCAGTGGCAGCGCCGTCCGCGAGATCTGCCAGGATAAGAATCACAATGTCTGGATCGGCACCGAAGACGCTGGTCTTAACAAGCTCGACCCGCGCACCGGTCTCATCACCCAATTTCATCCCAATGGCCGCCCGACAGATATCTCCTATTCGAATATCCATGGTCTCTTCGCCGACGGCAACGATCTCTGGATCGGAACCTTTGAACACGGCCTCGACAAAATGGATCTCCGTACCAATAAGGTTTACCGGCACTATTTCGCCGGCCCCGCCGACAACCAGCTAAAAAGTAATTTCGTGCTCAGCATCACCCGTACTATGGACGGTCAGCTCGTCATGGGCAGCTCCAACGGCGTCTATTACTATCGCGAAAAGACCGATGATTTTGCCCGTCTGCCTTATACCCCTAACGGCATCTTTGTCGCCTTCGTCATGGAAGATCACGAAGGGACCATCTGGGTGGGAACACACGGCAGCGGCGTTTATTATTATAATCCACGCACCGGCGCACACGGCATCTATTCGCATACGGCGTCCGAAAATAGCGGTGCCCATCTTGCATTTGCCAACGCCATAACAGAAGACAGTGAACACAACCTCTGGTTCGCTACCGAAGGCGACGGACTTTGGAAACTGTCTTCCGATCGCCGGACCTTCTCGTCCTTTACCACTACAGCAGGTCTGCCCTCGAATTTTATCTTCAAAGTGATCGAAGACAACAACAAGGATCTCTGGGCCAGCACTTCCAAAGGTCTGGCCTGTCTGCACCACGGCAATGTCCCCATCACCGTCTATACCCGGGCCAACGGCCTCCTGAACGACCAGTTCAATTATAGCTCAGGCTTTAAAGACGAAAGCGGCAAACTCTACTTTGGCAGCGTAAAGGGCATGATCACCTTCCAACCGAATGATTTTGTTCCCAGCGCCTATACCCCCTCGGTATACATCACCGGTTTCCAGGTGGACAACCGGGAACTCTCCATCAGCCGGGATAGCTCCATCCTGCGGCAATCGATCCTGTTTACCGACAAGCTCAGTCTGCCTTATGACCAGTCCTCCTTCAGCCTGGATTTTACTGCCCTGAGTTTCACAGCTCCCGAACGAACCGAATACAGCTATAAAATGGAGGGACTGGATAAAACATGGACCTATCTGAAAAGCAACCGCAAAGTCTATTTCACCAACCTCTCCCCCGGCACCTATACTTTCCTCGTCAGGGCAGCCACCGGGGGAAAATGGGGCATCCACGAAAATCAGCTGACCATCCAGGTGCTGCCACCATTTTGGATGACCACCACCGCCTACATCCTCTATGTCCTGGTCTTAACAGCCCTCGTCGGGTACATCGTCCGCAGCTATCATCGCCGGACACAGATAAAAAAAGAAAAGGAGATCTACGAAGCCAAGATCGATTTCTTCACCAATATCGCACACGAGATCCGTACGCCGCTGACCCTTATCAAAGGCCCTGTAGAAAACCTCCACGAAATGGCAGACGGAATTCCCGATATAAAAGAAGACGTTTACATGATGGAACGCAACACCAATCGCCTCATCTCCCTGGTCAACCAGATCCTCGATTTCCGCCGGACCGAGACAAAGGGATTCAGACTGGATTTTACACGCGTAAACATCACCGCGCTGCTACAGGAAAATTATTCCAGCTTCGCCGCCCTGGCCAAAAAGAAAGGATTGGATTATCACTTTGAACCCTCGTCTGCCGATGTCTACGCGATGGCCGATGAAGAAGCCCTGAACAAGATCTTCAGCAATCTCTTTAGCAACGCCATAAAATACGGGGAAAAGAAAGTCTTCGTAACCCTGGACGCTACCATGGTCTCAAACCTATCCATCCGGTTCTCCAACGACGGACCACTGATACCGGAAGAAAAAAGAGAAAGCATCTTCGAACCCTTCTACCGGTTAAAAGGCAATGGCAAGGAAAAGGGTACCGGTATCGGCCTCGCACTTGCCCGCTCGCTTGCCGAGCTGCATGAGGGCGCTATTTATGTGGACAACAGCACAGATGGGTACAATACCTTTGTCTTCATATTGCCACTCCGGCCAGTTCAGAACCGGGATGATCACCGACATCCAACGATTTTCCGATATTTACATTTGCTAACCAAAAACACATGATATGCTGCCATTACTCCTGCTAGTCGACGACGAAGAAGAAATTCTCGATTTCCTTGAAAGGATCCTAAAAAATCGGTACGCGATCCTCAAGGCGACCAATGGCAAAGACGCACTTTCTGTGCTCAGCGAAGAAGCCGTTCAGCTCGTCGTCAGCGATGTCATGATGCCCGGAATGGATGGCTTCGAACTCTGCCGTGTCATAAAATCCACCGTGGACCATTCCCATATCCCCGTCGTGCTGCTGACCGCAAAGAATACCATACAGGCCAAAATCGAAGGCCTTGAGCTGGGCGCCGACGCCTATATTGAAAAACCCTTTTCAAAAGAGCACCTGCTGGCACAGATCAATAGCCTCATTGTCAACAGGAACATAATGCGGGAATTCTTTGCCAAGTCTCCGCTGGTGCATATCAAGACCATGGCCCATACCAAAGCGGACGAACGCTTTCTCGAAACACTCCAGGACGCCATCCTCCGAAATATTGAAGACGTAGAGCTCGACGTGGAAAAACTGGCCCGGATCATGACGATGAGCCGTATCACCCTCTATCGGAAAATAAAGGCCCTCTCCGACATGACCCCCATCGAGCTGATCAACATCGCCCGGCTGAAAAAAGCGGCAGAGCTGCTCGCAGAAGGCGAATACCGCATCTATGAAGTATCCGATCGCGTCGGCTTCAGCTCCCAGAGCAATTTCGCCCGCAATTTCCTCCGGCAGTTCAACATGACGCCAAGCGAGTACATGCACAGCAAACAGGGGATACATTAAAAATCCCTTGTCCTTATCCTTTCGATCGCAAACGCCCCTATCCTATACCCCTCCTCCAAACCATAGTTGATCGCAGGCTTAAAATGGATCCCACCATAAAACCGGCTGATCGCCGCCTCATCGGCAGCAGCCCTGAACCCGGCAAAAGACCGCGGCGGTATCCCAAACTCCATTTCAGTGCTGTCGGAAAAACTTGACGCCTCACCGAACAACCCCGTCAGAACCGTTGCCGCACATGCCGACACAATACTATGCCCACTCGTATATTCCGGAAAAGGTGGTGTCTGTAATAAAGGCATCCAGTCAGGGCTGATATACTGGTTGATATAGGTCTCCGGCCTGATCGCCTTGCTCCGGTATTTCTCATCCCAGCAGCTGATAAAAGCATCGGCAATTACCAGCGCCACTCTCACATAAGCCTCAGCCGACCGGGCAAGGTCCGCATTCGCCCGGCGACAGGCCACTCCCGTAATATTCATCCAGTGCCCGCCCGGGGAGATCTTCTTCGAAGCATACATCACATGCCCGTTCTGATTTACTTTGTAAGGATTGCAGTCCCAGAAATTGGCGATCGCCTTCTGTTCCTCCGTCAGCGTCCTCCCCGCTTCAAAGACCTCCATCGCATCCCTGTAGAAGTCGCTGCCCTTTTCGATGGAAAAAGGAGTAGGCCGATGCGGCACAAATTGTCTCGCGGAGTCGATAAAGAATGTTCTCATCTCACTCCAGTGCGGCTCCACCGCCTTCATATAAACCGGCGGCGTAGGCTTCCAGCTCGAAAGAGCATCATCCACATCGTATTTGGGATAAGAACGGGTCTCCTTATAATGATCACGGGAAGCCCAGGCCAGCACATCCGAAGCCACCGCCTTCCCATAGTCCAGGGAATTTTGATAGATCTCCGGCGCCATACCGGTCTTCCGGATACTGTCCAGCAAAGCAGCCCGAAATTCCCCGACTGCCCCTTCCGATATCACCAGGGCCTTACCCGTCAACAGGACAGCTTCAATGGCCGCCAGTGAAAAATTGTATCGCTTGTCCGCCTGCGGAACAGCCATGGCCCCTAATCCATGCAACTGCCCCGACAGACTTCTGTAGCGCTTGTCACCACCGCGCGCAGCCTCATAACCCGCTACACTGATATAGGCATAGATCCGGCTGGCCACCGGCGGAGAGAAAATATCATGCACCATCACATCGGTCACCGCCTTTATACTGCGATGTAATGTTTCCGCATCCTGTGCCGTCGTAACCAGGCTTAAAGCAAAAGCAAGCAATGTAATCGTTATCCGCCTCTTCATGACATGGCAACTTAATCCAAATTCCGGCGGAAGACTTATCCAATTCCGATCATTTTCTATTCGATTTGTTTCACCTCCCGGCAAGCCCCTTTTCCGGACCTCCAAAATATTATATTGCAGGACCAAAACGATAGCCATATGACCATCCGCATCCTGCTGCTGCTGGCAGGGATAGCAAACGTTTACAGTGCATCCGGCCAGAGCACGCTTTTCCGCCTGCTACCCCCTTCCCGTACCGGTATCAGCTTCAAAAATCAACTATCCGAAAGCGATAGTCTGAATATCCTCAATTATGCCAATATTTACAACGGTGGCGGAGTCGGCATCGGCGACTTCAACAATGACGGACTCCCCGACATCTTCCTCTCCGGTAATATGGTCTCCAGTAAGCTCTATCTCAACCGGGGCAATCTGCATTTCGAAGACATCACCGATCGCGCCGGAGTAGGCGGTTCCGGTCACTGGTGTACCGGCGCCACCGTCGTCGATATCAACGCTGACGGACTCCCCGATCTTTATGTGGCCGCGTCCTTCCGTAATGACCCTAAGCTCCGGACAAACCTGCTCTATATCAACAAAGGCCCCGACCACAACGGTATCCCGGTCTTCGAAGAGTCCGCCAAACAATACGGCATCGCAGACACCGGCTACAGCACCATCGGCGTCTTTTTTGACTACGATCACGACGGCGATCTCGACCTCTATGTCGTGACCAATCAGTTGAACGACCCAAAGACCCCCATCCGCTTTCGCCCAAAAATCACAGATGGCAGCGCACTCAACAATGACCGGCTTTACCGCAACAATGGCAACGGCACCTTCACCAACGTCACAAAGGAAGCAGGCATCCTTATCGAAGGCTGGGGCCACGCCGCCTGTATCTCCGACTTTAACCAGGATGGCTGGCCCGATATCTATGTGAGCAATGACTTCGTCTCAAACGACCTGCTTTATATCAACAACGGGGATGGCACTTTTACAAACAGGCTGGGAGAATACTTCGCCCACACCGGATGGAACGCCATGGGCACCGATGTCATCGACATCAACAACGATGGCCTGCCCGATCTTTTTTCCCTCGAAATGTTGCCCGAGAGCAATCTGCGCAAAAAGAGAATGCTCAGCGGCAATGAATACTACAATTATTTCAACAGCCAGCGTTTTGGCTATACCCATCAATACGTTCGCAATACCCTCCAGCTCAACAGGGGCATGGCACCCGAAGGACACCCCGTCTTCAGCGAGATAGGCTTTATGGCCGGCGTCTATGAAACCGACTGGAGCTGGTGCCCCCTGGTCGCCGACTTCGACAACGACGGCTACCGGGATATCGTCATTACCAATGGCCTGCCACGAGACGTCACCGACCTCGACTACATCGCCTACAACAACGGCCAGGGCGGAGGCACAGCAAAGCTCACCCTTAAAATGGTCGACTCCCTGCCCGTCGTTCGCCTGCCCGGGTACAGCTTCAAAAATGTCGATGGCTATCACTTCACCAATACCAGCCACGACTGGGGTTTCACACACCCCTCCTTTTCCAATGGCGGCGCCTATGCCGATCTCGACAATGACGGAGACCTCGATCTCGTCATCAATAATATCGACGACAACACCTTCATCTATGAAAATACACTCCGGCAATCCAACTATCTTTCCGTCCTCCTAAAAGGTTCCGTCACAAACCCCGACGGCATTGGCAGCACGATCCGTGTTTACTATGACGGTCAGCAACAGTTCTACGAACATCAGCCGACACGTGGTTATATGTCAACCGATGACTTTCGCGCCCATTTCGGTCTTGGCAACAGCAAAAAGATCGATTCTCTCCGGGTAAGATGGCCCGACGGTAAAACGCAGGTCTTTACAAACCTTGCCATCAACCAGGCTTTTACCATCCGCTATGCCGATGCCGCCGGTTACTGCCCGCCATCCCCCATCCCTCCGCAACAATCCCTGTTTCGCAACGTCACAAAAGACTATGACATCCATTTCAAACACGAAGAAAAGGACGTCATCGATTACAATATCCAACCGGCGATCCCGCACAAACTCAGTCAGTATGGCCCAGGCATTGCCGTTGGAGACGTCGACAACAACGGTTTCGAAGACTTTTATATCGGCGGATCCGTTGGTCATAAAGGTGTCTTTTTCCTACAGGACGAAAGAGGCCGTTTTACACTCGACTCATCCCGTATAGCCGTAGACGATGGGCATCCCGGTGAAGACATGGGATCGCTTTTCTTTGATGCCGACGGAGATGGCGACCTGGACCTTTATGTCGTCAGCGGTAGCTACGAACTGCAACCCAACCAGCCTTCAGGCCAGGACATCCTTTATTTCAACGACGGCCAGGGACATTTCACTCCACGATATGCTAACCTGCCAAAGATGTTTTCCAACGGCAGCTGTGTCCGCGCCGCAGACTTTGACGGCGACGGCGACCTGGACCTCTTTATCGGCGGCCGCGTTGTCTCCGGCGCCTGGCCCACCCCACCGCAAAGCTATCTGCTCGAAAACCACTCCGGCAGCTTCTTCGACGTCACCCGCAAATGGTGCCCCGAACTCCAGCATATCGGCATGGTGACAGACGCATTATGGTCCGACTTCGATGGCGACGGCAAGCCCGACCTCGTTCTCACGGGAGAATGGATGGCGCCGACTTTTTTACGCAACACGGGCACCACTCTGGAAAATACAACGGCAGCGGCAGGCATTGGCGAACACATAGGCTGGTGGAACAGTCTCGTAGCAGGTGATTTCGACAACGATGGCGACATCGACTATATTGCTGGCAACCTGGGTCTCAACTCAGGCTATAAAGCCACTCCACAGGAACCCATGTACTGTTACGCAAAAGACCTCGACGACAACGGCCTTCTCGACGCCATGGTGTTTTGTTATATGCGGGCGGAAGACGGTTCCCGCAAGCCGTTTCCCATGACAGCAAAAGACGACATGGTCAGCCAGATGATCAGCATCCGGAAAAAATATCCTACCTACAAAGCCTACGGCGTCGCTACGATGGATGACCTCTTTGGCACAAAAGAAAAGGAGAACGCGCTGAGCTTCCGCGCAACCGACATGGCCAGCAGTTATATCGAGAACCTTGGAGGCGGCCGATTCTCTATCCACTCACTTCCATCCGCCGCACAGATCGCTCCGGTCTATGGCATGATTGCCGATGACATCGACGGCGATGGAAAACCCGATCTCCTGCTGACCGGCAACGACTATGGCATGGACCCCTATAGCGGGCGCCACGACGCTTCGATGGGACTCTACCTAAAAGGCGACGGTCACGGATCTTTTACGCCTTTATCCATTGCCGCCAGCGGATTCTATCTCCGCGGTGATGCCAAAGGCCTCGCCCGTGTACATACTGCCCGCAAGGAAGACATCTACATCGCTACCCGAAACCAGGACAGTCTCGCCGCATTCGTCGCGACAGCCCCCTCATCCGACCGCTGGCTTCCGCTCCAGCCAACCGACTTCTCCGCCGATCTCCAATATACAGACGGGCACCACCAACACATCGAATTTTATTATGGCTCTACTTATCTATCCCAATCATCCCGGCAATTTCGCATCCCTCCTGGCGCCAGCAGGATCATGATCTCGGACTTCGCCGGTCATCAACGGAAGATCACAACTTATTGATCTCACCCGCAACACGCCTTGCGCTGCGAAGACAGGATTCCATCCCGCGACTCATATTGTCGGCATAGGTACCCGCAAAATAGATGCGCCCCTCAGGCTGGAGTACCTGGGGCCAGAATTTATGCATCTCGCCGATGGGAAACGGCTCCATTTCACAAACCGGAGCATATTTGTCTTTTGACCAGTCCAGCGTCAGCGCCTTTTCGATAGTATCCTTCTTACCAGGATAGACTTCACGAAATGCCGCAAGTATCTTCTGCGGCGGGAATCCACTGGGGCCATAGGCCTTCAGAACGACCCGCTGAGTGTCGACAACATTTGTTTCCATCCAAATGGATTCGATCAGCGGATGCTGAAACTCCATATTGATACTTGGTATCCCTTCCTCCAACCAGAATTTCGACGCAGCTTCAAATACATAAAAAGGATGTGAAGAATATTTGAGATGATCCACGACATATTGCTTAGCCGGGGACAACGCCGGCAAAATGGGAATACTCTGAAACACCGGCAGACTGATACAGTTGACAAGTACGTCCGCCGTCAGCTTCAATTGACCACAGCTGACCGTCACATCTTTAGCACTATGTCTTATCGCAGTGATCGGATGATTAAGCCTGACACGATCCCCCAGCCGTTTGGCAAAGGCCGCCGGCAACTGTTCATTCCCATCTTTCAAATGAAACGTCTCACCCTCCGAAAGCGGGATGCCACGCGAATACATCACCGAAAGCCGCCAAAGAAAATAAAGCGCGCTGGTATGCCTGCCACCCAGGAATCGCAGCGCAGCTGCCGAAGCACCCTCCTTCTTATAAATTTCAGCAATCGCGATCTTATCATACTCGTCATATCCAACCCCAAAAGGCTGCCAGGGGTCGGTAAACTTGTCGAGGTATTTCTTTACAAAAAAAGCAGGCAACTCATACATCGGATGCTGCGACAGGAATTCCACCTCCCGCTCATTGAACCCAAAGCCCTTCAGCACCACGGGGTCCTTCAGTTGCTCCGCCCTATAGAACTTGCCGTCAATGACCTTTAGTTTATCCTTGTCATAGATATGCTCCGAACCCTCCGCATTTGGATAGGGAATCGCCGTCAGCCTGAACGCTTCGATATACTCAAAAAAATGCTCATAGCCGGGTTTGGTGATGTGGTCGGCGCCAAAATCTGCGTAAAGCCCATCAGACAGCCCATCACGGCCTGTGAACACATGACCTCCATACCGGCCCGAAGCCTCGAGCACCGTGACATCATGACCGGCTTTCATTAATTCATAGGCGCAGCATAACCCGGTAATGCCCGCACCCGCAACTATCACCTTTTTCGGCGCTGCCCTCCCGATTTGCGGGGCTAATACCAGACCGGCGCCGGCTGTCAATGTATTTTGCAGGAATTTGCGTCGCTTCATCCTACAATTTAAGGATTTCGGCAAAAGAACAAGTCAGGCTTTCCTATCCTCTGAACCGGGCCGCCTCCTTCAGCGCCCGCATGCAGACCTGCCGTAAGGTTCCCGCAACCAGGAAAAGGTCGCTGCCTCCATCCGGGTATTCCAGTATTTCGAGCAGAACGAACAACCGCTCCGTCATCCCCATGATCGAAACGGTCGTCTTCAGACTATGCGCAACCCGGCTAGCTGCCGCCCGGTCACCCGCCTTCAGCGCGGCCTCCAGTTGCTCCAGCTCCTCCGGGACCGCTTGCAGGAACTGATCCGCCATTTCCACCTCATAGTCCCGGTCCCCCCCGCTGAGCTCCTGTAAATAGCCGATATCGATAAACACATAGGTCTCCGGTCTCGCCGGAGCCTTCTCCGCTGCAAGCTCCACAGAATCCGGAACATCGTTCACAACCCCATCAGAAGCACTTGCGACCTTCGCAAGCCGCCCGATCACCCGAAACAGCTCTTCTGCATCGATCGGCTTGGACAAATATTCATTCATTCCGCTCTCAAGACATTTCTCCCGTTCCCCCCGCATCGCATGTGCCGTCATCGCGACGACAGGCACCGCAGACCCCAGCTCCTCCCGGATCGTCCGGGTTGCCATATATCCATCCAGCACCGGCATTTGAATATCCATCAATACAAGATGATAAGGCTTATTCCTCAATCGATCCACAGCCTTGCGCCCGTCATCGACAATATCAAAGGAGATGCCCGCTCCGCTCAGCAAGTGTTCCATCAGCCTTTGGTTCATCCGGTTGTCATCGGCCACCAGGATACATATTCCATCCATCCGCGGCAGGGCAGCTCCGGCAATTCCTTGCTGCAGGGCCGCAGGTGCCGAAGAGATTATCTTATAGGGAATAAAAAAATGGAATCGGGAACCCTTCCCGGGCTCACTCTCCACATCGATGCGCCCCTGCTGTAATTCGATCAGTTCCTTCACGATCGACAGCCCAAGCCCCGTCCCCGCATATTTTCGTGTCGCGGATCCTTCCGCCTGAAGGAACCGTTCGAAGATAAGGGGCTGTTGATCCGGGCTGATGCCGATGCCCGTATCCTCCACCTCTACCCATAGCTGTACCAGATCTTCTATCTTCTTCGCGCTCACCAGGACAGTTATCCTGCCCTCTTCCGTAAATTTCGTAGCATTGCTGATCAGGTTCACGATGATTTGCGTCAGGCGAGTAGGATCTCCGGACAACAGGTCCGGAACATCCGCTTCCACATCCACGCGAAGGGTCAGCCCCTTCTCCCTCACCCTGTGCTGAAACAAGGTCTCCACCGAATGAAAAAGCTCCCGGACACTGAACGGTCGCAGATCTACGCGCATCATCCCCGCCTCTATCTTCGACAGATCCAGGATATCATTGATAAGGGTAAGCAGACTCTCCCCCGAAGAGCCAATGGCCTCCACGAACTCCCGCGAGTCTGCATTCAGGGACTGCTTCGCCAGCAGCCGCGTAAACCCGATGATCGAATTCAGGGGCGTACGGATCTCGTGGCTCATATTCGCCAGGAACTTCTCCTTGATCTGCACAGCATCCTGCAATTGCCGCTCGGATCGGTCCAGCTGCCGGATGAGCTCATTCTGACGCCGGATCCGGTCGATAATAAACCAAAAAAGTCCGCTGGCGGTCAGCAATACCAACATGATCAGCACGATCCCGCTGGTCCGGGCGATACGACCGTATTTCGTTACCGAAGTGCTGATCGCAGCCAGCCGGTCCTTCCGACTGGCATAAAGACGCCGGATGATCGTATTGATCTCATTCGCTGCACCCCGGCTCCGCGGATTGGCGATCACGGATTTGTCCGGCTTCCGCCCGGCATGAAAAAAACTGTCCAGCATGAGATTCTTCTTGTCCAGCTTCTCCTTTGCCAGCACCGCAAGCCGTTGGTAATCCGCTCGCGTATTGGGATCTTCGCTCAGCGTTTGCAGCGTATCCAGGTTGGCCTCTGCATTCGCGATCTGCGCATCTATGCCTGCCGCGAAACTGCTGTCGCCTGTCGCCACCGCCGCCCGGATCTTGCTCTCTACTGAAAGGATATCCCGCTCTGTCTCCCGAAGGTCGTTGCCCACCTTCATATCGTTCAACAACAACCGATTTCCCTCGATCAGCTGATCGATGCTCCGCGAAGAATTATACTGAATAAAGACAAGCAGCAGCATCCCCGCGATAAAAGCGGCCAGAATACTGTAAATAAATCTATTGTTTGTCATAACAGACGCCTAAGATACCTTATTTATCCTTTGACCCGGCCCCGCCCCGCAGGTAATGCCGGATGAACAGAACCATCAGTACAATGGCCAGCGCCAGGGATGGCCCTACAACCATATAAAAGAGTTTCATAGAGCAAATTTCCCACGACGAAGGGGCCAAAAACCCCTTTCTCGCCAGTCGGGCAAAATCCATCGGTGAAAAAGGAAAAAAGGTCGGTCTTAAAGGATCTTCATCCGGCTGTTCAAAACCTTCCGATACGCATCCGCCACCGGAACCGGCTTGTCGCCAATGATCAGCACCCCGTCCTGGATCGTGTCGATCTTATTCAACGCCACTAAAAAGGACCTGTGCACCCGAAGGAACCGGCTGGCCGGCAACCGGTCCTCGACCGCCTTCAGCGTCGTATGGATGGCATAAAATTTCTGGGGCGTATACAGCTTCACATAGTCTCCCATCGCTTCCGCAAAAAGGATGTCCTCGACCTTCAGCCGCCGGATCACCGTGCTGTCCCGGATGAAAATAAATTCATCCTCCCCCCAGCTCACTTCTTCCCCGTTGCTCTCGATGATCTCACGCGCCTTGGTCACCGCCTGCCCGAACCGCGCAGGCGTCACCGGCTTCACAATATAATCTGCGACATTTAGGTCAAAGGCCTCACTCGCATATTCTTTCTTGGACGTGGTGAAAATTATCACCGGCCGCTTCATGCCCAAACGTTCCACCAGCTCCAACCCCGTCATTCCCGGCATCTCGATATCCAGTAACAGCAGATCGACCCATTGCCCGCGCAAAAAGCTGTAAGCCTCTTCCGCCGTAGCACATTCCCCCGCTACTACAAGATCTTTTTGCTGTGAACACAGCTTCTTCAGTATTGATCGCGCGATGGCATTGTCATCTATAATAAGGACGTTCATACTACAAAAATAGACTAAAATCGATTCCCTCCAACCGGATGCAAAGCCCCTTCGACTATCCGATCTGCCCATTGAACGACTACCCCGGACCCGGGTAAAGGTCCCGACCGACCTTTGGTTTAACAAGATAAAAAATGCTGACTATGAGACACTCTTTCTTCCTCCTTATAATTGCCCTCCTGGCGCAGCGCGCCGGAGCCCAGGGACCCAATACAAGAGATACCCTCCTCACCCTTCCACAGGCCCTGCGCACTGCGGTCGCCAACTATCCGCAAGTACATGCGGCACAGCATGTCGCCGAAGCTTCGGCCCTGGAAGTAAAAGCCGCAAAACAGGACGGCCTTCCCGATCTTACATTCGGCATCGAATCCGCCTATGGCACGCTCAACGGGATGAATGGCCTCTCCTCCGGCGAACCGGGACTCAGCGCCCTGACCAATGGGCCCGTCACCTCCACCCAAAACTGGAACGCCGCCTTCGGCGCCCTCTATCTTACCAATATCAATTTTAACCTTTTCTCCTTCGGCCTCCAACATGCCCATGTCGCCGCCGCACAGGGACAATATGACCAGGACCGTCGGGCCCTCGACCAACAGATCTTCCAACAACAGGTAAGGGTAGCAGGAGCCTACCTCTCGCTCCTCGCCGCCCGCCAGGTACGCCTGGCGATGGAAGCCAACCTCGCGCGCACCCTCGAACTCCGTGAAGTGATCCTCGCCCGTACACTCAACGGACTCAACGCAGGCGTAGACAGTGCAATCGCAAATGCCGAGGTCGCCAAAGCCCGCCTGACCCTCATCGACGCCCGCAACTTCGAACAGATACAGGCAAGTAAGCTCTCGACCCAAATGGGCATCCGGCCTCAGCCCTTGCTCCTCGATACCCTGACGGCGCAGACACTGCCCGCCAACCTGCTCGCCAACTCCGTCCCCGATCCCGCCAGCCATCCCGACCTGCGCTTCCTCGCCAGCCGCATCAGAACCAGCGATCTCCTCTCCTCCTATATCCAAAAAACGGGACTGCCCCGTCTCTCGCTCTTCGCGGTAGGCCAGGAAAGAGGCTCCGGGTTCGGTGACAGTTATGCCACAAACTCTACCGACTACACCAGCAACCTCTTCCCTGGCATCCAGCCCGAACGCGCCAACTACCTTCTCGGCATAGGCATCACCTGGGACCTGACCAACCTTGGCCGCAGTCACTCCCGGGCCGCTGCCCAGCACCAACGGTCCAAAGCCTATACCGATGAATATGAACTTGAACAAAACAACCTCATCAACCAATTGGCGCTGTCCGACCAGCAGATCCGCAATGCACTCGAAAAATACCACGAAACGCCCGTTCAGCTAAACGCTGCCACCGACGCATACACGCAAAAAAAGGCGCTATACGAGAACGGCCTCACCAATATTGTCGACGTTTCCCAAACCCTCTACCTGCTCAACCGGGCAGAGATCGACAGGGACATTTCCTGCAATGCGGTCTGGCAGGCCCTGCTCTTCAAAGCAGGCACCATCGGCGACCTGAACCCATTCATACAACAATTTTAAAATTACGGCCATGAACCTCATCACATCTGCATTACGCAAACCTATTTCGGTCATTGTGGTCGTTGCCGCCCTGGTACTCTTCGGCATCACGGCCGTCATCCGGATCAACATCGACATTTTCCCCTCTCTTGACATTCCCACCATCTATGTCTCCCAACCCTATGGTGGACTCTCACCCCAGCAAATGGAGGGTTTTGTCTCTACCAACTACCAGAACATTTACCTCTATATCACGGGCATCAAGTCCATCCAGACCAGCAACATTCAGGGACTCAGCCTCCTGAAGCTCAGCTTCTACAGCGGCACCAATATGGCCCAGGCCGCAGCCGAAGTGACATCCCTTACCAACCGGGCTTTTGCCGAAATGCCTCCCGGCACCCCGCCGCCCATCATTATCCGTTTCGATGCCTCGACTCTCCCGGTGGGGCAGCTGACGCTCAGCAGTCCCAAACGCTCCAACAATGAGTTGCAGGACCTCGCCAGCGTCTGGGTCCGCCCCGGCTTCTCCCAGGTCCCCGGCCTCTCCTCACCACCTCCTATCGGCGGCAACGTCCGCACCATCGTCGTAAAGGCCGACCCCGCCCTGATGCGTAGCCATAATATTAGTCCCGAACAGATCACCGCCGCCATCGAAGACAATAATCATATCTCCCCCGCCGGCTCAGTGAATATCGGCAGCAAGACCTATATCACCCCGGCCAATACGGTCCTGCCCAATATTTCCGATTTCGCCAATATCCCCCTGGTATATCAGAACGGAGCTACCATTTACGTAAAGGACGTAGCTACCGTCGAGGATGGCGCGGATATCACTACGGGCTTCGCCTATATCAATGGGAAACGATCCATCTACATCCCTATCATAAAAAACGCAAACGCCTCCACCTGGTCCGTAGTCAACGCCCTCAAAGCCGCCATCCCGCATATGCAGAGCCTCCTGCCACCGGATGTCGAGCTGAAATACGTTTTTGACCAGTCGGTCTACGTGATAGATGCTGTCAAAAGTCTGATCCTCGAAGGACTCATCGGCGCCGGCCTGACCTCCCTCATGGTACTACTCTTCCTCCGTGACCCCCGAAGCGCACTGATCGTCGTTCTCAATATCCCCATCTCCATTATCACCAGCACCCTCCTGCTAAAGCTCTTTGGGCAGACCATCAACATCATGACCCTCGGCGGCCTGGCACTGGCCATCGGCGTGCTGGTCGACGAATCCACCGTTACCATCGAAAACATTCACCGGCATCAGGAACTGGGTAAGTCCCGGGCCCGCGCCATCGCTGATGCCTGTCACGAGATCGCCCTGCCAAAGCTACTCATCCTGCTGAGCACGCTCGCCGTATTCGCACCCGCCCTGTTCATGACCGGTGTCCCGCAAGGCATGTTCCTGCCCCTGTCCATGGCCGTTGGCTTCGCAATGATCCCTGCCTTCCTGCTTTCGCAAACCTTTGTGCCCGTACTCGCCAACTGGCTGCTGAAAGACAAGCCGCACAAAAATGAGTCCTTACCCGCTCCTGAAAAAGGCTTCGATAAATTCAGGGCCGCCTTCCTTCGTCTGCTCGAAAAAGGAATACACCATAGCCGGACGGTCATAGCCGCCTACTTCCTCCTTACCACCGGCATCGTCATCGCAATAACTACACATATCGGTAAAGACATTCTCCCTGCCGCCGGCGACGGCCAGTTCCAGCTTCGGCTTCGCGCTCCGGAAGGCAGCCGCCTCGAAACCACCGAAGCTACCCTCCTGAAAGCTCAGGATGTATTGTATCAGCTCGTCGGAGGAAAACAAAACGTCGCCATCATCTCCGCCTTCGCCGGCCAGCAACCCCCATCCTTTCCGACCCTGCCCATCGTACTTTTTACCAGCGGCCCCAACGAGATCCTGATGCAGGTGAGCATGGCCCCCGGCTATAAGGAAAACATCGATGATCTGGAAGAGCGCTATCGTCTCGCGCTGCACAAAGTCATGCCCGGGGTAAGCCTCTCGTACGAACCCATCAACCTTACCGATAAGATCATGAGCCAGGGCGCATCGACGCCGATCGAGATCGCCGTTATGGGCCCCGATCTCGGCAGCGACCAGGCCTATGCCGAAAAGCTCGAAGCCGGTTTGCGCAAGATTCCCTTCCTTCGTGACATCGCTATAAAAGAACAGCTCAACACCCCCGCGGTCCGCATCAATATCGACAGGGACAAAGTAAAGCAGTTCGGACTCACAATGGCCGACGTTTCCAACTCCCTCACCGAATCCACCTCCTCCAGCCGTTATGTCAACAAAATGCTCTGGCTCAACGAAGCCAACGCCAACTCTTACGAAGTACAGGTGGAAGTGCCACAGACCGCCATCGGCAGCATCCAGGATCTCGCCGCCATCCCCGTCCATCCGGGCAGCAGCCGTCCGCTTCTCGGCGATGTTGCCAGTCTTACCGAAGACCACGTCGTCGGCGAATACGACCGCCAGGGAGCTACCCGCTTCCTGTCTATCGGCGCCAACGTCTATCGTAAAGATCTCGGTGCCGCTGCCAGCGCCGTACAGCAAGTGCTAAAGGAAACCGGTGCGCCCCCCCGCGGCGTCAGCGCCGAACCCAGGGGTCTCAGCAATCTCCTCACCCAAACCCTCGACAGCCTCCAGACCGGCCTGCTCATCACCGTGGTGGTCCTGCTCCTGATGCTCGCCGCCAACTATGAGTCCTTCTCCCTGTCGCTGACCGTACTGACCGCGATACCGGCAGTACTCGCGGGCTCCCTGATAATGTTGCTGGCCACCGGCTCTACCCTCAACCTCCAGTCTTATATGGGCATCATTATGTCCGTAGGCGTATCCGTTTCCAATGCCATCCTGCTGGTGACAAATGCGGAAGAGATCCGGAAAGCAGGCGCCGATTCGGCAAAGGCCGCCCTCGGGGCCGCCGCCCTGCGACTCCGGCCCATCCTGATGACCTCCATTTCAATGACCGTCGGGATGATCCCCATGGCCACAGGCCTTGGAGACGGCGCACAAAGCGCGCCGCTGGGCAGAGCCGTCATCGGTGGACTGCTCTTCTCAACCCTTACCTCTCTGCTCGTGCTGCCACTCATATTCTTCCGCGTTCGGCGCAGGAGCTCCGTTAATTCTGTGTCCCTGGACCCCGACGATAGCCACAGCCTGCACTATGAACCTGCTACCGCATAAAACCAATTGATAAACCAATAAAAACTACAGCCATGAAATATAAATTTGTTCTTTCCCTTCTTTTCATTGTCCCACTCGCCGTCCTGATGACCGCCTGCGGAGACAAACCCCCGGTTATCAACACCGACAAGCCCGATACCACCCTCGTACAAACCCTTACCCTGACTAAAGGCCGTCTCACGTCCATCATGACACTTCCCGGACAATTGCTGCCTTTCCAGACCGTGGATCTCTACGCAAAGGTCAACAGCTTTGTAAAAGATGTCTATGTCGACGTCGGCAGCCAGGTAAAAAAAGGCCAGCTGCTGGCCAGCCTCGAAGCCCCGGAGCTCCAGGCCGCTACTGAGGAATCCGCCTCCCTGCTTCATACCCGCGAAGCATCCTGGCATGCGTCAAAGGCCACTTATGACAGACTCTATTCCACAAGCAAGATCCCGGGTACCGTATCTCCAAACGAACTTGAGCTGGCCAATGCCAGGATGATCAGCGACAGCGCTAATCTGGCCGCCGCCCGCTCCCATTACCTCGAGTCCACCGACTGGCAGTCTTACCTCCAGGTGCGCGCACCCTTCGACGGTGTCATCAGCAGCCGCAATATCTACTCCGGCGCCTACGCCGGCCCCGCAGGGAAAGGTTCCTTCACACCCCTCATGACCCTTCAGCAGCAACGACGTCTTCGGCTGGCCGTCGACGTACCTGAAGCAGCTACCTCCTACTTCCGGGAAAAAGACACGGTCCACTTCACCGTACAGACCTTGCCCGGCCGCGCCTTCGTCGCCACCGTCTCCCGTATGGCAGGCGCCCTCGACTTACAACTCCGGACCGAACAGCTCCAGATGGACGTTCTCAATGACGACGGCCTTCTCCTTCCCGGCATGTTCGCCCAGGTTACCCTCGATCTCACCAACACGGATAAGCAATTTATCGTTCCGCTGGCAGCAGTAACGGCCAACAGCAAACGCATCTTCGTGATCCGTGTCGCGGATGGCAGGACAGAATGGGTTACCGTACAGAAAGGGAGAGAGTCCGGCGGACAGGTGGAGATCTATGGCGATCTCAAAGAAGGCGACCGCCTCGCCGCCGCCGCCACAGATGAGCTGAAAAGTGGCATCACAGTTAAAACCAACTAAAACAAAATAAAATGAAAAAACTGAACTTGTTAGCCCCGACACTAATTGTATCCGGCATCGTCCTGCTCGCATCCTGTACGAGCCGCCCCCGCGAAACCCAACCCTTCCAGGCCCGCCTCGACAGCATGGAACGCCAGATCCGCCATAGCTATTCCCCCGGCTTCGGAGAACTGATGCTCAATATCCAGATCCATCACGCCAAGCTCTGGTTTGCCGGCAGGAATGGCAACTGGGAACTGGCCGCCTACGATCAAAGCCTGATCCGCAGCGCCTTTCGGAAGATAAAGACCTTCCATCCCGATGACCCCAACACAGCCGCCACCGCCATGATCGATATACCTATGGACAGCCTGGCCAGGGCCATCACGCTAAAGGACCGGGGTGCTTTTCAACGGGGCTTCACCCTCCTGACCACCACGTGCAACAACTGTCACACCGTCACGAAGCATCCTTTCAATGTCATCACCATTCCCAAAAACGATCCTATCGGCAATCAATCCTATTAAACGAGGCCGGCACAGGAGAGTTGTCTTTGTCGGAATTACCGTAATTTTACCTGCATAGTATGAGCGTCAAGATCAATATACTAATTGTAGAAGACCAATTCATCGAAGCCAATAACATCCGACTGATGTTAAAGGAAGCCGGGTACTCTGTATTACCCCTTGCGGCCTCAGTTTCGCAAGCGTTGGAGATCCTTCGGCAGGAACCCGCCGATCTCGTTCTCCTTGACATTTTACTCGAAGGAAAACAGTCGGGTATCGATCTGGCAAAACTATTGAAGCCCCGTGGCATACCCTTCATTTATCTCTCCGCCAACTCCGACAAAAACACCCTCGACAACGCCAAAGAGACCGAACCCTATGGCTTCCTGGTAAAACCGCTGCGCAAAAAAGACGTCCTTATCATGCTGGACATAGCGCTCTATTTACACAAGCAAAAGACCGACATCAGAGGCCCCCTGACGATGTCCGTACCACCGGACAACGATGTGCCGCTCATCATCGGAGAAAGCCAGGGTATAAAAGAAGTATTGAACAACATCCGGATCGTTGCCCCATCAGAACTATCAGTCCTGGTCCTCGGAGAGAATGGCACCGGAAAAGAGCTGGTGGCTGAGGCCATTCACCAGATGTCTGCCAGGAAAGACAAACCGCTGGTCACCGTCAACTGCGCCGTGCTTCCTGCCGACCTCATCGAAAGCGAGCTGTTCGGACATGAAAAAGGTGCCTTCACCGGAGCCCATGAAAAACGGGCCGGAAAATTCGAACAGGCCGAAGGCGGCACCCTTTTTCTGGATGAGATCGGGGAATTACCCCCCAACCTACAGGCAAAATTCCTGCGCGTGCTTCAATCCAGGGAGATAGAACCCATTGGCGGAAGAAGCAGGAAAGTGAATGTCAGGATCATCGCAGCAACCAACCGAAACCTGGAAGAAGAAGTCGCAACCGGAAGATTTCGGATGGACCTCTATTACAGACTCAACGTCTTTTGCGTAAAGATCCCGCCCCTTCGGCAACGCAAGGAAGACATCCCCTTGCTGGCCACACACTTCCTGTTGCAGCACTGCCGGCAACAACAGAAACAGATCAGCGGGTTCTCCGAATCGGTCCTCTATTCAATGATAAATCATTCCTGGCCTGGCAATATCCGGGAACTGGAAAATTTCGTGGCCCGCAGCGTCCTGATCACGACAGGTCCCATCATCCAAACCAGCGACCTGCCTGTCAGTACCGGAAACCTTCTGCCACAAAGCATCCATTCCCAGGTGAAATCCATTGCCCAACAGGAAAAAGAGCACATCATCTCCGTCCTCAACCGATGCAACTGGAAATTGCACGGAAAAGGAGGCGCCGCCGAACTGCTGGAGATCAACGCATCGACGCTTCGGTCAAGGATGAAAAAGCTCGGCATCACCCGTATGCTGTCAGAATAGTCGATCCGACATTACCGCACCCGGATCATCTTCCGAAAATGAATAAGATCAGATGCGCTTCCGACCTGTACTTCGAACTCTCCCGGCTCGACGACATATTGCATCTTATCATTGTAAAGACCCAGTTCCGAAACCGGCACCGACAATAACACCTTCTTTTGCTCACCCGACCGGATAAGCTCCTTCGTAAAAGCCTTCAGCTGCTGAACCGGGGTCGCGACCGAACTAAAAAGGTCCCTGACATAAAGCTGAACAACTTCTTCCCCATCCCTGGCCCCGGCATTCTCCACCGTCAATTCAACCCTGATGGTATCGGTTGTATTCAATACGGAATCCTTTACCCTACAGTCGAAATAATTAAAGTGAGTATAGCTGAGCCCGTATCCAAAACTCCATAGCGCTTGCGGGCTCTCAAAAATATAATGCCCCTTTGGCTCCTGCTTTGTCCCCGGCCGGTCAAAGGGTTCATCCCTGTCCGTGATATAATGATTATAATAACAGGGAGTATTCCCGGTACTGCGGGGAAAGGAGACGTTCAGCCTGCCGGAAGGATTTACAGCACCCGTTAAAATATCAGCCAATGCACGCCCCTGTTTTTCTCCCCCATACCATTGTATCAGAACGGCATCTGCATTGTCTTTTACCCAGGGCATAGCCAGCGGCTTACCCGCTATAAATACCACGATCATCGGCTTACCCGTAGCCTTGATGGCTTTCAGCAGATCTTCCTGCACACCCGGCAGCTCCAGCGACGAAAGATCAAATCCCTCGCCGGCAGTGGAATAAAGGGGACTGCGGCCGAGAAAGGTACTGCGTGTCCCAATGGCAACGATGGCCAGATCGCTCGACTCAACAGCTTTAACGGCATTGGCGATCCCCGCCTTATCTCCGCTCCACCAATCACATCCTTCCGCATTTCGCAGAATGACCTTATCTCCCAATACCTCTTTAAGTCCCTGCAATAAGGTCACCCCCTCTTTGGTATCCCGCTGCGTCCAGGAATAATCGCCAAACACGGTCTGATCGCTATTAGGGCCAACCACGGCAATCGATTTGTATTTAGAAAGGTCCAATGGCAGGATACTATTGTTGTTCTTAACCAGGATCGCGCTCTCATCAGCGACTTCTTTCGCCAGCGCAACGTTCGCTGTACTGTGCACCACCTTATCGACTTTTGCCGCATCGCCATAAGGATTGTCAAACAGCCCCAGGGTGAACTTAACGGTCAGGATTCTTCGTACAGCCTGGTCGATGACCGCTATATCCAGCTTACCAGCTCCGACCATTTTCTCCAGCGTCTCATAGTCCCCGTCGATGTCCAGGTCAACCCCTGCGATCAGCGACATTCGTGCAGCGTCTTCGCTCGTCTCAACAGCATGATGAAAAGTTTTCAGCCTGTCTACGGAGCCCCAGTCCGAATACACATAACCCGTAAAACCCATTTCTCCCCGTAATATATCCGTCATATAGTAGTGCGATCCGGAGACTGCAACACCGTCATAGGAACTGTAACAGGACATCACCGACAACGGTCTGGTGGCTTCGATCACTTTTTTGAAGGGATACATATACAAGCTCCGTAATTCCCGCTCCCCGCCACTCACATTGGCACAATTAAGACCGCCGGAAGGACTGCCATGCGCTAAAAAATGCTTGGGCGTACAGGTGATGGAATATTTCTGATATCCACGCACAAAAGCCGTCGCCATCTCCCCGATCAGGTAAGGGTCTTCCCCATAGGTCTCTTCAACCCGTCCCCACCGCAGTTCCCGGGCGATATCCAACACCGGTGAAAGTACCTGGTGTATCCCGATCACATTGGCCTCTGCACCCGCCGCTTCCGTCATCCGGCGGATCAGGGCAGGATTAAATGTGCTGCCCTGTGCAAGCTCCTGCGGAAAGATGGTACACCCGTTTTGTAAGATCCCCTCGATCCCTTCCACCGCTGTAAGGATCGGAATGCCCAAACGGGTTTTCGTCAGCATATACTGCTGCAGCTTTTGATACATATCGGCGCAATCCGCCGCATTCATGCTCATCTCATGCGTACAGCCGTAGCTATTGCCTTTAAAAATGTTGTCGATATCAGCTGCTTTTCCAGCGCCCTTGTTCTGCAATTGCAGCACCTTCTCTTTCAACGTCATCCTCGACAACAGGTCTTCCACCCGTGCCGGTATCGCCGCATTTTTATTCTTATAGATCGTATCCTCCCTCCCGGTCTGATTATTATAAGGGTCCACTTTTAGCTTCGGAATATCATTTCCCAGATCACTCTCCTTGAATTCCATCACAATTTCTTTTGTCTCACCTCTCATCAGGGAGAAATAATTGTCATTCATGATCACCGGCAGGATCTGTTCCCCGCTGGCCGATCTCAGGACCCGTACCCAAATTCCAAAAGCAGCCGCAGGCGAAGTTTCCGGGTTCGTGATCAGGGCCTTGATAAAGACCTTTCCGTCTGCCCGGGTAACCTGGGAGCTGACTTTTAAATTGACCCTGGGCAATGTATTCAACGCCGTATAATCAGTACGTTTGTTACCTCTCCAGTAAAAATTGTCAGAGACCAGCCTGCCCGTCTTATCGGTCAGCTTAAGCTTGATAAAATGCACATCGGACAATCCTTCGCTGGGCACATCGCCCTGGTAAACTTCGAAATTCCAGAGCGAATATCCCCAGCTGGTAGCACGTTCTACTCCCTGCATCTTTACATAACGGGCCCTGGTTTCCATGAACGGTATCTGCTGCTCTCCTCCTGTCCCGCTGGCCGTTGTATAGACATCTCTCCAGGTCTTCGCATCATCCGATACCTGGATCTTAAATGATTTGGCATACGCATCTTCCCAATGGAGCGCAACTCCGTTGACGATGTCTTCCTTTCCAAGGTCGATATAGATCCATTCATTGTCTCCATACCTGCTGGACCACCGGGAATGATCATTCCCATCATTGACCCGGTCTGGCTCCCCTTCGCTGGAAGATGAGGCGTATACAGGCTTATTCAAAGCCAGATTGGCCTTCGTATCACCCAATTTAAGCCTGAAACATTCGACGGCGCTGTTGGAAGGAGCGTCCACCAGCTGCCGGGCGCTGTAATTGGCTACCGGTCTGCCATCCAGGTTATAGATCGCGGCCTCTGCGGTCAGGCCCTCTGCATCCTTACGGGTGGTGTTGATGACCTTAACGGAATTGCTGGCCGGATTCCACTGGATATGTATCGGCTCACAGGCCTTTTTGGCTCCAAAGTAAGCTCCTGTCAGATCATAATAATAGTCATAGGTCTGCCATACCATCGAGGGATAGGCAGACTGGCTCATCCAGGTCATCAACCCGGAAGCATCCTCCCATATATGATCCAGCCATCCCTCGTACATGGCCTTATTCGTCTCTATATTGAGGAACTGCGCTTTTCGGCAATAGTCCTCGATCCCTTTCGGTGCCCCATAGCCACTGGAGATCTCTTCGTCATACCGGTCCGGGGCTGCATTAAAAGCCTGCTCGCCAAAAAAATGGCGGTTCCACATTTCGTTCCGTGGCCACCAGCCCTCCTTTGGCATGAATTTTTTGAAGCTTTCAAAATTCACGAATACCGCGGTGCCCAGCTCCGAACGCATCCCCCAGCCGATGTTGCCACCTGAACCGGGGGGTGGTGACATAAAATAATACCTGGGATCATGACTTCCCCAGGGTCCGCTGCCTGTCAGGTTGCCGGCATGTGAATTGGGCTGATAATAGCGCTCGCCCCCATCAAAGGTGAGCAGATCTTCTCTTAGCCAGTTGCCGATCGGCGGATCAGGATCGCCTTCGTTCTCGGCGCACCAGATCGCAATAGCCGGATGATTGCGGAAACGTTTGATCTTTTCGACAGCATTGGCATTGTATACATTGATATCCGCAGGAAGGCCGGAGCCGGCATTCAGCCAGAACTCGTCCCACACCATGATTCCGTACTTATCACAGGCGTCGTAGAACTCCTCATCGGTGGTAGTCCCGATCCAGTTCCGGATCATATTAAAATTCATCTCCTTATGCAGCCGTACTTTGGCGTCATATTCCTCACCGCGACAACGCAGCATATATTCCGACATCCCCCAGTCGCCGCCCTTAATAAATACCTTTACACCGTTGATGGATACATGTAATACCTGTCCCACCGTATCATAGCTATATCTTTTTATACCAAACGGGACGGTCTGTACATCAGAGACCTCGTCTCCCATCAGCAGGCTCAGCTTGCAGGTATAGAGATTAGGCTCTCCATAACCATTCGGCCACCAAAGCTTCGGGTTATTGATCACCAGCTGGGAAAAGATCTTTTTATCCAGCAGGATGGTCCTTACACCATTGCCGTCGACCGACACCTTTTGAGAAAATTCAATATTGCCGGGTGTGATCACCCCCTTTAGAATACCGGTACGGGAATGATCTGCCTGGTTCCTGACCTCCACCTGGACAGAGAGCTCCGCCCTCGCATTCGTCGGCAGGCTGGCGCGTATCCACGGATCGGCAATCGTAAGGTCATCGGTGTTGCTGAGATACACATTGTCTGTAATTCCGGAATTGAGCCCCGGAACATAAGGCATCCAGTCCCAGCCCGCAGCGGACAGATAGGTCGGGCTGCCCAGGTTGGCCAGGGACTGCCGGGGTATAGATACCAGCACGGTCAGCACATTTTTGCCCGAACGATGTACCAACGCTGTAACATCGAATTTCCCGCGCTGCATAAACCCGTCGAGGCTTCCGATCAGCACCTCGTTCAGATAGATCTCGGCCTTGCGGTTCACGCCCTTGAAATTCAGCCAGATCTTCTTTTTCGAATAACCGGCCGGCACTACGAACTCCGTACGATACCAAAAACTTCGATCGTACTTAGTCCTATCGACCTTATAAATATTATCCCCGAAATTCGGATCCTTTTCCAGACCCGCTGCTACATAGGACGCGAAGACCGTACCCGGCACAACAGCCGTCACCCAGCTATCAGCATTATCGCCGGATTGGGGCCTCACCTTCCAAACCTGTTTCTCAGAAGAATTGAGATACTGCATATCGGATTGCGCAAAAACAGAGCCATAGACCATACTGACCGCCATCATCAATATAGCCCTAAATAAAGAGGGACAACCTGTGATCATTGAGAAATGTGTAATTGTTATTGATAACCGTTATTCTGGGTAAGGACATTTCCGCTCAGCTGGATCTCATTCAGCGGAATAGGAATATGTTCATTGACGCCTGCCTTAAAGCCTGGCAACACGCTCGCTGCACGCCCTGTCCTCACCAGCTCATAAAACCGGCGATGCTCCCCAAGCGCCGTCTCCACACGCATTTCGTGATAGACATTATCCAGCGTTACAGCCGTATAGGCAGGCAGGATAGACATGTCGGTATTACCACCGCTCTTCCTCGCCCTGGCCCTGATCTGGTTGACAAGATCCGTTGCATGAGAGACATTCCCGTTCTGAACCGCAGCTTCCGCCGTCCACAACATCACCTGCGCCAGCCCGTACACCCTGTCGTTGGTAGGACCGTCACCACCGCCACCGCCATTGTTGTAAGGGATCTCATCCTCGGGCAGCCAATACTTCTTATTCAGATACCCCGTCTCGCTCGCCGTCGTATTCGAGGTCGTACCATCCGACATCACTTCATTGTTGGTGATCACCGTAGCTCCCAGTCTCGGATCACCCGGCTCAAAGGCATTTACAAGGTCCTGGGTAGGAACCGTAAAGCCATACCCCCAGGTGCTTCTGCTGGCGTCAAATAAATTCAGGAGATTGCCTACATTCTTACCTGGAATATCATCATTGTTCACCTCGAAGATCGACTCGGGGCCAAATTCCCCCGGCAGCGTCCAGATCTGTGTAACATCAGGGGCCAGCGTATACCCGCCGTTGGTAATGATGTCGTCGCCCAGCTGCTGAGCCGCTGTCCATTTCTTCTCCCACATATAGGCTTCCAGCAACAAAGCCTGAGCAGCCCCCTTTGTAGCCCTGCCCCGGTCCGTAACGGCCTGGTTCGCCCTGGTAGGAAGGCTGCCCATGGCGCCGTTGGCATCCTGTTCGATCAGGGCCCAGACATCGGCCTCTTCCGATTGCGGGACATTGTAGTCGCCGTTATCGATAGGCTCTTTCACGATCGGCACCCGCCCGAACAGCCGCACCAGCTGCAGATAAAAATAAGCCCGCAGGAACTGCGCTTCCCCCAGCACCTGGGTCCTCAGAGCCGCATCCATATTTATAGCGGGTACCTTTTGTAAAACGAGGTTTGCAAGATAAATACCCTTGTAATTGTCCCTCCATGCATTGTAGACATATCCGTTATCCGATTTGGCGATAAAGAGCTTGAGATCCTGGATCAACCCCTGATCCGATGCTCCGCCCCCGCCTTTCGCCGCGTCATCCGACATGATGTCCCCAAAAGCAGACGGACAATAGCCGCCATAGGCCTGGTCTTTCATCATGCGGTATACATCCGTTACCGCCCGGACGGCATCGTCGCTGGTTTGATAATAGCTCGACGTCGACTGATGCGCTGTCGGCGTTTCATCCAGGAATTTGCTACAGCCTCCAAGCCCGGTCAATAAAACAACCCCTAATATTATATTAAAAGATTTCATTGTAATAGTTTGAAAATTTAAATCATCGGTTAAAAGGATATATTCGCTCCCGCAGAAATGGTCCTGCTTTGCGGATAGTTACCCACATCGACGCCCATATCCAGCGTTCCGCCCGTACCACTATATTCCTGGCCGATCTCCGGATCATATCCTTTGTATTTTGTAAAGGTCAGCAGGTTTTGAGCGCTGAGATAGATCCGGACCCCCTTGATCCCCGCCTTCTTCAGCATCGCCCTCGGCATCGTATACCCGACGTTGATATTTTGCAGACGCAGATAGCTGCCGCTTTCCAGGTAATACGAGGAGACACGCGAGTTGTTGTTCGGATCGCTGGCGATCAGACGGGGAATGGAATTACTCGTGCCAGGACCTGTCCAGCGCCCCAGCACTTCCTTTTCCATATTGTAGTTGGAGATAAAGAATCCATCCGTATAATATTTATACCCCGCCAGCAGCTTGTTGCCATATACGCCCGAGAAATAAAGGTTGATATCGAAGTCCTTATAGTTTCCGCCGATATTGAATCCGTACGTCAGCTTGGGAATAGGCGTTCCAAGATAAGTCTGGTCCTTCTGATCGACCACGCCATCCTTGTTGATATCCCTGAAACGAATGTCTCCGGGCGCGGTCCCCGGCTGCTGTGTCGCATGAGCAGTTATATCCTGCTGCGTCTGGAACAAGCCGTCCGCTACATATCCATAAAAAGAAGCTACCGTGTGGCCCACCTGCGTCAGCTCCGAATTACCGGGTTTTATCCCGCCGCTATAGATCTGCTCCCCGGTCTGAAGAAGATTCAGCACCCTGTTCCTGATCGTGGCAAAATGTATCCCCGCGTTCAGATTAATATCCCTGCCGATCTCATGCTTATAGTCCGCCGTAAATTCAAATCCTTCATTCCGCATCGATCCCGCATTCTGACGGGGACTCTGCGTAAAACCGGATATCGAAAGGATATTCAGGCTCAGCAGCATATCCTTCGTAGTTTTTGAATAGTAGTCCACCGACCCCGTCAGATGATCGTTGAACAGGTGATAGTCAAAACCGGCATTCCATTGCTGCACCTGTTCCCATTTCAGATTGGGATTGGCCAGCCCCGCAGGATCGGCAGTCGGCTGAGCGTTAGCCGGAACTCCTATCGGGTAATAGTTCGTATTGATATTCGCCGAGTAATCGTAATATCCTACAGGCGCCTGGTTCCCCACGACACCCCAGCTGCCACGGATCTTCAGGAAGCTCAGCGTCGCGATCTTCGGGAACCAGCTCTCATTCGTCGGAACCCATCCGAGAGAGGCCGAAGGGAAATTACCATATCGTTCATTGACCCCGAACTTCGAGCTGCCATCCCGTCGTAACGTCGCCGTCAGCAAATAAGTCCCGCGATAGTTGTAGTTAAGTCTGCCGATATAAGAAAGCAGGTCCCATTGCTGTTGGCTGCCACCCAGCTGTAAATTGCTGATACCGGCATCCAGGTACTGCAGATAAGGGTCCACCCCGGGTTGCCCCTGGTTCTGCCCCCAGATATAATTATAGGTAAATCGTTCAGCCGAGACACCCGCCAGCAAAGTAAAATGATGATCGCTGTGGATCGTCAGATCATAGGTCGCCGTATTATCCCAGGTCCAGTTCGTCGTCTGATCTTTCTGCTCATAAAGATGAGGGACGGGGTTATTGAAGTTGGGAGCGACATTATAGATTGGCGTAAATTGTTTGTTGTCCGTAAATTTAAGATCAAGGCTATAGGAGGTCTTCAACGTCAGCCCTCTTATAGGCTTGTATTGCAGATACACATTGCCCAGCACCCCCCATTGATTATAAGGCTGATTGTCGTACAGGTAATGGATCTTCGCCAAAGGGTTGACGATATCTGAGTACTTCGTCGCCGTATAATTCCCGTTCGCATCCTTCACCGGGATGGTAGGGTCTTCCGCAAAAGCATCATTGACGACATTACCACCATATTGGGTTTGCACATTAAGACTCTTCGACTTGTTAAAGGCCATGCTCTCACCCAGCTCTACATTGGGCCTGACGTTGAACACGAGATTATTGGAAAGATTGATCCTTTTGTAATTGGACCCGACGATCGTCCCATCCTGGTCCAGGTATCCGCCGCTCACCCGGTAGCTTACATTCTGACTGCCCCCGCTGATCGCCATATTGTAATTCTGCATATAGGCCGTACGGAACAGCTCTTTCTGCCAGTCCGTTGTTTGCGTATACGAAGACGGCGGGTTGGCAAACGGAATAGATTGCCCGGCATTTTTATACGCTTCGGAATTCAGCGCCACATAATCGGACGCACTCAGCATATCCAGTGTCTTGCGTACCTTTGACATCCCCTGGAAGGTGCTGAACGATATCAGCGAATTATCTTTACTTCCTTTTTTAGTCTTGATCAGCACTACTCCATTGGCGCCCCTCGATCCATAGATGGCCTGGGCCGAAGCATCTTTCAAAATGTCGACGCTGGCGATGTTTTCAGGGTCGATGATATTGATATCGTTAGAGGCCAGCGGGATCCCGTCGATCACATATAGCGGGTCGGAGTTATTGATGGAGGTCAGCCCCCTGATCCGAACCTGTGCGGAAGAACCCGGCGCGCCGGAATTCTGGATGATCTGTACGCCCGCGGTTTTGCCTTCGAGAGCGCCCTGCAGATTCGTTACCGGCTGCTCCTTCAGCTGAGCCTCGCTGACAGAGGATATCGCCCCCGTCACATCCGCCTTTTTCTGTGTGCCATAGCCAACCACTACTACATCTGACATATCCGGGGACACTACGGCCAGGACAATGTTCAGCTCCTTCCTTCCGTTCAGCTGTACCTCCTGCGCCTGCATGCCGACAAAAGTGACGATCAGCGTCCCGTTGAGGTCTTCCACATCCAGTGAAAAGCTGCCATCGCTTTTTGTCAGGACCTGTTTGTTGGTATTCTTCAGCACCACAGTAGCGCCTTCCAGCGCCTCACCCCTGCTGTTTATGACCTTCCCGTGGATCGTCGTGACCGCCAGCGCCACAGATTCCTTCTCGGCCATCACCGGTTTATCGTTGGTGATAACGATCAGGTCTTCCGAAAGAAATTTAAAGGCAAGAGAGGTATTCCTGAACACCTCATCCAGCACTTCCTTTATCGATGCATTGGTCACATTGACAGAAACCCTATAATTCTTTGGAAGGATCTGGTCCTTATAGACGAAACGGTAGACGCCCTGGTCCTGGATCGCCTCGATCACTTTCGACACCTTCACGTCATTCAGCCGCAGGGTCACCGTGTTCTGGCCGAACCCTTTTGCCATGCCCTGAACAGACGTTATAAAGAGGAACAAAATGAGAAACTTAGTCATAAGCAGGGTTTTATAACAAAACCGTAGACTTATTGGCGGGTTGCCAAATAAGGTTTTTTTCATACTTTCGTATAAATTAATTAATTAGATAATGGCTCTGCCCGAGCGTTGTCTTTTTGATTTAATTGGAAAAGACGGGGAATGGTTCCAACATTCTCCGTTTCCTTTAAGAAGATGATCATGGAGGGGCATTGGCGCTGAAAAATGTCTTTTTCATTAGCAATCGTTTAGTTGTAAGAAAGGATCCCGTTCAGCCTTAACCGTGACGGTGATTATTTTGTAATGAATACAGAATCGCTCGCGATCTGGTATTGGAACCTGCCCGTCAAATGCAGCGCCTCCATGACCTGTTTGAGAGATTCATCTTTAAAATCACAGGAATAGGTCATTTTCTTTAGCTCTTCGTCTTCAATAGCAACCTTCACATTAAACCAGTGCTCGATCCGGCCCGCCACATTCTCCAGCGTCTCGTTCTTGAAAGAAAGGCTGTTTTTCTTATACACGGTTTCCAGCGAGATATTACCTCTCTCCTTCACATCCACCTTTCCAAGCCAGTAGATGGTATTCGTTGAATCCTCCCTTGCAGCTGCCGGCGCGCTGCTGGTCTCCGGCTTGTTCTCGACGACGATCCGGTCGCTGGGCTTCAAAAGGACCTTACGCTCCGGGCTGCTCGTCAGCGTCACCTCGATAGCCCCACGTATCAGCGTGGCTTCCGCAGTCTTCTCAGTCTGGTAGCTCCGTACGTTGAAGGCCGTGCCAAGCACTTTAATATCCAGGCTGCCCGCATGGATCACAAAGGGATGATCAGCATCTTTCATCACATCGAAAAAGGCCTCCCCGGACAGGGATACTTCCCTTGCCCGGTTGCCAAATTCCTTGCTGTATGTCAGCTTGCTGTCCGCATTGAGCCATACCTGCGTGCCGTCCGGCAGCTCTACCCTCGACTTGGAGCCATACCGGGTACTGATGACATTGACAGCACTCTTGCCCTCATTGCGTTTGCCCGTATAATTGTTGAGGAAAAAGACCAGGACCAGCGAGGCTGCGATGCCGCCCGTTATCCAGGAATATCGAAGGAGCTTTCTTTTTCGGTATGCCGGATCCGCCTTTTCATACAACATCGGCGGATTGGAGAGATGATTGCTAAGCCGTTGGACATGCTTGCTAAAGGAATGTTCGGCATCCGGCGGCTGAAGAGGATAGGCCTTGAAATTGTTTACCCGACCGGCCTTGTTCAACAGGTCCAGCCATTCCGGATTGTCCCGGACCAGCCTGTCCAGCTCTTGCAATTCTTCAACAGAAGCTTCATTATCAAGCTTCAAAGATACAAGTAACCAGAACCTGTCCATATCGGATCGAGACGCCATACCTATCAGGACACAAAATCCTTCCAGGGAATACTAAGCCGTTGAAAATATTTTTTTTGTAGACCAAGCCGGCAGATCTCTTCCCCGTCCGGCAGCCGGCAGACTAGTTCCCCACCCCGTCAGACATCCGGTCGATCACTTCCTGACCGTGCGGTTATTCAGATCCAGCGCCGGCAGACTCTCCGTCATCTTCCTCAGCCCGATGGACATCTGGTTCCGTACGGTCGAAAGGCTGACCCCCAGCACATCCGCAGTCTCCTGGTAGGACAACCCCTCTATTTTCACCAGCTGGAAGATGATCCGGCATTGCGGAGGCAGCGACCTGATCGCATCCCTGATACGCTTCACAGCCTCCCCGGAAAGAAAGATCTCTTCCGGATCCTCCCATACGATAATATCATCGAATTCCAGGTCGTCGATGTTCAGCTGAAGCAGCTTGTAGCTACGGGTAATATAATTGAGAGAAAAATTCCGCGTGATCGTCAAAAGATAGGCCTTTACATTCTCCACCTCCGACAGCCTCGAGCCCAGCTCCCACAGCTTGATAAAAGAGTCCGAAACGATCTCTTCAGCAGCCTCTCTCGATTTGACAAAAGAGTAGGCAAAACGAAACATACCATTGAACAGCAACTTATACAAAGACTCATAAGCCTTCATATCCGAATAGCCGGCAATTCGTTCCTGTAATTCCTTTATATACGCTGCATCATTCATTAAGGGCAGACAAATTTCAGGAATTTAATAGTATTCCGCCCAATTATTTCGCAGCCTTCAGTATTCGAACCGTCAACGGTACCCCTTCCTTCCCTGTTAACCGGATAAAAGCCTCAACGGATCCCAAATATGTTATTTTGTCCTGGTTAGTGTGTCTATTGCCGCAAGCAGCGAATACTTCCCCGGGGCATCCTGCAACAATTGCCAGATCATGACTCCCCCAGACTTCTTCAACGCAAGAGCGGTCTTGGCCTTAATAGTCGCAGCCCCATTATAATATACGATACCGCCGCCTTTCACCGTCAATTGATCGCTATTTATGGCAGCGGGATACTGCCGCACGATATCTCCATAAGAAAGACTTTCCGGCGCATTGGTGCCAAAACCATATCCATAAAAAGGCAGTCCCAGCGTAATCCTGTCGGCAGCCAGTCTCCTGGTACCCGTCCAGTACGCCAGGTCATCTTTCGCCATCGATAACGGCGCATGCGGCCCCGGGTCTGACTTGTCCCAGGGACCCGTTTTGTCGTAAGACATGATATTGACAAAATCGAATTGTGCTAATGCAGCATTAGTATAATGACTGGCATAGGTAGTGGCGATAGCCGCCGTCATCAGTTTCTTCTTTCCCTTGAGAGTAACACCCAGGTTTTTGACAAAACTCTCGTAATTGCCGTCTATAAAATCTCCTTCCAGATCGACATCGATCCCTTCACAGCCATACAGATCCGTCAATGCAGCCAGCGCCTGTATAAAAGCCGCCTGATACCGTTTCCCAACGAGTTTTTTCAAATAACGGGGAGGGTCTCCCCCACCGATCGACAGCAGCACAGCTACGCCCTTTTCATGCGCCAATGCCGTCAGCATACGGACCTCCTCATCCACTGCAAAGACACCCGCCGAATCCGGTGTCATAAAAGCGATATTCAAATGAGTGATCTTCCCAAGATCCGGCATGGCTGTCCCGGAATGATCCATACCCCTGGGCAGATACCCCACTACCCGAAAGCCCTTCTTTACAGTGTCTGTTAGCGGATCGGCCTTCGCATCGCTCCCGCTGAGACTGCCAATCAACAACAGGCAAAGAAAAATCGAAGCAACCCCGGGTCTTTTTATAAAATTCATATCCCAAAGTAGCTCAGTTTGCCAGGATTAGCAAATTGCCGCTCTCGTCGATACGAAATATTGCACTCTGGCGAAAACAATTTCGTTTAAATACGAAACCCTGTATAGCGAAAAGGAGCCTCTTTTCATTAAATTATTGATGTAGAAATGATTGTATAATTGGCATACAATTAGACTCCCCGATTGCAGTCAAATCAATAAATAAATGAAACTTCAAAAGCTTGCAAGTTGGGTAAGGAACATGAATCTGCCCTTTATCATTATCAGTTTCGGTATATGTATCGTACTGTTCTGGATAGGTCTCAAAAAGTTCACTCCCACGGAGGCTGAAGGCATTTCTATATTTATCACCAACAGTCCATTCGTAAGCTGGACATATTTTCTCTTTGGAAAACAGGGCGCGTCCGGGTTCATCGGCATTTTTGAATGGCTGACCGCGATCGGTATTCTCCTGGGGAATTTCAGACCGGCAATCGGTATGATCGCTTCTGTCATGGGAGTGATGATATTCTTTGTGACGACTTCTTTCTTTATAACGACACCCCATACAGTGGCTACAGTGGATGGGATCTGGGCGCCGACCGGAACCGGAGAATTCCTCATCAAGGATCTTACCTTTTTGGGCGCCAATTTATATCTGCTTACTTATTTCGGCGACAGGCTGCGGCCAACGGAATAGCAAATTGTTTTATTCCTTCACAAACGATACGGCAGGCAAATTGATGTTCTCCACTTTGCAATAATAGACGCCGGCGCTGAGATGACTGATATCCCAGGTCAGCTGGTTGAGGCCCGCCGACAGTGGGTAATATCTTCTGCTGACCAACTTTCCATCCGCATTGTACAGCGAGATCATGCTGCTGATATTCAAAGGGCTGACAAGGTCGATGGTCACCGCAACGCGGGCGGGATTGGGATGGACCCGCAAGGAAATGCCTGTTTCTCTCGTAGACATATCGACTGAAACGATTTTTGAATATTGGGCGCTACCGTCTTTATCTACCTGTTTCAACCGGTAGTAATTGAGGGCCCGGTAAGGGTTGGGGTCGATGGCCTGGTAGTTCTGCTGCGCCGCGCTGTTGCCCTGGCTGGCTACCTCGGTAAAGGAATAGAAGAGGACGGCATCGGGGGAACGTTCCAATTCAAAATGATCGTTGTTGTATTCCATAGCTGTCTGCCAGCGCAGCAATACCTGGCTCCCCTGGGGCTGCGCAGTGAAGTTCAGCAAGGTTATCGGCAGGGGTACTCCATTGTCCGGGGTCCCCAGGCTGGCGAAGGCAAAGCCGCTTCCCATGCCGCCGGAGTAGATGCCAAATCCCGCCTGCTGGAAAGAAAAGCCGTCACCTCTTCCCCCGGAATAAATATTTTGCGCCCGGCCGACGGCGAGAATACCCGTCATAAGCAATATATATATGCAAAAAGATTTCATGATCGTGGTGATTGTTTCATATAAGAACAGGCCTGTCCGAATTTTGTCAGGGCGCTAGCCGAACCCCGCGCCCGCCCGCGCCGGCCTTACCGCCCAAAAATTTAAAATTATCGCCCGCGGTGCTGCGATCGGAGACCATCAGCGCATTGGGAGATTGGGTATTGAAAAAGCCGCCTTTATAGCCAGACCCCCTCCAGGTAACAGATGCATTGGGCCAGCCCTCGTCGGTCCTTCCATTCGCGTCCAGCCTGCCGTCGCCGGAGCGACCCGTAAATACCCGACCCTCCGGGTATCCCATCGTTATCAGCTGCTCAGCCATGTTACCCGTCATTTCCATGATGCCATAGTAGGTGGCGCCGGCAGTTGCCCTTCCTGTACTGGATGGATTAGAAGCAAACGCGCCGGCACGGGTTATAAAGTAATTCGGAGTCCGGAGTGTGGCGAAAAACCAGGTGGCATTACCCGCGCTCACGCTATAGTTCGTATCGACCAGCTCATTGGCGGCGCCCGCATTGCTCAGCTTGTAAAAGACCGTGGTGCTAGTCCCGCTAGTGGGATCGTATCCCGCCAGATAGGGCGTTCCCCACGCAAATTCATTATGCACCGGCGTCACCGGACCTCGACAGGCCTTCTCATATTCCAGCTCCGTCATCGGACGCAAGGCCGCCCAGTCCAGGTAGGCGCTCAGGTTATCAAAGGATGTGTTGGCAGGAACATATGGGTTCGTTGTCATATATTCCCCCGGCTTCAGCGGGTGATCGCTTCTCCATCCCGTAATCCCACTACGGACAGTGATTGTATTACCGATGTCGATCGCCGCACCGGTCGACGGGCCTATCGCCTGGACGGAATCCAGCACATTGAGAAAAGCCACATACTGGTCCTGGGTGATCTCGTACTTCATACAGTAAAATGCGTGATACCCCTTGGGGAACGAGTCGGGTACAGGCCCTGCATAGTCCCCGTTGACACCTGTCTTATAATACAGTTGTCCGCTGGTCGTCCCTACGGGAATGGCATTCTCGCCGGCGACTTGATAAGGTTGGGTAGTATCGGGGTATGTATAAAATGCACCGGCTTCACCTCCGCCGGTACCGAGGTAATAGCTTCCCTGCGGCACATATACCATTTCCATCCCAAAGACCCTCACCTCCACCCGGTCGGTATCGTTTACCCCATCTACCCCATAATCCCAGCGCAGCTGTGTCCCTGTATAGCTTACGCTGCCCTGGTTCATCAGGCTGTTGTGATAAACAAAAACCCCATACGCGCCTCCGGCTCCATTATCATTGCTGCTGGCGATGGTGGCTCCGCCCGGAACTATGTGGCCGTCCCCGCTGCCACTGCCATCCACCCAGTGGAGGGTGGCATGATGCCAGGAGGTCTGCCCCTGGACACGATATTTGATGATCACCCACGCTGCATCCCAGTTGGAAGGACCGGTATTCACTCGCCAGGAGTTGTCCCAGGAAAGGTCAAACCCTACCAGCGAATAATGGTTGGCGGTATTGTTGCCGGCGAGCGTAACATTGCTTATGGCAATATTATTGGCCAGCAGGAGCAGGTGTATGACAGCAAAAGACGCTGTAAGTAAAGTTCTTTTCATCTCAGTCGATTTGGGTAAAAAACAGGTGCAAATCTATCTCTACCCGGACGAGCAATGGACAAAAAGAGGGTCAAATACCGGCGATTGTATGCGGATGACAGGATCCTGTATGTGAACAAAAAATTACGGGGTGCCGAACTGCTGCCAGAATGCATCTTTATATTGTCTGCCCATCGGCAGAATATCCTTATTCAGCGTCACCTCCTGTTCGGTAAAAGAGCTGACGGCATCGATATTTACCGCATACGAGCGATGGATGCGGACAAGCTTTTCCCACCCGATATGATCCAATACCTGGTTGAGCGACAGTCTCACCACGTATTTCTTTTCGGGTGTGACCAGGTGCACATGGTTATTGTCAGCAACGACATAGGAGATGGAGGAGAGCGGCAGCTTGACAAAGCGGTAGTTCATCTTCACGAACAGGTTATCGTTGAGCCGGAGCAGCGGCCCCTGGTCCACCTGCCGCACTGGCTGGTCCGGCGCTTTGCCGGCCGCAAAATTGTGCAGTGCCAGCTCGATGGCTATTCGCACATTGTCGACATGATAAGGCTTGGTAAGAAAGGCCGCAGGATAAGTGCGCTTGACCCTTTCCACCGTACCGGCATCGGTGAAGGCGGTCAGGTAGATCACCGGCCTTTTCCGTATCTTCATCAGGTCCAGCACCGTATCCACCCCGTCCTTCTCTCCCTTGAGCTGAATATCCATAAGAACGATATCCACCTCTTTTTCCCCGAACAGGCTTTTTGCCGTCCCGGCATTGTCCGCAATCCCGGCAATGGCGTATCCGCAGTGCTGCAACCCTTCTGAAAGGTCCAGCGCGGTAAGGGCCTCATCTTCCACGATGAGCACATTGATTTTTTCGGTCGGCAAGATGTCGTGGTTCATATCAGGCAGCATTTTCCTGTGGTATGATAAAAGTAAAGATAGCCCCATTGCTGATAGTCAGCGCTTCAGTAGCATTCAATTGCCTGCACAGGCTGGTCACCAGTTGCCGGCCAAAAGAGTTGCCGGCCTCCAGCCATTGCTTTTCATCCCAGACGCGTCCATTGTCCTTCAGCACGAATAAATAGCCTTCCTCATTCCTCTGCAGCAGGATCTGCAGTGCGGGATGGTCATGACCGGCATATGCGTATTTCAGCGCATTGGTGATGATCTCATTGGCGATGAGCCCCAGCGGCAGGGCCTTGTCCACATCCATCCATTTACCGGTAACCTGTATCTGAAGGTCGAAGTTTTCCATGACATATCCGTACGCCGCCACAAGGGAATGAGCAAGATCACGTAGGTATTCTTCCATATCCACTGTATGGCTGTTCTCGCCCATGTATAGACGCTGATGAATAAAGCTCATGGCCTGAACCCGCTGCCGGCTGAGCCGGATGGCATCCAGCGCCTCCTCGTCCTTCAACCTGTAGCTCTGCAGACTCAGGAGGCTGGTGACCACCTGCAGGTTGTTCTTGACCCGGTGGTGCAATTCCTTCATTATGACGGCCAGCTCACCCGACTGCCTGGCAATGAGGTCCTTTTGACGCCGCACACGCCTGAACAGAAGGAAAAGTCCTCCCAGGAACAATAGCAATAAAGCAATCCCCGATATAAGTAAAAATATCTCTTTCTTCTGCTCGCTGTTCCGGATATTCAGCTGGCCTATCAGCGCTTTGTTCTTCTCTGTCTCGTATCTTGTCTGTATCTCCGCTATTTTTTGGTTGACATCCGCACCGCCGATGGAGTCGCGCAGGTTATCATATAATAAATAATACCGAAGGGCGGAATCAGCCGGCCCGAAGTCTGCGTAGCTGTCGTACAGCTGCTTGTATGCATTTAAAATACGGTTGGTCGCCGTTGTCTGCCGGGCATAGTCCAGGGTCTTATAGGCATAGTCCAAAGATGCCCGCCGGTCCCCCATCAGCTGATAGACATGAGCAATATTCCCGTAATTATAAGACAGCCTGGTGATGGTATTCTCGTGCTGGTTGGCCTCGACGGCTGCCTGCAAATATCGAAGGGCCCTGGGATAGTCCTTTTTATATTCAATATAGAATTGGCTGATATTGTTGTACAGGATGCCTGTTAGCCTCCGGCTCTTTCCCGAAGACAGGATGAAGCCCAGCGCATCCCGGTAACAGGCCATGGCGGAATCATAATAGGTACTGTCTCCCATTTTTGCATAGCTGCGGAACAGGATACCCTTTATATTGCCGGCTGACACAAGACCGGCGGTGTCTTTTACGTTTTCGTAAACCATAGCCGCATGCCGGGCATAGTCCAGCCCCTGGCGCACCTGGCCGATCCGGCCAGCTTGCTCTCCGAGATACATAAGGACCTGCGCCACCTGCAGCTCGGTCTGCGCCCCCAGCGAAGCATTGCCGGATTGCCGGCAGATGGCCAGCGCCTTCAGCCCTGTATCCAGCGCAAGGATGTACTGCCCTTTTTCCCTGAGATGAGAACAATCGTTGAGCCAGCGGGTAACCAACGTGTCCGGGTTATCCCCGGAAATGCCGCCTGCCTGGTACGGGACGGCCCTGAGATGTAGGATGACGAGGAAGAATAAGACTGCTGATGTCAGCAGTTTTCGCAGATAAGGAGGCATAGTGCAAATATAATAATTACCCGATTTTATCCATACTTGCCCTTACCGGCTGACCCCCACTGACCTTTCCCAATATACCCACCGTGCCGCATCGGCACAATGGATGTACCGGTCAGCTACAATATATCCAGATCACGCGCTACATAATAACTTGGTACGAGCGGCCTGAAGCTGGTCTTTTTTCGGAGTTTTGAAATGTCCATTATCCCTTCAAATGGCTTAGCTAATGGCCCTTCGACGGGGTCAAACGTATCAGCCGCCAGTCCAAAAGGATCAACAAGTTCATACAGGCTGATAGGTGCATCATCAGCCAAATTAAATATTTCACCATTTAATCCGTCGGTATGAAGAAGTATCGTCAAAGCCTGGGCAACATCCAGGTGATGGACCATATGCATTCTGTATCCGGAGTGACGTTTCCATTTTTTCAGCACCGGTATTATCTCTTCTATATGAGGGTCCCTATCGCCATAAACAAAGCCCAAACGCAGCACCCGAACATCAAATCCTGTTTTTTTATACAGCGAAATGAGTTCATTCTCTGCTGCAATCTTGCTGGCCGGGTATGCCCTGGGGTCATCAACGTTAAGCAGATCATCTTCTTTTGAAGGCCGCTGGTTGTCAGAGCCGTAGACGTTCCCGGTACTGGTGAAAATAAATCTTTTGACACCTGCTTCAATTGAGGCATTGGCAAGCGCCACCGTTCCTGAATGATTTGTCTCTATAATACCTTCGTTGTCAGTAAAGCTACGGAAGAATGCAGCTATATGTATAACCGCATCAACACCTTTTACAGCGGGAGGTAAAGTATCTGCCCTGTTCAGATCCCCGACAACGACCTCGGCGCCACGTTCAACCAGCGCCGACGCTTTTGCAGCATCACGCACCAGGATACGAATGTCATAGCCCTTCGTTAACAAGCGGGAAACAAATCTGCTGCCTACTTTTCCGGTAGCTCCTGTCACTAAAATTCTCATACTTTTTTTATTTAAAGTTTAGAATGCAAAGTTCTGTACAGAACGCAGTTGGATGCTAACAGGATTCAAACCGAAAAGTATGATTTTCAAACTTTCTGCTTCCTTAAAGATTGGGGAGTAATACCGGTTATCCGTTTAAAGTAGTTGTTAAAATAGGAGGGATATTCAAAACCCAGGCCATATGCGATGTCTGCCACGCTCCAATCAGTATATAATAAAAGGGCCTTCGCTTCTGCGGCAATACGCTCCGCTATATGTACAGACGTTGATTTACCCGTAACGGTCTTTACCGAGCGGTTAAGATAGTTTGTATGTACCGCAAGGCTCCCGGAAAAGTCCTGCGCCGTCCTCAGCCTCAACGGCTGTTCTGTACTATCAATAGGAAATTGACTTTCTAATAATTCCATAAACAGCCAGGCGATCCTTGTGGCCGCATTTTTGTGTTGCGGTACATATTGTGGCGGATGGATCCTCAATGCTTCATGGATAACGAGTGCTATGCAGTTCCTGAGCAATTCGTCCTTATGATGATAGCTACTGCTGTGTACGGAAAGCATCTTTTGAAACAGTCCGGTCATAAATGCAGCCTGCTCTTTGTCAAGTTGAACTATCGGCGTTCCATCAGACCTGAATAATGGCGAATTTTGAAGGAGTTCAGTTCGCTCCCTGCTTGCAATAAAAGCTTCGGTAAAAAGACATGCATAACCTTTTCTCTTTTTAGAATTACGCACAATAGAATGAGGGATATTGGGATTGACAAATAACAGAACGGTGCCTCTTATTTCTAAAAGCTTATCACCATAATAAATAGTCATATTGCCGGTTATCAAACCCATTTTGTAAAAATCACGCCTGCCATGAGCAACAGACAGCTTTGTGGGTTGTGGCAATCTGTGTATCTTAAAACCTTTCAGCGTCAGATCCCTGGTAACTGATTCAGGGACGATGGATATGCTTCTTGCTGCCATTGGGTAAAATTATGAAAATTGCTCCTATTACCCTTTATCTTATTGGCCACATGGCTGCGACCAGGAATACGTTTCCTGAACCTTAAAACCAGCCCTTTATAAGCTGATCTTGAATCCGGGACTTTTTACCTTCCCGGATTGGTATAAGATTACCGCCACCGTATCCTGCAGGATCATCTATCATATGTAATTGGAATTATCGTACAAGGACAACCGTTCCCCGGAAATTTTCTTCGGAGCGACCGGGCACGGTCAGCGTTAGCATATAAACATATACGCCTGTTGGCGCGGGCTGACCGTTGATGGTTCCTTTCCAGCCATAATTCGGATCATCAGCAGGGACATTTTCTACCCGGAATACTTTGACACCCCATCGATCATACACGGTGAAGGAATGGATCACAGTTCCGCCGGAGCCGCCTTTAATATAAAGGATATCGTTTTTCCCGTCTCCATTGGGACTAAAGGCGTCGGGAATACCAATGGGAGAGTTGACCTTTACGATAATAAGACCAGTATCCGAACAGCCGTCGGCTGCTGTTACTTTCAGCGTATAATTTATATCGGATAGCAGGGTAGCGATGGGAGTGCCGACGGTGGTGTCAGAAAGCCCGGTGGCAGGGGACCATGACCAGGACGCGATGTCTCCCTGGACAGAGGGACTAAGAGCCTGGTGTTGTGCATAAATGATCGAATACGTTTGATTCCCTACGACGGGAGAAGGCTGGATGGGCGCGGGAACCCAGGAGACCGCGGAGAGCGTGCAGGCATCTTGGAAATCTGCCCGGCAGGAAATGGTGTCGCCCGGCTGGAGGAGATCGCTTGTAAAGGAGGGGCTGCTATCTCCCGCCGGTTTCCCGTTGATCAACCATGTCCAGGAAGGAGAGGCGCCGGTATAGTTTAGATTTAGCGTAGCCGCAAAAGTGACTGGATTTCCTGAGCAAACGGGGGGGCCGGGGCCATCGATACTAAGGGTCGGCGCGATCACGGGCTCGATGGTAAGGGCGTTGGTGGTCACCGTGCAGCCTGTGTTATCGGTGATCACAGCCCTATAGGAGCCTGGTGTTACGGGCGTATAAGTGTCGCTGATAGAGATTGTCTGTTGGTTGCCCCATTTTTCAACGCGGTAGTTATGCTCGTCTGCGACATAGATATTGCCGTCCTTATCGAGGAAAACTACAGGGCAATTGCTGACCATAAAAGGGGTCGGACCGTTGTAACTGCTGGCTACGACAGTGATCGCGGCTGACGCGCCGGGGGGCCAGAGCTGGATGCGGTCGTTAGCATCGTCTGCGACATATATATTTCCCGCATTGTCAACATAGATACCTGATGGGTTGGACAGCTGGTTGGCACTGTTTCCCTGGCCATTTCCGCCCGCCACGGTGATACCGGCACTGGCGCCGGAGGCCCACTCTTGAATGCGGTTGTTAACCAGGTCAGCCACATAAAGATTGCCACGCTGGTCGATCCAGATACCAGAAGGGTCGATCAGCTGGTTGGCATTGCTACCCCGACCGTTGCCGCCGGCGACAGTAACGCCGGAGGTCGCTCCCGGAGCCCATTTTTGCACCCTATTGTTGTCTGCGTCCGAAACGTAGACACTACCTGCCGGGTCGACAAAAATGGCAACAGGGAGACTCAGTTGATTAGCATTGCTTCCCCGACCGTTGCCACCTGCAACAGTAATTCCCGAAGTGGCGCCGGGCAGCCACTTCTGAACACGGTTGTTCTCCCCGTCCACGATATACAGGGCGCCGGTCTTATCTATAAAAATACCTCCTGGTGCATATAATTGGCTGGCACCACTTCCCTGGCCGTTGCCGCCTGCAACCGTAATACCCGACGTCGCACCCGGCGCCCATTTCTGGACACGATTGTTCAACCCGTCGCTGACATAAATATTTCCGTCCCCGTCCACATATATTCCCCCCACGCCGTATAGCTGATCAGCGGCTGACCCTGCTCCATTACCGCCCGCGACGGTAGTACCTTTAAAAACGGTTGTTTGGGTAGCCAGCGCCGTGCTGTCAATCGTATTGCCGTTGTACCATATGATGCTCGATAATGACTGCGATGTATTTGCTTTCAGAGTACCGCCGAGACAAGCAGAAGGAGCCGATATACTTGCGTCGAACGGACATTGCCCGAAATCCGAAAATGATATCAATAGGAATAAGGCAGGTAGTGTGACTTTCATGACGCATCAAATATATTGATCGGTCTTTAATAATCGAAGCAAATCAGCGGCGTGAATCATTTTTAACAGTTAATCAACATTTAAAAATCGTTGTCTAATACGCATATACACCAGATACCTATGATCCAACAAGGTCAAATGAAGATCACTAACAGGGCATTACTCCCTCTCCCTCGACAATAACTCCCCGTTAATAAACAGATGGCTAAAGACCGGCGGATCTTCCGGCGCTGTGCTTGTAAATGTCGCCGCAATCAATTCACTTCGGCAAAAATCTGTATACACCGTATATGTGCCTATCTCAGTAATAAATACCGAAACACAGATATGCGAATGCGTGCTCGTCCGCAATTTTCTCAGCACAAGACCATCGGCATCTGTCTTGCGTGTTAACACAAATTTTGCTTCATAAGCTTCCAGTATACTCTTCCTGGAATTACCCGGAGATGGATTTCTAAAAAAAGAAAACACCAGCACCGTTGAGTCAAAAATTAAAAGCAGACCCGAGAGAAAAGGGAAAGATCTCTCATGCTCCTTAAGCAGACCTATCATCTCGTTAAATCTTTCCTGGATCATCCGACAAGGTTTAATGGGTATAAAAAATAGGCCGCCCTGATCAATCAGAGCGGCCGTAAGTAATGGTTGGAAAGGAATCGGTCTTTGTAAAGGATAGGTTTGAAATAGGAAAGGAATGGTTATGGAGGCGAAGACTTTTTTACCTTTTTAATTTCCTCTTTCTTTTTAAGAAAATCTGCTTCTACCAATAGATATATTTTTCTTAAAGTCAGGTCGGAAAATCTTGCTATGGTGTTCAGTTCATCGAGTTTAAATTCACCCGGATGAGACCTTAATTTTGTCAAACGTCTAAGGTCTATTCCCAGATCAGCGGCCATATTAGTAGGAGGTAACCATTCAAAGATATCATTGAAGGTTTTTACATCTCCGTCCGCGACCAGACGCTTGATAAGGTTCCATCGTTTGTCCCGTTTCATAAATCAAAGAAAAGAATTTAAGGTTTCCAATCAATGTTCCACAGTAGCTCTACCAGTTTTTTGCTGTAATATTTCCATTGTTTTACTGTAAAATCACCAGTTTTTTACCGCCGAAATGCAACATGGACAAGGATTCGATTGCTTATCAAAAGTATGAAAAAATGCTAAACTACTTAGCTTTTAAAATACTAATATTTTTAGTTTATTTAGATTTGTCCGGAAATGATAGCAGCACATCCATTCAAAGCAAACCTTTTATCCTTTAGATTAACAACTGTCAGGCTCGCTGTCAATCTGTCGCAGACGACGAAGTCTATTTTTTATTTGCTCATTTTATACCCATGAAAAAATGAAAGAAAATAATTCAAAAAAAGAGCTACTCGATCAGTTGAGAAAGGATATGCTTGTTTTACAAGGTTTTAAGCAATCTACATCAGCAAACATAGAATCCTGTCCGGTTTGATCCCGAAGGCCAGGAGTGCGGGAGAATAGGGAATGCTGCCGGAAGTGATCCAAATACAGGCGCCGCCGCCTCGCATCAATGTCTTTTTCCTGCAATTAAAAAAAGGAACCGATCTGCTTTGGTGTGTGGAAGAGGCCCTGAAGTTTGAAGGACTTGCAGCCGTAGTCAGCGAAATACAGGATCTCAGTTTTATTGAATCGAGACGACTTCAACTCGTTGTTGAGAAAAGCAGGGTTACCGGTTTTCTCCTCCGGCAGAATCCAAAGAACTTCAACACCGATACTGCCGTGTATGAGATGATCACCGCCGCAGATACTGTTGGTGTTTTCCAGATCGAAAGCCGGGCACAAATGGCAATGCTCCCAAAAGTCCGGCCCACATGTTTCTATGACCTTGTGATCGGGGTTGCCCTGGGAAGAACACTCGGAATACCCCTCTTCCAGGAGCAGGTAATGGAGATTGCCATGGTAGCGGGCGGATTTACACCCTCCGAAGCAGATCAGCTTCGCCGGAGCATGGTCAAAAGAGAACCGGGCGTGGCAGCAAGCTTTGCCTGGCTCGTCTTTATCAGTGCCTGGCTAAAATATTACTTTCCCGATGTCTTCGCAGCCGCCATGCTTAATTCCCAGCCGATGGGTTTCTACCAGGAAGCCCAGCTGCTTGGCGACGCCCGAAAACACGGCGTAAAATTCCGGCAGGTCGACGTCGATCGCTCCCAGTGGGATTACATCCTGGAAGACCTTATCCCATTCGGATGAAAAGTCAGGCGTGCCTTACAAAAGACCGATACCACAGGCAACGATCAGGGAAATGAAAGAAAGTGTCACATTCTCAAAAGTCAGAAATTTTAAATAGGTTATTTACAATTTAATTATGTTTGCCTATCCGTTTTAACTGGCTCCTGTTAGACAATTAGTGTTAAAACAGGCAAACATGAATTCAACAAAAAACTGGAATAAAGAAGAAGAATATTGCCGCAAAGCAGCTTTGGCGGAGTTTAAACGATCCGGTGCCACCTACCCCTTTGGTATCAACGGTCTACCCACAAAAAAAGCGCTCGCGATGTGCTCGCAACTTGCAAAACAGATCATAAAGAACCAGCCCAGCAAAAACAAGTTGACACGCCCCTCGTTACAGGAGCTTTCTGATCTGTATCAGGAATGGTGTGTCGAGGCTCTTTTAAAATACGAATCCCGGAGAACCCGCATCCTGAAAAACCAGATTCACAACAAAAAGTATGTAATAGTAAAGGGCCCCACAGCGCAGGCCGCATTAAGCGAAGCGATCAACTTCTTACAGGAATATGCATTAAAAAAAAGGAAATCCTTTGCATGGAGCACGATCATACCAATAAACGGATTTGTCTATAAGGTTTTTTACAAACTGATCCCACTTAAAAGACACCCCCAGGCCTGAACAGCCCATCCCCAACTCTTCCACGGCATGAGAAATGCATATCATAGAAAAAGTAAGACCAATGACATGCCTTACGTCGGTCTTTATTATGTCGCTTCCAGGAGGGCTGGTATTTATTAGTGATGCGCTATTCAACCTCCCCGCCAACATTTACCATTGGAGGAAGCGGTTCATCTGCGGTTGAGGCGAGGTCATCCATTCTGGATATATATATTGTTGTTCGTTCTCGTATTCAGCCTGCGCCTTAATGTGTCTGCACATTTCCCGGCCATCATCGTCCCCGACATTTATATCCATGAAGATCAGGTCGGGCTGAAAAGCACGGAGTATGTCCAGACCTTCCTCAAAAACGACCGGGGATGCTTCAACGCGCCATGCTCATTGGTGTAGATTTAGGTCCCAACCTGTCGATTACCGGTTCGCATGACCACGGCCCTGGCTGCAGCATTGGCCTCAATCCGGCTGACCTGAGCCTTATGCCTGGCATGTGCAAAGGCCCTTATCGTAGGGCTTTTTGCCATTACCGCCATTCTTTTCATATGCCGGTAAAGCGCACGATCAGCAACATCTGAAGCCCGATACGATTCCTCCGGAAAAACCCTAGGGCACTGCCTGAGCAACGGGATTCGCATAATGAAAGGTAAGGGTTTACGCTAGTAGTCCATTCCCATACCAGCGGGCGTAGGAACGGCAGCATTTTCATTTTTGGGCTTATCCGATATTATACACTCGGTTGTCAGGAGCAGGCTGGCGATGGAGGCCGCATTTTCAAGGGCAATCCGGGTTACCTTGGTCGGATCGATCACTCCCGCGGCCAAAAGAGATTCATATTGCTCGGTCCGGGCGTTGAATCCATAGTCATTCTTGCCCTGGCGCACTGCCTGAACAACGATGCTGCCTTCCAGGCCGCAGTTGCGCACAATTTGCCGCAGGGGTTCTTCGATAGCTCTGCGGACGATAGCAATTCCCGTGTTTTCGTCGGCATTGTCGCCAGAAAGTCCGTCCAGTGCCTCAACAGCACGGATATAGGCCACGCCTCCACCAGGGACGATTCCTTCTTCAATTGCTGCACGTGTGGCATGAAGCGCGTCATCGACGCGGTCTTTCTTTTCCTTCATTTCCACCTCTGTCGCGGCGCCTACATACAGAACGGCAACTCCGCCGCTCAGTTTGGCCAGGCGCTCCTGCAGCTTTTCCTTATCGTAATCAGACGTCGTTGTTTCGATCTGAGCCTTGATCTGGCTAACCCGGGCCTGAATGTGGTCCTTCTTCCCTTTGCCGCCGACAATGGTCGTATTTTCTTTGTCGATGGTTATAGCATCGGCTGTGCCGAGATAGCTTAAATCCGCATTTTCCAGCTTATAGCCACGCTCCTCGCTGATCACAATGCCGCCGGTGAGTACAGCAATATCTTCGAGCATTTCCTTGCGCCGGTCGCCGAAGCCGGGAGCCTTGACAGCGGCTACCCGCAGCGTTCCCCTTATTTTATTCACCACCAGCGTTGCCAGCGCCTCCCCGTCCAGGTCTTCTGCGATGATCACCAGGGGACGGCCACTCTGCGCAGTTTTTTCGAGCAAAGGCAGCATGTCCTTCATTACGCTGATCTTTTTGTCATATATCAACACATAAGGGTCTTGCAGCTCGGCCTCCATCTTCTCCGGGTTTGTCACGAAATAGGGTGAAATATAACCCCGGTCGAATTCCATGCCTTCTACTACTTCTACTGTGGTTGACGTCCCCTTAGCCTCTTCGACGGTTATGACCCCCTCCTTACCTACTTTCGTAAAAGCTTCGGCGATCAACCTGCCGATATTGTCATCATTATTGGCTGATACCGTAGCTACCTGGCGGATCTTGTCATTGTCATTCCCTACGACTTGCGATTGCAGCTTCAAATTTCCGACAACAGTATGTGTAGCCTTATCGATACCCCTTTTCAAGTCCATGGGATTGGCGCCGGCGGCGACATTCTTTAACCCTTCGGAAATAATAGCCTGTGCCAAAACAGTAGCTGTAGTAGTCCCGTCGCCAGCCGCATCGGCCGTTTTCGAAGCCACTTCTTTCACCATCTGCGCGCCCATATTTTCAACAGGATCTTCGAGTTCGATCTCTTTGGCAACACTTACGCCATCCTTGGTAATGGTCGATGCGCCAAATTTCTTTTCAAGGATCACATTACGTCCCTGCGGCCCAAGGGTCACTTTGACAGCATTTGCCAGCGTATCGATGCCCTTTTTCATTTTATTTCTTGCATCTGTATCAAAAAAAAGTTGCTTTGCCATAGTAATAAAATTTACTAGTTAGACAATTAGGTTAATGAATTAAATAAAATACCAGGATGAACTACACGATGGCAAGGATATCCCCTTCCCGTAAGATCAACAGATCTTGTCCGTCAATCCTGACTTCCGTTCCGGAATACTTGCCATAAAGAATTGTATCGCCCTTTTTGACTGTGACGGGTTCATCTTTTTTGCCAGATCCGACGGCGATAACGGTACCACGCTGGGGTTTTTCTTTTGCCGTATCCGGGATGATGATTCCGCCGGCGGTTTTTTCTTCGGCGGGGGAAGGTTTGATAACTACCCGATCGTGTAATGGAGTAATTTGCGATTTACTGGACATAATTTATGAATTTGAATTAAATAAACAAAGCCACTAACTACGTTCAATAGGAATAGCTATAGAATGTTATTTTGGCTCAACAAGCAGCATGCCAATCCAAAAAATGAAATTTTTTCAGTTTATTTTGTCATCCGAAAATGTCAAAAATTCAGCGCCCCCTAGCCTAAACAAACCTCGTCCTACGTCTCCAATGATTTCTGCGAGCATTTGCATATTTGGCATAACCGTTGAAGTCAGCCTGGTATCAAACATGCCTTAGTATATGGAACGTAAATTCTATATAGAACTGAATATGAAAACCGTAGACGGTTTCGAGCGATTCGGATGTTTCGAGTTGGGCAGTGATCGCGGATTTGCGATCATGCTTTTTGCCGGCCTGGCAGGCCGCCCTGCCGAAGACGATACGGAAGTTCTGCACATGGACCTCGTCGAGAAGCGGGGTGGATTACCAATGAACATGCAGGTGATAAGCTGTACGGTGGAGGAACTGGGTAAGAACATGAAATATTTAACCCGGGAGCTTTTCAAGAAAATAAACCTGGATGACACGCTGCCATAGAAGCACCACCTACCGTTTTAATATCCCGCGCAAAGCCGAAGCCCAGACATGGGTCAAAACATTTCCCATATGTTCAAAATAGATCAAAAAAAGAGCGGACACCTTAGGTCCGCCCGGGTAATTAATTGCTCCCCTGACCGCAGCTTACTGCACGTCAATCTTGCGAGAGATGCGTTTTGCCTCTTCCTTCTTGGGCAGCGTTAGCGTCAGGATGCCATTCTCGTAGCGGGCTACAGCTTTATCGACGTTAACGGTGCTGTCAACCGTAAAGCTGCGGGAGAACGAGCTGGAACCGTATTCCCGCCGAATCCATTTTTGACCGTCACCCACGGTCTTCTCATCGGCCTTCTCGAAAGAAACTGTCAGCGAATCCCCCGTAAAAGAGAGCTGAAAATCTTCTTTCTTCAATCCCGGCGCAATGACTTCGACCTCATAAGAAGTATCGGTCTCCCGGATGTTCACCGGCACCCGGCTTTCGGGGGATAGACCGTTGAAACCCCAGGTGCGATCGTCGAAGAAGCGATTTAAATTGTTCTGGAAGAGTTCGTCTACAACACTTCCAAACGTCGTCGGACGATTGTCCGTTTTTTTGATGATGTTGTTCATAATTCCTCCTTTTTTGGATTTATTTTTTGCTGAACAATCGGCGTGCCGTCCGATCTATCGCTGAAAAATTGACGGTCTATCTGAAAAAAAATCGTATGCGGCTGTCAAAAAAACACTCCATGCCTTTGTTAAGAATTTGTAAAAATGCCCGGCAAGATTTATTTCTAAATTATTCGATTTTTTATATTTGCCTGCCACTTCCTCGAAAATAGCTGTATAGATCAGGTTTTAGGAAACAATTTATATAACATATTTTCTTATGACTATGCTTAAGAGATTGACTCACCTGTTGTCGATTCAGTTGGTGCTAACATTTTTCATTACAGGCATTTCAAGCCGATGCGCCGCACAATCTTTTTCGTTATACACTCCCTTTACGGAGGTTTCTGTCCCGCCTGGAGAATCGATCGATTATCCCATTGACGTGATCAATAAGGGGGGAGGGATCAGGTCTGCTGAGATCAGCCTGTCGGGGTTGCCACATGGCTGGACCTATATTATGAAATCCGGCGGTTGGAACATCGGGCGCATTTCAGTTCTGCCGGGCGAGAAAAAGAGCTTTTCGTTGCAGGTGCAGGTGCCCTTGAAGGTAAACAAGGGTGCGTATCATTTTACAGTGGCGGCCAAAGGACTCAGTGAGCTGCCGCTGACTGTGGTCGTGTCCCAGCAGGGTACTTTTAAGACAGAACTGACTACTGATCAGCCCAACATGGTAGGTGCCGCCAATTCCACTTTTACCTTTAACACAAAACTTCGGAATTCCACGGATGCCGCCCAGGCTTATGCCTTGAATGCTGGAACCCCGCCCGGATGGAAAGTAAGCTTCAAAGCCAACTATAAACAGGTATCGTCGGTGAACATAGAGCCTGGACACACGCAGGATATCAGTGTGGAGGTAGATCCCCCGGATGAAATGCCGGCAGGGAGCTATAAGATCCCGGTAACGGCTTCCACCGGCGCAACCTCAGCAGATGTCACGCTTGAGGTGAATATCACCGGCTCGTATGGATTGCAGCTGACGACGCCCACGGGGTTACTGAGTACCCATGCGACCGCCGGCGGAAACAAGCAACTGGAACTGACGGTAAAGAATACCGGTTCTGCGGATCTTAAGAATATCGAGCTTCTATCTACCGTGCCGCCAAACTGGAATGTAAGCTTTGATCCCAAAAAGATCGATAATTTATCAGCCGGTCAATCCGCCCAGGTGGCTGCCACCATTACACCGGATGATAAAGCTATCGTCGGCGACTATATGGCCAATCTTACGGCCAAGACCCCAGAAGCCAGTTCGCTGGCCCCTTTGAGGGTTTCGGTGGAAACTTCGCTGCTCTGGAGTTGGGCCGGCATCCTCATCATTCTTCTTGCGTTTTCCAGCGTTTATTTTTTATTCCGAAAATACGGCAGGAGGTAAGTTATGAGCGAAAGCATTATCAGCACAAGCGGCCTCACCAAACGCTATGGAAATTTCGTGGCCGTCAACGAGCTCGATCTCACGATCGGCAAGGGGGAAGTATATGGCTTGTTAGGACCGAACGGCGCCGGAAAATCGACGACTATCCTGCTACTGCTGGGGCTCGCTGAAGCGTCGGCGGGTAGGGCGATAGTCTGCGGCTTCAACCCGGCCACGCATCCCATAGAAGTGAGAAGGCGCGTTGGCTATCTCCCCGACGATGTCGGCTTTTATGACAGTCGCAGCGGCCTGGAGAACCTGCTTTTCACCGCTCGCCTGAACTCCATACCTAAGGAGGAAGCACGCAGGCGCGCCTGGCAGATCCTTGAACAGGTGGGTTTGTCTTCCGATGGAGAAAAAAAAGCCGGAACGTATTCGAGGGGCATGCGGCAGCGACTCGGCCTGGCAGATGTCCTTATCAAGAAACCTTCCGTTATCATCCTCGACGAACCGACCCTTGGCATCGACCCCCGGGGCGTGCGCGAATTTCTCGACCTCATCGTGCGATTGAGCCGGGAACAAGGGCTTACGGTACTGCTCAGCAGCCATCATCTGCACCAGGTGCAACTGGTTTGCGACCGTGTAGGACTTTTCGTTGGCGGCCGCCTCATTGCCGATGGAACCATCGATGCATTATCCGCGAAATTGTTCGCCAGTGAACCCTTTATAGTGGAAGCAGGTTTTGCCGCCAGGAATGGAACGGCTCATCTCCAGCCGGAGGAACTGATGCCGCTTACCGACATGATACGTGACATTGAAGGAGTAGGTTCGGTGAGATTTGCCGACGGGCTCTTACGGATAGGATGTGTTAGCGATCGTTCCTCAGCCATCGCCAGGGCCATATTCGATGCAGGCTATGATCTTACCCTCTTACAGAAGACAAGATATGGGCTGGATGAGATCTATCACCGTTATTTTAATGAAAGAGAACCATATGGAAAAACTGCTTGATCTTTATCGATCGTTCGCGGACCGCGGCCGCCGGATAGCAGGGAACCAGGCTTTAGGGTCCTTCCGCCAACTAATGCAGGCAGGAAGAAGACCAGAGCCGTTGCATCCGTTTTGGGTCATCATCGGCCGGGAAATGTCTGATCATATCCGGAGCTGGCGATTTATCATCCTGTTGGCGTTGATCAGTCTTACCTGTTTCGGCTCGCTCTACACGGGCCTGAGTAATATCGGAACACCAAAGGTGGCAGGAACAGATGCCAACAGGACCTTCTTTTTCTTGCAATTATTTACGGCAACGGACGGGACGCTTCCTTCCTTTATCGTTTTCCTCAATTTCCTTGGACCGCTGCTCGGAATAGCCCTGGGTTTCGATGCCATCAATTCGGAGCTCAACAGGGGTACCCTCAGCAGGTTGTTATCGCAGCCGGTTCACCGCGACTATGTGCTCAACGCAAAATTCGTCGGTTCGCTGCTTGTGATCGCCACATTATTTTTCGCGTTGACGTTGCTAATGACAGGCATTGGCCTCATCTTCATCGGTGTGCCGCCGACTGCAAGCGAGTTTCTGCGTATCCTGGCGTTCATGCTGCTTACGGTACTGTATGTAGCGTTTTGGCTGAATATAGCGATATTATTTTCCGTTCGATTCCGCCAGCCTGCGACATCGGCGCTATGTTCGATCGCTGTTTGGTTATTTCTTGCGGTCTTTTATCCGATTGTTATCAAACTTGTCGCCAAAGCACTAGCACCGGAGCCGGGACCATTTGGCAATTTCGATGGCTCAGCAGCCGATTTTCAGCACACCGTTATCAATCTGCTGCGTTTCGCACCCGGACAGCTTTACAGCGATGCCACCACTACCCTGCTGATGCCTGTGGTGCGGAGCCTCGGGCCCCTGACAATGGAGCAGGTGGCCGGCGCCATCCCTAACCCGCTGCCGCTAGGGGAAAGCATACTCATTGTATGGCCGCAGCTTACCGGATTGGTTGCCGCCACAGTGGGATGTTTTGTCTTATCCTACATCGCATTCATGCACAAAGAGATTCGGGCCCGATAAAATTTTTGCCGTAAATGCCTCCATGAAAAATCCGGCTTTTTTACGTGGCTTTATGGATCGGATATTTTCATGATCTCCTTGTCGGGTGTGCAGCCAGGGCACCGGGCCGGGGAAATACCGGCTAATTGCCGGTACCCGATCTCCCTTTATACTGCTCCATGGCGTTATTTTTCATTTCTTCCATCATGACCTCATATTTCTTAAACTGGTCGCTGGTAAGAATGGCTTTCATCTCCCTGCTTTTTTCTTTCTGGGATGATTTGAGTGCCCTGTATTTCGCGAATTTTCCATCGGAGCCTTTAAAGACCTGCTCATTCTTCAGCGCATATTTCAGATTGATAGCTTGTACGGATGGGTACTGATCATCCGTAAGGGACAATTCCGTCTTCATTTTTTCCGTGAGGGCGGCCGCTCGTCCCTGGGGTGTTCTTGTGCTGTCCGCCGACCGGGCCGGCTGCCCTGACTGGGCCGGCTGGGCAGACTGAGCATTTACCGCAAGGGTTGAAAACAGGAAACTCAGGATCAAAAACGCGATTGAAAAGGAGATTTTACTATTGACTGATCTTGTTGACATTTTTATAAATTTTACTTATTGGGAATCGGGGAATTTGTCTTCCGGTTTATCTGTAGACGACAACAGGGCGCACAGGTCTCACAACGGTAACGACCGGAGGGCGTCTTACCACAACGACCGGGGGCCGTCTTACCACAACGACCGGAGTCCTGAAAGCAGGTCTCACTACTACAGCAGGGCGAACGACTGGCCTTACTACAATAGGCGGACGGACAATTACCTGGGCATTAGTTCTCAGTGTGGCCAGGCTGAGTAACAGACCAATGACCAGTACGGGGAAAAACATTTTTTTCATAACGAGTGTTTTTATTGTTTTCGAATACGAATTTGACGATAGCCAATAAATGAAATCTGGTGAAAGGCCATAAAACGGGCAGATAGCCTGCCGAAACAGGCATTTTAACCCACAGAGACATTGACGCTTGGTACGAACAGGGGCTGGCTCCTGCGCAGCGGACGCCTTGTCCTCGTAACAGGAGGCCCGGGTGCTGGGGTTACCACGATAACCTGTGCGTCGGCCCCTTCTGTGATCAGCAACGTGGATATAAGGGCCAGGAGAGGGATCATTTTTGTCATATACTTTATCCTTTTGAGTTTAATTTGCCGGTGAAGAGATCTATAAAACCTTTGAAGACGAGCCGGAACGGGTTGTTACCAATAAAACCAGTGCTGATACCATAATCGGATTTTTCTGTTTCCGGTTGATAGGTTTTGAAAAGCCTGTCCCAGATCATTAGGACGCCGCCAAAGTTTTTGTCGATATAGATCGGGTTTCTCCCATGGTGTACGCGATGCGCAGAGGGACTGTCGATTATGCCCTCCAGCCTGCCCCATTTCCCGATGGCCTCCGTATGCATAAAGAACTGGTACAACAGGTTGAGCCCATAGCTAAGGGCAATAAAGGAAGGAGGAAAACCGGTGAGGGCCAGTGGAAGAAAGAAGAATGGGCTGATCACCGCGCTCAGCCAGTTGAGACGGTAAGATGTGGTCAGGTTGATATAGGGACTCGAATGGTGGATGAGATGAAAGGCCCAGAGAGGATGCCATTTATGAGAAAGCCGGTGAAACCAGTAGTAAGTGAAGTCGGCCAGCAGAAAACAGGCCACAAATGTCCAAATCGTAGCCGGCAGGTGTACCGGTGCGATTTTGGAAGCTCCCTGTAAGATAAACAACTGATAACCGGCAAACAGGTATTTGGACAGTTGAAATCCTGCCAGGATCACGAGGTTGGCAAGCGTGTCTTTCAGACCATAGGCCTTCTTGTCCCGCCGCCAGCTCCAGATGATCTCTGCCGTGATCAGCAGGGCCAGGAAAATAATGGTCGCGATGGTATGTCTTCCATTTCTCATGATAATTTCTTTTTAAAGTATTATCCTGTAAAAATGGAGTCTCGCGCGATGAAATGCGGAGCAAAACCCGGTCAGACGGGCAAAGAGAGCATCAAAGCGGACCGGCGGTTTTGGTCGGTGGTCCGCCGGATCAATTTCCCTTCTCCAGCCAGTTCAGGAAATCGGCTGCTTTCGCCTTGCTGACGATGAGTGGCTCGGGTGTATCGATAGTCATTATTACTACGAGCTTTCTCGCGAAGAATTTCTCGATATTCCGTATGGCATTCCTGTTGATAAGGAATTGTCTGTTGGCACGGTAGAAAAGATGGGGATCGGCCCCCGTTTCAATTTCATCGATGGTCTGAGGGATATGATGAGTGCCACCGCTGTTCAGTTTGATCATTACCACACCCTGTCCATAGTAGAAGTAAGCCACATCGGAATATTTTACAGGGATGATCTTTTCTTTGTGGTGCACGAGTATCGTCTTATTAGATCGCGGAGATAGTTGTTCGATGACCTTGCTGAGATCGCCATAAGGCATAAGGGATGCGCTGCCCGTACCCTGGCTGAACATCGATCGCAGGCTGTCGAGTTTTGTCAATGCCCTTTCCAGTTTGATCTTATCCACCGGCTTAAGCAGATAGTCGATCCCATTGGTATCAAAAGCTTTTATAGCGTATTCATCATAGGCTGTACAGAAAATAATGGGACAATCGACTTTTACCGATTCAAAGATCTGGAAGCAGACGGCATCTGCCAGCTGGATATCGCTGAAGATAAGGTCGGGCATCTTATTTTCTGTCAGCCAGTCGACTGCCTCGCTGACGGAGGGGATGATATCGACCAGGTCCCAGCCTGGCCGCAGGTTTAATACCAGGGACCATAATTCGCTGGTTGCTTTTCTTTCGTCTTCTATGATCAATACTCTCATGTCAAAAAAGGGATTTCAACTTTAAATTTAGACCTATCCCGGGTGATCAGGATCTTTTTATCTGAAACCAGCCGATAGCGCCGGTCCAGGTTGTGGAGACCGGTTCCGGAATGGCTGTCGAGCGTGAGTCTTGGTCTGAAATCGTTCTCGACGATCAGCACGTCACCCAGGTCATAAATGTCAATGGTCAACGGATTTTTGTAGGAGACGGCATTATGTTTAATGGCGTTCTCGACCAGCAACTGCAAAGAGAAGGGCAATACCTTCCGGTTCAGGTTGCCAGGGTCGACCCGTATGCTGATCTCCAGTCCTTCCTCGAATCTCGATCGAAGGATATAGGTATACGATCTGATGAACGCCAGCTCCTCGTGTACCGGCACTTCATTCTGCTCCTGGTAGTGGAGCACGTACCGGTATACTTCGCTCATTTTAAGAATGTATTCTTTTACTTTTTCTTCGGTTGAGAGAGTGGACAAGGTGTTGAGGGAATTGAACAGGAAATGAGGGCTGATCTGCTGCTTCAGGGACCCCAGCTGAGCCTGGAGATTTTCCTGTTTGAGCAATTCATTCTCCCGCCAGGACTGCTGCAGCAGTACCTGGATCCTAAAGTAGTAGACGGCGAACCAGACGATGGCACTGATGATAAAACCACGGAATATCCGGATAAAAAAAATTCGCCCGGGTCTTAACTCAATACCAGGGTCTTTGCTGAACGGAAGCACAGTGCTCATGTTGACCGAATGCGTCGCCACCGCGATCAGAACAACGCTGCAGAAAATACTGGCCGCCGCCCTCGCTACCTTGCCGGAGAACGGACCGGACCGGATATTCAGTAAAAAGAAATGATGTGTCAGCCAACAGAAAAAAAAGCAGGCGGAAAGATAGAAGAAATTGAAAAGGACACTGCGCAACTGCTCAACATCAAAGCGGATGAGCTTTGGCAATATTGTCGCTATCATAGAGATAGAGACCGAAAAGATCAATCCTGCCCTGACATTATACCGTTGCACCATGCCTGCAAAATTCTTTCTTTTTTTCATTTCCAGTAGAAATTACCGCTGAAGCGGTAAAAAGGGGGAATGAAGCGGGCAAACGGTCGCTATCACCGAAAAACCTCCCTTTTTAGCGACTGTCCGCTTCATTTTTGAATTTGCCTGTTTCACCATGATCCTGACGTCTTCTGTGTCTTTCCTGCATCATATTTACAGACAATTATACACTATCAACAAAAAAAGTTACTATGTTACGTTCACTCTCAGGATCTAAAGTACAGCTCTTTCTGCTGTTGTTCCCCTTATTGGCCTTAAGTTGCCAGAAGGGTGATTCGGGTAAAGTTTACCGCTACAATGGTAAGATCAATGTCGATGGAAGGACAAGGAGCTATATCCTGAACCTGCCTCCGAATTATTATGATACTTCAGGTATCCCGCTGGTTATTGCCTTACATGGTTTTGGCGGCAGCGCCAGTCAATGCGAAGCGGACTACGGGATAACGGATAAGGCGAACGAGGCGAATTTCATCGTTGTATACCCCGACGGCGTCTATGGGCCGGCAGGTCTGGGAAGCTGGAATGCAGGTACCTGCTGCCCGGTCGCTCAGACACAGAATGTGGATGATGTACATTTTATCAGCGCCCTCATCGATCTGCTGGTCGATAATTACAAGGTAGATCCCAAAAGAGTATATGTCGCGGGTATATCCAATGGCGCCATGATGGCCTATACCCTTGCATGTGATCTTTCTGATAAGATAGCGGCGATTACTTCCGTCAGCGGTACCCTGATGGTGACTTCACCCTGTAATCCCTCGCGGGAGGTACCAATCCTGCATATCCATTCTGCATTGGATACCAAAGTTCCGTATGACGGCGGGATCGGGATGGGTAATCACTATTTCACGCCTGTAGACTCGGCGATGGGCGTATGGACTGCCCTCGACTCTTGCGATACGCCGCCACTGGTCACCGAAAATACAGGTTATACGTTTACCGAATGGAAGGACCATAACGGGAACGTAGCCATCGATCTTTATCTGACCCAGGACGGCGGACATTCCTGGCCTGGCGGTCTGAAACCACGCGAAAAAGCGGACCCGCCCTCCACTGCCATCAATGCGACCGACCTGTTGTGGGATTTTTTCCAGCACCACTCCTTGCCATGAGAATGTACGCTAAGGGACGGGAGAGGATAGATCTTGCCGAAGCGCTTAAGCAGGACGTGCCCGGCATTAAGTACATCGCAACTACTGACTGGCTGAAACCGCATGGCCTGGCAGTGGGTGGCAAAAAGTTGTATGTACACGGCGCGTTGGCCGGTGCATAAATACCTGCAATACCAGTTCTGACTGGAAAGTGAGACCGTGGCCTTTTATTCGTTCATTCCAATCCCCCTGGCGTGCTCCAGTACTGCGATATTGCCCTCACCAACCTCAAATAATATACAGACCCCGCAGTATTCCCCGGCAGACGGTCACGTTATCGACATACACATTCTGCTCGCTTTCATTGCTGACATAGACATACAGGTAGCCATTCTTGCTGATCGACTGGGTTGGAGCCAGGCATCCTGTCATCCGTCACTGAAACAAATTTTCCATGTCCGCAGCAGCCAATCACCGATCTTTTCTGTTAGAGGAAGGAATAAAGACGCCCTATAGACGAATGGATCGTCCTGCTCAATCTTCGTCTAACATTGATTTAGCCATACTCCCCAACGTTGCCAGAGCGGCTTCAATCTTAGCATTATACAACGGACAACAACTGATACGGGCATAATTCTTAAAACGATCCGACGGTAAATTTCCCTTGGCTTCCTTATCGCCATATCCATCGATCTGCTGGATTCGTATTTTAATTACATGCTGACGCTGAAGGTGAACAACGATACCATATTTCTAACCCATTCAGAAACAACAATTCGCAATTCAGGTAGATTGAACAAGGGAATAACGGATATGCAAAGCTCATTCAGGGGGTATTTGCTGACTGAAGACCAAAGGTTTCTTACTGCATATGATGAGGGACTGAAGACATTGCCAGCTCTTTTACAGGAGCAAACAACTCTCGCAACGTCTCCGGGTCAGCGTCAAAAGCTGGACTCTATAAAAGTCTTACATAACCTCTTTGCCAACGACCTCGTTTTGACACGTTAGCTATTGGTTTTGGACGTCTCAGTCTTTAATTCCGCCGCTTTACCGGGGGACTTACTTCCCTCTTTTACAGAAGCCTTCGACTCAACCTTGCTCTGGTTCTTCTTTAATATCTCTATATACCTCCGGGCATCTTGATTCACCGGGTCCAGTTCCAGCAATTTCTCAAAATAATCGATCGCCCCTGCATAATCCTTTTCCGTGTTCGCCTTGTAAGCAGCTATATACCCATAGGATTCTATCAGGTGTTTTCGGTTAGTTCTATTCGCAGTGTCTTTACCTGCTATATCTATCAATTTAAGATAATGCGGGATGGCCATTCCCGTCTGCATCGCCGTATCGATGGCCACATCGCTCCGTGCCCGCCAATAATATCCGAAATCCTGGTCAGGATATTTTGTTTCGTATAGTCCAAATACACTGTCAGCCTTCGGGTATTCCTTTGCCATATAATGCGCCAGCCCCCAGTTGAACAGGTCGAGATTCGTTGCTTTGGCGTTTCCCTCGTAATACACTCCCAGCCACAATGCCTGGTTCGAATAATCCTTTTGCCTTTTGTAAAGGCCGGCCAGCTTTTTAGCAAAGGCCCTGTGCTGTACGCTGTCTTTTTCCAGCGAACCTGCCTTGACATAATACCGCACAGCGGAGTCTGGCTTATTCAACAGGTCATAGATCTCTCCCATCGTCTCGTAATCCTTTGCCACAAAGCCGGTATCTGTTTGCCTGCTGAAATACTCCTTCATAAAATCAAAGGCTTTCGCAGAATCGTGCAATTCCTTATAAGAATATGCAATAAGCTTGTACAGACGTGGTTCGGACACCCCACCCTGGTGACCGATCAGTTGCTGCGCCTTCTGGATCGCTTCCTGGTATTTGCTTGATGAGTACAAGAGGTCGGTTACCAGGTAGTCATTCCGGATGCCCGGGTCTGTAGCCGCGATATAATGGTCGAGCATATCCATGGCCTTGTTGACATCCCTGAAATAATAATGATAATACAACTCGTACCAGGCCGGAGCAAAAAGGCTGTCTGCACCGACAGCATCGTTAAAATACTTCAGGTATTGTTCCGGGTTGTTCTGCGTGACAAAGATCTTCCCACATTTATACAGTGCTTTTGCATATTTACTATCCACCGCCAGCGCATCCTGGTAAGCTTTGTAAGACTGCCCTCCGTCTTCCAGACGGCGCCAGGCATCTCCAAGCTCGACGTAAAGCTCGGGATTATGCTTTTCCTTTTTGATCGCCTTGGTCAACAACTCTATTGCATAATGCGCGTCTCCTGAGTCTGCCCCCTGGTGCGCCTGTGCGATTGCAGAAAGTACAATGGGGTCTTTCTCTTTCGTAATCCCCAACGCTTTGCCAAAATACACTGTTGCACTATCTTTTTGGTGTGCTTCGAGCAGTACCTGTCCTTTCGCGCACAGCGCAAGGGGCTGCTCACTTATTGAAACAGGCATCTGTTGCAGGCTATCTTTAATTTGCTGAAATTGATGCCGATGCAAATAAACCTGCGTCAGCAGCCACCAGGCCTCTGAATTATTTGGATCAGCCTCCAGTAAAACCTGCAATTGATGGGCGGCCCCTTCATACCGCTCATAGTACAACATCTTCCTGGCCTCAGTGATCGACTGAGCCCTGGGGCCGCCCATCATCAATAACATAATACCGGTAAAAAGTAATTTTCTCATAAATGACTATTTAGTTTTAGTTGTTTAATTTGACTTCCGTTACCCTCATCGCGCATCAGCTTGTACGGCTCTATATCCAATACCTGTATCTTCGAATTCTTTCCTAACAGGTCACTCATATGTCTTGATCCCAGAAAACCGCTAACACCGCTCTCTGTTCCCGGATTCACCAGTATCATGTCTGCCATGACCAGTTCCGCATAATTTAAGGTCGCCCGGGCTGTATCATGCTCTGTTAAAGTCGAAAAATCAATTGGGTGATGGAGGTTTTCCCGCAGGTGATGATATGCCTTCAGGAATACATTTGGTAAACCTCCCCCCTGCTCGTCTTTCTGAATAACCAATAAATGAACCTGCGCTCTGAATTTTCTGGCGAGCAGAACCGCCCATTCGAGTTTTCGCTCCGGCAAAAAGTTCCGGATGGGAATGACGATCACCCTGACCCGCCCATCCCCTGCGCCCTGCTTGACGGTCAATACGGGACAGTTCGTTTTTCTGGCGAGCAGATCCGGAGCAATGTTCCGGGAAAAACCCCAATTCCGCGGAGGAAAGCCAGCCCACCTGCGGCGATCGTTCTGTTTGCCGATGATGATCAGGTCCGGAGTCAGCATTTTAGCACATTCAATGATCATCCGCTGCACAGAATGCCCCTTAAGGACGTGCGTCTTTAAAGTTAGCTCTGGATATGTTTCCAGAATCTGTTGCCCAAGACGTTCCAGTTCATTCTTTGCCACCAATAGGTCTAAAAGACGGCGGGGCCTTACCACATGCAACAGGTGCAGCATGGTCTTATCCGCCCCAGCCAATCCAATCGCTTTTTTTATAGCCAGCCCGGTATTAACGGAAAAATCAACCGGGACCAGTACTTTATTGAAAACTACTGTCATATTGACCAAGCTAAGCCGTCCGTATTAACAATTAATTAGAGTGGGATTAGAATTCGATTAGAGATCTTGTCAATGGCAGGCACTTCCTTGAAAATCCGCAATTGATCGATAATATTGTAGTATGGCCGAGGACAGAAAGATATTGATCGTGGAGGACGAAAAGAAAATTGCCGACACCCTCAAAATGGGCCTGGCCGAACATGGGTTCTTTGTCGAAGTAGCCTATGATGGAAAGATAGGCCATCAGCTCATTACTTCCCATCGCTGGGACCTGGTCATTCTTGACATCAATCTGCCGGGCATGAACGGCTATGACCTCTGCAAAG